>Ga0153982_1000008_pt1 | contig 275234 bp, 253 predicted proteins | sample TSGA066MetaG_FD_104743 | JGI IMG/M metagenome (GOLD analysis project Ga0153982, IMG submission 104743) | Attine ant fungus gardens microbial communities from Georgia, USA - TSGA066 MetaG | ecosystem: Host-associated > Fungi > Mycelium > Unclassified | place: USA: Georgia, Alexander Wildlife...
AACATCAAACCCGTGAGTCTGAAAGAAGCACGCCGCCAGATCCTCATATCCTCCGGTGGATTCCATCAGGACAAGGGACACGTCATAGGCTGAGAATGATTTAAGAATACGGTTTAAACCGTCATCCGTATTAGGTACGGAAAAGGCCTTACCGTCAGATTTGAAATGGACATCAAGCGATTTACTGGAGATATCCAGCGCGATCTGTGTTTTGATTTTTGATGTATGCGATCCTGGCTGCCTCATCGTTCCCTGCCTTATGTGCGAACTTGTGAATTCATTCAACAATACGGGCTTACAGATAAGGCGAGTAACTGTGCGCAATATGCTTACGGACGGGCTAAAACCCAGGGAGTTATCAGGCTACACAGTAACTGCCAAATCAACTACGATGAGGATTAAAGCATATGCAGAACACATAAGGAGTTTACTTGATTACACATATTAGCCCGCTTGGCTCAATGGACATGTTGTCGCAGCTGGAAGTCGATATGCTTAAACGCACGGCCAGCAGCGACCTGTATCAACTGTTTCGTAACTGTTCGCTTGCCGTTCTGAACTCCGGCAGTTTGACCGACAACAGCAAAGAGCTGCTGTCACGCTTTGAAAGTTTCGACATTAACGTGCTGCGCCGCGAACGGGGCGTGAAGCTGGAACTGATCAACCCACCTGAAGATGCGTTTGTTGATGGACGCATTATTCGCGCACTGCAGGCCAACCTGTTTGCCGTGCTGCGCGACATTCTGTTCGTCAATGGCCAGATCCATAACGCCGGTCGCTTTCAGCATCTGGATCTCGAAAGCTCGGTGCATATTACCAACCTGGTATTCTCGATCCTGCGTAATGCCCGGGCGCTACACGTGGGTGAAGCGCCAAACATGGTCGTTTGCTGGGGGGGCCACTCAATCAACGAAAATGAGTATCTGTACGCCCGTCGTGTTGGCACTCAGTTGGGCCTGCGCGAACTGAACATCTGTACCGGCTGTGGTCCGGGGGCGATGGAAGCGCCAATGAAAGGCGCTGCGGTCGGTCACGCCCAGCAACGATACAAAGACAGCCGCTTTATCGGTATGACCGAACCGTCAATCATTGCCGCTGAGCCGCCTAACCCGCTGGTTAACGAACTGATCATCATGCCGGACATTGAAAAACGTCTGGAAGCGTTCGTGCGTATCGCCCACGGTATAATCATCTTCCCAGGCGGCGTAGGGACAGCAGAAGAGCTGCTGTATCTGCTGGGGATCCTGATGAACCCGGCCAACAAAGATCAGGTTTTACCGCTGATCCTGACTGGACCAAAAGAGAGCGCCGATTACTTCCGCGTGCTGGACGAATTTATTGTGCACACGCTGGGGGAAGATGCGCGTCGCCACTATCGCATTATCATAGACGATGCAGCAGAAGTGGCACGTCTGATGAAAAAAGCGATGCCGCTGGTGAAAGAGAATCGCCGTGACACCGGTGATGCTTACAGCTTTAACTGGTCGATTCGTATCGCGCCTGATTTGCAGATGCCGTTCGAACCGTCTCATGAAAACATGGCTAACCTGAAGCTGTACCCGGATCAGCCCGTGGAAGTACTGGCGGCAGACCTGCGCCGTGCGTTCTCGGGGATTGTAGCGGGTAACGTGAAGGAAGTTGGGATCCGCGCTATTGAAGAGTTTGGACCATATAAAATCCACGGTGACCGCGAAATGATGCGCCGCATGGACGATCTCCTGCAGGGCTTTGTTGCACAGCATCGTATGAAGTTACCAGGCTCCGCATATATCCCTTGCTACGAGATTTGCGCCTAACCCTCAACAGCCGCCAACAGACGCTATCGCGGTGACAGTTTTGTCCATATCAAAGCCGGGTCTGGCTCATTTGCCTCCCGGCTTTTTTTAGTGATACCAGTCACATAGCTCAGACGATTATATAAATACAGATGATGCTTCATTAAAAATGGCGCACTACGCAAACGATTACCTTCAAAATCCAACCGTGATTTATCTTAGGAAATTATTATTAGTCGCCAAAATCCTCTAAAAACAACAGTTTTTACAGCGTAACGCGCGTATCTTCGCGCCTTCGCTTTCATGATATATGTCGTTAATGTTAGCCTTCGCGCCAGTAAATTCGCTTTGACTATTTTTTAACAGATTAATGGTCCAAATTTATCCACATAAAAGGTGGATTATTGCATTTGGGATCGCGATCACTGATACATTCATTACTAAAATGTATCTTTCCGCCCGCAAATTATTACGGCGAAAAATTATATAAAAAATCGCTCTACGAATTTCGATTTACAGGCGGGTATTTTCTCATTGGATTGACCCCAAACCCGACTTTTTAAGCTTCCTCCAGGAGAAATAGATGGAAAACACTCAAACCAGCACTATCGTTACGGGCCAGACCCGCAGCGCATGGCGCAAGACAGACACCATTTGGATGCTGGGCCTTTACGGTACGGCGATTGGCGCGGGTGTATTGTTCCTGCCGATTAACGCAGGCGTAGGCGGTATGATTCCGCTGATCATCATGGCGATCCTTGCTTTCCCAATGACCTTCTTTGCACACCGCGGCCTGACTCGCTTCGTGCTGTCCGGTAAAAATCCGGGTGAAGACATTACTGAAGTTGTAGAAGAACACTTTGGTGTAGGCGCAGGTAAACTGATTACCCTGCTCTACTTCTTCGCTATCTACCCAATTCTGTTGGTCTACAGCGTAGCAATCACCAACACCGTTGAAAGCTTCATGACCCACCAGTTGGCAATTACGCCGCCGCCGCGCGCAATCCTGTCTCTGATCCTGATTGTCGGCATGATGACCATCGTGCGCTTCGGTGAGCAGATGATCGTGAAGGCGATGAGCATCCTGGTATTCCCGTTTGTTGCAGCCCTGATGCTGCTGGCGCTGTACCTGATCCCTCAGTGGAGCGGTGCGGTTCTGGAAACCCTGTCCTTTGACTCTGCAGCAACCACCGGCAACGGACTGCTGTTGACCCTGTGGCTGGCAATTCCGGTAATGGTGTTCTCCTTCAACCACTCACCGATCATCTCCTCCTTCGCCGTGGCGAAGCGTGAAGAATATGGTGATGAAGCTGAGAAGAAATGTTCTAAGATTCTGGCATTCGCTCACATCATGATGGTGCTGACCGTGATGTTCTTCGTTTTCAGTTGCGTGTTTAGCCTGTCCCCAGCGGATCTGGCCGCAGCGAAAGAGCAGAACATCTCTATCCTGTCTTACCTGGCAAACCACTTTAACGCGCCGATCATTGCCTGGATGGCACCGATCATCGCAATTATCGCTATCACCAAATCCTTCCTCGGCCATTACCTGGGCGCACGTGAAGGTTTCAACGGTATGGTGATTAAGTCTCTGCGCGGTAAAGGCAAAACCATCGAAATCAACAAACTGAATAAAATCACTGCGCTGTTCATGCTGGTAACCACCTGGATTGTGGCGACGCTGAACCCAAGTATCCTTGGTATGATTGAGACCCTGGGTGGCCCAATCATCGCGATGATTCTGTTCCTGATGCCGATGTATGCCATTCAGAAAGTACCGGCCATGCGTAAATACAGCGGCCATATCAGCAACGTCTTTGTTGTGATTATGGGCCTGATCGCTATCTCCGCTATTTTCTACTCTCTGTTCAGTTAATTCTCCTGCGCCGCTCCCCGGGGCGGCGCACCTCGATACACAATGGACGCCTCATGATTAGCGTATTCGATATTTTCAAAATCGGCATTGGCCCTTCCAGCTCCCACACTGTTGGCCCGATGAAAGCAGGCAAACAATTCACGGATGACCTAATTGCACGCGGAATTCTCAATGACGTAACCCGTGTAGTGGTTGATGTCTATGGCTCTTTGTCTCTGACGGGGAAAGGCCACCATACCGATATCGCGATTATTATGGGCCTGGCGGGTAATCTGCCGGATACCGTAGACATTGATGCCATCCCGGCCTTTATCCAGGATGTGAATACTCATGGACGTTTGCTGCTGGCGGACGGTCAACATGAGGTCGAGTTCCCGGTCGACAAGTGCATGAATTTCCATGCGGACAATCTGTCCCTGCACGAAAACGGGATGCGTATTACCGCACTGGCGGGCGAAAAAGCCATTTACAGCCAGACCTACTATTCCATTGGCGGTGGGTTCATCGTTGATGAAGAACATTTTGGTTTACCGAACAACTCTCCGGTAAACGTGCCGTATCCGTATAAATCTGCGGCTGATTTGCAACGTCATTGTGAGGAAACCGGCCTGTCGCTTTCCGGTCTGATGATGCAAAACGAACTGGCGCTGCACAGCAAAGAAGAGCTGGAACAACACTTCGCCAACGTCTGGGACGTCATGCGCAGCGGGATTGAGCGCGGCATCACCACCGAAGGTGTATTGCCGGGCAAACTGCGCGTTCCACGTCGCGCGGCGGCGCTGCGTCGTATGCTGGTCAGCAGCGACAAAACCACCACTGATCCGATGGCGGTTGTTGACTGGATCAACATGTTCGCGCTGGCCGTGAACGAAGAAAACGCTGCCGGTGGACGCGTGGTTACGGCGCCAACTAATGGCGCATGCGGGATTGTTCCTGCCGTGCTGGCGTACTACGACAAGTTTATCCGCGAAGTGAACGCCAACTCACTGGCGCGCTATCTGCTGGTTGCCAGTGCTATTGGTTCACTGTACAAGATGAACGCCTCCATCTCTGGTGCTGAAGTGGGTTGCCAGGGAGAAGTGGGCGTCGCCTGCTCCATGGCTGCTGCGGGCCTGGCTGAGTTGCTGGGCGGCAGCCCGGCACAGGTGTGCATTGCGGCTGAAATCGGTATGGAACACAACCTTGGCCTGACTTGCGATCCGGTTGCCGGCCAGGTGCAGGTACCGTGCATTGAGCGTAACGCCATTGCTTCGGTAAAAGCGGTCAACGCCGCACGTATGGCGCTGCGCCGTACCAGCGTACCGCGCGTATGCCTCGATAAAGTTATTGAGACTATGTACGAAACGGGCAAAGACATGAACGCCAAATACCGCGAAACCTCTCGCGGCGGCCTGGCGATGAAAGTGGTTGCCTGCGACTAACGCGCTCCCCAGAGGCCTCGTTTTGCGAGGCCTCTTCTCGTTTTCTCCCCAGCCAATAGCCTCACCCGCCCCTGAATGTTACCCTTAGCGCCCAATCTGTTAGGGAGAACGCCCGTGGCCGTCCATTTGCTTATCGTTGACGCACTCAACTTGATTCGTCGTATTCATGCCGTTCAGGGTTCTCCCTGCGTGGAGACCTGCCAACACGCGTTGGATTTGCTGATTGCGCACAGTCAGCCCACGCACGCGGTTGCGGTCTTTGACGATGAAGCGCGCAATAGCGGCTGGCGGCATCAACGCCTTCCAGACTACAAAGCCGGACGCCCGCCGATGCCGGACGATCTCCATGCCGAAATGCCCGCCCTGCGCGCCGCCTTTGCGCTACGCGGCGTATGCTGCTGGGAATCTCCCGGCAACGAAGCCGACGATTTAGCGGCCACGCTGGCGGTGAAGGTCACCGACGCCGGTCATCAGGCAACGATTGTCTCAACGGATAAAGGCTATTGTCAGTTGCTGTCACCGACGCTGCGCATTCGCGACTACTTTCAGAAGCGCTGGCTGGACGTACCGTTTATCGAAAAAGAGTTTGGCGTACAGCCGCAGCAGTTACCGGACTACTGGGGGCTAGCGGGGATCAGCAGTTCGAAAGTGCCGGGAGTCGCGGGTATTGGCCCTAAGAGCGCCACCCAGTTGCTGACCCAGTTCCCAACGCTGGAAGCGCTGTACGAGCAGTTGGCTGACGTGCCGGAGAAGTGGCGGAAGAAACTGGAAGAACATCGGGAAATGGCGTTCTTGTGCCGGGATATCGCGCGCCTGCAAACGGACTTACACATTGACGGTAATTTGCAGCAATTACGGCTGGTGCGATAGGTCTGTTGCGGTAGTTCTGTTGCGGTAGTTCTGCTGCCGGAAGACGCTGTGCTTATCCGGCCTACACGTCGTCTCCCCTGTAGGCCGGATAAGGCTTTCACGTCGTCACGCTGAAAAATTACCAGGCGGTATGGTACAGCTCGACGATATCCCCAAGGCTTGCTTCACGTGGATTTCCCCCGGTACAAACATCGTCAAATGCCGCCTGCGCCAGCGCAGGAATATCCTCTTTACATACGCCAACATCGCGTAAATGCAGTGGGATCCCGACATCGCGGTTAAGGGCGAAGACGGCATCCACTGCCGCTTTACGTGCCTCTGCCAGCGTCAGTCCTTCAACCTTAACCCCCATCACCCGGGCGATATCGCGGAATTTTTCCCCAGTGAATTCGGCGTTATAGTGCATCACATGCGGCAGCAAAATGGCATTCGCTACGCCATGCGGTGTGTTATAAAACGCGCCTAACGGGTGTGCCATTCCATGCACTAATCCCAGACCAACGTTGGAAAAGCCCATCCCGGCCACGTACTGGCCCAGCGCCATCGCCTCACCCGCCTGAGTATCGCCCGCGACCGAGCCACGTAATGCTCCGGCAATAATTTCAATGGCTTTAATATGTAGCGCATCGGTAAGCGCCCACGCCGCCCGCGTGATATACCCTTCAATGGCATGAGTTAGCGCATCCACGCCGGTGGCGGCTTTTAGCGCTGCAGGCATGCCGTCCATCATGTCAGCATCGATGAACGCGACCTGTGGGATATCATGGGGGTCGACACACACAAACTTACGTCGATTTTCTTCGTCAGTGATCACGTAGTTAATGGTCACTTCCGCTGCCGTTCCTGCGGTGGTTGGGATAGCCATAACTGGCACGCTCGGGTAGCGCGTTGGCGATAACCCTTCAAGGCTGCGTACATCCGCAAACTCAGGGTTATTATTGATAATGCCAATCGCTTTACAGGTATCCTGAGGGGAGCCTCCGCCGATGGCGATCAGATAGTCTGCGCCGCTTTGCTGAAAAACCCCCAATCCTTCCTGCACCACCGCAATGGTTGGGTTAGGAATAACGCCTGAATAGATTTCCCATGCCAGACCTGCAGCATCCATTCGGGAAGTTACCTTATCGACAACGCCGCACTGCACCAGATTTTTATCAGTCACAATCAACGCCTTGCGATAACCACGACGGATGACTTCATCGGTTAATGCACCAACAGCTCCCCGGCCAAACCATGCCGTTTCGTTCAGAATCATTCTGTTCGCCATCGTATTTCTCCTTTTCGCTATGCGAAATTACTCTTCAATGCGTAATCCGTAAGATTTGAATTTCTCCAGCACAATGGCGATCTCCTCGTCATCCAGCACCGGCACCGGGTCAACAATCGCCAGCGTGCTCAGATAAAGGCGGGCCAGAACTTCCACTTCATGCGCCAACCACAGTGCTTTTTCCAAATTCGCTTCACAAGCAATCAACCCATGGTGCTGTAACAGCGTTGCCTTACGGTTTTTCAGGGCGACGCTCACATGCTCTGACAGCTCTCGTGTACCAAACGTCGCATAAGGCGCACACGGAATAGAGTTCCCCCCTGCCGCCGCAATCATGTAGTGAATTGCCGGGATAGGGCGATTAAGAATAGAAACGGCCGTGCAATGTACAGCATGGTTATGGACAACCGCATTGGCATCCGGACGCGTCTGGTATGCCGCCAGGTGAAAACGCCATTCACTGGAGGGTAATTGTCCTTTATCATATTTCCCGTCGTTATCTACATACACGATCATATTTTCAGTAAGTCTTTCGTAAGGAATACCGCTGGGCGTGATCAGCATCCCATTTTCATAACGCGCACTCACATTTCCCGCCGTCCCCTGATTCAATCCAAGGCTGGTCATTTCAAGGCAGGTTTCAATGATTTCTCGTGACAAACGCATTCTTTCCATAATGATTCTCCGGGTACAGTTTCCCCTCGTCTTTATTGCGAAAAATGCAGTCGCAGAGTAAGACGGGTCAGGTTTCAGATACAGGCAGCCACTGAACGTGTTTATTCAGATTCAGTAGGCTGATTTATTTATAGTGACGTATTAAGGTTGTCTTACGCGCTTAATAAGTTTCATCTCAACTTTTACAGTTTCTTTAATGGGCTGGTCATCAATAGCACTCATCATCATATCGAACGCTTTTTCCGCCCAAACATTTTCATCCTGCTGCATTGACCAGACATTATTGGCGAGGAATCCCAGCATCGGGTGCTCGTCGAATGTCCCAATGTTAATTTCAGGTGGAATGGTGCCAAAACGATTACGAATAGCGTTAATGGCCCCCTCCAGTACGGGTAATGATGAGGCGATAAATGCCTGTGGACAGCCCTGCTCGCCGATCAACTCATCCATCAGTCGATACCCCCCCTCGGGTGTATTGTCCGGACCTTCACGCACCCAATCGCTATGCGAAATACCATTATTGTTCAATGTGTTAAGATAACCTTGCAAGCGGTCGCCGATACTGGGTAATCCGGTATCTCCCACCAAAAACCAGATCGGCGACTTTCCAGCATCAAACAAACTTTGCGTCAACTTTTCGCCGCCCAAAATGTTATGGCTTTCTACCAGCGCGTTATCGGTATACTTAAAATCACGGTCAAGTAACACCATCGGTTTTCTGACCTGACGTAAATGGTGTTGCTGATTCTCTAATGTTGAAGGAACAATAAAAAGGCCATCGACATTGCGTGCGATTAACGCTTTGGTCAGTTTATTTTCGTAATCAACATCGTCATAGGTACAGCTAATCGTTAGCTGATAACCGGAACGACGACAGCGTTGCTCAAGTTTTTCTGCGAGTGTGGCAAAAAACACGTTGGAAATATTGGGCACAATCAATCCCAACGTATCCGTTTTATTCAACTTCAGGCTACGTGCTGAATGGTTAATGACATAACCATAGCGCTCGACATATTCATTAATACGCGTTTGGGTTTTGACACTGATTCGATATTGCTCTGCTTTCCCGTTCAGCACCAGTCGTACGGTCGTAACCGATAAATTCAGATCGTTGGCTATCTGTTCTACTGTTTTAGCCATTTATATGCCCCAGTTCACATCCCAAAACGTCAATCTACAATCATAAAAGTATTTTAAACTTTTGTCTTACTGCATAATTTGGTTAATCGCCTGCTGCTGATCCCACATCATCAGATAAGCCTGGTACTTGCGGTCATAGAAGTTCCGCCGTGCCGGGTTAGACTTGATCACCTCGCCTGATTGAACCATCGCCTGACATGCAGATGGAATACTTTCCCACGCGCCGCAGGCAACAGCGCCGGTGATGGCCGCCCCTAACGTCACCGCATCCTCTTCCTGCATCAGATGAATATCGCATCCGGTGGCATCGGCATATTCTCGCAACCACAGTGGGTTATGCGTTGCGCCGCCGCACAGCGTCAGTCGGGAAATGGTGTGACCGTTTTCGCGCATCACTTCCATAATATGCCGCGTACCGCAGGCGATCGCCTGTAATGTCGCGAGGTACAGACGAGCAACCTGCATCTCGCCTCGCTCAAGAGTCAAACCGCAGACACTCCCCCGGGCATCGGGTCGCGCGCGCGGCGAACGATTGCCGTGGTGATCGGCCAGTACATGCAAATAACGACCTGGCTCTGACTCCTGCTCCTCAAGTGCGGCAACCCATTCATTAACTAAAACGATGGGATGGCAACCCCGCGCCTCAGCCTTGTGAAATAACGCCGCGCTGGCTCCAGACTCCTGAAGCGTCCAGTCGACTAACGCCCCAGCGGCGCTTTGCCCCCCTTCTGTCAGCCAGTAGCCTGGCAGCATGGCTGACCAGTACGGTCCCCATACACCAGGTGTATGGATTTCCTGTTCGCTGCACAGCATATGGCAATTTGACGTTCCGCTGATCAACGCCAACGTCCCCTCAGGCTCAACACCGGCAAGCGCTACTCCGCCCGCATGGGCATCAATCATTCCGCTGGCGACGACCACGGCAGTCGTCAGCCCCAGCGCCTGGGCCGCATCGGTGCTAAGCGTTCCAACGGCGGCGCCTGGCGGCAGGATCCGCGACGGGATTTTGCCCAACAAATCCGTTAACGCAACCGCATCAAGCAGGGAGTGGCTAAAGCGTTGTTCATGTGCCAGATAGTTCCATTTACAGGTCAGCGTGCACAGACCAGCAACATCACAGGCAGTAGCTTTAGAGACCAGAAAGTCCGCCAGATCGTAGAAGCGATGCGCACTGTGCCAGGTAGCTGGAAAATGGGTTTTCAGCCACAGAACTTTAGGAAGTTCCATTTCGACGCTGACTTCGCCGCCAACATAGTGCAGAGCCGGATCCTGCGTGGCGTTAATACGCTGCGTCTCCTGCACCGCACGATGATCCATCCACATGATGATGTTATGGTCCGATGGTTCGCCAGGTGAAACTGCCAGCCCCCGCCCCTGTTCATCCAGCGCCACCAATGAACAGGTGGCATCAAATCCCAATGCGCGAATCTCCTCAATGCGAACCCCGGATGACGACACCGCCTCCTTCACTGCATGGCAAACCTGCTGCCAGATTTCTGCAGATGACTGCTCAACCCGCCCAGGACCGGGTCGAAACTGCGAGATGGCGTGTGTCGCAAAAGCCAGCCGTTTGCCACTGGCATCAAAGACCCCCGCCCTGACGCTGGCGGAACCGACATCCACACCGAGGAAATATCCACTGCCCATAGTAACTCCCTGACGCTGGCGAATGATGGGGCGAGCACATCGCCCCAACGGTGTTATTTTTTACCGAATGGGTGTAACAGCTTGTCAATTTCCGGGGTGTCAATGTTCTTCGCATTAACGAATTTAACCGGAATATCAATTTCTTTCGGTACAGACTGACCGGATACCGCTGCATTTAGCGTCTTGATACCCTGGTAGCCAATCTGATAGGCATCCTGCACGACAAAGCCCTGAATCACCCCAGACTTCAGGAAAGCAATGATTGCCTCAGTGCTATCAAAACCAATCACTTTCACTTTGCCTTTCAGGTTTTGGCTATCAATGGCGTTCGCTACGCCCAGCGTCGAGCCTTCATTGGTGCCATAAATCCCTGCAATATCAGGGTTGGCCTGGATCATATCGATGGTTTTATCCATCGCTTTTTGCGGATCGCCATCGCTGTACTGGACCGGTAGCACCCGGATTTCCGGGTATTTCTCCTTCATACGGGCAATAAACCCTTCCGAACGCTCAATCGCTGAGGAGGTCCCCGCGACGTGCGCAATAATGCCCACTTTACCTTTGCTGCCCACTTCCGCTGCCAATGCATCCGCCGCTTCAGCACCGGCTTTACGGTTATTCGTGGCGACAAAGCTCACTGGAATATCGGAATTCACGCCGGAGTCAAACGTCACAACTTTAATGCCGCGTGAATTTGCGGTCTCAACTAATGGCGCCAGCGCATTGGCATCTAGCGCTGCCAGTAATAGCCCATTGGGTTTTTGCGCCATCGCGTTTTCAACTAACTGAATCTGCTCGGCAATCTGCGTTTCATCCGCCGGGCCAACATAGCTGGTTTTATCACCCGACTCTTTTGCTGCCGCTTCCGTCCCCATTTTTACGGTTTGCCAGAATTCATGCTGGAAACCTTTACTGACCACCGGAAGGTTCATATCTTTAGCCAATACGCTGGAGGTCATACAGGCCAGCAGGGATAACGCATAGACAAAATTCCTGGTTCTCATTGTTTTACTCCGTTCTGAGTGAGTCACCCTAAACGTCAGGGTTATGATGCCCCGTGACTTCCGGGAGCGTAAATCAACGAATTTTTTTGCGTAATGTATCGAGATAAACCGCAGCAATGACCACCACGCCCATGGCCACCATTTGCCAGAACTGGGAAACCCCCATCAGGTTCAGACCGTTTTTCAACACGCTCATAATGAATGCGCCGATGATAGTCCCGCCGATGGTGCCAATTCCCCCCATCAAGCTCGTACCACCAATAACAACCGCTGCGATGGCTTCCAGTTCATAACCCACGCCAACCGTTGGCTGACCAGAGTTCAGACGTGAGGCCAGAATGACCCCGGCGATCCCGGTCAGCAGACCACAAAAGGCGTAGACGAAAATTTTGACGCGTTGCACTTTAATACCGGAAAGATGTGCGGCCACCTCATTGCTGCCCACAGCGTAAACATAGCGACCAATCACCGTTTTCTTCAGGATGTAGGCGGCGATGAGCGCCACCACCACCAGATAAAAAACGGGATAAGGCAACACATCGAACAAACGTCCCTGGGCCAGCATTTTGAAGGTGGGGTAATCAGCGAAATAAATCGCACGACCATCTGTCATCACCATATTGATGCCTCTGACGGACATCATCAGGCCCAGTGTGGCGATAAAAGGCGGGATAGTCATTTTGGTGACCAGCAGACCATTGATATAGCCGCATAATCCACCGGCCAGCACCCCCGCCAGAATACATATGGGCAGAGGCAATCCCAGCGTAGCGCTGATGCCTACCGCAACACCCGAAAAGGCCACTACCGAGCCAAGAGAAAGGTCGATTCCTGACGTGATAATGACGAAGGTAACGCCAATCGCCATGATGCCAATCACCGAAGTTTGCAGGGCGATTGTCATGATGTTTTCAGTGTTAAAGAAAAATGGCGAACCAAAGCTAAAAAATATCACTAAAATAATCAGACTTAAAAGCGGCGCAAGGCGCATTAAAAGTTCTTTGTTAATTTTTATTTTCTTATTATTGCTGTCTGAAGAGGTTACAGAGATAGTCATAAATTAGTCCTCTAACGTCGCATATTGCATGATTTTTTCTTGTGTGGCGTCATCAGAAGCTAACTCCCCGGTAATACGCCCATTACGCATCACTAAAATGCGATCGCACATACCCAGCACTTCCGGTAATTCAGAGGAGATCATGATAATTGACTTCCCTTTTGCCACCAGTCGATTCATTAACTCATAAATTTCAAGTTTGGCCCCCACATCAATACCGCGAGTGGGTTCATCAAAAATGAGAATATCGGTATCTTTACACACCCATCTGGCAATAATAATTTTCTGCTGATTACCACCACTTAAATTCAGTGCAGCCTGTTCTAAATGTGGTGTTTTAATGCGTAGGGCTTTCACCTGTTCTTCGCTGGTTTTCTGACAACGTTTGCTGTCCACGTTGCCATAACGATCGGAATACTCAGGATAATTGCCCAACATAATATTGCGCTCAACGGACAGTCCTAATGCCAACCCCTCTTTTTTCCTGTCCTCGGTTAAATAGCTGATACCCTGTTTGATAGCATCAGGAATATCTTTAATTACCGTCACGTTACCGTTCAGCTTGAGGGTTCCGCCATCAATGGGATCCGCACCAAAAATCGCCCGCGCCAACTCAGTACGTCCTGCCCCCATCAAACCAGCGAAGCCCAAAATTTCGCCCTGATACAGAGTAAAATCAATATTGTTCAATACGCCATTGCGCGTCAGACCGCTTACTTCCAACACCGGCTTGCGTTGAGCCAAAGGTTCACGGCGAGGATAGATATTGCCAAGGTCACGCCCAACCATCATGGCAATCAAATCGCTAATTTTAACCGCATCATAATCCACAGTGGCAATAAACTGACCATCCCGCATCACTGTCGCGCGATCGGCTATCAGCGCCAGTTCCTCTAACCTGTGCGAGATATAAACAATACCCGTCCCCTGTTCTTTCAGCAAACGCGTTACCTGAAATAAGCTGTCAATTTCCGTTTCGGTCAATGCTGCAGTCGGTTCATCCATAATAAGAATTTTGGCATTCACCGATATCGCTTTAGCGATCTCAACCATTTGTTGCTGCGCGACGGTCAGATCGGCCACCAGCGTATCTGGGGAGATATTCAGGTTTAATTTTTGCAAAATATCGATAGCTGCCTGTCGCTGTTGTTTTTCATCCAGACGCCAGCGATTATTTTTGCAAAACTCCCTGCCAATAAATATATTTTCTTCCACTGTGAGTTCAGGGAAAAGGTTAAACTCCTGGTGAATGATAGTGATGCCTGCGCTTTGTGCGCTCAATGGGTTCGCAAAAGTAACAGGTTGCCCTTCAAAAATAATATCCCCTTCATCAGGCTGATAAACACCGGATAAGATCTTCATCAACGTAGACTTTCCTGCGCCATTCTCACCCAGCAGCGCATGAACCTCTCCTTTGCGTAAAGCAAAATCCACATTACTCAACGCTAATACGCCGGGAAAACGTTTCGTAATATGACTCATCTGTAAAAATGTTTCAGACATTGCTGCTTTCCTCAATATACAGAAACTGCAATCAGTGAATCAGGCACAAAACGTTGCCAGGAAGCCATCGTCACCGTTAATGCGAATACTACCTATAAGTTCATATGCGTTTTATCAATGATGCTAACTCGAGTTAGCGAAGTGCCTTTTAAAGCTATTTTAGCTACTCAAAATAGCCAAATCATTTGGTTTAAAACTGTGACGCTGAACAGACAATTTATTACAACCAATTAATTTAAAAAGGATTTATTAAAAATATCCGTTCTGGTTAATTTGACGCAGATCGAATTTTAACCACTTCTCGTGAAGCCTCTCACAGTTCCACAACAAAAAAGTTGTGCAAAAAACTCTCTAACACCTAAGCTAACTCGAGTTAGCAAAAATGAGTTATTCAGCCAACTGCGACTGTGGTGTTCAACATCCGCTTTTGCAGCACGGCATAAAGTGAGATGAGGAACCTCGAATGAACAAAAATAGCTTACCGAAAATTGGGATTCGTCCGGTGATTGATGGGCGCCGTATGGGTGTTCGTGAATCGCTCGAAGAGCAAACCATGAATATGGCTAAAGCCACTGCTGCGCTTATCACAGAGAAACTTCGTCACGCTTGTGGCGCACAAATTGAATGTGTGATTGCCGACACTTGCATTGCCGGGATGGCTGAATCTGCCGCCTGTGAAGAAAAATTCAGCAGCCTGAACGTAGGCGTGACGATTACTGTTACCCCATGCTGGTGCTACGGAAGCGAAACCATCGACATGGATCCGATGCGCCCGAAAGCTATCTGGGGCTTTAACGGAACAGAACGTCCCGGTGCAGTTTATCTGGCCGCTGCATTGGCTGCCCATAATCAAAAAGGGCTTCCCGCCTTCTCTATTTACGGCCATGACGTACAGGATGCCGATGACACCACGATCCCTGCCGATGTTGAAGAAAAATTGCTGCGCTTTGCCCGCGCGGGCCTGGCGGTTGCCAGCATCAAAGGCAAAAGCTACCTGTCCGTAGGCGGCGTTTCAATGGGCATCGCCGGCTCTATTGTCGATCATAACTTCTTTGAATCCTGGCTGGGAATGAAGGTTCAACCCGTTGATATGACCGAACTGCGTCGTCGCATCGACCAAAAAATCTATGACGAAGCTGAGCTGGAAATAGCGCTGGCGTGGGCGGATAAAAACTTCCGCTACGGCGAAGATCAGAACGCGCAACAATATAAACGTAACGCAGAGCAGAGCCGTACGGTGTTGAAAGAGAGCCTGCTGATGGCCATGTGCATCCGCGACATGATGCAGGGTAACCAGAAACTGGCAGACAAAGGTCGGGTTGAAGAGTCGCTGGGGTACAACGCGATTGCCGCAGGCTTCCAGGGCCAGCGTCACTGGACCGATCAATACCCGAATGGCGATACCGCCGAAGCACTGCTCAACAGCTCCTTTGACTGGAACGGTATACGCGAACCGTTCGTTGTCGCCACTGAAAACGACAGCCTGAACGGCGTGGCGATGCTGTTTGGTCATCAACTCACCGGCACAGCGCAGGTCTTTGCCGATGTGCGCACCTACTGGTCGCCAGAGGCAGTAGAACGCGTCACGGGTAAACCGCTGACCGGCCTTGCTGAGCACGGTATTATTCACCTGATTAACTCCGGCTCGGCAGCGCTGGACGGTGCCTGTAAACAGCGCGACGGCGAAGGGAAGCCGACCATGAAGCCGCACTGGGAAATCTCACAGAAAGAGGCGGATGATTGCCTGGCGGCTACCGAATGGTGTCCGGCTATTCACGAATACTTCCGCGGCGGCGGTTACTCTTCTCGCTTTCTGACCGAGGGCGGCGTGCCGTTCACCATGACCCGCATCAACATCATCAAAGGCCTGGGCCCGGTGCTGCAAATCGCGGAAGGCTGGAGCGTGGAATTGCCGAAAGAGATGCACGACCAGCTTGATGCGCGCACTAACTCCACCTGGCCAACCACCTGGTTTGCCCCGCGCTTAACCGGTAAAGGCCCGTTCAGCGATGTCTATTCTGTCATGGCTAACTGGGGCGCAAACCACGGTGTACTGACGATTGGTCACGTGGGCGCGGACTTTATTACGCTTGCCGCCATGCTGCGTATTCCGGTTTGTATGCACAACGTGGAAGACGAAAAAATCTATCGCCCTTCAGCCTGGGCAGCCCATGGTATGGATACGGAAGGCCAGGATTATCGCGCCTGCCAGAACTACGGCCCGCTGTATAAGCGTTAATGCGACTCTGGCCCGGTGGCGCAAGCTTACCGGGCCTGCAGCGGTGAATTTTGTAGGCCGGATAAGCGCTGCGCCATCCGGCTACGTTTGGGGAGCGATTATGAAACAAGACGTTATCCTGGTTCTCGACTGTGGCGCGACCAACGTGCGGGCTATCGCCGTTGACCGACAGGGAAAGATTGTCGCCCGCGCAGCGACCCCGAACGCCAGTGACATCGCAACAGAAAACAGTGCCTGGCATCAATGGTCGCTGGAGGCCATTCTGCAACGCTTCGCCGACTGTTGTCAGCGCCTCAGTACACAACTGGCCGTCTACCATGTCCGCGGGATCGCCGTCACCACTTTTGGCGTAGACGGTGCGCTGGTTGATAAGAATGGCAAGCAACTGTATCCGGTGATTAGCTGGAAATGCCCACGCACCGCAGCGGTGATGGAGAATATTCACCGCTATATATCACCGCAGCAATTGCAGGAAATTTCCGGCGTCGGCGCATTTAGCTTCAACACGCTGTATAAACTGGTGTGGCTGAAAGAAAACCATCCGCAATTTCTGGAGCAGGCGCACGCCTGGCTGTTTATCTCGTCGCTTATCAACCACCGTTTAACCGGCGAGTTCACTACCGATATCACCATGGCGGGCACCAGCCAGCTGCTGGACATCCGGCAGCGCGATTTTAGTCATGACATTTTGCAGGCTACGGGTATACCGCGCCGTCTGTTCCCGCGCCTGGTTGAAGCAGGCGAACAGATTGGGACTTTGCAACCAGAAGCTGCCAGCCTGCTCGGGCTCACGGCGAGTATTCCGGTCATCTCTGCCGGACACGACACGCAGTTTGCGCTATTTGGCGCGGGAGCCCAACCAGATGAACCGGTGCTCTCTTCCGGCACATGGGAAATTCTGATGGTGCGCAGTGCGCAGGTGGAGACCTCCCAGCTCAGCCATTACGCGGGTTCCACCTGTGAGCTGGATAGCCAGGCTGGACTGAATAATCCTGGCATGCAGTGGCTGGCTTCCGGTGTACTCGAGTGGGTGCGTAAGCTGCTGTGGACTGCCGACACCCCCTGGCAGACGCTGATTGACGAAGCCGGAGCCATCCCGGCAGGAGCCGAAGGCGTGAAGATGCACTGCGACCTGTTGGCCTGTCAGAATGCGGGCTGGCAAGGGGTTACGCTCAATACCACCCGTGGCCACTTTTATCGCGCCGCGCTGGAAGGACTGACAGAACAACTTCAGCGAAACCTCCATACGCTGGAAAAAATCGGTCATTTCCAGGCCACCGAACTGCTTTTGGTTGGTGGGGGAAGCCGCAACGCGTTGTGGAATCAGATCAAAGCGAACGTTCTTGGGATCCCTGTCAAGGTGCTGGATGACGCCGAAACCACCGTGGCAGGCGCCGCAATGTTTGCGTGGTCAGGCATTGGGGACTTTGCCTCACCGGAACAGGCTCGCGCGCAGGTGCATTACCAGTACCGTTACTTCTATCCGCAAACCGAACTAACAGGAGTCGAGTAACATGCTCAAAACAATATCGCCCTTAATTTCCCCCGACCTGCTGAAGGTGCTGGCTGAGATGGGCCACGGCGATGAGATTATATTTTCCGATGCCCACTTCCCGGCCCACAGCATGGGGCCGCAGGTTATTCGCGCCGACGGTCTGCTGGTCAGCGACCTGCTACAGGCGATAATTCCGCTCTTTGAACTGGACAGCTATGCCCCACCGCTGGTGATGATGGCGGCTGTGGAAGGCGACGCTCTCGACCCTGACGTCGAGGCCCGCTATCGTCAGGCGCTTTCACTGCAAACCCCCTGCCCGGACATCACGCGTATTGACCGTTATGCCTTCTATGAACGTGCGCAAAAGGCGTTTGCGATCGTTATCACAGGAGAGCGGGCAAAGTACGGGAATATTCTATTAAAAAAAGGAGTAACGCCGTAATCTCTGGTCTGAATGCCCGTCAGCTACGGGCATTCATCATAAGATGAGGATCAGAACATGAAAGCGGCGCGCCAGCAGGCGATCGTTGATCTGCTTACCAACCACAAAAATCTGACAACCGAAACCCTTGCTTTGCAACTTAAGGTCAGCAAAGAGACCATCCGCCGCGATCTCAGCGAGCTACAAGCCCAGGGAAAAGTGCTGCGCAATCACGGGCGGGCCAACGTGATTCACCGGGAAAATCAGGACAGTGGCGACCCGTTTCATAGGCGACTCAAAAGCCACTATGCCCATAAAGCGAATATTGCCCGCGAAGCGCTGGCATGGATCGAAGAAGGTATGGTGATAGCCTTAGACGCCAGCTCAACGTGCTGGTACCTGGCGCGACAGTTACCGGACATCAACATTCACGTCTTTACCAACAGCCAGCCCATTTGCCAGGAATTGGCTAAACGCGAACGCCTTCAGCTCATCAGCTCCGGCGGCCATCTTGAGCGTAAATACGGTTGCTATGTTAACCCCTCGCTCATCTCGCAGCTCAAACCACTTGAGATCGATCTGTTTATTTTTTCCTGCGCAGGGATCGACAGCGACGGTGCTCTCTGGGACTCTAACGCGACCAATGCCGACTTCAAGTCCATTCTGCTTAAGCGCGCAGCACAGTCATTATTGCTGATCGATAAAAGTAAATTTAAACGTTCGGGGGAGGCCCGGATTGGGCATCTGGATGATGTGACGCATATTATTTCAGATACGCCGCTGATTGAAAAAATGCAGGCCGGATAAGGCATTTACCCCTTCATCCGGCCTTCAATTTTACCTTATCGCTCGTCGCGACGACCGCCAACGGCAGCCCACAGGCGGCGGACGTGCACGGTCACTTCTTCACGGTCATGATACAGCTGACGCGCCTGAATCTGGGCATTTACGCCATGCTCGTCAAGCTGTGCCTGAATATAAGCCAGGTTTTGCGATACTTCTTCGTAGCGTTTTTTCATCGGCAGCTTGAGATTGAAGATAGTCTCACGACACCAGCCGTTGACCAGCCACTGCGCCATCAGGGCGGCAACCTTCGCGGGCTTTTCCACCATGTCGCACACCATCCACGAAATGTTATTGCGATTTGGCCGGTACTTAAATCCGTCTTCGCGCAGCCAGGTGACCTGTCCGGTATCCATCAGGCTTTGTGCCATCGGACCATTATCCACAGAGTAAACCCACATGTTGCGTTTAACCAGTTGATAGGTCCAACCGCCCGGGCAAGCCCCTAAATCCACCGCATACATTCCGTTAGCCAGACGTTCATCCCACTCATCGGCAGGGATAAACACGTGCAGCGCTTCTTCCAGCTTCAACGTTGAACGGCTCGGCGCATCGGCCGGGAACTTCAGACGCGGAATGCCCATGTAGAACGGGGAGTTATTGTCAGGCCAGGAATAGCCCGTATAGCAACAGCCTGGGGCGATAAAGAACACATGAACCACCGGACGTTTTGGCGTTTCATACTTTGCCAGCACGCCCGCTTCCCGCAGCGCCGCGCGCAGCGGTACGGTAAATTTCCGGCAAAATTTAACCAACTCTTTGCTTTCATTGGTATCAGCGACTTCAACGCGCAGATCGCCGCCTTTCTCCACTACGCCCTGCAACATGCCGACAATCGGCGTAATGCGGTCTTCCGGTGGTAAATATTGCAGCAGTTCGCCCACCACAAACATTTGACGGGCAAAAATCAACGAGCTAAACGGCAACTCTTTCACTAACTTTTCGGCATCGTCCTGCTGATAGCATTCGAAGATGACGTAACCCGCATTGTCTTTCACGCGGGCAAAACCGAAGATTTCCCGGCGTCCTGCTTTATCCGTAATTTCTGCGGCGCACTCTTTTTCAAAACCTGGGCGACACAACAATACAACCTTATTCATGGCTAACGCCCTTACGTTTCAATCGAATAGCGCCCACTAACATCAGCGCCCAGCCCACAAGGAAGCTGAAACCGCCGACGGGGGTAACAAACGCCCACAGGCGTAAATGCGAGAGCGCGAGGCAATACAGGCTGCCGCTAAACAGCACCGTTCCTAATGCCAGAAACACGCTACTCCAGTAAAACCAAATGCTAATGCGCCGCTGCATGGCGACGGCCAGGCCAAAGATAGCCAGCGTATGGAACGCCTGATACTCAAGGCCAGTCTGGATCCACCCCATCTCAACGACTCCGAGGGTTTTACTCAGAACATGTGCCCCAAAGGCGCCCAACGCCACAAAGATAAAGCCACTTACGGCGGCAAAAATCAGCATAAAACGGCTGGTCATGTGAATACCCTACGTAAATTATTGTTCATAACGAAAGCGGAATTTTTCTTGTTCCGTGGCAGCTTTCGCCAGAATCCACTGACGGAAGGCGGCTATTTTACCCAGTTCTGCCTGACTGTCATGACAAACCAGATAAAATGCGTTTTTGCTGACCAGAACATCATTAAACGGACAGACCAGACGTCCGGCTTCTATTTCAGATTGCGCCATGACGTTATTAGCCAACGCAATTCCCTGTCCATGGATAGCTGCCTGGAGAACCATGGCGCTATGGCTGAAGATGGGTCCCTGCTGTACGTTGATATGATTCAGGCCAAGCTGGCGCGTATAGGCTTGCCAGTCACGGCGCGATGCATCGTGCAATAATGTGTGTTTCGCCAGATCTTCGGGCGTCTTTAGCGGTTTATCACCGGTAAGTAATAGCGGCGAGCAGACCGGCAATAAATATTCTGCGTACAATTTTTCAACGCGCAGACCCGGCCAGTTGCCGCGTCCGTAGAAAATCGCCACATCAACATCGTCAGCCAGTTTGTCTTCCTGACGGTCCACCGCCTGGATCCTGACATCAATTCCCGGATAAGCTGAGTTAAAGCTAGAGAGTCTGGGAACCATCCATTGGATCGCAAAACTGGGCAATAAACTGACGGTGAGCGCACCTTTTGCACTGCGTGCCTGAAGTTTACGCGTCGCGTCGGTTAATTGCGAAAAAATCTCTTTGATGTCGAGAAAGTAGCTTTGGCCTTCTTCCGTTAACAGCAATGATCGATTGCGTCGACGAAACAGCTTCAGCCCCAGGAAATCCTCAAGTGACTTGATTTGATGACTTACTGCGGCCTGCGTCACAAAAAGCTCTTCTGCTGCGCGCGTAAAGCTCAAATGACGCGCTGCAGCATCAAAAACACGCAACGCATTTAGGGGTGGTAATCGTTTTGACATGACTTTTAGGCTTTGATGTTAAATGAATTTAACAATTAACTAACAAGCCGTAACCTATTAGTTTTTTTTATCTGAGCCATTATAAATTGTCCGTTGAGGTTCTACCAGCAAATACCTATAGTGGCGGCACTTCCTGAAGCCGGAACGAAAAGTTTTATCGGAATGCGTGTTCTGGTGGGCTTTTGGCTTACGGTTGTGATGTTGTGTTGTTGTGTTTGCAATTGGTCTGCGATTCAGACCATGGTAGCAAAGCTACCCTTTTTCACTTCCTGTACATTTACCCTGTCTGTCCATAGTGATTAATGTAGCACCGCCAAATTGCGGTGCTTTTTTTTGTCCTACTCTTTGTCGCTGGACGACCGATTAGTTATCCAGTTCTACCATCTCTTTCACATCAGTACGGTTAATCTGCTGTTTGTTGCCGTTAGCGTCTTTATACGAAATCATCCCCGTTTCATTGTCGGTCTGTGGCTTACCATCAGAAACGATTGATCGACCATCGTTGGTGTGCATCACGTAATTCGAACCAGAACAGGCGCTCAGGGCAAAAGTCAGCATACAAGCAGAGATAATTGCGGCAGTCTTTTTCATCTTTTTCTCCTTAAAGCGATTTATGCTATTAAAAACACACTCCGTAACAGGCTAAATTGCTCGCCTAACGCTATATAGCATAAGGCACTGCGTGGAGTTTGCCAGGATATCCAGAGTATTCCGATGGTTAGCCCCCCCCTTGTATCAGCGCCCTTTTTGCGCCACGATCGGTTTACTGAACTGAGGAATACCATGAACGCTTTTAACCCCGCGCAGTTTCGCGCACACTTTCCCGCACTCAACGATGCTGGCGTCTATCTCGACAGCGCTGCCACGGCACTGAAGCCGCAGGCGGTGATTGAGGCCACCCATCAGTTTTATAGCCTGAGCGCCGGGAACGTCCATCGCAGCCAGTTTGCCGAAGCACAGCGCCTGACCGCACGCTATGAAGCCGCGCGGGAAAAAGTCGCGGGCCTGATTAATGCGCCGGATGACAAAACAATCGTCTGGACCCGCGGTACGACGGAAGCGATCAACATGGTTGCCCAAAGCTATGCGCGACCGCGCTTACAACCGGGTGATGAGATTATCGTTAGCGCGGCGGAACATCATGCCAACCTCGTGCCCTGGCTGATGGTGGCGGAGCAAACAGGGGCGAAGGTGGTCAGACTGCCGCTTAACACCCATTTATTGCCAGACGTTGAAAGCCTCGCGCAACTCATCACTCCACGCAGCCGTATTCTGGCGCTTGGACAGATGTCGAACGTTACCGGCGGTTGTCCGGATCTGGCCCGCGCCATTACGCTCGCCCATGCGGCTGGTATGGTGGTGATGGTGGATGGCGCCCAGGGTATTGTCCATTTCCCCGCCGACGTACAACAATTAGACATTGATTTCTATGCGTTCTCGGGTCACAAGCTGTATGGCCCCACCGGCATTGGCGTGCTGTACGGTAAACCGGAACTGCTGGATGCCATGTCTCCCTGGCTTGGCGGCGGTAAAATGATTAGCAACGTCAGTTTTGACGGTTTCACCACCCAGGCTGCTCCATGGAAGCTGGAGGCCGGTACACCTAACGTTGCTGGCGTTATCGGGCTAAGCGCGGCGCTCGAATGGCTGGCGGACGTTGACGTAGTGCAGGCCGAAAACTGGAGCCGGGGTCTGGCGACGCTGGCAGAAGATGCGCTGGCGAAACGCCCCGGCTTTCGCGCCTTCCGTTGCCAGGACTCCAGTCTGTTAGCCTTTGATTTCGCAGGCGTTCATCACAGCGACATGGTGACGCTGCTGGCCGAATATGGCATTGCGCTGCGTGCAGGACAACACTGTGCGCAACCGCTGCTGGCAGAACTGGGCGTATCCGGGACGCTACGCGCCTCATTTGCACCTTATAATACCCAAAGCGATGTGGATGCGTTGGTCGCAGCCGTTGACCGCGCGCTGGAAATATTGGTGGATTAATGACAAGCCCTCTGTTCGCCCAACACCCGTTTGGCACAACCGTAACCGAAGATACGTTACGCAATACTTTTACCCCACTCACTCAGTGGGAAGATAAATATCGCCAGTTGATTCTGCTGGGTAAGCAGTTGCCAGCGCTTCCGGATTCGCTAAAGGCACAGGCCAAAGAGATCGCGGGTTGCGAAAACCGCGTTTGGCTGGGGCATACCCTTCATGAGAATGGTACTCTGCATTTCTTCGGCGACAGCGAAGGTCGCATTGTACGCGGGCTGCTGGCGGTATTACTCACAGCCGTTGAAGGTAAAACTGCAGCCGAGTTACTGGCGCATTCGCCAATGGCATTATTTGACGAGCTAGGTTTACGCGCGCAGCTCAGCGCCTCGCGTACCCAGGGGCTGCATGCGCTGAACGAGGCGATTCTTGAGGCTGCCCGACAGGTTTGATGGTTGCCGGATGGCGACGCGAACGCGTCTTATCCGGCACAACACACTCAACTCTGGCGCGCCGCTTTCGCTATCATCTTCTTCAGCGCGTATGAAACGGCAACAAAGCCAAAAGTGGCGGTCACCATCGTGGCCGCGCCAAAACCGGATGCGCAATCCATTCGCTTTGGCCCTTCCGCCGTCGCTTTCATCGCACATACCGAGCCATCTGCCTGCGGGTAAACCAGCGCTTCGGTCGAGAACACACAGTCCACGCCCAGCTTGCCTTTGCTGTTTTTCACCACGCCAAAATCGCTTTTCAGTCGCTCGCGTAGCTTGGCTGCCAGCGGATCCTGGATAGTTTTTGCCAAATCAACGACCTGTATCTGCGTTGGGTCGATCTGCCCTCCCGCACCACCGGTGGTGACCAGCGGAATTTTGTTACGCCGACACCAGGCGATCAGTGCCGCTTTTGGGCGCACGCTATCAATCGCATCGATGACATACGAATAACCCGCACTCATATACTCAGCAACGTTATCCGGCGTGACAAAATCATCGACCACGTTCACCCGGCACTCCGGGTTAATCTGGCGGATACGTTCAGCCATCACTTCAGCTTTTGCCAGGCCGACGTTCTCGCGCAGAGCATGGATCTGGCGGTTAGTGTTTGTAACGCACACATCATCCATATCGATGAGCGTGATAGCGCCAATACCGGTACGCGCCAGCGCTTCCGCCGCCCACGACCCCACCCCGCCAATCCCGACCACGCAAACGTGTGATTGGGCAAACAGCTGCAGCGCATTTTCGCCATACAGACGCGCCGTACCGCCAAAACGCTGGCGCCAGGCATCACTGATAACCACAGACATAACACCTCAAATTCATTAATATCAAGCGCCATCCGGCTATTAACCGCTGAACACGTTCCCCGTACCCGGCGCTGTTTTCAGTACCCAGACGCGACCGTAGTGATTATACCACCCCGCACGGTGTCCGGCGTCAGCACCAATGCCCTGATAGATATCGAAGTGTTGCCCTTTAATAGCGCCCCCCACATCTAACGCCACCATCAGGCGCAGTTCGTACTGGCCGGTAAACTTGCCGTTATTGTCCAGTAACGGGACTTCCGCCAGCAATGTCGTGCCCGCCGGAATGATACTGCGGTCAGAAGCCACAGATGCGCGGCCAATCAACGGTACCGCGCTGGCCCCTTTGACCGGTGCAAAAGATTGCGGTTTAAAGAAGACAAACGATGGGTTCTGCTCCAACAGCTCACGCACTTCGGCTTCGCTGTGCGTTTCCCCCCAATGGCGAATAGCCTGCATCGACATATCTTCTTTTTTCACTTCGCCACGGTCGATAAGCACCTTACCGATACTGCGATAGGCGTGGCCGTTTTTCCCGGAATAGCTAAAGAAGTTAAGCGGGCTACCATCGCCAAAATCGATGTAACCACTGCCCTGCACATCCATAATGAAGTTATCCATTAGGGAGTTGCTGTATGCCAGAATGTAGTTGTCGCTCAGCGCGCCCGCGTAAATCTCGGCACGGCTTGGTAAGCGGCCACGTTTTGGCGGCATGCGATAGATAGGATACTGAAACTCGCCCTGGCGCGTATGGCGCGCCTGAATAACCGGTGTGTAGTAACCGGTAAACTGGACGTTACCGTAGTTGTCCGCCCCTTCCATTTGCCAGGCATCAATACCAAACTGGCGCATACTGCGCGTATCACCGCCCGCACGTAACCACTGCTGGATAGCGTTGTAAACGTTGCTCTGGTTACCGTACAAACGTGGCGAAGCGCTGCGAATTTGATTAACCTGCTCGGCGAAATCACCGGCATTGATTGGTGCGCCAACCGCATCAGGCTGGTTCACCAGTGAGAAAGGCTGGGTAAATTTCCCGTCTTTATACTGCTGCCCACGATCGGTGGGTTTTGAGGAACACGCGGCGAGCATCGCGACGACTGCTCCCGCCAGAAGATATTTTGCCCAACGTCCTTTCATTGTTCTCGTCTTATGTTGCCTGAATGCGAGACGAAGATAACAAACCCCCGAACCTAATGAAATGCGTATACATACCCGAACGCAAATTTTGAGCAAAAAACAATCCAGAATGCGTTGTTTTTGTTCATTTTCACCTTAAAAACGTGATCAAGGTGAAAAAAGGGTTGCATGAAAATGCGAGCAGAGTATAGTGCGCATCCACGGACGCGGGGTGGAGCAGCTTGGTAGCTCGTCGGGCTCATAACCCGAAGGTCGTCAGTTCAAATCTGGCCCCCGCAACCAATTAAAATTTGATGAAATAAAAGCAGTACGGTGACGCGGGGTGGAGCAGCCTGGTAGCTCGTCGGGCTCATAACCCGAAGGTCGTCGGTTCAAATCCGGCCCCCGCAACCAATCAAATTTGATAAAATATAAAGCAGTACGGTGACGCGGGGTGGAGCAGCCTGGTAGCTCGTCGGGCTCATAACCCGAAGGTCGTCGGTTCAAATCCGGCCCCCGCAACCAACATTATAAACACCCTAAAGGGTGTTTTTTTGTATCTGCGGTCCATAAAAAAAAAGCGCTTTTCAGCGCTTTTTTGTTATCCCCTTCTCGCCAGCGTCGCGCCATCGGCAAAATAGGCTTTAATCCCCGCCAGAATCGACTCAGCAACTTCCTGCTGGAAGGTCGCAGTTTTGAGCTTGCGCTCTTCCTCAACGTTACTGATAAATGCGGTTTCCACCAGAATAGACGGGATATCTGGCGCTTTGAGTACCGCAAACCCGGCTTGTTCAACCTGGTTCTTATGCAGATTGTTGATTTTACCAAGCTTATTCAATACCGCTTTACCAAACTTCAGGCTGTCGGCGATGGTCAGCGATTGCACCATGTCGAACATGGTATGGTCGACGTAGCGATCGCCGCTCTTGCTGACGCCGCCAATCAAATCCGAGGCGTTCTGCGTTTGCGCCAGATATTTCGCCGCGGTGCTGGTCGCCCCTTTGGTCGAGAGCGCAAATACCGACGAACCTCTGGGCTGTCGGCTGGTAAAAGCATCAGCATGAATAGAGACAAACAGGTCTGCACGCTGCTTCTGCGCTTTCGCCACGCGGACTTTAAGCGGAATGAAGATATCTTCATTTCGCGTCATAAAGACCTTCATGTTGCCCTCTTTCTCTATGAGGGCTCGCAAGCGTCGGGCAATTTGCAGCACCACATCTTTTTCACGCGTCTTGTATTTCCCCACCGCACCCGAGTCCTCTCCGCCATGTCCTGGGTCGAGCATAATGACAATGGGACGATCGCGCCCCGCTTTACCCGGCTGCGGGCCACTTTGCGCAGGCGGCACCTGTTTGTCCAGATCGCCCTTGTTGTATTCTTCCAGCAACGCCAGCAGCGGATCCTGAACATCCTGGGCATTCGCGGGATAGAGATCCATTACCAGACGTTCTTTAAAACCGGCCACCGGAGCCAGCGCAAAAAGTTGCGGCTTCACATTCTGTTTCAGCTCGAACACCATCCGCACGGTCTGTGGGTCAAACTGCCCGACACGTGCCGATTTAATATACGGATCGTCAGGACGGATCTGCGCAGCCATGCCTTTGAGGACCGAGTTCAAATTAACGTCTTCAATATCTACAACCACACGCTCAGGATTACTCAGGGCAAACTGTTTGTATTTCAGCAGACGGTTAGATTCTACCGTGACGCGGGTGTAGCTGGACGCAGGCCAGACACGTACGGCAACGACCTGGCTCACGGCAGCCAGACCAACCTGGCTGACGCTCAAAAGCCACATAGCACCCGCACCTTTCAGTAAACGGCGGCGACTGATTGCTGAATTGGATCCCGACATGCTTCTCCCGAGCAAAAAGAAATCTTTATTGAGGTAATACGTAAAACGACTGAATTGACCGGAAACTTTAGCGAATGACGCATAATCTGTCATCTATAAAAGGGTAAACATTCTTTTTATATTCACGGTATTACTGAGAAAAATCTTCGGCATGGGTAAAAATTACGCTTGCACACAGCACCAAAACAGAATAAAAATACACAAATTACGAATAATCATGCAATGAGGGTGTGCCGTGGTGAAGGAGCGTAGAACCGAACTGGTACAGGGATTCCGCCATTCTGTTCCCTATATCAATACCCATCGGGGAAAAACGTTTGTCATTATGCTAGGCGGCGAAGCCATCGAGCATGAAAACTTTTCCAGTATCGTCAATGACATTGGCCTTCTTCATAGCCTCGGCATTCGCCTTGTCGTGGTCTATGGCGCACGACCGCAGATTGATGCCAATCTTGCAGCGCATCATCATGAACCGGTGTACCACAAAAATACGCGCGTTACTGACGCTAAAACCCTGGAGCTGGTCAAGCAGGCGGCGGGGTTGCTTCAGCTTGATATTACCGCTCGCCTGTCAATGAGCCTGAATAATACGCCATTGCAGGGAGCGCACATCAATGTGGTCAGCGGTAATTTTATTATCTCCCAGCCGCTGGGCGTTGATGACGGCGTGGATTACTGCCATAGCGGGCGTATTCGTCGTATTGATGAAGATGCCATTCACCGCCAGTTAGACAATGGCGCAATTGTGCTGATGGGCCCGGTCGCCGTTTCCGTCACCGGAGAGAGCTTTAACCTGACTTCAGAAGAGGTCGCCACGCAGTTGGCAATCAAACTGAAGGCAGAGAAAATGATCGGCTTTTGCTCCTCTCAGGGCGTCATCAACGATGATGGCGATATTATTTCCGAGCTGTTTCCTAACGAAGCCCAGGCTCGCGTTGAGTTGCAGGAAGAGAAAGGCGATTACAGCTCCGGTACAGTGCGCTTCCTGCGCGGGGCCGTGAAAGCCTGTCGCAGTGGGGTACGGCGCTGCCATCTGATCAGCTATCAGGAAGATGGCGCATTGCTGCAGGAACTGTTCTCCCGTGACGGGATCGGTACGCAGATCGTAATGGAAAGCGCCGAGCAGATCCGACGCGCTACCATTAACGATATCGGCGGGATTCTGGAGCTGATCCGCCCGCTGGAACAGCAAGGCATTCTGGTACGTCGCTCCCGCGAACAGCTGGAAATGGAGATCGACAAATTCACGATTATTCAGCGCGATAACCTGACCATCGCTTGCGCCGCTCTGTACCCTTTCCCGGAAGAGAGAATTGGCGAAATGGCGTGCGTGGCGGTGCATCCGGACTATCGTAGCTCTTCACGCGGGGAAGTATTGCTGGAGCGGATCGCCGCGCAGGCCCGACAAATGGGACTAAGCAAGCTGTTTGTGCTAACCACGCGCAGCATTCACTGGTTCCAGGAGCGTGGCTTCACGCCGGTGGATATCGACCTGCTGCCGGAAAGCAAGAAAGAGATGTACAACTATCAGCGGCGGTCAAAGGTGCTGATGGCGGATTTGGGGTAGTAGTCGTTGCCGGATGCGGCATAAATGCTTTATCCGGCAACGAATGTTATTGAGTAAACAACGCCGACAATCCGCTGCGGCGTTCGGTGCGGGTGGCAATGGCGTTACTTAATATCCGCTCATCGGCATACAGTGACAGACGCCGACGCGCGCGGGTGACGGCGGTATAGACCAGCTCGCGGGTAACCACGGGTGAATGCTGGCTGGGTAAAATTAACGCCGCATGGTCAAACTCAGATCCCTGCGATTTGTGTACGGTCATCGCCCAAGTGGTTTCATGTTCAGGCAAGCGACTGGGCTGGACTGATTTGATAGAACCGTCCGGCAGCGCAAACCACACCCTCAGGCCCTGTCCACGATCGAGGGCAATGCCGATATCACCGTTAAATAATCCCAGCGAACTGTCATTGCGCGCAATCATCACCGGCCTTCCCTCATACCAGCGGCTGTGCGTCGAACGATGAATTTTACGTTTTTGCGCCATCACTTGCTCAAGGCGTTCATTCAAACCACCCACGCCAAACGGGCCCTCACGCAGGGCGCACAACAGCTGATACTCATTGAAGGCCTGAATGACAGCTTCCGGCTCAGCGCCCTCACGCAGTAAATCCAGATAGTGCCCATAACCCGCCAGCGCCTCATCCAGCATCGCGGCGTAATCTTCGCTGCTATGTAGCGTGCGTTTTTCGATGTCGCTAAAGCCCTGCTGGAAGACCGTTTTGAGCGCGGCTTTGTCACCACGATTAATCGCCGCAGCCAACTGACCGATTCCGGAATCGCTGCCGAAACGGTAGCTCTTTTGCAGCAGACACAAACTGTCGCGCAAAGCGGCTGCCTGAGTTCCCGGACCTGCCGGAATAGCGCTTCCGGTCAGACGACTGAGCTGGCGTGCGCGTTCCGGGGTAAACCCGTCACCGACAAAAGCACAGATATCCCCCAACACCGCCCCCGCTTCGACGGAAGCGAGCTGGTCACGATCGCCAAGAAAAATCACCCGCCCGTGCGGCGGCAGCGCATCGATAAGGCGCGACATCATCGGCAAATCAATCATCGAGGCTTCATCCACCACCAGCACATCCAGATGCAGCGGGTTTCCCGCATGATGACGCAGGCGCTGACTGCCTGGCTGAGCGCCTAATAATCGATGCAACGTACTGGCGTCATCGGGAATGCGTTTCTTTTGCTCTTCGGTTAACGGCAGTTCTCGTAGCGCCGCGCCCAGCGAGGTGGTCAGGCGCGCTGCAGCCTTTCCAGTAGGAGCCGCCAGACGAATACGGCAGCGTTCCCCCTCCGCCATCTGAATCAACGCCGCCAGAAGCCTCGCAACTGTTGTCGTTTTTCCGGTCCCCGGCCCGCCGGAGATCACCGATATACGGCGGGTCAACGCAACCGCAGCGGCCACTTTTTGCCAGTTAACACCTTCCGCTGGTGGAAACAACGCCGCCAGCGTGTGGGTCAGCCGTTGTTCATCCACCTCAATAGCGTGGTTAACTTCACTGAAAAAGCGAGCCACCGCCCGTTCGTTATGCCACATCCGGTTCAGATACAGGCGATCGCCGTGCAACACCAGCGGCGTGGGTTGCTCACCGCGGCTTACCGCCCCGGAGGCCAGCAGACATTCCGTCCAGTCTTCAGGCTCCCCCATTTCAGCAAGCCAGGCGCTTAAAAGGGGATGGGCATCCTCGCTCAGGGATAACCGTGAAAGTGGTAAGCAGACGTGCCCTTCTCCTGCTTCACGACTGAGCAATGCCGCTGCCAGTGCAACGGCAGGGTTATCATTTCCGGCAACCGCCAGTGCAAACTGGGCATCCAGAGGCCGGAGCTGTTTTTGCTCCACGGCCTCCAGTAATCGTTTCTGGATTGTCATGACATCTCCTCCCGTGGCGCACCGGCAAACATCTCGTCCATCAAGGCGATTAACGCCCCGTCAGGTCGGGTCGCGTAAATTCCCTGTTGCGGATTTTCACTGTCAATGCCACGCAAGAAGAGATAGATAACGCCGCCAAAATGGCGTTCATACTCGTAATCAGTAATGCGATGGCGCAAGTAGCGATGCAGCGCCAGGGTATAAAGTTGATACTGCAGGTCGTAGCGATGCGCCTGCATGGCAGAGGCCATTGCCTGCTGCGTATACGCTGAGCTATCTTCCCCCAGCCAGTTCGATTTGTAATCGAGCAGGTAATAACGCCCCTGATGGCGGAATACCAGGTCAATAAATCCTTTCAGCATGCCGCGTACCTGCATAAAGTCCAACCCAGAGCACCCTGCGGAGAGCGGATCGTATTGGCGAATTAACGCATCAAGTTGGCTGGCCATCAGCGGCTGCGAAATCGGTAGATAAAACTCCATCTCCACCTGTTTTTCACGCGCGGAAAGATGGCTCAAACTCACGCCCGTCTCGTTGAGAGGTACCTGCAAAATAGCATCCAGCCATTCGGTCAAAACCGGCGTCCAGTGTGCGTCATAACCGCCCAACGCCAGTTTTTCCTCGACCCAACGCGGATCTACCGGTTGAGTAAAGTCGAGATCTTCAAACAGGCTATGCAAGAATGTACCCGGCGAAGCGCCGCGCGGAAACTGATGTGGTGTTAGCCCTGACTCTTCAGTAACCTCACCAACACCTGCGGCATCAATATCCAGTCGCGGGATCAGATCCTGCGCGATTCCATGCCCACGCTGTTGCAGACCGGAATAACTGGTCACACGCCAATTATCGCCGGGCGTACGCTGCAGTCTTTTCGCGCTCAGTTCGCCGCTAACAGCCTGCGCAACCTGCCAGGGTTCACCGTCAGGCTGCCCAGGTGTCTGGCAGGCAATATCGTCGCTGCACAGCGCTTCAATCGCGCCACGCAGACCCGCGGCATCCATCGGCTCGCCTTTTTGCAACAGGCGACCAAGAGCGCTCTGATGCACATCGGTATCCCCTTTTTTATCACCCCGACGTCGCACCAACGGTGCAACACCAAGGCTGCAGTGCCATACCGAACGGGTTAGCGCGACATAGAGCAAGCGCAGGTCTTCCGCCAGACGTTCCGCTTCGGCCAGCTCCACGCTCTCTTCGGCATCGCTGAGATCCAGCACGGCTTCAAAAGAGTTGCGATCGTGGTAGAAAGCCTGATCCTGGACGCGGAAATTCGTGATAAACGGCAGCCAGACCAACGGATACTCCAGCCCTTTCGATTTATGGATGGTGACGATTTTGACCAGATGCTTGTCGCTTTCCAGCCTGAGCTGCTGGCTGGACGCGTTGCTGTCGGGTTCAAGAATATGCTGGGACAGCCAGCGTACCAGCGCATGCTCGCTTTCCAGCTGCGAGCCTGCTTCCTGCAACAGTTCGCTGATGTGTAAAATATCGGTGAGGCGGCGCTCCCCCCCCGCCGTCGCCAGCAGGTTTTCCGCAATCTGGCGGGTTGTCATCAGCGCACGCAGCATCGGCATCACGCCGCGTTTATGCCAGATCTGACGATAGCCATCGAACTCTTCAACTACCGCATCCCAGGCATTTTCGTCGTTATTTAACGCTTCAAGATCCTGTGCATTCAGCCCCATCATTGAGGTCGCCAGCGCGCTACGCAGCGAGTTCTCACGCTCCGGCGTCATCACCGCCTGCAACACCCACAGCAATTCCCGCGCTTCCAGCGTTTCAAAAACGCTGTCACGGTTGGAAAGATAGACAGAGGGAATTGCCAGCTGCGTCAGCGCATCACGGATCAGTGCCGCCTCCTGGCGGCTACGAACCAGTACGCTGATGTCCGATGCGCGTACCGGACTGGATGTTCTACCACTGACCAATTGCGCAGCGCCAGACTGCCCGGCCTTAAGCCAGTCGCGAATTTGCGTGGCGCACACCTGGGCCATGTAGTTCTGATAGTCACCTACGCCGCAGCTTTCCCCTTCCATCAGCCACATACTCATGGCTGGCTGGGTCTCACCGTGTAAAACAAACCGAAACGACTGGTTTTTTTCTGCAAATTTTACCGGGCTAAAGGGGATTTCACGGAACATAAAGGCGTCATCCATCTGGCTGAAAAGCGTATTTACGCTATTGACCATGCCGGGGGCTGAACGCCAGTTGGTATCGAGCGTATAGTGCGCACTGACTTCGCTGCGCGCCTTCATATAGGTGAAGATATCCGCGCCGCGAAACGCGTAAATCGCCTGTTTTGGGTCGCCAATCAGCAGCAGTGCGGTATCCGGTTGATACTGCCAGATCCGACGAAAAATACGGTATTGCTGCGGATCGGTATCCTGGAATTCATCAATCATCGCGACCGGAAAACGGGTACGAATAGCCGTCGCCAGCGCATCTCCGCTTTCACTGCGCAGCGCCGCATCCAGACGGCTGAGCATATCGTCAAAACCGAGTTCACCGCGGCGTCGTTTCTCCTCGGCAACCGCCGAACGGATCTCCGCCAGCGCCCGGGTTATCACCAGATCGCGAAGGGTTAGCGGTTCGCTAAGCAGTTCATCAATAGCGACAAACAGCGGATGCTGAGGGGTTATTCCGCCTGCTTTAGTACGCTCTTGCAGAAAACGCTGTGAGAATTTCTCCAGCGCGTCAGGCAGCTGGTAACTTTGGGTTTCTTCTTGCGCCCATGCGCTGATCTTTTCGATCCACTTCCCCTGGTTACCACGGTTAAATTTACGCCGGTCGATCCCGGAGGCTTCCAGCAGGCCATCCAGTTCACCAACGGAATCACGCCATTGCTGCTTGATCTGGTTAATGCGCGCGAGAATTTGTTCGTGCCGGGAAGCCAGCGTTTCGTCATCAGACGGCGGAGCCTTGATTACCGGCGCTTCCCCCTGCAGATAGCGATCGATGTCTCTCAGCAGCGCCTGCGGTCCTTTCCACGTTTCAAAAATCACCTGCGCAATGTCGCGGGGTAGCGGATAGCAGTGCCGACGCCAGAAGTCCGCACAGGCCTGATAGCGCAGCAGCGATTCATCTTCTATCAGTTGCTGTTCAAACAGCATGCCTGATTCAAAGGCGTTGAGACTGAGCATACGCTGACAAAAGCCGTGGATGGTAAACACCGCCGCTTCATCCATCTGTCTTTCAGCCAATAGCAGCCACTGAGCGGCCTGTTTTTTATCGGCGATTTCATCTAACAAACGGGCATATAGCGGGTTGTCGGTCGTTTCACGCAGGCAGGCAATTCGCAGGTCATGAATATTGCTACGAATTCGACCACGCAACTCTTCGGTGGCCGCCTCGGTGAAGGTGACCACGAGCAGTTCTTCAACGGTCAGAGGACGAGGAAAGGCGGCAGAACCGCCCAGTCCAAGCAGTAAACGTAAATACAGGGCGGCGATGGTAAAGGTTTTACCGGTGCCTGCAGAGGCTTCAATCAGGCGCTCGCCCGTCAGGGGCAAGCGCAGTGGATCAAGGGACTCAGCGGCATCATTCATTCTTATCACTCATCAGGGGCAAGGTTTGCTGCAACGCGCTGACGGTCTGCCACACTTTCCAGCCTTCCGGGTGCACATATTCTGCTTTCCCGTTCTGACTGCCGGAAACCTGTGACAGTATCGCCATGCCTTGCGGCTCAACCACCGCCTGATGGAAGAAGTCGGCAAGTTTTTGCGGCGTCAGCAGTTTAATCTGAGCCACTATTTTATCACGTGAATCGAAGCGCATATTGCCGCGATCAAAATCTTTGCTTAACTGTGAGGCTTCTTCCCCCAGCGTTTGCGGTGCCTGCAACATTTGCGCAATAATCGCCTGCTGAATTTGCGCAAACTCTTCAGGTTTCATCGCCCGCAGTTTCGCTTCCGCCGTCGGGAAGAACGCTTTATAACGCTCCCAAAGGTAAGACGGCTGCTTATCATTGCTTTGCAGCAGGAACCCCATTCCCCACTGACGGCCAATACTCATCGGGAAAGCGAATACAGCGTAACCTAACTGCTCTTCAGTACGCAGTTGATTGTAGAACCACGGCTGAACAATCTGCCCTAACATGGCGCTGTAGGCTGAACTGGCGTATTCATCGTACCCGGTTGGCACAAATACCGCCGCCAGCGCGGAGTCCGTGCTACTGCCTGCTTTTTCAAAGATGATGGACTGCTTCATGTCCACAACCACATCTTTATTGCGACACCACTGTGTCCCATTAGCGCCGAGCTGTTGTTGGATATCCCGCGCCATGGTCGTCGCCTGAGCTGCGCTCATGTTACCAATTACCAGGAATTCAGGCCACGCACCGGTTTTTAAGGCGTCGCGGTAGGTCATCACCTCTTTCAGGGTAATGGAAGGCAGTAACTTACGGCGCTCATCGCGTGAGAAGTACGGCACCTGAGAAAGCATCTGCACCGGCATAATTGCCTGATCGTAGGCTTTACCCTTCTCTGCAGAATCCATCATCTGGGCATACCAGGATTTCGCCTGTTCCAGTTGTTCATCCGAAGAGGTGTAGCTGAAATAGCCGCTCAACAGCGCCTGAAAAAGCTGCGGCAAACGTTGGGTGTAGCCGTTGGCGTTAAGCATCAACCCATTGTTAGCGTTGGTAGAGAAACCAATTCCACCTACCGACGCCTGGTTGCTTAACTGATCGAGCGCAATCCCCGCCAGGTAATCGTTAAGTGCGAATAATACCTGGTTGCGGGCGCTATCCATCGCCTTCGGGTTACGCAGGATCACGCTGACGTCAGCCTTCGGCTCACTGGCAAAATATTGGCTCGGCGCATACACCACGCGTAAATCCGGCTCATCAACGATCAGTTCCGGGTGAGCGTATTTTTTATCCGTTTTATTCAGCGTGAAATCATCCGGAATATAGGGGTTCAACTCCGGTAAGGACAGCGCAATGCCCTGCGCTTTTTGCTGCCAGTCGGCAAAGGTTTTGTCGCTGATTTTATCCACCTGGTAAGGCGCATCGACAAAATAAGCGGTTTTATTATGTGGTTCTTTTGCACTGATATACCAGATACGCGCATTCTGTGGCGTCATCATTGCCAGGCGTTGCTCAACGGCTTTCGCATCGTACTGGTCGGCAATATTCACCGCATCCAGCGTATGTTCGACAGGAACGCGGATCATGGTATCCGCCAGCCATTCCACGTAGTCCATATCACGGGTGATAGAGGGATAACGGAAATCGAGATCCAGTACGTGCGCCAGTTCGTCAAAATAGCGTTTGTCGACGCCTTTATCGCGTAACAGATTGAGATAGCTGAAAATTGCCGCAACAACTTCATCGCGATTCGCCAGCCCTTTGTCGGTTAACGTCGCGGAAATGGCTAACACGCCGCTGTTCCCATTAACCACCGGATCGGAATCCGCACGAATACCTTCAACCAGTCCCTGTTTTTGCAGCCAGTCAGACAACGTGCCTGGGCTACGATTACCAATCAGGTAGGTCACCAGTTCATCGGTTTTACTGCGGAACTGCGCGCTGTTGTTATCAATACGAAACTCGATGCGCAGCACTTTACGCGGCATTGCCGGAACATAGTGGATGATGACGCCCTTTTGCGCGTCAGTGACTACCGGTACGGTAATTTCAGGCTTTGCGATATTTCTGTTCGGCACGCGCCCAAAGGTTTCAGCCGCTATACGTGCCAGCTCTGGCAGCGGTTTATTGCTATAAATCACCGCCTTCATGAGGTTCGCGGAGTAGTACTTTTCATGAAATTTTTGTAAAGCTTGTACCACTGGGTTGCCCGGTTTATCGCGTAATGTCTCGAGATTTCCGCCGGAGAAACGTGAGCCAGGGTGCGCCGGGTTGATGGTCTCAGCACTCACCTGCGCCATACGCATCCCGTCTCGGGTACGCGCCAGCGTCAGCTCGGAGTTAACCGCGTTACGCTCACGATCGGCATATTTTTTATCCAGCAATGGATCGGCAATAGCGTCCGCCAGGCGATCCACCGCCCCCACCAGCGCGTCGTTTTCGACTTCAAGATAGAAGGCCGTACGGTAAGGCGCGGTGCTGGCATTGTGGCTGCCGCCATGCATTTTCAGGAATTCAGCCAGGCTGTCCGGCTGTGGGTATTTTTTCGAGCCCATCAGACACATGTGTTCGAGATAATGCGCCAGCCCCTGATGATCGTCCGGATCTTCCAGCGAGCCCACGGGGACCACCAGTGCAGAAAGGGATTTCACGGCCTGAGGATCGGATACCAGCAACACGACCATGCCGTTATCAAGGCGCACGGCCTGATACTGGCGGGTGTCTTTATCGCTTTTACGGATGGTTTCAGCTAAAGGCTGCCAACCGGTATCTGCCTGACTTACGGGTACCCAAAGGGCGACGAACAACAGTAATGCGCTGAACCAGGTGCTGCGGGGCATTCACAAACCTCATCATTAACGTATTCACCTGTTCACAGCAAAGCACGCATAAATACGTGGTCTGAACAGGGCAAGACTATGTGCTGAACGAGCCAGCATCCTCTCTTTGTAAGAATCAGTCCGTGACAGAATGCGCATCATAGTGGAAGCTATCGAGTTGCGCAATTTTTATACAATCATCATGACTGATTAAAGCGAAAAATCGGTAACAGGTAGCGCTGAGACTGTAAAACAATGGTCTCCAGCGTATCCGCATCCAGTTGACGCCAAAGACGCTGATACCAGATATCATCACCTTCCCCCCGTACCATCATGTTGCCCTCATAGGCCTGCAGAAACTTACTGCGCGCTTTTAGCAACGTTGCATCGTCATCTAACATGGCATCATTTACGGCGTCATAACAGGTTTTTATCCAGGCACCGCCACTTTCGGGCAATACCAGCAAGGGGGAAGACATGCCTTCCCGATACCCGTCAATCAGTTGCGACAGGTACAGCAGCGCCTGTTCTGCATCCAGTGGCGGAAAACGCCATTCCCCGTCTTTACGCAGGAACAACCGGCTCTCTCCCTTACCGCCACTGGCACAATAGACAAGATGTTCCAGCCAAAGTTGCACACCCTGCGCAATGCTTATCAAGGATGGGCGCCAGCGCAACAAACCGTCTTCTTGCACCTGTGGCAGCCAACCGGTGATTTGCACACCGTTACAGTTAAGATCGATTTCCATGCTCTGACAGGGCTGACGACAGGCGATAATACGTTCAGCCAGCGACTGCATCTCCTGACGCTGCGTATCCCACAGAATTTCGCCAAATGGCCCATAGGGAAGCGTGCCCGCCGCACGAAAACGGCGAAACAGTCGTTCAGCATCGTTCTCTTCAACAAGCGTATTAAGCAATTGCTGATTAAGCTGATAGCGGGTTAATCCTTCAAGAGTGAACGGTTCCGTTTCCGGGATCTCGCTTTCTTCAGAGCGGAAGTTGACCCTCAGACGCATCTGGAAAAAAGCCCTTACCGGATGAGCCCAAAATCGCTGCAGCGTTTCCAGCGTCAGCGTTTCAGGCATCTCAAAGGGAAGCGTCTGGACAAAATCCGTATGCGCTTTTCCTGACAGGCTCGCTGCAGGCAGCCATTCCCGGGCATAGCTTTGCTGTTCGCCGCCCGGCAGATAGTTTTGCGCATCAAAGGGCATACGGGTATGCAAACGAGTAATGTGTGCTTTTACCCGGGCCTCGCTTTGATCGCAGGTCAACGATTCATCGCCCGGCAGATAGTGGCTTTGCCCGATGTAGTCCATCAGTTCCTGCACCAGTACCGACGGGAAGCGCTCGCTGTTGTCCTGAATGGAGCGGCCAATGTAGCTGATGTAGAGCGTTTGCTGTGCTGAAATCAATGCTTCAAGGAACAGGTAGCGATCATCATCGCGACGACTGCGATCGCCCCGCATCGGTTTTTGACTCATCAAATCAAAGCCCAACGGCGCAAGCTGACGCGGATAAACGCCATCATTCATCCCCAGCAGGCACACCACCTTGAAAGGAATAGAGCGCATCGGCATCAGCGTACAAATGTTGACCGGCCCCGCCAGGAAGCGCTGGCTAATGCGCTCCTGGTCAAGACGCTGGGCCAGCTCATCACGTAATAGAGAGAGCGGTATGGCATCACCATACTCAGCCCCCAGACCTTCAGTGATAATGGCCTGCCACTGCTGTTCAATCAGCGTCATCGCCGCTTCGGTATCTGCATCCGGCAGGAAGAAATCATTAAGCATGTCCCGACAAACGGGCAGCCACTCTTCCAGCGGCCGTTCCTGCGCTAACCCTCTTCGCCAGAGATTGAGCTGCATCAACAACGAGGCCAGATGCCCTACCAGCTCGGCAATCAAACCGTTGGATTCATCGTATGGCAATACCGATTGCCACTCGCCCTGCGCGCTTTCCATCGCGTAGCCGAGCAGCATGCGCGTTAAACCAAATTGCCAGGTATGCTGACCTGTTGGCGGAAGTTCCAGCTCACGCACGTTATCGTCGTCAATACCCCAGCGAATCCCGGATTCATTGACCCATAAACGAAGATAGCGCAGCCCTTCTTCATCGATATTGAAACGCGCCGCCAGCACGGGAACATCCAGTAATGCCAGCACATCCTCTGAGACAAAACGGCTATCCGGCAGCGACAGCAGGCTAATGAAGGCCTGTAAGACGGGATGAGACTGACGCGCCCGACGGTCGGAAATCGCATAAGGTAAGTAACGCTCGGCTGGCGCGCTGCCAAAGACCGACTGAATAAATGGGCTGTAGCTGTCGATATCCGCCACCATCACGATAATATCGCGCGGCGTCAGCGTGGGATCCGCTTCCAGCATTGCCAGCAGGCGGTCATGAAGAATTTCTACCTCGCGCTGTGGGCTATGACAAACATGGAAAGTCACGCTGGTGTCGTTCAGCTCAAGTCGGCGTTTATTGTCGCTCCGGGAATATTCTTCCAGCGTAATGCCCGCTACGGCATGGCTTTCAAGCTCCAAAATATCCGATTGAATATTATGCAAAAGATTGTCAGGTGTAATATCGACAAACGCATCCAGCTCCTGACTATTTTCCAGTTCTGAAAGCAGATAAATGTAATCGCGCCCCAGTTTGCCCCACGAGGCCAGCATCGGGTTGCCCACATCCTGTTCGCCATCGCTGTTAAACAATCCTTCGGTTTTCTGACTATCGCGAAACAGCGGCAGGTGACGTTCTTCAAAACTGTGCCGACGCTGACGCGCCATCAGCTTCGCCAGCCAGGCGGGATCTTTTATATCTCCCCAGTAGTAGCGACAAGGGTTGGTAAACAGCAGATGAATATCAATGTGCTTGCCCAGCGCCTGCAATGCCTGCAAATAAACCGGCGGCAGCGCCGAAATGCCGCAAATAAAGACGCGAGAAGGCAGTCCCTGCGGGCACTCAGACGCGCTTTCCAGAGTCTGAATAAATCGTTGGTATAAATTGGCGCGATGCCAGCGCGGCTGGCCCAATTCCTCGGTGTATTCCACCAGTGCTTTCCACAACGGCGCCTGCCAGGCCTGAGACTCGCCGAGTCCCTCAACCAGTCGTCCGGTTTCCCACTGGGTCAACCAGTCAGGTCGATAGACTAAATACTGGTCGAAGAGGTCAGCCGCGCGCGAGGAAAGCTGAAACAGCTTACGTTTATCGCTGTCGTCCGTCAGATAGTGGCGCAGCAATGCGAAGTCATCGCCATCCAGCAATTGCGGCAACAGCGTCATCAACTTCCAGCTCATGCTCTGTTTGCTGAACGCGCTCTCTTTCGGGATATCCGGCAGCACGCGCACAAACATATCCCAGATAAAACTCGCGGGCAGCGGAAAATCGATGTTGGCGGCAATACTAAACTTCTGTGCAAGGGTCATTTGTAGCCACTGCGCCATACCGGTACTTTGAACCAGGATCATCTCAGGTTCAAAGGGGTCGTCCAGCCGCTCGCGCTCAACGATAAATTCCATTAACGCTTCCAGCACATCCAGACGATTGGAGTGGTAGACCCTTAACATAGCGACTCCTGACTACTGACGATTCGGGCAATGCAGACGTGTCATCTGACCCTGCCTGCCCAAGGGTGAAGAAATTTTAACGTTGATGCTGACACATCCCGCGCTCGTTGTCTGCATTCGGTTAACCTGCCAGTTCAAAGGCGATGAAAACTGATACAGCTGGGTTTGCTGCCAGGCGTGACGCCAGAGTTGCTGATACTGGTTTCTGATAATAAAGCTGTTCATCAGCGCCCGCTGGTATCCTGACAACGCGGTTACAATCATGATCATCAGTACCATTGCCAGCATCACTTCCGGCAGGCTAAAGCCCCGCTGTCTGGTCAGGGGATCTGACATAGCACCTGCTCCTTTAGTGGACAAAAATCGCTCCAGCCATGCGCCGAGTATTCGATATTGCCATCAATAATCGCCCCCTGCCGCCATAACGATACCCCTTCATAGTGGACCAGAAGCAGCACGAAATTATTAGTAAGCAGTCGCAGGCAAACCGCGGCATCCTGCGTGGTATAACGCCGACACTGTACGGCGAGTTGTAAGCGCCAGGGCTGCATACGCCCCCATTCCATCGCGGATTGCACCACAGCCTGGCGTTGCAGAGCCTGACTTTGCGTGACCACTCGCGAAGCAAAACGGGCCTCCTGCCTGCTAACGCCTTGCAGCAGAAGGCTACCGATCACCAGTAGCAACAAAACCATCGCTAAAGATGAAACGCCCCGCTCACGGTTCACAGGTTGAATCCTGTCACGCTGTAGACTGCTTCAATAACCTTTTGCGGTTCGACATTGTTCACTCCGCGCAAACGCAGCGTAAGGAGCGGGGAATATTCGCTGATATTCAGACGTTCAACCTGAAATGCCTCAATCTGTATCGTGGCTGGATCGGTCATTTTCTCCCATCCTTTTCCATTGCAGTCCGCTGCTCCCCGCAGGGTCTCCAGCACCTTATCCTGCAAACGAAATCCAATCGTATCGGCCTCTTTCGCGGGACTGCTCTCCCAAACGCCGTTGCTGTTGGCATCCCAGCGCGCAATGACACAGTCGCCCTTAGCCGATATCACCAGCCCTTCTCCGACACAGTTTCCGCGGCAATACCCTGCCCGCTGAAGATGCTTCGCCACGGTGTATACCCGCTGCCATATTTCATCTTCCAACGCTAACTGGCGCGTGTTGCGCAGAATCTCTCGCTGCAGTGCGGGTAAAAATCGTGCCGAGCTAAGCAATAAAATGCTGCTAATCGCCATAGCAATCAGCACCTCCAGAAGTGAAAAGCCCCGTTCGTTTACTGACATAACCTGGCCTCATCTTTCTCGCAAAGCCTGACTCGCCCCCAGCCTGACACCACCACGCGCCATTCTCCTGTCGTATTTTTCAGGCGAATATGTCCAGCCCATGCCGTATTGCGCAGACCAAAAAAGGCCAGTGAAGGTGTTATCTCTGCCATTTCGACATCGTCCCAGGGCGGTGTAAAAACCAAGGGCGAAACAGGTCGACACGTGGTTTGCACAGCAGCAGAGCTGACAAAACACCAGGATGTGCCATCCCGAATCACGCTGATGACGTGATCGCGGTTACGCCAGTTAGCATCTTCACGTAGTTGCAGCAGGTAATCTCGCACCTGAATGACGGTTTGCCATAGCCGCTGTTGCTGCTGCCAGCGCTGCCAACCATACAGCCCCGAGGCGCCAAGCGCCGCGACGATCAGCATCGCAATCAGGGTTTCGAGAAGCGTGTAGCCATGTTGTTTTTTCATGTCGCCAGTATGGCGTGAGGAAAATGAATAACGAGCGGGAAATTCGGTTTCTACGGCGAGCTACGAGGAATATTTGTCGCGTTGCAGGTCGTTGCAATATTTCAGGAACCCACGCCGAAGAACGCGATTTGAGACAAAAAAAACCGACGCACATGGGCGTCGGTTGTGACAGCATGAAGCCGATTAGATAGCCACTGGCGCTTTAATGCCCGGATGCGGATCGTAGCCTTCAATTTCGAAATCGTCGAAGCGATAGTCAAAGATAGATTCAGGCTTACGTTTGATGACCAGCTTCGGCAGCGCGCGCGGTTCGCGGCTAAGCTGCAGATGCGTTTGATCCATATGATTGCTGTACAGGTGCGTGTCGCCGCCGGTCCAGACAAAATCACCCACTTCCAGATCGCATTGCTGCGCCATCATGTGTACCAGTAAGGCGTAGCTGGCAATGTTAAACGGCAAACCGAGGAACACATCGCACGAACGCTGATACAGCTGGCAGGAGAGCTTGCCATCCGCCACGTAAAACTGGAAGAACGCGTGGCACGGCGCCAGCGCCATTTTATCCAGCTCACCGACGTTCCATGCAGAAACGATAATTCGGCGAGAGTCCGGGTCATTTTTGAGCTGGTTTAACACCGTGGTGATCTGGTCAATATGGCGACCATCTGGCGTAGGCCACGCACGCCACTGTTTGCCATAAACCGGGCCTAAATTACCGTTTTCATCCGCCCATTCGTCCCAGATTGAGACGTTGTTTTCATGCAGGTAGGCAACGTTGGTGTCGCCCTGCAAAAACCACAGCAGTTCATGAATGATCGAGCGTAAATGGCAGCGTTTAGTCGTAACCAGCGGGAACCCTTCCTGCAGATTAAAACGCATCTGATGACCAAAAATGGAAAGCGTTCCGGTTCCGGTACGGTCGTTTTTCTGTGTGCCTTCATCCAGCACTTTTTGCATCAGTTCTAAATACTGTTTCATGGTTCCTCAGGAAACGTGTTGCTGTGGGCTGCGGCGGTACGCCCAAACCATCATAATAATGCCTGCGACAATCATCGGGATTGAGAGGATCTGTCCCATGCTGATGTACTGTACCCAGGTGCCGGTAAACTGCGCATCCGGCTGGCGGAAGAATTCAACGATAATACGAAACGCGCCATAACCAATCAGGAACAGACCGGATACCGAGCCCATCGGGCGCGGTTTACGAATGTACAAATTAAGAATGATAAACAGCACAACGCCTTCCAGCGCCATCTCATAAAGCTGTGAGGCGTGGCGCGGCAGCGAGCCGTAGGTATCAAAAATAGACTGCCATTGCGGGTTAGTTTGCAGCAGTAAAATATCTTCGGTACGGGAGCCCGGGAACAGCATGGCGTACTTGAAGTTCGGATCAACACGTCCCCACAGCTCACCGTTGATAAAGTTGCCCAGACGCCCTGCGCCCAGACCAAACGGAATCAGCGGGGCAATGAAATCAGAAACCTGGAAGAACGAACGCTTGGTGCGTTTGGCGAAGATAATCATCACCAGGATCACACCGATAAGCCCACCGTGGAAGGACATCCCACCGTCCCAGACGCGGAACAGATACAGCGGGTTATCGAGGAATAACGGGAAGTTATAGAACAGCACGTAACCAATACGCCCTCCGAGGAAAACCCCGAGGAAGCCCGCATACAGTAGATTTTCTACTTCATTTTTGGTCCAGCCACTGCCCGGACGATTAGCACGGCGCGTCGCCAGCCACATCGCAAAAATAAACCCCACCAAATACATTAAGCCGTACCAGTGAAGCGCAACGGGTCCGATTGAGAAAATGACCGGATCGAAATCCGGAAAATGCAGATAGCTACTGGTCATCTGTCACCACAAGTTCTTGTTATTTCGCTGAAGTCAGACAGCAATTGATAAGCGCGCCTGCATAATGCAGGCGCTCCAAAGGTGCGAATGATAGCACATGGGGTTCGCAGCGGATGCCGATTACAGTTAAAAGATATGTATACCTACTGTTACCCGCTCTCGATTCACAATCCCCCGCGAATCAGTCCCCCCATGCCACGGCGTTCCATAAAAGCCGCCACCTGATGGCGTACTTCTGTCGCCATCTGCGCTTCCAGGCTGCGTTGCGCCAGCGTTTGCGCCTCATCAAAATCGATATGGCGCAGCAAATATTTAACGCGAGCCACGGAACGACCGTTCATCGACAAATGGCGAAAACCCAGGCCGATCAGAATGACCACGCACATTGGGTCGCCCGCCATTTCGCCGCACAAGCGCAAATCGATACCGCTTCTTTCGGCTTCCTGTGCAATCATAGCCAGCACACGTAACATGCCCGGATGCAGGCTGTCATAAATGCTGGCCACTCGCGTATTGTTACGATCGACAGCCAGAATGTACTGGGTGAGATCGTTGGTTCCTACCGAGATAAAGTCTATCCGGTTTATCAGATGCGGCAGCATAAACACCATTGACGGAACTTCCAGCATGATGCCAATGCGCGGTTTTGGGATCGCGTAGCCGATCATCTCTTCCACTTCGCGTCCGGCGCGTTCAATCAAACGTCGCGCTTCGTCCACTTCATCAATGCTGGTGACCATCGGCAGCAAAATGCTCAGGTTGCCGGTTGCCGCGTTGGCACGCAACATGGCCCGAACCTGGATCAAAAAGATCTCCGGCTGATCGAGCGTTATGCGGATCCCACGCCAGCCAAGGCACGGGTTCTCTTCACTGATCGGCATGTAGGGCAGTTGCTTATCGGCGCCGACATCCAGCGTACGCAGGGTCACCGGCTTGTCGTTGAACATTTGCAGCATGCCCTGATACTGCGCAACCTGTTCTTCTTCCGAAGGAAAACCGCTTTGCAGCATGAAGGGGATTTCGGTGCGATACAGGCCAATGCCGTCGATCCGGCTCCCCAGCTTCTCTTCATGCTCCGGGCTGAGGCCCGCATTGAGCATCACCTTCACACGCTCGCCGCTTTTCAACTGTGCTGGCTGGTTGACGTCGTCTTCCGCCAGGCGGCTCAGCTCAATTTCTTCACTAATAAGACGCTGGTATTCCTGAATCAATACCGGTTCTGGATCGACCAGCAGTTCACCACGATAACCGTCCACTACCAGCGTACGGCGGTGTAACACCGACGGCTGGATATCGGCCCCCATGACGGTAGGGATACCCAGCGCACGAACCATAATTGCCGCATGAGAGTTGGCCGCGCCGTCCCGGACAACCACGCCGACTAAGCGGTCCTGAGGAAGTTCCGCCAGTGTAGTGGCGGAAAGCTCATCCGCCACCAGCACAAAGCGTTCCGGCCAGGCATTCGTCCCCTGGATCGAGTCGTCAAGATGGAACAGCAGACGCTGGCCCAGCGCGCGTAAATCCCCAGCCCGCTCTTTGAGGTAGTTATCACTCAGCGCGGCAAACTGTTCGGCAAACTTTTCGATGATCGTTTTAACGGCCCACTCGGCCACCGAACCGTTATCTACTTCCGCAAACAGTTCACGGCGCAGACGAGTATCGGAAAGCAAGTGTGAGTAGAGATCAAAAATCGCCGCCGTTTCTTTTTGCGCCCCGGCGGTAAAGCGTTTGCTGTAGCGGCGGAATTCGTTCGCCGCCTCTTCCAGCGCACCGGTGAGTCGTTCGCGCTCAAGCACCGGATCCAGCGTTGAAGCCTGATAGACCTGCTCCATCAGCGGCAGCGTCGCATCCTGCCAGCCTTCGGCTATTGCCACGCCAGGGGCGGCGGGCAATGCGCGGATCCGCGTTTGCCGGTATTGGCCGAACAGCGCGTTAAGCTGCGACTGCGAAAGAATAGCCGCCATTTGCGTGGCGAGCGTGACGAGGAAAGACTCTTCACTTTCATCGTACTGGCGCAATTCGCGCTGCTGGACCACCAGCACACCTAACAGCTGACGGCGCTGAATAATCGGCACGCCTAAGAACGCACGAAAGCGCTCTTCTTTTACCGAAGGGATGTATTTAAAGCTGGGATGTTTTTGCGCATCGGCGAGGTTGATAGGTTCCGCCAGCCTGCCAACCAGGCCAACGATACCTTCATCAAACGCGAGTGCGACAGTACGACCACGCGGTTTCTTCAGTCCCCGGGTCGCCATGAGGTAATAACAACGTCGATCATGATCGGCCAAGTAAACCGAACAGACCTCTGTATCCATCGCAAGACAGATGTCGGTAACCAGAATATTCAGCGCTTCATTCAGACGCGGAGCACTGGCCACCTTTTCGACTATTTCGCGCAGGCGGGTGAGCATAATTTGCGTAGCTTAACCTCTTTTACGTCTGTACGCAGGTGCGCTTTGCGGCTTAGGAGTACTCTCCTGAAGCGTCATGACAACACTTGCGAATTCTTTCATCACCCTGCGATAGACATCGCGTTTAAATGACACCACCTGTCGAACCGGATACCAGTAACTCACCCAGCGCCAGCCGTCGAACTCAGGTGTACTGCTGGTTTGCATATTGATTTCAGCATCGCTGCTGACCAATTGCAGAAGAAACCATTTTTGTTTCTGGCCGATACAAACCGGCTTCGTGTCCCAACGCACCAAACGTTTCGGTAACTTGTAACGCAACCAGTTACGAGTAGAAGCGAGGATCCGTACATCTTTACGACTGAGCCCCACTTCTTCAAAGAGTTCCCGGTACATCGCCTGCTCTGCTGTCTCTCCTGCATTTATCCCACCTTGCGGGAATTGCCAGGAGTGCTGACCAAATCGCCGGGCCCACATGACCTGCCCCTGGCGGTTACAAATTACTATCCCTACATTCGGGCGGTAGCCATCGTCATCAATCACCGGACTACCTCAATATAAACCTTATATACAAACGATTGTTTCACACTCCAGAGAGGCGGTAAACCACTCTGTTAAGGGTGCGATATTCTAATAACAATTGAATAACTCACAGCTAAGGGCAGAGTTATAAACAGAAGAAGGACAAGTAAGGCGATTTTATTCACCTTTTCTGTGGATATAGTTGTGAAGAAGTACGGAATTACTATGGGAAAACCCAGAACAGTCCGAATAAGACATTCGTCACACATAAAAAATAGTCTTCTATATTCATAAAGTTAAAAGCGGAAGACGCAAATAAACCCATAGAAATGTGACATACATCACGCACATGATCTTCAGGCTGGTGAAAGATCGACCAGCGTTGGTTTTATCCACAGATTATGCCAATAAGTTAGGCACAATTTGTGTGAAAATTCGATTTTCGTCGCACGTCAAGGCTGTAAATGGAAACAGTAGTGGGGGTTTTTCACAGTTATCCCATCTTTCTGTGGATAACATGGTGTAAGATCCTGTTCATTGTCAGTGACCAGAATTGGAAAACCTGCTTCGCAGTTGCGCAACTCCGCGCACGTGAATCTAAAAACCAATATAAATCATAGAATTGAATAAAGCATGTGGAAAAAGATAAACTCTGTCCACACGGTATAAAATCTTTGCTCATTTTTTCACCTAAGGGTTAACCCGATGTCAGAACTCCATCCGTTGCTTTCTCCCCCTGAATCTGAAACCCAGTTGTTGAGTCAGGCGCGGCAGCTTTCGGGCTACGCGCTGGGAGAGTTGGCGGCAATGGCAGGACTCGTCGCCCCCAAGGATCTCAAGCGCGATAAAGGCTGGATTGGCGTGTTACTGGAAATCTGGCTCGGTGCCAGTGCGGGCAGCAAACCGGAGCAGGATTTTGCGGCGCTGGGCGTGGAGCTGAAAACAATCCCAGTGGACAGCCTTGGCAGACCGCTGGAAACCACCTTTGTGTGCGTGGCACCGTTAACCGGCAATACCGGCGTTACCTGGGAAACCAGCCATGTGCGACACAAACTTAAACGCGTTTTGTGGATCCCGGTAGAAGGCGAACGCCGCATCCCGCTGGCTGAGCGCCGCGTCGGTTCTCCCCTGCTGTGGAGCCCGAATGAAGAAGAAGACCGGCAATTGCGTCTGGACTGGGAAGAGTTGATGGACATGATAGTGTTAGGCCACGTCGAACGCATCACAGCTCGCCATGGGGAAGTGCTACAGCTGCGTCCTAAAGCCGCCAATGCCCGAGCGCTTACTGAGGCCATTGGCGCTCATGGCGAACCCATCCTGACCCTACCACGCGGTTTTTACTTGAAAAAGAACTTCACTGGCGCATTGCTTGAGCGACATTTCTTGTTCCACGCGCAATAGGCACCGTCCGGTCTTTCACCTGCCGCGTTACGGGCCTATAATTACCGCTTCTTTTTTTTGGCAGGACTTTGTTCGATGTTATTTGCATGGATAACCGATCCTAACGCCTGGCTTGCGCTCGGTACGCTGACGCTGCTGGAGATCGTTCTTGGGATCGACAATATTATTTTCCTCTCTCTGGTTGTAGCCAAACTCCCGACAGCGCAACGCAATTATGCCCGACGTATCGGGCTTGCGGCGGCGATGATCATGCGTCTGGCACTGCTGGCCTCTATCGCCTGGGTAACGCGGCTGACAAACCCGCTATTCGAAGTGTTTGGCGAGGCAATATCAGCGCGCGACCTGATCCTTCTCCTGGGGGGATTGTTCCTGATCTGGAAAGCCAGTAAGGAGATCCACGAATCCATTGAAGGTGAGGAAGAGGGGCTGAAAACCCGCGTTTCTTCTTTTCTGGGTGCGATTGTGCAGATCATGTTGTTAGACATTATCTTCAGTCTGGATTCCGTCATTACTGCGGTAGGCTTGTCCGATCATCTGTTTATCATGATGGCGGCAGTGGTGATTGCCGTGGGCGTGATGATGTTTGCTGCACGCCCGATTGGCGAGTTTGTCGATCGCCATCCTTCGGTAAAAATGCTGGCGCTCTCGTTCCTGATTCTGGTCGGTTTCACGCTAATTCTGGAAAGTTTCGACGTCCACGTTCCGAAAGGATATATCTATTTCGCCATGTTCTTCTCTATTGCGGTAGAGACCCTGAACCTGTGGCGTAATAAAAAAAATCCGCTCTGATGAAATCCATCGCTCCCCGCTCGGGGAGCGAATGCCCGCCACACCGACCTCTTCTCACAGTTTAAGATTTTACTGCTTTCTCCATGCACAACTTCGCGTTATTACTAAACTATTGTCAGATGCAGGCCATGTGAGGATAAGCAGATGAAAAAATGGGCAGTTTTGATTTCCGCCGTAGGACTGGCTTTTGCCGTTTCCGGATGCAGCAGTGATTATGTAATGGCGACAAAAGATGGTCGAATGATCCTGACCGATGGAAAACCAGAAATTGACGATGATACCGGTCTGGTGAGCTATCACGACCAGCAAGGCAATGCGATGCAGATTAATCGCGATGATGTGTCTCAAATCATTGAACGCTGATGGTTGAGGTCAGCAGCGCGCTGGCCTTAACAATTTTACTTTCCTTTTTCTCTTCCCTCAGCCATTTTTATAATCCTTATGTCGTGATTATAAAAAGGAAACGGCTATGCAATATCACCGTATACCCCACAGCTCGCTGGAAGTCAGTACACTGGGGCTGGGCACAATGACGTTTGGTGAACAAAACAGCGAAGCCGACGCACATGCACAGCTCGATTATGCCGTAGCGCAAGGCATAAATTTGATCGACGTTGCCGAGATGTATCCGGTACCGCCGCATCCTGAAACCCAGGGTCTCACCGAAACCTACGTAGGTAACTGGCTCGCCAAACATGGCAGTCGCGAAAAGCTAATTGTTGCTTCTAAGGTGAGTGGACCTTCACGTAACAACGACAGCGGTATTCGACCGAATCAGGCGCTGGACCGTAAAAATATCCGTGAAGCGCTGCACGACAGTCTGAAAAGACTGCAAACCGATTACCTGGATCTGTATCAGGTTCACTGGCCGCAGCGCCCGACCAACTGCTTTGGTAAGTTAGGCTACAGCTGGACGGACTCTGCGCCGGTCGTTTCGCTGCTGGATACGCTGGACGCGCTGGCAGAGTTTCAGCGCGCGGGGAAAATTCGCTACATCGGCGTGTCCAATGAAACTGCGTTTGGCGTGATGCGCTATCTGCACCTGGCGGACAAACACGATCTGCCGCGCATCGCCACCATCCAGAACCCCTACAGCCTGCTGAATCGCAGCTTTGAGGTTGGACTGGCGGAAGTGAGCCAGTATGAAGGCGTTGAACTGCTGGCCTACTCTTGCCTTGGCTTCGGTACATTAACCGGTAAATACCTGAACGGCGCGAAGCCTGCCGGTGCCCGCAATACGCTGTTTAGCCGTTTTACGCGCTACAGCGGCGAGCAAACGCAAAAAGCCGTCGCGGCCTATGTGGATATCGCGAAACGCCATAATCTGGATCCTGCGCAAATGGCGCTGGCATTCGTGCGTCGTCAGCCGTTTGTCGCCAGCACCCTGCTGGGTGCCACGACGATGGAGCAGCTAAAAGCCAACGTTGAAAGCCTGCATCTGGAGTTGAGCGAAGAAGTACTGGCAGAGATTGAAGCGGTACATCAGGTGTATACCTATCCTGCACCGTGATTTTGTTCTGTGGTTTTCTTGCCGGATGACGGCGTAAACGCCATCCGGCAACAGCGCGTAACAGACTAATGGCGGCGCTGCCAAATCCACAGCGCCGCAATCGCCAGCGCAAACAGTGCGCCGAATCCAATACCAATCGCTACCGCCGGGATCCCCACCAGCACTGCCAGTGAGTAAATCCCAAGCATCAGCAACATCGCGCTGTTTTCGCCCAGGTTTTGCACCGCAATCGCATTACCCGCACCAACGCTTTTCTTGCCCCGCTCCTGCAGCAACGCATTTAGCGGCACCACAAAGAAGCCACCTGACACGCCGATAAGCATCAGCAACGCGTAAGCCGGAAGCAACGCATGCTGAAGTGAGAAAATCAGCACCACGACGCCAATCAGGATCCCCGCTGGCATACAGCGTGACACGGTTTCCAGCGTCACCAGCTTCGCTGCCGCTCCCGCGCCTACTACAATCCCGATAGCTACCATGGCATTGAGGTAGGTCGGCGTAGCGTTATCGGTGATGCCGAGCGCCACCGGAACCCACAGCACCAGCAGAAAACGCAGCGTGACGCCCGCGCCCCAAAAAAGGCTGGTTCCGACCAACGAAAAACGTGTTTCACCGTTGCGCCACAGCGAAGAGGCAGCGCAGAAGAAACTGCGCGTCATTTTCCCCAGATGCCAGGATTGGCCAGGGCGAGCCGCGGCAAGTTTCGGGATGTACAGGTTAGCCACCACGGCGCCAGCATAGGCCAGCGCACAGGCAGAAAGCGCGGCAATCACATGCCAGTCAGCCAGAACGCCGCCGGCGACAGAACCGAGCAAAATCGCGGCGATGGTGGAGGCTTCCATCAGGCCGTTGGCTTTCACCAGTTTGTCACCGGTGGTCAGTTCACCGAGAATGCCATACTTGGCCGGTGAATATGCGGCCGCGCCAATCCCCACCAGCGTATACCCGAGAAACGGATTAATACCGAAGCAAATACTCGCCGCGCCCAGCAGTTTCAGGGCGTTCGCGAACATCATCACTCGACCTTTGGCAAAGCTATCCGCCACCTGTCCAACAAATGGCGCAAACAGGATGTAAGCGCCCACAAACACCATTTGCAGGATTGGCTGGCTCCAGTCCGGATAAAATTGTTCCTTCAGCAGCGCCAGGGTGGCGAACAGCAGGGCGTTATCGCCAAACGCCGACAGAAACTGCGCGGCGATAACGGACATCATCCCTTTGGACCAGATTGAAGTGTTAGTGTGCGCTGACTCAATCATGTTGTTTTTCCGGCTCATCGACCCAGCTTTTCAGCGTAACAAAATCCGGCTTACCGCTGCCGAGTAATGGGAGTTGCTTCAGGTGGCGAATATCACGCGGTACGGCAAGTTCAGGCACGCCATGCGCTCGCGCATACTGCTGTAGTTTTTCACGCGTGAGTTCGCTGTCGGTAGTGAACAGCACCAACGCCTCACCTTTGCTGGCATCGCTCTTGATAGCCGTGGCGTGCATTTTGTCTGCAGATACCGCCAACGCCAGTTGCTCAACCATTTCCAGCGAGACCATCTCTCCGGCAATTTTAGCAAAACGCTTGGCGCGCCCCTGGATCTGCACAAAGCCGTTTTCATCAAAGCGGACGATGTCTCCGGTGTCATACCAGCCGCGCTCAATCTCACCCTGCGCATTTTCTGCCGTCGGCACTTCCAGCACCCCTGGTTTTTCGACGCGCAAATAGCCGCTCATAATATTCGGGCCTTTCAGCTGCAAACGCCCACCATCCTCAATACCTGGAACAGCCAGCAGTCGGGCATCCATGCCAGGCAAGATGCGCCCTACCGTTCCTGATTTTGCCGCCATCGGTACATTGATCGACACAACCGGCGCACATTCCGTCACGCCATAGCCTTCAAGGACGCGCAGGCCAAATTTCTCCTGCCATAGCTGCTTTGTGCTGTCTTGCAGTTTTTCCGCGCCTGCCACCACATAACGCAGGCGGTGGAAATCGTACGGATGCGCAAAACGCGCGTAGTTGCCGAGGAACGTTGAAGTACCAAACAACACGGTGCAGTTCCGGTCGTATACCAACTCCGGCACAATGCGGTAATGAAGCGGGCTGGGATAAAGAAACACTTCTGCACCGGTCAGTAGCGGCGTAAATAATCCCACCGTCAGGCCAAAGGAGTGGAACAGCGGCAGCGCCGACATAAAGCGGTCATCGGCGGTGAAATCGGCAATCGTTTTAATCTGCTCAACGTTCGCCAGAATACTCTTGTGGCTGTGAACCACGCCTTTCGGATGGCCTTCCGAACCAGACGTAAAGAGGATCACCGCAGCCTCTTCCGGCTGCTGTTTCACCTGCGCCAGATGCGGTACCAGCAGATGTGAGAAAATCCACAGCTTATCGCTCAACGTCACATCGGCTTTTAAATCTTCCAGATAAACCCAGCGCACCTGGGTGAGCTGTTCCGGTAGATGCCAGAGTTTGCCTTTATCGAGAAACTGTCGGGAAGTGAAGATCGTTTTGATTTCAGACGCAGTAATGGCGCTGGTTAACCCTTTCACGCCCGCCGTGTAGTTCATCATGGCCGGAATGCGTCGACGCGCAATGGCACCAAAAATGACCGCCGCGCTGATCCCCGCATTTGGCAGCATCAGGCCGATTTTTTCCCCTTCGGCGCTGTATTTTTCCAGAATACGGGCCACAAAGAGCGTCTTAGTCAGCAGTTTGCGGTAGCTGTCCGGCGTAAAGTTAACATCTTCAATGCAGTTTTTGCCCGCACCAAAACGGTATTTTGCCGCCAGCAGAGACTCGTATAGCGTTTCACGCGGGCGTACCGCCATGCGTGCTTCCATCATAATTTGATGCAGCATTTCACCGGCGATTTTGCGGCGATCGCGAGCACGCGGGGCTTCCGGCATTGGCATTTGGGTCGGGGGTAGAATGTGCAGTTGGATACGCGGGAAAAATCGTTGTTTAACCAGACCTTTCAGGCGACTGAAGTGGGAAAGCTCTGCCCCCTCAATGCGAACAGGAACGACCGTCGCTCCCGACTTAGCGGCGACAAACCCGGCACCGTCATATATTTTCATCAACGAACCGGTGGTCGAAATGCGTCCTTCGGGAAAAATAACCACCGGACGGCCCTGCTCGACCAGACGAACCAGATGCTTAATCGACATCGGTTTGGTGGGGTCTAACGGCACGAAGTCAATCAGCGGGGTTAGCCAGCGCATATACCATTGCTGGCTGATCGAGGTGTAAACGGCGAAGACGGGACGAATCGGTAAAAAGAGCGCCAGCAGTATGCCGTCGATAAATGAGACATGGTTGGGAGTGATTAGAACGCGTTCTCCCTGTAGCGCGCTGACATTGCCCGTGACGCGAACGCGGAAAAGCACGCGAAACAGATTACGAAAAAAGCCAAATAGCATCTCAACTCCCTGTGCCATTAATTATAGAAACATTAATGGTGGGAGAGTATACGAGTTGGGGAATGGGCGCGACAGGTAAACAGGTAAATACAGTCCGAAAAAAAACCTGCGCATCCGCGCAGGTCGGTGCAAGAGACAGGTACGAAGTGCGTACCGAATAATCTCACCAATCAATACCTCTGGGATCTTGATTGTGGTCGTCAGCAGCCAGATACGCCAGTACGAAAACGCAAAGGAATGAACCCAAATGCAACGAGTTGTGTAAATTATCGGTTACTGTTACAGATAGGCTGAAGGCAAAAAAAAACCTGCGCATCTGCGCAGGCTGGTGTAATTCTAGTGATCAACCCGAAAGTTGATTTCACCTATCAATACCTCTGGGAGACCCACTCTAGCAATCCGCTCAGTTCTCCCACCAGCGAACAATCGCAACAGCACATCGCAAAGTGTAAGCAAAAATTAGCATTTTCAATTTTCTGTCTTACTTCGCTCGCGCGCGCTCACATTTGCGAGGTCCTGACGGGCAATCTGCTTGAACAGCCAGCCATTTTCCGTAACACTGACGGAATGTAAGCGTTTACCCACAACAGGTACTATCATGGCGACCATAAAGGATGTAGCCCGACTAGCTGGTGTATCAGTCGCCACCGTTTCTCGAGTGATCAATGATTCCCCCAAAGCCAGCGAAGCATCGCGTCTGGCCGTAACGAGTGCAATGGAATCACTCAGCTACCACCCCAATGCCAATGCGCGCGCACTGGCGCAACAATCCACAGAAACCATCGGACTGGTAGTTGGTGATGTGTCCGATCCATTCTTTGGGGCAATGGTTAAAGCTGTCGAGCAGGTGGCCTATAACACCGGGAATTTTTTGCTGATTGGCAACGGCTACCATAATGAACAGAAGGAACGTCAGGCGATTGAACAGCTCATTCGCCACCGCTGCGCGGCCCTTGTTGTCCATGCCAAAATCATCCCGGATGCGGATTTGGCTTCATTAATGAAGCAAATCCCCGGCATGGTATTGATTAACCGAATTCTGCCGGGATTCGAACAACGCTGCGTTGCCCTCGATGACCGTTTCGGCGCGTGGCTCGCTACCCGACACCTTATTCAGCAGGGCCATACGCGCATTGGCTACCTGTGTTCCAATCACAGTATTTCTGATGCGGAAGATCGTCTGCAAGGCTATTACGACGCGCTGGCGGAGAGCAATATACCGGTAAGCGATCGACTGGTGACGTTCGGCGAACCGGATGAAAGCGGCGGTGAACAGGCCATGACCGAGTTACTTGGTCGTGGCAAAAACTTCACTGCGGTAGCCTGCTACAACGACTCAATGGCGGCTGGCGCCATGGGCGTATTGAATGATAACGGCATTGATGTGCCGGGAGAAATCTCGCTGATTGGCTTTGATGATGTGCTGATTTCCCGCTATGTGCGCCCACGTCTGACTACGGTACGCTATCCCATCGTAACGATGGCAACCCAGGCTGCCGAACTGGCGCTCGCGTTGGCGGAGAAGCGACCCGCACCTGAAATTACCCACGTCTTTAACCCAACTCTGGTGCGTCGCCATTCCGTTTCGGCGCTGACAGAGCCGGGGAACTCATCGTCTAACGATTAACCAGGATAGCGTCATGACTACGATGTTGGACGTTTCACGACACGCAGGCGTCTCAAAAGCGACCGTTTCGCGCGTACTGAATGGAACGGGTCAGGTAAAAGAGAGCACGCGCCAGAAAGTGTTCAAGGCTATGCAGGCACTCGATTATCGGCCCAATTTTTTAGCGCGTTCTTTGGCGAATCGCACCAGCAACAGCATTGGCCTGGTGGTTTCCACATTTGATGGATTCTACTTTGGCCGCCTGCTGCAACAGGCCTCGCGCCAGACGGAGTCTCACGGCAAGCAGTTGATCGTCACCGATGGTCACGACACGCCGGAGCGTGAGCAAGAAGCCGTGCAAATGCTGGCCGACAGGCAGTGCGACGCCATTATTCTCTATACCCGCTATATGAGTGAAAAGGCGATTATGTCGCTGATGAACAGCATTGCGATGCCCTTGCTGGTCATCAACCGTGATGTCAGTCAGGCCCGCGATCGCGCGATTTTCTTTGAGCAGGAAGATGCGGCGTATCAGGCGGTCAATTATCTGATCTCGCAGGGGCACAGCGATATAGCCTGCATCACCGTGCCAGGCCATACGCCTACCGGTAAATCCCGCCTGATGGGGTATCGTAAAGCTCTGGAAAAAAACGGTATTCCCTGGGATCCTGATAAGGTTAAATACGGCGACTCGACGATGACGCGAGGCTATGAAGCCTGTCGTGAACTGCTGGAGGAAGGGGTGAAATTCAGCGCCCTGTTCGCCTGTAACGATGACATGGCATTAGGTGCATCAAAAGCGTTACATCAGGCCGGCCTGAGGATCCCGACGGACGTCTCGCTGTTTGGTTTTGATGATGCGCCCAGCGCCAAATGGCTCGAACCGGGGTTATCTACCGTTTATCTGCCGATTGATACCATGATAACCACGGCAATCGACCAGGCTATCCGTCTGGCCAACGGTGAGAGCGTGGAGCCGATCCCTCCGTTTACCGGCAAACTGGTATTACGTGACTCAGTAACGCTAGGACCGTACTTTAAGTAATATGAAAAAGAGCCGGATGGTGACGCAAACACCTTATCCGGCCCGCTTTACTCAGATTACTTCCAGCGCTAACAGCTCATCAATGGTCTGACGACGGCGAATGAGTCGCGCCACGCCGTTATCAAACAAGACCTCCGGCAGCAGTGGGCGGCTGTTGTAGTTTGACGACATTGACGCTCCGTACGCCCCGGTATCATGCAAGACCAGATAATCACCCGGCACCACCGCAGGCAACAGACGGGTTTCCACATTTCCGCCTTCCTGCTGGGTAAACACGTCGCCTGATTCGCACAGCGGTCCGGCCACCACGGTCTCCCGTTGAGGAGTTTGTTCCAGAGAACGACCATCCCCCGCCAGCGCGGAGATATGGTGATAGCTACCGTACATGGCCGGACGCATCAGATCGTTGAAGCCCGCATCGATCAGCACAAAGTGACGGCTGCCCATCTCTTTTACGCTGCGCACCTGTGCCACTAACACACCGGCTTCCGCGACCAGAAAACGCCCAGGTTCGATCTCCAGTTTGACGGCGTGCCCCAGATGACGCGCGATACTATCGCGCGCGTCGTTCCACAATCCAAAATAGTGATCGGTATCGATCGCCTCTTCACCTTCGCGATACGGGATTGATAAACCGCCGCCTGCGGAGATCGCCTCCAGATCCTGACCAAACTCCACCACCTGACGCACCATCGCGCCGCACACCTGCTCCAGATGCGCGTAGTCCACGCCAGAACCGATATGCATATGAATCCCTACCAGCTTCAGCTTATAGCGCTGAATTACCTCCAGTGCCGCCGGAAGATCGCTATACCAGATGCCGTGCTTACTGTTCTCGCCCCCGGTATTGGTTTTCTGACTGTGTCCATGCCCAAAGCCAGGGTTTACGCGAAGCCACACGCGATGGCCCGGCGAGAGCTGGCCCAGTTGTTCCAGCATATCGACCGATCCGGCATTTACCGGAATGCTCAATTCATGCACCCGGGCGAGCGTCGCTTCATCAATCATATCGGCGGTAAAGACAATCTCATCTTTGCCCGGTACAAAACCTGCAGCCAGCGCGCGTTCAATTTCGCCAAGTGAGACGGAATCGACCTTCACGCCCTGCTCGCGCATCAGGCGCAAAATATGAATATTCGAACAGGCCTTCTGGGCAAAACGCACCACGTCAAACTGACTCAGTTTGGCAATCTGCGCGCGAATAATCTGCGCATCATAGACCCACACCGGGCAGCCGAATTCGGCAGGCAGGCGCAACAGGTTGTCGGCGGTCAGGTCAGTGTCGGTGTTGTTGAGTGGGCGTGGCATGGTGTGCTCCGGTATTGGCTTTTTTATGATTACGCCACAGCTCAAAAAGAATAAAAAATATCGTTTTATCGTGAGTCTATGCAAAAATGATATGGATTAGCTCATTCGAGGATTGCTTATGCCCGCGGTTAACCTGCGTCACATTGAAATTTTTCACGCCATCATGACCGCAGGTAATCTGACGGAAGCCGCGCGCATGCTGCATACCTCGCAGCCCACCGTCAGTCGGGAACTGGCCCGATTCGAAAAAGTCCTGGGATTAACGCTGTTTGAACGCACGCGTGGCCGACTGCACCCAACCGTGCAAGGGTTACGTCTGTTTGAAGAGGTACAACGTTCGTGGTACGGCCTGGACAGAATTGTGAGCGCCGCCGAAAGCCTGCGCGAATTTCGTCAAGGTGAATTATCAATTGTTTGCCTGCCGGTATTCTCACAGTCTTTTTTACCGCCGCTGCTGCAGCCATTCCTCGCGCGCTATCCGCAGGTCAACATTCAGATAGTGCCGCAGGAGTCACCACTGTTGGAAGAATGGCTGTCGGCGCAGCGCCACGATCTGGGGTTAACGGAAACGCTGCATACGCCTGCCGGAACGAAACGCACCGAATTGCTGGCGCTGGATGAAGTGTGTGTACTGCCGCAGGGGCATTCGCTGACCGAGAAAGCGGTATTAACGCCGCAGGATTTTCAGGGAGAGAACTACATCAGCCTGTCGCGGACCGACAGCTACCGTCAGCTACTGGACACCCTGTTTAACGAACATCAGGTGAAGCGCCGCATGGTGATTGAAACCCACAGCGCCGCTTCAATTTGTGCAATGGTGCGGGCGGGCGTGGGGATCTCGGTGGTAAACCCACTGACCGCGCTGGATTACGCCAGCAGCGGAGTGGTTATCCGCCGTTTCAGCATTTCGGTCCCCTTTACGGTCAGCCTGATTCACCCACTTCATCGCCCCGCCTCGGCGCTGGTCGATGCTTTTACGGCGCATCTGCAAGCCCATCTCCCGAAGCTTATCGATCCGCTGGAGGCTATTTTGCATCCTCAGACGAAAGCATAAACGCCACTGCATCTTGCGCATGGATTGCCGCGGTGTCGAAAACCGGTAATGGACTTCGCTCGGCTGGAACCAGCAGACCAATCTCGGTACAGCCAAAGATAACCCCTTGAGCGCCCTGTTTAGCCAACTGATCAATTACGCTCAGGTAGTAGTCGCGGGAGGCGTCGCTGAACTCACCGAGGCACAGCTCGTCGAAAATAATCTGGTTTATTTTCTGACGATCATCAGCCTCAGGAATAAGCGTGCTAATACCAAATTCAGTCTGTAAGCGCCCGCGGTAAAAATCCTGCTCCATGGTGTAGCGCGTACCCAGTAGCGCCACGTTGCTCATCTGCTGTTTTTGTATGGCCCGACCCGTCGCATCGGCAATATGCAGGAACGGCACGTCACAGGCGGTTTCGATCGCCTCAGCAACTTTGTGCATGGTGTTGGTACACAGCACAATCCCTTCCGCTCCGGCTTGCTGAAGCCCTGCAGCGGCCTGCGCGAGGATCTCCCCAGCCCGCTGCCAGTCACCGCCAGACTGACAGGCTTCAATCTCGTGAAAATCTACACTGTGCAACAGAATCTGTGCCGAGTGCAGGCCACCCAGACGCTGTTTTACCCCTTCATTAATGAGTCGATAATAAGGAATGGTGGATTCCCAGCTCATACCGCCTAACAGACCGATCGTTTTCATCATTTCCCCTGATGTGTTGTTATCTCTCCAGTGAACCAAAGATGTGATCAACTTTCCACATATGTTGGCGTGCATTTCTTTTTTTAATTTTCTGATATAGGTTTAATGAAACATTGTTTTAATTACAGGAATACCGGATGTTTATTTTTCATAAAGAGACCACCCTTGAAGATCTGGGCAATGGCGTTACCCGACGTATTCTTGCTCACGACGGTAAAATGATGGCGGTTGAGGTGAACTTCGAGCAAGGCGCGATTGGCCCGATGCACAATCATCCGCATGAGCAGCTGACTTACGTTTTGTCTGGGGAGTTTGAATTTACCATCGGTGAAGAAAAGCAGGTCGTCAGGGCAGGTGATACCCTGTATAAACAGCCCAACATTATGCATGGCTGCGTCTGTTTAAAACCGGGAACGCTACTCGATACCTTTACGCCCATGCGCGAAGATTTTCTGCCTGCGTAATTTTATCTGTTCGTAATCTGCCTGGCGGCATAATGTTGTTCCAGAGGAAATGAATATGTCGCCTCCGGTGTATTGCTACATTCACCTTATGTTTAACCGACAAAACCTGCCAAAGAGCAGGGTTTGTCAGTTCTGGAAAGCGGATTAACGCGCCAGCCAGCCGCCGTCTACCGCAATGGTATAGCCGTTGATATAGTCAGATGCGCAGGATGCCAGGAACACAATCGGCCCCATCAGGTCGCTCGGCAGACCCCAACGACCCGCCGGGATACGATCGAGAATTTCTGCACTACGCTGCTCATCAGCGCGCAGCTGTTGAGTGTTGTTCGTCGCCATGTAACCCGGCGCAATTGCGTTGACGTTGATGTTATGTTTGGCCCACTCGTTCGCCATCAGGCGGGTGACGCCCATTACGCCGCTTTTAGACGCGGTGTAAGACGGCACGCGGATCCCGCCCTGGAAGGAAAGCATAGAGGCGATGTTGATAATTTTGCCGCCGTTACCCTGAGCGATAAAGTGCTTCGCCGCGGCCTGAGACATAAAGAACACGCTCTTAATGTTCAGGTTCATCACGTCGTCCCAGTCTTTTTCGCTGAAGTCGATCGCATCGTCACGACGGATAAGACCTGCGTTGTTGACCAGAATATCGATATGACCGAATTCTGCCACTGCGCGCTCCAGCAGCGCCGGAATGCCGTCAATTTGACGCAGGTCGGCGGTCAGACTTAAAAAACGACGCCCCAGCGCGGTCACGCGTTCGATAGTTTCCGTCGGTTCAACAATGTTGATCCCTACGATATCGCAGCCCGCTTCCGCCAAACCCAACGCCATACCCTGGCCCAGGCCGGTGTCACAACCGGTCACAACGGCGACCTTACCTTCAAGAGAGAATGCATTTAAAATCATTGTAAATCCTTAATTTTTTATAATGCCCGCCGCAGCAGGCACGGCTATCGCCCGCAACTAGCGCAGATCTTTGACTGCTACATGGTCCATATCATCAAAGACCTGGTTTTCGCCGACCATGCCCCAAATGAACGTATAAGCTTTTGTGCCAACGCCGGAGTGAATTGACCAGCTCGGGGAAATCACCGCCTGCTCGTTGTGCATCACAATATGACGCGTTTCCTGAGGCTGCCCCATCATATGGAAGACACAGGTATCTTCTTCCATATTGAAGTAGAAATAGACTTCCATACGACGTTCATGGGTATGACACGGCATGGTGTTCCACAGGTTACCCGGCGCCAGTTCGGTCAGGCCCATACTCAACTGGCAGGTTTCCAGCACATCCGGCACAAAATATTTGTTGATGGTACGACGGTTACTGGTGAGGTTATCGCCCAGCGTCACTGGCGCAACGTCTGCTGGCGTGACTTTTTTGGTTGGATAAGTCGTGTGGGCCGGCGCGCAGTTGTAGTAAAACTTCGCCGGTTTCGTCGTATCGATGCTGGCGAATACCACTTCTTTGGCCCCTTTCCCGACGTACAGCGCGTCACGATGACCTATTTCATAGCACTGGCCGTCAACGGTAATCGTGCCCGGGCCACCGATGTTAATCACACCCAGTTCACGACGCTCAAGGAAGTAGGTTACGCCCAGCTGTTTGCCGACCTCGCCACCCACTGAGACGGTTTTGGCCACTGGCATAATGCCGCCAACAATGATGCGGTCAATGTGGCTATAGACCATGGTGTATTCATCTGCGACAAACACTTTTTCGACCAAAAACTCATTACGCAGTTCCTGAGTGTCCAGGGTTTTCGCATGCGCACTATGGATGCTTTGTCTTACGTCCACATTGACCTCCAGTGATAAATTGACCGTGAATGCTGAAACGAATAGCAAAACGCTGTTCCGTTTTATCTGATGCGCTCATGATATCCCTCCCAGAATGGGTTTTCAATTACAAATAAAACAACGTTTCAATTTTTCTGCATCTTATTATCAAAAGTGTAATTGCGATCACGCTAGCGCATATAAATCGCGGGAATGATTTCAATAAAATCATTTAAAACAATTAGATAGATAAAAACAAACACGAGTAGTTCTTGAAGGGTAGGGATAAGACATTGAAAATACAGCCAGGCTCACACGCCGTTCGCCTACCTTTTCTCACAAAGTGCGCTGTTAATCACATGAAATGAAACGCCGTTTTGATATGTTAGCAGAGTTTAGAGTGTATGTTTCTGTAACTGGCCTTGCCCTCCTGGTGGAGGGCTTTTTTATAGATGCAGGGGAAATACAGCGGGAAAGGCGTTTAAGCAGAGAAAACTACGGGGGTTAATCTCGTTCGATAGCAAGTGCCACGCCCTGACCACCGCCGATACATAACGTTGCCAGGCCTTTGTGCGCCCGACGCTTCACCATTTCATGCACCAGCGAAACCAGAATGCGGCAGCCAGATGCCCCAATCGGATGACCAAGCGCAATGGCTCCGCCGTTTACATTCACCCGCCGTTCATCCCACTCCAGCATTTTCCCTACGGACAATGCCTGTGCGGCGAAGGCTTCGTTGGCCTCGATAAGATCAACATCAGCCAGTTGCCAACCCACTCGTTCAAGGCAGCGGCGCGTCGCGTACACCGGCGCAATTCCCATGAGCGCAGGATCGACCCCGACGCTGGCAAAGGCGCGGATGCGGGCCAGCACCGGCAAATTCAGCTCCTGCGCCTTGGCCTCGCTCATCATCATCACCGCAGCGGCGCCATCGTTGATGGATGACGCGTTGCCCGCCGTTACTGAACCCAGCCTGTCGAAGGTCGGATCCAGACGCGCCAGCCCTTCTGCGCTGGCATCGGTGCGCGGCTGTTCATCGGTATCCACCACGAACGATTGCCCATTACGCTGCGTTACCACCGGCACGATTTCATCTTTAAAGCGCCCGGCGTCAATTGCCATCCGCGCCTTGTGCTGCGAATGCAGTGCGTAGGCATCCTGCAGTTCACGGCTGATGCCATATTCCCGCGCCAGATTTTCTGCAGTAACGCCCATATGGTAATCGTTGAAAGCGTCCCACAGGCCGTCATGCACCAGACTGTCGACCAGTTGACTGTTGCCCAGCTGTGCGCCAGTGCGGCTATCAGTAAGGACATGCGGCGCACGGCTCATATTCTCTTGTCCGCCCGCAATCACAATGTCGGCTTCGCCGCACTGGATAGCCTGGGTCGCCAGATGCAGCGCTTTCAGACCCGAGCCGCAGACATCGTTAATGGTGATGGCGGAGACGGTATTGGGTAACCCACCATTGATAGCGGACTGACGCGCCGGGTTTTGCCCGGCACCTGCGGTAAGCACCTGTCCGAGGATCACTTCATCCACAGCGTGAACGTCCACGCCCGTGCGTTCCAGTAACGCCCTGACTACCATGCTACCTAATTCAACGGCAGAGTGGCGCGCCAGCGTCCCCTGGAAGCAGCCAATCGGTGTCCGTAACGCCCCGACTATCACAACCTCTTTCATCACCACCTCAGCGCAAAATAACACCGCAATAGTAGATGATTGTTAAAAATAGTTATCAAGGTTGTTTAAAAACGGTGATTTTTATCACAAAGGAAAGTCGTATCATTTATTGGTCATCTGAACGCCACTCTGCTGTAAATGGTCACGCAGCCAGCTTCCTGCCACGCCAGGCGGTGATTTCTTATTCCACAACAGATCGATAGAGATAGCCTTTGGCCAGCCGGGCAGCATCAATTGGACCAGCGGTTTTTCTGCCGCAAACTCCTCCACCAGCGCACAAGGAAGCGCGCACCAGCCGAATCCCTGCACCGCCATACTCAGCAGCAACAAATAGTTAGGTGCCGACCAGACGGGGCCACGCGCCACGTTGGTGCCGCTCTCCAGATAGGTATTCAGCCGCAGCTCTCGCCAGGTATGTAGCTGTTCCCACTGCAGTTTTTCTTGAGTCGCCAGTGGGTGCGATGCCGCAACGTATAATCCCATCCAGGTTTGCATCGGCAGACGCGTGACGCCCATGTGGGTCGGGTAATCCTCCCGCGCTTCGATCAACCCAACCTGAGCACGTCCTTTTTGCAGCAGATCGATCACGTCTTCATCTTCGCCAATCAGACATTCAAACTCGGTATGGGGAAACTTGTGGTCAAACTGCACCATCAATTCTTCCAGCACATCCGGGTGCAGCGTGTCCGACAAGACGAAGGTCAGACGCGCTTCCGTTTCACCCGACAGCGAGATCGCTGCCTCATCAAGACGCTCACTGGCCGTCAAAATTGCCTGCACATAGCCCAGCACCCGCTTACCTTCTTCGGTTAGCGTCGGCTGACGTGATGAGCGGTCAAACAACGCAAAACCAAGATCGGCTTCCAGATGCGCAATAGCCGTACTGATGGTGGACTGACTTTTACGCAGCCGCCGGGCCGCAGCAGAAAATGAGCCGCAGGAAACGGTCTCCACAAATGCCGTTAACGCTTCAGGAGAGTAACGCATGAACTATCTACTTTATCGATGGATACTATCTTTTAGATATCACATAAAACGATAAAATTGCCACCATTCCGTTATCCGGGCATCAAAGAAGGTTTTAGATTATGCAACACGATACAGTCCAACGCCGCTCGTTAGTGGAGCGAATTTTTCATGCCGTCTGCTTTGAAGGCATTGCCACCGCGATCCTCGCCCCCACCACCGCATGGTTGATGCAGCGCTCGGTGGTGGAAATGGGCGGACTGACCATTCTTCTCGCCACCACGGCGATGATCTGGAATATCATTTATAACGCTCTGTTTGACCGACTGTGGCCGTCGCACCTGGTAAAACGTACGGCTAAAGTGCGGGCATTCCACGCCTTAGGCTTCGAGAGCGGTTTTATTGTCATCGGGGTGAGCATCGTGGCGTATGTGCTGAACATCAGCCTGCTTCAGGCATTCACGCTTGAAATAGGTTTCTTCCTGTTCTTCCTGCCATACACCATGTTCTATAACTGGGCTTATGACACTTTACGCGAGCGCGTTATGAAGCGTCGCCAGCAGCGCGTTACTGCCTGATAATTCAAACAATAGCCGGAATCTTCTAGGTTCCGGCTTTTGATCCATTCACTCGCCCGCTTGTTGACACCTCCCCCAGCCCCTGCCATTTGTGGTAAATTGCGCTTCTTTTTGTTTATTTTATAGTTGATACGTTCAAATAATGTCGAAATTTTGGTCAAAAGAAGAGACTCTCTGGAGCTTCGCACTATATGGGACTGCCGTTGGCGCAGGAACCCTCTTCCTCCCCATACAGCTGGGTTCTGCAGGCGCGGTGGTACTGTTTATCACCGCACTCGTCGCCTGGCCTTTAACCTACTGGCCGCACAAGGCGCTGTGCCAGTTTATCCTGTCCTCAAAAACCTCGGCAGGTGAAGGGATCACTGGGGCGGTTACGCACTACTACGGCAAAAAAATAGGCAGCCTGATCACGACCCTCTATTTTATTGCCTTCTTTGTGGTGGTGCTGATCTACGCCGTGGCAATAACCAATTCACTCACTGAACAACTGGCAAAACATATCGCCATCGATCTGCGTGTTCGCATGCTGGTCAGTCTTGGCGTGGTGCTGGTACTGAACCTGATTTTTCTGATGGGTCGACAAGCAACTATTCGGGTAATGGGCTTTCTGGTATTCCCGCTCATCGCGTACTTTTTGTTCCTTTCGCTCTACCTGACCGGAAGCTGGCAGCCAACGCTACTCACCGGCCAGATGTCTTTCGATCAGCACACGCTTCATCAGGTTTGGATATCTATTCCCGTGATGGTTTTCGCTTTTAGCCATACGCCAATTATCTCGACGTTCGCCATCGACCGACGTGAGAAATACGGCGAGCAGGCCATGGGTAAATGCAAAAAAATCATGAAGGTAGCCTACGTCATCATCTGCCTGAGCGTGCTGTTTTTCGTCTTCAGCTGTTTGCTTTCGATTCCGACAAACTATATCGAGGACGCGAAAAATGAAGGCGTGACCATTCTGTCAGCGCTATCAATGATGCCAAACGCACCAGCATGGCTGTCGATTTCTGGGATCATTGTCGCCGTCGTGGCGATGTCAAAATCGTTCCTCGGCACCTACTTTGGCGTAATTGAAGGGGCAACGGAGGTGGTAAAAACATCGTTGCATCAGGTGGGAGTGAAGAAAAGCCGGGCCTTTAACCGCGCCCTGTCCATTATGCTGGTTTCGACCATTACGTTTATCATCTGTTGCATTAACCCTAATGCAATTTCAATGATTTACGCGATTAGCGGGCCGCTGATTGCCATGATTCTGTTTATCATGCCGACATTATCTACCTATCTGATCCCGGCGCTAAAGCCGTACCGTTCAGTGGGTAATCTGATCACCCTGATTGTCGGTCTGCTGTGCGTATCTGTGATGTTTTTTGGCTAGAACGTGTTGTTAACGGCTCATTCATCAGTATGTGGATGAGCCGTTAAACTGACTTATTTGATGTACGAATCGAGTACCTTCAAAACCACATCCAAATCTTCTTCGCGCTTAATTTCATCGCCCTGATGCACAATGTGCTCGGTCAGATGACCTTTAATCACCTCGCGCATTAACCCGTTTACCGCACCGCGGATCGCCGCTATTTGCTGCAATACCGCCGCGCATTCATGCGGTTCATCCAGCATGGTTTTCAACGCCGCTACCTGCCCCTGAATCTTACTGGTTCGGGCTTTCAGCTTTTGTTTGTCGCGGATCGTATGTGACATAGCAATACCTTTTCAACGTCTGGCTGTAGCGACAATACCATCGTCATTCTACTGGGGGGTAGTATTTAATACTGGGGGGGAGTAGAATCTGGCAAAATTAAACAACTAAGAATCATTCTCATGGGTGAGTTTTCTACGCTTCTTCAGCAAGGCAATGCCTGGTTTTTCATTCCCAGCGCGATTCTATTAGGAGTGTTACACGGTCTGGAACCGGGGCATTCCAAGACGATGATGGCGGCCTTTATTATTGCTATTAAGGGGACCATCAAACAGGCGGTGATGCTGGGGCTGGCGGCAACGCTGTCGCATACCGCAGTGGTATGGCTGATTGCGCTCGGCGGGATGTATATCAGCAAAGCGTTTACTGCCCAGGCCGTTGAACCCTGGCTGCAGTTTGTCTCGGCGATTATTATTCTCGGGACCGCATTCTGGATGTTCTGGCGAACCTGGCAGGGAGAACAGAACTGGCTGACCCAGACGCATCATGACCACGATCATGTGCATCATCATGATCATGATGACCATCACCACCATCATAACCACGGTGAAGCTCACCATCATCATCACGAACACGACCACGATCATAACCATGCCGCGTTAGCAGGGCTGAACGAGGGTTCGAAAGTGTATCAGGATGCCCACGAGCGGGCACATGCCACCGATATTCAGCGCCGTTTTGCAGGCAAAGAGGTCACTAACGGCCAAATATTATTGTTTGGTCTGACCGGCGGGTTGATCCCCTGCCCTGCCGCCATTACGGTACTGCTGATTTGCATCCAGCTCAAAGCCTTCACGCTGGGTGCCACCATGGTGCTGTGCTTCAGCCTCGGGCTGGCGCTGACGCTGGTAACGGTGGGCGTGGGAGCGGCAATCAGCGTGCAGCAGGCGGCCAAACGCTGGAGCGGATTTAACACACTGGCACGCAAAGCGCCCTATTTTTCCAGCGCGCTCATCGCGATGGTCGGCTTATATATGGGGATTCACGGCTATATGGGGATCGTCAGTTAACGAGCAGAGCGCGCAGCAGCGATTGCCGCTGCGCATAAAACCAGGCTAGCTTGCGACGTTCCCCCACACCAGTTGGCCTTTATGGAAGGTCGCGGTGCGGGGGGAGATTCGCGCGACCGCTTCCGCTGAGCAGGAGGCATCCACCAGTACAAAGCTGGCTTCATCCTGCGCCTTCGGCCAGACGCGCTCACCTTTATCGTTAAGCGGCAGCACATCGCCAGTGGCGAGGAACAGCGCCCGCGACAGGTTGAGTTCGTTGGGACGAATATAGAGCTGCGCGTACAGATTCGCCTTCTCCAGCATGTCTCCAGGCCCGTACGGCGACCAGTGGTCAATCACACTGTCGGTCCCGGTAATTACTTCCACACCTTTGTCACGCAGTTGCTTGAGCGGCATATGCAAGGTACCGATCGGCACCGTCGAGGCAATAGTAATCTGCTGCGCCGCCATGCGGCTCGCCAGCGCATCCACCTGCTGTTCATTCAGCGTTGCCAGCGCAAATGCGTGGCTGATGGTCAGTTTGCCCTTCAACTGCGGTGTTTTCTCCACCGTTTCCACCATGTAATTCACCGCCGCAACGCCCGCCGGGCTGGTTTCATGCAGATGGATATCCACCCCTTTATCGTAATCCAGCGCAATCTGGAACATGGTATCGAGGGATTTTTCCATCGCCCCATCCACGCTGGTTGGGTCCAGACCGCCGACGTAATGCGCCCCCGCCTGCATTGCTTCGCGCATCAACAGTTCAGACTTCGATAACAGCAAGCCATGCTGCGGAAACGCCACGATTTCACAGGCAAAACCCGGCTGGCGACGCGCCAGCACCGCCTGCAGATTTTCCAGGTTTTTCAGCCCGGAAACCGGTTCGATATTACAGTGGCTGCGGGCGATCGAGGTGCCTTTGGATTGCAGCAGATCGATGAGCTTTTCCGCGCGCTCCTGCGTGTAAGGCTGGAGTTCAGGCAGCAGCGTTTGCTCCAGGCGGATCATATCCTGAATGGTGGTGCCAGCCGGGCGATTCAGCGCACGCCAGGGACCGCCGTAAAAGGTTTTATCCAGATGGATGTGCATGTCGCGCATGGCGGGCAGCATTAGCTTTCCACCCGCATCATAGTGCGGCAGCGTCGCATCCGGATGCTGCTTATTCTCATGCAGCGCAACAATTTTCCCGTCCTGAATTTCAACGGTTTGCAGCGCAGTACGGGTATGCACCACCACCGAGTTTTCGACATCAAATCCCGTTTCCAGCAGGACGTTATCCAGGTAATAGTGCTTATCGTTAATCGTCATTGTGCTCTTCGCCCCGCAGGTGTTCCCGAGAGGATTAGCAGCATACGCGGCCGGAGCCACTGCGCCAAACAGCGCGGCAGCGGTCACCATTTTTCCGCTCTGACTTAAAAATTCACGGCGGCTGTTACTTTCCTTCATTCACATTTCCTCTCAGGAATGGACAATATGGGTGCCCGTTTCGCCGCGCAGTGCGGCGGGCAGGCATTCCGGCGTGGTGATGATCACTCGCTTACCGCCACGCGCCAGGAACGCCAGACTGGCAACGATTTTGGGTAACATGCTCCCTGGCGGAAAATGTCCCTCCTGCATGTAACGGGTCATCGTTGCGACATCCACCTTATCCAGCGCCTGCTGGTTGGGTTTGCCAAAATGAATACAGACCTGCTCGACGCCGGTGGTGATCACCAGAATGTCAGCACGGATCTCCTGTGCCAGCAGAGCCGTGGAGAGATCTTTATCAATCACCGCATCCACGCTTTGATAATCCCCCTGATCGCTACGCACCACCGGGATCCCGCCGCCACCCGCGCCAATCACCACAAAACCTTGCTGGGTCAGCGTTTTGATCGCCTCCGCCTCGACAATACGCTTCGGTTGCGGAGAAGCGACAACCCGGCGGTAGCCGCGCCCCGAATCCTCAACAAAGCGCCAACCCGGATTGACCCGTTGCAGTTCATCGCGCTGCGCTTCGCTAAAGAACGCGCCGATAGGCTTGGTCGGGTTAGCGAAGCCCGGATCGTTTTTGTCGACCTCCACCTGCGTGACTACCGTAACCGCCTTCTGCTCACCGCGCCGCGCCAGGCGGTTGTTCAGCGCCTGTTGGATCAGATAGCCGATACCACCCTGCGTATCGGCGACACAGTTTGCCAGCGGGGTGAGCGGCAGCCCTTCACGCTCATGCGCGATTTCCGCACGCCGTAGATCCAGCCCCACCTGCGGCCCGTTACCGTGCGTTAGCACAATGTTGTAGTCCGATGCCAGCATCTCCAGCACCGTATCCGCCACCGTTTTCACCGCTTCAGCCTGGTGCTCAATCGACTGGCTGGCGTTATCTTTGATAATGCTGTTGCCGCCAATGGCAACGACCACAAGTTCTTTCATAATGTTATCTTCCGCTTACAGTCGATTCAGGTCGTTTTCGTCGGTTCCTGCTCAGGCGCTGTTACCGCTTCACGGCTATCAAGAATATGCTTGAGGACAAACATGCCGCTCATCATCAGGTAGGCCACAACAAACATCATCGAACTGCCTTCTGCAAAGCCAACCGCCGGAGAGTGGATCACACCAAACAGCGATAACAGCGCGCCAAAGGCTGCGGCAATCGCCCCACGCAGCGGCTTATTCATAATGGCGAAGATAGCGACACAGCCCCACAGCATACTGGCCAGCGGCGCGCCGCTTCCCAGATGCACCAGCCCATCGTAATAGACACCTTTGCTGTGCAGCAGGTCGCTACCCAGTTTCCCCGCGGATGTTCCGGCGGCGCCCATCACGCTGTTGACGATGGTCAACGCCCAGTTAGCGATCCACGGGAACAAGCAGATAAAGATAACGGGAACCTCGACTTTGGGCGTCTCGCGCACCACCTGGTTGGCGGTCACCACGCCGATAAACACCAGAATCGGCACTATCGCAGTCATCGGAATAATCGCGAGCATAAACGCTCCCAACCCAAACAGCGGTACCAGGAACATAGTGATGCCTGAAGCGAGGGTATAACCGATGCTGGCCCCCATCGCTTTCCAGCCCGCATGCCCAACATATACTGTCACCGGGAATGGGTTGCCCAGCATGCAGCCGAGCATGGAGGCAAAACCGTTCGCCATCATGACCTTACGGGTGTTGTACTCATCACCTGCCGCATGCGCACTTTCAATGTTCTCAAGGTCAAAAATGTAGTTCGCCAGACCCAGAGGAACCGCAGAAGCCAGGTACGGCAGCGCGTGCGGCAACCCCTGCAGGAAGCTATCGACATGGATTTCCGGCGGGTTGAAGCCAAAGGAAGACATCGAAGATTTAATGGCTTCCGGGCTTTGCAAACCGGAGATCCACGCCAACGCTGTACCGGCAATCAGCAGCAGCAAACCGGTGGGGATGCGGGCAAAAATCGGCTTCTTACCGAACCAGTTAATGAAGATTAACAACAGGACGATGAAAGAGACGGTCGGCGCTTCAAATGCCTGCAGCATCGGGTTCATCGCCAGCAGCAACAGTCCCAGACCGGACAAACAAGAAAGTAATACCGTACGCGGGATCATCTTGCGGATGGTTTCGCCCAGGAAGGAGCCGCCGACCAGGATCAACGCTTCTACAAAGCACCACACCAGGGCTATCTGGATAGCAAAGTTGGCATCTTTGGTTTGCTGATATACCGGCATTAGCACCAGGAAGGTCACGGTAAAGATTGACGGTGCGCTCGGCCCGGACGGCAGTGCCGTCACGTCTTTACGCCCGGTGTGCTTTGCCATCTGCAGGCCAAACCAGGCGTAGCAGACGCTGGCCACCAGCACCGCCAGACCAAAGGCAGGCGCAATGCGACCATAGACAATTTCGGTAGGGATCCCGACGACAAAAATGAGCAGCCCCATCATTGTCAGCAGGTTAGTCAGGTTGTTGGTCATCAGCCCAAAGTAAGCCGCCCAGTCACCACGTTTCCATTCTAGTTTTATGCTGTTCATGGAATATCCTTAACAGGTTAAGCATCGTTTGCGATCCCGGGGATCGCCCAGCCCTGCAGGTAAGCAACATTTTTCGCTTCGCTACTGTGGGGCTAACGGCGTTCGTTAGCCCCGGTTGTTGTTATTGGCAGTAGCGGTCGCGCCAGTTGAGGATCGCCTTTTCAAAACAGGCGAACGGCGGATGGACTATTCCGGCGCCGATCATGCCGATCCCCGCATCTTTGTGCGCAATTGCGGTGTTAATCACCGGCAAAATGCCGGTGCTACCCACGCGCGTAATGTCGATAGCGGTCGGTACGCCCATAAAACCCAGTAACGGAATGGTAACGTTGGGGTTTTCGCCGAGGGTGATTTCGCGCATCTGGCGAGAGAAATCGACCGCCTCTTCAACCGTACCGCCCACCAGCGCCACGATGGCCGGTGCCGTCGCCATGGCAAAACCGCCGATGCCGTAGGTTTCAGTAATTGCGCTATCGCCGATATCACGTCCGGAATCTTCGGGCTTATAGCCCGCAAACATCGGGCCAATCACCTGCTGCGCCGGACCGGTAAACCACTGACCTGGTAAGCCACTGATGCGCAGCCCGAATTCCACGCCGTTACGTGCCATCGTCGTGACTACGGTGCTGTATTCAATCCCATGTGCGGCGTCCATTGCGGCTTTACACATCGCCATCCAGGTCGGTCCGGAGAAGTAATCGCTGCTGAGAACGAACTCGAATACCTCACGCTGCTGCCCAACCGGATAGCCGGTCTGAATAATCCACGGCGTCAGTGCCTGTATCAGTAGCGCCGTCCCGGCGTTGTTGCGGTTATGACACTCATCGCCCATGTGCAGCGCCTGCGCCAGCATCAGGCGCAGATCGATTTCGCCCGCCAGTTTCATGGCGTCGCGCAGCATCGGTCCCATCACATCGCGCATCCAGTTCAGGCGATCGATAACGCTCTGATCGTTCGCGCCCATACGCAGGATCTTCGCCATCTGCTCGCTCATATTGGTATATGCGCGGTTGCCGTAGGTTTTGTTCTCGACGATGTGCATAAACATCGACGCCGACGTCACGCCCGCCATCGAACCGACACAGTCATGCTCGTGGCACGGTGAGAAGATGATTTCACCCGAGGCGGCCAGGTCGGCGGCTTCATCCAGATCTTTCGCCAGCCCTTCAAACACCAAAGCCCCGGTGACCGCGCCCTTCATTGCGCCGCACATTTTTTCCCAGCAGATTGGCGGCCCGGCGTGCAGGATGGTGTTGCGGGTCATGCCCGGCACGACGTTGATCGCCTGGTCATAGCCAATCAGCACCGGATGCGACTGGATAATGCGTTCCAGCGCCTGCTGGTTAGCGGCAGCGATTTTGTCAGTCAGCGGCGAATCGGCAATGTCGTCCAACGCGGCCACGACCTGCATGTTGCCCTGGCCCGGCGGCGTCCAGTCGAGTTGGGTAACGGGAACATTCTGCTTTTTCAGGTCATCGCTGAACATCGCGATGCCGACGTTAATCACGTTCAGCGGCTGGTTAAACAGTGTCTGGCTCATCAGGCTTCCTCCCCTTTACAGATAAATTCACGCGCCAGCAATCCGGTATTGGTGCTACTGCTCGCCCAGATCACGCCTGCATCGGTCAGCATCTGGCACTGTTTTTCCAGTGACGGCGTATCGAGATCGGTTCCCAGCACGTAGCCGAGGATCTCAAGCGGACGCCCCTCTGCGGCGGCGATCGCTTTGGCTTCGACGATCGCCTCGATCATCACGCCAACCGGATCTTCATGTGATCCATATCCAAGAACGAAATCCATAACGATCACGCCGACTTCAGGATCGCGTGCTTCCTGCAACAGACGACTAATGCGGTTGGTTGGATCGATCATCGGGTGCGGTTTGCCGTTGGTAAAATCGTCATCTCCGAAATCAAGGAAGGTATGTCCCACGCTGCGGTTGAGATCTGTCAGGCGAAAAGCCGGATCCGGATGAATGTTGCTGTAAACTTCCGCCTGTTTTTCCATGGCAGCAAACATCGCCTCATCGCACAGCGTGCCGCCGCAGAACAAGCCGCGAATGTACTTTTGCTGCGGGGTCAGGCGGGCGCGGACCTCTTCAATCAGCGGCCAGTTGAGCGGATGCAGATCCAGGCTCTCTTTTTTCACACCCGTCAGCAGTACCGCTTTCAGCGCCGCCTCTTTAGTGCCGCGTGCAAACTGCAGACCGTTTTCATCCGCAGGCGCGGCTTCACGTCCGAGGAAACACACCACAACGGGCTTATGGCAGGCGCGCGCACGTTCCAACACCTTGCGCGCCACCGCTGGCGCGGGAGGTTTGGAGATAAGCACGATGATCTCGGTTTGCGGATCGGCCTCCAGCATGCCAATCGCGTCAAGCATCATCAGGCCGCCAATCTTTTCGCTCAGATCGCGTCCACCAGTGCCAATCAGTTGGGAAATCCCGCCGCCAAACTCGTGAATGCGTACGCTCAGCTCCTGGCTACCGGTACCGGAGGCGCCAACAATTCCGATGTTGCCGCGACGCACCGCATTACCAAAACACAGTGCCGCGCCGTTAATAATGGCGGTTCCGCAATCGGGGCCCATCATCAGCAGCCCTTTTTCATGCGCCAGCTGCTTGAGCGCCAGTTCGTCCTCAAGAGAGACGTTGTCAGAGAACAGCATCACGTTGAGGTTATTTTGCAGCGCCTGACGCGCTTCACGCGCGGCAAACAGACCATTGACCGAGATCACCGCCAGGTTGCTGTCAGGAACATGCTTCTTCGCACTGGCAAGCGTGGCATAGCGCGCTTCATGCTGACCCCCTTGCTCTTTATGTGTAAACAAGTCTTCAATCGCCACCAGCGTCTGATCGTTCGCCGCCTCGCTGACGCCTTTGATGACAATCATCAGGTCGCCACTTTTCGCCTCTTCAAGTTCAGGCGTGAGCAGACCGAGATTCTTCAGTACGCCCTTATTCATTTCTGTCGCCATAGCCACGAACGCCTGCTCAACGCCATCGAGCTTATTTGCGCGTGTGGAGATAGACATCAGTGAGACAGAATCAAAATACGTGTTCTTTTTAACAACTATCCTGATCGACATAATTCCCTCCGGACCTGTGGCTCAGGGCGCAGGCGTCCGCCATGCCATACAGCATGTCGCAGCCAGAACTTGAGCCGATATTTTTAATGTCAGTAATATATTGCGTAGAAACGGGTTGTTGCTCAGTAATAATATGGTTCAGCAGCCGTCCGACGCTTTCCCGATAACGTTGATGAAAGGCTTCCTCTAGCGTTATTTTGCTGAGTAGCGTGGTATTATTTCCGGCACGTTGTAAGGCTGCTAAAAAATCATCACGATATTTCCCCAGCGGATGTCCCGGAATAAATAAAATAGTGCTTAAGCCCACTAAATAATCATCAGATGAGGGCGTCAGACCAATCCCCAGACCAATTAAATGGCTGACCGCTGTAGAGATATTTTCTCCTGTATGCAACGCCGCCAGTAATGCTTGTCGGCGATTAAGTAATTGGCGGGTGATTTCCTGATAAAACGGGTTATCACCCTGGTACATAAATAATGTGTCAGCGCTTCTTAGCTGTTGGCGAATAACCTCTTCCCAGCGCAGCCAGCGGATTGCAGCAAGGCTTATTGCATCAAGCCTCCACCGGGGTATGCGCCACGGCAGACAACCGGAAATTTCTATCCATTTATCGTTGCCAACGGCTATCCCCGATTCGGTAAAACTGACCCTCTCACCGGGGTGAAACAGCTCTTCACAATGCGTCAGCGCCAGCCGACAGCTGTTAGGCGCGTTATCACAACCTTCACTCAGAAACGTCAGCAACCGCTGCTGTTCGGGTATCAACAGGTTTACCGCGCGGGAAAAAACCTGTTCAACTCGCCCCGCCCCCCGGAAAGCGAGAAACACGCCGTCTGCGGTTAGCGCCCGTACGCATCGCCGTGATGGCGTAGCGATAGTGGCGCTCCTCTGTCAGGCTCCGGCCGCAATCAGCAGCTCGGCAATTTCGTGGTATCCTTTCTCCCGCGCCAGCTCCAGCGGGGTTTTACCGTATTTATCCGTCATGTGCGGGTTTGCGCCATGGTCGAGCAACAGCTTGACGATTTCCTGCTGCTTCGCGCCGCCGTCATTAAGCACGATGGCTTCCAGTAACGGCGTCCAGCCGACAAAGTTGGTATGATTAACATTGATATCGGTACGCAGCAGCAGTTCACGCACGATCTCTACATGGCCTTTTTCGCTGGCAGGCGTAATACCAACGCCGCCAAAACGGCTCAGGCAATTGAGATCGGGGTTGGCCGGTAATACGGTACGCAGCAGCGTTAAATCGTTAGTCAGACAGCTAATCAGGAATGGATTAAAACAGGTTTGATCCTGTTTATTAATATCGGCACCGGCGGCAATCAATAAAGAAACACAGTCATATTGTTTATTCAGGCTGGCAATAATTATGGCAGTGCGCCCCTGGCGGTTAGTGGCATTAATATCCACATTTTTTGCCAGACAGGATTTTAATCCATCGGCATCACCCTGCTCTGCCGCCAGCAGAAATTCAGTAATGAGTTCTTTCTCTGACATAATCGCTCTCCTGCAGTTTTTTAGACTTTTTAAATATTCGATACGCTGAGAATAGCAACAGAGTGCAGAGAATAATATCCGCTTAAATTTCATTCATCGTAAGCGTGTCGATTATTGAATCAAATTTAACAATGAGAGCAAAACGTGCTGTAGTGCAATCTTTTCCTTATGACAGAGCCGCTTTTAGCCATTAATCAGTAGTCAGGCAAATCAGGCGTGATGCTACACGGATAGCGGCCTGCAATTAATATACAGAAGTGTGATTGCCTTCAAATCAATTGTAAAACTAGTGTTAAATTCTGTTCAAAACTGATTGCTCTGCATAAGGATTACAAATACATTCAACAATCATCGCGTCGCGGATGCGCGTTTGTCGCCGGAGGGGAGGAAGATGAATTCAATTTTTACTGAGGAAAACCTGCTGGCATTTACGATGGCTGCCCGCTACAGCAGCTTCAGCAAGGCGGCAGAGGAACTTGGCTTAACCACATCGGCAATTAGTTACACCATTAAGCGCATGGAGCTGGGGCTCGACGTGGTGCTGTTTACCCGCAGTACCCGCAGCATTGAGCTGACCGAGTCCGGACGCTATCTGTTTCGCAAGGCGACCGATCTGCTCAACGATTTCCACGCCATCAAGCGCAGTATTGATACCATTGCTCAGGGCATTGAAGCCCGGGTACGCATCTGTATTAATCAACTGTTGTATACCCCTCAACATACGGCCCGACTGCTGCAGGTACTCAAGAAACAGTTTCCAACCTGCCAGATAACCGTCACCACCGAGGTGTATAACGGCGTCTGGGATTCGATCATTAACAACCTCGCCAACATCGCTATCGGCGCGCCGGATACATTACTGGACGGCGGGGGGATTGATTACACCGAGATCGGCGCGATCCGTTGGTCGTTTGCGATTGCCCCGGATCATCCACTGGCTTTTATGCCTGAGCCGATTTCTGAAAGCCAGTTGCGCCTGTACCCGAACATCATGGTGGAAGACACCGCGCACACCATCAACAAGAAGGTCGGCTGGCTGTTACACGGACAGGAGTCGATTCTGGTTCCCGATTTTAACACCAAATGCCAGTGCCAGATTCTGGGTGAGGGCATCGGTTTTCTGCCGGACTATATGGTGCGCGAGGCGATGGAAAAGTCGTTGCTGGTCACGCGGCAGATCCACAACCCGCGCCAGGATTCACGGATGCTGCTGGCGACCCAGCATTCGGCAACCGGTCGTGTAACCCAATGGATTAAAAAAGAGTTTGGCCCACAAGGGGTGTTGACGGGAATTTATCAGGATTTGCTGCATCGGGAGTGATGCCCCGGACGGCGGTTATGCCTTCCGGTGCACGTAAGATTATCAGGCGCGAATATCGTCGTACTCGCGGGTTTTATCAAACTCATGTTTGGCAAACGGGCACAGCGGAATAACTTTGCGGTTTTCGGCGCGCATTTTCTCCACCACCTTCGCCACCAGCTGTTTACCGACGCCCTGCCCTTTCAGGCTGGGGTCGACATCGGTATGTTCGATGATGCTCAGATGCTCACCCGTCGGCACGAAGACGATCTCGGCAACCTGATTGCCATCGGCATCGTTAACATAAAATTTATTGTGGCCTGCAAGAATTTCCATGGTCCCCTCACTCATTTCTGGCGATATTTCAGCGCACCGCTCGGACAGGTATCAATCACTTTAATGACCGTTGCGACATCCACTTCATCCGGAATGATCCACGGTTTACGCTTCAGATTAAAAAGCGCTGCGCTTCCCCGCACACAGTTGCCCGAATGCTGACATATCGTCGTATTGAAGTAGACGTCAATCTTCTCGCCGGTATAGGCCCGGTAACCTGCATCCAGTAGTTCCTTATCCACGGCATTGCCTCGCATTTTTTTATTGTCTGGGTCTAATCATAGACCTATGCGAGGCTGAAGGAAGCGGCTGAAAGCAGAAATATCACTCTGGCATTTTCTGCAACGACGGCTGCGGGTCTGGCGGCAAATACTCCAGCATCGCAGGCGTTGGCGGGGGTAGACGGTTATCGGCGATATCCCTGTCCACATCGATATGACTGATTTCACCACTTTCATGATGGTGAACCGTCAGCACCCGCGCTTTGTTCAGCTCTGTCACCAGTTCCCGGGTAATTCGTAAACTTTCCGCCAGCTCATGGTCTTCCAGTCCGGGTCTGCGGCTACGACGTTCCACCCGAAAACGAAACTGGTTGTACTTCGCCCAGCCTATTAGCACCAGTCCGTTAACCAGCGCGACAAGGATGTAAAACGTGACCGTATCCAGCGTGGTGAAAAAGGGACGCACGCCCATATAAGGTGAGTGCGCCAGAGCCGTGATCAGCCCTTTGTAGATCAAATATAAAAAACCAAACCAGGCAAAAAGCGTTAACAGCACGTCAATGATGCGCGGCAGCAAACGCTGCTCCGTAAAGATCAGCGGCTGGCTCATGATTCGATCCTCCCAATTCCACGATCGGGACTCACCCAACGTGCCCTGCCACGTCTGCGTTTGAGCATCACTTTCGGGAACGCCACCAGCGTGGTGAACAGGCTTAGCATCCAGTACACCACCGGGAACCAGATAATCCAGAACAACGAGGCGCCAATGCCTTTTTCATAGCGTCGTTCAATCATCAGGCTTACCGCAAACTGTATTAAGCAGACCACGCCAAGGATAAGTCCGGTAAAGGCTGGCGGGAATAGATTCTGCACGTACAGCGAGTCCGGCATCGGGATCATCAGCCCTAACAGGAACAGCACGATACTGATCGCGTAAGCGAACGACCAGGCGGTAGAAAAACAGAACTCGAAAAACAGCGGCCACATGCGACGAAACTCCCACGACCACAGGCGGCGCATGTTCACGATAAACACCTCCGCGCCCCCTTGCGCCCAGCGCAGACGCTGCTTCCACAGCCCTTTTAACGTTTCAGGCATCAGGATCCAGCACAGTGCGCGTGGCTCAAAGAATATCGACCAGTGGCGCAATTGCAGCTTCCAACTGATATCGATATCTTCGGTGATCATGTCCGGGCTCCAGTAACCAACCTCGGCCAGCGCACGACGACGAAACGCCGCCACCACGCCGGAAACGGTAAAGATCTGCCCATAAACTCGCTGTGTACGCTTGATTAAGCCGATAATGGAAGAAAACTCACCGACCTGCACACGTCCGATTAAGGTGGAACGGGTACGAATGCGTGGGTTCCCGGTCACCGCCCCCACGCGCGGGAACTGGATAAGCGGTGCCACAATATAGGCAACGGCATCGCGATCCAGTAACGCATCGCCATCAATACAGACCAGGTAATCACTGCGCGCCGCAGCAGCCCCGGTCTTGAGCGCCAGCGCTTTGCCCTGGTTTTCAGCCAGATGAATCACCCGCAGACTGGGGTATTCCACCGCCAGTTGTTCCAGCACGTCGTGGGTGTCATCCGTTGACCCATCGTTGATGGCTATCACTTCAATATTTTTATATCGCTGCGCCAGCGCGGCCTCAATGGTTTCACGCGCATTGATCCCTTCGTTAAAACAGGGGATCAGAATGGAAACCAGCGGATTCCCCTCCAGCGTCGGCGGTGGTGTGTCCTCTCCCCATTTCCAGTGACGCTCACGGTAAAACCAGAAATAGACCCCGCCGCTTATCCACAAGGCAGACATAAACAGGGGCCAGAAGAAGACGAAGTTCAACATCACTTCACCCGTAAAGATGACCGCCACGCCAAACGGCAGGCTGAACATCAGGCAAAGTATCAGGAAAGCAATAATGCGATCGGTCATTTTTGCGGGTACCAGTATGAGGAGAACGTCGAGCGAATCTCTGACATCTCAGGTTTGTCGCTGATGAAATCATCCGGGTAATAGCCGTAGTTACCTGCACCGCTTAATTTCAGCTGGCGCATCCATTCGGCTATTTGTTTTCCGCTGATTTCAGCCTCGTCCCCGGATTTACGCCAGTCTCGTGCCTGCAGTTCAAACACGGTTTTGTCCAGCGCGCCGGGCGTTTGTGCAACGGCATTCACTAATCTTTCGAGCCAGGCGTTGGCATCATTAGCCGGGATCTGCTCCATGAAAGGCATCGCCATCGGTGCCGTCCAGTCATAGGTATTGAGGAAATCATTCAGGTTCTGCGCAAACCAGGCTTCACTCTCCGGCTCCAGTACCGGCATCGCGTAAATATTGCGCGCCGTTTGCACCTGCGGGCCGCGGATATTACGCACCGTTTGGGTCAGCTGTTTGGTGAAGTCGATTAGCACCTTACTTTTCAGTCGCGTCCAGCGCTCGAACGCCTGCGGGTTACTACGGATTTGCTCAATGCTTCCGGGAAGCCCTGCGGCGCGGTAGGCAGCTAACGCCTCCGGTGACGCGTCTTCAAAGTCCGTCAGGAAAGCATCGTCATGGAACAAAATCCCTTTGAAGCTGGCATGTTTGGCCAGGTCTTCATAGATTTCAGTGATGCGCTGACGCGCTTCGCTGCTCCAGGGTGAAAGACGGACATAGTTCTCGCGATTGATCGCAGTACGTCCCGTTTTCGGGTCCCATGCGGTTACGCGTGGGATGGAAGCGTCGAGATCGAAAGCCAGAACCGGCATCCAGGCATACACCGTCACCCCTGCCCGCGTTTGTAACTGCCAGGAGATATAGTTAAAGAGATCGGCACGCATCGGCAACCAGCGGTTAGGGAAATAGAGCTCGCGAATATTCCCGTCACCCTGCGGATCGGCGTAGGCCTGCAAGAAAACATGAGAAATACGCATGTCATAAACGCGCTGGATAAGCTTGTCGATGTTTCGCTTCTGCTGGGCCGGGTCTTTGTCATACACGTAATCCAGATCGACATGCATCACGCGCATCGTCTGCGGTTCACGAACCTGAGCGACCTGGCTTGCAAAGCGCTTAAGAGAGGGGTTATCAGAGATTAGCACGCGTGGGATGTCATCAAGAAACGCGGCATTCGCCAACCCTTCGTTGAGCGTGAAGGCCATCTTATAGCCATGCTCTTTAGCCAGGTTTAACGTTGTACCGTTGGCCGCACCGTAAGGCCAGACCCACGCGCGCGGTGATTTCCCGGTCACGGATTTGATCTTGTTGGTGATGAGAGAGATATCCGCGTTGATACGGCGCGTGTACTGCTCATCCGTTTCGTAAGTGCCGGTTTTCTTATCATACAAGCGGTTCGCCACCGCCGGTTCTTTACTTCCCTGCGGGTTGGCTTCGGCACCGAAATGCGAGTTCCAGGTGTGCGCACCGACTTCCACCAACGGCGATTTGCCCATCTCTTCGACCATTTTCCAGGTGGCGAATTTATCTCGCGCCGTCATTAAGCCGCCAAAATCGACTTTTTTGTTGGCGGGAGCATCAACCCAACTCCCTACCGGCGCCCAGAGCGCAGGCCAGTTGTAGGCTTTCAGCAGCGGCCAGACGCGGGTATAAAAACTGCTATACCCGTCATCAAAGGTGAGTAATACCGCTTTTTCCGGCAACACGATTTTACCGTCATGGGCGTCCAGGATTTGCTGCACGCTGATCGGGTTATAGCCATTATCACGCAGCCAGGCCATTTGGTCGCTCAACGCGCTGGTGCGTACAGAAAGATAGCGCTGGTCGGCGGCACCATCCTCGACATCGTGGTAGCCGAGCACCAGGAAGCTATTTTTCGGCCACGGATGATCCGCCGTCAGCGGCGTTCTCTCTGCGGGAGGAACGTAGCGAGGCGTTGTATTTTGCGCGCTACTGCACGCGGTAATCATCAACCAGCCAGCGATTAATGCGCTAAGCCACAGGCATCTTTTCAGCATGAACAATCCTTAAAACCTGACATTTAAATCGAAAGCGAGGGAGATATTCCGCTCACGTTTACCGTCGTAGGGGCGTTTATCCCAAATCAGCATCACCCCGCCATCTACGACGTTGTTCCATTTGAGCCGTTGTCCGTACCCCACCTGAACGATGGCTCCAGCGTCCTGGCCTTGCTGCCAATAGCCACCTACGCCAGCCAGACCTTGCTGCGTCCACACGGTGTCATAGTGGCGGTAAAGAACCTGCTCCGCGCTCAGGCCTGGTACAACGGAAAAATCACTCTTCGGGTTGTAATACGGCACATTCTCTTTGGTGTTGGTGCTCCCGCCGATACCCGGGGTAAAGTCCAGGGTGAAGCGCGGCGTCGTCCACATGCGCTCTTTTCCGCTGAGTCCGTATTCGATGCGATCGTTACCATCTGAGAAATGTGATGCGGCAAACGACAGTTGATATTCACGTCGTTCGTTTTGATACCAGCGAACAAACATATCGCCGCCGTTGGCATACACGCCGCTACGCAGCGCGCGCAGTGGCGTATTACGCGACAAGCGCTCGGCCGAACCGCCTACGCGCCAGTTGTCATTGAAGTCATGCCAGCCGGAAAGACGACCGCCAATTTTCTGACCATCACCATAATTTCGGCCAGAGACTTCCATTTCTGCCCAATTATCGCGGGAAGTCCATTCCGCCCCCGCCGCCAGATCGCGGCTGATGCCTTTGCCTTCCTCAAATTCGCCGGTCGCGAAATTGAAGCCAGTAAACAGTCGCCAGTTGTCGTTAATTGGCGGACTGTAAATGGCTGTATTGATGTTGAAATCATTCTTACCACTGACCGGGCTATCGGACGAGATCCCTTGTGTGCCGCTAATGCGGACTTCCGACATTTTATGGACATCACGAATACGTGCGAGGCGCAACGTCGCTTCATCATCCGGGCTACGGGCGATGACGTCATCCGTCAGTTCATCGGCCTGCCTCCATTCCTGGAGATCCAGCGCCACATAAGCCTGTTGACGCTCCAGCTCCAGGTTGCTTGGCTCAATCACTTCCGCCAGCTTAAGCTCTTTCTCCGCCGCATGCGGCAAGCCACGCGCTTCAAGAACAGAAGCATAAGATATGCGCAGCCCCTGGTTACCTGAACCTGTTCGCGCCAGATGCTCTGCGAGCTTTTCAGCCTCTGGCAGTTCATTGGCAGCGATATAATATTGCGTCAGCAGCGACTGTCCGAGTAGCCAGTTATCGTTAGGCTGCGGCGTTGGCGAACCATAAATGCGTCGCAGGTACGGACTCTCTTTGATTAAGTTTTCGGCCTGTTTTTTAGCGGCATCAAAGTTTTCATTATCGATATGCGCGTAGAACAGATCCTGTTGATCCTCAGGACCGAGCGGTGTAACGGGAATCGGTCCATTCGGGTAGTAGATGCTCATCAGCATCGCTTCGGTTTTTTCTGGCTGGCGTTCGCTTAACCATGCTGATGCTACCCAACGTTTTGCGTAGTTTGGCACTTCGCCGCTCGCAGAAAGCGATTCGTATTCCTTAATCACTTCAGACGTTCGCTTACGAACCAGCAAAGCGCCCATGCGGTCAATTCTCGCCCGACGGACATCATTCTGCGCGGACGGCTCATCCTTCCAGGCAGCCAGCAGCTGGTCATAACGGGCCAGCGCTTTATCGGCCACGATAAACCGTTCTTCTTCATTACGTGCGGACGTATAGGAGGAACGTACCATTTCGGCGGCCGCATCAAGCTCAAGGCGACGCTTCACAGGATCTGCCGTAGGCACTACCTCCGCCATAGCTAAGGCGGGTCCGGAAACGCGGTTGGCTGACAGAGCAGACAGCAGCGTAGATTTTGCATTTTTGTTGCCAGGATCAATGTCATCCGCCTGGCTGGCAACCAACAGCGCGTCCCAGTTTTTCCCCTGAGAATGATATACGTAGGCAAGTAGCGCGTCAGAGTCAGCACCCGGATGTGCCTGTGCCCATTTATTCGCTTCAGTAAGGGCTTGCTGATTGTAGCGAGCATCTGCCAACGTCATTATCCAGCCGGTGCGTACGTCAACGTTGTCAGGCTCTTCCTGTAAAACGCTTTCCCATACCGCCAATGAATCATTCCAGTTTTTCTGGTTACGGTACGCACGTGCAGCGGCGACTTTACCACGCGCAGGTACATCCATCTGCCCACGATAACGCTGCCAGATTTCAATAGTGGTTTTATCGTTGTTATCAACCCAACTGGAAACTTGTAGCCAGTCGGCAACCTGATTTGGCGTTAACGCGCTTTGCTTTCCCTGATCCTCAAGATAACGCAATAACGGCGCACTATTCCCACCCCGCGCTTCAATAACCAAAGCGTCATAATCTGATGCCGCTGCAGAGATTTGCATAGGGAAAAGAACGCTTGCCGTAAATAAACAGCTTAAAGACTTAAAACGTTTAATGAAGTTGGCATGTCGACGCATACTTACCATATCTGCCCTTATAACTTACTTCAGAGTAAAAATAAGCATTTTCAATATATTACAGTCGATTTCTGACGATTCTCGACCATGTAAGATGCACTGTCGCTTATTTTGCAATAGGGTTATGAAGCAATTAATTCTTTCGTCTTATTGACTACCCGCGCCTCGCCCTCTAATCGTTGGAGAGCAGGCATAAACTCGAAAATTTTATCACTCAGCGTAGTGCGTGGCTATGCGATAAGAAAATTCTTAGGCAAAAAAGTATTTTAGACCAAATTATCCTAATACTGTTGGGATTGAATTCTGGATTTAGATTAAGTTTACATGACGAAACCTTGTGACGATGATAACTATTACTGGTTGGCATAGCTACACCGCGCAACTGTTTGCATGGTAACTATTGTGTACGGATAGAGAAAGTTCTGATAATAATGCCTCTGATAACAACAAAGCTAACAATGTAAATAATATAACTTAATTTTAAGTTTCGAACAGAGTCGATAAAATGAAATTAAAGGTACAGCCATAAGCAGAACTAAGTACAGTAAAAACTCAATAAAATCAAATAACTTCCTGAGCCTATCATTGCAATCTACCAAAATTGGTATTTTGGTATCCGCCATAATACATGCGCGAAGAATTGTGCATTGCTCAACTCGCTAAAGTATTTACCAACCTTGCGTATTATTGACAGTATCAACCACAATCATTTTACCCTTACAATTTGAAAGCTTATTTACATTGAAAATAATTTATATACCCTAAATAATTCGAGGTATATGAAGGCGGCAAGTGAGTGAATCGCCAGGAGCATGGCGAACGATGTGCCTGGGGTGAGTTAGCGTAGCCAACACACATGTAGCTTGAGGTGTGACGGGTATAGACGCCTAATTTTTTACCCTTACCTTCCCTCCAGGCTTGCAGGTGGTCTGGAAAAGATACCAATCCTATAACGAAAAAAAGCACCCGAACGTTAATGAACGGATGCTTTCTAAAGAGAACAACTCAGTCTTACTTAGCGGGCGGCCCCGCCTGGTGCGCCCAAGACATCGCGGGCAAACGTCTTGTCAGCCCGAAGATGATTCATCCCTGCGCGTGATATTTCGCCAAATTCCCCCCGACAGTCTCAGATTTTCCGGCCCGCTATTCAGGATTTGGGTTACACATTTCAGGTAATTGTCTTTCCAGCGCGCAATGAAAGAAGACTGGCTTTCGAATCTCTGCGGATCGACCATTTTCTCCAAAACAAAATGGATGCGCCCGTCTCGCCACACCGGAACACCAAATACGGTGGGTAAGTGCATTTTCCAGGCTAGACGAGAGCAAAAGGTGGAGTAGGTAATCTGCTGGCCGAAAAAGTCGATAGTCGGCGCGCTCAAATTCAGCGCGCCGTCGATCGCCACAACAAGCGACTGCCCACGATGTAAGGTCTGTATGCAGGCCCTGACCACGTCCGCTTCGCTTTTGTCACTAACCGAAATCAACCGCTCACCGTAGCCCCCTTTGAGCACGCCAGGCGTGGAAGCTACCCATTTGCTGTTCATCTCCAGCAAGGACAGGATCATCGGCCCGGCATACATTGCGCCCAGATGAGCCGATACAACAATGCAACCACGCTTATCGAGCTGCAGCCGTTGGAAAAACTGCTCGACATGCGATATATCGGCCAACCGGTACATCGGTTCGTCGGCCTGATCTCCGCGGCATTCAAGCCAGTCGAGGAGATAATTATCGGCAAGATACCCCCACTTAGCCCGGCGTTCCCATTCATGGCGCTCAATACCGGACTGTCTGCCGGCAATTTCCCATGCCCAGTCAAGGCGCTCAGGCGGTAGATTAACGGCGGATATTTGCTTATCAAGCGTCAGCAGCCCCGCTTCGAATGACTGAGGCAGATGGCCTGCTCTGGCCTGAATATAGTGCTCAAAGACGCTTTCCGCTTCGCTTGTTTTCCCCGCCTGTAACAACGCCGCCGCGGCATAACGGTTCCATTTACTCGTCCCCCCTTTTTCCCTTGCCAGTTGTACAAACTCATCGCTGGCAGCAGCGTATTGCCCAACCTGGCGCAGTGCTCGGGCATACATGGCTCTGACATAAGGAAGATCAGGATGAGTCGCGAGCGACTGCTGCAGTAACGGAATGGCTTTCTCATTCTGACCCGTTCTGATTAAGGCATCGGCATACAGGGTCACGATACGTAAATTATCAGGGTTAAAATCCAGGGCATGACGCCAATGCTCAGCGGCCTGAAGCTTCGCTTCCCGGCTGCGGCCGGATTGATAGTAGGCAAGCCCCAGGCTACGACGCAGCGCTGCACCATCCAACCCACGGGCTAACGCGGCCTCCCCAGTCTGAATGGCTTCCTGATATCTGCCGACTGCGCACAGCGTATCAACCGCCAGCCCCGACGACTCCTGGCTTTCTAACGCGAAGAAAGGGAGCAATGCGCGGGCCAGGTCATGATCTTCTGGTAGGCGGCTTTTGTTTAAGAAACTGAGGCAGGTCGCAATCATATCTCCCTGCGGGGGAACTTCCTGCGCCTGTGTTCTGGCCAACGAGATTGCCTGTAGCTCTTTATCCACCAGCGTCAGGCTGCGCAAATGCAGGGCAAAAATTTTGCTATTGCCCGAAAAAGCGCCCCATGCCCGCTCGGCTAAGTCAGCAACAGTCGTATATTGTTTACTCTTCAGCAGTACGCTTGCGACCAGCAGGACATCCTCCGGCTGGCACACATTCACCGCCAGCAGTTTGTTAACCACCTGTAGGACAGCGTCCCGATGATGTGATGCCAGCGGCGAAATAACCCAGCGTCGCAATAAATCACGGCTATTCTTTGCCGTCAGCACACGGTCAGACAACAAAGTCAGCCCGGCATCTGTTTCACCTTTACGCAAACACGCGATAGCGAGGAGAATAATGTTTTGCTCATTTCCAGCACTATCTCGCACTTTTTCAGGATGCTGACCGAAATAGTGGCATAGCCCCTCCCAATCCTCTTGTTTGAGCAAAGTTGTTGGCGATATTTTTTCATATGTTGAGTGCAAGCCCATCGTATTTCCTTACTCCGCCTTATTCACGCATCCGCCTGATGGTTATCAGGAGAGAAGTCACCAGGTACGCGATGCCCAGCAACACGAAGAACAGTAACCACTTTGTTCCATCGGCATAGCGAGTAGTGTCAGACACCACCATCGGTTGAGAAATGATCAGCAAATATCGTCTCTCCCGTAGCGCTTGTAGCTTCCCCTGCTGTAAGGTCTGTAAGGCAGATTCCCAGCGTGTTTTAGCGATCTCACTTTGCAGGCGAAGATCTTCAAACAGGGACAGGCTTTCTGAAGAGCCTTGCGACCCTAACTTATTTGACAGGCGGTTACGCTGTTCGCCGATCTGCTTTTCCAGGACCTTGATTTTGGCCGAAAGGCGAGGAATAAGGGGATTCTGATCCAAGCCATTAGCCATTAATTGCGCGTATTCTGCTTTCGCCTCCGCCAACTGCGTCTCAAAGCCAGCAATTAATTGATAAATCGCGGTTACGGTTTCCTGCGGTTCAATATCTTTTTGTATATGCTGTATTTTTAGCAATTCAAGCCGAGCGGCCCCCAGATTTTCCTGGGCCGATTTAACATCGTTTTCCAGCCATAAAATCCGTTCCTGCTGCATCCGCGCTGAAACGGTATTAACGTGCTGTTCAGCAAAAGCCAGAATGCGCTGGGCAAAAAACTCAGCCTGTTTTGCACTCCGCGCCTTCACGTTTAAACGCAGCATGCCCTGTTGAATATCGACCGCAACCGAGACTTTCGATAAATAGTAACGATAAGGATCATCATTAATACCCAGCGGCGCGTGGTAGCGGGAAAATAATGCGATATCGTCTTGCGCGAAATAAGACAAAAAACCGAGCTCTTTTTCCATCCGCTCCATCATTTCTTTCGAAAGTATAAACTCGCGAACCTGAAAGCCCTCCGACATCGCATTGCCTGCGCCAAAGAAAGCGGGTCCAGAAAAATTATCCTGGCTGGCATCAGTTTGCACAATAAAGGTGGCATCCGCGCTATAAAAACGCGAGGTTAATAGCCACGACATAAGCATAATAACCAGCAGCGGCAAAGCAATATAAAGAAAGAGCCGACGTAGCGATTGTTTGGCTTGCTGAACACGTCGCTCTTTAATAACCAATGACGCTCTACGAACAGAATCAGCATCCGTCGCGGACCACCCGGCGTTTTGGCGATGATGACTTTTCGCATCTGCCGTTTTTTCCGTCTGGCGAAGGGCACGTTCATCCTCTTTTTGTTGCAGTCGCGAGGCTCGGCTTTCTTCTGCTACCTTCGCCCTTTCCTCTTTCCATTTTTTAATACGTTCTGAATTTTCCACACGCTATCCGTATATTTTCTATTTATATATCAAAGGAATAATCATCAGTTTGAATCGTCGCCTGATTTGACTGATATTGTTCAAAAAGCGCAGATGCCTGTGCTAAATCTTCACACATCGTAATTTTTCCATGCAGCAGAACGCCAAACGCATGACAGTGTTCTTTAATCAGCCGGGGGTTGCGCGTTAGCACAATCAGCCCTTTCTGTTGCAGCTCATAATCTAGCGCCGCCTGCATACGCAACTGTGATGCATTATCTCCGGTGTAAAGCTTGTCATCGGCAATATAAAGGCGGCAGGGAAGCAGTAAATTAATGGCAAATGCCAGATGCGCTTTCATCGTGACAGAATAGTCACTCACCCTGTCGGTATAACGCTGTTCAAGCTGGGTCAATTGATAGCAGAAATGTGAAAACTCATCGCCATCCAGGCCATAAAGACTGGCCATCATGCGCGCATTCTCTTCACCAGTTAACCCCGGCAGAACAAAAGCATTTGCCCCCAGCGGGAGGGCATCACCCCGTAGCCCAATAAAATCCCCTTCATCAGGAGCATCTATGCCGCACAGCAATCGGGTTAGCGTTGTTTTGCCTGAACCAGGGGCCGCCAGAATACCGATACGCTCATGGTAATCCATGACAAAATCTGTTTTATCAAGGACCACCTGCGGGCCTTTATCAGACTCAAAATAGCGTGTACAACCTAATAAACCGAACACGAAAGCGTCTCTCCTGAAGCTAAAGTCAGTGATTTTCAGTGTCACAAATCAGGTGAAAAATGATGCCCGCGAGGAATAACGTTGCGGAAAATGCCAGCGGGTAAAGAGGTTCAAGGTACAAAGAATGATATCCCTCAAACATTCCTTCTCTGACTATCTCATTGGCATGAAGTAGAGGGTTCCAGCTGAATATGCTTAATAATGAATAGGGCAATTCATTCGCCGTATAAAAGACAGCCGAAATCAAAAACATCGGTCTTAGCACTACCGGAACGGCTTTGTAGACCAGCGGAAACCGTTCAGACAGTGCGTCACAAAAGTAACCAAACGATAACCCCAGAAGCCAGGCGATAACCATCCCTTCAAAAATCAGGATCGGTTTCTGGGCTTCCCAACGGGAGAAGATAAGAAAGTTAATCAATGAAACAATAATATAAATGATAACCGCATTAACAAATTCGACTGCGGCAAGAGCAAAAATCACATGTCTTTTCTTAACCTGCGAGACAACCGCCAATGATGTAAAGAATGAACGGGTACGCATGGTTGCGGTAATGGTATAGCGAAATAACAGATACGGTAATATACCTGCAATAACAAAGCTGATATCGTCAGTAAATATTGGCACCGCGCGATTTAAATATTGAAAAGAAATAACGGTAATGGTTATCCATACCAATGGTACGGCCAGTACCATCATATAGTTTAGCAAATTACCGTTATATCGCGTTTTGATATCGCGTGACATTAACAGAATGATTAACTCACAAACAGTCATGAGTTTCACAAAATAATAAGAATTATTTTTAAAAATATTCATATGGCAACATTAGATAGAATTAGAACCACGGATCAAAAAGCTATCGAATGCGGCTTTCACCTTAGCAAAATCAGTCAAAGAGGCGTTCGAGATATAGATAACATCGCCGTCTTCCACCCGCATGGCCTGCGCTAAAAACACCGAGTCAGGTCGGCTCATATCGACATGATAGATATTCAGCTTACGCATCTGCTGTTTCGCCTGTTCCGCTTCGTTATGCTTGTACAGAAAAACCGCCTGCGGATCGGCAAGATTGTCGTTTAATCCTTTCGCCAGCGCCAAAGCATCCACCACGCTGGAATGACGCTGAACCAGAGCATGTTTCCCCTGAACACCTGCCGCGCCGAGCACATTAACATACTCGGTCACTTGACGCAGAGTGATACGGTCATCCGGCTGTAAGACAATATCCAACCCGGGATACTGATAAATATCTGACAGTCGCGCATTGAAATAATACTGCTGGCGCGTCACATGAACGTCCATCATATCTGCGCTGGTATTTTCTACTGCCGCCGCCGTTGCCAAAAAATGGCTAAGGCGATTCATACTCTGTTCGAGAGGGTAACGACCCGTTTTCCCGCTACCCTCGACCGTCACCATGGCTCCGGTGCGGGCGGTCAGCGTCACCAGCACCTGAGGATTCAGGACAACGCGCGAAAGTCGCTTTCTGATCTCTTCAGCCAGTTGCGTCACATCCAGCCCGGTAACCGCAATTTTCCCGGCATAAGGCACCTGAACGGTATTACCGTCAGTCACAAGAATATTTTCAAAATCAGCCCGGTCGCCGCTCGCGTTATTGGATAAATACCCCGCCCCGCCCGAGGATAAAATAGTGACATGCAGCACATCGCCTTTGACCAAAGATGTCCAGTGCCAGTTATTTGCGGCAAAGACCGGATCGACAATAGTTTTCGGCACAGTATCGGCATCACTCAGTTTTAATGTCGGCGTGACTTCGACCAGATGATAATGAGGATCGTCCTGGTTAATCAGGCTGGATTTAAATACCGCCCTGGGAATAGTGCATCCCGTAAGCAAAAAAAATGTCGTTAATAATATAATAATTTTTTTCATAACTTATTTTATAAATGAAATAATTGAAAAAATGCTGCCCATTAATTAACGAGGCTGAGAGGCAATGGTTTGTACAAACGTTCCCACCATATGTTCCACGGTGAAGCGTTCTTGTAAAAATGACTGCGTCTGTTCGCAAATACCGGTTCTGCTGCGCCATAAATTGACCAACTGTTCTGCGTAGCGGCAAGCCTGGTCAAGATTAACCGTCTGTGCATCATCAAGAATGAAACCTGAAACCCCCTCAATAAAGCATTCAGCCGATCCGCCTGCAGGAGTTGAAATCACCGGCACCCCGACCATTTGAGCTTCAATGAGCACATTGGGTAGCCCTTCATAACGCGAAAATAAAATGAATACGTTCATTTTTTGCAGCCAATACCCCACGTCACGCGAGACGCCAACAAATAGTATTCTCTCCAGAATCCCCAACTCTTCGGCGCGTTGCTGCGCTTCAGCGCGCAAATCACCATCGCCTACCAGCACAAAGCGCGTGGCGGGGTGGTGCTGTAAATAGCGTGCTGCAAAATCAATCCATGCAAGCGGGTTCTTATCGCCTACAAAGCGGAAAACGCCACCAATAGTCGTGTCCGCATCCTGGGTTTTTTGCGTAAACTGCTGCCAGAGTTTCTGTGGCACCTCAGAAGAGGGTTCGGTGGATGGCGGTAAGACGCCGTTATAAACAACCTGGAAGTGCTTCGCCTCCAACTTCAGCCAGTCGCCATAATGGCGCGCCACACAATGGTTGTTACTCATAAAATCAACGCCAGGCACGACCGCCAGCGCCTGGTAGAGGGGCTCATATTCCGGCTTGAACAGACGCTTTCTCACCACCGGCGGTAAGCCACGTAACCCCAGTTGAATTCTTGGCACGCCAGCAATCAGCGCTGCAAGCGCAACCATCAGACAAGCGCCATCCTGCCAAACGGAGAGATAATCCGGCTTGCGCTCACATAAGTGCGGGACCAGATGCTTGATGCCGTAGTTACACACCGGCGGCAGATGAGAGAGCAATAAGCGCAACTCCGGAGATTCTATTGTCGCATCGTCAAAGAAATTTTCGGTAATTTTCGCAATTTCAAGCACCTCGACCTGTTCTTCCTGCACTTCTTTCAGGAAAAAGTCTTGTCTGAGTTGCGGTGCCAGGGAGCGAATAATGAGCTCTACCGGTTCTTCAACTTTCAGGCCGCCAATTTTCCCCTGTTGCCGATATTTTCTGGCGATCTCGATAGCCAGCCTGGAAATCTGACGCTCTGCACCGCCGCTACCCAGCGAGCCCGTACAGAGCGCAAGGCGACCGAAAGATCCGACGGGAAGCTGCCGCGGCTGACGATTTCGATAGAACAAGATGGCATGCTTCATTGCAATAATACGGGTATTGGTCCCCACAGGGATCGCTTCCCCTTCAAGGCGTTCAAGCAAATCGCAGATCTTATTTATTTTGCTTAAATAATTATTATATTTTTTCTGCACACCGTTGCTAACTTTTTTAAGAATTAGCTGCGCATCTTTGGCGAGTCCCGTATTATATAAACGCCGCGCATACTCATAACGTGCTTCATCATTATTTTGTGCAATCAGCGTTTCGTAGAGCGCGTATGCACGTTCCGTTTCATTGAAATCATGAAGAAATTCTGCTTTTTTTAGCATCGCTAATGAAGTTAAAGCCTCAGCCGGTAATTCACTGTCAATTAACGCAATAGCTTGCGCAAGCTTCCTTTCTTTTTTCAATGTTAAAAGCGTTTGCCCTAGCGCAGCTAACTTTTCTTCCTGCGTTATCATTATGACTTCCCTGATGTATTTTTTTGTAATGCCGTTATGCAGGTCGTGATCTGCCTTGTCACCGGATCCGTTGGCCTATTCACTTTCTCCAGTCGCTGCCAATACTGCAAGGCCTGCGTATAGTCACGTAAATGCATTGCATTTAATGCGGCATATTTCAAGGCATAGGTATTTTCGCTATCAAAAACGAGTAATTTTTTCGCATAATCCAGATGTTCATAAGACGCGATAGTGCTGCCGCCATCCTTCAGTGACTCATTAAATAATCTGATAATTTGCTTAAATTCACGCATCAGGCGAGAAACATCAGGATCAATTCGTTTCAGGCTAATTAATACAGACAATGCTTCATCCAGACGCCCTTCACTTTTCTTTTGGCGTACATATTTGAGGGCTCTGGTTGCAACATTACGACACTCTTTCTCAAACAACTCGTTCATCGAGGCATTCTGGAATGATGGAGAAATACTCATGACGTTAGCAATCAAATCAATGAGGAACGGAATGTCGTTAATATGACGTATGCTGCGTAACATAATCGACTGCAGGCTGGTAATGTTCGAGTTACGAATTAAGGTCATGTGGGCCAATGTGCACGCGTCTTTCCAGGCTCCAAGATTCACCAGTGTTCTTGCACAATATACGGTGCTAACAGGATCGAACTCCAGAAGTGGCCACACAATTTTCGCCCCTGCCAGAATATTCTCATAATCCTCATGCTCATACATTTCTCTTAATTTCTCACGCCATGCCGTTTTAACTTCATTATTAAAGCGAGAAATACGTGCATGGGGATAAACCATAAATGCAGAATAGCTATATACCAGCGAAGTACTTAGTGAGACAAAATCATCAACCGAATGTAGCGACAGCGCGGTATTGTTCCATGCCTCAAAAACGTCGTGGAGTTTATCTTTATAGGAGGTGCTAAGCGCCTGATGATAATTCATATTCTTGATGCAGAAAGCCGTTCGGATAACGAGACCGGTATCATGAATCGTCGACAATACCGTCAACGCAAATTCAGACTCATGACGGAGTAGCTGCTCGAGCGCATGCATGAAAATCAATTCATCACTGAATTTGATTGCCAAAGATAATGCGGTTTCCATAAACGCATCATTTAAGCATTGTGATTGAATGCCAGAATGGAAAGCTTTGGAGAATGCGTTGCCATCATTGAAATATTGTGTGCTGCTCAGGAAATTAACCCATCCGCTTTGGGTTTCAGGATTCAATAACAGTACACGTTTCCAGTATTGATATGACTTATCAAACAGCTGTAAAGCATCGGCTGAACCGGCTGCAACGGTAAGAACTTCTTCATCTTCAATTTCATTGGAAAGCATCATCTCAGCCGTCGATAAGGCTTCCCGCCAACGCGCTAATCCATGTAGCGACCTCAACCGACAACGTAATGTACTGTCCGTCGTGCCGATAATTTTCTCAACATCACGAATATCCTGATAAGCCTGTTCATAATAACCTAAACGGCTAAAGATTACGGACCGAAGTTGGATCAGAATGGGCTCTTGCTGCTGATTTCTTAATGCGGCAAAAAGTTGCTGTGATGCAGTAATAATGTCGCCATCCGCAAGCAGCTTAGTGATCGATAAGGTAATCTCACGTATTTGGTCTTGTTTCTCTTGCCGCCCTTCATCAAGATGATGACGAGTATTATTGATCACTCCCTTAAAAATAGCCGCCACGATCGCATCACCAAACATATCGGTATAATGAGTAAGATCGTCGCCATTTTTTTCCAGGGCTCGTTTCTGCCCCCACTTCTCCATCAAATTTGTCGGATTAACGCAGGGAATACCCATCCTGGCGGCGATGGTGTCGACATTTTTAATCAACCGACTGCGAGACTGAATAACGGTTCCAGCACGAGTCACGGCATCAACATGGGTCATAAACATAACGCGATCGCGACCAAGAAGCTGAACGATTTCCTTCATATCCTGTTCGATAGCATGCTCATCCATCTGCTCGACATGGATATTGCTTAATAAGGCGCGATCGTCTTCCGACATTCCGGCAAAACAGGAATCGTCTTTAAGATAGGCCAATAGTTTGTGCTGATTTCCTTGCGTGGCCAGCGACCAGTACACGCGCGCCCGCTCTGTTTGGCTAAAAAACTCATAGAAATGACGAGTTAAATAATTTATTTGTAAGCAGAACCCATAGGCCATGATCTTCTTCTGACTTGAAATCTCGACGATATAGAAATCAGATGGACTATGAACGTCAGTCTTTGAATAATTTACAGCTGGTCTAAAAATAAAAGGCCGGACCTTTTCCGGAATATCTATCAAACCTAAAACAAAACGAACCTGTTGTAATGCCTCGCTACTCGTATGCGTAAAACCATATATTTTCTTAAAATTAGCCTGAAAATTAAAATAAGGCTGAGCTCGTTTTACCGGACTCACAATACGGCAACTACCAATGGCTGTAAGTGTAAACATCCCTGAAGATTTCATTAAATTCATCCACGTAATAGGAAAATGAGCAGTTATACTCAAGAATACAAAGCAGTCTGTTTATCGATATACCATTTTAGCGTCTGCTTAAGTCCTTCTTTAATATCAAATTCAGGCTCATATGAAAGAAATGTTTTTATTCTGGTAATATCTGCCTGGCTATGCTTAACGTCACCGTCACGAAAATCTTTATAAATTGGCTCAGCGCTACTTTTTTCATTCCGCCATAAACTCAACCCATCGCGAATGAGATAATAAAGCTCATTTAGCGAAGTTCTATCTCCAACAGCCACATTATAGACTTGATTTTTTGAGGCCAAATCCTTGGTCGTTGCTGATAATAAATTGGCCTGAATTACATTTTCTATATAGCAAAAATCCCGGCTTGTTGAGCCATCGCCATTGATGTAAATGGGCTCATCTTTAAGTAGCGATAGTATCCAACGAGGAATGACTGCTGAGTATGCTCCGTTAGGGTTTTGGCGGCGGCCAAATACATTAAAGTAGCGTAGGCCAATAGCGTTAAAATCATAGCTGCGTGCAAACACCTCGGCGTACAATTCATTGACGTATTTAGTAACCGCATACGGGCTTAATGGCCGGCCGATCCGTTCCTCAATTTTAGGTAAATCGGGATGGTCACCATAAGTACTACTGCTTGCGGCATAAGTGAAACCAGCTACATGCGCATCTCTCGCCGCCGTCAACATATTTAAAAAACCATCAATGTTAGCGCTATTTGTCGTGATAGGGTCCTGTAAGGAACGGGGTACGCTTCCCAGCGCGGCCTGATGTAAAACGTAATCGACGTTCTCACATACAGCCTGGCAATCGGCAAACGATCGGATATCCCCATGAACAAAGGTAAACCGGGACCATTGCTCTTCACTGACAGCGGCGCGCACATCCTCTAAATTATGTTGATAGCCAGTTGAAAAGTTATCCAATCCAATGACCGTTTGATTTAAATAGAGCAGTTCCTCTAGTAATCCGGAGCCGATAAAACCGGCTACGCCAGTAATAAGCCACCGCTTTGGTTCAAGGACGAGTTGTATTTTTAATTCATCATAAGCTGTCATGATTATAACCTCACATCTGACTGCTCAGGCGAAAGAATATACTTCAAATCATAAAGTACATGTTTATCTTTTCCAAAGCCACGGATATCATCACTCCCCATCTTCTTAAACTGCTCATGGCCAACGGCTACAATAATGGCATCATAAGATGCAGCCTTTATTTCCGATACAGGTATAATCCCGTATTCCTCTTCGACTTCTTCAGCATCCACCCAAGGGTCAAAAATATCAACATTACAGCTGTAATTACCCAATTCTTTTACAACATCGATAATGCGGGTATTTCTGATATCTGGGCAGTTTTCTTTAAAGGTGAACCCCAGAATAAGAACGTTAGAACCCTCAACATTAATCCCTTTTTTGATCATGGCTTTGATCAACTGTCCCGAAACATAGTTACCCATATTATCGTTCAGTCGACGACCCGCGAGGATAATTTCCGGATAGTAACCAATACCCTGAGATTTATGAGTCAGATAATAGGGATCGACGCCAATGCAGTGACCACCAACCAGTCCCGGGCGGAATGGCAGGAAGTTCCATTTACTTCCCGCTGCTCGCAGCACGGCTTCAGTGTCGATCTCTAATCGGTTAAAGATAATCGCCAATTCATTTACCAGCGCGATATTGAGATCCCGCTGAGTATTTTCAATCACCTTTGCCGCTTCCGCGATCTTAATGCTTTCCGTTTTGTACGTTCCTGCCGTGATGATCTGTCGATAGATCTCATCAACCAGACAGGCCGTTTCCGCAGTTGAACCAGAGGTAATTTTCTTGATAGTTGTCAGGCGATATTTTTTATCGCCGGGATTGATGCGCTCTGGGCTATATCCGACGAAGAAATCTTTGTTAAATGTCATCGTTGACATACGCTCAAGGATCGGCACGCATTCTTCTTCAGTACACCCTGGGTATACCGTAGATTCATACACCACAATATCCCCAGGCCTCAGTACGTTGCCAACAGTTTCACTTGCCTTAATCAAAGGGGTGAGATCTGGTTGCTTATAATCGTTGATCGGCGTCGGGACGGTAATAATGTAAAAATTGCATTCTCTGATTTCATCAATTGATGAGGTAAACGTCAGATGGCGAGCATCACGTAGCTCTTCTTCTGTGGTTTCGAGATTGACATCGATCCCTTCTTTTAGCTCGAGTATACGTTTATGATTAACATCAAAACCAACCACCTGACGAATTTTCCCAAATTCAGCAGCTAATGGTAAACCAACATACCCGAGTCCAATAATAGCAATTCTCACATCATCTTTGCTGATCATTACTGATAAGTCCCTTATTTAATATTTATTAACTTCAAATAAATCCCAGATGTTTTCTGGAACGCTACCGCCCCTGACGATCTTAGCCAGCGTATCTGTTCGTATCGAAATTACGACAATTTCTAGTCTGAGCAAGGCTAGAAACTTTATATTTTCTAATTTTAGTAGAATGGAGGTCGTATGCAGTATCCGTACTAAAACAACAAGTAAAGAGCGGATCTTTGAATGTAATTATTATTGAGATAACGCATGGCAGTTTATTCTGGCAATAGAAGATATCGAGGGTCTCGTACGCCGAATTTTAGGGCGACCTCTTTTCTCCAACGATACAATGTTGACGACGAGTTCATAAATCTATCCTGAAGTTCCTCCATGCCGCTTTCAGTTAAGAAGTACTTCATCTTCATGATATCTTTGCTGCTAATCTTAAATCTACATTCCCTTCGCCCTGCCGTTATCTTGTCACCATTTCGATACAGACTTATTTTTTTAATCATCTCCGACACAGGCGTTGAGGTATCGAAAACAGCAATAACATTTTTTATATTGTCCAGCCAAAAAAGAGCCAAAGGCATCAACCGTGAGCTAGAAATGATGATTATGATTTTATTGATATCTTTATTCCGTGAAAAAAAAACCAAGGTACTACGTAAGCTGTATTGGTTAAGATTCACGAATAAATAATTTCTTTCATTGGTAATCAGTGACATTTCATCAATAACACCAGCGACGCCCCCCCCAAAGTAAATATCATTAGGTGGCCAGAAATGTTGATACTTCATGAAGCCTCCATAACCTCGAACAACTCTATTTCATCCATGGCAAAGGTAATTGTGTACTTTTAAGCACGACTAACCTCTAAAAAATACCTAACAATCGAGTAATTGATTTTTATTAATATTGCTAAGTACCTGAAATGAACTTTTACACAACAAGGATGTGATATCAACCCCTCGTCATTCATAGCTAAAAGCTATCAATTATTCATTCTTAGATTTGAATTACTAATGGATATCGGCAATTTTTTGCGATTATTGGTTGTATTATTAGCATCAACTGTGAAAACAAACTTTCATCTTTTATTCAAAATGAGAAAATTCCCAAAACGCACAGAAACATTTACTTACAAATTTACAACGTACATACGAGCTTAAACGTAACCTGACTGAATTGTCACGCAAGCAGGGTCTCACTGAGTGAGATTTAAATCAGTACAACTGTAGTCTATCTCACTATATTTGCCATATTCTTCATCAGTAATGACATAATATATACAAGGCCAATGTCTCATCGGCATAGCAAGTTTTAAAAATGGTACAAAGCACTAAACCAAATCGTATAATTTGTGTATCTAAAAATTGCGTGATCAGCTAATGAGAACAAAACTAGTTACTCTGAGAAATTATCACCAATGATTAAATCCTTGAAAATACCTTTATCAAAATAGATCTCCATAATATTTATCCCGGTAAAATAACATCAAGTCTAAATCCTATAAAACCTGTTACTGCACATTAGAGAAAATCGATCTACAAACAGGCCACATTACTTTTTGATGAAGGATAAACAATATTATATATAATTTTTCAAAAGAAAGGATAACAATGGAATTAGATTCTAAAAATTAACCAGATTATATTTATTAACGCTGTGTATCTTCAGACAGATTTTCAAATATGCCTCTTGTAATTTCTTAAATAAATCCACTTAATTGATAGTTACCATTTTTTACCAGATGAGTATAAAATCGATATTTAAGACGCCAATATCACGAACTGAACGGATTAACCAGCATCTATCCGAGAGCGTCAAAAATTTCTGTGGATTGTTATTTTCAGAAGATATACCTCCCTAAAGGGGTATTAAAATCCCGCCTATCATCTCCCACAATCAATTTAACCTATACAGTAGTACATTGAGTCTGGCTGAGCGCTAAAAAAAGAAACACATTGAGATTACGAAGGATAATTGAATCAAAATAACTAGTGAGAGGTAAGTCGATTACGGGATAACTTGTAAATAAATTCATAACATCAATAAATTGATATTATAAAATTACTCCCAAGGTTATCCCAAAGTTGCGCTCTTTACCCCAACTCGTTATTTTCATTTATCGCGTTGCGGGTGAACAGACTTTATTCATTCATGGGGTAAAACCTCGCATCTTAACGCGCCACGATAATAGTTATCAGGGGGAGTCTCAAGAAACGAGGGTAATGATTGCGGAAAGGATGAAACCGGATTTTAGCTCAGAACGTGCTGCTGGCTGCGAAGATAGGTTTCAATTGCTATCCACTCCGTTAGTCGCTTATACAATCGCAATAGCGTGCCCGGCAAGGCAGTGGACATTTGTTGCTGGCTTTCATCAACCAGCACAGCACCGTGCCAATGCAAATGGCTGATGCCGTGATAGAGCATGTTGGTTAAAGATAAGAGCTCATAATAGTCCTTGTGCAGTACCCGCGGCAGGTCACTCAGGGTAATATGGCACAAACACTCGTGGTAGACACGTCTCTGCCGCTCTCCGATCTCCATGTCCTCTGCCAGAGTTAAGAGAGCGGCCTGCAGCCTGTTTTGTACGGTAATCATTTTATCCATTTGATGAACTCCTTACGGCCTTATACGCTGTAATCAAATTTTTTATATAAGCCGGTCAGATTAGTAACCGCGAATTTTCGATAGATATTACGCCGATGGTGGCTGACGGTTTTCCCAGTCACATCCAGATAGCGTGTGATCTCTTTATTTTTCTTGCCTGAAACAATATAGGGCAGCAACATCATTTCCATTCGCGTCAGGCTCTGCTCTTTTTCAAGCTTATACCAACGGATATTTTTATAAATCGTCACCTGCTGATCTTCAAGCGTAAAATGGGTAAGGCAGGCGCTAAGTTTGCGCACCGCGTTTTTACAGTCGATGGTGCAATCTGCAATAGTGTTAATAAGAATATTATCAACTATCCGGCGATAGCAAGCATCTCGGGTAATAAGAATAAAATAGCTATTTTTATAGCGATTTTTAATTTCCAGCAGACTATCAAGAACATCGACATCTGGTTCACCGTAATCCACCACTATGGCTTTTGCACACGCAAGATCTACTTTTTTGACTTTTCTAACATCATCAATATAAAGTATTTTTTTGAAAAAAGGTGCTTCCACTGTTAGATTTTCTACCAGCATGGCAAAGCCCTTCCTGAAATATCTACAGGATGTTACAACTATAATCATCGCCCTTAACCCCACCATCACTGTGGATATAAATATAATTATTTAGAATCTATTAATTTTCAATTCTTAGTTTTCGCATAATTATACGATTAATCTTAAGCAGAGAGCGTCAATTTGTGCTACCCCTCGCAAATTGCAACAAAAAGATAAATTATTCATGCGTAATTACAACGATATACATTTCTAAATAAGACTTTTCCAATTCCACTAAGACCAATCTTAACTTGATTTTTTTTCGTTATGTTATGCTTCAAAATGTAACCAAGGATGAACTCTTGTATACGTTTTTATGATTACGTAACTGGAATAAAAGGCGTGGTATAAATAGAGGGAATTAAAATGAAAAAATCCTTTCAATTGACGAAAGTCGCCGCAAGTATGAGCCTGGTTTTGGGTAGCAGCCTGGTGCTATCGCCATCCTTTGCCAACACCTGCATCACATTTTCAACTAACGGAACCTGTGGGTTAACCGAATACCAGATGACTTCGCAGCAGGTTCCCGTGCCAACGGCCTGGTATTTTACCCAACCAACCCAGGACGCAGCAATTAACGATCTGGCCAAAAAACAGAATATCTATTTCGCCAGCGGTAGCTCTTCCCGTACGGCAACCGACGTGCAGAACCTTAATGTGGATGGAGCGGATCTCAGCGGTTATTACATCAACGCCAGTAAAAACGGCTCGGCCGTTATTACCCTCGCTAACAAAGCCCAAGTGGACTGGCTTGAAGCCGGGGGGGCTACGACCCACACTCAAATTATTATCGATGACTCCACCCTGAACGGTGCCAGCGCCCTGGTGGATTATGACAAAACCGCCAAAACGCCGTTTTCTAAAAACTATGCCAAAGGCTACGCCATTTATCTCTCCACTAGTGACAATGGCAACACCGATATTGATATCCAGAACGGCAGCGTCATTCACGGCAGGATCCTTGCCGGCGGGGCGGGCAAGCACGATATTACCTTGCAAGATAGCAGCATTCAGGGCGGTAGCATTCTGTTGTACTATCCCAAAAATGACAACACCATTGCCGTTATTAACAGCAGTATCGACACTACCGACGCAGTGACCGCCTCGGCCAACGCTATTGATATCACCGGCTCTACCGTCGATAACAAGAATGAGGTAACGATTGATAACAGCCGCATCGTAGGTTCGGTAAATATTGCCGGCTCACGCAGTACCAATACCCTTAATGTCAAAGACTCCACTCTTAGCAAAACTACCCAGACCAGCGGCAACGCAGTGACGATGATGAACGGCACAACCACACTGCTAACCCTGGATAACAGCGAGTTGAGCGGCCATGCCAAGCTGCACGGCGTCGAAAGCATTGCTGCCACGCTGACTGATTCACACCTCAACGGCAACCTTATCGCCGATAACGCCGCTCTGATTGCCATGGATATCACCCGCTCCGTGCTGACAGGCAACATCGATGCCAGCGGCGGAACAGGAACCGTGGATCTGCATCTGACCGACAGTTCTCTGTCCGGAGACATCAATCTTAACGGCGCGAAGGTGCTCCACTCCGACATCTGGCTGGATAACGCTAACGTAGCCGGCAATCTATACGGTAGCGGCGAGGCAAGCACTCTGCATCTGGCGAACATGCCTCTGTTTGGCGGAACGCAGTTCAGCAACTTTGGCAAGCTGTCTGTCGCGAGCGATATGGTCCTGACCGACGGTTTCACCGATGCCAACGTGGGTAACGCCCTCACTGTTACTGGCACCACGGTGACCGCGCCCGTTCAACTCAGCCGCGGCAAATTAACGTTTGATAACACCAAACTTATCGCTGACACCGTAGCGCTGAGCAGCGGCGCGTCGCTGAATATGGTCAACCATAGCCAGTTGCAGACCCGCTCCGACCAGATGTTCAACCAGGCGTCCTCATCCCTGTTGCCAGAGGGCTACAACGAGACCGGCGTGAGTATGAGCTTTACGGATAGCACCTTGATCCTGACCGATGACACCTACCATCTGGACTATGTGAAGGCGGTTAATGACCTGCTGGGCTCCACGGAAGGCAACAGCCTGGTGATGCTCGGCACGCTGCTGAATGCCGATAACGTGGCGGGTTCCGCCAGCGTGATCGATGCCGCCATGACCCAAGCTGTGCTGGCCAATACCCAGGTAACCTCCAACAAAAACCAGCTCACTATAGGCGATAAAGATGCAATCACCAGTGAAGCCATTTTCGTGCATAACGGCTTCGGCGCGGCGCAACTGCGGTTTGAAGGTGAAGGCCAGCCGTCGGTGGATATTGTCGGTGGCCAGACTCTGACCCTGACCGGGGCCGCAGGCGCGCTGATCGACGTGGCTGGCGCACCTGATACACCTGTTGCGGTCGCGGTCACTAACGGGACGCTGAACTTAGGCACCACGGCCATGCAGGATGTCACCAGCTATCTCACCGGCACCGTCTCCGTCGCCCCTGACGGTACGCTGAACATTGTGGCGGGCGATCACACGCTGGTCTCCGGTGGATCCGCAGCCGGAGTTGTCAGTAGCGGCCTGGTGAGGATTGGACAACAAGCCACCCTGCACACCGACATGGCGCTGCAGGATAGCTCCCAACTGGCGGTTAACGGATCTCTGCTGGCAGGGCAGCTTTCGGCCAGCCAGGATGCACAGATAACTGTCGGCGATATCACCGCCGCAGGTACGCTGATGGCTGAACGTTTAGATCTGCAGGGTGCCCGATTGTTTATCGACCCTGCCTGGACGGATGGCGGCACGCTGGCTAACGCCTCCCGCGTGGCAAGCGGCGGCAATGAGATCAACGGTCGCATGACCGCAGGGCAAAACTCGCTGCTGGTGCTGGGTGATACCTCCACCACTGCGGCAGAAGCCCGTTTCGCCGACAGCGGCTTAACCTGGGGGGAAAACGCCATTACGGCGGCGGTCTCAGTCCATACGCCCCAATTCCTTAACGCCGCCCAGGGCGGGTTGCGGGTTGACGGCTCGCTGACCGGCAGCTCAGCCGACCGTGACGCCGCCTTTAATACCGTTGACTTTGCCGACCACTCTCTGCTGATGGTCAACACCAGGGAAATGTCCAACGGTCAGGCCGCGCTGAATGCGACCGAGGGCCACCTGAACGTGGCAGACAGCGCCACACTTTACGTCGCGGATGCGAAGGCCAACCAGACCTATGCGGTTGCGAGAGGTTTTAGCGACATCAATATCGCCGGAAACGGCTGGCAGAATGAGAACCTGCTGCTGAACAAACTGCTGACGGCCACAACCCAGGAGCGTGACGGCGAAGTGCTGATCACCACCCAGGCTCGCGCCGCGCATGACGTCCTGCCGGGCGTGGTCACGCCCCATGCGCTGGATCAGCTTATCGCCAGCGGGGAGAACTCACGCTCTGCCCGCCAGGCGGGCGCACGTTACCTGTCGGTGGCTATCGATACACCACAGACGAGCGTGGATGACGTGGTGAAAGCCGTCAACAGCGCAGCACAAATCGCTACCGCGGGCGGCGTGCAGCACAACACTTGGGCGGCAGGCAACGCGGCGGTGGATGCCGTTCTGGAGCGTAACTCCATTGCTAACGCGGCTCTGCAACCTGCTGATACCGACGCCAGCGTCTGGGTTCACACTCTGTACGGCAATCCGCGCAGCAGCGACCTGAGCGCCGGGAACCTGAGCTACGGCCAGAACAGCAAATTCTACGGCCTGATGATGGGGGGAGATAAAGCCTGGCAGACCGAACACGGTACCCTGCGCAGCGGCGCTGCGTTCCATGCTGGCAATGGCGACAGTGATTCACGCGGCGGCGTCAACGCCACTCACAATGATTTCAGCTTCTGGGGCGTTACCTTATATCAGAACTGGAACCAGGATCGCTGGAACCTGACAGGCGACGTCAGCCTGACCCAGACCAGCAACGATGTTGGCCAGAAACTGCCAGGCTGGATGGAAGCAGGCAACAAGCTGAAGGCAAACGTAGACGGGACGCTGTTCAGCGCAGGCCTACGGGGCGAGTACCTGATTGAAACCGACGTATTGGATATCATTCCGCATGCAGGTGTGCGCTATAACCAGCTCACAACCGAGGCCTTTGATACCAAAAATGGTCAGGATGAACGCGTCTTCCATACTGATAAAGGCACCCAGAACATCTGGCAGTTCCCGGTAGGGGTGAAAGTGGCGAAAACCTTCGCGCTGGATTCCGGCTGGAAGATGAGCACCCAGGCCGATGTGGGTGTGGTTGCCGTCACCGGCGATCGGGAGAGTCAAAACACCCTGCGCACCGTGGGCATCAGCAGCAGCGATACTATACGTGCCGAGATCATGGACGACACCGCCTTTAACGGCCAGTTGGGGGTTAAAATGCAGAAAGGCAATATGACCTTCGGCGTGGGCTATAACGTAAATGCCTCTCAACACGACACCGATCAGACAGTGAGCGCCACCTGGTCGCTCGCCTTCTAAAACAAAAGCCACATACTTATGTGTGTGGCTCAGACAAATGACGAACCCCGTGTTTTTGCATGGGGTTTTTCTTTTGTAGCGACCGCAAGACGTGATCGCGATATTTCTTCATTACTACACCATTATGGCTCTTTGCCTGCCTGAACCCGCTACTCCACTTTCTGACTGCCCTTTCAGTACCCCGCACAGCCAGTAAAATAGCGTCAGCAGCATCATCTTCTTCATATTTTGCGCCGTCGTCGCCACCAGCACTACATCTGTGCCTTCATCAGACACGGAACCGCGCGATACATGCGAATGTATAGATTTGAGTAGCCGTGAGTTTACGTCAAAATACAGAGATATTGGCGGAAGCCTTGCGATTGCTGGGTTTTATTGACTTACGTAGATGTTAAATGAAGTGTGTTTGGAGCGGGCGAAGGGAATCGAACCCTCGTATAGAGCTTGGGAAGCTCTCGTTCTACCATTGAACTACGCCCGCCTTGGTGTGCGTAAGGGATTATAAACCTTACGCTCTTCTTGGCAAGGGACTAACCGACTGACTGGCGATTAATTCACCGTCAACATTTTGGCTTACTGCCCTGAGGTGGCAAATAACGCAGCGGATCGATAGCCGTCGCCCGATAGCGGATCTGGAAATGCAGCCGCACCGTGGTCGCATCCGAGCTACCCATCGTCGCGATCTTCTGCCCGGCTTTCACGTTTTGACCGTTGTTCACCAGCATGGTGTCATTATGCGCATACGCAGTGATGTAGTCCTCACTGTGCTTAATCATAATGAGATTACCGTAACCCCGCAGTTGATTACCGACATAAACCACCTTCCCGGCTCCGGCGGCATAAATCGGCGTACCGCGCGCAGCCGAGATATCAATGCCTTTATTGCCGCCATCCGCGGTTGAATAAGGCAGAATCACTTTACCGTTGGCAGGCCACTGCCAGCAGCGCTGTCCAACCGGAGGCCAGGAGGACTGCGGTACGGACGAAGATGGTCTGACCGCCGCCGTTTTGGTTGAGGATTTCGTAGTTGTTTTGCCAGAGCCTGAATGGGTTTTCGCGCCGCCGCTGACCTTTAGCTTTTGCCCCACTTCAATGGTATAGGGCGGTGAAATGTTATTCAGACGTGCAAGCTCTTTCACGCTGGTCCCGGTGGCGCGCGAAATACGGTATAGCGTATCTCCTCGCTTCACGGTATACACGGAGCCGGAATAACTTCCTGCATCAGACGACTTGCTCCCGGAGCAGCCTGCTAACAGCAGACCGACACACAGCAGCATCGCGATACTCAGGCCATTTTTCTTCAGGCGTCCTGCACTCAAAACAATACCTCGCAACATTATCAGACGCTTTATCATAGCAGCCAGAAACCGGATGCCAAATCATATCGCGCAACGAAGCGTCGACTCTGGCCTTTCACACCCTCTGTTAATCATTCTGACGTTATAAAGCATATAATATGAATGCTTAAGATTGATGGTGGACGCTATGCGACAGGAACATGTCATTTTATTGAATGAGCAGGGCCAGCCCTGCGGAACACTGGAAAAGTATGCGGCGCATACCGCCACAACCCCCCTGCACTCTGCGTTCTCGTGCTGGATATTTAACGAGCAAGGTCAACTGCTGGTTACCCGCCGTTCGCTGCACAAAAAAGCCTGGCCAGGCGTCTGGACCAATTCTGTCTGCGGTCACCCGCAGCTGGGTGAAACCACTGAAGCCGCTATTATCCGCCGGGCATGCTTCGAACTGGGTGCAGCCATCGACTCACTCAGCCCCGTGTATGCTGATTTTCGCTATTGTGCCACGGACCCAAGTGGAATAGTGGAAAACGAAGTATGCCCGGTTTATGCCGCACATATCGTCAGTGAGCTACAGCGAAACCCAGATGAAGTGATGGATTCCCAGTGGAGCAATCTTGAGGATGTTTTAAGCGGGATTGACGCGACGCCGTGGGCTTTTAGCCCGTGGATGGTCATGCAGGTTTCAGACGTTAAAGCGCGAGAATTACTGCGCAAGTTTGCCAACGGGAATTGATTGCCTGACGGCGCTACGCCCATCAGGCCTACATAACGTATCGTAGGCCTGATAGGCATCAGCCGCCATCCGGCGTTTTACATCTTACTTAACCGGGCGCATTGCCGGGAACAGGATTACGTCGCGGATAGTATGGCTGTTTGTGAACAGCATAACCATACGGTCGATACCAATGCCCAGGCCCGCAGTCGGCGGCAGACCGTGTTCCAGAGCGGTAACATAGTCTTCGTCGTAGAACATCGCTTCGTCGTCACCCGCATCTTTGGCGTTAACCTGATCCTGGAAACGCTGCGCCTGATCTTCTGCATCGTTCAGCTCGCTGAAGCCGTTACCAATTTCACGTCCGCCAATGAAGAATTCGAAGCGATCGGTGATTTCCGGATTTTCATCATTACGACGCGCCAACGGAGAAACTTCTGCCGGGTACTCGGTAATGAAGGTCGGTTGAATCAGGTGCGCTTCTGCAACTTCTTCAAAGATCTCGGTCACGATACGGCCCAGACCCCAGCTCTTCTCAACTTTGATGCCGATAGATTCAGCAATCGCTTTTGCCGAATCGAAGTTATCCAGATCGGCCATGTTGGTTTCCGGACGGTATTTCTGAATCGCTTCGCGCATGGTCAGTTTTTCGAACGGCTTACCAAAGTCAAAGACGTCTTCGCCGTAAGGCACTTCAGTCGTTCCCAGAACGTTCTGCGCCAGCGTACGGAACAGCGATTCAGTCAGTTCGATCAGATCTTTGTAGTCCGCATAAGCCATGTAGAGTTCCATCATGGTGAACTCTGGATTATGGCGAACAGAGATGCCTTCGTTACGGAAGTTACGGTTAATTTCGAATACGCGTTCGAAACCGCCAACCACCAGGCGCTTGAGATACAGTTCCGGCGCGATACGCAGGTACATGTCCAGATCCAGCGCGTTATGATGGGTGATAAACGGACGCGCTGCCGCACCGCCTGGGATCACCTGCATCATCGGGGTTTCGACTTCCATAAAGCCACGGCCAACCATGAACTGACGGATACCCGCCATAATCTGTGAACGCACTTTAAAGGTATTGCGGGATTCATCGTTAGAGATGAGATCCAGGTAGCGTTGACGATAGCGCGCTTCCTGATCCTGCAGACCGTGGAATTTATCCGGCAGTGGGCGCAGCGCTTTCGTCAGCAGACGCAGCTCGGTACAGTGGATGGACAGCTCACCGGTCTTGGTCTTGAACAACTTACCTTTCGCGCCGAGGATATCGCCCAGATCCCATTTTTTGAACTGCTCGTTGTAGACGCCTTCCGGCAGATCGTCGCGAGCAACGTACAGCTGAATGCGACCGCCAACATCCTGCAGCGTAACGAATGATGCTTTACCCATAATACGGCGGGTCATCATACGGCCAGCAACGGAAACCTCAATGTTCAACGCTTCCAGCTCTTCGTTTTCTTTCGCATCGAAGTCAGCATGCAGTTGGTCTGAGGTATGATCGCGACGGAAATCGTTCGGGAAGGGGATCCCCTGCTCGCGCAGGCTCGCCAGCTTCTCACGGCGCGTTTTCAGTTCATTGTTAAGGTCGGCTACCGCGTCAGCGCCCTGTACGTGTTGTTCAGACATGTTGGTTCCTCATAACCCTGCTTTCAAACTTGCTTCGATAAATTGATCCAGGCTGCCATCCAGCACCGCCTGCGTGTTGCGGGTTTCAACCCCGGTACGCAGATCTTTGATGCGGGAATCATCAAGGACATAAGAACGAATCTGGCTACCCCAGCCGATATCTGATTTAGTATCTTCCATCGCCTGTTTCTCGGCATTCTTCTTCTGCATTTCCAGTTCATAAAGCTTCGCTTTCATCTGCTTCATGGCCTGGTCTTTGTTCTTGTGCTGGGAACGGTCATTCTGACACTGCGTCACAATCCCGGTCGGGATGTGGGTGATACGCACCGCAGATTCGGTACGGTTAACGTGCTGACCACCCGCACCAGAGGCGCGATAAACGTCAATACGCAGGTCCGCCGGGTTGATATCGATATCAATATCATCGTCAACTTCTGGGTAGACAAACGCAGAGCTGAACGACGTATGGCGACGACCGCCGGAGTCGAACGGGCTTTTACGCACCAGGCGGTGTACACCGGTTTCGGTACGCAGCCAACCGTAAGCATATTCGCCAGCAATTCTGATGGTCACGGATTTAATACCCGCCACTTCACCTTCAGATTCTTCAATAATTTCGGTCTTAAAGCCGCGCGCTTCAGCCCAACGCAGATACATACGCATCAGCATGCTTGCCCAGTCCTGTGCTTCCGTACCGCCTGAGCCAGCCTGAATATCGAGATAACAATCTGCGCTGTCATATTCACCGGAGAACATACGACGGAATTCCAACTGGGCCAATTTATCTTCCAGCGTATCGAGTTCTGCTACGGCTTCGTTAAAGGTTTCTTCGTCGTCGGCTTCTACAGCCAGTTCCAGCAGGCCGGAGACATCTTCCAGGCCCTGGCTCATCTGATCGAGCGTATCAACGATGGCCTCAAGGGAGGAACGCTCTTTACCCAGCGCCTGAGCACGTTCGGGTTCGTTCCATACGTCCGGCTGTTCCAGCTCGGCGTTTACTTCTTCCAGACGCTCTTTCTTGGCATCATAGTCAAAGATACCCCCTAAGAACGTCAGAGCGCTCCGTGAGGTCCTGAATGCGGTTATTTACCGGATTAATTTCAAACATTGTCTGATTTCTTTTATTGGACTAGTCAAAATGCGGTTATAAGAGCGGGATTGTAACTAATCCACACCCTTTTTTATAGCGAATATACACATCATCCTTCAAGCTACATCTTTGTTGGCTGCGTGATTTCGCCCCTGTCCCGGACGACTCGTACGCGCCTTGGGACTCATCCATTTGCCGCCTCGATGCAGCTTGAATGATTTTGTGTAAAGTGACGCTAAAGTGGCCAGATATTGTCGATGATAATCTGCAGGCTGCGGTTGCCGCGAAACTCATTAATATCCAGTTTGTAGGCAAGCTGGACTTCGCGAACACCGTTATCCGGCCAGCAGGTGGTATCAACGTTAAACGCAATACCGTCCAGCAGCGGTCCACCACCGACGGGCTCCACCATCACCTTCAGATGACGCTCACCGACCAGACGCTGCTGGAGCAGACGAAAATGTCCGTCAAACAGCGGTTCCGGGAACATTTGTCCCCACGGTCCGGCATCACGCAGCATTTGCGCGACCTCCATGGTCATCTCCGCCGCGCTCAGAGCACCGTCTGACACCACTTCGCCCTGCAGTAAGGCGGGATCCAGCCACTCGGTTACCAGTTCGCCGAAACGCTGTTGGAAACGCTCAAACTGCGCCTCTTCCAGCGACAACCCCGCCGCCATGGCGTGACCGCCAAACTTGAGGATCATACCTGGATGAAGGGTGTCCAGGCGCTCCAGCGCATCGCGCATGTGCAGCCCCTGAATCGAGCGCCCGGAACCTTTCAAAGTACCGTCACCGGCCGGGGCAAACGCAATTACCGGACGGTGAAAACGCTCTTTAATACGCGATGCCAGAATCCCCACCACCCCCTGATGCCACTCGGGATGGTACATCGCCAGGCCGCCCGGTAGCGTATCGCTACTGCGTTCCAGCTTTTCACACAGAGTCAGCGCTTCCGCCTGCATACCCTGTTCGATCTCTTTGCGCGTCTGGTTGAGCGCGTCCAGCTCATTGGCCAGCACGCGTGCTTCACCAATGTTGTCGCACAGTAACAGCGCCACGCCAACGGACATATCGTCCAGACGCCCCGCTGCATTTAGCCGCGGCCCGAGGGCAAAACCTAAATCACTGGCAGCCAATTTGAGTGGGTCGCGATTGGAAATCTCCAGCAGCGCTTTTATACCAGGGCGGCACTTTCCGGCACGAATACGGCTTAAGCCTTGCCACGTCAAAATGCGGTTATTGGCATCCAGTGGGACCACGTCGGCCACCGTGCCAAGCGCAACCAGATCGAGCAAATCCGCCAGGTTCGGCGGCGCAATTCCGCGCTCATCAAACCAGCCTTTGTCACGCAGGAAGGTGCGCAGCGCCAGCATCAGATAAAAGGCCACGCCAACGCCAGCCAGCGATTTAGACGGGAATTCACAATCATGCAGATTAGGATTGATGATCGCTTCAGCGCCCGGCAGCGTGTCCCCTGGCAGATGGTGATCGGTCACAACGACCGGGATCCCCAGCGTTCTGGCATGTTCAACACCCGCGTGGGACGAGATGCCGTTATCGACGGTGACAATCAGCTGAGCGCCCCGGGCGTGGGCCTGTTCAACGACTTCCGGGCTTAAGCCATAACCGTCTTCAAAACGATTAGGCACCAGGTAGTCAACATTACTGCAGCCCAACGCGCGCATCGCCAGGATGCTGAGCGCCGTACTGGTCGCGCCATCGGCGTCAAAATCGCCGACCACGATGATTCGGGTCCCATCGCGAAAAGCGTTATAGAGGATCTCAACCGCTTTTTCGACGCCGTTCAAATGCTGCCACGGCAGCATACCTTTCACACTACGCTCAAGCTCCTGCGCGCTGCGCACGCCACGGCTGGCGTATAAACGGCGCAGCAATGGCGGCAAGTCGGCAGGTAGTTCGGCGGTCTCGTCGGCTTCACGCCGACGAAGTTGTATCTGTTGTTTCACGCGAATTATTTACCGCTGGTTTGTTTTGCATGTGCATCGAGGAATTCTTTCATCTCTTTCGGGCCCTGATAGCCAGGCACTACATAGCCATTACTCAGCACAATCGCCGGCGTACCGCTGACGCCAAACTGTACGCCCAGCGCGTAGTGTTTAGCGATGTCTACATCACAAGTCGCTGGCTTCACATCTTTACCAGCCATGGCGTCGTCAAAGGCTTTGTTTTTGTCCTTCGCACACCAGATAGATCTCATGCCTTGCTCGGCCTGGCTTTCCAGTCCCTGACGAGGGAAGGCCAGATAGCGCACAGTGATCCCTAACGCATTGTAGTCTTTCATCTCTTCATGCAGCTTGTGGCAGTAGCCACAGGTGATGTCGGTGAAAACGGTAATGACGTGTTTTTCCTGCGGCGCTTTGTAGACGATCATCTCGTTTTCCAGCGCGTTCAAATGCTTCATCAGCAGTTGGTTGGTGACGTTTACCGGGCTTGCGCCGCTCACGTCATACATCGGTCCCTGAATAATATGTTTACCGTCTTCGGTAACGTACAACACGCCGCTATTGGTCAGTACAGTTTTCATGCCCGCAACCGGAGCAGATTGAATCTCGGTATTCTGAACACCCAGCTTCGCTAATGACTGGCGAATCGCCGCATCGTCTGCATGTACCATGCCGGAAAACGCCGTCGCCAGCAGGGTGAACATCATAAAACGTTTTTTCATAACCTATCCTTTCCTGTCAGCACTCACGCCCGCGGGTGATGCTGTTGATGTAGTTGCCGCAAGCGCTCCGTTGCGACATGAGTATAAATCTGCGTTGTCGAGAGGTCGCTATGTCCCAGTAACATCTGCACCACGCGCAGGTCAGCGCCATGGTTGAGCAGATGCGTGGCAAACGCATGCCGCAGGACGTGCGGAGACAGTTTTTCGCTGTCGATTCCAGCCAACACAGCATAGTGTTTGATGCGATGCCAAAAGGTTTGACGAGTCATCTGCTGCGCCCGCTGGCTGGGAAACAGCACATCTATTGATACACCGTTGAGCAACCACGGACGCCCATGCTCCAGGTACGTTTCCAGCCAGTACACCGCTTCCTCACCTAACGGAACAAGCCGTTCTTTATTGCCTTTACCGATGACCCGAACCACACCCTGACGCAGGCTGACGTCACTCATCGTCAGCCCCACCAGTTCAGACACGCGCAGGCCCGTGGCATACAACACTTCCAGCATGGCTTTATCGCGAAGCTCCAGCGGTTGTTCTATCAGCGGCGCCTGCAGAAGTCGTTCGACCTGTGCTTCGCTGAGATCTTTGGGCAGACGCTGCGGAAGTTTAGGTGATGCAAGCGAGGCGCTAGGGTCATCTTCGCGATATTTCTCACGGTACAGATGCTGAAAAAAACGCCGCATTGCACTGAGTAAGCGAGCGGAACTGGTGGCTTTATATCCCCCATCCATTCGCTCAGCCAGCAATGCTTGTAAGTCATCACTCTGCGCGGTCGCAAGCGAGACGCCGCGGTGATGTAGCCATTCGACAAGCATGGTCAGATCGCGACGATACGCACTTAGCGTATTTTCCGCCAGATTTCGTTCCAGCCACAGGGCATCAAGAAACTGCTCGATGCGCGCCAGATCCTGTTCCACTCGCGCCCCTTATTCCACTTTCATTTTTAAGCATTATGCCTCATTGTGCCGAGAATGCGGCGATTCTGTTACACTACCCGCAACGCTACAGCAGAATTGAGATGTTTACGTCATGAACATGGGTCTTTTTTACGGTTCCAGCACCTGCTATACCGAAATGGCAGCAGAAAAAATCCGCGATATCCTGGGTCCCGAACTGGTGACACTGCACAACCTCAAAGATGATTCCCCGACCTTAATGGAGCAGTATGACGTGCTCATTTTGGGCATCCCGACCTGGGATTTCGGTGAAATTCAGGAGGACTGGGAAGCGGTCTGGGATCAACTGGACGACCTCAACCTGGAAGGCAAAATTGTTGCGCTTTACGGTATGGGCGATCAGTTGGGATACGGTGAATGGTTCCTGGATGCGCTGGGTATGCTGCACGATAAACTGGTCACCAAAGGCGTAAAATTTGTGGGTTACTGGCCAACCGAAGGCTATGAATTTACCAGCGATAAGCCCGTCATTGCCGATGGACAGCTGTTTGTTGGCCTGGCGCTGGATGAAACAAATCAGTACGATCTCAGCGATGAACGCATTCAGACCTGGTGCGAGCAAATCCTTGGTGAAATGGCCGAGCACTGGTCCTGATAACCATTTTGCCGCATGTAGGCGTAAACGCCATATCCGGCCTACATGCCGCACCGAACCGTAGACCTTAACGCTGCACGCCATCAGTCATTCATCGGCGTTATCCCTGCTTCGCCTGTTGCAGTATTAATCGCCGTAAATCCCGCCACTCCGCGTCATCCATACTGTCTGCCGCCAGCCACAAATGCTGACGTTTTCCGACATCGGAACGTAAACGCAGCATCATGCCTGTTTTGACCATCCAGGGTGCGCTAACAATAGACCACTCTTGCCCTTGCCAGCGCAGACGACCGTCCATCAACAACCGAATCTCGCCCTGACAGGCATTGATTCGGCGCTGGCTACGGACGCTATCGAACACCACCAGAGAGAGCAGCATCAGCCATAATGGGGTATAGCTCAATGGCCAGGGCATCAATAAAATAAATACCGCGACCAGCCCATGAATGAGCAGCGAAAGCCATTGCGCGCGCCATGAAACGCGTAAATCAGATTGCCACTGGACCACGTTCCCGATTCCGTGTCTGGATTAGTCGCACCATCTGCTCCAGCTGAGCATCAGCCGGTTTCCCATGATTCATCAACCAGTTAAATAAGTCTGGATCATCACATTCTAGCAGACGGATAAAGATACGTTTTTCTTCGTCACTTAAGCTGTCATATTCATGTTCGAAAAAAGGCATGATCGAGATGTCCAGCTCACGCATACCGCGACGGCATGCCCAATGAATACGTGCTTTGTTGTTAATATCCATGTTCTTCTCCCTGTCTCGCGAAAACGAAGTATCCCGCTATTGTAACGTGTTTTTCCCGCACATTTACGGGAATATCAGTAAACGGAAGCGTGTTCGCTAAATAAAACCACATTAAGTCAAAGGTTTCAGCATTTTTGGATGTCTCCTCGCAAAGCTTAATATATGGCACAAATAGCCTGTTTAAACCGCTTGCAATGGGCCATAGCTCTTTTACCATTAGTCATTATCACTGCGTTAAGCAAATCAGGACATTATTTATGGCTTTTACATCTTTTCCTCCTCGCCAGCCTTTCGCGTCAACGCGTTTGCCCCTGACGCTAATGACGCTCGATGAATGGGCGCTCGCTACCATCACTGGTGTCGACAGTGAGAAGTATATTCAGGGTCAGGTCACGGCGGATGTCAGCCAGATGACCGAGCATCAGCACGTGTTGGCAGCACATTGCGACGCCAAAGGTAAAATGTGGAGCAACCTGCGTCTGTTCCGCCAAAGTGACGGTTTTGCGTGGATTGAGCGCCGTAATCTGCGCGATGCGCAGCTCACCGAACTGAAAAAATATGCGGTCTTCTCGAAGGTAGCGATCGCCCCAGACGACGAGCGCGTACTGCTTGGCGTCGCGGGATTCCAGGCGCGTGCTGCGCTGGCCAATCTCTTTAGCGAATTACCAAACAGCGATAAGCAGGTTATTAATGAAGGTTCTTCCACCATATTGTGGTTCGAACATCCCGCTGAGCGTTTCCTGCTGATCGTTGATGTTGCGACGGCGGAAACCCTGGTAGAGAAGCTGCGCGGTGAAGCGGAATTAAATAACAGCCAACAGTGGCTGGCGCTGGATATCGAAGCGGGTATTCCGGTTATTGATACTGCCAACAGCGCGCAGTTTATTCCGCAAGCCACCAATCTGCAGGCTCTGGGCGGGATCAGCTTTAAAAAAGGCTGCTATACCGGGCAGGAAATGGTGGCTCGCGCAAAATTCCGCGGAGCCAACAAACGAGCCATGTGGACACTGGCAGGTGCGGCCAGTCGGGTACCGGAAGCAGGTGAAGACCTGGAGCTGAAAATGGGCGAGAACTGGCGTCGTACCGGCACCGTACTCGCCGCAGTGCAACTAGCTGATGGACAGATACTGGTGCAGGTCGTGATGAATAACGACATGGAAGCCGACAGTGTGTTCCGCGTTCGTGATGACGCGAAAACGTTGCATATCGTACCGCTGCCGTATCCGCTGGAAGAATAGATCGCCGGGTGGTGACTTTATCTTACCGGGTCGCGAGTTTTAAAGACCCGGTAAGCACTGCACCGCTGGGTAATAATAATTACGCCTGCCCCACGTAAAGGTAGATCGCCAGGAAATGGCAAATGCTGCCGCCCAGCACAAAGCCGTGCCAAATCGCGTGGTTGTATGGAATGCGCTTACAGACGTAGAAAATAACGCCCAGCGAATACACCACACCGCCAACTGCCAACAGCGTCACGCCCCCCACCGCCAGCTTAACTGCCAGTTGATACACCACAATCAGCGATAGCCAGCCCATTGTCAGGTAGGTCACCAACGAAAGAACCTTAAACCGGTGCGCAATGGTCAGTTTGAATAAAATACCGAGCAGCGCCAGGCTCCAGATAACAATCATCAGTCCACGTGCCAGCGGCGAATCCAGCCCCACCAGCAGAAATGGCGTGTAGGTCCCAGCAATCAGCAGATAAATCGCGCAGTGGTCGAACTTTTTCAGCCAGACTTTCGCTCTTTGATGGGGGATCGCGTGATATAAAGTTGAGGCGAGGAACAGCAGGATCATGCTGCCGCCATACAGGCTATAGCTGGTTATCGCCATGGCGCTGGCATTGGTCTCTACTGCCTGAATCAGTAACAATACCAGTCCGACAATCCCAAACACCAGCCCGATACCGTGACTGATGCTATTGGCTATTTCCTCTGCCAGCGAATATCCCTGCGCAATTAATGGCTTCTGAACCATATTTTACTCCCGAGAAACGAACCTTATTGTGATTGCTCCTCTAGCGTAACTGAGAATGGTTCCAGTGAACACCTGTTAGCCAAAATATTTACCAATCAAATAATAATCCATAAAAATCATAATATTATATTTTAATATTCAGCTAACATCTGTACCGTTAAAATCAAAGGCATTTAAAATCAATCACATAAAATTGTGTTTGACCCGGGTAAATCTCGGCAATCACGTGTTTAAGTTCTTCTAGCGTCATGTTTTCCTGGCGGGCATGTTTCTCCGTCAGCGTATCCAGCGTGACGGTTGAAGTGCCAACAACCTCAATCGTGCAGAAGTATCCTTCATCTTCGAAGCGCCCAACCCGCAGAATGTCACCGGCTTTGAAGTGTGATTCGGACGCGTCACGAATCGTGATGGTTTTGCGTCCAGCCAGAATGTCATCCTGGAAACGCTGAAAAAAAGTGATGTCATTTGGCTGCATGTTATTATTCCCTGTAGATGAAGTCTGATGAGTGAGTTTTGCCATTGTGAGTATGTTCTCCCACGCTGCCATCGCCAGTCTCAACAATCTTGAGATGCTGGTCTACAACTATGTCATCAAAAACCGTGACAAAGTCATGTACATGACCATTCGCGAATTGGCTGATGCCGTGGGCGTTTCCACCACCACCGTACTGCGCTTTTGCCGCAAGCTTAAGTGTGAAGGTTACTCAGAATTTCGCGTACGCTTCAAATTATATTTAGAGCAGAATGAACCGCAACAGGCTAATTTTGGTGCCAGCGAAATTATCAGCTTCTTTAAAGGCGTCAATAACGATGAGTTCGACAAACTACTCGATCAGGCTGTTGATATTATATTATCTTCCGAACGTATTATATTCGTCGGGGCGGGAACATCCGGAGCCCTGGCGAAATATGGTGCACGATTTTTCTCAAACGTCGGAAAATTCAGTAATCACATTGATGATCCTTATTTCCCGGTAACAAATGATATGGCCAGAAACGCGCTGGCGATTGTGCTTTCCGTTTCTGGAGAAACCGAAGAGATCCTTCGCTTTGCCAGCCAGTTCAGCCTGCATAACTGTAAGGTTCTGTCGGTCACCAGCCATGAACATTCGCGCCTCGCGAAACTCGCCGACTTTAATCTCTCCTGGCACGTTCCACAGACGCGCATTGCCGGGGTATACGATATAACCACGCAGATCCCCGTTATTTATATTCTGGAATCACTCGGTCGCAAACTGGCGAAAAGAATAGCGTAAAAAAACAATATGTTTTTTTGATGTAACAAATCACATTAACGCTATTTTGTTATATCGTGACATTTATCCTTCCTTTGTTAGACTCAAAATCAGATTGAATTAATTTGAGACTGAGCGCAGATGAAAAAACTTACCTTACCAAACGATTTTTTATGGGGCGGCGCGGTTGCGGCGCATCAGGTTGAAGGCGGCTGGAATAAAGGTGGCAAAGGGCCCAGCATTTGCGACGTACTGACCGGGGGGGCACACGGCGTTCCGCGAGAAATCACTCAGGACGTCGTGCCAGGTAAGTACTACCCCAACCACGAAGCCGTCGATTTTTACGGTCATTACAAAGAAGACATTAAGCTGTTTGCCGAGATGGGCTTCAAATGCTTCCGTACGTCAATTGCCTGGACCCGTATCTTCCCCAAAGGGGACGAAACCCAGCCAAACGAAGAAGGGCTAAAATTCTACGACGACATGTTTGATGAACTCCTGAAGTACAACATCGAACCGGTCATCACCCTTTCCCACTTCGAAATGCCGCTACACCTGGTTCAGCAGTACGGTAGCTGGACCAATCGTAAAGTCGTCGATTTCTTTGTCCGTTTTGCTGAAGTGGTCTTTGAGCGCTACAAGCACAAGGTCAAATACTGGATGACCTTCAACGAAATCAACAACCAGCGTAACTGGCGTGCACCGCTGTTTGGCTATTGCTGCTCCGGCGTGGTGTATACCGAGCATGAAAACCCGGAAGAGACGATGTACCAGGTGCTGCACCACCAGTTCGTGGCCAGCGCTCTGGCGGTGAAAGCCGCACGTCGCATCAACCCTGAAATGAAAGTCGGCTGCATGCTGGCGATGGTCCCGCTATACCCGTTCTCCTGTAAGCCTGAAGATGTGATGTTCGCGCAGGAATCGATGCGTGAACGCTATGTATTCACCGACGTTCAACTGCGCGGCTACTATCCATCTTATGTACTTAACGAGTGGGAGCGCCGCGAATTCAATATTCAAATTGAAGATGGCGATGAGCAAATTCTGCGTGAAGGCACCTGCGACTATCTCGGATTTAGCTACTACATGACCAACGCGGTAAAAGCGGAAGGCGGTAGCGGCGATGCCATTTCCGGTTTTGAGGGCAGCGTGCCGAACCCGCACGTCAAAGCATCCGACTGGGGTTGGCAGATTGATCCGGTCGGCCTGCGTTACGCCTTATGCGAACTGTACGAGCGTTATCAGAAGCCGTTGTTTATCGTTGAAAACGGATTTGGCGCTTACGACAAAGTGGAAGAAGACGGCAGCATCCACGACGACTACCGCATCGACTATCTGCGCGCCCACGTCGAAGAGATGATGAAAGCGGTAACCTATGACGGCGTAGATCTGATGGGCTACACACCGTGGGGCTGTATCGACTGCGTCTCGTTCACCACCGGCCAGTACAGCAAACGCTACGGTTTTATCTACGTGAACAAACACGACGACGGCACCGGCGATATGTCGCGTTCGCGCAAGAAAAGTTTTGCGTGGTATAAAGCGGTGATTGCGAGCAACGGCGAGAATCTATAATTTTTTGCCGGATGGCGCTGCGTTTATCCGGTTCACGGGAACTGAACCTGTAGACCAGAGCAGACATTTACGCCGCCATCCGGCAAGCACCGCATTACTTCCCGCCGGCCAGCTCCAAAAAACTGCCCGTGACGTAAGATGCCTTCTCACTTAGCAGCCAGGTAATCGCCTGTGCGACCTCTTCTGGTTGTCCGCCGCGCTGCATTGGCAACATGGATTTCACGCGATCGACCCTTCCCGGCTCGCCGCCTGAGGCATGCATTTCCGTGTAGATAAGACCGGGTCGCACGCAGTTCACGCGTATCCCCTGCGCCGCAACCTCCAGCGCGAGGCCGGTGGTGAGCGTGTCCACCGCACCTTTTGAGGCTGCATAATCAACATATTCGAACGGGGCGCCAAGCCTTGACGCCGCCGAAGAGACATTCACAATCGCCCCGCCCTGACCGCCGTGCTTAAACGACATGCGCTTTACCGCTTCCCGACAACACAGAAAATAGCCGGTAACATTAGTCGCCAGGACGCGATTAATACGCTCAGCGGTTAGACTTTCCACCGTGCTCTGTTCAAACAAAATTCCTGCATTGTTCACCAGCGCAGTCAGCGGTTCGCCCTCGCGGTCAATGGACTCAAACATCGCCCCGACCTGGCTTTCATCGCTGATATCTGCCCGCAGAGCAAACGCCTTTCCTCCCGCAGCGGCGATATTGTTCACCACCTCCGTTGCCGCACGAATATTGTGATGAAAATTAACGGCGACCGTGTAACCCTCTAGCGCTAACTGCAGCGCGGTTGCCCGACCAATACCGCGACTGCCCCCCGTAACCAGTGCTATAGCCATCACTATTCTCCCCAAAAAATAAAGGCGCCGAAGCGCCTTTAAAAGATAGCTGAATCAGTCGATTACTGATAATCGCTCAGCGGCACGCAGGAGCAGAACAGGTTACGGTCACCGTAAACGTCATCAAGGCGTTTCACGGTCGGCCAGTATTTATTCGCTACGCCCGCCGGGAAGACGGCGATTTCGCGGCTGTAACCGTGATTCCACTCCGCGACCAGCTCGTTTTGCGTGTGTGGGGAGTTAACCAGCGGGTTATCTGTAAGCGACCATTCACCGGCTTTCACGCGATCGATCTCAGCGCGGATTGCCAGCATCGCGTTGATAAAGCGATCCAGTTCCACTTTGCTTTCCGATTCAGTCGGTTCCACCATCAGCGTACCCGCTACCGGGAATGACATGGTCGGCGCATGGAAACCATAATCGATCAGACGCTTGGCAATATCCAGTTCGCTGATGCCGGTCTCTTCTTTCAGTGGGCGAATGTCGAGAATACATTCATGTGCCACGCGACCATCGCGACCGGTATACAGCACCGGATAGGCATCTTTCAGACGGCTGGCAATGTAGTTAGCGTTCAGAATCGCCACCTGGCTTGCCTGCTTCAGACCTTCTGCGCCCATCATACGGATGTACATCCAGCTGATCGGCAGAATGGATGCGCTACCGAACGGTGCCGCAGAAACCGCGCCCTGACGGGTGAGCATCCCTTCAATCTGCACTACGCTATGACCCGGCACGAACGGCGCCAGATGCGATTTAACACCGATTGGTCCCATACCTGGGCCACCGCCACCGTGCGGAATGCAGAATGTTTTATGCAGGTTAAGGTGTGAGACATCGGCACCGATAAAGCCCGGTGTGGTGATCCCAACCTGAGCATTCATGTTCGCGCCATCAAGATAAACCTGGCCGCCAAACTGATGCACAACGTCGCACACTTCACGGATCGTTTCTTCATACACGCCGTGAGTAGAGGGATAGGTCACCATGATACAGGACAGGTTTTCACCCGCCTGCGCCGCTTTTTCACGCAGATCGCCAAGATCGATGTTGCCGTTCTTATCACAGGCGACAACCACTACCTGCATACCCGCCATCTGTGCGGAAGCTGGGTTGGTACCGTGGGCAGAGGCCGGGATCAGACAGATATCGCGATGGCCTTCGTTACGGCTTTCATGATAATGGCGAATCGCCAGCAGCCCCGCATACTCGCCCTGCGCACCGGAGTTCGGCTGCATGCAGACTGCGTCATAACCGGTCAGTTTTACCAGCCATTCGGATAGCTGGCCGATCATCTGGTGATAACCTTCTGCCTGCTCTGGCGGGCAGAACGGATGCAGTTCAGCGAATTCAGGCCAGGTGATAGGGATCATCTCGGCGGCGGCGTTCAGCTTCATGGTGCAAGACCCCAGCGGGATCATTGCCTGGTTCAGGGCCAGATCTTTGCGCTCCAGCGAGTGCATGTAACGCATCATCTCGGTTTCGCTGTGATAGCGATTAAACACCGGATGGCTGAGGATCGCATCGTCACGCAGCATACTGTCCTGAATGGAACGGCTGTCGAGCGCCACGTCTTTGTCCAGCGCATCGATGTTCAGACCGTGGCTGTCTCCCAGCAGAACATTGAACAACTGCACCACGTTTTCACGGGTGGTGGTTTCATCGAGCGTAATACCTACCGCGTTATGGATATCGCTACGCAGGTTGATTTCTGCCGCTTCAGCACGCGCCAGTACCGCAGCCTTATCGGCCACTTCAACGCACAAAGTGTCAAAGTAGTGCGCATGACGCAGCTTCAATCCTTTCTGTTGCAGACCGGCTGCCAGAATATCGGTCAAACGATGGATGCGATTAGCGATGCGTTTCAGACCAACCGGGCCATGATAAACGGCATACAGGCTGGCGATGTTGGCCAGCAGAACCTGCGAGGTACAAATGTTGGAGTTCGCTTTCTCGCGGCGGATATGCTGTTCGCGAGTCTGCATCGCCATGCGCAGGGCGGTATTACCCGCTGCATCTTTGGAGACGCCGATAATACGGCCTGGCATGGAGCGTTTGAATTCGTCTTTAGCGGCAAAGAATGCCGCGTGCGGGCCGCCGTAGCCCATCGGTACGCCGAAGCGTTGCGCAGAGCCGAAAACGATATCCGCGCCCTGTTTGCCCGGTGCGGTCAGCAGTACCAGCGCCATAAAGTCGGCAGCGACGCTGACCACTATTTTACGGGATTTCAGCTCAGCCATCAGGGCGCTGTAGTCGTGCACTTCACCGGTAGTGCCAACCTGCTGCAACAGCACGCCGAACACATCCTGATGATCCAACGCTTTTGCCGCGTCATCAACAATGACGTCAAAACCAAAAGTTTGCGCACGAGTACGCACTACGTCCAGCGTTTGCGGATGAACATCAGCCGCCACAAAGAAACGGTTGGCGTTTTTCAGTTTGCTGACGCGTTTGGCCATCGCCATGGCTTCAGCTGCAGCAGTAGCTTCATCCAGCAGAGAGGCGGAAGCCATGTCCAGGCCGGTCAGGTCCAGCGTCACCTGCTGGAAGTTCAGCAGTGCTTCCAGACGGCCCTGGGAGACTTCCGGTTGATACGGCGTGTAGGCGGTGTACCAACCCGGGTTTTCCAGCATGTTACGCAGGATAACCGGAGGCAGCTGCACGGCGGTGTAGCCCATGCCAATGTAGGACGTGAAGCGCTTGTTACGCCCGGCGATGGCTTTTAATTCAGCCAGCGCAGCGTATTCGGTCGCCGCCTCGCCCACCTGTGGCGGGGTTGCGAGCTGAATGTCTTTCGGCACAATCTGGCCGATCAGCGCGTTTAACGACTCGGCGCCAACCGCATTCAGCATCTCTTGCTGCTGCGCGGCGTCCGGTCCGATGTGGCGTTCAATGAAAGCGCCGCTATTTTCAAGCTGGCTTAACGTCTGTGTCATGGGCGATGGTTCCTGAAACGTGCAGTGAATCGTAGGTGTCTCTACTTACCTGAATACGCAAAATCATTCCCGTTGCAGGAAGGCGGCGACGCAGCACATCCCCAGGAGCTTACATCAGTAAGTGACTGAGGTGTGCAAGAAAGCCAACACACCTGCAACGTGAAGAATGAAGCGTATTTACTCGTCTTCTAACAAAGCTTCATATGCAGTCGCATCCAGCAGCGATTCAATTTCGCTTTCATCGCTGGCTTTGATTTTGAAGATCCAACCCCCTGCATACGGCTCGCTGTTGACCAGTTCAGGGGAGTCGCTGAGCGCGTCGTTAACCGCAACAATCTCACCGCCTACTGGCGCATAAATATCGGATGCCGCTTTTACGGACTCCGCAACGGCGCAGTCATCGCCCGCGCTGACGGTTGCGCCAACTTCGGGCAGGTCAACGAAAACCATGTCACCTAACAGCTCCTGAGCATGTTCGGTGATCCCAACGGTGTAAGAGCCGTCAGCTTCTTTGCGCAGCCATTCGTGTTCTTTGCTGTATTTCAGTTCTGCAGGTACGTTGCTCATCAATCAATCTCCAAAAAAGGATGAATTACGCGACGGCTTTGCCGTTACGCACAAAAACAGGTTTAGTCACTTTTACCGGCATTTCGCGGTTACGAATCTGTACGATCGCGTTCTCACCAATACCCGCAGGGACACGCGCCAGCGCGATGCTGTAACCCAGGGTTGGGGAGAATGTCCCGCTGGTGATAATGCCTTCCTGCTGATTGCCGGAAGCATCAGTGAAACGCACCGGCAGTTCATTACGCAGTACGCCTTTCTCGGTCATCACCAGTCCGACCAGCTGTTCGTGGCCTTTTTCACGCTGCATTTCCAGCGCTTGCCGACCGATAAAGTCGCGGTCAGTCGGTTCCCACGCGATGGTCCAGCCCATGTTGGCCGCCAGCGGAGAAATGCCTTCGTCCATCTCCTGACCGTACAGGTTCATACCGGCTTCGAGACGCAGCGTGTCGCGTGCGCCGAGACCGCAAGGTTTGACACCTGCTTGTACCAGCGCACGCCAGAAGTCTGCCGCCTTTTCATTCGGCATGGCAATTTCATAGCCTGCTTCACCGGTATAACCGGTGGTTGCGATAAACAAATCACCCGCCTGAACGCCGAAGAACGGCTTCATGCCTTCTACCGCCTGGCGCTGTTCGTCAGTAAACAATGTGGCTGCTTTTGCCTGCGCGTTTGGACCCTGCACCGCAATCAGCGACAGATCGTCTCGGACGGTGATGTCAATGGCGTAAGGTTCGGCGTGTTGGGTAATCCAGGAGAGGTCTTTTTCGCGGGTGGCGGAGTTTACAACGAGGCGGAAGAAATCTTCAGTGAAGTAGTAGACAATCAGGTCATCTATCACGCCGCCCGAAGCATTGAGCATACCGGAGTAGAGGGCTTTACCCGTCTTCGTTAGCTTCGCGACGTCGTTTGCCAGCAGATAACGCAAGAACTCCCGGGTGCGGCTACCGCGCAGGTCGACGATGGTCATATGCGACACATCAAACATACCGGCATCGGTGCGAACAGCATGGTGTTCGTCAAGCTGAGAACCGTAATGCAGTGGCATCATCCAGCCATGGAAATCTACCATGCGCGCGCCACATAGCGTGTGTTGTTCGTACAAAGGAGTCTGTTGAGCCATCTTTTCCTCGTTGAATAAGCGGGGCTACCAACTCTTTCGCGGTGAAATTTTCGCCACGAAACCCAGCACCGCAGCCGCTAAAAGGGCCACGACGCAAACGTTCTCTTTGTCCTGAACTTACCACCGAAACAGACGCTAAACCATAAGGCAAAATTAACCATCACATTAGCTTATGGCCAAAAACAGCAAAATTACCGGAAGAACAAAACACCAACTATTGGCAAATAGCCAGAATAAAAAACAAATACAAGCTCAAACCAACAGCATCAACCAACATTAAATGTGGAAAAATTGTCAAAAATGGCGTTATGAAAAAAACGTAATATTAAAAAAACTAATGCGAAAAAAGGCGTGGAATTAGATTATTTCAAATGAGAGAAGCCTCCCGGCGCGAAGGCCGGAAGTGGAAAGTGTGACGGGTCTCAAACTCTTAAGATTGTCCTTACGAACGCTAGCGTAACCACTCAGGAAGATCGTTCAGTCCCATCGCCTGGCGGATGAGCTGTGGTTTTACGCCTGGCAGGGTGTCGGCCAGTTTCAGGCCAATATCACGCAGCAGTTTTTTCGCCGGATTCTCACCGGCAAACAGTTCACGAAAGCCCTGCATACCGGCCAGCATCATCGCTGCACTGTGCTTACGGCTGCGCTCGTAGCGGCGTAAATAGAGATACTGACCAATATCTTTGCCCTGACGCTGGAGCCGCTTCAGCTCATCGATCAGTTCCGCCGCATCCATAAAGCCAAGGTTAACCCCCTGACCCGCCAGCGGGTGGATGGTATGCGCCGCATCCCCCACCAACGCCAGACGATGGGCGGCGAACTGACGGGCATAGCGTCCCGTCAGCGGAAACGCCTGACGCTCGCTTTCAAGGCTGCACAGCCCCAGGCGATTATCAAAAGCGATATTCAGCGCCTGATTAAACTCGTCAACGCTTGCCTGTTGCATACGTTCTGCTTCCTGCGGCGAGAGCGACCAGACGATAGAGCACAGGTGCGGGTCACTGAGCGGCAGGAATGCCAAGATCCCCTCACCGTGAAACGCCTGCCGCGCAACCGCGCCGTGAGCTTCCTGCGTACGGATAGTCGCCACCAGCGCATGATGACGGTAATCCCAGAAAGTGAGCGGAATATCCGCTTTGTTGCGTAGCCAGGAGTTCGCGCCATCGGCACCGACGACCAGGCGAGCGGTCAGCATTGCGCCATCTTTCAGGGACAGAAATGCCTCATTCTCACCCCAGGCTACCTGCTGTAATTCAGCGGGCGCCAGCAGCGTAATGTCCGCTGAACGCTGCGCTTTTTGCCAGAGTGCGTAATGGATCTCTGAGTTTTCAACGATGTGCCCTAAATGGCTGTAGCCCATGCTCTGGTCATCAAACGCAATACGCCCAAAGCTGTCTTTGTCCCAGACTTCCATGCCGTGGTAGCAACAAGCGCGACGGGCAACAATGTCGGACCAAACGCCAAGTCGGCTAAGCAGTTTTTCGCTGGCGGCATTAATGGCCGATACGCGAAGCTGAGGCGGTGCATCCGCCGCCAAAGGCTGCGGAACATGTTGTTCTAACACCGCAACGCGCAACCCGCTGCCCTGCAAGCCGCAGGCAACCGCCAGTCCCACCATGCCGCCACCAACAATTGCTACATCAACACTTTGCACTGTTTGCTCCTGAAAATAGGACAATCAAAAACCGTAGGCCGGATAAGACAAAGCCGCCATCCAGCATTACTTCCGCGACATTGCCTCATGGCGCTGCGCTAATCAGGCCTGCTTCTTTAATTCGGCCTACAGGATATATCTATCGCGCAACCCAACCGAGGGTTCGCTCCGCCAGCGCATCGCGCGCAGGCGTGAATAATTCCATCGCCATCAGCCCGACATTACGCCCAACGACCAGTGGGGCCCAGCGATTGGCAAACAAATACACCAAATTGTTGGTCACACCAATCGTCGTTTCGCGATCGCGTTCGCGGCGCTGCTGATAGCGTGCCAGCACCGCATAATCACCGACATCTTCCGCGCAGTTTTGCGCCAGCGTCAACGTCTCAGCCAGGCTCATCACATCGCGCAGACCAAGGTTGAAACCTTGTCCGGCAATGGGATGCAGCGTCTGTGCTGCGTTCCCCACCAACACAGTACGATGGGTAATGGCTTTTTGCGCCGAGGTTAACGAAAGCGGATAGGCGTTGCGTTTACCGGCCTGGGTAATACGCCCCAACCGCCAGCCAAACGCAGTTTGCAGTTCACGGCAAAATTGTTCGTCGGACCAGGCCATAATCTCATCACGCCGCGCCAGCGGATGGCACCACACCAGCGAGCAGCGGCCATCAGACATCGGCAGCATTGCCAGCGGGCCATATTGCGTGAAACGTTCAAACGCTCGCCCGTTATGTGCCACGGAGGTCGTGACGTTGGCAATCACCGCCAGTTGTTCATAGGGTTGTTGCTGCCAGTCAACGCCGCAGGCGGTAGCCAGCGCGGAACGCGTGCCATCAGCGGCCACCAACAGGCGACCATTAATCATCTCGCCATTTTCCAGCGTAACCTCAACGCGTTCCTGCGTGCGTGACACGCTGGCTACACGGTCGGGGCAGTGCAGCGTGATGCCCGGCGCTTTACGCAGCAACGCAAACAAACGCAGCCCGACATCGTGCAGTTCCACCACCTGGCCCAGCGCCGGAATACGGTATTCCTGCGCATCCAGCGTCACAAATCCGGCATGGCCGCGATCGCTGACGTGAACCGTTTTGATCGCCGTTGCGCAATCGGCAATCGCCTGCCATACGCCAATTCGCGCCAGCTGTTGGCAGGTTCCTGCCGCCAGCGCGATCGCCCGGGCGTCAAACCCTGGATGGCGATCAGTTTCAGGTTCGCTCGCTTCTATCAGGTGAACAGGCAGAGTCCCATGGCTGAGCTGAGAAATGGCCAGCGCCAGCGTCGCACCGACCATACCACCACCAACGATAATCACGCTCATTGCAGTCGCGCCGCAGCCATTAAGGCTTCAATGTCATCCGCTTTCTTCACCACGCTGGCGGTCAGGTTCTCATTGCCGTCTTCGGTGATGAGGATGTCATCTTCAATGCGAATGCCGATACCACGATAAGCAGGCGGCACATCGGCGTCCGGCGCGATATACAGCCCCGGTTCAACGGTGAGCACCATGCCTGGCTCGAGAATACGTGAGCGGTCCTGACCATAAACGCCAACGTCGTGCACATCCAGTCCCAGCCAGTGGCTAAGACCATGCATAAAGAATGGGCGATGCGCATTTTCGGTAATCAGTTGGTCAACCTCGCCGTGCAAAATGCCAAGCTTCACCAGACCCGTAATCATGATGCGCACCACTTCGCCGGTGACTTCCTGGATGGATGTCCCCGGGCGATACAGGCGCAGGCTGGTCTCTAATGACTCCAGTACGATGTCGTAGATGTCACGCTGAGCACGGGAAAACTTGCCGTTTACCGGGAAGGTACGCGTAATGTCGCCCGCATAACCTTTATATTCACACCCGGCGTCAATCAGCACCAGATCGCCATCGCGCATTTCACTTTCATTTTCGGTGTAATGGAGAATACAGCCGTTTTCGCCGCTGCCGACAATCGTGTTATAGGATGGGTAACGCGCGCCATGGCGGGTAAACTCGTGGTGAATCTCCCCTTCCAACTGGTATTCAAACATTCCCGGACGACATTTTTCCATCGCGCGGGTATGCGCCAGCGCACTGATCTCTCCGGCACGGCGCATGACCGCAATTTCTTCTGGTGATTTGAACAGGCGCATTTCATGCACCATTGGACGCCAGTCGATGATCGCGGCGGGTGCGTGCAGATTTTGTCTGGAGCCTTTACGCAGTTTATCCAACGCCGTGCACACAATCTCGTCTGCCCAGGCATATTCGCCCTGCGCGTGGTACACCGCGTCGAGGCCATTGAGCAGCAGGTGCAGATGTTGGTTGATTTCACTGAAGGCCAGCGCCCGGTCAACGCCGAGTTTTGCCGGTGCGGCATCCTGGCCCAAACGGCGGCCAAACCAGATCTCCGCCGTCAGATCGCGAACCCGATTAAACAAAACGCTGTGGTTATGAGTGTCATCACTTTTAATCAGCACCAGCACGGCTTCCGGTTCGTTAAAACCGGTGAAGTACCAGAAATCACTGCTTTGGCGGTACGGGTATTCACTGTCCGCGCTGCGCGTCGCTTCAGGCGCGGCAAAAATTAGCGCGGCGCTGCCGGGCTGCATTTGTGCCAGTAAAGCCTGGCGACGACGCTGGAATTCTTGCTGAGATATCTCGCTCATCACACTCTCCTTTGCGTTTCGTTCTTAGTGCAGAGTCGGTTTACGGACTTCCGGCGCGGTCGGCTGCTGACGCGTAAAGGTGTCATGACACAGCAAGGCGGCTACGCGCACGTATTCGATAATCTCTTCGAGCGACATTTCCAGCTCTTCCTGATCTTCGTCTTCGTCATATCCCAACTGAGCGATATTACGCAGGTCGTCAATCGCTTCACCGGTTTCACCGGTCACTTTGTCGAGCTTTGGCTGCGTAACGCCAAGGCCAAGCAAAAAGTGGTTTACCCACCCCGCCAGCGCATCGGCACGATCAAACACGCTAACATCGTCGCCTTCAGGCAGATAAAGCTGAAAAAGGAAACCGTCGTCCTCGAGGGCATCGCTGGTGGCAGAGTGCATTTTCATCAGTGCCTGAGCCAGCTCATGACCGAAGGCCAAACCTTCGTTCGTCAGGTCGTGCAGCAGCGGCTGCCATGAGCTGTCGTTGTTGCCGCCGCAAATCATTCCGCTTATCAAGCCATGCATTTCGGCCGGGGTTAATCCAGCCCCTTGTTGGTTCAAAAACTGGCTAACGTCGTTGTAGCCAGGCATTTCGTTCTGTATAGACATAAGCATTCGTCATCAAAGGGAGGAATATTCATGGTATGCTACCACTTTGGACCCTGGTGGACCAGAAAAGGGCTTGTATCTTGATACCAGGGTAGCTATAGTGTCGCCCCTTCGCGGACCCAAGGTCTGGAGACGAAGGCAGCGCAGTCAATCAGCAGGAAGGTGGCATGTCTGCACAACCCGTCGATATCCAAATATTTGGCCGTTCACTGCGAGTGAATTGCCCGCCTGAACAAAGGGATGCGTTGAATCAGGCTGCGGACGATCTCAATCAGCGATTGCAAGATCTGAAAGTTCGCACTAGAGTCACAAATACTGAGCAGTTGGTTTTCATCGCCGCGTTGAACATCAGCTATGAATTAACTCAGGAAAAAGCGAAGACGCGTGAGTACGCGGCGAGCATGGAACAACGTATTCGGATGCTACAACAGACCATCGAACAGGCGTTGCTTGATCAGGGTCGCATAACCGAAAAAACGGGCCAAAACTTTGAATAACACTTTTCGGTTTACTGTGGTAGAGTGACCGTGAAGACAAAATTTCTCTGAGATGTTTGCAAGCGGGCCAGTCCCCTGAGCCGATATTTCATACCACAAGAATGTGGCGCTCCATGGTTGGTGAGCATGCTCGGCCCGTCCGAGAAGCCTTAAAACTGTGACGACGCATTCACCTTGAACCAAGGGTTCAAGGGTTACAGCCTGCGGCGGCATCTCGGAGATTCCCTTCTACCTGGCAACAGCCATGACACTACTTTCTGAACTCCCTTTATCCCGGCAAGAAATTCGTCAACTGATTCGACAGCGTCGTCGCGCGCTGACCTCTGAACAGCAACGACAATACGGTCAGCAAGCCGCGACCCGAATGCTCAGTTTTCCCCCTGTTGTACTCGCGCATACTGTGGCGGTATTTCTCTCGTTCGATGGCGAACTCGATACCCAGCCGCTGATAGACCAGCTGTGGCGAGCGGGCAAGCGCGTTTACCTTCCGGTTCTTCATCCTTTCAGTCCCGGTAATTTACTGTTCCTGCACTATCATCCGCACAGCGACCTGGTGACTAATCGCTTAAAGATCCAGGAACCACGGCTTGATGTACGCGACGTATTGCCGCTGTCCAAGCTGGACGTACTGATTACGCCGTTAGTGGCATTTGATGAGGACGGGCAGCGCCTGGGCATGGGCGGCGGATTTTACGACCGCACGCTACAAAACTGGCAGCAGCATAAGATCCAACCCGTGGGCTACGCGCATGACTGCCAGTTAGTAGAAAAATTGCCGGTTGAAGAGTGGGATATCCCGCTGCCAGCGGTGGTGACGCCGTCCAAAATCTGGGAGTGGTAGCCATTTTTTGCCGATTGACAGCGCCGTTTTTTTGACCTAAATTCCTCGGTGAAGGGTGAGGGAGGCGAACCTCCCTCCTGCGTACTCTCTGTTAATATGCTGGCCAAGCGATGATTAACAGGATCAGCAGCATGATGACGTAACTCATCATCGTCCCTTTCCTTTTTAGAGCCCCTGCTTCGGTAGGGGCTTTCCCGTTTCAGCGCTATGCTGCGCCCCTATCGTAAATTCCTTTTATTGCTGTACAACACGCAACGCTGCCTTTAGTTGCCAACTGCGGCAAAGCTCGAAAACAGAATGTATGCGTTACATAAAGCGATTTTGAGGCAGGGAAATCAGAGGAAAGATGGGCAGGTCAACCGCCTGCCCATGTAGAGGAAATCAGTACAGCAGACGAGCGCGAATGGTTCCCGGAAGGGATTTCATTGCCAGCAGCGCTTTCTCCGCCACATCTTCATCCGCTTCAATATCGATAACCACATAACCGACCTGGGCGGAAGTCTGCAGATACTGCGCGGCAATGTTGACGCCCTGCTCGGCAAAAATCTGGTTCAGTGCCGTCAGTACACCCGGACGGTTTTCGTGAATGTGCATCAGACGACGACCACCGTGCAGCGGCAGCGAAACTTCCGGGAAGTTTACCGCAGAGAGCGTAGAGCCGTTGTCGGAATACTTGGTCAGTTTCCCGGCGACTTCCAGACCAATGTTTTCCTGCGCTTCCAGCGTTGAACCACCAATGTGCGGCGTCAGGATCACGTTATCGAAATCACACAGCGGCGAAGTGAAAGGATCGCTGTTAGTTGCCGGTTCGGTGGGGAATACGTCGATTGCAGCCCCCGCCAGGTGCTTAGTCGCTAACGCGTCGCACAGCGCAGCAATATCAACAACCGTACCGCGTGCGGCGTTAATCAGCAGCGCACCCGGTTTCATCAACGAAATCTCACGCGCGCCCATCAGGTTTTTGGTGGAGGCATTTTCCGGCACGTGCAGACTAACCACGTCACTCATATTGAGCAGGTCGGAAAGATGCTGTACCTGCGTGGCATTGCCAAGCGGGAGTTTATTTTCAATATCATAGAAAAAGACATGCATCCCGAGCGATTCCGCCAGAATGCCCAACTGAGTTCCAATATGGCCGTAGCCGATGATCCCCAGTTTTTTACCACGTGCTTCAAAAGAGCCGGTAGCAAGTTTATTCCACACGCCGCGGTGCGCTTTGGCGTTTGCTTCAGGTACGCCACGTAGCAGTAGCAGAAGTTCGCCAATCACCAGCTCAGCAACGGAACGTGTATTAGAGAATGGCGCATTAAACACAGGGATCCCGCGCTTTGCCGCTGCACTTAGATCAACCTGGTTGGTGCCAATACAGAAGCAGCCAATCGCGACCAGTTTCTCTGCGGCGTCAATCACATCTTCAGTCAGATGGGTACGGGATCGCAGGCCAATAAAGTGGGCATCACGGATGGACTCTTTCAGTTGTTCAGTGTCCAGAGCACCTTTGTGAAACTCGATGTTGGTATAACCTGCTGCACGAAGGCTTTCGAGTGCTTTTTGGTGCACGCCTTCAACCAACAGAAATTTAATCTTATCTTTCTCCAGTGATACCTTTGCCATTTCCCCAACCCTGTCTTTTTTGTTCAAACTGATGTGTTGTGTGTGGGATTTTCATCCGTCTCTTCAACATATCAAAAAATAATATTGCGGCAATATGAACGTTTGCGTCGCCGTGCTGAAGAAATGTCATTCAACGAGAAATGTCAGAGGAAAATACTGGCGATAACTTTTTCTTTGGAGAGATCGGCAGGACAATATAATAAACGTGACACAAGTCACCAAATTTGCCCTGCCAAAATTTTTTTAACGGGAGAAGACGCTCCCGTCAGATCATTTTACGATAGTTTTCACGCCGTCAGGGGTACCGATCAGCGCGACGTCCGCACCACGGTTGGCAAACAGGCCAACGGTTACCACACCCGGAATCGCATTGATGGCATTTTCCAGCGCGATGGCGTCGAGGATCTCCAGACCGTGGACATCGAGGATCACATTGCCGTTGTCCGTCACCACGCCCTGACGGTATTCAGGACGACCGCCCAGCTTCACCAACTGGCGAGCCACAGCGCTGCGCGCCATTGGGATCACTTCGACCGGCAGCGGGAAGTTACCGAGAATATCGACTTCTTTAGACGCATCCGCGATGCAGATAAATTTCTTCGCCACGGAAGCAATGATTTTTTCACGGGTCAACGCTGCGCCGCCGCCCTTGATCATCTGCATGTGACCGTTGATTTCATCCGCGCCGTCAACGTATACGCCGAGGCTGTCCACTTCGTTAAGATCGAACACGTGGATGCCAAGGCTTTTGAGTTTTTCAGTCGATGCATCCGAACTGGATACCGCACCTTCAATCTGACCTTTCATTGTGCCCAGCGCATCAATAAAGTGTGCGGCTGTTGAACCTGTACCTACGCCCACAATGGTGCCGGGCTGTACATACTGAAGTGCCGCCCATCCTACTGCTTTTTTCAGTTCATCCTGCGTCATGATCGTTTCGCCTGTGGTGTGAATATGGTGGGAAAATTCACGCGCATTATAGAACATTGTGCAGAAAAATGTCCCCACCCCCGCTCGCAAGCGGCGGATTTCGTCTTTACCCAAGCAAAAATTGTGTCATAGTGCAGAACAAGCAAAAATTTCAGGAGTGCGTCAAAGCAATGAAACGTCCGGACTACAGAACACTACAAGCACTGGATGCGGTTATTCGTGAACGAGGATTTGAGCGCGCGGCGCAAAAGCTGTGCATCACGCAATCCGCGGTTTCACAGCGCATAAAACAGCTTGAGAATATGTTCGGACAACCGCTGCTGGTGCGCACCGTACCGCCGCGCCCAACGGAACAGGGACAGAAACTACTGGCGCTTCTACGCCAGGTGGAACTGCTGGAAGACGAGTGGCTGGGCGATGAACAAACCGGCTCGACGCCGCTGCTGCTTTCGCTGGCGGTGAACGCCGACAGTCTGGCGACCTGGTTACTTCCGGCGCTGGCACCGGTACTGGCGAATTCGCCGATTCGACTGAACCTGCAGGTTGAAGATGAAACCCGAACCCAGGAACGTCTGCGTCGTGGTGAAGTGGTCGGTGCGGTGAGTATTCAACATCAGGCGCTGCCAAGCTGTCTGGTGGATAAACTGGGCGCGCTGGACTACCTGTTTGTTGGTTCTAAACCTTTCGCCGAGCGTTATTTTCCAAACGGCGTCACCCGTTCCGCCCTGCTGAAAGCCCCGGCGGTCGCGTTTGACCATCTTGATGATATGCACCAGGCGTTCCTGCAACAAAACTTCGACCTGCCGCCGGGCAGCGTACCGTGCCATATCGTTAACTCGTCTGAAGCCTTCGTCCAGCTAGCCCGTCAGGGAACGACCTGCTGCATGATCCCACACTTACAGATTGAGAAAGAACTGGAAAGCGGTGAGCTTATCGACTTAACGCCAGGCCTGTTCCAGCGTCGGATGCTGTACTGGCATCGCTTTGCGCCAGAAAGCCGCATGATGCGCAACGTCACCGACGCGCTGCTGGCCTATGGCCACAACGTACTGCGTCAGGATTAATTCCTCGAACACAGGCCGGATAGCGGCGTAACGCCTTATCCGGCCTGCAAGCCTTTACCTCTTTTCATGCTATTCCCGCCACGTCTTTGAAATACATCACAAAATAAAACACGTCACGCGGCAAAAAACGACGTCCTGTTGGCTATTTTTTGCTGGCGACAAGCCAAATGAAAAAGCACACCGTATTCGCAAAGATTCAACTTATTGCGTAATACGGAGCAAAAAATGGCTAATGTGCAGGCGTGGCAAACACTCGCCAATAAAGAACTCAGTCGACGGGAAAAAACCGTTGAGTCGCTGGAAAGACAAACGGCGGAAGGGATTGTCATCAAGCCGCTGTACACCGAAGCGGACCTCGATAATCTGGAAGTCACGGGCACCCTGCCCGGCCTGCCGCCTTACGTGCGTGGCCCACGCGCCACTATGTATACCGCGCAGCCGTGGACGATTCGCCAATACGCCGGTTTCTCTACCGCCAAAGAGTCCAACGCCTTTTACCGCCGTAACCTCGCCGCTGGGCAAAAAGGGCTTTCCGTCGCCTTTGACCTTGCCACTCATCGTGGCTATGACTCAGACAACCCGCGCGTAGCGGGCGACGTCGGCAAAGCCGGCGTGGCGATCGATACCGTCGAAGATATGAAGGTGCTGTTCGACCAGATCCCGCTGGATAAGATGTCGGTGTCAATGACCATGAACGGCGCGGTACTGCCGGTACTGGCGTTTTATATCGTCGCGGCGCAGGAGCAAGGCGTGACGCCGGAACAGCTCACCGGGACCATTCAGAACGATATTCTGAAAGAGTACCTGTGCCGCAACACCTACATTTATCCGCCAAAACCCTCCATGCGCATTATCGCCGACATCATCGCCTGGTGTTCAGGCAACATGCCGCGCTTTAACACCATCAGTATCAGCGGCTATCACATGGGTGAAGCCGGGGCAAACTGCGTACAGCAAGTGGCGTTTACGCTGGCAGACGGTATTGAATACATCAAGGCCGCGCTTTCCGCCGGACTGAAAATTGATGACTTCGCCCCGCGCCTGTCATTCTTCTTCGGCATCGGCATGGATCTGTTTATGAACGTCGCCATGCTGCGCGCTGCACGGTATCTGTGGAGCGAAGCGGTCAGCAGTTTTGGCGCGACCAACCCGAAATCTCTCGCTCTGCGTACCCACTGCCAGACTTCAGGCTGGAGCCTGACCGAGCAGGACCCGTACAACAACGTGGTACGAACCACCATTGAAGCGCTCGGCGCTACGCTTGGCGGTACCCAGTCTCTGCATACCAACGCTTTTGATGAAGCGCTCGGTCTGCCCACCGATTTCTCCGCCCGTATTGCGCGTAATACGCAGATCATCATTCAGGAAGAATCCGAGATCTGCCGCACCGTCGATCCGCTAGCCGGATCGTATTACGTCGAATCACTCACCGACCAAATCGTGAAGCAGGCGCGCACGATCATCAAGCAGATTGATGAGGCAGGCGGCATGGCGAAGGCGATTGAAGCCGGGCTTCCTAAACGGATGATCGAAGAAGCGTCCGCGCGCGAACAGTCGCTGATCGACCAGGGTAAGCGCGTTATCGTCGGGGTGAACAAATACAAGCTGGATAAAGAAGACGACACGTCGGTACTGGAGATCGACAACGTGAAGGTGCGTAACGAGCAGATTGCCTCATTGCAGCATATCCGCGCCACCCGCGACAATGAGGCGGTTAAAGCCGCGCTATCTGCGCTGACCCACGCCGCGCAGCAGAATGAAAATCTGCTGGCCGCCGCCATCAACGCCGCCCACGTTCGCGCCACGCTCGGTGAAATCTCCGATGCGCTGGAAGCCGCCTTTGACCGTTATCTGGTTCCCAGCCAGTGCGTGACCGGGGTGATTGCGCAAAGCTATCACCAGTCCAACAAATCCGCCGATGAGTTCGATGCCATTGTTGCGCAAACCGAACAGTTCCTCGCAGAAAATGGCCGCCGCCCGCGTATTTTAATCGCCAAAATGGGTCAGGATGGCCACGATCGCGGCGCAAAAGTGATCGCCAGCGCCTACTCCGATCTCGGCTTCGATGTCGATCTCAGCCCGATGTTCTCCACACCGGAGGAAATTGCCCGTCTGGCGGTAGAAAACGATGTGCATGTCGTTGGCGCATCATCGCTGGCAGCGGGTCATAAAACATTGATCCCGGAGCTGATCGCCGCGCTCAAAAGGTGGGGACGCGAGGACATTTGCGTCGTCGCCGGTGGGGTTATTCCGCCACAGGATTACGCTTTTCTGCACGAGCATGGCGTGGCAGCCATTTATGGCCCAGGCACACCAATGCTCGACAGTGTCCGCGATGTGTTAACCCGTATCAGTCAGCATCATGATTAATGCCGCCACGCTTGAGGATACCATCCGCCGCTTGCGACTCGGTGAACGGGCTACGCTCGCCCAGGCGATGACGCTGGTCGAAAGCAATCACCCGCGCCACCAGCCGCTGAGTACGCAATTGCTGGACGCGATTATGCCGTTCACCGGTAACGCCCTGCGTCTGGGGATCACTGGCACGCCGGGCGCGGGTAAAAGCACCTTTCTGGAAGCATTCGGCATGCTGTTGATTCGCCAAGGGTTACGGGTGGCGGTGATCGCCGTCGATCCCAGCAGCCCGGTCAGCGGCGGCAGCATTCTTGGTGATAAAACCCGCATGACGGAACTGGCCCGCGCAGAATCTGCGTTTATACGTCCGGTTCCTTCCAGCGGTCATTTAGGCGGTGCCAGCCAGCGCGCCCGGGAATTAATGCTGCTGTGCGAGGCGGCGGGCTTCAACGTGGTGATTGTGGAAACCGTCGGCGTTGGGCAGTCAGAAACCGAAGTCGCAGGCATGGTGGATTGCTTTCTCTCACTGCAAATCGCCGGCGCGGGCGATGATTTGCAGGGCATAAAAAAAGGCCTGATGGAGATGGCGGATCTGGTCGTCATCAACAAGGACGATGGTGATAACCGTGCCCGCGTTGCCGTCGCTCGCCATATGTACGAATCCGCCCTGCATATTCTGCGCCGCAAATATGACGAGTGGCAGCCGCAGGTTCTGACCTGTAGCGCCCTGGAAAAACGCGGTATTGAGGAGGTTTGGCAGGCGATAACCGACTTTAAAACGTGCCTTACCGCCAGCGGTCGACTGGAAAAAGTCCGCCAACAGCAGGCGGTGGAGTGGTTACACAAGCAGGCTGAAGAAGAAGCCCTGCATCTGCTGTTTGCCCGGGCTGATTTCGACCGGTATTTCCAGCAGACGCTGCAGGCCGTCAAAAACAATGATCTTTCGCCGCGCACCGGCCTGCGACACATCAGCGAATTTATTCAGCATCATTACTTTCAATAAAGAGAACATTATGTCTTATCAATACGTCAACGTGGTCATCATCCAGAAAGTCGCGGTCATTGAGTTCAATTACGCCCGCAAGCTCAATGCTCTGAGCAAAGTGTTTATTGACGATCTGATGCAGGCGCTGAGCGACCTCAATCGTCCGGACATTCGCTGCATCATTCTGCGCGCCCCGAGCGGGGCCAAAGTGTTCTCTGCCGGGCATGATATTCATGAATTACCCACCGGACGTCGTGATCCGCTCTCTTATGACGATCCGCTGCGTCAGATAACTCGCATGATCCAAAAATATCCGAAGCCAGTGATCTCCATGGTTGAAGGCAGCGTCTGGGGCGGCGCGTTTGAGATGATCATGAGTTCCGATCTGATCATCGCAGCCAGTACTTCCACCTTCTCAATGACCCCGGTCAACCTCGGCGTGCCCTATAACCTGGTGGGTATCCACAACCTGACCCGCGACGCCGGTTTTCACATCGTTAAGGAGCTGATTTTTACCGCCTCGCCCATCACCGCTCAACGCGCCATGGCGGTCGGGATCCTCAACCATGTCGTTCCAACCGAGGAACTGGAAGATTTCACCCTGCAAATGGCGCATCACATCTCGGAAAAAGCACCGCTGGCAATCGCCGTCATCAAAGAAGAACTGCGCGTGTTGGGCGAAGCACACACCATGAACTCTGACGAATTCGAGCGCATTCAGGGTATGCGCCGCGCGGTGTATGACAGCGAAGATTATCAGGAAGGAATGAACGCGTTTATGGAAAAACGTAAACCTAATTTTGTCGGCCATTAATCACGTTCGAGAAAGGAGACGGCCATGAAACGGATGAGCGCCGAACAGGCGGCAGAAATTATCCAGCACGATGATATGGTGGCGTTCAGCGGCTTTACCCCCGCCGGTTCGCCAAAAGCGTTACCCACCGCAATTGCCCAACGCGCCTGCGAACGGCATCAGGATGGGCAGCCTTTTCAGATCCGCCTGCTGACCGGGGCGTCAATTGGCGCCGCCGCTGATGATGCACTCTCCGCGGCGGATGCCGTTTCCTGGCGCGCGCCTTATCAAACCTCATCTGGCCTGCGCGAGAAAATTAACCAGGGCCAGGTGAGGTTTGTCGATCTCCATTTGAGCGAAGTCGCGCAGATGGTTAATTACGGCTTTTTTGGCGATATCGATGTTGCCGTCATTGAAGCCTCCGCCATTGCCCCAGATGGCCGAATTTGGCTTTCCAGCGGTATTGGCAATGCGCCCACCTGGCTGCTGCGGGCGAAAAAGGTGATTATCGAGCTGAATCATTACCATAATCCGCGCGTGGCGGAGTTTGCCGACATCGTAATACCCGGTGCCCCGCCGAGGCGTAATAGCGTGCCCATATTTCATACCATGGATCGCGTGGGCAGTCAGTGTGTGCAGATAGACCCCAGGAAAGTGGTTGCGGTGGTGGATACCGAACTGCCCGATGCCGGAAATTCGTCGGATAAAACCAATCCGGTCAGCCAACAAATTGCTGATAACGTAGTCACTTTCCTGCTGGCAGAAATGGCGCACAAACGCATTCCCGCTGAGTTTCTGCCCTTACAAAGCGGCGTGGGCAATATCAATAACGCGGTCATGGCGAGACTGGGGGAGAACCCGGATATCCCGCCCTTTATGATGTATTCAGAGGTGTTACAGGAATCGGTGGTGCATCTGCTGGAAACGGGCAAAATCACCGGCGCCAGCGCCTCCAGCCTGACCATCTCAGCCCCGTCGCTACAGAAGATTTACGACAACATGGACTTCTTCGCCAGCCGGATTGTGCTGCGCCCGCAGGAGATCTCCAATAACCCGGAAATCATCCGTCGGCTGGGAGTCATTGCGCTCAACGTTGGGCTGGAGTTTGATATCTACGGTCATGCCAATTCCACGCACGTTGCGGGCGTAAACCTGATGAACGGCATCGGCGGTAGCGGGGATTTTGAGCGCAACGCCTACCTGTCTATCTTTATGGCGCCGTCCATTGCCAAAGGCGGGAAAATCTCAACCATTGTGCCGATGTGCAGCCATGTCGACCACAGCGAACATAGCGTTAAAGTGATCGTGACCGAACAAGGGATTGCCGATCTGCGTGGGTTATCTCCGATGCAGCGGGCGCACACAATTATCGATAACTGTGCGCATCCCCTTTACCGGGATTACCTGCACCACTATCTGGAGAAAGCGCCCGGCGGGCATATCCATCACGATCTCAGTCATGCGTTCGATCTGCACCGCAATCTTCTCGAGACAGGATCGATGCTCGGTTAACTTGCCGTACCGTCACGATCTTCAGCAATATGCTGGAGCATCGTGCCGGTATAGCGATGATTTTTAAGCGAATAGAGAAACTCCTGCATATACATAGGGCTGCCGGGTGCGTCGAAATACTTTAGCGTCGACGGATTCACCAGCCGCCAGGCGAAATGAGGAATCACCGTCAAAAACTGCCCGCGCTCCACCGCGCTAATCTTGGCCATAAAGCTGTACGGACGGTAGATAATCGTCGGATTGATCCCGCAGGGCCGCATGTAAGCATCCAGCATCGCCTCAAAGTTGGCGCGATTCTGGAAGCGCATTTGCAGCCAGGGCAGCTCGCGCAGCAGCTCCTGTGGCTGTTTCTCTTCGTAGCGCCGGGAAACGAGAAACCCCAGACGCAATGGAGACAGCTCGCTGATCGCCAGATTTTCCAGCTCCTGTACGCGCGGGGAGACGTGCTGCGGCGAGATGATGAAATCCAGTTTGCGGTCGAACAGATTATCAATCACCCCATTCTCGCTGAATTCCACGGCCTGGGCCGTCACGCCCTCATACTTATCGCCAAGGCTAATCAACTGGTCAAAAATAATCGTTGGATAAGTATTGTCGATGCCGATGACGATTTCCCGCGAGCGACGAGAGGCGTTATGGATTTCGTTATCAATGGCAGAGAGGCGCTGATAGACGGGAAACAGCTTCTGATACAGCTCCTGTCCGGCTTTATTCAGGCTGATGTTGTTATCTTTACGGGTAAACAGCGTGTAGCCGATTTGATCTTCCAGCGCAGCAATGCTTTTACCGAAAGGCGATGCGGTCATATGTATTTTTTCTGCTGCTCTGGCGATGTTATTGGTTTGCGCCAGCAGAATGAAATTACGCATCTTTTTCGAGATAAAAATATCCATAGCGTCCCCTTAAAAATCGCTATGGCCTATCCTCATTACGACGAAAAAAAAGACTGGATGTGAGGTCTCATTTTTACAGTTGCTCACAGAAAAACCGGCAGGCATGTTTTGTCAGCCTGATGAGACGCGTAAGCATCGCCATCAGGCTAAAACCTTGCCGGATGGCGGCTTACGCTTTCTCCAGCCTACTTATTGGTTACTGTAGGCTCAATCTGGAACACAACGTCAACCTGATCATCAAACTGAATAACCGGCTGTTCGTAGGTTTCCTGAGCGGAAGTTGCAGGCGCTGCGTCTGCTTTCATCATCCGTACCATCGGGCTTGGTTGATAATTGGAAACGTGGTAGCGCACACTGTAAACGGGACCCAGTTTGCTGTTAAAGCCCGCGGCCAGCTGTTCAGCCTGATGAATTGCATCATCAATCGCCGCTTTACGCGCCTTGTCTTTGTAAGCATCCGGCTGGGCAACGCCCAGCGATACCGAACGAATCTCATTGAGACCCGCCTTCAGCGCGCCATCAAGCAGAGCGTTGAGTTTGTCTAACTGACGCAGCGTGACTTCAACGGTGCGCACCGCACGATAGCCCTTGAGGATACTTTTGCCGTTCTGGTAGTCGTAGTCCGGCTGCGTACGCAAGTTTGCAGCGCTAATGTCTTTCTTCGCTATCTGGTTCTGTTCAAGGAAGGACAGATATTGCGCCACGCGCTCATCAGCCTGCTTCTTCGCTGAAGCCGCATCCTTTGCAGCAACGTTCACTTCAATCGCCAGGGTGGCGATGTCTGGTGTTGCATCTACGCTCGCCGTTCCGGAAGTCACGATGTGCGGTCCATTTGGCAACTCATTTGCCTGTACCGATAGTGCGCTGAATCCGACTAATGCCGCCAGGGCCATTATTTTGAACTTCACGGTCGTTCCTCCATGTTTCATTAATTACCCCAAAACGCAGGGCACATGCAGGCAAGCTTAGCCGATCTCGCTGCGTTGTCCATCAGACAACACTTAGTTGAACAGTGCATGAACGTGCGCAACACCTTCTTTTGCCAGCTGAAAAGCGATAAACCACATCACTAATCCTACCAGCGTATTGATGATGCGCTGCGCTTTCGCAGTCCGCAGACGCGGAGCCAGCCAGGCCGCCAGCAATGCCAAACCGAAGAACCACAGAAACGACGCGCTGACGGTGCCCAGCGCAAACCAGCGCTTAGGCTCAACGTCCAGTTGCCCCCCCAGACTCCCCAACACCACAAAGGTATCCAGGTAAACATGTGGGTTCAGCCATGTCACCGCCAACATAGTGGCGATGATTTTCCAGCGACCCTGCTTCATCACCTCGGCGCTGGCCAATTCCAGATTAGTGCTCATCGCCGTTTTGAGCGCACCGAATCCGTACCAGAGTAAAAATGCGACCCCGCCCCAGGTGACCAGCGCCATCAGCCACGGCGACTGCATCAGCAAGGCGCTACCGCCGAAGATCCCCGCGCAAATCAGCACTAAATCGCTGATAGCGCAGAGTAAAGCAATCATGATGTGATACTGACGACGGATCCCCTGATTCATCACGAAGGCATTTTGTGGACCAAGCGGTAGTATCATGGCTGCACCAAGTGCAAGCCCTTGAAAATAGTAGGATAACATGTAAAACATCTCACATAATTGTCTTGTGGGCAGACTATACTGCGCGGGATTCATTAGAGGAAATGGATAATATTAATCAGTAATTAGCATTATTAATAATACCGCGCACACTCCCCTCCATATTCAGTCTCTGACAATAGCGATTGTGCGTTACCCGGGGTATGCTGAAAGATAAATCTGTCTGTACCAAAGGAATGGGTATGAAGCATAACGCGAACATTTTTCTCTTCTGTGCCTCGCTGGTAGTTACCAGTTTGTGGCCCACTGTCGCCAGCGCAGACAGAACGCTGCGCTATACCGATCACGAGCCGTATGGCAACATGCGCACCCGGCTCATAAAAGAGACTTTTTTTCGCGCGATCGAACAAGAGTCGCTTGGACGTTTGAAAATCGACGCTCACTGGAACGGCGAGCTGTCCACCAGTTATGACGCCTTAAAAACGATCGGCCAGGGCAGCGTGGCGGATATGGGGATCGTGGTCCCTGAGTACACGCCAGAACAGCTGCCGCGACACCAGATTTTTAAGAGCTTCCCCCTCGGACCGGGTCGTGGTGAAGCGCAGGTTAACGCCTTTCAGCGGATCTTCCGCGAGTATCGCCAGTTTGGTCGCGAGCTGGAAAACAACAATCTGGTAAATCTTCAGTTTTTCCTCGGCTATCCGGTTGGATTTTTTACTACCAGGCCGAACGTCGATGTGGCACAGCTGAATGCAAGCCGATGGCGGACCGCCAGCTTTTGGCATCAATCATTTTTACGCAACGCGGGCGGCGTGCCGGTCAGCATGCCATGGAATGAAAAAATTACCGATGCGCTTCAGACCGGACAGCTTGACGGCCTGATGGTTAACCTCGACAGCGGAGATGATATCCATGCCCAGCGGGCGGCCCCCTATATTCAGCTCTCCCCTTCGCTCTGGCTCGGACACGTTTATCTTCTGGTAATGAATAAAGACGTCTGGGATAGCCTGGACGTGAAGGATCGCGCAGCCATCAATCGGGCGGCGGCCATGACGCAAAAGCGTATTGGCGCAGTGCAGGACGCAAGCCTGACCGCAATGGCGAAAAAGATGGCAAAAGAGGGCGCACACGTTCACTACATGACCAACAGCGAGTTGAATGCGTGGCAAGCCGCTACCGGGTATCAGCACGTTCAGGCCGAATGGATTGCCCAACAGGAAAGTAAAGGAATAAACGATGTTGGCGAGCTGATGCAGGGTGTCAGCGCAATTCTTAACAAGACGAGATAAATCAACGCCCGCCTCTCTCTGGCGGGCGTTTTTAGCTGAAGTTACTCGGTCGCGTTCTCTTTCACGCGTTTAAAGTTCACATCCATCTGCGGGTACGGGAAGCTGATACCGTTGGCGTCAAACTCGCGCTTAATACGCTCCAGTACATCCCAGTAGACGCTTTGCAGATCGCTGCTGTTGCTCCAGACACGTACGACGAAATTAATCGAGGAAGCGCCCAGCTCATTCAGGCGTACCGTCATTTCACGGTCTTTTAGGATGCGATCTTCAGACTGGATGATATCAGTGAGGATTTTTTTCACCTGATCGATATCGGAGTCGTAGGCCACGCCGATAATAAATTCGTTACGACGAACCGGCTCGCGAGAGAAGTTAATGATGTTCCCGGCAATGATTTTACCGTTTGGGATCACCACAATCTTACCGTCTACGGTACGCATAGTTGTGGAGAAAATCTGCACGTTGAGCACGGTTCCCGCAACGCCGCCGAGGTCTACATATTCACCCGCGCGGAACGGACGGAACATCACCAGCAGCACGCCTGCGGCGAGGTTGGACAGCGACCCTTGCAGCGCCAGACCGACAGCCAAACCCGCGGCACCGAGAACCGCTATAACGGAGGCAGTTTGCACCCCAACGCGACCCAGCGCGGCAATCAGCGTGAAAGCGATAATACCGTAGCGCACCAGGGCAGAAAGAAAGTCGGCGACGGTGGCATCAATTTTACGCGTCAGCATCAGGCGGTTAACGGTGTTTGATACGATACGCGCCACGATCATACCGATAATGACAATCGCGATGGCCGCAACGATGTTGACGGCATAGCTCAACAGCAGCGCCTGATTGCGGACCAGCCAGGTGCCCGCACCGTTTATGCTGTCGACAACATTCAAATCTTCCATTCCATATTCCTTTTTTGCTTACCCAAACGGGAGAAATAAAGCCGCCCTGACGGGACTGGCAACCTGACAAGGGTAAACAATAAACTCAGATTTTGCCAAACAGATCACAGAATTCTCTGCCAGCAGCACATTGAAATGACAATAAAAAAGGCCCGCATTTGCGGGCCTCATGTCACGTTGAACGGCGTAAATTACAGAACGTCAACCGCGTTCAGTTCTTTGAAAGCCTGTTCCAGACGGGTGATCATAGTTGCCTGACCAGCACGCAGCCATACGCGCGGATCGTAGTATTTCTTGTTCGGCTGATCTTCGCCTTTCGGGTTGCCCAACTGACCCTGCAGGTAAGCTTCGTTTGCTTTGTAGTAGTTCAGAACGCCTTCCCAGGTAGCCCATTGGGTATCGGTGTCGATGTTCATTTTCACTACGCCGTAGCTTACGGAGTCTTTAATTTCCTGAGCAGTAGAACCGGAACCGCCGTGGAAGACGAAGTTCAGGCTGTTATGCGGCAGGTTATGTTTCTTAGAAACATAATCCTGAGAGTCGCGCAGGATGGTCGGGGTCAGAACTACGTTACCCGGCTTGTAAACGCCGTGTACGTTACCGAAGGACGCTGCGATGGTGAAACGCGGGCTGATTTTGCTCAGCTCGGTGTATGCGTAGTCAACATCTTCCGGTTGGGTGTACAGTGCAGAAGCGTCCATGTGGCTGTTGTCCACGCCGTCTTCTTCACCACCGGTGCAACCCAGTTCGATTTCCAGAGTCATGCCCATTTTGGACATGCGCGCCAGGTATTTGGAGCAGATTTCGATGTTCTCTTCCAGAGACTCTTCAGACAGGTCGATCATGTGAGAAGAGAACAGCGGTTTGCCAGTTGCTGCGAAGTGTTTTTCACCCGCGTCCAGCAGACCGTCGATCCACGGCAGCAGTTTCTTCGCGCAGTGGTCAGTGTGCAGGATAACCGGAACACCATAGTGTTCAGCCATCTGGTGAACGTGATGCGCACCAGAGATAGCACCCAGGATTGCAGCGCCCTGAGGAACGTCAGACTTCACGCCTTTACCCGCGATGAAAGAAGCACCACCGTTGGAGAACTGTACGATTACCGGCGCTTTAACTTTTGCAGCGGTTTCCAGAACGGCGTTGATGGAGTCGGTACCAACGCAGTTAACAGCGGGCAGAGCAAAGTTGTTTTCTTTAGCTACCTGGAAAACTTTCTGTACGTCATCACCAGTGATTACGCCTGGTTTTACGAAATCAAAAATTTTAGACATGTTGCGAGTCCTGTATCTTCGGCCTTGGAAAGGGGGGCGCGCTCGACAGCGCGCTAATAATTGGGCAGGTTTCCCTGCCCATCAATGTCTTACTTTTTAGCACGCTCTTCGAGCATGGCTACTGCTGGAAGTACTTTGCCTTCCACGAATTCGAGGAATGCGCCGCCGCCAGTAGAGATGTAGGAGATTTTGTCAGCAATGCCAAACAGGTCGATTGCTGCCAGGGTGTCACCGCCGCCTGCGATAGAGAATGCTTCGCTGTCTGCAATAGCATTAGCAACGATTTCAGTACCTTTGCGGAAGTTCGGGAATTCGAACACGCCAACTGGGCCGTTCCACAGAATGGTTTTCGCATTCTTCAGGATGTCAGCCAGCTGCTGTGCAGAAGCGTCGCCGATATCCAGGATCTGCTCGTCTTCTTTTACATCGCTAACGGATTTAAGCGTAGCCGGTGCAGTTTCAGAGAATTCAGTCGCTACGCGAACGTCAGTCGGAACCGGGATATCGCAAGTCGTCAGCAGACGCTTAGCTTCATCAACCAGGTCAGCTTCGTACAGGGATTTACCAACGTTGTGGCCTTGAGCAGCAACGAAGGTGTTCGCGATACCACCACCAACGATCAGCTGGTCAGCGATTTTTGACAGAGAGTCCAGAACGGTCAGTTTGGTAGAAACTTTAGAACCACCAACGATAGCCACCATCGGACGTGCAGGTTCTTTCAGCGCTTTACCCAGCGCGTCCAGCTCAGCAGCCAACAGCGGGCCAGCGCATGCTACGTCTGCGAATTTACCGATACCGTGGGTAGAAGCCTGCGCACGGTGAGCGGTACCGAAAGCGTCCATTACGAATACATCGCACAGCGCAGCGTATTTTTTGGACAGCGCTTCGTCGTCTTTCTTCTCGCCTTTGTTGAAGCGAACGTTTTCCAGCACAACCAGTTCACCGGCAGCGACTTCAACGCCGTCCAGGTAATCTTTTACCAGGCGAACCGGAGCAGACAGTTTGTCTTTCAGGTAGTTAACAACCGGCAGCAGAGAGAATTCTTCGTTGTACTCGCCTTCGGTAGGACGACCCAGGTGGGAAGTTACCATCACTTTAGCACCCTGTTTCAGGGCCAGTTCGATGGTCGGCAGGGAAGCACGGATACGCGCATCGCTGGTTACTTTCCCTTCTTTAACTGGTACGTTCAGGTCCGCACGGATAAAAACGCGTTTACCAGCCAGATCCAGATCGGTCATCTTAATTACAGACATGGTGAATCCTCTCGTTGATTCATAAAGTTTTGTCGACGCTCAAGCGTCGAGCCTGAAACCAATAGCAGCCATCGCTAACGTTGTGTCGAGCATACGGTTAGCAAAGCCCCATTCATTATCACACCAGACCAGCGTTTTGATCAGGTGAGCGCCACTCACGCGCGTTTGCGTACCATCAACGATGGCGCTGTGCGGGTCGTGGTTAAAATCTACAGAGACCAACGGTAATTCCGTATAGTCAACTATACCATGAAATGCACCTTGTGCTGCTTTTTGCAGCAACTGGTTGACTTCACTGGCTTTTACTGGTTTTTTCACCGTCACGCTTAAGTCGATCGCCGTCACATTTATGGTCGGTACACGCACCGCAATCGCTTCAAAACGATCGTTAAACTGCGGGAAAATTCGCGTGATGCCCGCCGCCAGTTTGGTATCAACCGGAATAATAGACTGGCTGGCCGCTCGCGTGCGACGCAGGTCAGGATGATAGGCATCAATAACCTGCTGATCGTGCATCGCGGAGTGGATGGTGGTGACGGTACCAGACTCAATGCCGTAAGCATCATCCAGCAATTTAATGACGGGTATTATGCAATTCGTGGTGCAGGAGGCGTTGGAAACGATCCGGTGTTCAGCGCGCAGCTGATCCTGATTAACGCCATACACAACGGTTGCGTCGATGTCGTGACTACCAGGATGTGAAAAGAGCACTTTTTTTGCACCAGCGGCAATATGCGCCTCGCCGTGTTCGCGGTTGCCGAAGACCCCCGTACAATCCAGCACAACGTCAACACTCAGTTCGCGCCAGGGAAGCGCATCGAGCGTTCGCTCATGCAGGATGCGGATCGCGTCATCGCCAACGATGAGCTGGTCGCGTTCCTGACGAACATCCCAGGCAAAACGTCCATGGCTGGTGTCATATTTCAACAAATGCGCCATGCCTGCAGCATCCGCCAGTTCGTTGATTGCCACCACGGTGATTTCCGCCCGACGCCCGGATTCATACAAAGCACGAACCACGTTGCGTCCGATGCGACCGAAACCATTAATCGCTACGCGTACGGTCATAGGTCTCCTGCAAGGATTTCTCAGAAACGATGTGGCAGACAGAGTAATGCAGCAAATCGTTCAGGGAAACCTTACCTGTCGCAAACTGCGACTAATTGGTTAATTGTCGAACATTTAATCGACTGAAACGCTTCAGCTAGAATAAGCGAAACGCGGAATAAAAGGAATGATTGTCCAGCCAAAGAAAACAGTTATCTGACGTACATCACATTTTTCCCGCTGGGACCGGGGGGAATTATTCCAGTAAACCGTAATAATCATTATGGCTTAACAGGAATAATTGCCCTTCACGCAATCCGATATTCACCCGACTCCAGCATCTCCAGCGTCAGGTCACCAGGCAGACTCGCTTCCAGTACCCGACGAACATTCGGTCCGTCGGTACGCTCATAAAACGCCTCAGCGTCAGCTTGTGATAGTCCGCCCGCCAGTTTACGGCCTACCAGTCGGGTACGGAGCGCGTTGGCTGGAGCACGAATAAACAGCGAGTAATCACAAAACTCAGCTAACGTTCGCCACCGTTCATCATCACGTAATAACCAGTTTCCTTCCACAATCACAATCGGCGCGGTCACTGTTATGGCCGCTTCTACCGGATCGTGTTTTTGCCGGTCGTACTGTGGCCAGGTGCCTTCCCCTTCCCTTATCAGGCGTAGATTCTGCGCAAGCTTATCCACATCAAAGGTTTCCGGCGCACCTTTGTATGCTCGCAGGTTATGGGCATCCAGCCAGGTGTTGTAGTGATGGAAGCCATCCATCGGCAGAGTCTGGATTACCGGCAGGCCAGAATCCTGACGGGAGAGATATTCCCAGAAGGTGGTCAGCGTCGATTTACCCGTACCAGGCGGTGCGCTGAGAAAAACGATCGTTCGTCGCTGCGGGTGAGTGGCGTGTATTTTTGCCAGCTGTTGTAATAACGGTTTGTGGACGTTCTCTATCTCATCATCATGGTAATGTGCTTCAACCTGTAGCCCATTCACCGTTAGTTCGATTTTCACGGCGTTAATTCCTTTAAAATCGCCGTCACTGCCAGCGTCATTGCCGTCTTGACCATTGCGCTAAAGCGCACTTCGGACCACGCAGCAAAGTCGGCAAATTTCATCGACTCCAGCGCACCGTAGAGCGTTGCGTTGCGGGTAATACTGTTCACGTTGAGGACAAAATCCCAGGTAATGTCATCGGCAAAACCGGGGATATTATCCTGCTCGTTCAGGTACTGATAAAACTGAGAGAAATGGGTGATGTCGGCATAAAGCCATTTATCCATTTTTCCCAACGCATAAATCAGACGTAACGCAACGTCGATATCGTCAAGCGGTCCACTCTGGGCGAGTAACGGCTTCACTGCATATTCCACGATCTCTTCATCGTTATTAACGAACAGCGACGGTAGAAAGCGCTTAATGCCCTGGAGCAAAATGTTATGTGCCGTCGTCATAAACGAGAGTAAATTATTTTGAGCATCCAGTTGCTCAAGCACATCGTCTTCTGTCAGCGTCGTCATTCGTTTCTCGATAAATCACCATGAATGCAGAGAGTCTATTATATTACACGTTCGATCCGCGCCGCCGATCAGTAAAGTTTGCGTGCGCACACCATTCGCAACCTGCTGGATCCCTTTCACAAGATCGCCGCCCGTGACCCCTGTCGCGCTAAAGAGGATCTTATTTCCCCCTACCAGTTCGTCCAACGCGTAGATCCGGTTGATCTCAACGCCCATTTCCGCGCAGCGCTGACGTTCCTGTGCCGCAATCAGACGATTATCTGCGTTATTTCCTTTCGCTTCGCAAAAATCAATCAGTTCAGCCTGCATATCGCCCCCCAGCGCTTTAACCGCACAGGCTGAAATCACCCCTTCAGGCGCGCCGCCAATGGTATACATCAGATCATAAGGATTCTCCTGCATACAGGCCAGCACGCTGGCGGCGACGTCACCGTCGGGTAGAGCAAAGACCTTGACGCCAAGTCGTGTCGCCTCGGCAATCGCTGGTTGAAGGCGCGGTTTATCCAGCGTCACCATCCGCAGTCGCTCCAGTGGTTTATCCAACGCCTCTGCCACATTACGCAGATTATCTGCCAACGGCAGCGCCAGATTAATCGCCCCTTTCGCAAACCGATTAACAACCAGTTTTTTCATGTACATATCAGGAGCGTGTAACAAACTGCCGCGCGGGGCAAACGCCATGACGGCCAGCGCATTGCTTTGCCCCATAGCCACCATTCGGGTTCCTTCGATAGGATCAACGGCGATATCTACCTCAGGTCCGGTGCCGGTTCCCACTTCCTCACCAATCCACAGCATCGGGGCTTGATCAATCTCCCCTTCGCCAATAACGATGCGTCCGCGAATGGCAATACTGTTCAATGCTTCCCGCATTGCCGTCACGGCCAGACCATCAATCTTGTTTTTATCGCCGCAGCCGGTTTGCGGCCAGGCTGCCAGCGCAGCCTGCTCCGTGATACGAAATAGCGGCCATGCCAGCGACATCATATCGCCGCCTCCCCGATATCAACGCCAAAGTGTGCCAAAAGGTATTTTTCTGCCTTTTCATTCCAGATACCGTGCGTCTCCTCCACCAGCAGCGCCAGTTCTTTGAATAATGGGTCCGTTTTCCCTTTCTCGGCAAAATCAGAAATGGCGGTGAGCGGCATGGTAACGCCGTTATATATCAGCTTCTTACCGCCGGGGATCGCCGGTAAATTCAATACCGTTTCCGGAACTGCATCAAGACCGCCAATGTGCGTCACCATAAACGACGGTTGCAGTTGGCCGGTTGCACTGAGCGCAATGGCCTCTTTCATATCATCCGTTGAACCACCGGATGTCCCGACAACGTGAGTGCTGTTGTAGTGCACGTTATAAAAATTAAACGGCACTTTGAAGTTACTGTCCGTAGGGCCGGCAAAAAAATTCAGGCAACCATCTTCCGCGAGTAAATCATCAGCCATCTCAACGACTACAGGCACTGCCGCATACACAAAGACATCATCAAAACCTGCGTCATGAGTTAACGCCCGCAGCATCGCTGTCGGAGAATCCATGCCAGTAGTATTCACATAGATGAGCTCAATCCCCTTTTCAGCCGCCAGCTCAACGGGCAACAGTTTTTTAGCCTGCGCCAGTCGTGCTTCGTCAATATCGACCACCACCACGCGTGACGGTTGAATACTCCCGTTAATGGCATAATCTATTGCACCAATACCCATCGGCCCGGCGCAGGCCAGAAGCGCAAGGTTCCCCCCTGGCTTAATCCCCATGCGATGCTCATAAATGTAAGACGTGGTGTGAAAATTCGCCTTATACGCGCCAATAATGCAGCACATCGGTTCGGCCAATGAGGCGGCGGCAAAATAAGAGCCGTGATACGGTAAAACGCATCCCAGGTTAATCGCCACTTCCGGGATAATCATATATGTCGCATTGCCGCCAAAATATTCATAGCTGTATCCTGCTGAATATCCACTTGGCAATCCCATCGCGGGTTGCAACACAAAACGCTGACCTTTCTTATATTTGTCCGTCAGGTTTTTTCCCACCTCAACAATAATACCTGCACATTCATGTCCGGTAATCACCGGATGGTTTTCCAGATCATCCGGTACGCGTTTATGATCGCTCCCCAATGCTGCCGCTTTCCAGGTGGACAAACAAACGCTATCGGATATTACGCTTACTAACAATTCATTATCTGTAATTGCAGGAAGTTCAAATTCGCGGATACGAATATCCTGCTTGCCATATATGGCAGCAACTTTCGTTTTCATATTTACTCCAAAAATAGAAGAAGGCTAGTTCGCAGTAATGCGTTTAAACAAATCATCCAACAATGGGTCACCAATATAGTTCTTAATCAGCACTAATGGCTTTTCACTCACACGTTTAACACGACCTTCAAGACTGGCATGGGTGACAATAATATCGGCATCTTGCGGAACGTTTTCGATAGCATAATGCGTCACATTAATATTCAATCCCGCTTTCTCCAGACGCTTACGAAACGTGGTTGCCCCCATAGCACTGGAACCCATTCCCGCATCACAGACAAAAGCGACACGTTTAATGTTTTTGTAAGAGAATTTCCCTTCCTGCTTCATCGCTTTAACGGCTCTGGCTGATTCAGCAAAGTCATCTTCACTTTCTGTTTCAACGTTCTTTTCCATTTTCAGGATGACAGAGGTAATAACAAAAGTAACAACGGTTCCCGCGGTGACTCCTGCAATGGTCGCGAGGAAAGAACCTTTCGGCGTTAATGCCAGATAGGCGAATATGGATCCTGGGCTTGGCCCCGCAACTAACCCACCGTCCAGCAGGTGGAATACCCACGTCCCGGTCATTCCCCCGGCAATCATCGCGATCAGGGTCAGAGGCTTCATCAGCACATACGGGAAATACAGTTCATGAATACCACCGAGGAAGTGGATAATCATGGCGCCTGGCGCAGACTTTTTACTCATTCCTTTGCCAAAAATAGCAAAGCCGAGTAACAAACCTAATCCCGGCCCTGGGTTAGATGCCACCATGAAGAAAATTGATTTTCCCGTTTCAGAAGCTTGCTGCATCCCCAGCGGATAATACACCCCCTGATCGATGGCATTGTTCAGAAAGAGGATTTTTGCCGGCTCATTGATTACGGATAGCAACGGCAGATAGCCCGCATGAACCAACGCTTCAATACACTCCTTCACGAAATTATTGGCAATGAGAACCGCCGGGCCGATAACTTCAAACCCCAGCAAGCATAAGAGCATTCCCGCGATACCAAGAGAGAAATTATTGATAACCATCTCGAAGCCTGCAGGAATGCGTTTTTCCAGCAGACGGTCGATATGCTTAATCACCCAACCGCCAAGCGGCCCCATTACCATTGCGCCAAGGAACATCGGGATATCCGCGCCCACAATAACGCCAATAGAACCAATTCCCCCCATCACCGCACCGCGTTTCCCGCCAACCAGATGCCCCCCAGTGGAGCCAATCATGACGGGCAGTAAATAGGTAATCATCGGACCGACAATTTTGGCGAAATGCTCATTCGGCATCCAACCGGTAGGAATAAATAATGCGGTAATAAAACCCCAGGCAATAAACGCACCGATGTTGGGAATGACCATTGCAGTCAAAAACCCACCAAAAGCCTGGACTTTGGCACGAGCAGACTTGTTTTCCATAATAATGTCCTGAAAGGAAACTGTTAATTATGCTTGAGCGATAATATCCGCCAATTGTTTTTCTGATTTAGCCGCTAACAAAGCGGTTAGTGCTTCCTCTTCACATAATAATTCGCTTAAGGCCTGAATAGCGCCAATGTGTGAATCAGCATTAGCCGCCGACAATCCGATTAATAATCTGATACCTTCATCGTCGTCGGCAAATTTCACTTCCTGTTTGAGAAGCGTTAATGACATTCCTGTTTTTAACGCGCCACACTCCGGTCGAGCGTGCGGCATGGCGACGCCTGGCGCTAAAATATAATAAGGACCATTGTTAGTCGTTGAGTCTTTAATGGCCTGAATATAATCCGAATTGACATAATGATTGGCAAGTAAGGATGACATAGAAAAATCAATTGCCTCCTGCCAGTTCCTTGCTGAATTTTTTATTGAGATAGATGATTCGGGAAAGTAATCAATCAGCCGCATACATTTTCCTTATTTTATTTTTAGGGTACGAGTTAGCGTTAAAAATAAAATACGCGCACGGCAAAATGAAATCAATCGAGGAGAAAACTACATACAGCGCAGAGTGTTTTTTAGTGAAGCCTTTAAAAACAATGAATTGAGAAAAGAAATATAAAAATCAATAACAATTATGTGATGAAATCCACAAATACAAAACACCACTAAATATCATATTTGTGATACGCATCCACATTCCTAGGTTGCGTTCGGTTAAATAAATTTACTTGCTTTAAAAAAACGGGCCGCCTGAGCGACCCGTTTTCATCTGCAATCGAAATTACAGCAGTTCTTTTGCTTTCGCGACAACGTTGTCGACGGTGAAGCCAAACTCTTCAAACAGCAGTTCAGCCGGTGCAGACTCCCCAAAGGTAGTCATACCAACGATAGCGCCGTTCAGACCCACGTATTTGAACCAGTAGTCTGCGATACCCGCTTCCACTGCAACGCGTGCGGAAACAGCTTTCGGCAGTACGGACTCGCGATAAGCGGCATCCTGTTTGTCGAACGCATCGGTAGACGGCATGGAAACCACGCGCGCTTTAACGCCTTCAGCGGTCAGTTTGTCCCAGGCAGCCACAGCCAGCTCAACTTCAGAACCGGTAGCGATGAAGATCAGTTCCGGCTGACCGGCGCAATCTTTCAGCACGTAACCACCGCGCGCAATGTTCGCCAGCTGCTCTTCGGTACGTTCCTGCTGTGCCAGGTTCTGGCGGGAGAGGATCAGCGCGGTCGGACCGTCCTGACGCTCTACACCGTATTTCCATGCAACGGCAGATTCAACCTGGTCACACGGACGCCAGGTGCTCATGTTCGGGGTCACACGCAGCGAAGCTACCTGCTCTACCGGCTGGTGAGTCGGGCCATCTTCGCCCAGACCGATGGAGTCGTGGGTATAGACCATCACCTGACGCTGTTTCATCAGCGCAGCCATACGCACCGCGTTACGGGCATATTCCACAAACATCAGGAAGGTGGAGGTGTACGGCAGGAAGCCACCGTGCAGAGAGATACCGTTAGCGATAGCGGTCATACCGAATTCACGTACACCGTAATGGATGTAGTTACCGGCAGTATCTTCGTTGATAGCTTTAGAACCAGACCACAGAGTCAGGTTACTTGGTGCCAGGTCAGCGGAGCCGCCGAGGAATTCAGGCAGCAGAGGACCAAACGCTTCAATCGCGTTCTGAGACGCTTTACGGCTGGCGATTTTCGCCGGGTTAGCCTGCAGCTTAGCGATGAACTCGTTCGCTTTTGCGTCGAAGTCAGACGGCATTTCACCTTTCATACGACGGGTGAATTCAGCGGCTTCCTGCGGGAAGGCTTTCGCATAAGCGGCGAACTTCTCGTTCCATGCAGCTTCTTTTGCCTGGCCTGCTTCTTTCGCATCCCACTGCGCGTAGATTTCAGACGGAATTTCAAACGGCGCGTATTTCCAGCCCAGCTGTTCGCGGGTCAGTGCGATTTCTGCATCGCCCAGCGGCGCACCGTGAGAGTCGTGGGTACCGGCTTTATTCGGGGAACCGAAACCGATGATGGTTTTGCACATCAGCAGTGACGGTTTGTCGGTCACAGCACGAGCTTCTTCAACTGCACGTTTAATCGCGTCAGCATCGTGACCATCAACGCCACGAACCACATGCCAGCCGTAAGCTTCGAAACGCTTAGCGGTGTCATCGGTGAACCAGCCTTCAACGTGGCCATCGATAGAGATGCCGTTGTCATCGTAGAACGCGACCAGTTTACCCAGCTTCAACGTACCGGCCAGGGAACATACCTCGTGAGAGATACCTTCCATCATGCAGCCGTCGCCCATAAACGCATAGGTGAAGTGGTCAACGATGTCGTGACCAGGACGGTTAAACTGCGCCGCCAGCGTTTTTTCGGCGATAGCCATACCCACTGCATTCGCAATGCCCTGACCCAGAGGACCGGTAGTGGTTTCAACACCCGCGGTGTAACCCACTTCCGGGTGACCCGGCGTTTTGGAATGCAACTGACGGAAGTTCTGCAGCTCGGACATCGGCAGATCGTAGCCGGTGAGGTGCAACAGGCTGTAAATCAGCATGGAGCCGTGGCCGTTGGACAGCACAAAGCGGTCACGGTCAGCCCAGGACGGGTTAGTCGGGTTGTGGTTCAGGAAATCACGCCACAGGACTTCGGCAATGTCAGCCATACCCATCGGGGCACCCGGGTGACCGGATTTGGCTTTCTGTACTGCGTCCATGCTCAGCGCACGAATAGCATTGGCAAGCTCTTTACGTGAGGACATTTTGACTCCAGATCGGATAATGAAGGCTGAGCCCTTAACGACTTGACGACAGCGCGTTTTGGGCTACGCCGGAAAAAAGTGCCAACAATGTAACCCAAGCCGCGTGTCATGTACATGGAGCATCCTTTTACCGCTTCAGAAATCTCTGGATCATGCGCGCAAGTTGCGCAATCTTCTCGCCCACTGATTGTTCTTTTCTTTATACTTAGGCCGAGCGTCGGTTCACCTGCAAACGACGCATTTTTTAGAATAATCCTGACTTTGTGCGGAACAGAAAAAATGAAAATTCGCGCTTTACTGCTTGCTACGAGCATGGCGACGGCATTGACCGGCTGCCAGAACATGGACTCTAACGGACTGCTTTCTTCTGGCGCAGAGGCTTTTCAGGCTTATAGTCTGAGCGATACTCAGGTAAAAGCGCTGAGCGATCAGGCCTGTAAAGATATGGACAGCAAGGCTACCATCGCCCCTGCCAACAGCGAGTACGCAACGCGTCTTGGCAAAATCGCCGCCGCGCTTGGCGACAACATTAACGGCCAGCCGGTGAACTACAAAGTCTATATGGCGAAAGATGTGAATGCCTTTGCCATGGCGAACGGTTGTATCCGCGTCTACAGCGGCCTGATGGATATGATGACCGATAACGAAGTCGAAGCGGTGATCGGCCACGAAATGGGCCACGTCGCGCTGGGTCACGTGAAAAAAGGCATGCAGGTTGCGCTGGGGACTAACGCGGTGCGAGCAGCGGCGGCTTCCGCTGGCGGCATTGTCGGCAGCCTGTCGCAGTCGCAATTGGGCGATCTTGGCGAGAAACTGGTGAACTCGCAGTTCTCCCAGCGTCAGGAATCCGAAGCGGATGATTACTCGTATGATTTGTTGCGCAAACGCGGGATCAATCCGGCAGGCCTGGCCACCAGTTTTGAGAAACTGGCAAAACTGGAAGCAGGACGCCAAAGCTCAATGTTTGACGATCACCCGGCATCCGCAGAACGTGCGCAACACATTCGCGATCGCATGAGCGCAGACGGGATCAAATAATCCCCGAACAGTGCCGGATGGCGGCGTGAACGCCTTATCCGGCCTACAAATTCAGCAAAAATGTAGGCCGGATTAGCGTCAGCAACATCCGGCAAAATAGTCCGAAATCCGTTATTCGCCTTTCTTCGCCGCCTGGATATACAGCATCTCCAGTGCCAGCGTAGCCGCCGCCAGCGCGGTGATCTCTGACTGATCATAGGCCGGAGCCACTTCCACTACATCCATCCCGACGATATTCAGATCTTTCAGGCCACGTACCAGCTTGATCGCACGATCGGAAGTCAGACCGCCGATCACTGGCGTACCGGTTCCTGGCGCAAACGCCGGATCGAGGCAGTCGATATCAAAGGTCAGATACACCGGCATATCACCAACAATCTGCTTAACCTGGGCGATGATGTCATCTACGCCGCGATCGTTCACCTGGCAAGCATCCAGCACGGTAAAGCCGTTATCTTTGTCAAACTCTGTACGAATACCGATCTGCACAGAGTGATTCGGATCGATCAGACCTTCGTTCGGCGCAGTGTAGAACATAGTGCCGTGGTCGAACTCACAGCCGTTAGCGTAGGTGTCGGTATGGGCATCAAAGTGTACCAGCGCCATTTTACCAAAGTGCTTAGCGTGCGCGCGCAGGAGCGGCAGCGTGACGAAGTGGTCGCCACCGAAGGAGAGCATACGCTTACCCGCAGAAAGCAACTTCTCAGCGTGCGCCTGCAGTTTTTCACTCATTTCACGGGCATCACCGAACGCATAAACCAGATCGCCGCAGTCCACCACGTTCAGGCGCTCGCGCATATCGAAGTTCCACGGGAAGCGGTTGTGTTCCCATGCCAGGTTAGTGGAAACCTGACGGATCGCCGCCGGACCATGACGACCGCCCGCGCGGCCAGACGTTGCCATATCAAACGGTACGCCGGTGATCACCCAGTCGGCGTCGCTGTCGTACGGCATGAAGTTCATCGGCAGACGCAAAAAACCAAAGGCGTTAGAAACCAGGGAGTTGTCGTATTGATGACCTAAGGTGCTCATGTACTGACCTCTTTTAAAATCGGTGAAAAAAAAATCCCCTCCGCGTCGTTAAGCCCGACGAGGAAGGGATTGATTTACGTGACTACTTGTATAGGCGAATTATCGCCGTTAATTTGCTCAGGTTCAAGCGAACCCCAACAGCATTACTCGTCTTCGAGATAGGTATATCCGTACAGCCCTGCTTCGAACTCTTCGAGGAACTGCTGCTGCAGCTCGGTATCCAGATCAGTGTTTTTCACCTGGTCACGGAACTGCGTTAGCAGGGTGTTCGGATCCAACTGCACGTACTGCAGCATATCCGCCACGGTATCCCCTTCGTCAGACAGCTCAACTTCCACGCTGCCGTCAGGGAAGACAAACACGTCAACCGCTTCGGTATCACCAAACAGGTTGTGCATATTGCCAAGGATCTCCTGGTACGCCCCCACCATAAAGAAGCCCAGCATCGGCGGGTTCTCCGGGTCGTATTCCGGCATCGGCATGGTGGTCGCAATGCCGTCACCATCAACATAGTGGTCGATAGCACCATCAGAGTCACAAGTGATATCCAGCAGCACCGCACGGCGCTCCGGAGCCTTGTTTAGCCCTTCGAGCGGCATCACCGGGAACAGTTGATCGATCCCCCACGCATCCGGCATCGACTGAAACAGCGAGAAGTTGACGTAAATCTTATCCGCCATACGCTCCTGCAGCTCGTCGATAATCGGACGGTGCGCGCGGTTGCTCGGGTCGAGTTGTTTTTGCACATCGTGACACATGTTCAGATAGAGCTGTTCTGCCCACGCGCGTTCCTGCAGGGTAAAGGTGCCTGAAGAGTACCCAACGTGAATATCGTGCAGATCCATCTGGCTGTCGTGCAGCCATTCACGCAGCGAACGCCGGGTTCCCGGCTCATGCATCTCTTGCCAGGTTTCCCACATGCTTTGCAGGGCACGCGGCGCATCGTCAGCCGGAGGCGTTGCTTCGGTGTGTTCGCTACGCTCAACGCCGATAATATTAGACACCAGCACGGTATGATGCGCGGTCACCGCGCGACCAGATTCGGTGATTACCGTCGGGTGCGGCAGACCGTGTTCTTCACAGGCGTCACCAATGGCCCAGATGATGTTGTTCGCGTATTCGTTCAGGCCATAGTTTACGGAGCAGTCAGACTGCGAACGGGTACCTTCGTAGTCCACGCCCAGGCCACCGCCCACGTCGAAACACTGGATATTTACGCCAAGCTTGTGCAGCTCAACGTAGAAACGCGCTGACTCCCGTACGCCGGTAGCAATATCACGAATGTTCGCCATCTGTGAGCCGAGGTGGAAGTGCAGCAACTGAATACTGTCCAGACGACCACGCTCGCGCAGCATTTCTACCAGTTGCAGCACCTGGTTTGCCGCCAGGCCGAATTTCGATTTCTCTCCGCCGGAGGACTGCCATTTGCCGGACCCCTGCGACGCCAGACGCGCACGCACGCCCAGACGCGGAACAACATTCAGTCGTTCAGCTTCATCCAGCACGATAGCGATTTCAGACATCTTCTCGATGACCAGATAGATCTTATGGCCCATCTTCTCGCCAATCAGCGCCAGGCGGATGTATTCACGGTCTTTATAGCCGTTACACACGATCACGCTACGGGTCATTCCGGCATGAGCCAGAACGGCCATCAGTTCAGCTTTGGAACCAGCTTCCAGCCCCAGCGGTTCGCCAGAGTGGATCAGCGATTCAATCACGCGACGGTGCTGGTTAACCTTGATCGGGTAAACGAGGAAATAGTCACCGTTGTAGCCGTAAGACTCACGGGCGCGCTTAAACGCAGCGTTAATCGAACGCAGACGGTGTTGCAGGATCTGCGGGAAGCAGAACAATGCAGGCAAACGCTGGCCCTGCGCTTCACGGGCTTTCACCAATTCAGCAAGGTCAACGCGCGCTTCTGGTACGTCGGGATCCGGGCACACGCTGATGTGGCCCAGTTCATTGACGTCATAGTAGTTATTACCCCACCAGGCAATATTGTAAGTACGCAGCATCTTGCTGGCTTCCTGGGAACTCATTGCAACCTCCTGCATGGAGCGTAGTACACCGTGTTCGCCTGCTGACGAAGGCGAACCCAAAGAAATGTCGTCAGACATAGCGAACCTCAAATTTTATTAACAAGTGTAAAACAGTTGACTACTATCGCAATCCGAAGACGCGATAACAACCCAAATACAGGCAGAATTTCCAGCAGATAGTGCTGACGCTCCGACTGTGCGACCGGTTTCTTTTTCATATCAATGTAAACACGTAACCGAACTTAATGCTGACGGTTCGGCGAAACCACGAGAAAACTCTTGTTTACCAAGAGCGCCCTTGTTCAGTTCTTAGTGACCGCTGCCGGCCCTGGAGTCCTGAGAAGCGCCGAGATGGGTATAACATCGGCAGGTATGCAAGATGCAGATTGCGGGGGACATATGTACACCAGAACGGTGTGACAGATTCAGCAGAATACAACGGTTCATTATCTCGTATCACCTCCACGGTTGCTCCTGACGGAACGAACCCACAAGCCAAAGCTAAAGTTTTAACCCGGCTGGAAGTGGCAACACGATGAAAACGTCGTGTGCTTTTGTATGAGCCGCGCGCGGCGTTTTATACCGAGAACAGAACGAAAAAGCAAAAGATAAATACGCGCATTGCCAGCACCGTCAGGGAAAATTTCCAGTAACATTTTCAGTACAATGCGAGCTCAATCAAAAAAAGCTGGAAATCAGGCGCAGAACAGACTTAAAATAGCCGTCCAGATGTTAATCCATCTATACTGATTAACACTCAGACTGCCAGTGTCCGTCATCTGCAGACTCATGGTAGAATCTTCTACACATGGCTATTCCACTCGACAGTTTGAGCTAACCACATTCTCCTTAGGTGAAATTAAATATGGCAAAACACCTTTTTACGTCCGAGTCCGTATCAGAAGGGCATCCTGACAAAATCGCTGACCAAATCTCTGATGCCGTGCTGGATGCAATCCTGGAGCAGGATCCGAAAGCCCGCGTTGCCTGCGAGACCTACGTCAAAACCGGTATGGTTTTAGTTGGCGGTGAGATCACCACCAGCGCATGGGTTGATATCGAAGAGATCACCCGCAACACGGTTCGCGAAATTGGCTATGTGCATTCCGACATGGGCTTTGATGCCAACTCTTGTGCGGTACTGAGCGCGATTGGTAAACAGTCTCCGGACATCAACCAGGGGGTTGACCGTGCCGATCCGCTGGAACAGGGTGCAGGCGACCAGGGTCTGATGTTTGGTTATGCAACCAACGAAACCGACGTGCTGATGCCAGCCCCGATTACCTACGCTCACCGTCTGGTGCAGCGTCAGGCTGAAGTGCGTAAAAACGGTACCTTATCCTGGCTGCGCCCGGATGCAAAAAGCCAGGTGACCTTCCAGTATGACGACGGCAAAATCGTCGGTATTGATGCGGTTGTTCTGTCGACTCAGCACTCTGAAGATATCGACCAGAAATCGCTGCAAGAAGCCGTTATGGAAGAGATCATCAAGCCGGTACTGCCGACGGAATGGCTGACAGCTTCGACTAAGTTCTTCATCAACCCAACCGGTCGTTTCGTTATCGGTGGCCCAATGGGCGACTGCGGTCTGACGGGTCGTAAAATTATCGTTGATACCTACGGCGGCATGGCACGTCACGGCGGCGGCGCATTCTCTGGTAAAGATCCATCTAAAGTTGACCGTTCCGCTGCTTATGCAGCCCGCTACGTAGCGAAAAACATCGTTGCTGCTGGCCTGGCTGACCGCTGTGAGATTCAGGTTTCCTACGCAATCGGCGTGGCTGAACCGACCTCTATTATGGTGGAAACGTTCGGTACTGAAAAAGTGCCTTCAGAGCAGTTGACCCTGCTGGTACGTGAGTTCTTCGACCTGCGCCCGTATGGCCTGATCCAGATGCTGGATCTGCTGCACCCGATTTACAAAGAAACCGCTGCTTACGGTCACTTTGGTCGCGAACATTTCCCATGGGAAAAAACCGACAAAGCCGCCCTGCTGCGCGAAGCAGCTGGTCTGTAATCACGTCATATCATCACCAAATTAAATAAATCCGGCCTTTACGGCCGGTTTTTTTATGAATTACCCTCGTTATTTATATATAAAAAACAATAAATCATTCTCATGACAACTACATTAAAAATCAAATATTGATATCAATGATTTAATATAATTGACTAATACAATATTTACCCACCCAGGTGAAAAACACAAAAAAAAGAAAGCCACTAATAATATCAATATATAAAATCAAAGGGTTATGAATCCCGCAAAAACATAAGCACGAGTTATTTAATAATTGATATTTTTATATCATATAAATACGATTAAAAGCATTGACCCAATGGTAGATAATTTATAGACTCAAGCAAAAGAAACAATATTATTATTTAAATGACGCATTGAGTGAAAATGAAAAAGCTGAACAGACATAAAGCGCTCATTCTGGCGTTTGCGATATTACCGATTTTGTTTTGTGAACGCGCGGCTGCCGATATAACAATCTACCCGATGTCTGCAATCGTCGATAGCAGCGGGAGCGCTCAAATCAGCGCTTTCACAAACGCTGATAAAACGGAGTTTGTTAAGACACAGATTAAGAAAGTCAGTAATCCAGGTAGCGCCCAGGAATACGAAACCGCCATTAACCCGGCAGAGGGTAGCGGCCTTATGGTCGCGCCCGCAAAGTTCGCGCTATCACCGGGTGCCACGAAAATAATTCGTTTAGTGAATATGAAACCGGTACAAACTGAAACGCTATATCGGGTTTATTTTGAAAACGTAAAAAACCTTGAGCAGGCAGCCGAACGAACTCAACAACAGGCGAGTCTGGGCGTGAATGTGATTTGGGGAGTGCTGGTTTATGTCCCTCCCGCAGAACCAAAAATAGATTTCACGTTTGACCATAAAAATTTGAAAATAACCAACACGGGTAACATACATCTTAAGATTTCCAGTGTGGGTTTTTGCCCCGATAAAAACACCAGCAAAGACTGCGTATGGAGCAAAGAGGTTAAAAAAGCCATTTATCCCGGACAGCAGAAGCAATTATCTGCCGAAGAATTTAACGGTAATAAGTATGCCGCGGTACGGATTAAATATACCAATTGGGTAGAAAAAACGTCTGCCGAAAAGGTGTTTGTTCAGTAGTAAATTATGTCCCGTTTATCGGTCTCATTTAAAAGCATATTGAAATGCACGTTCAACTTTAAGGATATCTTATGAAAACTTTCATCAAACCTTTGCTCCTCACTGTCGTTATGGGACTGTCAGCTAATGCTCTGGCGGTGCAAAAAGATATTACCGTAACCGCCAATGTGGATGCGACCCTGGATCTCACCACTGAGACCGGCGCGGTATTACCGTCTACCCTGCAAATGGGTTATATGCCTGGTACAGGATTAACGCCAGTGACTCAGCAGACTAAAATTTTTACCAATGATGTCGCAAAAGACATCAAAATTAGTCTGGCTGGGGAGGCAAAATTGCTGGATACCGTCGGTACAAATGCCGCGATTCCACTAACCGTGAAGTTTGGCGATACGGCGCTGACAACCACGCCTGCGACCCTGACGGCCACGACGCTGTTTCCGACGGGCGAAAGCACCAATGGCTCAATTATTCAGCCATTAATGATTAGCCAGACCACTCAGGCTCCGGTAGCGACGGGCAGTTACAGTGGTATCGTAAGTATTATCCTGACGCAAGCCGCACCATAAGCCGGTACCGTGGCTATATATCGACCTGCCAGCAGGTCGATATTTACCTTTTTTAAATTGAGACAAGGATATGTCTTCAATCACATGGAAACTCTCATCGTGTTGCATGGCGGTGTATATTGCATTATGCAATCAGTTCGCTTTTGCACAAAGCCAGGTACCGGAAGGCTTTGAAGAATTAGTCACCGGTCAGGACACCTGGCTGGAAGTCAAACTTCTTGGCCAACCTTCGGGCCTATTTGAAGCCACCGTAACTTTTGATAGCGTTCGTTTTAAAGATCCTCAAGCGCTCATCAAGGCGCTAAATTTTCAGCAAAAGCCCGGTTCACCACTCTACCAACAGGCATTACAGTTGCTATCTTCGCCGCTAGCACGTCATGGAAATCTGGCCTGTAGCAGTAACGCCAACGCGCCAGGCTGCGGTTATTTAACAACGGACACTCTGGCAATTATCTATGATGAAAATAACAACGTGGTCGATGTTTTTACCAATAAAGCGCTGTTACCCGAAGCGGATAAAAATGCCCTGTACCATACTCCGACCAGACAAACGGAAAACGCCTTTGTCCACCAGCAGTTGATCAACGTTTCATCCCTGGAGGATTCACAGAGTTTGTCAGTCCAGGGATCCGGGGCGTTGGGGATATTCAGTGACAGTTATATGGGACTGGACTGGTCGCTTAATGCCTGGAAAGGCGAAAGCAGCAATAGCCAGACCGTAAACATCAATGATTTATACTACCGTCAGGGGCTTGGCATTCGTCACTACATGCAGATTGGGCGTATGGATGCCCGTGATCTTTCCAGCAATCTGGGCGGTAATATGAACTTTTCGCTCCTGCCGCTGGAAGCTATTGATGGCGTCCGCATTGGCAGTACGCTGAGCTATCTCAACGTCCAGGAGGCCAGCAAAGGCTCGCCGCTGCTCGTCCTGTTAGCCGCTAAATCGCGCGTTGACGCCTTTCGCGGCAACCAGTTACTGGGAACGTTTTATCTAAATAGCGGCTCAAACACCCTTGATACCTCGAATTTCCCGAGCGGCAGCTACGCTGTAACGCTGAATATTTATGAAAATAACCAGTTAACCCGCAGTGAAGTCCAGCCATTCACTAAAACGGGCCAACTGGAAGACGGGCATGTGCAGTGGTTTTTACAGTTTGGCGAAACAGCGGATAACACCGTGGCTTTCAGCACGAACCAAGAAAACGAAGCATCGCGGGATTCTGTCGTGCAAGCGGGTATTAAAGCCCCACTTTTCACTGAACTGTCGACAACAATCGGCGCAGCCAGCACCGCCGGAGAAAATTATGCCGAAGCAGGCCTGCAATGGAATCACGGGTTTCATGGCGCGATTATCGATGGCGTGCTCAGCACCGATACCCGCTACTTTACGGGTACTGAAGGATCTCGCGGGGATAAACAGCAGATTAGCTACAATGACGGCTTTTCGTTAAGCGTGTTTCGTGATAATGCGCAGGGAAAAAGTTGCAGCAAGGGCAATGCTGAAGCCAACACTTACGCCGATATCGGCTGCTATACCTCATTTAGCGCCACCCTCGCCGTACCGATTAAAAGCTGGTCAACATCATTAGGTTACACTTACAACAAAAACGACAGTTTCTATTCCAGCACAACGAATTATGACGCCCGACAACCCTTTGAGGAAAACCTTGTCAATAATACTCGCTCGCAGACCACTTCAAAAACGTGGCAGCTTAGCGTTAACAAAACCTTCAGCATTAACGATATATTACTAACGACACGCTTTGGCGGCTATCGCCGCGAGAGCGACAATCATCGTGATAATGATAACGGCGTGTATATCGGGTTCAGTCTGACGCGCAGCAGCGTGAAGAGCGCACAAATGCGTAGCAGTAACACGTCATTCAGCTCCGATTTTCGCCATAGCCAGTCAGGAAGCGAAGTCAGCTATAACGCCAGCCAGAACTGGAACTGGGGCAGCCAAAACGATCGCGAACTGGGTATTGATATCGGTGGAACCAATACCGATAGCACCAACGCCTCACTACACGGACGGCTAAATGGCCGCTATGGTGAGAGCAACCTCACCGTTTCCGACTATTATGACCGCGAACAAAGCAACCATCAGATGTCAATTTCCGGGAGTTACAACTCCTCGCTGGCGCTTTCCAGGTCCGGCATGTTTTGGGGCCCAGGCGGCAACGGTGTACCGGGCGGCGCAGTAGCGGTAAATGTAAAAAGTCGGGCAAATGATAGCGAAGAGTTGGCCGATAATGACGCGGAGGTGGACGTCGCCGTTGATGGCGGCGGTTATGCCACGCTTTCGCCAAACAGCAGAGCGCTGTTTCCCGTTACCGCTTTTACACAAAGTCGTGTGACGGTTAATGAAAGCCGCGAACTCAGCAAAGGCAGCCAGGCCAGCATTTCCTCCGGCGCAGGAAGCCAGCAGCTCTTTTTGTTACCCGGAAAAATGAAGCTCCGCGAAGTCACCGTAGAATCTCAGTACACTTTTGTCGGTCAGCTCGTCACACAAGACGGCAAACCATTAACGCCACAAGCCATGCTTAACGCGTCGATATTTAGCGGCGCGGATGACGGTGGTTTTAGCGCGGAATTAAACCATCTGGCAAAAAATTTATATGTGCAGAAAGGCAATACCCTTTATCGCTGCCCGGTTACGGTTCAGGCCACGCGCGATGTCGTACGCTATGTCGGTAAAACAGTTTGTACGGTAGAGAGTTGGCCTTTATTGCCAGCGGAAATACAGGAAGTCGCCGCCGCACGAAAACTGGCAGCCACGATGTTGACGGAAGGGAAATAAGCATGAAGCTGATCAATAATCTTTTTCTTAATAGCATCGTTGTTCTGATGTTACTGATGACCTCTGCCCGCGTTGTAAAGGCTGATATTTTACCCCCGTCACCACAAAATATTGCCATTTCAACAAGCTTTGACAAAGCCGCCTCCCCCGCCACCTTATTCATCTGGAATCATGCCTCCGGTGGGTACGATAGCGGCAATAAAGCCAGGTGGGGGCTGAACTACTGGACTTGTACTTCAGACAGCGATCCCGCGCCGGGTAAGTGTTCAACAAAAAAATACCAATCGGGATGGGACACGCACATCGCCCTGGAGTTTGTTGAACAGCGAAGCGGCGCCACACAGATCCTCAACCTTTACGCGGTACGCACTGGAGAATGGGTACCACCGGAAGGGTGCGGTGGCGATGGCGGAAAGTATGCGGATGAAAAACCCATGAACACTAGCGCGCAAAATAGCTGTTATTCGAAAACCTCCGGGGTATCACTTGTCATCAGGATAGACCCTGCCGAGTTAAAAAAAATTCCTGTGGGCGGCATATGGAAAGCTGGGCTAAAAATTATCCTGCATAATAGCAGTGATAGCGAAAGATATGACTGGCAGGCCGATATCACCCTGAATGTGACCGACAATAATAACCAAAAAATTTATTTACCCGAATTCGGCGAAGCCCAGCCGCAGATCGATTTAAATTTACGCCCGTTACCCGGTACAACGGCCAGCCAAAGTAAAATGCGCGGTACTGCGAATATCGATATGTGTTTATACGATGGCTACGGCGCCAATAGCAGCAGCTTTATACTTAATTTCCAGGATACCGGCCCCGAGGGCGACAGAAACAGCAACCTGTTTTCGGTTTACCGCGAGGGCGGAAATCCCCAGAATGAACAGGACCGGATTGATTACACACTTAGCCTGCGCTCCCCGGTCAGTAATGCCGATATAAATATCAACCGAGGCGAGGATGTCACGCTCAGCAATATAAATCAGGCTCAAATTCGCCAGGTGCATTTGCCCGGTATTCTGCAACCGGTCATTTGCGTTCCCGCACCGTTAAAGCTGCAAACGCCGGAATTCAATATCAGCAGCAAAGCTGCCGGACGCTATAGCGGAACCCTGCGCATCAATTTCACACCGCAACTTTGAGTGATAATCTGATGATATTCGTTAATCTGCGCCGGGCGTTATTGATCACAGGCTGTCTGCTCGCCTGTGCGAAGGCGCAAGCCAATATTCAGGTGGAACCGATGACGGTGAGGCTCAACCCACGCTACACCGGGATGATTGCCGTCACATCAAAAAGTACTGACGCTCAGTTTATCCAGAGCAGAGTGGTGGAAATAGCCTATCCAGGCACAGCGCAAGAACAAGAAAACCCGACGAAGCCAGGGCAACTGAACAGTCTGGTGGTCACTCCGTCAAAGTTCGCGCTTCCGGCTGGCAATAGCCAACAAATACGACTCATCAACCTTACGTCACCGCAGCAGGAAAAAATCTACCGGGTCTGGTTTCAATCTATGACGCCAGAACAATTGCACTATCCGGAGACTGCCACGACCTGGGCCACCGATCTTGCCGTCACGCTGGCGTGGGGCGTGGTGGTGATGGTTCCGCCCGCCACCCCAACCTTTGCCGTCAGTTATCGTGCCGCAACAGGCGAGATAATCAATACCGGTAATCTGCATATTCATCTCCGCCGCATCGGGCTATGTCACGATACCGCCTGTCGCTGGAGCAGCGTGAAAAAAAACATCTATCCCGGACAATCCTGGAATCCCGCAATGGTTAAATTGACAGCCACCACAACCGGTTATCTTTCCTTGGATTATGTGGATGATTACACCGGAGAACAGGGAACGCTGAAAATCGCCCTTAACTAATCCCATCGAAAAATGAAAGCGGTTACACCTTATATTGTTCAATAAAAAAGTTCATAGCATCACACAGCCCTGCTAAATGCCATTATGTTACATATTTTTTCAGTATCGTCTGAATTACGTACAATCACACATATTTCATTTTTTAAAAATGATTTACTTTCAATAAGATAATCAATAACCCACACAAATGTTAGTGTAACCGATTACACTAATGTGATGTGATTCGCATTTTTTTACCCCGTACTCACCTACCCTTAACATCAACAAAACGAGCTACCCAACGGAGGGCATCATGCCTGACAATAAAAAAACGGGGCATTCCAACAAAGCCATGACATTTTTTGTCTGCTTCCTGGCAGCCCTGGCTGGATTACTTTTTGGCCTGGATATCGGTGTTATTGCCGGAGCTTTACCGTTCATCACCGACGAGTTCCAAATTACCCCACACACTCAGGAATGGGTGGTGAGTTCCATGATGTTTGGTGCGGCAGTGGGCGCCGTCGGCAGCGGTTGGCTCTCCTTCAAACTGGGGCGTAAAAAAAGCCTGATGATCGGCGCAATCCTGTTTGTTGCCGGTTCGCTGTTCTCCGCCGCAGCGCCAAACGTAGAAGTGCTGCTGGTTTCGCGCGTGCTGCTCGGCCTGGCAGTCGGCGTTGCGTCTTATACCGCACCGTTGTACTTGTCCGAAATCGCCCCGGAAAAAATTCGCGGCAGCATGATTTCTATGTATCAGTTAATGATCACCATCGGTATTTTAGGTGCGTATCTTTCCGATACGGCATTTAGCTACAGCGGCGCATGGCGCTGGATGCTGGGCGTGATCATCATCCCTGCCCTGTTACTGCTGGTTGGCGTCATCTTCCTGCCGGACAGCCCGCGTTGGTTTGCGGCTAAACGTCGTTTTGTCGATGCCGAACGCGTTCTGTTGCGTCTGCGTGACACCAGCGCTGAAGCCAAACGCGAGCTGGATGAAATTCGTGAAAGTCTGCAGGTGAAGCAGAGCGGCTGGGCGCTGTTTAAAGAAAACAGCAACTTCCGCCGCGCGGTTTTCCTTGGCGTCCTGCTACAGGTGATGCAGCAGTTCACCGGGATGAACGTCATTATGTATTACGCGCCAAAAATCTTTGAGCTGGCGGGTTACACCAACACCACCGAACAGATGTGGGGGACCGTTATTGTCGGTCTGACCAACGTGCTGGCAACCTTTATCGCCATTGGCCTGGTTGACCGCTGGGGCCGTAAACCTACGCTGATCCTCGGCTTTATCGTCATGGCCGTCGGTATGGGCGTGCTGGGTACCATGATGCACGTGGGTATTCACTCGCCAGCCGCACAATACTTCGCTGTGCTGATGCTGCTAATGTTTATCGTTGGCTTTGCGATGAGCGCCGGTCCGCTGATTTGGGTACTGTGTTCTGAAATCCAGCCGCTGAAAGGTCGCGATTTCGGCATCACCTGCTCTACCGCGACTAACTGGATTGCCAACATGATTGTCGGCGCAACCTTCCTGACGATGCTGAACTCGCTGGGCAGCGCCAACACCTTCTGGGTCTACGGTGGCCTGAACGTACTGTTCATCTTCCTGACCCTGTGGCTGATACCTGAAACTAAAAACGTCTCTCTGGAACACATTGAACGTAACCTGATGAAAGGTCGTAAACTGCGCGAAATTGGCGCACACGACTAATCACGTGAGGCTTCCTCCCAAGCGGGAGGGAGCCTTCCTCTTGCAGTCCCTTCCCTGTCGCACTATCCTCTGGCGTTATGAAAACCTCCCGTCTCCCTATCGCCATCCAGCAAGCCGTTATGCGCAGCCTGCGGGAAAAACTCGCTCAGGCCAATCTCAAGCTCGAACGCCAATACCCGGAACCAAAGCTGGTTTACCAACAGCGCGGAACCGCCGCGGGTACCGCGTGGCTACAAACCTACGAAATTCGTCTTAATCCAGTTCTGCTGATGGAGAATGTTGACGCGTTCGTTAACGAAGTGGTGCCCCATGAACTGGCGCATCTACTGGTGTGGAAACACTTTGGCCGCGTGCCGCCGCACGGGAAAGAGTGGAAATGGATGATGGAGAGCGTGCTGGGCGTACCAGCCCGGCGCACACATCACTTTGAACTGCAATCCGTGCAGCGTAAGACCTTTACTTACCGCTGCAAGTGTCAGGAACACCAACTGACCGTCCGCCGCCATAACCGCGTTGTACGCGGCGAAGCCACCTACCGCTGCGTCCACTGCGGCGAACCGCTGGTTGCCGAATAATCTTCAGAATTATCAGGAACTTTTCTGATCTAACTGATTGCATACAGGAATGACTTTCGCTACGTTGCGGGCTGGTTTTGACACGGAGTTCGTGATGTATCGTAATCTTTCTTTTGCTGCGGCCCTGTTTGCCGCTGCATTTTCAGGCTCGGTTTTAGCCGAAGGCATCAACAGTTTCTCTCAGGCAAAAGCAGCGGGCGTTAAAGTTAACGCCGATGCGCCAGGGGATTTCTATTGCGGATGTAAAATTAACTGGCAAGGCAAAAAAGGGGTCGTTGACCTCGAATCCTGCGGCTATAAAGTACGAAAAAACGAAATCCGCGCCAGTCGAATTGAATGGGAACACGTTGTCCCCGCCTGGCAATTTGGTCATCAGCGCCAGTGCTGGCAGGACGGAGGGCGTAAAAACTGCGCTAAAGATCCGGTCTATCGCAAAATGGAAAGCGATATGCATAACCTGCAGCCCGCAGTGGGTGAGGTCAATGGCGATCGCGCAAACTTTATGTACAGCCAGTGGAACGGTGGCGAAGGCCAATATGGACAATGCACCATGAAGGTTGACTTCAAAGAGAAAGTTGCCGAGCCGCCAGCCCGCGCCCGTGGTGCTATCGCGCGTACCTATTTTTACATGCGCGACCAGTACGACCTGACGCTCTCCCGCCAGCAAACTCAGCTTTTTAATGCCTGGAATAAGCAGTATCCGGTCACCGACTGGGAGTGTGAGCGCGACGAACGCATTGCGAAGGTACAGGGGAACCATAACCCCTATGTGCAACGCGCTTGCCAGGCGCAAAAGAGCTAACCTACACTAGCAGCCATATTTTTTAACCATGCCCTGGCCTTTTGCAGCCCGGGGCCATGACGCGGATGTTTAACTATGCGCATTCCTCGCATTTATCACCCTGAGCCACTCGCTTCCGGTAGCCAAATTTCACTGTGTGAAGATGCAGCCAACCATATCGGCCGCGTGCTGCGTATGGGGCCAGGCCAGGCGCTACAGCTGTTTGATGGCAGCAATCAGGTATTCGACGCCGAAATCACCCACGCCAGTAAGAAAAGCGTGGACGTGAAGGTGCTTAACGCTGAACTCGACGATCGAGAATCGCCGCTGCACATCCACCTGGGCCAGGTGATGTCGCGGGGTGAAAAAATGGAATTTACTATCCAAAAATCGATCGAACTGGGTGTAAGCCTCATTACGCCACTTTTTTCTGAGCGCTGCGGCGTTAAACTGGACAGCGAACGCCTGAACAAGAAGCTCCAGCAGTGGCAGAAAATCGCCATTGCCGCCTGCGAACAGTGCGGTCGTAATCGGGTGCCTGAAATTCGCCCGGCGATGGATCTGGAAGCGTGGTGCGCCGAACAGGATGAAGGTCTGAAACTGAACCTGCATCCCCGCGCCAGCGCCAGCATCAATACGCTGCCGCTCCCGGTGGAACGCATCCGCTTGCTGATTGGCCCCGAAGGTGGGCTGTCGGCAGATGAAATTGCCATGACCGCACGGTATCAGTTTACTGATATTCTGTTAGGACCTCGCGTTCTGCGTACTGAGACAACTGCGCTCACCGCCATCACCGCGCTTCAGGTGCGTTTTGGCGATCTGGGCTAACGGAGAAGAACAATGATCAAGCTCGGCATCGTGATGGATCCCATCGCAAGCATCAACATCAAGAAAGATTCCAGCTTCGCTATGCTGCTGGAAGCGCAACGTCGCGGTTACGAAATTCATTATATGGAAATGGCCGATCTCTATCTGATCAACGGTGAAGCCCGCGCCCGTACGCGCACCCTGAGCGTAGAGCAGAACTACGACAAATGGTATGAGTTCAATAGCGAGCAGGATCTCCCGCTGGCAGATCTGGACGTCATTCTGATGCGTAAGGATCCGCCGTTTGATACCGAGTTCATCTACGCAACCTATATTTTGGAACGTGCAGAGGAGAAAGGGACGCTAATCGTCAACAAACCGCAGAGCCTGCGCGATTGTAACGAGAAGCTGTTCACCGCATGGTTTGCCGACCTGACGCCGGAAACGCTGGTCACGCGTAACAAAGCGCAGCTGAAAGCCTTCTGGCAAAAACACAACGACATTATTCTCAAACCGCTGGACGGTATGGGCGGCGCATCTATTTTCCGCGTGAAGGAAGGCGATCCGAACCTTGGCGTCATTGCCGAAACGCTGACCGAGCACGGTACCCGTTACTGCATGGCGCAGAACTATCTGCCAGCAATTAAAGACGGCGATAAACGCGTGCTGGTGGTCGATGGCGAACCCGTTCCGTACTGCCTGGCGCGTATTCCACAAGGCGGCGAAACCCGTGGCAACCTGGCGGCCGGCGGTCGTGGCGAGCCGCGTCCATTAACCGACAGCGACTGGGAAATTGCACGTCGCATTGGGCCAACGCTGAAAGCAAAAGGCTTGATTTTTGTCGGTCTGGATATCATTGGCGACCGTCTGACGGAAATTAACGTCACCAGCCCAACCTGTATTCGTGAAATTGAAGCGGAGTTCCCGGTTTCGATTACCGGTATGCTGATGGACGCCATCGAGGCACGTTTGCAGAAATAAATAAGTTGCCGGATGGCGATGCCTTCGCGTCTTATCCGGCCTACATTTGCACCCCGTAGGCCGGATAAGGCGAAACCGCCATCCGGCAAAGCTATCTTCAGAGGGTGACATCTTCGCGCTTTGCCCACATACTGGGCTCTGTTGCTTTTTTGAACCAGGAAACAGAACCTCTGACAATGAATTTACAGCATCACTTTCTAATTGCCATGCCTGCTCTCCAGGATCCGATTTTCCGCCGTTCCGTGGTGTATATCTGTGAACACAATGAGAACGGAGCAATGGGGATTATCGTCAATAAACCTCTGGAAAATTTACAAATTGAAGGGATTCTGGAAAAGCTGAAGATTACTCCAGAAGCACGCGATCCTGCCATTCGTCTGGACAAACCGGTGATGCTCGGCGGCCCGCTGGCGGAAGACCGTGGATTTATTCTACACACCCCGCCGTCACGCTTTGCCTCCAGTATTCGCATTTCAGATAACACTATCATCACTACCTCCCGCGATGTGCTTGAAACCCTGGGTACACAGGAGCAACCCTCTGAAGTGCTGGTTGCGCTGGGCTATTCATCATGGGAAAAAGGTCAACTGGAACAAGAGCTACTGGATAACGCCTGGCTCACGGCCCCCGCAGACCTCAACATCTTGTTTAAAACGCCGATTGCCGACCGCTGGCGCGATGCGGCGAAGCTTATCGGGATAGATATTCAGACCATGCCTGGCGTGGCGGGACACGCCTGATGAGCGGAACATTACTCTCTTTTGATTTTGGTACGAAAAGTATCGGCGTCGCGGTTGGTCAACGCATTACCGGTACGGCGAGACCCTTGCCCGCCATCAAAGCACAAGACGGTACGCCAGACTGGAGTTTGATTGAACGCCTGCTAAAAGAGTGGCAGCCGGACGAAATCATTGTCGGTCTGCCGCTCAACATGGATGGCACTGAACAACCCCTTACTGCGCGCGCACGCAAATTCGCTAACCGCATTCACGGTCGCTTTGGCGTAACCGTAACGCTGCACGATGAACGTTTGAGCACCGTCGAAGCCCGCTCAGGCCTGTTTGAGCAAGGCGGATACCGGGCGTTGAATAAAGGCAAAGTAGATTCCGCTTCTGCCGTTATTATCCTTGAAAGCTATTTCGAGCAGGGCTACTAAAGTCGCCCCTGCGCCTGGCGCTGCTGCTGACTTTGTGCAAACGTCTGCATACCTGTCTGCTGCCCGGTTTGAATCACACCGGGTAGCTGATGCGTTTTCCCTTCGCGGATCAAATTACCCACGGCGGGCGTGTTGACGAGCAGCTCGAATAGCGCCACGCGTCCTCCCTGCTTATCTTCCTCCAGCTTTTGCGAAAGTACCGCCCGCAGGCTGTCTGCCAGTTGGTTACGCACCGGATCTTTCTCCTGAGCGGGAAAGGTGTCCACCAGCCGCGCGATGGCCTGCGCCGCCCCTCGCGTATGTAAGGTTGCCAACACCAGATGCCCGGTCTCCGCTGCCGTTAAGGCCAAACGAATAGTTTCCACGTCGCGCAACTCGCCCAGCAAAATGACGTCGGGATCTTCGCGTAACGCGCCGCGCAAACCGGCAGCAAAAGAAGCGCAGTGTACGCCCACCTCCCGCTGTTGAATAAGACAACGCTGGCTGGTGTAGCGATATTCAATCGGATCTTCCAGCGTCAGAATATGCCCCGCAACATGTTGATTAAGGTACTCCACCATCGCCGCCAGGGTGGTTGATTTACCGCTTCCGGTGGCGCCAGTAACCAGAACTAATCCATTTTCACTGTGCAGCAGTTCAGGTATGGCCTCGGGAGTCTGGAGATCGTCTAAACAAGGACATTCAAGCGGTAGCAATCTTAGCGCCAGCGAGGTTCCCTGCTGATGAGCAAATGCGCTGGCGCGCAGACGCCAGGAGTTCGCTAACGTAAGGGCAAAATCAATCTGCCCCTGTTCCCGCCACTGTACCTGTTGTTGCTCACTGAGCCAGCACATCAGCAGATTCTCTACGTCAGGGGGAGTAAATGGTGCGGTTTCGACTTTTCCACGTATGCGCCAGCGCGCAGGCCATGCATTGCACAGGTGTAGATCCGACACGTTATGCTTTACACTAAGGGCCACTATTTCTTCCATATTCATATGAACATCCTCGGAAAATGAACGATATCGCGCATAACCTGGCACATGTCCGGGACAAAATCTCAGCCGCCGCGACGCGTTGCGGGCGGTCTTCAGAAGAAGTTATGTTGCTTGCAGTCAGCAAAACCAAACCTGCGAGCGCCATCGAAGAAGCCATGACCGCAGGGCAGCGCGCCTTCGGTGAAAACTATGTCCAGGAAGGGGTGGATAAGATCCGCTACTTTCAGGATAAAGGCGTTAGCGATCTGCAGTGGCACTTTATCGGCCCGCTGCAGTCGAACAAAAGTCGTCTGGTCGCTGAACATTTTGACTGGTGCCATACGATTGATCGTCTGCGTATCGCTGCCCGTCTGAGCGAACAGCGCCCGGCGGAACTGCCGCCGCTCAATGTGTTGATTCAGATTGATATCAGCGATGAGAACAGTAAGTCAGGTATTCCGCTTGCAGAGCTTGATGCACTGGCCGCTGAAGTTGCCGCGCTGCCACGCATTACCCTGCGTGGTCTGATGGCGATTCCGGCGCCAGAGTCAGATTATGTAAGGCAGTTTGAAGTTGCACAGCAAATGGCGGTAGCATTTGCCGGGTTGAAAACACGCTACCCACGTATCGACACGCTCTCACTGGGGATGTCTGATGATATGGATGCCGCCATTGCGGCGGGTAGCACGATGGTGCGCATCGGGACTGCCATTTTTGGTGCTCGTGATTACACTAAAAAATAAGGAAAACTAAGGAACACCATGAATACGTTGACCTTCCTGCTCTCAACGGTAATTGAGTTGTATACCATGGCGCTGCTGCTACGCGTGTGGATGCAATGGTCTCGCTGCGATTTCTACAACCCGTTCTCGCAGTTTATTGTGAAAATCACTCAACCCATTATTGGGCCGTTACGCCGTATTATTCCCCCGATGGGGCCAATTGACAGCGCATCGGCATTAGTTGCGCTCGTTCTGAGCTTTATCAAGGCCATCGTGCTGTTTAAGGTGGTTACGTTCCAGCCGATCATCTGGATCGCCGCCGTGCTGATTGTCCTGAAGACCATCGGACTGCTGATTTTCTGGGTTCTGCTGGTGATGGCGATTATGAGCTGGGTCAGCCAGGGCCGTAGCCCTGTGGAGTACGTGCTGATTCAACTGGCAGATCCGCTGCTGCGTCCTATTCGTCGCTTACTTCCAGGCATGGGCGGGATCGATTTCTCGCCAATGATCCTGGTTCTGCTGCTATATGTCATTAACATGGGCATCGCAGAAGTATTACAGGCGACAGGTAACATGCTGCTGCCGGGGCTGTGGATGGCGCTATGAGTGCCGTTACCCCCTGCGATGACGGTCTGGTTTTACGGCTCTACATTCAGCCTAAAGCCAGCCGTGACAGTATTGTAGGTTTACATGGCGACGAGCTAAAAGTCGCCATTACCGCCTCACCGGTTGATGGGCAAGCCAATAGCCATCTGGTGAAGTTTCTCGGCAAACAGTTCCGCGTGGCTAAAAGCCAGGTCGTCATTGAGAAGGGCGAGCTTGGCCGTCACAAACAGGTTAAAATCATTCATCCGCAACAGATCCCGCCCGAAATTGCGGCGCTAACTGATTAGGTATCCCATGCAAAAAGTTGTCCTCGCGACCGGCAACGCCGGTAAAGTGCGTGAACTCGCCTCTCTTCTGAGTGATTTCGGTCTTGATGTTGTTGCCCAAACGGATCTGGGTGTTGATTCTGCAGAAGAGACCGGGCTGACGTTTATTGAGAACGCCATTCTGAAGGCACGTCATGCCGCGCAAATTACCGGTTTACCCGCCATTGCTGATGACTCCGGTCTGGCGGTAAATGCCCTTGGCGGCGCGCCGGGCATCTATTCAGCCCGCTATTCCGGCGAAGATGCAACCGATCAGCAGAACCTGGAAAAACTGCTCCATACCCTGCAGGATGTTCCTGATGACAAGCGCCAGGCACAATTCCACTGCGTGCTGGTATATATGCGCCATGCAGACGATCCAACACCTGTGGTTTGCCACGGACGCTGGCCGGGCGTTATTGCCCGTGAACCTGCCGGAAACGGTGGTTTTGGCTACGACCCAATCTTCTTTGTGCCGTCTGAAGGGAAAACCGCCGCCGAACTGACCCGCGAAGAAAAGAGCGCGATTTCTCACCGCGGACAAGCACTGAAGCTGTTGCTGGATGCCCTGCGTAATGGTTAAGCTTCCGCCGCTAAGTCTTTACATTCACATCCCGTGGTGCGTGCAGAAATGTCCGTATTGCGACTTCAACTCGCATGCGCTAAAAGGCGAAGTCCCTCACGACGATTATGTGCAGCATCTGCTGAGCGATCTGGATTCTGAGGTGGCCCACGCCCAGGGCCGTGAAGTAAAGACGATTTTTATCGGTGGAGGTACGCCGAGCCTGCTGTCCGGCCCGGCAATGCAAACGCTGCTCGACGGCGTGCGCGCACGGCTGAATCTCGCCGCAGATGCAGAAATCACGATGGAGGCAAATCCCGGTACGGTAGAAGCCGATCGCTTTGTGGATTATCAACGCGCTGGCGTAAACCGTATCTCCATTGGTGTACAGAGCTTTAGCTCCGCCAAACTCGAACGTCTGGGACGTATTCACGGGCCGGAAGAAGCCAAACGTGCAGCGCACCTGGCGAGCGGTCTGGGACTACGCAGCTTTAACCTTGACCTGATGCATGGTTTACCGGATCAGACGCTGGAAGAAGCGCTGGGCGATTTACAGCAGGCCATCGCCCTCAACCCACCGCATCTTTCATGGTATCAGTTAACCATCGAACCGAACACGCTGTTCGGGTCCCGACCGCCGGTATTACCGGAGGATGACGCGCTGTGGGATATTTTTGAGCAAGGCCACCAGTTGCTGACCGCCGCGGGATATCAGCAATATGAAACCTCAGCCTACGCCAGACCAGGTTATCAGTGTCAGCACAACCTAAATTACTGGCGTTTTGGCGACTATCTAGGCATTGGATGCGGCGCGCACGGCAAAGTCACTTTCCCTAACGGTCGCATCCTGCGCACTACCAAAACGCGACATCCGCGCGGATATATGCAAGGACGTTATCTGGAAAGCCAGCGTGATGTCGCCGAGGCCGATAAGCCGTTTGAGTTTTTTATGAACCGTTTTCGGCTGCTGGAAGCCGCGCCTCGCGTGGCGTTTACGCAATATACCGGGCTTACCGAAGATGTTATTCGTCGCCAGATCGATGAGGCTATTGACCAGGGCTACCTGAGTGAATCCGATGAATACTGGCAGATTACCCAACACGGTAAGCTGTTTTTGAATTCGCTGCTGGAACTGTTTCTTACTGAGTAATCTCTGTGCGCCTGCCGGCGCATTTTCTTCCACAAATTTCTCTCAATATTGTACTCGAAAAAACCGAGTACAATACACGTCATTTATTGATAATAACCCTATTAATTATTTTATGCGTTTTAAATAGCCTCTTCACCAACATAAATATATTGAACACAGCGCACAAAATAAGATCAAACTGCTGCCATACAAAAGGTATGTGATCTATATAGTGGATAGATGTCTGACAACTATATTAATTTATCATACAGAAAAGGGTGAACCATCATCAGATGTCAACCAATCACTGTACCTTAAAGCACGGAGCTTACTTATGAAAATCAAAACCTTTTCCCGCTCGCTAGTCTGTGCGTCCTTGTTGGCGCTACTTAGCACTGGCGCAAATGCTGCTGAAAAAGTGACTCTCAAACTGGCACACAACCTTGAACGCAGCCATGTGGTTCACCAGGCTTTCGAAGAAATGGCCAAAGAGGTAAAACAACTCTCCGACGGTAAAATGATTGTACGTATATATCCCAGTAGTCAAATGGGTAATGCCCGTGAAACGATGGAGTTGTTACAAAATGGCGCGCTGGATATGACAAAAGGATCTGCCAGTGATTTAGAGTCATTTGATAATATTTATGCCATTTATAATTTACCTTTCTTATTTAAAGATCAAAACCATTTCAACAACGTTGTATTTGGTGAGGTAGGTAAAGAGATTATGGAATCCACAAAAGAAAAGGGATTCTTTGCGTTATCTGCTTACGTTGCCGGCACGCGTAGTTTTTATGCCAAAAAACCTATTACCAAACCAGATGATCTGAAAGGCCTGAAAGTCCGCGTTCAACCTAGCCCCACAACCATTAAGATGGTTGAGCTGATGGGCGGATCGCCAACACCCATTTCCTTCGGTGAGGTTTATACCGCCATGCAACAAGGTGTAGTGGATGGCGCAGAGAATAACGTTCCATCCTGGGTACAAACACGTCATATCGAAATAGCTAAAGTCTTCTCCGAAGATGAGCACGCCTCTATTCCAGATTTTCTCGTTATCTCAACCAAAACATGGAATAAGCTGACCCCGGAACAACAACAGATCCTTCATCAAGCGGCTAAAAACTCCGAGGCTTATCAACAAAAGTTGTGGGATAAAATCGATGCTGATACCCGAGCTCAGGCAAAAGCGATGGGTGGAGAGATTATCAAAGTTGATAAAGCCCCTTTCCGCGCAGCTGTTCAACCGCTGTTTGATGACTTCAAAAAAGACCCAAAACATGCAGCTCTGCTGGCGAAGTTTGAGGACGCAGTACAATAACCGTTTGGGCCATTGATTGGCCCTGTTTCACCAGGAAACTCACCATGATATTTAACCGCCTTAAGCTTGCGGTAGACCGCGTCATTGCCGCATTCTCGGTCATCGTAATGATTGCGCTGGTAGTGTGCGTAGTCTGGCAAGTTTTTAGCCGCTACGTGCTCAATCAGCCCAGCACCTTAACTGACGAACTGGCGCGCTTCTTAATGATCTGGGTCGGATTATTAGGTGCAGCCTATACCGTAGGCGCCCAGCGCCACCTGTCCATCGATCTACTGTTCATGTCGATCAATAAACGTAAACAGGCGTTATTGAGCTTATTCATTAATCTGCTGATTTTTGGCTTTGCTGGTTCAGTCATCGTCACCGGCGGTATCAAGCTGATTAATAAAACGCTGGCAACGCTGCAAGTTTCTGCGGCCATGCAAATTCCAATGGGTTACGTGTATATCATCCTGCCGCTAAGCGGCGCAGTCATGATGTTCTATGCCCTGTGGTTTATTCACCAAAATGTTCAGCAACTGAAACAATCTTCGCAGGGAGTAATTTGATGGAAGGCTATATCGCACTAACCCTGTTTGGCTGCTTCTTTGTCCTGGTGTTCATTGGCGTACCTATTTCGTTCTCCATCGGTATCGCCACCGTAGCCTCAATGCTGCTGATGTTTCCTTGGGATGTTGCCGTTATCACTGTCTCTCAACGTCTGGCAAACGGATTAGATAATTTTGCCCTATTGGCGATCCCGTTTTTCATTTTCGCAGGTACGCTGATGAACAGCGGTGGGATCGCCATCCGGCTGATTAACCTGGCGCAGGTGATGGTTGGGCGAGTTCCCGGCTCACTTGGTCATGTCAACGTGCTGGCAAACATGATGTTTGGTTCGATATCCGGCTCTGCCGTTGCCGCTGCTGCTGCCGTTGGCGGTACACTTAACCCTATTCAAACAAAGCAAGGATACGACCCAACCTTCTCGACAGCCGTTAACGTTTCCTCCTGTATTACCGGGCTGTTAATTCCACCATCAAATGTGTTAATTGTGTTTTCTCTCACTGCTGGCGGTGTTTCAGTTGCTTCGTTATTTATGGCGGGTTATTTACCAGGGATCCTGATGGGGCTTTCGATCATGGTGGTATGCGCCATTATCGCTAAACGCCGTGGTTATCCCCTGTCGGAAAGACCAACCTGCGCACAGGCAGTAAAAGCCCTTCTGGATGCGCTACCGAGTCTGTTACTGGTCATCATTGTGATGGGCGGTATTTTAGGTGGGATCTTTACCGCAACAGAAGCCTCAGCGATTGCGGTCGTCTACACCTTCATTCTCTCGGTGCTGATTTACCGGGAAGTAAAATGGCGTGATTTACCAAAGCTGATCCTGGAATCAGTCGTGATGACCTCTATCGTACTGTTACTGATCGGCTTCTCTGTCGGCATGTCCTGGGCGATGACCAATGCCGATATTCCCTACATGATCAGCGACACATTAATGGGTATTTCCGATAATCCACTGATCATCCTACTGTTAATCAATATTGTACTACTGGTTGTTGGGATCTTTATGGATATGACACCGGCAGTCCTGATCTTTACCCCCATTTTCTTGCCAATCGCTCAAGAGTTAGGTATGGATCCGGTACATTTCGGTATCATGATGGTCGCCAACCTGTGCATTGGTCTGCTGACACCGCCAGTAGGAAGTGCATTGTTTGTAGGCTGTTCGATTTCTGGCGTGAAGATCCAGCAATTGATCAAACCCCTGCTGCCGTTTTACGCCGCATTGCTGGTCGCACTCATGATGATCATATACATTCCACAGATCTCTCTGTTTATTCCACAGATGCTGGGGTTGATGTAAAGACGAAGAGTAACTGCCTCTGGAAAATGCCCCAACGCTACGGCAGGGGCATTTTTTATACCATTAATACTGATTAAACATTTCCTGGATCTGCTTAGGATCCTTGGTTTGGGTCAGCGCAAGCTGCAGCAGAACACGCGCTTTTTGCGGGTTCAGAGAGCCTGAAGCCACAAACCCGTATTTTGCATCATCAACTTCAGCATCCTGGGTGGTGGCGCCCGTTGGTACACGGGATGAACGCACCACAACGGTACCTTTGTGTGCGGCAGTTGCCAGCGTATCGAAAATGGTTTTATACAGGTTACCGTTACCTACACCCGCACTGACGATCCCGGCGTAACCTGCGTCTACTAATGCTTTGGCTGGCAGATCGGAGGCGTTAGCGTAGTTGTAAACAATCCCAACTTTTGGCAGCTCGGTCAGCTTAGATACATCGAACGGGGTGGATGTGGTGTGTTTACGCGCAGGCGTACGCTGGTAGTCAATTTTACCGTTATGGATATAACCCAGCGGACCATAGTTAACAGATTTGAAAGTAGCGACATCTGTGGTGTTAGTTTTGGTCACATCGCGACCATCCATAACGGTGTCGTTCATCACCACCAGCACACCACGGTTGGCAGAGGCTTTGTCTGCGGCGGTTACCACAGCGTTATACAGGTTGAACGGGCCATCAGCGCTCATACCCGTAGACGGGCGCATTGCGCCGACCAGCACCACCGGCTTGTTGCACTTGACGGTGAGATCGAGGAAATAGGCGGTTTCTTCCATAGTATCCGTACCATGTGTTACCACGAAGCCGTCAGTTTTATCACACTCGGTATTAATCTTTTTCGCCAGCGTTAGCCAGACTTCATCATTCATATCCTGGGAGCCGATGTTCACCACCTGCTCGCCTTTCACAACCGCAATATCTTTCAACTGAGGTACGGCATCAACCAGATTTTCTACGCCAACCTTACCAGCCGTGTAGTTAGATTTTGTTGCGGAGTCACCGCCGCCGGCAATCGTCCCGCCGGTAGCTAAAATAGTGATGTTTGGCAGTGCAAGCGCCGCGCCGCTGAAACCCATAACCAGTGCGGCAAGTGCCGTTCTCTTGAAAAACTCCATGTTATTTCTCCAGTTACTTGAATTTGCAGCATTATGTCTATCTTACAGATGAATAATGTGACGCCATCCAATTAACCAGATTAATATCTCCATCAAATTGTTATTCTTAGAGATGGATATCAAAAAAACAGAAAAGTACAAAATAAAACGGCACAGAATGTTTCTGTGCCGTTAAAAAGAGGTGAAGATTATTTCAGAGTGCTAACCAGCGTTTTACGATCGTTTTCCAGCGTCACGACGCGGGCACAAACATCTTTGCCAAACTGCTGGAAGTCTTGTTCCTGATTCTTCCATTCGTTCTGAATGGAGGTTTGCAAACCTCCGAGGCTTCCGAGCACGCCCTGCAGCGGATTACCACCGCCTTTGAGCACGGCTTTCGCCCCCATCTCGTTGATGCTGTCCTGCAAAATACCGCCCATCGCCTGATTCACCAGCTGTTGTCCATCCGCGCGGACCTGATCAATCGCCTTATAATGGAAGGTCAGACCGTCAGTGCGATGCTCAATGATGCGGTTCATCTGCTCTTTCAATTGCGCATCCAGCTTGGTTAAGCGGCCACGCATGTTGCTGCTTTCGCCGACCTCTTTGGCGATGATTTTATCCAGCGCCACGCGACCTTTCTCCACGCGCGCTCTGGCACCTTCGTCAATCCACGGCAGGCTGCTACGCAACGCCGCCTGATAATCTTTGGCCTGCTCACGCTGCGCGGCGTTCAGGTTGTACTGTTTACCGTTAAAGGTGACATCACCGGCCTGGGTAATGACCAGGTTGCCGTTCTCACCCTTCACCTGTACCGTTTGTGGACTCAAAATCACATCGTCACGCGGGGTGACGCTGCACTGATAATCTGCATGTGCGGCCATCGCCGTGAACGTTAGGACTGCCGCCAGCAGCGTTTTGCGCATCATATCTTTCCCTCAATACAAATTGGGCCGGCATTTGCCGACCCTTTGCTACTTAGTCCCACCAAATATCGAAAAGTTCGCTGGTGCGCACTTCTTCGAGTTTGTGCTCTTCCAGCCACTTACGCACGATAGCCTGATGTTCTTCGGTGCATTTGCCGATTTCCTGCAGACAGATCAGACCTTCCCAGGCCAGATAGCCGCTGCCGTCAAAGGCCAGCTTGTTCGGTTCGATAACTTCATTGATAAAATCATCAACGATCTGATCGACCTGCTCTCCAGATGTACCTTCCGGGAAACGCCATGCAACCGAAAATCCTACTTCCTGGAATTCGTCGATGTGCATTTTTTTACGCAGACGACGGCTACGGTTCTTTGCCATTATTTCACCCTCTCGAACATTAAGTCCCATACGCCATGGCCAAGACGATGACCACGTTGTTCAAATTTGGTTACCGGGCGCGATTGTGGGCGCGGTACATAATCGTTACTCTCTGACTGGTTTTTATACCCGTCAATCGAGGACATCACTTCAAGCATGTGCTCCGCATAGGCTTCCCAGTCGGTTGCCATGTGGAACACGCCGCCCAGCTTCAGCTTGCTTAAGATATGCTCAGCAAACGGTACCTGAACGATACGGCGTTTATTATGACGTGCTTTATGCCACGGGTCAGGGAAAAACAGCTGAACCATGGATAAAGAATTGTCAGGAATCATTTTATGCAGGACTTCGACGGCATCATGGCACATGACACGCAGGTTCTCGACGCCCTCTTCATGAGCTGAAGCCAGACACGCGCCAACGCCCGGTGAGTGAACCTCAATGCCGAGGAAATTTTGCTCGGGACGCGCTTTCGCCATCGCCACCAGCGAAGCCCCCATACCAAAACCAATTTCAAGCGTGACTGGCGCATCGCGACCAAACAGCGCAGCGAAATCCACAGGTTCTTCGCTGAACTCAACGCCCATCACCGGCCAGTAGTTTTCCAGCGCGTGTTCCTGCCCTTTCGTCAGTCGCCCCTGGCGACGAACAAAACTACGGATCCGGCGCAGAGGGCGGCCGTTTTCATCAAATTCCGGTGAAATGACGTCGTTCTTCATAAAAGTTTAGTCTGCTGTGTTTGAGTTCTGAAAACGGGCATTATCCAAAGTTAGTTGCCGGATGCAAGTAAAGGAAGAAAGTGAGCAGCGGAAAGTTCCGGTTTACACCCCGTTGCCGCTGTGCTGCAATCTTGCCCCCGGCAATAATGAAACGGTAATCATGCAAGCGTCTCAATTCTCGGCTCAGGTTTTGAGCTGGTACGACAAATACGGGCGGAAAACGCTGCCCTGGCAAATTGACAAGACGCCTTACAAAGTATGGCTCTCTGAGGTGATGCTGCAACAAACTCAGGTTGCGACCGTTATCCCCTACTTTGAGCGCTTTATGGCGCGTTTCCCAACGGTAACGGATTTAGCCCATGCGCCGCTGGATGAGGTCCTGCATTTATGGACCGGGCTAGGCTATTACGCCCGTGCGCGTAATCTGCATAAAGCCGCGCAACAGGTCGTGACCCTGCACGGCGGCTCATTCCCGCAAACCTTTGATGAGGTGGCCGCCCTGCCAGGCGTCGGACGTTCAACTGCAGGCGCGATCCTTTCTCTCTCTCTGGGTCAGCATTTTCCGATTCTCGACGGTAACGTCAAACGTGTGCTGGCTCGCTGTTATGCTGTAAGCGGCTGGCCGGGTAAAAAAGAGGTCGAAAAGAAACTGTGGGAGTTGAGCGAGCAGGTTACGCCCGCCCACGGGGTTGAGCGGTTCAATCAGGCGATGATGGATTTAGGTGCCATGGTCTGTACGCGCTCAAAACCCAAATGTTCCTTGTGTCCCTTGGAAAATGGCTGTGTGGCGAGCGCCAATGCAAGCTGGGCGCTGTACCCGGGTAAAAAGCCCAAACAGACATTACCAGAACGGACGGGCTATTTTTTACTGATGCAGCATGATAACGAGGTGTTGCTCGCGCAACGCCCCCCCAGCGGCTTATGGGGTGGCTTATACTGTTTTCCGCAGTTTGATGATGAGGATGGGCTACGCAACTGGCTGGCGCAACGGCAAATTAACGCAGATAATCTGACCCAACTTAATGCGTTTCGCCATACCTTTAGCCATTTCCACTTAGATATTGTGCCTATGTGGCTTCCCGTGTCTTCATTCACCTCATGCATGGATGAAGGCAATGCGCTCTGGTATAACTTAGCGCAACCGCCGTCGGTCGGACTGGCGGCCCCCGTGGAGCGTTTGTTACAGCAATTACGTGCCGGCACACAGGTTTAACGTACCGGTCGATAAAGAGGATTTTTTATGAGCAGAACGATTTTTTGCACTTTCCTGCAACGCGAAGCAGAAGGACAGGATTTTCAGCTGTACCCGGGCGATCTGGGAAAACGCATCTATAACGAGATTTCTAAAGAAGCATGGGCGCAATGGCAGCATAAACAAACCATGCTGATTAACGAGAAGAAACTCAATATGATGAACGTCGAACACCGTAAATTACTGGAACAGGAGATGATTAACTTCCTGTTTGAAGGTAAGGATGTACATATTGAAGGCTATACGCCCGAAGAAAAAAAATAAGCATCCCTTGCTGGCAATCTCGTAGGCCGGATAAGGTGCTTGCACCGCCATCCGGCAAAACGATACAACAACAAACACAACTCGCACTCCCGGAATGATGAAAAAATTTCTCGCGCTTGCCGTTATCGCGCCGTTGCTCATCTCCTGTTCCAGTTCGACCAAAAAAGGCGATTCCTATAACGAAGCCTGGGTCAAGGATACCAACGGTTTTGATATTCTGATGGGGCAATTTGCCCATAACATTGAGAATCTGTGGGGATTTAAGGAAGTGCTGATTGCGGGTCCGAAGGACTACGTAAAGTATACCGATCAGTATCAAACCCGCAGCCATATCAATTTTGATGACGGTACGATAACCGTCGAGACCATTGCCGGAACAGATCCCGCCGGACATCTGCGTCGAGCGATTATCAAGACGTTGCTGATGGGCGATGATCCAGGTTCTATCGACCTCTATTCCGATGTCGACGACATTAAGATTTCCAAAGAGCCGTTCCTGTACGGGCAGGTAGTCGATAATACCGGCAAGCCTATTCGTTGGGAGGGACGAGCAACCAACTTTGCCAACTACCTGCTACAAACGCGACTGAAAAAGCGCAGCAATGGCTTGCGTATCATCTACAGCGTGACGATCAATCTGGTCCCGAACCACCTTGATAAGCGCGCGCATAAATACATCGGCATGGTACGTCAGGCTTCACGTAAGTATGGCGTCGACGAGTCGCTGATTCTGGCTATCATGCAAACCGAATCCTCGTTTAACCCGTATGCGGTAAGCCATGCCGATGCGCTGGGACTCATGCAGGTGGTACAACACAGTGCCGGAAAAGATGTGTTCCGTTCCCAGGGGCGCTCAGGCACGCCAAGCCGTAGCTTCTTGTTTGACCCGGCCAGCAACATTGATACCGGTACTGCCTATCTGGCAATGCTGAATAATGTCTATTTGGGCGGCATTGATAATCCAACCTCGCGTCGCTATGCGGTGATCACCGCGTATAACGGCGGTGCGGGCAGCGTGCTGCGCGTGTTCTCGAACGATAAAATTCAGGCCGCAAATATCATTAACAGCATGTCCCCAGGAGACGTGTATCAAACGCTGACCACCCGACACCCCTCTGCTGAATCACGCCGATACCTTTACAAGGTCAATGCCGCACAAAAATCATATCGACGCCGCTAATGTATCCCTCTCCAGCCCCCTAAAACGGGGGCCTGAAGAGGGAAAAATGTTAACTCCATCACTCTTTTGCTTTGCAATCCGAAAATGTTTGCAAATATTTGTCACAGGTAACAAAAAAAGAGTGCCTCTCGTTGATAGAATCACATCATATAGCCACGGCAAATGTGCCTTTTAAAACATTCATCCGCATTACGGTGTGAGGAAATTAACATGAATCTTAAGCTGCAGCTGAAAGTTCTCTCGTTTCTGCAGTTCTGCTTATGGGGTAGTTGGCTCACTACCCTCGGCTCCTATATGTTTGTCACCCTTAAATTCGATGGTGCATCCATTGGCGCGGTTTACAGCTCGCTGGGGATCGCCGCCGTGTTTATGCCTACGCTGTTAGGGATCGTGGCTGACAAATGGATCAGTGCGAAATGGGTGTATACCATTTGCCACCTGGTCGGCGCAGCAACGCTGTTCGTCGCAGCCGAAGTCACCACGCCAGGCGCCATGTTCTTTGTGATCTTGCTTAACTCCCTGGCCTATATGCCAACGTTGGGATTAATCAACACCATCTCTTACTATCGCCTGCAATCAGCCGGGATGGATATCGTTACGGACTTCCCGCCAATCCGTATCTGGGGCACCATTGGCTTTATTCTGGCGATGTGGGCGGTAAGCTTCTCCGGCTTTGAACTGAGCCATATGCAGCTGTATATCGGCGCGACGCTGTCCGTCGTATTGGCGCTGTTTACCCTGACGCTGCCGCATATCCCGGTCGCCAATCAGCAGAAAAACCAGAGCTGGTCTTCCATGCTGGGCCTGGATGCCTTCGCGCTGTTTAAAAACAAGCGGATGGCGATTTTCTTCATCTTCTCTATGATGCTGGGCGCAGAGCTGCAAATTACCAATATGTTCGGTAATACCTTCCTGCACAGCTTCGATAACAATCCACTGTTCTCCGGCAGCTTCATCGTTGAACACGCGTCGGTGATGATGTCGATTTCGCAGATTTCCGAGACGCTGTTTATCCTGACCATCCCGTTCTTCTTAAGCCGTTACGGTATTAAGAACGTGATGCTTATCAGTATCGTGGCGTGGATGCTGCGCTTCGGCCTGTTTGCCTACGGCGATCCAACACCGTTCGGTACCGTGCTGCTGGTTCTGTCGATGATTGTTTACGGCTGCGCCTTCGACTTCTTCAACATCTCTGGCTCCGTGTTTGTAGAGAAAGAAGTTCGCCCTGAAATCCGCGCCAGCGCACAAGGTATGTTCCTGATGATGACCAACGGCTTCGGTTGTATTCTGGGCGGTCTGGTGAGCGGTAAAGTAGTTGAACACTATACGCTGAACGGTATTACCGACTGGCAGACCGTGTGGCTGATCTTCGCCGGTTACTCGCTGGTTCTGGCTTTTGCCTTCGTTGCGCTGTTTAAATACAAACACGTACGCGTTCCGGCAGGCACTCAGACTATCGTGCACTAACGTTTCCGCAGTGAAAAGCGGGTTGCCGTAAGGTAACCCGCTTTTTTTGCGGTTATTTCACAACATATCCATACAGACGCTTAATGCCGTCTGCATCCGTTTCACTGTAAACCCCTTGCAGCTCCGGCGAAAAGCCCGGCAGCAGGTTTATGCCCTCTTCTAATGCTAGGAAGTAACGTTGCACCGCGCCGCCCCATACTTCGCCCGGTACCACGCACAGTACGCCCGGAGGATAAGGCAGCGCGCCTTCTGCCGCAATGCGACCCGCAGCATCACAAATACGCACTAGTTCAACATCACCGCGGATAAAGGCGCTGTTAGCATCCTGCGGGTTTATCGCCACTGCAGGTAAACTCTCCTGACGGAACATCGCTTTTTGCAGATCTTTCACACCAAAGCTGACGTATAAATCGTGCATCTCCTGACACAGTTCACGCAGCGTGTAATCCCGGTAACGCACCGGATACTTGTTGAAGATGGAGGGCAGCACGTCTGCCAGCGGCGTGTCATCCTCAATATGCTGCTCAAACTGCGCCAACATCGTCACTAATTGCGCCAGTTTCTCAGCGCTTTCTGCCGGGGTCAGCAGGAACAGTATCGAGTTAAGGTCGCATTTCTCCGGCACGATACCGTTTTCACGCAGGTAATGCGCCAAAATCGTCGCCGGGACACCAAACTCAGTATATTGCCCGGTTCGCGCATCAATGCCCGGTGTGGTTAACAACAGCTTGCAGGGATCGACAAAATACTGGTCGCGCGCGTAGCCGGAAAAACCATGCCATTTAGCACCCGGTTCAAAGCTAAAGAAGCGACGCTCGCTGGCAATCACCTGTGTTGGATAGCTTTCCCACGGTTTGCCATCGACTATCGGAGGAATAAACGGCTGAATCATCTTACAGCGGGCAATAATCGCTTTGCGGGCCTCGATCCCCAGCGTCACACATTCCGCCCATAGCCGACGGCCGCTCTCGCCTTCATGGATTTTGGCGTTCACGTCCAGCGCCGCAAACAGCGGGTAAAACGGACTGGTGGAAGCATGCAGCATAAACGCATTGTTCAGACGCTTATGCGGGCAGAACCGCGCCTGACCGCGAATATGGTTATCCTTTTTGTGGATCTGCGAGGTTTGCGAGAACCCGGCCTGCTGTTTGTGTACCGACTGGGTGACAAAAATCCCCGGATCGTTAGCATTGAGCTCCAGCAGCAGCGGCGACCCATCGGCCATCATCGGGATAAATTGCTCGTAACCGACCCAGGCAGAATCAAACAGGATGTAATCGCACAGGTGACCGATCTTGTCGATCACCTGCCGGGCGTTGTAGATGGTGCCGTCATAGGTACCGAGCTGAATGATCGCCAGACGGAACGGACGCGACCGATCAGCCTTTTGTGGCGCAACTTCACGCAGTTGCTGGCGCAGATACGCCTCATCAAAGCAGTGCTCATCAATGCCGCCAATAAAGCCAAAAGGATTGCGCGCCGCTTCCAGATAAACCGGCGTAGCCCCCGCCTGGATCAGTGCCCCGTGGTGGTTCGATTTATGATTGTTGCGGTCAAACAGCACCAGATCGCCGCGCGTCAGCAGCGCATTGGTGACCACTTTATTGGCCGCAGAGGTCCCATTCAGCACAAAGTAGGTTTTATCCGCGTGGAAAACTTTTGCGGCAAATTTCTGCGCATATTTCGCTGATCCTTCATGAATCAACAGATCGCCAAGCTTAACGTCAGCGTTGCACATATCCGCGCGAAACAGATTCTCACCAAAGAACTCATAGAAATGTCGGCCCGCAGGATGCTTCTTAAAAAACTCACCGTGTTGGTGTCCCGGACAGGCAAACGTGCTATTTCCCATTTCGACATACTGGGTAAGCGTGTCATAGAACGGCGGCAGCAAATCTTCCTCATACTGACAGGCAGCAGATTCCAGCTCCAGCCAGTCCTGAGCCTGACCGCGAATGACCGCATTAACGCCCGCTGGCACATCGACATCAGACTCTGCGAATAGAAACACAGGTAGATGAAAACCGGTGCGTTTCAGCAAAGCGAGGATCCCACTGCGGCTGTCCGCAACGGTTATGACGACTGCCGCAACGTCTGTAAAATCGGTACTGTCCAGCGACACCACCTGACGATGGCTGGACAGACGAGAAACCAGTTCACGACTGGCGGCAATTTTCATTGATTTCATAAGCGCAATAACCCGTTTCGGGAAAATCAAAAGTCCCGGACAAAGCCGCATGACTTTGCCCACGAAATGACAGGTCAAACTGGTTACCAGCCCCGACCGCCAGACATCAGTAAAAGCAGATAGCCTCTGATTTTACTGTTATCCTGCAGTGAGCGTGCGCTGCCCTCACCGCATGGTGGGAGCGTAAAGATAAGTCGCGGGAAGGGGCAAACGTCGCGCAAAAAGGCGATATTGAAGGCGATGTAGGGGGAGTAATATCATCCCAGGCAGCCCCATTCAGACAGGAGAAAATTCGCGCAATCATGGCACCTTTCACCTACAGGCGCAAGATCAAATCCTGTGCTAAAACCTCACAGATAAACAAGCATTTCGTCGGAAAATTGCGGCATAATAATGCAATCTGAAACATAATTTCACCCAGCTAATTGCCTTTAGCATCAAGACGATGATGGGTATGCAGGAGCAAATGTGGTAATCGGCCCCTTTATTAATGCCAGCGCCATTTTATTGGGTGGTGTTCTCGGCGCGCTGCTCAGCCAGCATATACCAGAACGCATTCGGGTCTCCATGACCTCTATTTTCGGGCTGGCCTCGTTAGGGATTGGTATCTTGCTGGTTATCAAATGCGCCAATCTACCGGTGATGGTTCTGGCAACGCTGGTCGGCGCATTAATTGGCGAGTTCTGCCATCTGGAAAAAGGGATCAATGCCGCGGTTGCCAAAGCGCAGCAGCTTTTCACCCGCTCGGACACCAATGTAACGCACGAATCCTTTATTCAAAGCTATGTGGCCATCATCGTGCTGTTTTGCGCCAGCGGTACCGGGATCTTCGGTGCAATACATGAAGGGATGACCGGCGATCCTAATATTTTAATCGCCAAGTCATTTTTGGATTTCTTCACGGCTATCATCTTTGCCTGTTCGCTGGGAATCGCGGTATCCGCCATTTGCATGCCGATGCTGGCAATCCAGTTAACGCTTGCCACCTGTGCAGCACTGATTTTACCCCTGACGACGCCCGCTATGATGGCCGATTTCAGCGCCGTAGGCGGTCTATTGCTGCTGGCAACCGGTTTGCGTATTTGCGGCATCAAAATGTTTGCGGTGGTGAATATGCTTCCTGCCCTGCTGCTGGCAATGCCGCTTTCCGCCGCATGGACGGCATTTTTTGCCTGAGAATGCGTGCATTAGCAGCAATGTGGTGATAGATTGTGCAGTCTGCATTAATTTGAAGAAATTTCGTTGACGAAGCGAAGCGAATCGGGTTTAATGCGCCTCGTTGCCCGGATAGCTCAGTCGGTAGAGCAGGGGATTGAAAATCCCCGTGTCCTTGGTTCGATTCCGAGTCCGGGCACCACCACCTTCAAGTCCCGTCGGCTTATCTTCCCTCGAAGTAAGCCGACGTGAAAAAAGGTAGATCATCGAGTCACGCAGGTTCTGCAATTCTGTACTGCCTGATAGTTGATTTACCTGAAAGCCCGGAGCTTGTTCCAGCAAGCTTCGGGCTTTCCTATATTTACACTATTAGTATTTACAATTTCACATGCTTATGTCAATAGCGTGTAAATCGCTTTGCTATTTTATCAGCCAGCCTTAACAGAGATAGCGTTACTGTAACCGGGGTGATTTTTTTTCCTCCTCACGACAAATCTTGCCTCCAGTGCTTCTCTCACCGTATCCACATTACCATCCACATACTCCAGCGTGGTATTGATACTCGAATGCCCCAAAAGAGTTTTAACCGTTTGTAAATTGCTGTCCGGCTGTTTCATCATCTCTGTTGCAATCGTGTGTCGGAAACGATGTGGACTCACGTTAAATCCACATTCTTTAGAAAGACGCCTGAAAAATGCACGCAGTGTCTGAACCGACATCTCTTCATACTCTGCGCTTACTTTTCCTAATAGAAATCCCACATTAAAAAACTGATCATGTGGTTTCATCCCCCTGAGTCGTAATTCAGCACAGAGCTGCTGCAACCCCGGTTTCAGTACAGAAATAATGGGAATCCGGTTTTCCTTATGGTTCTTGGCGCTCTCTGCCCGCAACGTGATGACATCATCATCAAATGAAATATCACCCAGCCGCAACTGAATGAGTTGATTCTGGCGCATTCCTGTGTACCTGAGAACATCGAGTACAACCAGCCAGAACCGGGTTGGCAGCAAAGCACAACGACGAGGATGCGGAGCATTTCCCCGATGTTCCATAATGGCAAAGCGCGCCATCACAATATAGACCTGTTCAATCTGGTTCTCCGTCAGCACTTTTTTCAGCTTCTGGTCAGGTCGCACAACAGCGTCATAAAAAGGGTTTTCTTTTTGTGGTAACAACCCTTTCTTCATCCCGTAAGTAAACAATGCACGTAAGTGAGTAACCTTGTTGTTCCAAGTACGGCTCGACAACCCCCTCTCGTGTAGAACAAATTCCCGCCAAAGTAATACATCCCTGTGAGTGATATCTTCTGGACCCATATCTGTATCCAAAAAACGAGTGAATGTCTGAGTCACTTTGCGATAGCTCCAGATAGATGCCGGGCGTAGTAATTTATTAAAAAAGTAATCTTCTAAAAGAAGATCAAATGTCAGTTTTCTCATTATTAATCCCTTATACAAATGAAGCCTCATGGCTTCATTCGCAAAATGTAAGAATTTAAGAAAAATCTCAACACGCAGAATTGTTACAAAAACACGCGACACTGATGATTTTTTGTTAAACTGCATTACCACTATGTTTTCGATTCGACACAAACAGGTAGGCTGAATCAGCAGGAATGGCATGAGAGGCATAGACTAACTTTGACTTTATGAGATAACCGGATATTTTCTCATATCGTCCACGTCGGTTTTCAGACTCATACTTAACGCAGGAAAAGACCCCTTTCCCCTTCTGCATAAAGTGCACCCCCTGGCGTTCAAACTCGCGCTGAATATCATTCTTCAGTTCAGGTGGATAGTTTTTTTCCTTCATAAAAGAGAAAAAAATATGAGGTGTTGGCAGGAATACCAGCCCACCAACGATGTGTATCTGGGAATCTTTGTTGTTTACAGTCAGGGAACCTGAAAGGATTTGCTCACTCAGCCATGGCAGAATCTGCTGGCCATCCCCCTCACTGATTTCACTATCGTCTGAAGCGACCTGACTGATGTTCGACGGTGCCATTGCGGTGGCCTGGAGAAGCGCCTGATCGGGCTCCCCGGGGGAAGGAACTAAAGACGGTGTATTTTGAGATCCCTCATCAGTGCATGGAGTCGTTGCAGCTTTTTCAGCAGGTGTCTTCTCCGCAACTGGCGTGGGTGAGAATCCCATCAGAGACATTACACCATGAACGGCCTTCTCATCCCCGGGGAGGCTGGTATCAACAACAGGAGTAAGGGGAATAATTTCATTCAGTGCCGATGTTAAGGAACCTGCAACAGGTTCTGGCAATCTGACTGCGGGCGATAAAGAAGTCCCATCAGCACTCTCTGCTGAAGGTAAAACCGCCGCGATATCACTTTCCGGATGACCAGCGTCCACCTGCGCATTCTCAGTGACTGTTGCAGGGACATTGACTGACTCGCACACCGCTGATTCATCCTGAATCCCTTGCGATTTACCTCCTGCATGCCGTATGGCATCAGTCACTATCTGAAAAATTACGCAGGCATTACCAAAATCACCTCTTATGAATGACAGAAGTGAATCCAGTGCATGAGGAGTTTTACTCAGCCACTGAATGACTTCTCCGGGGAGCAGACGCATGCCCAACATTGTACACAGCCCTTCTGCTGCACCATTTGTTATCGTGGTCCGGAAACGAAAGCGGTAGGGTTGCGGGGGAACATTAATCCCGGGGTACCATATCTCACCATCAAGCAGCTCTCCCTCAATCTGGCGCAGTGAGGACAGGGAATGAAATAATGCTGAATAAAAAACGACAGCGCCCCACGCTGCGCTCTGTGCAGACTGTTCTTCCGCACTGGCGCCAGGAGGAAGCATATATCCCCGGGAAAGTCTGGTAGCATAAACTACCGTTTTCAGCGTGTAATCGATCATCCCGCCCGGTACAGCATGATGTCCGGTATCTGTTGCGGGAAGCTGCTGCATCAGTGAAACACAGGTTCTGAGAGGCGTCAGGAAATACTGTTCATATTGCACCCGGGGCAACAGACTGTTTTCCCAGAGCTGCCGGAGCAAATGCTGTCTGTTCTCAGTCTCCAGCAATGATGTGGCAGACTGTGGCTCAATATAACCTCTTTGACAGAGTGTATCCTGGAACGGGTGTGAAACCGGGGAAGAGAGTCTGCCTGGTAGGTTTACGGAAGAGCCCGTCAGGATTTTTCGTACTTTATGCCACATCGTTTTCCCCCTGAACGATATCTGGTGAGGGAATAATGCTTTCGACGGACGGAGGAAAAAGCTCTCCTGCTGAAGGTTGTGCCAGAAGCTCAGCCAGTATCGGGTCGAGAATTAATACCTTACGCGCCCGGGTCGTGGCCACATACATCAGGTTGATTTCATCATGACGTTTAATGTCTGGCATTTCAGGATCGAGAATATCTGCAAAATCATCATATAATTGCACACGATCCCACTCCAGTCCCTTACCTCTGTGAGCAGTGCAGACGGTCACATCTGCATCCGATTCAGTGGTTACGCGCTGCTCCTGCAATGTGGTTAGCCTGTCCGGTAGTGGGAAGAATTGTTCCAGAATGAAAATCGCCTGCTTCATCTCCACATCACCGGTATCTTCGGCTATCTGCAGATACTCATCATAGTCACGGTATTCACGCGTCAGCCTGTCGTGCCGCATCCTTTCAGTCATATCAATCGAAAACCAGTACAAATCAAGCAGGTCCTCTATTTTGTAACTTTCCATCCCCCCCACCCAGAACACCTTTTTTCCGGCCAGAGACCAGTGAAGTGCCGTGCGGATCACTCCGCAAACAGAACGGTGAAGGATGGCATGATGACCAAACGTACGTGGCACTATTGTGAGAACGCGGTCGGAACCGCCTTTTCCGGTAATCTTATGCGTCTCCCCCTTCAGTGACAGCAGCCTGTTGGCTACTTCTGCTATTCCCGGGCCGAAGCGGAAGCTGTGAGTCAGCCACAGACGATCTGCATACTCCAGCTGTGGAGCACAGAGGGCATTATCCGCCCCCCGAAAACGGTAGATCTGTTGGTGAGTATCACCGACCAGCACAACCCGGCACGGCTGCTCAAGAATAATGGCACTGGTAACCGGGTTAGCATCCTGAGCCTCATCTAACAGCACCGTGGTATAGCGGACAGAGAGGTCAGGCTTGCTTAGCTGGTAAATCTTGAGATAGGTATCATGTGTGACCGGAAAAGTTTCCTGACGGGATGACATCATCGCCCATATATTCTGTGCGGAAAACAGGATTCTCTCTGGCTGTAGCCCTTTACAATCGTCCTGGTCCGGGAGAAGCTCTTCAGAAATTTTAGCTGACGCACTACACATAAAGCGGTTCAGCACATCGAGAGTCAGTCTGGCCAGCAACCAGTTGCGGGAGTTCAGCGCCCGGGCAACGTCCGTAAGACGGAGCGTATTCACCAGACGCTGGCTGTAATACTTCCCGACCGTTGGCCAGGCCAGTTGATGAGATGTTTTACAAATAACGTTGAAGGGGAATTTCTGCTCAGCCTCATCCCGAATAGCCCGGTTATAGGCAATATAGAGCATTCGCTCGGTCGGATTTTCCTCTGCAAAACGTCTGAGTGTGGTGGTTTTGCCACTTCCTGCACAGGCACTGACAACCAGACGTTTGCCCTGCCAGGCGATAACGGCGGCCTGCTCTGGGGTATCGGGGTAGGACATAATGTGGCTCCGGATAAAACGCTTTGCCCATCCTGATAACCCCACTGAACATTATCCAGTGCATTTTATAGATCCAAAAAAGCAATTTATAAACTCTACTCACTGGATGAGAACATTTAACCGTCTTTTACACGTAGGGTGAAGAAAAAATAGTCTCTGCATACGTCAGTTAGCTTACAGTAAGGGCCGCCTGGTCATAATCTGACGGATTCGACAATATCGCATTCACCAAATAGTAGTGAGCAACTAAGTGTCAGATATGCAGGGAATAAAACTCACTGCATGCGCAAAAACAGCCTAATTACTCTCAAAAAATTTTATATCCTCAAAAATTTTTAAGCTGTAAGTGGATGCGCGTCCTACGAACCCGGCATATCTATCTCTAACAAATATATTACTTGTCAGAAGTATAGTTTGATTAAAAACTAACATGGAAACGATAAGAATATTTTACTTTAAATGTTGTATAGGAAATGCTTACGATTTTTTTAACTTAACAACAATAATATGCTATCAAAAAGACGTATACGGAGAGTGAAAGCTTAGATACTGATGAGAATAATATTTCAGGCTTGCCCTTTTGATATTGTTTCATTATGACAGGAGGTTAAGGTTGTATAAGAAAATGTTGAAAATTTCGTGCATGCTTGTGATGACAAGTATGGGAATTTCAGTGTCACTAGCTGCCAGTTCTGTTGTCAACAATGATTCACTTTCAGTATATGGGTTTGATTTTTCTAATGAGGACACATTAAAGGCTAAAGATATCTATGGTGCTTGTTACAGACTGGAAGAACCTTTATTCGTAGATCTAAGTGCGGAAGGTAATGGTGTAGTTGGAAAGTTAAGTTGGGTTTCAAAAATCAGATTTACATTAGCGCAAAGTAAAGTTATTTCACCAAATTCACCCGGTAATCTTAAAGCAAAAGATACTGCTTTGGGAGTAACTTGGACTGAAAATCCTGATGCTATTACGCCGAGTGTAGGGCTATGGGAACTTGGAGCACGTACAAGTTGGTACACTTATCTTCAAGGTTATGGGGTAACACGTCAGGAAGGTTGGGAGGTTAGCACTTTAGGGGTTAACAATAACATTACTACAAAAAAAGTAAGAATCCCGACAAGAAATTTGAAAACTATCGAATTCGTCTTTACTTCACAAGCCAATGATAATGATGTTCATTTTATGTTTGAACGACAACCTGGCACTAATTATATGAAAAATACCAGCATATGGTATCCCAATGCTGGTCACAGCATTAATAGTGCGGAAAAGGATACAGGAAATGTATTGAATGAAAGTGGGCTCAAATACGATGGGTTCAATCTTGTCAGAGTAGAGAGAATTAGCTTTAAAGGACGCCAAAGTATGTATGATCCTGTATATATCGAAATGGGTGCATACGATGTATCATTCTCAGTTGAAGCTGATACACAAAAGTATGGCTTTACAGCCGCACAATATGATGCCGCTTGCAGATGATTTTAAGAATTATTATGGTCTGTTGTTTATTCTTAAATACCTTTAATACTCAGGCGTCAAAAATAAACAGCAATATATATGATTGTTTTGAGCTTGCGGGAAGAGATGCAAATATAGACCCTATACTACTGAAAGCTATTGCGTGGCAAGAATCCGGGCTGAATTACAAGATAACAGGTAGCAATGCTATATTGGGGTTTGGTGAGGGGCATGGTTATGGCTTAATGCAGATTGATAGCCAGCATCTTCAATTTCTGAAACAGTATGGTATAACAAGAGAAAACCTCATAAATGATATATGTCTCAACATTTATGTTGGTACATATTTCATGGCACTAGCATTTAATGAATTTGGGGAAAACTGGGATGCTGTAGGAGCGTATAACGCCGGATTTAAAAAAAATACCAGACAACATGAAAGGAGAACTCAGTATGCAAGGAAAGTGCATGCGACATATAAGTTATTAAAAAGTATTGAATAACCCAACAATTTCGATTAATACCCTTATAGCTTGTAGCGTATCTGAAACGGAGTAAAAATATGTTCATTGAAATGAATTCTGCCCTTAAAAAGTATCAGCGATACTTTCTCAAAAAAGCAGACAAATATCAGGAAATCAAGAAGCAACGAGGTATGACCCTGCTGGAAATTATTATCGTGCTAGGCATTATCGGTACTATTGCCGCTGGTGTTGTTATTCTTGCACAACGTGCATTTGATAGCCGTGCAGTTTCTGATCTGGTTAGTAATACCAATACTGTACGTATTGCTGTAAAAGATGCTTATCAGCGACAGGGGAATTATCCCGCACCTAATACTACTGAAGTCCTTGGTTATGATGCAGATACTATTAAGGATAGTGCTACAAGTACGACAATAATTGCCAGACTGGTTCAACTGGGTAAAATCTCCACGGATGAAGCCCGAAATGGCATCTCAAATGATTACCTTAATATTGGTGGTGCTATAACAAGCGCGGGGTCAACAACAGATAAAGGTTTTGTTATTGAAATAAACGGCCTTGATCAAAGCCAATGTCGTAATGTTATTTCTCAGGTCGGGAATAACTGGGATTATGTAGCAACTGTGAGTGCACCGGCGGGAAGCTACACAGTAAATGCTGCTCATTTCGATATGACAACAGCAGCCGTTGCAGCTCCAACCACCGCGAACGCTGTTTTGCGTTCACTTGACACTGCGACAGGTAGTCAGACTATTACACCTGCTATGACAGCAGCAGTTTGCTCTGATGACAGCAGCAACGGTGTGATTCTGGGAAGTCGTTAATCATCCTGAGGGAGTTTCATTTCTAACATCGAAATAAAACTCCCTCTTTTGAAAACAGAAATCAATATCTTTCATATTTTGTCAGGGTGTTTAACTTGAAACGTACATCAAACCGTGGCTCAATCCTGATTGAGGTTATTATAGCTATTGCTATCATAGGAATGGTTATGCTTGCTGCCGCAGAGTATGCCAGAAAAGAAATAGATAAAGCACACCGACAAAATATATCTGATATTATTGTGACAGAAATATCCTCATTTCTATCATTTGTGAATCACTATGAACTCGAAGTATATAAAGCAGATGGAACGAAAGAAAAGAAGATAAATCCGCTTTATGACATTCCATTACCAGGTACGCCAGACTTGCGACCAGATTATTACAAGAATCGTCTCCAGACAAAAATTGAAGATGATTTAAATAACAACCCATCGAGTTTTATCAATTGGGGGAAGTATACACCGGGCAAAACAAACGCCGAAAGAAACTATTTTCTCGATAGTGCCTGCGGGGGTACAGGATCTAATACTCTCCCCGTAAATATGACCTCAGGAATGAACTTTGTTGATCACTTCCTCAATTGCGAACGCAAATGGGAAAATAGTGAATTTGATATTGATCGCATAAATTTAATAGGCAATCAGGACAAAGGAAGCATTGATCGAGTTGATTTTTTTCTTGCTTTCAATGAAATTACAGAAAATAACGGTTTTGAGATTTTTAATTATGTAACCGATCTTCAGAGAGCATTTGACAAAGCAGGTTACTTTGTGCAGGCTGCATATTTAATAAGCAGAAATAAAGGTGAATCTCCGCAAAATTGGGAACTGGTTAAATATGTTTCAGGCACACTATCATCAAGGGTAGATGTAATGAAACCTGATAGTTATGACTTTCTTAGTCGACTTTCCCGTAATCTTCAATACGGTATAAGATTCAGTATGAAAGCAGATGGAATGAACCTTCTAGCGGATGGTTCGGTGAATGCAGATAAATTATGCTGGAACCCAGTGGACGATGCTCCAGTAATTTGCATTGCGTCAAATAAGTATAGTACTCATGATGACCCAATGCTTAGCGCAACCGTTTCCCCAGGACAGAATCCAGCATCACTTTCAGTTAAAGAGCTAATTTTTAATAATGGTATCCATACTAATCTAGACGGAACAACATACAATAAATACAGTACCGTTCCAGTGATTGATTACGTTAGCTTTACTGGTGAAAACAAAAGTAAAATAAAAGTAGATAATAACTATTCTGCGAATGTGAATGATGAAGAAGGATTCATTACACGGGATATACAAACATGCCCTCTAAATCCTGAAGGTGATGGTGCAGGTAATCCAAAGCGATTGTACCCTAGAATGGCTGTGGCGTTATCATCATTTGTAGCGGAATCTCTCGTTGATAATAGTAAAAGAACTCTGGAATCAGATTTAAGCAAGCTTAAATCAAATCGTAATAAATTATCTAATCTTAAGGGGCAAGAAATTGATCAGATAAAGGGTATTGTAATTCAGGTGAACCAGTCAACCATAAACAAACCATCGGGTGAGTGGCTTATTTCAGCAAGTACAGGAGTTAAAAATGATGGTACTGGCGCTTATAACATAATTAACCCGAAATCTTTATCTTTGCTTGTAACTACTTGGTGCAGTACCGAAGAGCAGGACTCATTGCCATAATAGAGATCTGTTTTATATTTTTTGGTGAAAAGTTTAAAAACAGTATAAGGATAAATAGAAAGTGAGTCTCATTTTAAAGAAAATCACTCCCCCCATTGTGGTATTAGTTTCATTTATTACCATTACTGGTGTTCAGGCATCTCGGGATATGGAAAGAGTTCCACTTGCCGTTACACCTATTAGCGGAGATTCGGTGGCTACTGAATATAGGTTAAACAGCCCATTTAAAGTTGACCGTGAAAAAAATATTCTTAACAAGAATATCGGAACCAATAGCGTTCATGAAAATAAATATTTATCACTCGTAAAGGGCGGCCTTCTAAGTAAGGAACTTGAAACATGGATAAATAAAAGTGGTTACACACTCCTATGGAATAGTAACCGTGACTACATTATATATAACACCATCACATTTAATGCTGATAGTTTTGATAATATTTTAAATGAGCTTGGTAATTTATTCGAATCTGAAAACTATGGACTGGTTATTAAACAGTATGAAGTGAATAAAGTTATAATTATTGATGCGCAATAAGTTAAGGTTAAGAAAAGTATGAAAATCAAGATTATATTTATTTCCTGTGTTTTAGCATTACAGGGATGTGCAGAAACCTTTGACAAAAAATTTTCTGATGAAAGTTTTCTTCAACAAAATAACCTTCATGACACGAGTGACTACAAACAAAAACCTTATATCAAGTATAATAAGGCTTTTCTTGGTAAGAAAACAGTTTACAGCGAAAAGCAAAAACTTTTATTAAATAAAAATGTCAGTATCAATACCTACGAACAGGTTCCTCTCAGGACCGTACTTGAGGCTGTCAGTCAGCAGGTAGGAAGTAGTTATAAAATTGATGAAGTGACGTCCGTTACTAAAAAAGATAACGCGGCAAACGAGTCAATGAGTGTGAATTTTAATGGTACGTTAGCAGAGTTTATCCGCTATATCTCTGCCCTTTATGATATGGATGTTCAGCTTACGGATGAAAATATCATCCAGGCTTCAGCTTATAGTACCTATGCTATTAATCTTGATTTTTATGGTCAGGATAATAACTTTGAAACAAAAATGGATTTATCTGGCAATGAAGCAACATCATCCGGTGGATTAACCGGTAAGTCAGAAATCAAATTTAAGTCGACTTTTTGGACTGATGTGGAAGATATGGTTAAAAAATACGTATCTTCAGGAGTATACAATATTTTCAAGGATGCATCTGTACTAACATTTTCCGCAAGACCTTCAGAACACAGAGCATTGCTTAAAGTATTGAATGAATACCAGAAACTCAATAGCAGACAGTATATTGTATCTTATATGATATTTGTGCTAGATAAAAACAAAGTTAACTCGCTTAATGGAGGGTTGAATCTCAGTTATAAGAATGGAGGAACTAATATTGGAATTAATACCACTCTCTTACAGACAATAGCTGGAGGAGTAACGGTCGGTCGTGATTTTTACAGCGGAACTGATCCCAAATTGAATATCAGAGCACAGCTTGATGCTACGTACAAACTAACGGGTAGTAAAATATTACAAAAAGGGACTTTTGTAACCCGCAATAATACTCCGATCCCGTTAAACCTTACGAACTCTCAGTACTTTATTTCGGGTAGGACAACGACTATGAACGATAATTTTGCTAACACTGATGTTGAAACATCACAGATTATCACAGGAACCAGCTTTTTCCTGACTCCTCGAGCATTATCTGACGGAAGAATTGAGGTAGCGAGTGGCTTTACCAAAAAAGTCCTGAACTCAATTGACGTGCTGGATAACGTTCAATTGCCAAATGTCAGTACTTCAGAAATGTTTAATACTTCAGTTGTTTCACCTGGAAGCTTGGTTGTGGTGGCCCGCTATGACTCTGGACAGGAAAGTGATCAGCAAAGTGCTATGCTGCTCGGTGGGGGACTGGAGAAAGATAAAACTGACAGCACCATTCTGATGGTTGTTGGCATAGATAACTTCAAAGTTCCTTTTGTTGAGCAGTAAGATGAAAAACCAGTACATGCTCCCCGGATTTATCTGGCTACCTGAAAGAGGAGCTGGTCGTAAGGCTTATCTTTTAAAACTCGATAAGGAGATCAAAAACCGTTTCAGTTATGTTGAGAACAAGCAAAACAAGCAGCGTGGTTTTTATCAAGGCGAATTCAATGCGGGCACAGCACTTGCTTTATATATTAGTAAATATCTGGGAGACGGGATCTATTCTTCAAATGACCCAGAACTTATAGATACATTAGTCGGGACTTCTGAAGTGTTGCCCATAAGCTCTGATGCGGTTTACTTCTTGATTATAGCCGACGGAAAGGTCATGGAGGGTACAGATGTTGTTATAAAACGTGACCTATATGATTTCATTATTAATCAGATAGCAGACACTGAATTTTCAAATTTAAATTCACGGACATTCACAACAGAAGAACTTTTTGAGCTGAATAGAAAATACATCAGTGATATGGTTTCTGAAGATAAAAATCCAAATTATACGTTAGGCCTTGTGATTATAATTTTTCTGATATTGTGTGGCGGAGGTCTAGCTTGGCTTATCCTGATGACTTAAATAATATGAAAGATAACTTGATATTCTGGAAAAAAAAGTTAAAGAAAAGTGGTTCAAGAAAGAGCGTAATTGTTATTACAATTTGCATTCTCCTTATCACTATTTTTGCTGCCGGGAGTGGATTATATATAAGCAAGGTTAATAATGAAAAGCTGGCTGCCGAAAATGAGAAGCTGAAGATAAAAAGAATTCAGGAAGGAATTACATCTTTTTATCGAAAGGCCTTTGTCGGTGTTGACCTTAATCAGTTACCTGGGGTAATACAAGAAATTGACCGCAGTCGGCTCCCTTTCAGCATGATTGGTTTTAAGGAAACTGAATACTACTGCTCAAATTTATCTTGTCGTTTCATTTATGAACTCAATGACATGTTTGTTTTCTCTGTTACCGATAAAAATTTCTTTAACACTAATTATGAGGGCAGCTTTACTGAAAATACGCTTAACTTTGATAAAGTTATGATTAAGTCTGGAGATTCGCGACTCCTAAAGAATATGAATAAGGGCGCCCAAATAGACACCGTGAAATGTAGTAACTTACTGAATTATATATACAGTTATAATTCAATTATGGATCAGTCCGACAGGGTAAAAGTGTCAAAACTACCTTTTTCTTCAGTTGCAACTGCTGAACAGCAGTTTCCTTCGTACCGGGACAGCTTCGGCCTAATGATTGGGCAATTTGAAGTACATGTACCTGATAATTTATCCGAGTCATATCTCTTTGCTGAAAAAAATCCTTATAGGGATTTATTTATTGTGCAGGACATTGAAAAATCGGTAAAAACCGGAGCTGACATTATTCTAAAAGGAGTCTTTGTATGCAAAAAATAATTCTGGCCTCTTTACTTTTATTTATTCTCGGTGGTCATACTACTGTGTATGCAGAATCATCATCGGAGATTAATAACATCTCTGACAATATGAATAAATCGAATATGCAACAGGATGAGTTTATCAAAATTATGCAAGATAACCTTTCCTTTGAAAAAGAGAAGCGTCAGCTAGTAAATGAAGTTGCTCTGGAAAAACTTAGAAGTGAACTCAAAAAACTGAGAGGTACAACTACATCTCCGATTATACCAGAAATGACTGAAAATAAAAATGTCCGTGCGGAAGCCAGCCATCCTTATGTCGTTCTCGTCTCCAAAATTGGAGGATTGACCCGAGTATTAGTTTCCGACGGTGGAAATAAACACTATCTTTCAGCGGGAGAACATTTTTCATCTGGTGGTAAGAATTATATTCTTGATATAAACAGCGCAGGTAAATATCAGGTTAAAGAGTCTCACTAATGATTTTTTATGATTTTATCAGACTTGACAATGACACTCAGCTCTCAGATTGGAAATTTAGTCTGAGAGAGGAGGAATTGTTGGTTGGTGAGCATAATGGTACATTTAATCTGATTGTACACCAGTTGAATATTACTGATCTTGCAGATATACAGCAGAATGTCCTTTATCTGAGTCTTTGTTGTGATACTAAAATTAATCGTATCGTATTGTTAAAAGATACGCTTTATTACAGTATTTTTGAACGACTTCTCAAAAAGAGCCTATCTGTCAGAGAGACAGTGATCAGTACAGTACAGGTTGAGCTCGAAAAATTGTTACAGATGGCCGTAGATGCTGGAGCGAGCGACCTTCATATCACACGTAATGATCAGCTTGCTACTGTAGAGTTAAGGGTGAATGGTGTTTTAGTTCCACATTCAAAGATTCTATCGACCAAATGCGATGAACTATGTTTTGTCCTTTACAATGTACAAGCTTCAACAAAAGAGACGACATGGAACCGTTCCGTTCCACAGAGTGCGAATATTTTATACTCTATCGGAGGAAAAAGTTTTCGTTTCCGTTACGCTCATTTTCCTATATTTGGCGAAACAACATCCTGTTATCACTGTGTACTTCGAATTATTCCTGCTGGCATTAGTCATTCAACAATACCCTCTCTGGAAAAACTCGGTGTTTCTGGTTATGAGGTTGAAGATATCAAAAGAATATTGAGTAATCCTTATGGTGTTTACGTGGTTGCTGGTACTACAGGATCAGGAAAGTCGACAACGTTGAAAAATCTAATGGAGTGGTTACAGGAAAACCGCTTTTCAGGTAAAGGTTGTTTTCTGACTATTGAAGACCCAGTAGAATATCAGATTTGGGGGGCTAAGCAGAGTTCTGTACTGGATGTTGCTGCCGGAGGATTCCACTCCGCAATTAAATCTGCGCTTCGACGGGATCCGGATGTACTGATGGTCGGTGAGATCAGGGATACTATTTCAGCTAATGCACTAGCAGGGGCTGTTGAAAGCGGCCATTACTGTTTTACGACCGTACATGCTGGAAATATTGTCACACTATTGCAGCGTCTAGTTGCATTGGGTATTTCGCCAGATAAATTATCCACCCCCGGTTTTATCGCTGGTCTACAATGCCAGAAACTGCTACCTGTGCTCTGTCATCATTGTAAAAAAATACAGAACCATACTGTTCTAGGCAGGCAATTTAATTTGTTTGTCATAGATGAAGAAGGATGCGAGCACTGTTTTTATACAGGCCTTAAGAGCCGGAAACTGGTAATTGAATATATGCGACCCACATATGATGAACTCAAGGCTATTTCCGAAAGTCACTGGCTGGAAGCTTATACTATCTGGAGAAAAAAACGTTTTACAACCTCGGGCATAGCTGAAGGTTTTGAGCTGAAAGAAAAGGCTTTTCATCATGTCCTAAGCGGAGATGTTTGTGCCTCTTGGTTCAGTATGGAGTTTGGTAAAGTAGAAGAAAAAGATCTGGAGGTACTGATTGAGAAAGTTGACTAAAAAGCAGAGATTGTATTTGTATCAGTTCTGCGCGGATATGATTGATTCTGGTATTCCATTGTATAACTCTATTCAGAAATTGCGTGTTGAAGGCAAAGGGTTACTTGGCAAAGGATTCGTTAGGAAACTAGATGTTATCAGTAACCGGATGGCTGAAAGCGAATCGGTAAATGCTGTATTTGCAGGCCTCGTTCCCAAAGACGAGGTAAGCGTAATATTTTCCTCTGAGAAAAGCGGGTCGCTATCCAGTGGATTTCGGGGACTTGCGGAAATGATAAGTTATCGCAAAGAATTAAAGGACAGTATCATCAAGGCGATATCCTTCCCGCTGATTATGCTAGTGCTTGCTCTAGTTGTTATCTCTGGTTATGCAGTCAAAGTATTTCCGGCATTTGAACGAGTGGTTCCAACGCAGCGATGGCCCAGCGTAACACAGGTATTATATAGTTTCGGGACATCGTTATATAACGGGTTGTGGATTTATTTCCTAGCCTTCACGATCGTTGCATATATATTAATAATATTAATTCTCAATAATTTAATAGGACGTATTCGTAATAATATACTTGATCGACTCATCCCATTCTCTATATATAAGAAAATGGCTTGTTCTGTATTTATAAGTAACCTCTCAGCAATGCTCAAAAACGAAGTGCCAATCAATGATAGTTTGGTTGTACTGAGCCAGAATGCAAACCGATGGCTTTATACTCATATAAATACTATGTTGGATAATATGTCGAGAGGGGATGCCTACAAGGATGCGCTAAACACAGGCCTGCTTGGAAAAGAAGAAATTCTAAATGTTAGCATTTATTCTGGTCTGCCATCATTTTCTGATGTTCTTGCTGCGGTTGCTCTTAAAGCCCGAAAAGACCTTGCTCTAGCAATATCCCGGCTGTCAGGTCTACTAAAGTCATTATCAACATTGATCTTGGGCGGATGTGTGATATGGGTGTTTATCGCTTTATTTGCGTTATCTGATACATTATCGAAAATGACAAGCTTCTAATAGGCGTGAAAAATGAATGATACAATGGCGCAATTTTATTTTTGGTTTAATCTGACATTGATTTCTATTATTGGGTTGTGTATCGGCTCCTTCCTTAATGTGGTAATATATCGGATCCCTCTATATTTTGTTAATAATGGAAAAGGAATGTCGGTTTCATTTCCACCTTCGCATTGCCCTAACTGTAAGCACAGAATCACAATCAGAGATAATATCCCATTAATTTCATTTATGTTGCTCAAAGGGCGTTGTCGTTTCTGCAATGAAAAAATACATTTCTCATATCCTCTTACTGAGGGAATAACACTCATTGCATTCATCTGTTTTTATTTGCTATATTATAATAATGATTTAGCTCTATTTATTCTATCAACATTTTTGTTTTGCTTGCTATATGTTATAAGCATAATTGATTTGAAATTTTACATCATACCCGACAGATTGGTTTTTTTATTATTTATTGGCGGGGTTGTCCACAGCATCATATATGGTCAAATGACTTATGATTTTTTTGGACTAATAATTTATACACTTATTTTTACAATCATAATTTTTGCCTGTGAGTCATTCTCTGATAAACAAATGCTGGGAATGGGTGATGTTAAGTTTTACCTTTCAGCCGTTCCATGGTCAGGAGGTCTAAACTTTCCTTTTGTTATGCTAATATCGTCAGTTACAGGCTTAATTATTTTAATGTGCTGGAAATTATACACAAAAAAAACGTATATATCGAATCAGTTAACCCAAGATATTGATGAAAAAAAATTTATCCCTTTTGGTCCGGCTATTGCTGTAGCTTTATTAATTGTTTATCTTTTTGTGCACACCACCAACAAAATATAAGATCCATAATTCGCCTTTACAGATAAACCCATTCATTTACTGCGTATCTCTGGCGCGAATATCTCTTTGTTCCGCCCCGTCACTTTGATGAGGAAATTAACTGCTAAAGGCGACTTCTCAGTATCAATTTCAGACAACTTTCACCTATCCCCCCCCCCTTATTGGTTATCTGGACGCTACAGTAATTGATTTTTTTGCTCAAGTGCCAGTATAACTGGTAGTCATTGTAGTGTTCAAACCTCTATTAGCTGCCTAATCGTAATTAACGGAAAGCCATTCACAACCTTATTGATTTTGTACATCCATGGCTAGACAATTTTCACATATTTGCGGTACATCCAGCTGTAATGGTTATAACTATAAAGCTACCATATCCCCTCCAGTTTCTCATAGGAATTTGAACTGCAGGTACATAGACTTCCTTTAACTGGAGACTAAAGGATATAACTCAAGAAACCTTTAACTTTAATGTTCCAATAACATTAATTCAGCCAAATGTTATAACTCGTTCTTCGGTGTTTTTTTAGGCGGTTCCTGTAAAGGTAATATGTAACATTGTTTTTCTGCGGAATACCATTCAACTACAGAAGCCCAAATTTAACGGCTTGTTTATCATTTTCTCCCGGAATCAGAGCGGGGAATACCATGACCAGACGATGATTGTCACTCTGGACAATCTGTGCAGACACATCCGTGACTGTGGAAAAACTTATACAAAATCCAGCATTTAGCTGGATACAGGAATGGAAACCATACGAACTCATTGTGAAATTATGTATCACAGCATGGAAACTGTTGGCTTCAACACATACCAACGTCCACTGGTGGAAAAACAATGAGGTTGTTCAGCTGTTAAGGGGAAGAAAAACTTTCTTTACAGACCCGGATGAGTGGGTTCGGATGTCCCTAGTACTCTGGCGTTTTATGACACCAGAGTACTCAGAAGGTTTATACGGATGAATCCGGAGATGAATGAGGGCATGTTTAAATAAAACGATGACTCACTATGAGTCTACCAGCGCCACGTCAGTGCCAGTTGACCATTGAGACCGCTGTAACTGGCCACTGGCGTTTCAAACCACTGTTTACCCGCCACCAGATTCAGATCCATGTTTGGCGTCAGCGGCTGAACCCGGCTGGAAGGATGCCCAGGTGCTGGGGGTTTCATAACTCAGAATCTGCTGGACAGAGCGGCAGGCCACAATAGAGGCCTCGTAGACTGCCCGGTGATCCTGATGGCGGTCACTCCGGTGCATGGTATAGACCCGCTGAAGAGGCGCGCCAGGCGGAATTTTGTGATTAAGGACCCACTCCAACGAGGCAATTAACTTATCCAGTTGCTGTCCCAAACGGGTGTCCGGATGCTCTAGGCAGAGTACTGAGCGTATCCCCAAGTGGCCCAGTGCCAGCCGGGTCTCCTGCAGACGGTCATATTCCCCGGAGGTCCCTCTTTGGCCAGGCGTCATGACTACGGCCATTACATGCATCCCCTCTGCGGCATGACGTGAAAGCGTGGCCCCACATCCCAACTCAATATCATCGGGATGAGCGCCAATCGCCAGAACAGTGCCTAGCGGGTTGTTATTTACATCAAACATAATGATGTCCTGATAAAAAATTAAATTATATGAAATTAAAAAAGACTAGAGCTAAATATGCACACCTGTAATAAAAGGAAAGTATATTGCGTAAACCTTCATAAAAATTAAAGCTACACAAATACCTGTCAAAAAAGCTGTGCCCCAACCTCAGTAATAACTGATTCTAACCACAATATCTGCACTGAAAGCCCCTGTTTTGATATCCTGACCAGATACCTTGTGTAAACTTGCTCTGAAATCATTTTTCAGAATGGATTCCACTTTCACATCATCGATTTTTTGGGCTTTGTTAAAGGCAATATCCTTTCCAGTGGAATCTGTAATACTCAGTCCCACCCCGTCGTTTAATTTGAGAGAACCATCCGCATTAATGACCGGATTAGTGGGTTCGAAATACATATTGATACCAAAGGGTGCAGAGACTTCTGACAAACATGTTTTGTTTTTCTTGATTAGCGTAGAGAATGATTTTTGTAACTTAACCCCTTTTTCTAAATCGCTACTCTTAACCGCACCAAAATCAATAGTTTCAGGACTGACTGATATATTCATAGTACAGGGAATATACGTTATATTCGGAGTATATAAACTGATGATACCACGAGGAATACCATAATTTTCCTGAAGAAGCACAAAAATACTCTGAAATCCTCCGGATAACAGCGTACCTGACACAGGAATTTTCCCCTTACTGCTGTCCACTTTTATTTCATATGAAATAGATACATCTTTGATTAACTTATAAAAACCAGTATTATCTAATGTCGTATACCCTATAATATGAGTTTTTGCCTGATCAAATGCAACGCCATCAACATATACAGTAAATCGTATACCATTCCTCTGATTTAAAAAAGCATTGAAGTCGGCGGTTGTACTGAGCGTGACATAATTCCATGCAGAAGACTCACACTTTATTCTTTTAGTTATTTTGGGCGAGGCATATAATACTGTTCCATCAGGCGTGTCCGCAGGAAGTGCCATCTGTGGAACGTTGATACTTATTTCATCTCCATCAGCAAAAGTGCAACCAGTAGCAGCGCTTGCCGAAAAGACCGTAACATACCCCCCACCCCAAACGAGGAGTAACATTAAAATTCTGAACATGACAACTCTCCGGGTCACGTGTACCAGCTAAAATAATTAACACTGCATCGTGAAATATTGACTGTATCAGTCGGCTATTTTCCTTTCAGCGTGCACAGCGCTCCGGCACAATGATATTGATTAATATTCAGCCCGCCGAAATCATCAATATAACCGACACGCAACGTGCTCCCCTCCCATTTCACATTAAAGTCCTGCGATGAGAAAGGCGCTAACATCACGCTGTCGAAACCGGGGAAGCTACCTTTGTTATCACGCCCCAAATAGCCCAGCGTAATATAGTAGGGTGTCGGATTCTTCAGCACTAACTTACCGTTCAGGCTTGTTATCGTGACCTTTTCTTCAGAGCGGTCACTCGCCCTTTTCTTTATCCCTTCGGGTCGCCAGAACAGTTTCAGTCGGCTCTGTAAGGCGATTTGCAGGACATTCTCCTTATCGCTTTTCGGCGGAATTTCTCTCACGTTAAAGTAGAACAACGTCTCCCTGTCTTTAGGCAGTGAGGCCGTAGCGGGCAACGCCATGATTCTGACCTGGGTCTTTTTACCCGCATCTACACGCTGTAAAGGCGGTAGCGTCAGTAAATACGATTCAGAACGCTTTCCACTGGCATCATCAACCCACGACTGAGCCAGATAAGGCTGGGTTTTACTCTGGTTGCTTAACGTTATCGCCAGCGATTTATCTCCCCCCCCCATCACAATCCGGGTCCGATCAACGTTCACGGCGGCATGAACCACTACACTCCCCAGCAGTGACAGACCCACCGCAAACGATGCAACCCCTTTATACCCACATTTAAACAACACGTCTTTTCTCCGTTAATGGCAGGGCAACAGCAGGACACCCGACATCAGGTCCGATGTTTCAGGAAGTTGGAGTGTGCACTGTCCCTGAGACCAGACAACACTGACACCCTTGCGGTCTGCACTGCTGACGCCGGAAAGATAGGTAAATCCCTGGTTCCCAATCATGCCCAAAACTTTCCCGCTGTGACTTTTGACTTGGGTACCGAAAGGCGGGAATGTACCGTCGGCCAGCCGGATGGTTCCCGTCAGTTGCCCTCCCTTCGTGGCCGTAATTTTTCTGTAGCCGATGGCCCCTTCGGTCAACACTTTGCTGATGACGTTTCCTGAGACGGTAATATCCTCAGGCAGTGCGGTAATATCGACGGCAATGTCTGAGCGTTCATAGCTTGAACCCGCGGGCACCACCGCAATACCAAAGCGATTTGTCACCCCGTTATCATTGTCAACAGGCACCCCCGCCACATCGCCGGTATCAATCATCAGCCGCGGGTCGTTTTCCGCCATATTCTGGTGGAAGGCGGCACCATGCCGGGTGGCCGTAAAGGAGCCGTACCAGCTGAGGCCAAGGTTCTTATACTGCTGGCTAAGCATGCTGAGGTTTGCATTACCCTGACCGTAAGGTGTCGTGGTCTGAATATTGCCGTTCAGCAGAGCCCCATCCTGCTGTCCTTCATCCCGTTGTTGTCCCACCCCCAGGCTCCAGGAGGTTTTATCCGATGGCCGGTTATATAGGGTCGCCGCCTGGCTCATCCGTCCATTGCTGTCGTGCTGCATGCTGTAACTTATCTGTCGCTGTGAGCCCCAGGGCAGCGTGAGCGAAAGATAAATTTGATTGTCCTGTTCGTTAAGCAGGGTCCGTCTACGCCCCACTGACAGCGAGGCCGTTGCGCCCTGGAAAGGGCCAAGGTTAAAGCCCTTGTTGAGTGACGCGGTGTAGTTATCACTGGCGCTGCTGTCCCAGTAGTTCTGATGACTCAGCGATAACAGTACGTTCAGGTCCAGTGAACTGACGGACTGGTTGAACGTCAGCATGTAGCTCTGCTTTTCTGCCATGGAAGTCCCGTAACCGTTCGAACGGTCGATATACTGATTCATTGACATAAAGCTTTTTTCTGAAAAGCGGTAGCCGGCAAACGCAATGGTGCTGCCCGTCTTATCAAAGGTTTTGGCGTAGTTAAAACGGTAGCTGTAACCTGTCTGCTGCCCCTGATTGTTCACCTGTGCCACAGACTGGGTAACATCAAAGGAAGCGGCCCCGAGCAACCCCATATTCTCGCCGACACCCAATGCCAGCGCACGATACTGACCGTCACTGGCAATAAAGCCGCCATATAGAGAGGTGTTATTAAACGCCCCCCAGGTCATCTCGCCGGTTGAGAATAACGGCTCCACGGTGTGGCTGTTGCCGGCATAGGTCAGCGGTTTCCCTGTTGCAATTTTAAAACGTATGTTGCCCTTACGGGCAAGAAACGGAACGCTGGCGGTATTCACCTGCCAAGTCCGTACCTGCCCGTTATCTTCCCGGACTGTCACGTCAAGGTTTCCCCGCACCGTTTCACTGAGACCCGGGACGACAAAGGGGCCCGCCGGCACCTGGGACTGCCAGAGAATACGTCCGTTCTGGGAGACGGTGACTTGGGCGTGGGTTTGTGCAATACCGGTAATCTGCGGGGCGTAGCCCCGTAGAGACGGGGGTAACATGCGCTCATCGCTGGCCAGGGAAACCCCGGTGAAACGGAACGTATCAAAAATATCGGAGCTCAGATAGGTTTGTCCCATCACCAGCCTGGCCTGCAGTGCAGGCATGGGCCGGAACAGATAGGTCTGCGGCAGACTCAGTGAGGACTGGTTGTAATCACGCCCCCGTGTCATGTAATACTGATAATCCGAGCGTAAACGCCAGACCCCAAGGTTCAGTCCTGACGTGCCATACAGGCTGTAATTGGTGCTGATCTCTCCCTTATCCGGCATGTAACGGCTGGCTAACAGGTTATAGTCAAAAATAAATCCGTTTATCCCGTTATCCCACTGCGCAGGCGGAGACCACTCTTCGTCCTGATATAAAAGGTCAGCCTGCGGGATAGTGACCGACAGGGTCTGATTATCCGGCAAATAAACAACGCTGCTGTCCGGAAGGGTCAGATGCACACACTGCGTGCCCGGCCAGAAGGTCAGGTTTTTTCTAACCTCGCTTTTGAGCGCCATGGCATCAATCAAGGACGTAGTCAGACAGGCATAGCTGTTATTTTTAGTGTTATCAGGGTTAAATTTAACCATTTGCTGGTCTTTAATCATCTGACCATTCAGAATAATATCGACAAGGTATTCACCGGGTGCAATATACCCCTCCTGCGAATACGCCGATAAATCGACATTTTTTCTGTTATCGGTATCTAAAAGATGAGTATTAAACTCAACACCCCGAGCATTAACTACAGGAAAATAAATTGCCAACAGCAATGCCAGATACGAAGGTTTAATACTCATATATAATATTTTTTATTATTCAGACTCAGAATAGTTTATTATTCAGATTAAAACCTTGCGGGTATTACCTATAGATCATGGCATATGTGACATCAGCAGCAACAGTACCTGTCGCAACAGCGTCGCCATTTTTCTCAAGACGGGCACCAAATTTCAGCACATTGTCACCAGACGTCAGACCATGCTCCGCTGAAGCGGCATTTGCCCTCAATGGCAGATTCCCCGCCATTGTATCCATCAGACGAATACCCACGCCCTGCGCAGTACCGGTATTCGCATACAGGTCTGCATTTTTGGCATCTGCCGAACCTGCAAACTGAACGGAAACTTTAGATAAAGCAGGATAATCCACGGTACCAGTACCACTAGTCGCACCGGTATGAGCGGTCAGGTCACAGTTTTGTAGATGAATCGTAATGGGCTGAGTGAGAGAATAACCCGCACCGGCTTCCAGCACCTTATTGGCAACCTGTCCCAGTGGAACGTCAATATCTTCATCGCCCGGGGCAATACTGCACGGAGAGTTAATCACGCTACCCGTGAAATGCAGGGTACCATGACCATAATCAACGCCTGTTGGTGCAGCGGCCCATACACTGCTGGTCATACAGCCCATAACACAGACGGCCAGAACTAACTTATTTACTTTACCCATTTTACAATCCGTTCATTTGTTAGAAAATTAAGCATTAAGCCGACATTCAATTCTGCCTTCACAGCTAATGGGCAGTATATTCAGGTTGTAGAAAAACCAACTGTCAGCTCGTTGTTCCGCGACATCCATAACAGCCTAAGCATTTCTGACACAGTTTTTAAAACAAAAAAAATCGATCTGTACGATCGATAATAGCAAGTAAATAGCTAATTATAACGACAAAAATTATTAATAAAATCCTTAATAAACAATAAGATAATCAATCTTCAACATTTCACTAACTAATCAGAACATTTACATGCGCGCTAAATAAGCCAATAACGCCTGACGACATTAAAATCGCAGCCATAAGCATAAAAACAACATATTTATCATGGCATTACTTTGTATAGATATTTTTAAATAGCTATTATAGCCGCTATCTGCAACGTTGATATCGATCGTCTATCATACCGATAGATATATTTCGCTTTTAAAATCACCCCTTCAATTAATAGGCTTTTAGAAAGCAATTATCATACGCAGTGTTAAAACGATGATGGTGTATTTATGAGGGATTGTTATGAGGGATTATATTGGTCGCCAAATGCAATCAGATGATTTCTGGGCAGAAGTCATTCATCGTTCAAAAAACCAACTATCTGATATTAATGTCAGGAAGTTCCAAGAATGGAGAATGATGGTAGGCGACGAGGAAATTAATCGATTACTTAGATTAATGGAATTACTTTTATCTCCGGATAATCAGGATTTCGAAATTAAATTCTTCTTTGATTGGGTTAACTTCAGGATAAATGGTAGCCTTCTATTCAGCTGTTTTAGAAGTAGCGGAAAAACAATTATCAAACAAGGTATGAAGGGTGAAATATATTGTGTACCTGTGTTATATGTTGTTATTCGCTATTTAATTGACGATTCAAGGAAATTCTCCCTGTCAGATTGCAAAGAGAAAGAGATTGATATCAGCCAAATCTTTCAACCAAATTTCACGCAACATTACAAATTAGAGACCGTGATAAAATGAAAAGCAAATCGACTAATAAAGACAATCATAAAACAATACCCATGAGCGTATCCCAATATCATCGACAACCACTCTATATAGTTATTGCATTATGGTGTCAACAACAAAATCGATGGATTAATCGTAATGATATAGCTCAGGCCTTTTCTATATCAGAACGAAGGGCTTCATTTCAGTTATCTTATATAACTCATCGTCAAAAAAACAAAGTCACATTTAGACTGCGGCGAAGAATAATATCTCACCACCCATGTAATGAGATATGGGTTAAAAAAGTCATCATAGAATATTCAGATGATAATATTAGAAAACAATCAGCACAAGATAATAAGTCAAAAAAAAGAAATATGGGTGCTTATCGTTCTCGAGTGGGTAATGGAATGTCTTCAGGGACAGAAATTTGGAAAACATTGATAATGATGCGTTCACCTCCGGTGGAAGGAGATAATTAATTTTCCTATGACATATTAATCATATCAAGCATCTTGTTGATTTAACCCAGTTACCATCTACAGATTTAAATTTATGTTAAATATAAACCATGCTCTTCGTGCATTAAATTAAAATCTTGTATTTGTAACAATCCCGGATGCTTTCTATTAACTTTTATTTTACATATTATTACATATGATACACCGTTTTTTGGGGTTTATATTACTTTCAGATATAAAAGAGCCGTTTGCGCGGCTCAAATCATAACCTTTTTACGCGCCCACACGACTTAACGATGGGATAAATGTATGCCCAGTATAAACTGTAAGTTCCCACGTCAAATATCATAACAACGGCCAGTAGCCCTAACGCCATTTTTTATAAGCACCGGAACTTAATGGTAAGGGAAGTGTGCGTAGCAAAACAGCTGACTGTGGAAAATCAGATAACCTATGCCAGTAAACATAACAACACTTACCAGAGTGCCGGTCTTCAGAAATCACGTCGAGAAATAGAAGAGCAGCTTAACGCTCCGCAATTACAGAAACAGCATCAGTTAAAATTACTGAAAAAGGAAAAAAGTGGCTGAGCGCCAGGCTGAACTGGAACGAGCGCTCTAAACCGGAAATGCAAAAAAAATGGCGCAGAAGCAGAAAAATCTGGACCGCGCCCGCGAAGAACTTCAGGATGCACAAAGTATGTTGTACCGATAGTTCCTTTATCCCTGACAGCTTTAAAATTTGGGTTGTCAGGTTTACATTGACTGCTGATAAATAATATTACCGATAATTCACCGTACAACCGCCCAACAGAACACAAGCCATTACAGCCAGTAAAAAACTCCATTTTTTCATTTCAGCAAAGGTGTCATAAAAACCGCATACGCATTCAGGGTTCGCTCAGGATGTCCTTTAACATACCCACTGAAATCATAATGACCTTCCCCAACCTCGTGATAACTCATCTCCAACCAGTAGTCCTCTTCCATCCCCAGCACCGACGGGATCTCCCGATTGTAATAATGCACCTCCAGTTCCATTACAGGACGTTTCATGATCCCGCGGATAGTGCAGGCAATATCCGCGCCGTGTACCCGGCCGCTATTGACTACCACCACGCCTTCCCCCACCGATTGCTGACTACTCTCAAACACCACTGTATAAATACCTTCTTTCATATCATCCTCAGGCTTCAGAGTCTCACTCCACGGTCCAGGCCTCTGAAAACGTTCCTTCACCGAACATCTCAGCCAGACCACTGATTTGTTTCAGACGCAGCACTTCATCTGCGTCCATACCCAGCTCTTTCGCTACCGGCAATACACTGCCGGGCCACCGTCAGCACATCCATCCCCAGCGGGATTTTTCGACTACCTACTGATGGAGTTCCGTTCACTGGACGGCCTCCTGACTGAATAAAGGTATTTGCACTGTTTCGGCTGTAGTACTTTCTTCAGCCAGTAATGGTAGTCCGGCCTGCAACGCTGGACGTACCTTCACCCCCCGGAACAGGTTCAACACATGTTTTGTCATTCCGAGCTTGTATAGGCCGTTGTTTTTATGCAAACTCCGAATCCGGGACGGCAGACTCCCGTTACCCCCTTCAGCCATCAGCGACAATACACGGATTTCATACCCAGTAAGACCGCTCGCTGACAATTCCCTGTACAGCCACCGGTTCGCCCTTTCCAATATCTGCATCTCAGTCATGGCTGTTATCATAGGGACTGACAACCTGGTGTTTTCCGCAGCGCAGTCATCCCCCAGAGTGTCAGCCGCAAACTGTCTGAAACGCCGTAGTTCCATCCGCCGGGAGAATGGATCATGCATAGTGTCCCATGAACAAAACCCATACTGCTCCAGTCCCAGCCATTCCGGCAGATTGTAATCAGTCCAGTAAAAACGGCGGCCCACAAACAGCACTGCTCGACCAGCCAGCAATGGCTGAAGTCGATATAGATCAGTCACATGCTCATGCGGTCTCAGGCCAAGAACAAGTGGCATCCGGGGCTGAGCATGTAACAGACGGGTAAGTTTCGCCAGACCGTACACTGCTATGACCGAATGAGAATATACGGGTGACAGATATGCCGTCAGGGCCGTCGTCACCGCCCACTCCCGACTGAAGATAATCAGAGATTCACTCATCGTCCCCCCCCCTCCCGGCAGCTTTTAAGCAACTGCTCCCATAAACCGAGGTTATCGGTCATACCACTCCCCACCCCACGCGATGTTGGACCGGTCTGTTTGGCCGGGACGTTACGTCTGCGCGGAGGTGTATGATCCAGTCCCACCTCCGGAGCCGGCAAAATATAGTCAATGAAAATCTCCACACGCTGACGACCACTGACCTCAGCCGGCACATAGCGCGTCCGGCAGACAACCCGCTCCTTTTTGCGTGAGATACAGGACAACTGAAATGAGGCCCGCCGGTCCGGCATATGAAAAACCGCGGCGATGTCATTGCGGTTTATCCACTTTTTCTGCTGCTGGCCCCATCGAGCCACTACCAGATATAAAGGTTCATCGGCCCACTGAGCCATACATAGAGGTATGGTATATTCATCGTGATTGCTCTGTTTCACTTTTTTTTTCCCAGCAATACCGCTCCCACAGGTCACGCTTTGCTTGTCACTGCCGTGCAGTTTCCCTGCCATTATCTCCCCCTTATTTAGTCGGTACGTGATCCACCTCTTCCCTGCAAACAGTTAAAAAAGAAAAAAACACCCAAAAAATAACGGCATAAATAAAACAGTAATAGTTATCCTGCTGTCATCGGCGTTCTTACAGAAGCATTGCGCAAATAAAACCGAATAAAATGGCGCAACACATAATGAAGTACCGTAATACTTTAGATGTCTCCCTTCCTGAAACGCCCGCGCAGGGCGGCTAGCGTCCGGGAGTGGGTCCGGTAGACGCTGTGCTAGCTGGTGAACCACTCCAGCACAACCAGCATGACCGGTTTTTGGGTTGCCCCTGAATATTCGGGTTGTCAGTGGCCGTCTATCCCCCACCGCGATATCATCAAATCCACCGGCCAGCAACGAGCTCCGGATAAGGTCGCTCAGGCTGCATTTAATCCGGTGCTTTTCCGCCAGAACCGCATAGAAGCAGTGCATGTACACATCGTGCAGGACCGCAGCCAGCAGGAAATCCAGGTAGCCCAGCTCTCTGCCAGACGCTCCGGCAGCTAGGCCCAGAAGTTGTTCCCGCTTGCCGTGCGCCGCAGACGTCGGTAAAGCCCGCCCGCTGATAAGCGCCAGAAACAGCCGGGCCACAGTCCGGTGGTCGTACTGCCACAGCACGTCCGGCTGCAGCGCTATCTGTGAATCTGGGAAGTAGCACAGGCAGAAAAGACGCAGGTTATGGCCGTTGAGCGTCAGCGGGTCAACCACTCCGCCGCCCACCGCGTTGATATTGCGAATAATATGGTCGGCATTACCGTAACTGCTGACAGCAAAAATCAGCGCCAGCCAGCGGTGTAGATTCATCAGTTGCACGTAACTATTGTCGCTGACTGTAAAGTCCGGGCGGGAAAAAAGCATAGTTACCGCCCCGGCAATTCGTGTGCAAAGCTGACAGTTCAGACTGGCTCGCGTACACGGAAAATCGCGGTCCCCACTGGCCATAGTGATTATATCGACCTCTGTCATCAGAAGAAGCAGCATTCTGGCGGCCTGTTCGATGTCAGGCTGTGTAACCCGATACTCAAACGGCTCCAGATTAAAATTATCCGGCTGAGCATGATGACCGACGGGAACGCTAACAAACTCCCCCTGTCAAGCGTTCCGGTGGTCGTCTTTTCAGCTTCTAAAGTCCGAGAAGCCATGATTCGTTCACTCCGTATTCAGGAAAAAAGCAAAAAGAAACCTGAACCGGTGCGGAGGCATCGGCCAGAAAGTTTTCTTTCACGTTAAGAATTGCAAATAGAACATGGCAAGCATTATCTGCCGGGTGGCGTCATATTTTCCTTCGCCAGCTTTCCAGCATCCATTGACTCAGACTGACATGCACCCCTGATATCCACCGGTGTGCTGCTGCCGTGTAACCCTCTACCGGTACTGATGGTGTGCCGGCGGCGAGGAAACCGCCCCTTGTCGGCTGGTTCCTCTGGGTTATCTGCGCGTTTAGTGCCCCCCTGCGTTGACTGCTAACCTCAGCCAGCCTGAAGAGTGGCGCATCATTTGACTGAATGTGATCATGCCCCCGTCCGTGAAGTGAGACTTTTCATGTAATGATCACCAGATTAAGTTTGGATTAAAATAATAAACACCCTGCTATTACACCCTTTATAGCGGGCCACATAAACAGCAGGAAAAAAACGCCCGTTCACATTCACAAGGCAACTATCTTAGCCTGCTATTTATCAGCCTTAAAAATCACAAACCATCCGTGCAAAACAAGTATATTCAATCAAATCGATAGATAAATTAAATCAATTAAGCAGTTCATAACGTTCGGCTAACACAATCAAAAACTCAAAAAAAACGTAATTTATTGTTATTTCAAATAAAACAAGAAAACATGCAGATAAAAACCAGAAAGCTCACATGTCAACAAAGAGTAACAGGGCGTAATCTCTGCGGGGAGATTAAGGGGAACGTTAAGGAATATAAAATTATATCACTCGAAAATAATCATTAAATATATTCACACAAAAACCACACTCATCAATATCACCATCAACACATCAAGTTTTAATTTCAAAAAGTCAGTTGTCGGGACCAATAATCTGTCACAATAAATGTTAACATTTATTCAGTTATTCATAGCATTTAGGGAATGAAAATGAAGAATGTTTTGAAACCTTTTGTTCTAATCTCCGCATTGGTACTGTCTGTTGTACCTGTGGTTCACTCCGCCGGAAATGGTGCAGATACGATAATGAAGACTCATAGTGCGTTTGACTACCAACAGACCCGAGAACGTCTGCTTCAGGCTGTTTCAAAGAATGGTTTGGTATTATTTGGTGAATTTGATCATGCTAAAGCAGCGCGTGATGCAGGTCTTAGCATGCCCCCCACCACCGTTCTGGTATTTGGTAATCCTAAAGGGGGAACCCCTTTGATGTTGGCTCACCCGGATCTCGCACTGGATTTACCATTCCGGGTACTTATAAGCCAGCTTCCTGATGGGCAGGTGGATGTCAGTTATCATGCGGCAGAAGAGCTCCAGCGTTATGGGCTTGATGCTGCTTCAGTCCAGACGTTGAAAAAACTGGAACAACTTGTTCAGAAAAACATTCAACCATAGGCAGTTGCTATCGCTGAGCCGATAATCAGGTTCTGATAATGTATAAACGGGAAGGATTTAAATGAAAAAATTTTTACTACTTGCCGGCCTGTTAGTTGCTGGGTCGACGTTTGCAGGAGAAGCTCACGTTTGTAAATCACAGACAGTAGCGAACTCTGCAGCGAATGCAGAGCTGACAGACGATACGGTCTTTAAATGTGGCGAAGGTATTCATGGAACTATCCCGGCGCTTGCCAGAGACGGATGGAAAATCGTACAGCAGACAGACCAAGCCGATGTCAAAGATCCTTCAAAGACCTATGCGCAATTAATCATTCAGAAAGATTAGTGCCACTCTGTAAGTGGCGTCCCCCTTCAGTGGCCCCTGACGGGGTTACTCCCGTCAGGGTAAGATTAACGCGGGTCACAGGACCCGCGCTGGTTTAACACTCGATCTTAAATGCCTCGTTACTGGCCGTGATGTATAACGGTTTCCCCTCGTTCAGAATGCGGTTAATCATGCTTTCAGTCAGGTCTATTGACTCACCAAAATCATCACCACCCACTTCTGCCCGCGCGGTCTCCCACCAGGTCTCATCCTTATCAGGATGACATCCCTTCGCATAGGCCACCTTACGCCCCCGCGGGGTCAGTACGCCGGTTTCAGACATGATGTAGACGCCATTATCTTTTACCAGCATCACGCCACAGTGATTTTTGCGAGCCTCCTGCAGCACCGGTTTTAAGTCTTTTGCGCTGAATTTCAGCATGATGTTTCTCCTGTCAAAAATAAGGGGAGAAACACCCCCACCGGGGAGTTTCTCCCCGATGGGTTTATCGTTAACTTACGCAGCCAGTCTCGGCTGCTGTGGTACCGGCAGGTCTTTCACCGGCTCATCTGTTGTTTGCTCTCTTACCCAGGCCACAGCCTGACTCATGGCCTCACCGTAGTCTTTGCTGGTCAGTCGGTTGATATCATCAACCTCACAGTCCCAGGGGAAAGACTCGAGTAACGCACCATTTTTATAATGTACATTCACCACAAAGCAGACCGGCGTAAACAGACCATCAGCCACTTTGTCCACCCATGACACGATGTATTCCGGATTAAACTCCAGAACATCTATCTCATCGATATTCTGCTGTCCCACGTATAAACGCAGTGAGCCAAGTTCTCCGCGATAGTGTCGTATCTTCCGTGGCTCTGTTGTACAGTTCTCCACAAAACATCGCAGTCTTCGATAGCAGTACTGCGTGACATCACGTAACGCCTGCGCCAGCCAGGACTCAAAACGATGCCAGTAGCGCACTGTATTATTAAAGGTGGCCTGCGGAATACGCCGATGCTCCGGTGAATCCAGTTGACCGGTCACCCGCAGGTACTCCTCCTCATCCGCGTCAATAAGGGCAGTGGTATTTCCGCTTAACAACTGGTCATACCGGCCACTGCTGCCAGGGTGTACCCGGGGTAACCAGTCCGGCTCCTCCGCCTCCTTTGACAGCGTATCGAGTCCGGCTATCCATAATGTCAATATCTGCCGGCAACGCGATAATGTTGCCTCGTCACTGTTAAGTCCAGACAGCATGACCTCCATCACAGACATCAGCTTTTCCTGGGTAAACAGTATCCGGGTATTCACATAATCTGAAACGTGGCCACCCAATTGCCAGGTAATGTTATCGTCATCAATATCCAGCTTCAGTCGTTCAGATATCTGCTGGCTGATATATTCGTCAATGATATTCATGGGGAACTCCTCTTCAGATTAAACAAAGGGATTTCCCCTCAGGGGAAAATCCCCTGTCGGGTAAGGTGTTAAATCAGGCAGCCAGTTTCAGTATCGGCCGCAGTGTCGTTATCTTATTCAGTGAAGCTCGCTCCTGGCGTATCCAGTCCAGCGCCTCACTGACCACAGTCTGCCAGTCACTGACGTGAGGATGTTCAGCGTCAATTACATCGGTATCGCGCGTGAAAACATTCAGCTCCGAATCATTGTGGTAGAGCACCCGGGCTTCAAAGCGAACCGGGGTCAGATTACCGGCCATAATTTCCTCCAGATAATCCTCCAGAGAAGCATCGTCATACGCGTACAGATATTGACATTCGTTTATATCACGTCCGGACATATGCAGTTCGATGCGACCAAACGACAGGTTAAAACAGCGCACTTTCCGCGGTTCAACAATCAGCCGGCGAAAAAGGCGACCCAGCTGCACGAGGCACCGGTCCTCTGTCTGGTAAAGCTCCCGGGCCGTCCACGCCATGAAACGTGTCCAGTACGGCAGCGCCGCTTCAAGCTGTTCCCGGGGGAACTGCTCCCCCGACATCAGGTCTCCCTGACCGGTCAGACGCAGGAACGCATCATCCGGCAGGGCCAGCAGCGCCTGCGGGTCTCCCTGTAACAACCGGTCAACCCGCCCGCTGCATTCCGAAATCGTCCGGGGCAGGAGCGACATATCCTCAGAGACCGTCGCCAGCGCATCGAGACCGCGTATCCACAGCGTCAGAATACGTTCGGCCTGGCGGCACTTCTCCCGCAAATCCGGGTTCAGCGACACCTCATCGAGCATAAACTGCATCACGGACAACAGCCGGTCACGACTCAGCACCATATCGGTATTGACGTAATCCGACTCGCGATCATCCACCTGGTAAAAAATTTCCTCAGCGTTCACACTGAGCCCCAGTGTTTTACTGAGTTGTCGCTGAATATAGAAACTGGCCAGCATAAATGACTCCTGTTGGAAACAGGGCCTCCCCGCAGGGAGAGCCCTGTCGGGGTGAAGTGAAAAAATCAGCTAAGCTGCCTGACGTGTCCGTTCGGCCTGCCACCGGTAGTGCCAGTGACCCAGTACAAACATCGGCGTCGCCATCTCCCGCTTAATTTCCACGGTCAGGCTGTTGCCGGTGTCCACAATGGCCGGGATACCCATCAGTGACAGCTGGATGTAACACATCATCGCCGCCACCGGGTCAATATCCACACAGTAAGCCATCATCTGCTTCTGCGGATTGAACCCCGCTTCGAGCATGGCTTCCGCCAGCGCGACAATCATGCCACCCGCCCCACAGGCCGGGTCACTGACGGTGATGAAGTCACGCTCACCGGAGGTGAGCACCGGCAGCCCGTCACTCAGGGTCATCTGTGCCATCGTATGACTGACATTGTACGGGGTGAAAAACTGGCCATGACGTGCATTACCCAGCTCAAGGTTCATAAAAATCTGCCCGAGAAAATCCGTTGGACAGAATTCCAGTCCCTGTATCACCTCCGCCAGCAGGCAGGACATGTTGTTTGCGTCCTCCCGTGAATAACGGCCAACGCGACGCATATAGTCCGCTTCAAATGCCTCATCCCGGTGAAGTGCGTTGTACAACGAGCAGGCTGCCATATGGACAAAATCACTGAACACCTGCCAGCGATTCTCATCCGGTGCCGTCTGGTTAAACAGACTGACAAACCGCTGCACGTGGGGGTTCGTCTTCCCCCGACGCGCCGCCCACGGCAGGGCCACCACGTTATCATCCGGGTCATCAGGCCCGTCGTCGTTCGCCGCCCCCTCACCTTCCGATACGTCCGGCGGCGGTAACAAAGGCAGACTTCCGACCGCGTCTGCGTCCGCGCCTGTGTTCACCTCCGGTACGCCGGAGGTCGCAGGAACGCGGTAGTACGTCAGCAGTTCAGGACGAATTTCAGACAGCGTCAGTATCTCACTCTCCGTTCCCGTCTCGTTGAGAAACAGCGACCGCTGAGGCTGGTCGCAGCGTTCCCACTGGTACATACGCGCCAGCGCGTTAATGGCCATCAGGGGCGTGATACCACACTCAAGATGGCGCTCAACCACACTGCGACAGCCCAGCGTGGTGTCGTCGAGAGGAAAACCGTAATGCGTTTCGAGTATCAGCGTGGCCATCTTCTGCCACATCTCCACCGTCGTCATCGCGGGTCTTCGCTCACTCAGCCACACCATCGCCTTTCGCGCTGCCTCCGCCGCCCGAAAAAGGCGCCACGGGTCGTCGTGTAAAAATGACACCCAGGGTGCCACCTCGTGTCGGGATGCCGGCAGTCCGGGCAATCCCAGACCTGCCGTGAGAAAAGCCGCCCCCAGCTCAGCCACCAGGGCTTCCTGAACCTCGTCAGTACGCCTGTCCACCGTCAATCCGAAGCGATGTAACCGCTGCGGGTGTCCGGTGGCCTGGACCAGCAGATTCAGTATGTCCTGCCAGTAGGCCTGCTCACCGGCATAAGCCGCCGCCGGTGGAAGCTCTATCCGGTCATGTAATGCCCGGTAGACCGGTAACGCGTTATCCCTGTGTATTACGGATACCCCGCTGACCTGAAGCAGGTCACGGGCCACGTTCAGTGACGGTTGCGGCCGGGGTGGCAGTGGCCATACCGGCTGCAGCGTATCCGGCAGTCCGTCGCACTGTTCAAGGTTAATCACCTTAAACAGCGACAGCGACGGCCGGTAGCGAGCCACCGTGACCGGCTTTTCACCGGCTCTGACCTGACCGCCCAGCTGACGGAGGTCATCCCCGGTCAGCCATCGTCCTGAACGAAGCGACCGCTGCTGCATGGCCTGCCACAGCAACAGCACGTTAACGCAGGTAAACGGCACGCCCGTCAGGGCATGTTCCGGTAAACCCGGCACGGTACCCCGCCACGGCACCTGACCTGCGGCCAGACTGCCGATAAGACGGCCGGTGATAAACCGGCTGATATCATCCGGATGTAATGGTGTGTTCATCTGCTCTCCTGTCAAAAAAAGGGAGAGCGCACCCACAGGGAGGCGCGCTCCCCGTGGGAAAAGTCAACAGTCAGTGCCACAGCGGCACTGAGCGGATTAATGAAGTAAACGACCCACAAAGCCGAGAATACGACCTGGCAACGTCACCAGTTCATTCCCAATCAGCTGAAGCTGTTCGGGATGAAAGTGACCGTACAACAATACGGTTGTCACGACGCCCGTAACGGTCATCCCGAGCAGCAGGCGGTTACGTCGCCGCCGGAACTGCGCCTCTTTTTGCTGTACCTGCAGATGCAGGTACAGCCCCAGCGTCTGCAGTTCGGCAAAGCGCGCAAACTCTTCCCGCCGTAAGGCCTCGCATGCCTCGTCGTAGCGCACCAGCTCCGTCGGATGGTTCTTCTTCAGAAAGCTTCGGTAACCGCCATCCCTCATCGTGTGGTAGTGGCGGTCAAATTCCGCCTGCAGCCACTGGTTAAAGCGGTTACGGGTTCTTCGGAAAACCTCCGGTTCAGTCACTGTGGATGCGGGGGTTTCATTCGTGGTCATCACGCTCATACAGACTCCTTTATTAGAAAAAATCTGACGGCGTCCCCCTCACGGGTTCCCCCGTCAGGGTGATTGGTAAAACTAAATTAACGGTCGAAAGTGAGTGTCACCTGACCGGATGAATGTTCACGTTTAATACAGACGTTCTGCCACAGGGGCGCGTTCTGGTTACCATCAGGTGGCAGGCAGAAATACCCAAACTCCACCATAACCTGGCCTGAAGGCGCCTGACTGAGGGCCTCAAAACCGTGGTAAATCAGCCGCTGCAGCCGCTCGTTTTCACAGGCGGGGGCCAATGGGTAACTGACCATCTGTGCCCACACCGGCTCCTCGATGGCGACGGCCGGCGGCGTGCTGCTGAGCAGCGCCGACATATCCATCATGCCGCCTCATCGTTAACCGGAACGGTGGCCACAGCGTCAGTCACCAGGACCGGAACAGAAACGTTGCGCCGGTTCTGCCGCCGGTGCCGGCTGCCCAGGAACCGCAACAGCATCTGCTCAGCGACCATCACTGACTCCTTATCGTCCACACTCTGGCGCTCGCTATAGTACGGCTCAGCACTCTCCTCACCGAAGTAAAGCAGTTCCACGCCGGGTTTCAGCGCGTCACTGAGCCGAAGTACCACCGCTCGGCCACAACACTGACCGTCATCGGCCAGTTGCCAGCGACCGGTATACACCGTTCGTGGCCGCCAGTCGGATGCCTGCAGTCTGGCCTGTCTTCGGCGGTACAGCACCGCAATGCCGTGATACACCGAAAGAGCTGCCCAGCGCACCAGACGCCACAGATGGCGCAGCAAAAAAACAAATAAGCGGTTAATAATCATCAACGTGTATCTCCTGTTGTCAGAACAGACGCAGTACCAGCAACAACATGCCCAGCATGAGAGTTCCCGCCAGTTTCAGCAGGAGCATCAGGCCAATGAGCTTAATCAGTGCGGTACGGTCGCGGGAATAACACTCCTCATGCACCAGGTGGCGCACGCGGTTTTCCTGCTCTGGGGTCAGTGTGTTGTCGGTTTTTTCACAAACCGACGGAAGGTGAATGTGAGACATAAAATCCCTGTACTGAAAGGGACCTGCCCCTGACGGGACATGGCCCCGGGGTGTGAAACGAATTCATTCGATGCCGTCAGCGAAGACGGAAAACGTGGGTTAACGGAAATATCACGCCATATCAGGCCTCCTGCGAAAAATGCGGGAGCCCTGACGGGCATCCCCGCAAGGGTAAATAAGATAGTGCTTTTGCATTCCCGGTCATTCGTCCACCGGTTGCGCCCGGTCAGGGGAAACAACGGACAAACGAAAGACAGGAACGGTTAGCCGGTAATGTTCCGGGAACCACTGCGCAAATACGGCAGCGGTCAGCCAGCCGGCCCAGACAGGCCTGCGTGGCAGACCTCGAAAAGTGAAAAGCAGATCGCTATATCCAGCCGTCCGCTTCAGCATTGCATATCGCCCGGTCAGCACGGACATCATGCTGCCCCTGGCTCATCGCCTGCATCCAGACGGGTTCACAAAGCGTTTCGCCCAGATGTTCAAGCGTGCCAAACAGTGCTTTTGCGGCTGTCGTAAGGGGTTCGATATCACCCGACTGCAGTCTTTCTAAAAATTCACCGCAGGCAAAACCACAGTTAAATACCGCACATTCAAACTCAGGCTCTTCAGCCTTCTCGTCGTAAGGGGGGTATAAACCGGCGTTCACAGACGCCCGGATACTCAACAAATCGCCTTCCATATGAGCAAGCCAGATAAAAGCGTCAGTGCGGGTTTTCAGTGAATAAACGTCCATAAATCCTCCTGTCGGAATATCAGAGGGATTTATCTCCCTCAGGGAAGAAAATCCCCTGTCGGGTAGTCAATCAATGGTTAGTGAAAATCGGCCGTGTAATCAGGCATTTCCCAGGCATAGCGCAAATGCGCAAGCTCCAACGCCTGGCGATACGCTGTGTTCATGGCACAGTGAAAAGAATCAAATTCTCCGCAATCCACCGCCCGTTCGTGACGGGGGTTCATCCAACCGGAACGTTTGTTCACGACGGCATGAAAATGGTCGTTGTCATCCCGCCAGACCTCTGCCTGAAAACGCAGATAACCGGTGTGATTAGCGATCCATTCACTTTTGCCGTGACGGATATGTGGAAAAGCTTTACGCAGAATACTGACCAGAGAAGTCAGAAAGGTGTTCATGGTTTTCTCCAGAAGTAAAAAACGGAGAAAACCGTCACCGACATCGGAGAGGTTTTCCCCGATGGGTGAGTAATGCTAGACAGGCACTAAAGCACGAAAGCTTTAGTTATGTTATTGACGCCCCCACTATCATGCCAACTGACATAATAATGTCTGTTCCCAGGGGTGACAGACGTACCGTCCGAAGACGCTACCTCTCAGGCTACGGTAGCATTGGCATGGGTCGCCCTAAGGCGTCAGTCTCAGACCCGCTATGACTTTGGCACGTGATCACCCGAAGGCGCTTCTCTCAGATCACTCGGTACTCACAGGTACCTGAAGCATTGGCAGTTATCCAGAGATAACGATTAGCGATTACATATTAACCAGACTGGTCAGCAAAACTCAAGACCATAACTGAAGTTTTTTATGCCGTGACATTCATTGTCCGTGTTCAATCAGTATTGCTTTATCAAGTCTTTTTATCAGGGCGTAATTAGTTTCAAGGTTATACCAGCACAACGCTTTGTTACCATTATAAGACAGGCAATCATGATAATCATATGCAATAGCCTTCATATTTAATTCATAAGCAGCAAGACGATACCAGTCTCCCAGGCATTTTTTATAATCACTAGAACTGTCACTATAATTTTTATACGTACAATGAAAGTCAGCCTGCGTAATAAATGATTCAGTATCAGGTCTATCCAGAATTACTAAATCATGGACTCGTGACAACTCCATTAGTAGCAGAAACAATATAGCTCCTGAAACATATACCACAAAAAAAACTGGATGTTTCGATTCAGGCATTTTACTCCTCCCCCAGTTCTTTTTGACTATAGACTCTTTTTATATAGTCCCCTCTCCCATCGCCGTGACCCAAATCAATGGATGTTAACGCGCTGGCTTCTTTTTGAGTAAAACCTTTAGAAATATAATATTTCTCCGCATCCTGAGCGTAGGCATAACGTAATGAGTGATTTGAATTTTCATATTTCAAACCACCGACCCGACGCATGATATTGATATAACGATCAAGCGCCTGTTGCAGAGAAGGCATGTCTATTAATTTACCATTATTTTTCTCTGCACATAAAATTGCTTCGTTGATTGCTGATAATACTTTTTCTTTATCGACAACACGTGTATCACGAGCACGACCTCCTTTTGTACCAAATATAACTCTGACACGTTCATCGCCCCGTAATATTGCTTGTTTCCACGTTTTGATTGATTTTACTGCCTGTACTGCTTCTTCATTACGCAGCCCCAAATAACGGGAAAGTTGCATTGTTGCAGCCACGCCCTCATCTTTCGCTTTAATCAGGGCGAGCGCCTCGCGATAGCGCTCGTCCGATATAGCCAACTTTGTGCCCATACGACTGGCTCCCGAAATACCTAACGCTTTATTACTTAATCGTTGATGTTTCGGATCTGCCATTTTTGTCTTCCCCGCCAGAGAAAGAATAGTTCGTATTCCCGCCATTTCATTTTGTAAGGTACGTTTAGAAATACCTTCGGCCTTACGACTTTCAATATATAATTCAATATGCCGGACTTTTAACTGCTGCGCAGAGCGGATCTGAACATTTAAATCCAACAAACGATGAGACAATCGTTCTACTATTTTCGAACGATCGGACACTGTTTTAAAACTTCCCTTACCTTCTCTTGCGAGAACGACGAGTTCACGTTTTAACAATTTACACCCTCTGGACATGACAGCTCCTTAAACAAAACGTACGACAACACCCTTTCGTTTTCATAAACGAAAGTCCCATTGTCCTGCGTTCTGATGAACGGCTCTGAAAACTAAATTTTAATAACATAAACATCCTTCCCCCGACGACACGGTTTTAAGTGCGCTTCCTGCGTCTTAACGGATATCTGTGCATCAGGGAATGCAAGATGTTGAGGTATTGCGAGGTCTCAAATCAGTGAAAACTGATCGCAGCCGTAGCTGTACCTGTTGCCAGGTCGCCTCCGACGTCATTTTCATGACATCGCCATCGATATCGCGTTAATTCTCTCCTTTTCAATAAGTTGCACGTAAGCATTACGGTTTCCCGCTTTATACGTTGAGGTAAGAGGATGTATCAGATCGTTTTTACAGTTTGCACTACGTGTCGTTCAGATTGTCAAACTGGTCCGTACGTCCTGATATAGCTGGTTAAAACGTTCGGCGCTTCGCGCGTCACTTTGTCGTCGTTTCACTTGAGCAAAGTGACGCGCTCATTCTCGAAACGCTCAATGCATCGTCCGGAAGATGCCCCAAATGTTGCGACGTTCGTCGCGCCAAATGGCCGGCATACCCGTACATGCAAAGTTTGTTCGAGCCACGAGCTCTGGAAGTAATACAGGAAATACGGCCACAGACCGTACTGACAGGTGTGCTTATCTCAAATCCTGAGAAATGAGAACGCAACTATAGGGAAGATTGCGGGCTGAATGCACAAGAGCTGCTTCAGCAAAAGGTCAGACTTCGCCTCCATTGATGCGTTGAGTAAGGCATCAATGTCTGTTCTCAGGAGTAACAGACGTACCGTCCGAAGACGCTACCTCTCAGGCTACGGTAGCATTGGCATGGGTCGCCCTAAGGCGTCAGTCTCAGACCCGCTATGACTTTGGCATGTGATCACCCGAAAGCGCTTCTCTCAGATCACTCAGTACCCGCAAGTACCTGAAGCATTGGCAGTTGCCACATGGACAACGGTGTTACATGCGGATAGTAGATCATCTTTTCGTATCAGATCAAGACCTGTCTCCCTGGTTTTCTATATACGAATGATCTGCGGGGGAACTCATATTTCTGAAAGCGGTTCTGTTAATATTAAAAAAGCATGATAAATGTCACTGCATCATAAATATAGTTACGATAAAAAATATGATGGAAATATATAACACATAAGGAGTCGTAATGTTTTCTTCAAAGAGCACACACCATTTTAAACCATTTTTTGTTCTGCCTTTTATATTTACAATTGCGGGATGCGATAATATGGGAGGAATATCCTGCGACGGAAAAGATGAAATAAATAGTATAAAAGAACAAATCAACCATGAAAGAAATAAGCAAAAACAACAGGCATCTGTACTTTCATTCTTTTTTAATCCTCTCATGTTTGATGGTGCATTTGACATAAAGAGCATAGAAGAAAAAAAACGAGACAAAGAACAAAAATCACTCACCTGCTCGGCAAATCTTATTTTTTCCCCTGATTCTGAATATGGGAAATCACAAAGTTTACCAATAGAATATACGGTAACTAAAACAGGGGAAACGCCTTCGGTTAATCTTACCGACGTAGGCAAAAGTTCAGTTATAGATACACCACCGACAGATGGTCAGAAAAAATATAAAATCAATCTGGATAGGCAGAATAAATTAATTGAGGCCCAGAGAGCAGAGCAAGAAAAAGTAATAAAAGCTGAAAGAGAGAAAGCGCAAAAAGAAGAAGAGGAAAGATTAGCTCAAGAAATTGCCCGAAATAAAAAAATCAATGATGAAATAACAGGTGCATCATTATTGCCAGATGATAAGTTTTCATCTGTAAGCAAAGATGATTTACTATATATATTTATTGCCCAATCAGGAAGTCCAATAAGTGACAATGAAAAACTAAAACTCTTTTCTGACAAATGGAACAGTACCAAAGATGCTTTTGTTAAACGGGATATTGAAAAGGATGAGCTCGCCAGAATTAATAGTGATATCAATAAATTTAAAGAGATAAAAAATATTAAATTTTACATTGGAAAAACAAAAGATGATGATAAAAATATAATTAATTTACCAGGATACAAGGGTGATTTCAGACTGGACCCTGTATATAACTTTGACACTCAAAGCTTCCCAATAACGGGAAACTATTGCAAAGAAAGTCCATATGCACAAGGGCAAATACTCAGTCACCGTGGCATACAATTAAACCTGGACAGGGTATTAAACTCTTGCGAGCTGAAAATACCTGAGTCAGAAGCACGGCCTTTATCTGATAGGTTTAACTCTAATATTTCAGTCGATATTGCAACAACTGTATACGCACATATAACAGGCTTTGAACCGGCCCAAAACGGAATTAACATCGCAATTTTACGACAGAATGTAGAAATTATCACACAGAAACGCGGTGAACAAAAAGAAACCATAAACACTGTATTCAAATGATTTATCCAGTCCCCCCTGGAGTATAAATCCCTTCTATATGAACGGCGCTCAGCGCCGTTCTCTTTAGGATTGTATTCAACCTAACTCATCACACATTCCCCTATTGAAGACAGTTAACCGATCGGCTCAATCAATTTGCACTTCCATTCACGACCTGTATAGTATGATTAATAGCCAAATTTTGTTGAGGAGAAAACCATGAGTGATGAAGGATTTAATCCCGAAGACATCGAGGACACTCTTTCCCGATTTGGTCGTGGCCATAAGAAAAGCGCCCGGCCTGCCACCGCCGGAATCCCCAGTTTTGTGCCCCGCGAACCGGCAATCCAGAACAATGTAAATACCCCTCGAGATGAGGTGGTCTGGGCTGCAGCCGCTGATCGTGCAGAACAACAGCAAGCACAGGAACTCCCCCCTGCCAGCCCTTGCTTTAGTCAGGCTGATATCGACGAGTTTCTGGCGAGGAAACCGAAGAAATATCAGATGACCGAGCGGGACTACAAAGAATTAGGACGCAATATGGCTCTCGGTATCGGCGATTTGATTGTTGGTACAGTCCAAGCATCAGGTTTAGTCTTAGATTATGCACATAATCCTAGTTCACAATCTCAAAATGAAGATAAATGGGAATGGGGTACTGAAGGTTATGGTCTGTATTCAGGCGGAGTTAAAATTTGTGGCATCGATTAACCTAGCTCAGCTTATCAGGCCTGTGATCGTTTAGGTTTATCTAAGATTACAGTACTGATAAGCCGATAAATTATCTATTTAGATCGCCCTTTTGTAATAGCAGATTTCCCAACATCCTTAGCCGTTTTCCCGCCTTCTTGCCCAGCTTCTTGAGGCATTCTCACCCCCTCTTTCATCATACCCGAAGCAAACTCACCTATACGAACCCCGGTCCATCCCATCATGCCAAACCAAGAGAGAGGGAACATAATATACATCACTCCCAGCACCAGATTCATGATCCAGCCATCGTTCACTGACCCCACAAAATCCGCGAACGGTACACTGCTACCGCTACCCTGACTGGACTTCGTGTTATACAGCAACGTCAGCAACTGGTCATCCAGCCAGCCGGCAATTTCCCACCAGAACGGAATAAAGAACAACGCAAACATGGCGAACGTTATGGTGACGATTGTTTTTGGATCGTAGGCGCTGAATACCAGCAGAACCGGAATTACGATAATCACCATCATCTCAAGCAATGCCTGTACGATGGGTAACGCCTGTTTCAGCGCGTCAAACCCGGGGGTTGCCTCAAACTGCTTCATACCCAGTCCAATACTCGATGTCAGACGAGTTACGTTACCCAATAATCCGCTGGCATTATCGTTACTTCCCATCGTATAGGTTTCCCCACCTCCGGACAGGGACAGATTACGGGGGCTGACCAGCCAGCGCAGCGCCAGCTCCTCCCAGCTCGCCATATTCTGCTGCTGCATTTCCCTTTTAACCCGGGACGGGAGACTGGCCAGAACCCGGTCCTTCAGACCTTTTTTACCGTCTGACCACCATTGCCGGCAGGTCGGGTATCCCCCGTCCCCCGTATTGGCATAGCCCGCATCGCGGGTCGCATTATAAGGCCACGCCTGCCGCGGTTTCTGCGACGTGTATGTGTCGTAGTATCCCGCCGTATTCAGAAAATAATCACTTCCTATCCAGCCCACAGAGTTTATCGTTTTATCACTTAACGACTGATTGGTGCTCTTCAGTTTGTAATACGCTCTTGAATAACAGCTGTTGGCAAAATCCTGCAGTTCCTGCGTCAGGATGGGATCCTTAATCTGAGAATGCTGAACTTCAAAGCGCATCTGCCTGATTTTTCCACCGCACGGAATGGACGCAATCATGGCCTGTGTCACCCCTTTTGACAGCCGATGCACCAGATACCACCACACTGGCACGTTCGCGGTTTTGCCCTGAAAATCGGTCAGTACCGCGTTGTAACCGGAGTCCTGAGGGGAGGCGACCTGTATGTTGCACTGTTTATCACGGCTGCTGTCATACTTCATCGTACTGATATCAACCGGGAACATCGGGGTACAACAAAAGCAAATCACCAGAAACGAAACATAGATACTGTTCTCCAGCCTCGGCAGGGACAGCATCCCTTTATTGCCCTCATCAAAGCCTTCCTCCCGGACCTTCAGCCATATCCCCATCCCCTTGAAGGCAAGAGGTAACAGATACAGACCGGTACTGCTGAGGATGTCCCACATGGCGTTGTTCAGCATCCAGCCAAAAAACACCAGGATGTATTCCAGAATACTGTTCGCTGTCATATTCTGTTCCTCATCGTGGCGCCAGCCAGACGTTGTATTCAGACAGCGCAATCAGTGCGATGACCATGACTTCAAGACGCCGCAGTGACGAGAGTGAACGTCCGTCACCCCGCGAACGGATCTGCGCCATCAGCGACTGTCGTATTCCACAAAACCAGGTTCCGGCCAGAATGGCGTACAGCATCAGACGCCAGGCCAGCAGAGGAAAACGGGCGCTATCGAGCCAAAGCCTGATATTCATACCCGGTGATCCCTGAAGAACGACGGCGCTCAGGATTGCCAGAACCACCGTCATCCCAACTCCCCAGAGAAACACCTGTAATGCGAGCCGGGAAAAATGCCGGAACCCTGCCGGCAGCGGCTTCATTTTGGGTAACCATGAGTTCAGCGACATATCACTCTCCCCCTTTCTGATTAAGGGAATTCATCCCCTCATCGGTACTCGGCGTGCGTTGCTGCATCTGGTTACTGCTGTTACGGACTTCCTGACGCTCAAGCGTTACCAGCAGGCTGTTACTGCTGATGGCCCGGCGCAGCTCCATTTCGTTTTTCAGTGCCTGCAGCTCACGGTCGAGTGAGTCAATACGACGATCGCCTTCTTCTATCGCCTGCTTTTGTGCAGCCGCATTGGGTTCAGACTCTCCGGTCGTCAGAATTCGTCGCATAGCCAGCGCAGTTTCAATGGTGTGAGCCATAGCCAGCTCTCCCGCCAGCCGCTGGACCAGCGCATTTTTATCGGTATCATCCCTGAGCGCTTCAATCACACCGCGAGTCACCGGTAATCCTCCGGTTTTCAGTTTGCCAAGTTCTTCTGCCGAAGGCGCCCCCTGGCTGCTGACCAGTTTGCTCAGCGCCTCCAGATTCACTTTCGTGGACTCATCGAGCAGCGGGCCAAAACCGGTGCCGGCCACGCTGGCACCTGGGGCATTGTCAGTCCCGCCACTCTCACACTGGCTTTTATCTTTACAGGTACGAATACTGCGATCGCCCAGTACCTGCACGATAGCGGTGGCAGCTGCATCTGAATTTTTGAAAATCTGGCAGGAAGAACCGTTACAGGCCGAAGAGGCAACGCTGCTGTTACTGGTGACAGGCTGGCCATTAAGCATGTTATAGCCAGCCTTAGCCATATCACGTACCGGCTGAATAGCGGGCTGCCCTTTCCCTCCGGCCTTTTTCCCGCCAATCCAGGTGGCCCCTTCCTCTCCGGTGGCCTTGTCCTTCGCCTGCTCAGCCCGGGTTGCATCCCCGCCGCTGCGGTTTATCGCTTCACGGTACTCGTCCCCGACAGCAGACTCCGTCCAGGCACTGTCACCCATGGTGTAATCGGCCAGTTTTTTGGACATAGCTTCACAGCTGAGTTTGGACTTATCGAAGGAAACACCGGCCTGTAAAATCCCGTTAGTGATCATGTCATACAGCCCCGGATTGGCCCGCTGGATTATCATACCTGGCAGGCTTGATACGGCCCCTGTGGCTCCCTGCATCACCTCCCCCATCAGGTCCTTAAAGCCACTCGTTAACCCGTTCAGTTGATTCCCCACCGTGGTTTTAATGTCAAAGTTTCCGCACATCAGGTCACTGTTAATCCCGGCACTGACCCCAAGACGCTGCATGCGGTTCAGGGAGGCAGGCTGAGATATCACCGAACCGCCACCAATGGAATAAAACAAACTGTCACTCACCGCATTTGTGGCCATACTGCCGATCCCCGACCCTGCAGCCAGAACGGCGGGTGATATCAATATCAGGGCCAGCGAAACCGCTGTGAATAAAGGCGTTATGATTTTCTTTTTTTTCATCTCAGGTACCCCTTAGCTGAAATCAGTGCTGTAAAGGAAGGTCTGCCCACGTCGCTTGCAGCAGCTGTAGGGTTGCCACAAGGCCCAGGCATAGTTCCCGTTTTCGGCCACGTGACCACCGGTATCAGGGAAAACCGCGCAGGATTGCGACAACGCAGGAGACAGACGCTGCCATTTGTGATTTTTCGTGCCGGTGTTTTCGGTCACAGGATCAGGTGGCCAATAGCCAGGGGAACGATTTCCGACAAGGGGTTGATAAACATGGATTTGCCCACTGCGGGTAATAATATCGGCAACCCGCTGAGCAATAACTGCACCTGCTTTATAGTCATCCTGCTGGGTGATAAACCCGCTACGCGGATAGACATTGCCCCACATATTTTGTGAAGACTGACTCCCGACTTCACGCTTACCCGGGATAAGAGCCTCCGGGTAGGCCAGTTCAGGCACACCGGTACGCCATACCAGCGTATCCAGTGTGCTGAGGAAATAAGGGAACAATGGCGTGGCGGCGCTGTTGCAGGAGTACCCGGGTATCTGACCGCCAATGAGGGAAGTAGCCGGATGGCCAATCGCATCGGCATATTTAAAGCGGGTGTGCAGGGAACGCTGGCCAGGAACTTTGCTGACCGATTCACCGCCGCCGGCAGACAATCCTGCCAGGGCACCACTGATGGCGTTCTCAACACCACCGGAGGTGCCGCTGACCAGCGCCATCTCGGTCCAGGGATTTTTGCCCTTGTCCTGGTAGACCGACACTACCGCCTGCGGTATGAAATGAGTCACCTTCACAGACGTTTTCACCGTGCAGCCAGCAGGCGTACACTTCAGCCAGTAACATATTCCGCTCACGCGCCAACTGATGCATGACGGAGAGAGCGCTGATGCCACAATACTGGCGGTGTTAATGGCCGCATCTGCCACAGGTACTCCCCCGCAGCCCAGCATCAGGCTGAGCGCAACAGGGCGTAACCGATTCGATATCGTGCTCATGGGGTTCCCCCCGGCAGATATGTTCTGGCCAATGCGACATCGGCCGTACCGTACACCACATCACGGTCATCAAATACTACGGCCGGATATTTTTTCAGACCCAGTTGCCAAGCCTGAATCAGGCCCTGATAGGCCCTGACCATTACGGCCTGCCGTTGTTTCCATTCAGGGGAATGGATGATCGACTGTGCCTGACGCTCTGCCTGCACTGAATTTTTCGACAGCGGGCCAAACAGACTTTCCGCCAGCTGTTCCGTTTCATCCAGATAAACAATACGTGTGTCGGCAAGGACGTTAGTCGGCAAATGTTGCCGGTCCGTATAAACCACTGTCGAAGCTAAAGAAGGGGCTGACAACATCAGTGCCAGCAGGGAAAGATATCGAAACATGCTGTTCTCCGGTGAACTCACTCCGAAGTAGTGTGTGTCTTACGGGGGAGATATACAGCGAAGAAATCAGGATCCGTTTCTGATAATTTATATTGGTGTTTTGCTGTCTCACTTATCTCAACATCAGAGGAAATGCCATGTCCGAGAAGCGGGAAAGTCAGGTAAATCAGAAGGCCATCAGCGAACTAACGACCCTGTTACGAAAGTATGCCAGTGATGAGCACGAAGCCCTTGGCCTTCTGGCCGTGGTTGCCTATTCTCTGATGCATTCCTGTGCGGCAAAATCTTTTGAAACAAAGGAGATTAACGGCGAAGGCATGCGGTTTACCCGCCTGTTTAACGAACCACAGAGTCAACCGATACCCCCTTCAGAGCCGCCGACGGGAACGCTGCTGCACTGAGTCATTAAGAGTACAAGCCAGGAACAATGCACTGATGCGCCCTTAAAGAATTGACTTCGCTGGGAACACAAAACCATTGATAGCATCAGGGCGCAAATGCGCCCTGCACAAGAGCTCAGTTTTCATTCCCCGAAATCAACAATGTCGGTGATCCCTCACCCAACGTTCCCAGCCACAGTACCAGATACATTGCATCCACCATATCTGCGACATCGATATACCAGCGTGGAGAAAGGTAATCTTCTTTCTGCGGGAACTGCGCCCGGCCGCTGACCGTGATCAACACATCAGTCCTGCCCTGCTCCCCCTGAAAACAGAGGGACACACAACCCCGATGGCCAATACGATGAGGGTGACACGTCATCGTCACCTCGCCCGTCAGCCGGGTTCGCAACGCTGACTGAAGCTGCTCCCACTCTGTCTGCAGCGTTGACGGTATCAACGGAGCAGACTGCGGGGTGATATCAAACAACGCGCCATGACCGTTTTCTTCTGTCACAGCGGGTTCAGGATATTTGAGAACCAGCCTGCTCATACACTCACCCCACGTCTTTCATCCAGCGTCCTCGCCACCATAAACACCGCGTCAAGCTCACTGCACTGATGCTTATTCATCAGTTCCCGCCGCTGTGCCTTTTCGTCCTTCTCTGTCATTCCCAGCGCCAGATAAAGGCTCGGCGGGACTGACCGGAACAGCGCATTCCAGTTACGGGCCAATACCACCCCTTCGGTGTAACAGGGAATACCATTCTTCTTCGCCCCTTTTTTAGCCGACGCCAGCATCGCTTTCTGTTCGTCTGTCAGACTACGGAACCGCGCAATCTGTTCTATCTCATCGGGTGGCATGGTCAGGCAAATCCACCACTCCGCCATATTCAGCATTTTTTCTGCTGTATCGGGGTAATCTTTCAGGTTTTGTGTCGCCAGCCACAACCAAGTGCCGAGCTTACGCCACATTTTCGATATCTTGGCAAAATACGGCGATACCAGCGGGTTAGCGGTCACAACGTGTGCCTCATCGATGGTGAAGAGAATATCGCGCTCATCATGCTGGTCACGCTCTGCAATATGATTCACCGTGTTAGCCAGCGATATTACCGCCAGCGCCATCTGTGATTCATATCCTTCACGTGCCAGATACCCGAGATCGACAATGGTGACGTCCGCCTCAGGCCAGGCTTCACCCTCCCGGTTAAACAACTCGCCTTCAAACCCTTCCGTCATTAGTTCAAGAGCCAGCGCCATTTCCGACGCCCGAGCCTGCATTTTCGGATGCCAGCGGGCGGTGCCTTTATCACTAAGCGATTTATCTGTCGAAATGGACTCCAGGACCGCCTTCAAATCTTCCGGCAGCATCTGGCGGTGTTCGTCATACGCTATATCCGCCGCCATCTTCAGGGCTTTACGTAACAGCCCACGGTCAGCACGGCTGAGCTTCTCGTCCTTATCGCCACCGGTGACCATCAGTACCGCGGCAATCTCCATTTCCCCCAGAATGTCGCGCTTCTCTTCGTCATCATCCACATCATTGATGTCGCGCAGCTGACTTTCATCCAGAGCCTCGTCGGAAATATCCCTGAGCAGGTGCGCATCAGCGAATACCGGCAGACAGGTCCCTTTCCCGGGTTTAATACTGACCTTATTAACCGTTAACCCCAGGCTACTGTAATAGTCTGCAAGCGGCCCAAACGAGTTACCCGACTCGACCAGAAACAGTCGTGGGCGGTGTATGGCCATTTGCTGGCACAATTCCACCGTCAGCGTCGCGGATTTTCCGGCCCCCGTTGGCCCGAAAAGCAGCTTGTGCGCACTCTGGATACGGTCTTTTATCGGGTCAAAATTGAGCAACTCGCCGCCCCGGTTAAAAAAGGTGAGCCCCGGGTGTCCCGTCCCCGTTGAACGGCCGTAAACGGGTGCCACACCGGCAAAATGTTGCACAAACGTCAGCCAGGTGTACCACCGGTTCGTATCCATTTCCGGGTTAAAGCACATAGGCAGGGCGCGCAAAAGCGTATTCAGCGGGGTCAGCTCGTGTTCCGGATTCACCGGCTGCAGGCCGTCATTCATCAGGGTGGTACTGAGTGATAACTGATATCTGTCCAGCGTACTCATGTCTGGCGCCCTGATAATAAACGTCAGCGCACCCCGGTAGAGTTTATGTTTTTGTTTAAGCCACTCCAGCGCCTCTCCCACCTGCTCCCTGGCCATTTCCGAATCCAGATTGTCGCCCAGCGACTTCTTCCCCTGCTGTTTAAACTCTTCCTCCAGTACATTCTGGGGCTGAACCAGAAGAGTTAGACAGGCCAGTGTGCCTGGCGGCATCATATCCATCAGCGCATTGATATGCTCCCCCCGGGGCTTTTCACCGGTCAGCCCCCCGGGCTCCGGCGCCGAGGTCAGCCGTTCGACAGAAACCGCACGGTGCGCCATATTGTCGAACCACCACACCCCGTTATCCGCGTCACTGCGGGGCGGCGTGAAAAACAGTGTTTCACTGAAATCGTTATTCACCGGCAACGCGTCCTGCCGGTTATCACGCCACGCCGCCGTCCGGTACAGCGTCTGCGGGTCAATCCATTCAGGTGCCGGATTAAATAACCGCAGCAACCAGGCATGGATCTGCTCGCCGTTCTGCCGCTGGCACACCACGCCCGTCTGTCCCAGAGAGGCAACCAGCCGATCACAGACCTGACGCAGTTGTACTGCGGGGGGATACGGCTCCCGGGTTCGTGGGTTGACATACCGGTATACCACCATCCGGGTACGACGCATCTGTCCGCGCCAGTCCACTCCTGTCACCACATTGTCTTTAAACAGGCCTTCCGGCCGGCTTATCTGCTTAAGATGACGTTCGGTTTCGCCAAGCCAGGCCCGGGTAAATGCAGTACCCTGTGCTGCCGGGCTGACGTACCCGCGTATCCGGTCCATTTCCACCGTCAGGTCTGATTCATCCTGACAAAAGAACTGAACCACCCACTGGTGAGTATCCCGCTCGTCCAGCGAGCTCTGTAACGCCTTTTCGGTCATATCCCGAATTTCATCAAGCCTGTCCTGTGTCCTGCCCTCCGTCCCCGCCGGCGTTATCAAAAAGACCGCGCCGACCGACACACCGTCATCGAGCAACAGGCACTCATCTTCGGGCAGGTACTCAGCCCAGGGCAGAAAATCAATCACTGACGGGCCATGTTCATACACTTTCGCTTCTTCCCGCCGGCTCAGGTGCCGCCCCCTTTTCAGGGGGGCACGCTCCGATGCAGACGTCACCGTATTTTGTGCCGCCGGCGCGGCGCGTCTTCCTGTCAGAAAATCAAACATTACAGCGCCTCCGTGCGTTCACCCGGAAGCGCATACTGCGTCTGAGTGTAAAACGGAAAGACGGTGCTGTACCCCGGTACCGGGGCACTGCCGCCCGCCAGATGTGGAAAGACATACATCACCATGTCGGGATTCGGCAGTCGTGGAAACTGCTGGCTGATTTCGCTCTCCTGAGTACGGCTGTAGCTTTCAGCCAGTGAGGCGTCACCGCGCTGCTCCGTCTGTGTCAGGGGGCGACGAAGTGCTTCCCGCGCCTGTACTGCCGGCTGTCCTGACGGTGCTTTGTTCTGCCACAACGCCAGCATGGTGTTATCCCCTGCCGGTAAAATCGCCTCTTTACTCGTGCCGCAGCCTGACAAGATGACCACCGATACCAACATAGCCACCGGCATAACCGGCCAGCGGCATTTCGTTGTCTGCTTCATTGTTTTCCCCTGCTTAGTCAAGACCCTGCTGTGTCGCCCCGGTACCCGGCAACGTAAAGTCATACTTCACCCGACGCCCTTTTTCGGCATAGTCAATGTTCAGCTGGCGGGTGATATGAACGGCCACTTTTGCCCCGGGAGGGACATACACAGCATCAAACGTCTGGGCATAACGCTCTTTGACCCACTGGGCGACTTCCTTAAAGCCCCCACCCAGCGCCTGCCCCAGTACCGCCTGTCCGGCGTTGCCGGTCAGTGCCGAAGTGATACCACCACCGTCAGTGGTGTTACTGGTATACTGGTTGGCCGTCAGCGCGTCTCCGGCCGATGTCCCTAACCCCAGCAGTCCGATGGTCGGCAGATACGTAGACGCATTGCTTTTAAGAGTGCCGCTGATGCACGGTATGCCGTTATCATCCGAGAGCCATCCGATACTGCCCCCGTTACCGGATGTGCCACCGTTATCGCTCCCGCTGTTATCGGTTCGCCCCGATGGCGACGGCACGGTACGCACCGTGCCGTCAGAAAACACGAACGTGATGGATTTCACATCGCCCCGTACACAGGACAGCGTCCAGTCACCACTGGCGGTCCCTGACACAATAGCCCCTTCCACATCCGGCAGTTCGATACCGTTTGCCGTCAGGTTGTCCCGACCAATCATGACCTTGAACGGATAAGGGTCGGTCACCTTGTTATTGACAGGAATTCGCCCGAGCAGGGCAGTCATTGCCGTGCTGCCCACCAGTGTGGCGTTCTCCGGCAGCGTGTAAACCGGGTCAACCGCCCCCTCATCCTGCTCGTTGTTCAGGCCCTGACGATGATTCGCATTTCGTTCCAGTTCGTTTTTTTGCCGGGTAAGGGCATTGTCATCAAGAAATAAGGTGGCAAAACGGGGTGGCCCGCTCTGGCTGTTCTGAGGGTCGACCGGAACCGCATCCTGAGGCTCCACCCACTGAAATCCGTCCCCGGTTGTTTTACCGGATCCTTCGTCAACATCCAGCCCCAGCCCCACCGGGATATCACCGCCATTCATACTGCCAGCGCCCGCATTATTGTCTTTACCTGTTCCGACCCCGCTTTGCAGGCCTGCCAGCATCGAATCAAATGTCTCCGTCAGCGACTTTTTTTGCGTATCCAGGGCTTTTTGTGTCTGATCCTGTACATTACTGACAGCCTCATCAATGCGTTTATCAACCTGAGACGTACTTGCCTGTAAGGTTTTATTCTCTTCTTTAAGCTGTTTATTCTCCTCAAGAATATCGCCCTGCTGGCGCTGGATCTCTCCCAGTTTCCCCACCAGAGTATTGAGCGTGTCCTGCGCCGTATCCCCTTCCACACCCAGTTCACGCAGTTGCTCAGGCGTAAGCGTAGGCAGCGTCGTCACCGTAGCCTCCTGCTGAACACGTTTGTCACTGCAGGCCCGGATCCCGATAGCCACTGCGCCCAGCGCGACCACAGGGATAATAATTTTGACCAGCGTATTGGAGCGAAGTGTGGCCATCAGTGAGCCTCCTTGCGATAAACCGGTTCAGCCGGAAAAGCACTCTCCGGGCGGCCCTTTATAACCAGATACAACGTTGTCGTATCCTCTGGTCGGCCCGCTTCACCCAGCCATCGATGCTGAAATGTGGCGGAGATAAACTGGCCAGACAGGATCCGGGGATCAAGAACAATTTTCTGGCTGCGCGGGTTTCGAACCTTAAGCGCCACCACGCTATATTCACCAAGAGCCCAGGCCGCCAGCGGGGTCATCTCCAGCGGTGCAGCCGGGTATAATGCGGTCAGTCTGGCCGGAAGACGGAGTGGAAGCGCATGGATCCCTGCAACGGGTTCCACAGTACGCAGTGGGGCATAAAGCGTCTGGGCGGCATACCGGGTCAGAACGACGGGTAATGGCCCATTAAGTACGGCCACTTTTTGTGTTGTAGTCTGGTCTGAATCTCGGGTCTGGCGGGCTCCTCCAGAGCCAGAAGCATCTGGCTGACTGGCTGAACTGGCCGCGCTCACTGTTCCCTGGTAGACCAGCTGGACGGGTTCCCGGACGATTTTCCCGTCGCTTGCGCTCACGTCCAGCAAAATCATTTCCCCGTTCTCCACGTTTTTGAGCACCAGGCGGGTAGAGGGGAAAGCGGAACGCGCATCCAGATAAACCGTGCCACTGCTGCTCTGAATACGCAGCTTACCGTTCAGACTCGCTGGAAAACCGACTCGCACATTTTTATCCACGAAAATGATACGTTCCTGACCGACGGTCAGAGGAACTTGTAAAGGAATACGCTCCCACTTCATCAGTTCAACCGCACCCGCACAGGTACAGAAAAACCAGAGTGCACTCAGCAACGAGAAAGACTTTTTCATTGTGTGCTCCCGGTTCTGGTTTTATCGACCTCATCAAGACCTGAGACCTGTAACCGCTGCGGGGTGCTGGCATAGCAGTCGAGTGCCAGACCAAAAGGATTACGCTCGGGATCGCCTTCCCAACGCACCACATGCAGGGGATAGCGGGTCAGCGCACGCTTAATCAGCACTGACTGGTAATATTCATCGGCGACAAGATCGAGATCCACCGTCCAGCTGTCCATTCCCTGCTCGTGCACGCTGTGACTGCTGTATCCGTGCATGGGAATTTCATAGACCATACGGACACGATCCTGAAGTTCACCGTTAGTACGGCGTAATCTGACGTCTTTATTGAGAAAATCCTGGCAGGCTGGCGTCAGGTAAGGACTCAGTTGGGCAATCCGCGCCGGATAGTCCACGCTGCCATTTTTGGGCCACGCGTTAAGCTGCTGAAAGATATAAAAACCAAAGCTGTAAACTGTCGACGCGGGGACTTCCCACCATTTCTGTGTGCTGCCGGAACGCAAATCCGGAGGAATACGGATCGTTAAATCCCGTGGAGCCATGTACCAGCCCCCCATAGAGATAGCGGCCAGAATACCCAGAATGACACAGGCCAGACGCAGGGTATGAATATGGCTATCACGGGCTGAAACAGCATTACGAAAAAGACTCATATCAGCCCCTTACGACGCGTACGTTTGAGTTCCCAGGCCCGTGAAAGGGTGATAAAACGATAACTTCCCGCAGCAATACTCCCGTGCTCTCCGGGGCTCAGTAAACGTGCGCGTAGCAGAGAAACCCGTTGCCAGAGATAGTGGTCTGGTTTGTTGCGCTTGTATCTCATCAGCCAGCCACCACTCAGCCAGGCTGTCGGTATGGGCATCAGGATCATCAGCATGGGAAACGCAATCCAGCTTGTGAACGGCATGATAAAAATGGCCAGTACAAACCCGATAGCAAGACCGGCCAGAGCAGTCAGCCCCAGTTCTTCAATGGTGAACCCCCGCCAGACCACCGGACGGGTATTGAGCTTATCCGGAATAAAATCAATCGTAGCCATGGCTGACCTCAGATAATGGTGACGGCTTTATTGAGGAAGTAGATGCAAAGCACGATCATAATGGCGCCGACCACCACCCTGACGCCGAAGTCAAACCAGCTGGCTTTGCCATCGCCGATTTTGTGATAAGTCCCCACACAGGAAATCACCACCACAATAAAGGCGATGGCGCATATCACCAGGGCACCGTAGGCAACCCCGTCCTGGCTCATCTTTTTAACGTCCCCCATCACATCGTTGGAGCTGCTGCCTCCCGACAGTTTGGGCAGGTCAGCACTCGCATACGCAGACCAGAACAACCCACTTCCCACAAGGGAGAGCTGGCGAAAACGATCGAGCAGTTTCATATCGACATCCTGTATTTAATTGACTAATAGCTGAAAAAAAGAATGGCCAGTTCAAGCAGAATGACCGCACGAATGACAAAAATGCCGACGGCATCACCCCGAACATCCTGGTTTGACCAGCCTACATAGACGGTACGTAATGCCCAGGAAGCCCAGAGGAAAAGGAAGGCAAAGAAAATCGCAACGATCAGATGTTTAATATCCGAAGGCGCAACCCCGCCGGCGCCGGTACTGAATGCTGATATCTGTGCCTGGTTCATTGAGCGCGTTCCTGGCGATAGCGCCCTTCCACGGCAGCAGCATCACGCGGCTGGGCACGGGAAGGGTCAAGATATTGTGAGATGCCCTGCTTCATCGATACGATGTCCTGACTAGCGCGGACATAATCAAAATAAAAGCGCCCGTCATCGGCTGACTGGGCACTGAGCGCCCGGGCACGTTCAAGCGATGCCTGCACCTGATCGAGCTGGCGTATCACCTGGGCAAGCTCATCTTTTTCTGAGGCCTGAGCAAAAACAGGCAAACAGCTGCAACTCATCAACAGCACGCCTTTCAGCGCCAGCCGGGTAACGTGGTACATATCGCACTCCTCTGATTTCGGACATAGCGTCAGAGTGGCGAATCTGAAGGGAGAAAACAGCAGGAAACTGTTGAAAGGATTTTGAAAATTAAAAGACGATGAAGTCTCTGCCGCCGTTGAAACCGGCGTAATAACGCCGGTACATAGCTAAAGATATTTCTTAAACGTGGACATAAGAACAGTGACTGAAGCCCCAAGCAGCAGGGCTGCAGGCAATAACACAAGATTGGGGTAAATCGCCGTGGGCCATGACAGATAAAGCAGGCAGGGGTATATGACAGAGGGTTTGATAAACCGCTTGGCATGATGATAGAGAAAGCTGGACTCATAGCCGGCACCATAGCGGCGTAGATCACGACGGCTTAAGCCTTCAACCATAGCAACCATAACCACCATGACAAAGAGGGGAACTGAAAGCACCAGAATCGATACCCGCACAACAAAGACCACAGTGATATAGACCGTTGCCTGAAGAAAATCCCTCAGGTGTGTCAGTAGCCAGTTCCCCAGAGCCGATATTTCCCCCGTTAATAACGTATTCGCCCCCCTTCCCGCAGCCGTGCCCTGGGAAAGAAACCGGATAAATCCGCTGTCCACAAATATCCAGTGATAGCCGAGGTTTATCCAGGCCATGGCCGTCACCGCAGGCTCCGAAATGAACAGGCTACGGGTAAAATTCGAAGACAGGTATCCAAGTTCTGTTTCCATCATTCCCCGGGCGTGCAGGCTTCCCTGTTCGGGCCACCAGAAAATTAACCCGATATATTCAATCAGAAGACTGAATAACAAAGATGCCAGCAGGATCCCCACCACATGCCATGGCAGCTCCCATAAAAGAAAACGCAATACACCCGGACGTTTTGTTCGTGCAGATGAGTCCTGTTTCGTCCCCTGCGTCTGTTCTTCAGCCATTCGGTCCCTCCTCAGACATCATCCCAGTCGAAACCTGAATATCCTTTGCCGCAGGGATGGCAACCTGCGCTGGCGTTTCGTTCGGGAGCGTGGAGATAACCGGCCACCAGGTATCTCCCGTGCGGTAGTTTTTACGCATCGTAGTGACCATCGCGGCCATATCGGGCGGCATCATATCGTCATTCTCAGAAGAAGGGAGAGGCATGCGAATTTTCCATAACCTCCCCCCCTCCAGTAACGCAAAAGCCTGTCCCTTAGGAAGATTAATCAGCTCAGACGTAGAGAGAAGGGGTGTGCGCACACTGCTCACCCTGTCCTGGGTGTTCGACGTGAAGTCACTCCCCTGCTCTGGATTTGAAATATCGGTAAATCCTGACACCAGCGTTTTGGTATAGACTTCCACCTCAGGGAGCTGGGTAGTCATCAGTTCCGCCGTCATTTTTTCCCTGACCCTGAGCATAACCAGCGTGTTGAAGTTCCCTGTTACCTGAGCCGCTTTCGCCGCGTTACCAATACGCGCCTCAATATCAGACCAGGTTTGCGTATAGGCTGTCACTTCAATCCCCGCCCCACCGCCTTTATTAATCATGGGAATGAATTCAGGGCCCATAAGTTCATTAAACTCATCACAATGCAGGCTTATCGGCAGTTTTTTCGTTTTACCTGAGCCATTTGAGGGCAGATCGCCTTCCAGCCCGAATTTATAAATATGCCCCGCCACTGAGACCAGATCTGCAAACATCGAGTTCCCGACAGCGGATGCCACTTCAGCATCTGACATAGCATCAAGCCCGATGTACACAATGCCTTTTTTACGGATCACCTGCTGCCAGTCCAGTAACGGACGGGGATCTGACATATCTGTATAATCCGGAGAAAGGAGCGCGGACACTTTCCCGCTGGTCAGTTTTTCAAGCAAAGGCAAAAGAGAGGCGACGATTTTATCAAAGTACTTCTGGTCATAGCGAACCGCATTGCGCAGACTCTCCAGGATGGCATCATTCAGATTTTCAGCCTCTTCACTGTCGAGTACCTGTTCCGTTGCAGCTTTGCGTAACAATGCCTCCGGCGCACCAGCATTTTGTTTAACCTGTCTGAGCAACTCAATTTGCGTGTCTATCAGAGCCAGCAGATGGGGCGCTTTTGCCTTCAGAAACCAGGCAACATAACGGTCGTGCAGACCCGTGATGTTCATGACATAACGACGAACCAGGTTATAGTCCGGGCGTTCCCCCAGAGCAACCAGAGCCTGAGCGATAATATTGACAACACGCCACGCAAATTCTTTAAACGCCGCACTGTTCCCTTCTCCACTGAGCTGGTTTGCCAGTCGGGTCGGCACTTCCGATGTACGGCCGAAACGACCTATACCGTTATAACGAGCGCTGATTTCTGGCCATCCCAGGTGAAAGATGTAAAGCTCATCATCACGCCCGGCGCGGTGAGCCTCTGCCCATACCCGCTTAAGCAGATCGGCGTCACCTTTGGGATCAAACACAATAGTGATATTTCCACGACGTATATCCTGGGTAATCAACAGCTCCGCCAGACGCGTTTTTCCTACACGTGTGGTGCCAAGAACCAGCATATGGCCGACTCGCTCGCCTAAATCCATACTGACATCAGTTTCATCCGGCTCGACACCATGAATCGCCGGATTACCCCCCACTGGCGGTAATGGCCTCACAGGATTAAAAACAGAATCCTTACGCAACAACTGACTGACGAAAGGTAACCGGTATTCTGACCACCGCTCAGTCGTTCTGGCCAGACGATAGGATAATGAAGGCTGAAGGAAAGCCTGTACCTCGGGACGGCGGGTTTCGAGCAGTCTTTGCAGGTGCTTTTGCTCCCACATAAATCCTTTTCCCAGAAACAGACGATGACGGCTGACGGGAACCTGCCGGCTTGTCATCACATAGCGGGGTAGCCGTTTGAGGTTGCGTCGGTAACGCAGGATCCTCAGCCCCTGTCGTGCACGGACCACAGACAACACAGCAAATCCCCCCGCGGTCACATAACTCACCGACGGGGCAAGAGCCACCGCCCATGGCGCGCAGACGCAAACGAAAGTTGCACATCCTGCAGCTACGGCCGAGTTCAACTCCACAGCAGGACGCAACATGGCCTCCATCACATAACGGTCGCTCATCCCTGCACTCCCCGGGGAAATGCGGCACTCAGCGATACGGGTCTAAAGTCAGGCAACGTACCATCAAAGGGAATAACGTCTATGGACATTTCTGCACTCTCCATTTCATTTAACTTATTTAACGCTTCCGGCACACGGTCTGTCGCGTCTCACATCCCGTCAGCCCCCCGGACAGCAGATCCAGCAACCTCTGACCGCTGATGATGAGAAGACGTGGAGAGGCTGAGCAGAGCGTCCGACTCATGTGGCCGGTACGTCCCGTGTGAATGAAAAAACCGCCACAGCCCTCCCGGGCAAGTAACTTGCCAAATGCCTGAATATGCTGGGGAGAAATACTCCGGCTATAGCGTTTGGCCTGAATCAGCCAGCGCTCACCGTTAATAAAGACCTGCCCATCCAGACCACCATCACCGCTGTACGAACGATTTCTGATGACCTCCAGTCCCTGCTTTTCCAGTGCCAGTAACAGCAACTCTTCAAACACATACGGGTTGATTTTCCGCAGATAGCTCAGACGCGCTCCGTCTGAGGGCAGTTGCGGCAGAAGCTCAAGTACCCGCTGCGCCGTTTTGCGGTAACGTCGGTGCCGGCGGACACGGGCTGATACCGTTCGCCGACACCCCCTCGCCGCTATAACGATGAAACACAGCAGCAGGAAAAGAAAAATGACCATGAACATCATCAGCCTCTCTGTCTCAGCGCTATTGCGCCAGCCCGGTCGAGGTGATCAGTACCGGGTAATGACTGAGCTGAAGCCGACGCGCAATTTCGCTGGCGGATGCCGGTAACAACGTCACGCCAGGAACCCGCTGCTGCAATTCAGTGAGCACGGCTTTATCGCTGACATTCACCACCAGACCGGTAGCATGAAGTCGCTTAAGCTCGTCATGGCGCAATGTCAGCCATTCACGCGACAACTGATCATCGCCCACCAGAAAGACCGGCGTCATACCGGCAAGATGCAGCTCACGGGAGACCACCTTCCCTGCACTCATCTCTGGCGTGGTCACCGGCAGCATGTCACTGATATCAGCAGGTGCCGGGGCAGGTTCAGCATTCAGGGAGCGAGGTGGTGTGAACTCGTTATTTTCATTGTTGATGGCATCAAAAAGCGCCGCCGTTGACTCACCGCCAAGGTCAGCAATCACATTGAGTGCCGCCATCGATGAGGTGGTCAGCAAGACACTGACCATGAATGTTCTGAGACAAAAACAAGCAGAAAACAGCTTCACTGGCGAGGCTCCCTGGGTTCAACCCATTGCAGTTCACGGTTTTGGGGTAATAAATGACGTTGTGGAGACGGTATCCGCGCCAGCTGAAGTTCGGCGTAGGAGACTGGCGCGCTTAAATCCAGCGTGGCCAGCTTGCGTTTCACGATGGCCTTATAAGTGCGGGCCGGCTTTCCACCGGCTGGATGGTGATAACACCCGGCGGCCTGTATCCAGCTCCCCGGATTACTGTCATAACAGGATTTAAGAATACGGGCGGCAACCCGAAGGTTGATGTACGGATCAAGTGCTTCCCAATAACTACTGAAATAACGTCCGTTCCAGCCAAGATTGACCTGGGCAATACCCACATCGATGCGCTTTAACGGATAATGACGCATGAAGGACAACAGCGCGTCATACGCCTCCTGACGGGTGTTATACCGGTACCCTTTCCCGGCGACGTTCAGGGTCCACGGCCACGGGCGCTCACCATGAGGTAACTTTCGGGACGTTTCTGCGAGAGAGACCGAATACAATGCCTCAGCCGGAACGCCAGTTTCACTGGCCACCAGATGGTAGCCGGGAGGGATAGTCTGCAAACCAGGCCCCTCCCCTGCTGCAGTAACTGTGCTGCCGATCAACCCTGCCAGCAAACTCAAAACAGGAAGTATTTGTCGGGACCTGTTCAGAACGCTGCTATTTGCCATCCTGATGCTCCCTGCTGAAGCACGACTGGCATACGCCCCTGACCGAACTTCAGCCAGTTACCATTATCGTGGTTAAGGGTTATTTGCCGGCTACGAACTTTATCAACGGGAATATGGTGTGCCAGTGCCCACTGGCGAATGGTGTCATCACTGCCGGCACTGTCGACCAGATAAATATCAACCGGGCGGTTATCCGCCAGAACAGCACTGAGTCTGGCATCGCACTGAACACAGTTTTGTTTTACAAATAAAGCCAGCCTTCCCTGCGTGTCATGTGCAATGCCGCTGGCATTCCCCATGTTGACGGAGAGCGTATTGGGATAAAGACGTTTCCAGGCCGCATCCACTTCCCGCTGAAAGGCCAGCTCCTTTTCCACACGGGCATACTCCTCCCTGACCCACATTTCAGCAAAGTGCCGACGTTCGCTTGCCGATCCGGCCTCCAGCCCCAGCGCCATCAGCGGGTCAATACCCGGCGACTGTAACGCCCTGGGGCCTTTCAGTACCTGTTGATACTGCTGCCATTCTTTATCACTGAGTCCCCATGCTGTGCCCGATGTCTGCGTCTTTCCTTCTGTTGTGGAATTCTGCTGTTGTGGTGCACTGACACTGCGGCCCGTACTGACTGATGCCATCGCAGGCATACTCACTGCAACGGCTAACATGACTGACGCAATCGAGTGATTAAAATTTAACGTTAACTTCATCGGTTTCATCCAGTATTTTTCCCTGATTCAGATCGTTAAAAGCTGTACCTGCCCGTTGACTTTAAACTCAGCCTGACTGCCGTTGACCCTTGTCAGCATCCAGCCTGACAAACTTTCTCCCGGGCTCAGCATACGCAACTGTGCCCAGCCCCCGTCCCCGGCAGGTAAAATTACGGCGTAGGCCTGCCCTCCCCGACGTTCAATACTTACCAGCGTGAAAGGCGGTGTCAGTTTAAGGAGCCGGGGTTTTGAAGGCTTTTTTACGGAAGACTGGCCACCTCCGGGGGGCGGAGCAGCCTTCGTGGTGGTCGAAGCCGTACGTTTACTCCACGCTTCTTTCCAGGACTCCAGGGCATCGATGCGCAATGTCTGCGCATTGAGTGCGTTTTGAAGCGCGTCGAGTTTCATGCCCGTTTCATCCTGCCCGGCAACAGCCCTTGCGGCCTCGGCACGGGCCGCCTTAACATCTGTGGCCAGCGAGGAAAGTTGCTGCTGAAACGTGGTGAGGCTCTGCGCCTGCTCACTCAGGCTCTGCTGCCATTTTTCAGACTGAGATTTGAGAACGTACTGCTGCTGCCTGTCTTCAATAGCCTGCATGCGGTCAGGGAGTGTCTGCAGCTGTCCGCTGCGAAATGCCGCATCCAGCGTCGTCAGCTGTATCTGCTGCTGACGCACGGTGAACCAGAGAAAAAGGACTGCGCCCAGCAGTACACAGAACACCAAAACTGAGAGCACTTTAAGCATGAGCGAGTGTCGGTCTGAAGAAGGTGGCCAGCTATGGCCCCCCTTTCCACCCAGTCGCTGAGCGGCAGACTGCGCTGAATTGTCTGGTGCGACCGGGATTTCCGGCATGTCAATGGCCGGTTTGGCGGGTTCAGTAAGGTGCGCGGATAAAGGTAAATCATTATCTGACGGAATATCGACAGAAGATGCCGTCGTGGTCGTCATGGTCAAAGTCCTCCGGAAAACAGTTTTCGCCATGACTATGCAAAAACCGCTCTTCGGATACGACCAACAAATCAAAACTGAAAAATGAAAATAAAAGAGGCCAGATTAGCGTCAGGAACACAAACGGGAAGAGGCGTGATTGTCAGAGGCATAATGTACTATGTACTATACCTACCGGAACAGAACAGCGTCAGGACTTAACGATAATGAGAAGAGCACAAACAGATTTATATGATTCATTCCATCTCTTTCAGAAGAAGCAGGAAAGCACAAGATTACTATTGGAAACCAATGAGATATTGAACTATTTTCAAAACAAAAAATATAATGTAAATTTCCAGATAATCAACCGGATGCTATGGATTGGTGCTTTACTTCCTTTTGCTTTAGCGTTTATTTTTAACATATTAAAAAACCAAAACATAATATCCCCACCTGACTATAGCATGCTTTTTTTTTGCAGCTCTGCCGCTATAATCATATATTTACTGACAGGGATTTATATAATCTTAAATAAACAGAAATTTGGACGCATGGATGACATTATTATATCAACATGTAAAAACACACCTTTATGGTCCCTTTCTGCATTAAAGTCAGCATCATTAATCACATCTTCGCTTCACAACGCATATGAAAAAAGGTTGTCTACATTTAAACTAATCTGTACTGTTTTCCCGGTTGTTTTAGCATTAGTCACAAATATATTTTCCGAATCATTCATAAACATATACACATCCATTTCAAAAGACATTGTCCTTTCAGTTCTTACGCTTTTTGTAATTTGCGGCATCACATTGCTTCTTGTTATTGCTTATATCGAACTTATTGTTCTTGTATTTTATATAAACCATTGTTCTTCTATGAAGGCATCAATCGACTTTCTTATTTCCATTTCTGAAAGTAACTCTTTTGAGTAACCGATAAACGCCGAGCATGCACTTGACAACAGATATTGCCAGGATTGCTGTTGAAATAACTGCGAAAACAAATCCAGAAAAAATGATTAAAAAAACCCCTACTCCACCTGAACGTAAAAGGTCATCTATATGCTTCAGTAAATCACTTATATCCACAATCATTATGTATTCCTGTTAATACTATTTATATCATTAAGAGCAGAACACAATGTGGCAGAGTACTGGCTCATATACGAGGTAAAATCAAAATCCGAAATCACCAAATAAACAAGACCAGGGTTGTCTCACCGTGTGAATCTTCTCTCCATGCGAAAAACATTAGACAGATTGCTGCTTTCACAATGTAAGCGTAAACCCAGTGCCGTATGTAGTCATTAAGCCAGTGCTGGTAACTTAGACGCCCACCTGTTACAGACGGACATCTAAGTATGAAATCCCAGTCCTGGCGAAAAGAACCCCGTAAAAATTATTCGAATGACTTCAAGCTACGTATGGTCGAACTGGCATCCCGTCCCGGTGCCTGCGTTGCTCAGATTGCCCGTGAAAACGGCATCAATGATAACGTCATCTTTAAATGGCAACGGCTCTGGCAGGATGAAGGTCGCATATCACGCCGTCTTCCGGCCACAGTCGAATCTTCATCATTACCGACTATGCTGCCTGTCGAGGTGATTCCTGATCCAGCACCAACAGATGTGACGGACACAGACCCGGGTCAGTTCCTGGCGCTGAATGCTTCCTCCTGTTGCGTTGAGTTCCGCTACGGCAAAATGACGCTTGAGAACCCGTCACCAGAGTTGCTGGCTGTGCTGCTTCGCGAGTTGACCGGGAGAGTGCCGGGATGATTAATCTTCCGTCAGGTACCCGCATCTGGCTGGTTGCCGGCGTCACGGATATGCGTAAATCGTTCAATGGTCTGGGGGAACTGGTACAGCATACTCTTGATGAAAGTCCGTTCTCCGGCCACCTGTTTATCTTCCGTGGCCGCAAAGGTGACACCGTGAAGATCCTCTGGGCTGATGCTGACGGCCTGTGCCTGTTTACCAAACGGCTGGAAGAAGGCCAGTTCATCTGGCCTGCTGTACGTGATGGTAAAATCGCCATCACCCGCTCACAGCTCGCCATGCTCCTCGATAAGCTGGACTGGCGTCAGCCAAAAGCAGCTCGCCTTAACTCTCTGATAATGTTGTAAAAAGCATATAACCGCATTATAAATATGGTCATGAGTCAGGACTATCTTACCCGTATCGCCGCGCTGGAAGACGCGCTCCGCCAGAAAGACAATCAACTCAGCCTCGTAGCAGAGACTGAGTCGTTCCTGCGTTCGGCGCTGGCCCGCGCTGAAGAGAAAATAGAGAACGAAGAGCGCGAAATAGAGCATCTGCGGGCACAGATAGAAAAACTGCGGCGGATGCTGTTCGGTACCCGCTCAGAAAAACTTCGCCAACAGGTTGAAGACGCCGAAGCCCTGCTGAAACAGCAGGAGCAGCAAAGCGATCGCTACAACGGACGGGAAGACGATCCACCGGTACCTCGCCAGTTGCGCCAGTCCCGTCATCGTCGCCCGTTACCGGAACACCTTCCCCGTGAGATACACCGGCTGGAGCCAGCGGAAACCTGCTGCCCGGAATGCGGGAACGGTATAGAGTACCTTAGCGAAGTCAGCGCGGAGCAACTGGAGCTGGTCTCCAGCGCCCTGAAAGTGATCCGCACGGTCAGAGTGAAAAAAGCCTGCGTCAGATGCGACTGTATCGTTGAAGCCCCTGCGCCATCACGTCCCATCGACCGCGGTATCGCCGGACCGGGCCTGCTGGCCCGCGTGTTAACGGGCAAGTACTGTGAACATACGCCACTGTATCGCCAGACTGAAATCCTGGCGCGTCAGGGCGTGGATCTGAGTCGCGCACTCCTCTCCAACTGGGTGGATGCCTGTTGCCGGTTAATGGCACCGCTGGATGAAGTGTTGTGTCGCTATGTGATGAGCTGCCGCAAACTGCATACGGACGATACCCCGGTGCCGGTACTGGCACCGGGGAGGAAGAAGACGAAAACCGGGCGCATCTGGACGTATGTGCGCGATGACCGGAGCGCTGGCTCGTCTGACCCGCCAGCGGCGTGGTTCGCGTACTCACCAGACCGGCAAGGAAAGCATCCTCAATACCATCTTCGCCATTATCATGGCGTACTGCAGGCCGATGCCTTCGCAGGATACGACAGGTTGTTCAGCGCAGAGCGTGACAGAGGCCCGTTAACAGAAGCCGCATGCTGGGCGCACGCGCGCCGAAAAATCCACGACGTCTATATAAGCACTCAGACAGCGACGGCAGAGGAAGCCCTGAAACGTATCGGTGAACTGTACGCGGTGGAAGAGGAAATACGCGGCCTCCCGGCAACTGAGCGGCTGGCAGCCAGGCAGTCCCGAAGTAAGCCGTTGCTGATATCCCTGCATGACTGGTTGGTGGAGAAAAGCGCCACTCTGTCGAAGAAATCCCGGCTGGGCGAGGCGTTCGCTTATATTCTGAACCAGTGGGATGCCCTGTGCTACTATTGCGATGACGGTCTTGTAGAACCTGATAACAATGCCGCTGAACGCGCGCTGCGAGCAGTCTGCCTTGGTAAGAAAAACTACATCTTCTTCGGGAGCGATCACGGTGGCGAGCGTGGTGCACTACTGTACGGTCTGATCGGTACATGCAGACTGAATGGCATCGATCCGGAAGCTTACCTTCGCCATATCCTGAGCGTGCTACCGGAGTGGCCGTCGAACAAAGTGGCCGAACTCCTGCCATGGAATGTAGATCTCACCAATAAATAGCCGTCAATACGGCACTCACTTAACGCTACCATTTCAGCAGTGTAGTAATGAGTTATTTGACTACCACTGCTTGGTTTCAGGCGACAGCAATGCAGGCAACTGGGGAAAAAGAGAAAGCGGTGATTTAGTTCTTTTTGACTGGGAAAGATTTGACAAAGGGAGCCCAGCTATCGACCTGGCTCCCCTTATAAAGGGAATGGGGACAAAACAAATGTTTATGGCCCTTTCTGAACGCTATTACCAACTAACTCCCTTAAACCCTCTCCCTCAATGGGAAAGGATTTAAGGCTCGTATTTTAAAATGTTTCTTTCCAGGCACTGTACAAAAGTGAGTCATCCATTTGCAGAGCATCGAGAGGTATTAATTCTCCCTGTCCAATGTCACGGGTAAGTACCTTATTGGATAACAGGTAATAAGGCGCTATTCCCTCTCCTGCCGATTTTGGTAACAGTCGGGCACTGACATCAGGGATAGTATGATGATGCCCCCCCATTTCCAGTGACTCTCCTTTTTTCAGTGGACGGTCGGCATGTCCCGCCATAACAGCATGGATCTGCTGGTCAGTTGCCCCGGATGAACGGTGGTGCAATACAGCGGAAAAGATGGAAAGAGGAGATTCAAGTCCCATAATGTGGTAAGGCAGATAGATACAGGCGTATTTACCATTTTTGCCGACCACATGGCCTTTACCTGAAAGCATTTCCCAGGTGGCCTCATCTTTGCACCGGACGATGATAAAAACCCCGCCACCAAAACTCACTTCATCTGAACGGCGCAGGCAGTTAAACACATCCACAACACCATTACGTGCCAGGATCCCCCCATCTTCCTGTGGCACGAAAATATCTGCCAGTTCGCTGATATGGCACAGGGGATAACTCAACTCATCACAGGCAGGTGTTAAGGCTGCGGAGTTCGCTACCACATTCATTTCACAATAGTCCGGCGTGGCACTCAGCGGTAGCATGTTCAGTAATGATTTACGACGAGCCAGAGAAGCAGGAATGTCATTACCGAGCTTCCAGTATTCTTCAAGACCATTGACCGCAACGGTACGATCGCACCAGGTGACGGTATTTTCTTCGGGCGACCAGATAAAATCGTACTCACTTGATTTCCCCGCTGCCACAATTTCCAGTCCCAGAACCTGCGCCCATGTGATTAATCCCAGCAGATTAGAAGGCTGGTCACCATCGACTGTTGTATAAACGGCGTCATGATTCAGAGCCAGCTGATTCAGCCATGGTCCTGCGACCGAATCCGTTTCTTTGCTTACCATCCCGACATGTATACCCCTCTGTAATGCGTTTATTGCTATAGCAATACTGATCTCAGGTTTGCCAGTGGCTTCAATCACCATATCTAAATCGAGCTCATCAAGCAGGACGTAGTCACGGATAATCGCCGTTCGCCCACCTTTTTGAGCTGTTTTTACTTCTCCGGCATCACCACAAATAACTGCATTCGTACAGTAATTGAGGTCATGCAACAGCGCCAGAGAGCCTTCAGCATTCAGATCACATAGGGCAGCTATTTCAATAGAAGGTATATCCCGGCACTGAACCAGCAATGAACGGCCAAATCCGCCTGAAGCTCCGGTCACAGCGATACGTATCTGACGGGTATTTAATGTGTTGAACAACAATGAGTAATTCATATTCATTCCTTAAAATTTACAGATTACCCAACCAGCATGTTGAGTAGTAAGACAAAGATAAGACCAAGAATCGACAGGAACGAAACCAGCAGCGTCCAGCTTTTAAACGTTTCTGCGACGGTTAATTGGAAATATTCCTTAAACAACCAGAACCCGGAGTCATTCACATGCGACAGCATCAACCCCCCGGTACTGGTTGCCAGTACCAGCAATTCCAGGTTGACTCCGCTATGGCTGGCAAGAGGTGCAACAATACCCGCCGTAGTGACGACGGCGACGGTAGCAGAGCCAATAGCGATACGAATTAATGCGGCGACAACCCAAGCAAGTACCAGTGGTGAGATGTTCCAGTGCATTGCAGAACTTGCGATAAGAGTGCTGACGTTTGAAGCCAGCAACATCTCTTTAAATCCCCCGCCAGCCCCCAGTATCAGAATAATGGCTGCACACGGGCCAAGGCTTTTGCCGATAATTTTTTGCAGCTGCGTCATACTGTACCCACTGCGTAATCCCAGCGCCCATATTGAAAACAAAACGGCAATGAGGAGTGAAACGACGGGGTCACCTATGGTATTAAGAATTTCTGCCGGAGAAGACTTCGGTTCGACAAAGCCTTTGGCCAGTGTTTTGAACATCATCAGAATAGGGGGTAACAGGATAGTCAGCATGGACATCAGGAAGGACGGCATATTCTGACGGATATTATCCGGTGAATTCTCTTCCTGCGGCTCCTTACTGTAATCCTGTCGACGGAGATCAGGGAATATTTTGAGTGCATAATGAGTGAATACTGGCCCCGAAAGAATGACCATTGGAATGGCCAGCAACAGACCAAAGAACATACAGGTTCCGGCATCCGCGCCATAAGTGGTCATTGCAAGCGTGGGGGCCGGATGAGGCAGCATTAAACCATGAGCAACATACAGTCCAGCCGCCAGTGGAATACCAATACGTAACAGCTGGCTGCGGGTGCGCCTGGCGATGACATAAACCAGCGGAACCAGCATGACAAAACTCACATCAAAAAGATGTGGCAGTCCTATTATCAGTGCTGCAATACATATTGTTAACGGGATCATCCGTACAGAGCCAAGGCGAATAAACGTATTGGCGATCCTGTCAGCGGCTCCCGATTCAAGCATTACGCCGCCCAGCATAGTACCAAGACCAACGACCAGCCCGGTGGATCCTAATACCCCACCAAAACCTTTTTCGAAGCTTTTAATAGTCTGTGTCGGAGATATTCCGGCGGCAACACCTAAAAAGCCTGCAGCAATAATTAATGCTAAAAACGGATGGAATTTAAATTTTGTAATCAGAAAAACTAAAATAGCGATTGATGCAACAAGCGAAATAAGATGACTGATTTCAAATTGCATAGGGCCTCCTGGCTAATTTCTCAGCAGCCTTATATTTTGTGATGTAAATTTTGATACCGTGTAGGGTGTTCGTATAAAATGCCTACATTTCAGCCCCCTGGTTATGAAGATTTAACTACCTGGTGCAGGCGTAATGGAATTTGTTTTAATTTGGTAATGACATCAACGGTGAGTTGTTCATCACAGATAATGTCATCTATCTGATCAAGCTGGCAGATATGAAACATGCCATACTTACCATATTTACTGCTGTCTGAAACAAGGACATTGCGCCTGGAGGAAGCCAGGACAGCCTGTTTTACCAGCATCTTACCTTCATCTGGTGTTGAAATGCCGTGTTCAAAATCCCATGAACTGGTACTGATAAAGGCGATATCGATATTGTACTGACGTATAAACCGGGCAGCACATTGTCCCACCGCTGAACGATTACCGATATCAACCCTTCCGCCTGTATGATAAAGATCCACACAGGGGATCGACATTAAAAAATCAGCAATAGTAAAATCGTTGGTTATAACCGTTACTCTTTTTAATTTTCCGGCTATGACTTTTGCTATTTCATAGGTTGTTGTTCCGGCATCCAGGTAAATGACATTTCCGGAATCAATCAATTGTTCAGCAATGATACCAATTTGCCTTTTAGTTGAGTGGTGCAGCATAGATTTTTCAACGTAAGGTAATTCCTGAACAAGCACCTCATTCAGTTTTGCCCCACCACTGGTATATTTAATCTTCCCCTCCCCCTCCATTATTTTTAAATCTCTGCGGACTGTCATGTGCGAAACGCCGAGTAAATTCACAAGATCACCGACTGAAACATATGCATGCCGGTGAAGATGACTGTAAATATAAATACGGCGTTCATCGGGCAACATGATGACCTCCTCAGAGAGTCTAAAGTGTATTTTTGATACTGCGTACCGTTTTCAGTTCAGTGACCTGCTCACTGGTCAGCGTGTTCATGCCGTGTGGCCTGAGCGTGAACCAAATCCGCGCGGTATCTTCCAGTTCTTCAGCATTGAATGTCGCCTCACGCAGATTAGCTCCACCTATAACCGGGCCATGATTTGCGAGCAGAATGGCGTTATAAGTGGGGGCCAGTCTTGTTATTTCGTCTGCAATCTCAGGAGCCCCTGGCCGTAAGTAATGAACCAGAGGAAGCCGTCCTGTTCGCATGACAAAATAAGGTGTAACAGGTGGAAGACAGTCATCCGGATCAAGGCCTGGCAGGCAGGATAACGCTGTCAGATAAGTCGAGTGGGTGTGGACAATACCACCGATATCGGGACGCTGGCGATAGAATGCCAGATGCATCAGGGACTCTTTAGAGGGTTTCTCCCCGGAAATCCACTGCCCCTGGTCATCAAGTTTACTGAGGGTAGCCGGATCGAGCGAACCGAAACTGGAATTCGTGGGCGTAACAAGAAAGCCACCATCCGGTAACCGAGTACTCAGGTTACCTGCACCACCGCTGCTGTATCCTCGCATAAACATAGAACTGGCAAGTTTCACCATTTGTTCACGCAGTTGAACCTCATTCATAAATTATTTCCTGTGCCTTGATAAAAAAGTGCTCGTCACCAAAATTCCCGGATTTAAGTGCTAACCACCTGTCACCTGAAATGTCCTTCACCCACGGAACGCCCGGTGCAATAGTTTTGCCAATAATGAAACCACTTACGCCAAGTTTTTGGACTAACAGGCTGGAAGTTTCTCCTCCCGCCACAATCATTTTATTCACTCCGTGGAGAGTCAACCGGCTGGCGAGGGCCGCAATAAGCGATTCGACAGCAGTGCCAACGGCTTCTGAACCATAACGCATCTGAATCCGCCTGACGTCTTCGGCTGGGCGAGTCGCATAAATCATGGGGGCTGGTAATTCAGCCTGTGACAGATACCAGAGCACTAATTCCTCCAGATAAGCACTACTGTCATAAAGCGTACGTTCAATATCTATCGCCAGAGAAGGGGCACGCTGACGGTAATAAGAGACCTGAAGATTCGTCATCGATGAACAACTTCCTGCCAGTACAAGACCTTTCCCGTCGGGGGAAGGAAGGCTGATATCGGTGTTGTTATTTTTTTTCGGATTTAATGCGGCAATCGCACCAGCCAGCCCTGAACCACCAGTTAACAGAACATCATCCGGTAATGACCCGGCAAGCGTACGGAGGTCATCCTCGTTCATCGCATCAAGGACAACATACCGCTTATTTTGCTGTCTTAGATTATGAATCCGATCAATAACCGCCTTTTTACCTGCACGGACATCTGCCAGAGAGACCAGCCCACATGATGCAACTGACTGACGCTCCATGACATCCGGCAAATAGGCATCGGTCATTGGTGTGAGAGGGTGATTCTGCATTCCTGACTTGTTCAGTAGCTGACCATGCACAAACAAGTGCCCATAAACAACACTTCTCCCGTTAACTGGAAGTGCAGGACAAAGCACGGCCATCGGCGCCTGGGTGAGTTCAAGAAGAAGATCAGTGACAGGTCCAATATTTCCCGCTGGAGTGGAATCAAATGTGGAACAATATTTAAAATAAATTCTCCGGCATCCGGATGACTGTAGCCATTCACAGGCCGCCTGGCTCAGGCGCTTTGCTTCTTCTGCCGGACAGGAACGGCTCTTCAGTGAGATCACGACAGCATCAGTTTGACTGATATCAACAGTACTTTCAGGGAGACCATTCAACTGGACAACCCGCCAGCCTGAATGTGCGATAAAACTTGCGATATCTGTCGCTCCAGTAAAATCGTCTGCAATGATACCCAGGCTAATGCTCATAGTGTTTTTCCCGGTACTACGTTGTGATGATGTTTACTATTGTGAAGCGATCACTTTCACATTGAGATGATTGCCATCACAAAAAAACATCTGTTTTTATGTGATAAAATGAGAATTACCAATTGATAATTAAGATATTTTTTTGATGCACATCATTAACAATGTAGTGTTAACTTTTGAGAGTCCTAGATTGGTCCAGTTAATAAACATTCACACCATATCCCAATGGATGGCAGTGACAAACCGGGTCAGCGAACTGCCCCCTAGCACGTAGCACAGCCAACTGAATAACACATCCCCGTCAATACGGTTCTCGCTGTACGCTTACTTCACAATCGACTGTCCCTGTAATAAAGTGATGTCCATCAGCGCGACATCCTGGCTCCCATTCATACCGTCATGGAAACGTCGACGGGGCTCTTTGCCGCCCCACACCCGGCAGACTGCGCCGCCACCATTCCCCGCCAGCGGGCAATGCCGGCAACGCAGTGATGATCACCCCCTGTGAGTCACGACTTCAGCCTGGCGATCGCCGTCTGCCAGTTACTGAAACCATACTTACAGGCAACCAACTCCTGTGCATGCGTAGTTTTCAGCGTGGTACCTTCCGCCTGCAGTTTTTTTCGCAACAAATGTGCATGCAGTTTTAACTGGACGATATCCAGTTGCCCTTCAACAACAAACCCTGTAATAGCCTGCTTTATACTGTCCTGAACTGCTGTAAGCTTCAGCGCCTCAATACGGGCACAGAGCAAATTATCATTGTTCATTACATTCCCCCTCACACCAATGCCGGCAACAATTCTCCCTGAATCATAAACAGACGGCAGGCGCTCCATATTTCCTGCGCTCCCACATCACCAATTTCGTAGCCATCGCATAGATCGATAATTTCATCACGCAATGTGGCTGGGACCTCTTCCGGGACTACTGTCCCAGGAGTAGCGGTGTAGAGCTTAATGACACGACGCTGGTCTACGTGAGCCGTCATTGGATTGACTGTAAACATGTACCCGCAGCCATCTTTTTCAACGCCTCTCAATTCTTCGGCATCGGTCCACCCTACAGGTTTAGCGTCCAGCGATGCCAGCGTGATACGCGCCAACTCCTCCGCTTCTTCTGCTGGCAGCACAACATTGCTACCAGGTCCGTATGTTTCCCGCCACGATTGGATTGTGAGAAGGCGTTCTCTGGTAATAGTGGTCATCGTGATACATCCATTTGGGTTTTCATGGTTAGTTCGTCCAATACGTGAGTTCTTCAGCAACATGCCAGTTGGCATCAGCCTGGTCCTCAAATGGAGGGTCAGTTTTGAGGTGCTCTTCAACTGTGATCGCTGCATTCTTCCGGCAGAATGCTTTCCACCCCTTACGACCTGTTTTCCACCCGTGATGCCACCCAAGAGATTTTGTTTCGGTGCGCCACGCCCGGTTTGCTAACTGCATTTGTGTCTTAGCCATCATTTTCCCTCGCAGGTGTCAGTTGCAAACGCGCGATCACCGCGTTCGATTTCTGCCAGAATTAGGGCTCCAGCTTTTACCAGGTCCCCGCGTGGGCTGGATGGTTTCCACCACACCGAAGACAACGGCCAGTTAGCCGGTTGCGGTGCATCAGACCAGTCCACCGGCACGCCTCCCTGCCGGGTTGAAAACAATGCGAAATTCTCCGCATAGCATGATGCTGCTAATGCCAGTACTCCGTCGCGTTGTTCGTCGTCATGCTCAGGAGTCCAGCCCTCGACTGATTTTTGCCGATAGCGCTCTGCAATGACGTCACACACAGCTGGGGTCTGTTGGCGAACGCTGGCAGCATTACGGCAATCATTCCATCCCGCTACGTATTCGTGGTTTTGATACTCATTTTCGATATTCAGCGGCTGCGGAATGTATGTCCGTCCCACCAGTGTTGCTATGCGTTTATGCAGTATCCTCATCTTCATCGTTGCACCATTGCGTTCCAACTGGGCCATGATGGCTATCTCATTCTGTTTGCGCGCAATGTCTTGCAGATTGCCGTTTTCACTTTCCAGTTCTGCTATATGATTCTTTGCAGCTCCCAGTTCACCATTAAGATTGGCTATGTGCTGACGCAAAACACGGGCATAGTGCGTACCAACGGCAGGTTGCTCGCTGATTCTTTTCAGTTCCTGCAGCGCAGATTCAAGTTCTGCAGGATTCAGCGCATGTTTGTCGATTGCTGTCATTGCCCTTTTACTCCTGACATGACTGTGAATGCAGAAAAAAGAGGATTCCCACGAATGACCGAAGTCGCCTCTGCAAATTCTTTGATGTGGCGCCCTTCAAATGTCAGAGTTGTAGTACAGCAGCTGCGCCCTTTTTCCTCACAATTCTCATAAGCGAATGAAGCAACCATCGGCATATGGTGTTCCTTGCATATGGCGATTATTTGCTGCATGAGCGGGTTGATTTTCTCGTCGTAGACGCTTTCCAGGTTGTAGTGTTCTGGAACTGTGTTGTGTGTTGTCACTGGGCAGTCTCCAGTTCCTCTGCTGCTTTTCCCACGGCCTTATTGACCCAGGCATCGAGGGTGCACTGCTCCTCTTCGGTCAGCACTCCAACCTCATTCTCAACAGAGTCGATGATCTCAAACACATAATTTTCAACGCTGCTGAGCATCGCTTTTGCAACCAATTCACGGGTTAACCTGCTCATTGTGCGGCCTCCCTCTTCTCAGCCTTCAGCACCATGCAGGAACCATCATCCATGTCCCACACAATTTCACCGCCTTCTGCCATGACCAGTTGCCAGACCATTTGTGCGGCTTCATTTGTTACATCACGCCCACGGTCATTACCAACGCGCAGGCGGCCACCTTCCACATCGCGCATTTTTGCGAGCATGATGGTTTTTGATAACGGAGAAAACCCGAGTTGAAGCTTTGCTGTATTGCTCATTTTTGACTTCCCCCGTATCAGTGATTCTGAGAAACCTCTTTGTCCGACATCACCAGCGGAACCTCTTTGAGCAGCATCACCGGCAGTTCTTCTTTGTCTGTGCAGGCGCCAGGAACACTCGCACGAACAGCCAGCCTGTCGCCTGGATATGCCTTCTTCTCGAGCACGAAGTCATATGTATGGGTCAGGTGTATTGACATCTGAGGGTCAGATGACGGCGAATACTGCCTTGATATACAGCTAAATGTCCCTTTCAGTACCATCTTTGAAGTCCCGTCCGCATTAAAAACAGGCGTCGCTACCGCCTGAAGTCCCACACGAAACGGCTCAGTGAGCGCCTTACGGATAGTCTGTCCGTCCTCCCGGTTTTCCGTACTCACTTCTTTCGTGATGAATGTTTCATGGTATATTGCTACAGGGATATTCTTTGCACCGTCACGACTGGCCGGGAATTCACCCAATGTGATGTATGAGCCTGTCGACGGTTGTTCAGTCTGGTTATGACTGTAACTACAGGCAGACAGGAGAAGACATGCCAGAACAAGAGGTGCAAAAGTGATTGTATTTTTCATATTTTGTTCCTTTTAATTCACTGTCGGAAAACCAGTAGTAAGAAGGCCACACTCAGAACATCACGATGTTAACTGCGCATGCTGACTGCCGGCCTCGATACTGGTGTCTGAATGAATGTCGCGAATATAGCGAAGCGCCGCCTCCAGCCCAGGAAAACCAGTACGCTCTTTCTCCCGGCCATACACCCGCTTCATCACACTGACCGCCTGAGTTCTTGCATCCACCATCAGGGACAGCGCAAATTTATCGCGCCGCGGATGACAGATACTGATTTCCCGCTGGCACTGGCTCCCGGCTTTCACAAACGGCAGGATAAACTGCACCCCGCGCAGCTTCTGCTGCAGTTCGGCTTCACTGTCCGTGCTGAACCCCAGCCAGACCACACGCTGACCGGTTTCCATGTTAATCATCGATGTCCCGAGTCCCAGACGCTCCAGCCCCTCGCGCGCCAGCTCATACATCACTGAGCTCCGGTCTTCATCGCCGTCCAGCAGCGTCATCCAGTCAGGCGTGTCGCCCCAGGAGGCCACCAGAGCACGGTCATACCGGTACTGAGCAACCGCCTGTGCATCCTCCGCTGCCCCATGGCGTTTTTCCGCGTTCTCCATCGCGGTCCTGTATCTGGCCGTCACCTTACGGGCGGCGGTCAGTTCCGCTTCCAGCAGTTCCAGTTGCGTGGCTGTCTCTTTTTTCCTGGCAGGTTGTGTCATCGCCGTATCTCCTTGTGCATAAGGGGATACGCTGATAGCGCACCCCGTAGTTGTATGGACAATCAGAACGTCACGCTCAGCTGCGCCACCGCGCCGTACGTACGGTCAGTCCCCACAAGGCCGGTCAGGTCAAGATGCATCACATCAAACGGGGAAATACCAATACCGGCGGTGAAGGCACTGCCTTCAGAGGAGGCCATATTCTGGCGATAACCGGCGCGCAGCTGCGCCCATTTCCAGGCATTGAATTCAGTCCCCAGGGAAGCAAACTGGCGCTTTTTGTCCGACGTGAAGCCACTGGCCGGGGTCAGGTCAACATCAAGCGCCGTTGTCACCAGCGTGTTGTGCCATGAGGCGCCAGCCGTCGCCTGAGGGCGAATTTTGAACGTCTCTTTTAGCCCGTTAACTTCTTTTGTATCGATACTGCGCGGAACAATATTCTGAGCCACCAGGCCGAGTGTCCAGTTAGCGTTCAGGTCTGTGGCAAAGCCAATGTCGGCGTTAAATCCGGTGGAAGTGTTGCGGTAATCACTGCTGCGGAAGTCATGACTGTCATAGTTCTGAACGGTGACGTTGTAATTAAACAGGTCAACACGCTGGTATTTTGGGGTCACACCCACTGAGTATTTAAACCCGCCAGAATTAAACTCACGGGCCATCGAAATCCCCACATCACTGACTACCGCGGCACGACCATAGGCACGGGATGTCAGCGAATCACGGTCAGCGTCAGTCGGGATAATTTTGCCGTTGGCCACATCATCCAGATACTGCAGGTCATGGTCGCTGACTTTACCATCCACTGATGCCGTTCCCCACGATTTAACCATGAGTGCAAAAGGCACGACATGATTCGGTACGGTCGCCACAATACCCACGCTGGCCTGTGCACTGGCATGCGTGTTTTTGAATTTTAAAAGCTGCTGCTTCAAATCAGCTGCTGAACCCGGTGACAATTCATTGTCATAACGATCCCAGGCATCTTTAACGTCATCCACACCATTCTGAAGATGGTCCGGATCGGATACCTGCGCGCCAACAGACGGCAGAATAAGACTGAAATCATCAGATGCGCCAAAGTGAGTCAGCAACGCAGGGTTTGCCAGCGCTGCCGTTCCGTAATGAGATGACGCCACACCGGTTCCCCCCATGGCATCATTTCGAGCCTCCATATACGTTGTTGCCGAATGGGCGGTTCCGGATAAAGCGATAAGAACAGAGAAAGACGCCAGAGAATATTGACGAGCATTAAATTTCATTTTTCATCCTTAATAGATATATACGCTACATGTTTTAGATAAAGGGATCCCCTGTCCGACGCTATGCCGGAAAATAACAGGGATTTTTTTTGGTTATTACAACGACAATTAAAATTACAATGAAATACGTTTGAGTTTTATCCCTCTTATGGAATTCCCGGATATTCCCCCAGTGGTTTGTTAAATATCATGGCAGGTATAATTTCCCCGTTGTCTAATGCCTGCATTTGTCGGGCTGAAAATGAGAAGCAGCGCATCCGGACAGGCGGATACTTTTCCACTTTCTCTTTTATATGCCCGGACGGGGTGATACTGGTCACACGTCGCAACTGATTATAAGCCTCGCGGACCTGTTCATCCCGCCAGTCGAGAGCCTGATAAACTCTGAGCAGTGTGACAGGTACTCCCGAGATAACGGGGCGATAACGCAGACACAATCCCACATTGTGGGGCTGGCGCCCCTGTTGCCAGAAGTAGATCAACTCAATCGGATCTTCTGACTGCAGTGACTGAAGGCGACACAGAATTGAAGGCGTCTGCATACTCCAGTCCCGCACCCCGTCAGCCATATCGACGGGATAAGATGAGTCACCCAGCAACCAGTTGACGTCCACATCAAACCAGGTCGACAGTTGCTGCAGTAAGGGTTTATTAAGCAGGTCCAGCGTACGATCCTGACTCGCCAGTACACTGGTCCTGATCCCCCAGGAAGCCAGTAGCTGCGCCTGTTCGACAACATTCAACCCATGAGCATCCATCAGCAGGCAGAATCGCTCATAAAGAGTGGATGCTCTGTCCGCGATACTCCCTCGCACCTCAGCCAGAATACCATCGATACACAGGCCAAACAGGGCAGCACGGGAAATGCCCAGATGCTCCGCGCACTTGTCCAGAAACACCCGACTTTCGGGTCGTATTCTGACCGAAAACTGCGCACTGGATGCCGGCAAAGACTCTCCGGATTCCATTGAAATTTCACCCGATCGCATTAATGCAATTAACGCTGTATAAGTTGGATTCATATTAACAACCTTAATTATTTATCCGGGATGCAAAAGTAAAAATAAACTAATTCCATTTTTTAACTTATGCGTTCCAATGTAAGAGAAAGATTAATCCCATTTATTCATGAGGTATAATGAATTATTTCGATCGGTTCGATCTAATGTATGAGGAAGATTAAAGCCATGTCGCAGTGAAATCGATGGTAAAATATAATTCTGAAAAAAAGATTTATTCCGGCAACCGGTAAATGACCACCATGACCGCCTGAGCAGGTGGTAACCGCACAAACCGCCACTCCTGTAACAGCATCTGCGCAACGATGGCAGTACGCTCCCACCGCGACAGCGTCACAGGTACAATCCGGCAGCGATATTCAGCACGGTGAGAAAGAACCTGACAGGCAAGCGCCACCTGAGCTGGCCGCATAAGGTGTGAGCGAAAAAAAACGGGCCGCACCGGCCGTGAAGTCAGGGCTTCCTCCAGCGCCTGAACAAATGCCTGATGATAGCGCCTTGCACGACGGCGATTCATGGTTCCCACCCGGTCCAGTAATGCAAGATGAACAGCCCGGTACTGACGGTGTCGGTGTTTCACACTGAACACCGCAAATCCTTTCCAGGGTGTGATAAGCGCAATTAACGTAAAGAACGGGCAGTACAGCGCCAGACAGACCAGTACAAAGACCACATACGCCACCAATCTGAAACCTCACTAAAGACTAACGAATAGCAGCAGCGTAGCCCTTCAGCAGCGTGAAAAAATCATTTAAATGACTACCCGTAATGGCAAATTATCTAAGCGGTACTCATAAGAGGGTGGATCATGACCCGCTCAAGTTTTCCTTCAGGCAAATCCCCCGGTCTGGGGACACGTTCTCCCCTCTGTGCGGCATTGGCAAGCGTCCGTAACAACAGAACGCCCGCAGCCTCCAGCGCACTCGCCCTCGATGCGCCAGATGCCGAAAGTCCATCAAAATCGGGCAAATGAACACGATAACCACAGTCTTCCCCCTCCTTTTCATTGATAGATTCAATGCAGGCAGGATAAGGAACAAAGTACGGCGCAATCTTTTGGGTTTGTCTTCGGCGGGCATCAAGCTTACTGACCAGCTGGTAAGCCCTCAAGTGAGTATATCGTTTGAGCATATTGAGTGAACGGTGCCCTGAAATTGCCGCAACTTCCATTACATTGAGGGTTCCCAGCTCAAACAACCGACTGATAGCCTCATGGCGCAGATCATGAAAATGGAGATCATCGATACCAAGACGCTGCCGGGCCACCCGCCAGGCACTTTTAAAGCCGGATGATGTATAGTGAAAAACACTGCCTGTTAGGGCGACCGTCATTCCCTGCAGCAACTGACGTGCTTTGCGGGATAAGGGGACGTCCCTCGAGCTACCGTTCTTGGTCAATGGCAGGTGCGCGACCCCGTGCTGCAGGTCGATATGCTCCCAGCGCAGTGAGAGGATCTCTCCCTGTCGCATGGCCGTTTCAATAGCAAGATGAAATATGGCGTGAAGGGCAGGATTCTGAGCCTGGAAATAGCGGGATAACCGCCTTTCTTCATTTGATGTCAAACGCCGATCCCGGCCACCTGATATTTTTGGCTTGCGAACCATCTCAACGGGATTGGTCCGGCATGTCCCCCACTCCACACTGGCCAGATTGTACAGCGATGACAGTAAGGCAAGTTCCAGTCGTACTGTGTTTCCTGAAATGCACCGCCCGGTACGTGTATTCACCTGAGCCAGGCGATCATCGCGGTAAGATGCAATATCCACGGTGGTGATTTCATCCATCGCTTTTCTGGCGAGGGGATGCCGCTGAATGACATTAACACGGTAGAATTCCTGTTTATGCCCGCGTTTATGAACAGACACAGTGGCATGATATTTATCGAGGGCTTTTGACAGAGACATTTTTTTAATGCGCTGCGGACGGGACATGGCAGATTCCTTCGCAAGAAAAATTAGGATTTTTCCTCACCGTAGCGAAAAATCTTAATGCGCTCAATTGACTGAAGGACATACGTGCCAATCCGGTATCTGGC
>Ga0153982_1000011_pt1 | contig 251736 bp, 227 predicted proteins | sample TSGA066MetaG_FD_104743 | JGI IMG/M metagenome (GOLD analysis project Ga0153982, IMG submission 104743) | Attine ant fungus gardens microbial communities from Georgia, USA - TSGA066 MetaG | ecosystem: Host-associated > Fungi > Mycelium > Unclassified | place: USA: Georgia, Alexander Wildlife...
GGATTTTCAGCGAATACGGTTTGCTGAAATTCCGTGTACAAGTTGAAGTACGCTGGCTGCAAAAACTGGCCGCGCACGCAGCGATCAAGGAAGTTCCTGCTTTTGCTGCCGACGCAATCGGTTTCCTTGATGCGATTGTCGCTAACTTCAATGAAGAAGATGCTGCGCGTATCAAAACCATTGAGCGTACGACCAACCATGACGTGAAGGCAGTTGAGTATTTCCTGAAAGAGAAAGTGGCGGATATCCCGGAACTTCACGCTGTTTCCGAGTTTATCCACTTCGCGTGTACCTCAGAAGACATCAACAACCTGTCTCACGCGCTGATGCTGAAAACCGCCCGTGACGAAGTGGTTCTGCCGTACTGGCGCAAGCTTATCGACGCGGTGAAAGATCTCTCCGTACAGTATCGTGATATTCCTCTGCTCTCCCGTACCCACGGTCAGCCAGCCACCCCGTCTACGCTGGGCAAAGAAATGGCTAATGTGGCTTACCGCATGGAGCGTCAGTACCGCCAGCTCAATCAGGTCGAAATTCTCGGCAAAATCAACGGTGCTGTCGGTAACTATAACGCCCACATCGCCGCTTATCCGGAAGTGGACTGGCATCAGTTCAGCGAAGAATTTGTTACCTCGCTGGGCATCCAGTGGAACCCGTACACCACGCAGATTGAGCCGCACGACTACATTGCCGAGCTGTTTGATTGCATCGCCCGTTTCAACACTATCCTGATCGACTTCGACCGCGATGTATGGGGTTACGTGGCGCTGAACCATTTCAAACAGAAAACCATTGCGGGTGAAATTGGTTCCTCCACCATGCCGCACAAGGTGAACCCGATCGATTTCGAAAACTCCGAGGGTAACCTGGGCCTGTCTAACGCGGTTCTGCAGCATCTGGCGAGCAAACTGCCGGTCTCCCGCTGGCAACGCGATCTGACGGACTCTACCGTTCTGCGTAACCTGGGCGTGGGGATTGGCTATGCGCTGATCGCCTATCAGTCCACATTGAAGGGTGTGAGCAAACTGGAAGTGAACCGCGATCATCTGCTGGATGAACTGGATCATAACTGGGAAGTACTGGCAGAGCCGATCCAGACCGTGATGCGTCGCTATGGCATTGAAAAACCGTACGAGAAGCTAAAGGAACTGACCCGCGGCAAACGCGTTGACGCCGAAGGTATGAAGCAGTTTATCGACGGTCTGGCGCTGCCTGAAGACGAGAAAACGCGCCTGAAAGCAATGACGCCAGCCAATTATATTGGTCGCGCCGTCACCATGGTTGATGAACTGAAGTAATCTGTTTTACGCCTGTCAGGCCACATCATATCGTAGGCCTGACAGGCGTAGCGTCATCAGAGATTATTGATCTTATGGCATTTCCGGCGGTGTAATGCCAAAGTGGTTCCACGCCCGCACTGTTGCCATACGTCCGCGCGGAGTTCGCTGCAGAAAACCTTGCTGAATCAGATACGGCTCCAGCACGTCCTCTATGGTTTCACGCTCTTCCCCAATCGCCGCCGCCAGGTTATCCAGCCCTACCGGTCCTCCGAAGAACTTATCGATAACCGCCAGCAGTAGTTTACGGTCCATATAATCGAATCCTTCCGCATCCACATTGAGCATATCCAGTGCCTGAGCAGCGATATCTGCTGAAATTGTGCCGTCATGCTTCACTTCGGAGAAATCGCGTACCCGGCGTAATAAACGGTTGGCGATACGCGGCGTACCACGGGCGCGGCGTGCTACTTCCAACGCGCCTTCATCGCTCATTTCCAGTCCCATAAAGCGGGCGCTGCGTCCAACAATGTGCTGCAGGTCTGCTACCTGATAGAATTCCAGGCGCTGTACAATACCGAAGCGGTCACGCAGCGGAGACGTTAATGAACCGGCGCGCGTCGTCGCCCCGATCAGGGTAAACGGCGGCAGATCGATCTTAATCGAACGTGCGGCTGGTCCTTCGCCAATCATGATATCCAGCTGATAATCTTCCATCGCCGGATACAGCACCTCTTCCACCACCGGTGACAGGCGATGGATTTCATCGATAAACAGCACATCGTGCGGTTCAAGGTTGGTGAGCATTGCCGCCAGATCGCCCGCTTTTTCCAGTACCGGACCGGAAGTGGTGCGCAGATTAACGCCCATTTCATTGGCAACAATATTGGCAAGCGTGGTTTTACCGAGACCTGGAGGACCGAAAATCAGCAGGTGATCGAGGGCTTCACCGCGCAGCTTCGCCGCCTGGATAAAAATCTCCATTTGCGAACGCACCTGAGGCTGGCCAATATACTCTTCCAGCAATTTGGGGCGGATCGCGCGATCCACCAGATCTTCAGGGGTCGTGCTGACAGCCGAAATCAGGCGATCTGCTTCAATCATCCTTTACCTCACAATGCCGCGCGAAGCGCTTCACGAATCAGGGTTTCACTGCTGGCATCAGGGCGAGCAATTTTACTCACCATGCGGCTGGCTTCCTGTGGTTTATAGCCTAACGCCACCAGCGCAGCAACCGCTTCCTGCTCGGCGTCATCCGTTGCAGGACTGGCCGGAGAAGTCAGGACCAGATCCGCCGCTGGCGTGAAGAGATCGCCATGCAGGCCTTTAAAGCGGTCTTTCATTTCCACAATCAAACGCTCTGCGGTTTTCTTACCTATGCCCGGCAATTTCACCAGCGCGCCAAGCTCTTCGCGCTCAACGGCATTAACGAACTGCTGTGCAGACATACCGGAGAGGATCGCCAGTGCCAGCTTCGGCCCCACGCCATTGGTTTTGATTAACTCTTTAAACAGCGTGCGTTCTTGTTTGTTGTTAAAACCATATAGCAGCTGAGCGTCTTCACGCACCACAAAATGGGTGAAGATAATCGCTTCCTGCCCGGCTTCCGGCAACTCGTAGAAACAGGTCATCGGCATATGGACTTCATAGCCTACCCCGCCGGTTTCCAGAAGAACCAACGGGGGTTGTTTTTCAAGAATGATGCCTCTGAGTCTGCCTATCACGTGACGCTCCTGCGTTAAGGGCTAAAAGGTAATGCGCTATCATAAAAAAAGGCTGGATAGATATCCAGCCTCATTTGTCACTAACGTAACCGACCTCGCGCCAGATTCAGCCGCGACTCGCTCATTTGCATGGCGTTCTGGCTGACATGGCAATGGGTAATAGCAATCGCCAGCGCATCCGCGGCATCCGCCTGCGGATTTGCCGGGAGTTTTAGCAGCGTGCGCACCATATGCTGAACCTGACTTTTTTCCGCGCTGCCGATACCCACCACAGTCTGTTTTACCTGGCGGGCCGCGTATTCAAAAACCGGCAGATCCTGATTGGTCGCCGCAACGATTGCCACGCCGCGCGCTTGCCCCAGCTTTAGCGCCGAGTCAGCATTCTTCGCCATAAAGACCTGTTCAATGGCAAAATAGTCCGGCTGGAACTGGGTGATGATCTCCGTCACGCCCGCATAAATCAACTTCAGACGTGAGGGAAGATCGTCGACTTTGGTGCGAATGCAGCCGCTGCCGAGGTAGGTCAGCTGTCTGCCGACCTGACGGATTACGCCATAACCGGTGATGCGCGACCCCGGGTCAATGCCGAGAATGATAGACATCACGCATCTCCTGTTAGTTTATGGCTTAACCACATCATTCTAGCGTTGCAGCAACCTCATCAGAGATCTCACCGTTGTGATAGACTTCCTGCACGTCATCGCAGTCTTCCAGCATATCGATCAGACGCATCAGCTTCGGCGCCGTTTCTGCATCCATATCCGCTTTGGTGGATGGGATCATCGTGACTTCAGCAGCGTCCGCTTTCAGACCAGCCGCTTCCAGCGCATCGCGCACTTTGCCCATCTCTTCCCACGCGGTGTAAACGTCAATCGCGCCGTCGTCGAAGGTCACAACGTCTTCAGCACCGGCTTCCAGCGCCGCTTCCATAATGGTGTCTTCGTCGCCTTTCTCAAAAGAGATCACGCCTTTTTTGCTGAACAGGTAAGCAACGGAACCATCAGTACCCAGGTTGCCGCCGGTTTTGCTGAATGCGTGACGCACTTCGGCAACGGTACGGTTACGGTTGTCGGACAGGCATTCAATCATCACCGCCGTGCCGCCAGGGCCGTAACCTTCATAGATGATGGTTTCCATGTTGGCATCATCATCACCGCCCACGCCGCGCGCGATAGCACGGTTCAGCGTGTCACGGGTCATGTTGTTAGACAGCGCTTTGTCCACCGCTGCGCGCAGACGTGGGTTGGCATCCGGGTCGCCGCCGCCCAGCTTGGCCGCCGTCACCAGCTCACGAATGATTTTGGTGAAAATTTTACCGCGTTTAGCATCCTGCGCTGCTTTACGATGTCTGGTGTTGGCCCATTTACTATGACCTGCCATAAATAATCTCTCCAAAAAGCGCGCCTTCTCAGGCGACGTTAATTACAAACTCTTCAATCGCCTGCCGGTTACTCCACGACTTAGTTAACTGCGCGGCTTCGTGCGCATTAACCCAACGGTAGGTCAGATGTTCGGTGAACACGATCTCTCGTTCAGAGGGAAGTGCCAGGCAAAACCAGGATTCAGTATTACGCTCAATTCCCGGCGCATAGCGATGACGTAAATGGCTAAAAATCTCAAATTCCACCGTGCGCTGACAGTCAATTAAGGTCAGTTGCTCAGTCGCAACATCAATGGCGACCTCTTCCTTTACTTCGCGCATCGCGGCTTGCGACGCGGTTTCACCTTCTTCAAGGCTGCCGGTGACCGACTGCCAGAAATCAGGATCGTCGCGTCGCTGTAACATCAGCACTCTCCCGGTGTCCTTTGCATAAATCACGACTAACACCGAGACAGGCTGTTTATATCTCATATCAGTTATTCTCGGCCTTCTTAACAACCTGAATGCTCAGTTCCGCCAGCGCGGCTTCGTTGGCAAAGCTTGGCGCTTCAGTCATCAGACACGCTGCAGCCGTGGTTTTCGGGAAGGCAATAACGTCACGAATGTTGTCAGTACCGGTCAGCAGCATCGTCAGACGATCCAGACCAAACGCCAGGCCCGCATGTGGCGGTGTACCGTATTTTAGCGCATCCAGCAGGAAGCCGAACTTCTCGCGCTGTTCTTGCTCGTTAATGCCCAGAATGCCGAATACGGTCTGCTGCATATCACCGTTGTGAATACGCACGGACCCCCCGCCCACTTCATAGCCGTTGATGACCATATCGTACGCGTTGGCAACCGCGTCTTCCGGCGCAGCTTTCAGCTCAGATGCAGTCATGTCTTTTGGCGCGGTGAACGGGTGGTGCATCGCGGTCAGACCGCCTTCACCATCGTCTTCAAACATCGGGAAGTCGATAACCCACAGCGGCGCCCACTTGGCTTCATCGGTAATGTTCAGGTCTTTGCCCAGTTTCAGACGCAGCGCGCCCATCGCGTCGGCAACCACTTTCTTGTTGTCTGCACCGAAGAAAATCATGTCGCCGTCTTGCGCACCGGTACGCTCCAGAATCGCGTCTACGATTTCTGCATTCAGGAACTTAGCAACCGGGCTGGTGATGCCTTCCAGGCCTTTCGCACGCTCGGTGACTTTGATATAAGCCAGGCCTTTCGCGCCGTAAATCTTAATAAAATTACCGTAATCGTCGATCTGCTTACGGCTTAAGCTCGCACCGCCCGGTACACGCAGGGCAGCCACGCGGCCTTTCGCATCGTTCGCCGGACCAGAGAACACGGCGAACTCAACGCCTTTAACCAGATCGGCAACGTCAACCAGCTCCATCGGGTTACGCAGGTCTGGTTTATCGGAGCCGTAACGACGCTCGGCTTCGGCAAAGGTCATGATCGGGAAATCACCCAGATCGACACCTTTAACTTCCAGCCACAGGTTACGCACCAGCGCTTCCATCACTTCACGCACCTGCGGCGCGGTCATGAAGGAAGTCTCAACGTCGATCTGGGTAAATTCAGGCTGACGGTCAGCACGTAAGTCTTCATCACGGAAGCATTTTACGATCTGATAGTAGCGGTCAAAACCGGACATCATCAGCAGTTGTTTAAACAGTTGAGGAGACTGCGGCAGCGCGTAGAACTTACCTTTGTGTACACGAGAAGGAACCAGGTAATCGCGCGCACCTTCCGGCGTAGCTTTGGTCAGCATCGGCGTTTCAATGTCGAGGAAGCCGTGATCGTCCATGAAACGACGCACCAGGCTGGTAATTTTGGCACGCGTTTTCAGGCGCTGCGCCATTTCAGGGCGACGCAGATCCAGATAGCGATACTTCAGTCGCGCTTCTTCGGTGTTTACGTGGTTAGAGTCCAGCGGCAGCGAGTCTGAACGGTTGATGATGGTCAGATCGGAGGCCAGCACTTCAATTTCGCCAGTCGCCATATCGGCGTTGACGTTTTTCGCGTCACGCGCACGCACGGTGCCCGTAACCTGGATACAGAACTCATTACGCAGTTCGGAGGCCAGCTTTAACGCATCCGCACGGTCCGGATCGAAAAACACCTGCACGATACCTTCGCGGTCGCGCATATCGATAAAGATCAGGCTACCAAGATCACGACGACGGTTGACCCAACCACACAGAGTCACCTGCTGCCCCTCGTGGGACAGACGTAGCTGTCCGCAATATTCTGTACGCATGAGATATCCCTTAACTTTGCCGCAGGCGGATTGTCACCTGTCTCGCAGGTGACGAAGTCGCAGCTTTAGCTGAATGTCACAACTGAATGAAAAAAGGCGGCTATTATACTGGAAATTCTGCCGCACGATAAGTCCGGTACTGACTGTACGCCTGTTTCCTGGACGGGCATTGCGTAATCTCACAAAAAATAACAAAAATTGTCGTCCCTTTCACACTGATTCGCGATTAAGGTGTAACGGAATTCATTTTTTACTGGAGTGACCATGCTGGAACTGAACGCAAAAACAACCGCTCTTGTCGTTATCGATCTACAGGAAGGGATCCTGCCTTTCGCTGGCGGCCCGCACTCGGCAAACGACGTGGTTGCCCGCGCCGCGCAGTTGGCGGAAAAATTCCGTGCTCACGGTTCCCCGGTGGTAATGGTGCGCGTCGGCTGGTCTGACGATTATGCTGAAGCGCTGAAGCAGCCGGTTGATGCTCACGCTCCGGCTAAAGCGTTACCCGAAAACTGGTGGGATTACCCGACCGCTCTGGGTAAATGCGCCAGCGACCTCGAAGTGACCAAACGCCAGTGGGGTGCGTTCTACGGCACCGATCTGGAACTACAACTGCGTCGTCGGGGCATCGAGACCATCGTCCTGTGCGGCATCTCCACAAATATTGGCGTGGAGTCGACGGCGCGAAATGCGTGGGAGCTGGGTTTTAATCTGATCGTTGCAGAAAACGCCTGTAGTGCCGCCAGCGCTGAGCAACATCAGGGCAGCATGACGCATATTTTCCCGCGTATTGCCCGCGTACGCAGCGTGGACGAGATCCTGCAAGCGCTATGATCTATATCGGTTTACCCCAGTGGGCGCATCCCAAATGGGTGCGTCTGGGGATCACCAGCCTTGAAGAGTATGCCCGCCATTTTAACTGTGTGGAGGGCAATACCACGCTGTACGCGCTGCCAAAAGCCGACATTGTCGCCCGCTGGCATGCGCAGACTACCGATGCGTTTCGATTTTGTTTTAAGTTTCCGGCCACTATTTCACATCAGGCCGCGCTGCGTAATTGCGATGACCTGGTGCAAGAGTTTTTCACGCGCATGTCGCCACTTGAATCACGCATTGGACAATACTGGCTGCAATTACCCGCGACTTTTGGCCCGCACGACCTGCCTGCCTTGTGGCACTTTCTCGATGCGCTCCCCAAACCTTTTACCTACGGTGTGGAAGTTCGCCATCCGGACTTCTTTGCCAAAGGCGAAACTGAGCAACGATTCAATCGAGGCCTACATGAGCGCGGGGTAAATCGGGTGATTCTGGACAGTCGACCGGTACATGCCGCAATACCACATACTGAAGCGATACGTGACGCCCAGCGCAAGAAGCCAAAGGTTCCGGTGCATGCGGTGGTAACGGCAAACCATCCGATGGTACGCTTTATCGGCAGCGATAATATGGCACAAAACAGCGCGCTTTTTGCCGTCTGGCTGACCAAGCTGTCGCAATGGCAACAAACTACGACGCCGTATCTGTTTTTACATACCCCGGATATTGCGCAGGCCCCGGAGCTTGTCGATACGCTATGGGCAAATTTACGCAGCGCCTTGCCAGAGATCGGATCAGCTCCGTCTATTCCACAGCAATCTTCTCTTTTCTGAAAATGCCACCTATCATAGTCAATGCCATCAGCCATTTTAAAAGGGAGTTTGTATGGTCAGCGCGCTTTATGCCGTATTGGGTGCGTTATTGTTAATAAAGTTCTCCTTTGACGTCGTTCGCCTGCGCATGCAATACCGTGTTGCATATGGTGACGGAGGTTTTAGCGAACTACAAAGCGCTATCCGTATTCACGGTAATGCGGTGGAATATATTCCCGTTGCATTGGTGCTGCTGTTATTGATGGAAATGAACGGCGCAGAAACGTGGATGGTGCATATTTGCGGGCTGATTTTGATTGCCGGACGACTGATGCATTATTACGGATTCCATCACCGGCTTTTCCGCTGGCGACGTTCAGGCATGAGCGCAACCTGGTGTTCGCTGTTGCTAATGGTGCTGGCGAATCTTTGGTATATGCCCTGGGAGTTGGTTTTCTCCCTGCATTAGCGCACAATACGCCACTTTATTTTTCCCGGATTTTTACGTTATGTCTCACCGCGACACGCTTTTTTCTGCGCCTATCGCCAGTCTGGGTGACTGGACCTTTGATGAACGGGTAGCTGAAGTCTTCCCGGATATGATCCAGCGCTCCGTTCCTGGCTATTCCAATATCATTTCTATGATTGGGATGTTGGCCGAACGTTTCGTACAACCCAACACACAGGTCTACGATCTGGGCTGTTCTCTGGGCGCGGCGACGCTCTCGGTGCGTCGCAATATTCATCACGAGAATTGCAAAATTATAGCCGTCGATAACTCCCCAGCCATGGTTGAGCGCTGCCGCCGTCATATTGACGCTTATAAAGCCCCGACCCCGGTTGACGTTGTCGAAGGTGATATTCGCAACATTACTATTGAAAACGCCTCGATGGTGGTGCTGAATTTTACCCTGCAATTCCTTGAGCCACCTGAGCGCCAGGCATTGTTGGATAAGATTTATCAGGGGCTGAACCCCGGCGGCGCACTGGTGCTATCTGAAAAATTCAGTTTCGAAGACGCTAACGTTGGCGAGCTGCTGTTCAACATGCACCACGATTTCAAACGGGCAAATGGCTATAGCGAGCTGGAAATCAGCCAGAAGCGCAGCATGCTGGAGAACGTGATGCTGACCGACTCGGTCGAAACGCACAAAGCGAGACTACATCGGGCGGGCTTTGAACACAGCGAATTGTGGTTCCAGTGCTTCAACTTTGGTTCTCTGGTGGCATTGAAAGCTGAGGTTAGCGCATGATCGACTTTGGTAACTTTTATCAACTGATTGCCAAAAATCACCTTTCCCATTGGCTGGAAACGCTTCCGGCGCAAATCGCGACCTGGCAGCGCGATCAGCACGGCTTGTTTAAGCAGTGGTCAAATGCCGTCGAGTTTCTGCCTGAGCTGACGCCGCATCGCCTGGACTTACTGCATAGCGTTACCGCCGAAAGCGATGAGCCGCTCAGCGACGGTCAGCTCAAACGTATCGACACCCTGATGCGTAACCTGATGCCATGGCGTAAAGGGCCGTACTCGTTGTACGGCGTCAATATAGATACCGAGTGGCGCTCGGACTGGAAATGGGATCGCGTCCTGCCGCATTTGTCTGACCTCACCGGGCGCACCATTCTTGATGTCGGCTGCGGAAGTGGCTATCACATGTGGCGCATGATTGGCGCGGGAGCGCATCTGGCAGTTGGCATCGATCCTACCCAACTGTTCCTGTGCCAGTTTGAGGCGGTGCGTAAACTACTGGGCAATGACCAGCGCGCTCACCTGCTGCCGCTGGGTATTGAACAGCTCCCGGCGCTCAACGCCTTTGATACCGTATTTTCCATGGGGGTACTTTATCACCGCCGTTCGCCGCTGGAACACCTGTGGCAGTTGAAGGATCAGTTAGTGAAAGATGGTGAACTGGTACTGGAAACACTGGTCGTCGAAGGTGATGAAAATACCGTACTGGTGCCGGGCGATCGCTACGCGCAGATGCGTAACGTTTACTTTATTCCTTCAGCGCTGGCGTTAAAAAACTGGCTGGAAAAATGCGGGTTTGTCGATGTGCGCATCGCTGATGTCTGCGTCACCACCACCGAAGAGCAGCGCCGTACTGAGTGGATGATAACCGAATCGCTGGCCGACTTCCTCGACCCGAACGACCACAGCAAGACGGTGGAAGGCTACCCCGCTCCACTGCGTGCGGTATTGATTGCACGTAAGCCGTAGTCATTTTTGCCAGATAGCACACTTTCTCCAAAATAGTTCAAGTGGCAGCAAGGCAGCCAACTCTGCTGCGGCCTGAAATATGCAGGATAAAAAAAGGCCCCTGTTGAAATTGCAGGGGCCTGGTACGAGCAAGCATCATATTGGGCGACATGATGCAACGGTAAAAATCAGCTGGCCTGGTGGTGTGCAATGATTGCTTTCATTTCCGCAACCGCCGCCCCGTCTACCGCATAGCGTGAATATTCATCCGCCTGGGCATCCGAAGACATCGACAACCCCGAATTGCGATAACGCATGGGGGAAGCCAGCCATACTCCGGCAGAACTGTGGACTTCCTGCACTCCAGCATTAAGGAACAGGGACAAATTCGAGGCGCGAACCCCCGCTCCGGCCATAATGATTGGAGCATCCACCTGCGCAATAAGTTCCATAATTTTTGTTAAACCTTGCGCCGCATCTGATTTTTGCCCGGAAGTCAGCACTCTGGCGATGCCCAAATCAGCTAATTTTTTTAGCGCATTGAGTGGGTTAGCGCACATGTCAAAGGCCCGATGAAAAGTGACGTGCAGCGGGCCCGCCGCGACCATTATTTTCTCCATGCGCGGCATATCGACATCGCCATCCGCATCTAAAATGCCGGTCACCATTCCTGAGAACCCCAGTTCTCTTACCATCGCAATATCATCCAGCATTGCAGCGAATTCGCCATCGGTGTAACAAAAGTCGCCCCCGCGCGGGCGAATAATGGGATTGACCGGAATCGAGATATGCTGGCGAACCGAACGCAAGACGCCCAGGGACGGCGTTAAGCCCCCTTCTTTGGGTGCCGAGCAAAGCTCAATGCGATCCGCGCCGTTTTGCTGCGCCGTGCGTGCGCACTCCATGCTGTAACAGCAGATTTCCAGTAATGCCATGCTCACTCCTGATGTTCGCTTGCCACAATGGCTTCAATCGACCACGGATGGAATTTTATCGTCACGCTACCATCACTGACCGCCAGCGTTGGATTCGGTAAACGCTCGCGCTCGCCTTTTGGCGAACTGGTTTTTACAAATATGCCCGGCTGGCTCAGCCCGTGATCTGAAAGCAGCGCCAGCGCTCGTGCATTCAGCGTCTCCACCTCACCCGGCAGAACAATTTCAACATGCTCCCAGCCTTCATGCGGATAGCGCTTTTCGCCCGGCCACGGCAGTTCTACGATAGTAAATTGCCAGTGCTGCACACAAACGGGCTCGTCGAGTTTGAACAAGCAAATCGGTCGGCCATTGATGATATTTTCTGACAACAATTCGCCGCACTGTTCAAATCCACGACGCCAGCGCTCTGCGGTGGTATTTTGATGACAACGCAGAGAAATGTGATCGGCTTCAAGCGATGAGATATCCAGCCCAAGGCGAGTGGAAAGATCTGTTAACGCCTGAATGAAATGCGGTAAATCTGCGGAAATATCATGCAGTTCTGCAACTGTTTGCCAGTTCGCCATAATGAAAGCTCATATCCATATTTAAAGCCGCTAATTTACCCTGTTGCGCAGCCCCAACCAACTGCTGATTTTATTAAGCGCCATATGAATAATTATACATAATGACAATGTTTATATTTCAGGCTGCTGGCGATACTCGCAATGCTGACGGCAACGGGCATTTGCAGTATACTCCCGCTCTTAATTCTTAAACTGGTGCGGTGCATTTTAAGCCGCTTCATAAATGTAAGGTATTCCGGTGAATATTCAGGCTCTTCTCTCAGAAAAAGTCAGTCAGGCCATGATTGCTGCAGGCGCGCCTGCAGATTGCGAACCACAGGTTCGTCAGTCAGCAAAAGTACAGTTCGGCGACTATCAGGCTAACGGCATGATGGCTGTCGCTAAAAAACTGGGTATGGCGCCGCGACAACTGGCTGAGCAGGTGCTGACTCATTTGGATCTCAACGGGATCGCCAGCAAAGTTGAAATTGCAGGCCCGGGCTTTATCAATATTTTTCTCGATCCGGCATTTCTGGCGCAGCACGTTCAGCAGGCGCTGGCCTCCGATCGTCTGGGCGTTACCCAACCGGCTAAACAAACCGTTGTGGTTGATTACTCCGCACCTAACGTCGCGAAAGAGATGCACGTTGGTCACCTGCGTTCCACCATCATCGGTGACGCTGCGGTGCGTACGCTGGAGTTCCTCGGCCACAATGTTATCCGCGCCAACCACGTCGGCGACTGGGGTACTCAGTTCGGTATGCTGATCGCATGGCTGGAAAAACAGCAGCAGGAAAATGCCGGCGAGATGGCGCTGGCTGACCTTGAAGGTTTCTACCGTGATGCGAAAAAACATTACGACGAAGATGAAGCCTTCGCGGAACGTGCCCGGAGTTATGTCGTGAAGCTGCAGGGCGGCGACGAATACTTCCGCGAGATGTGGCGCAAACTTGTCGACATCACTATGTCGCAAAACCAGTTAACCTACGATCGCCTGAACGTCACTCTGACCCGTGACGACGTCATGGGTGAAAGCCTGTACAACCCGATGCTGCCTGGCATCGTGGCCGATCTCAAAGCTAAAGGCCTGGCTGTTGAAAGCGAAGGCGCTACCGTCGTATTCCTTGATGAGTATAAGAACAAGGAAGGTGAACCGATGGGCGTTATCATACAGAAGAAAGATGGCGGCTATCTCTACACTACGACCGACATCGCCTGCGCCAAGTATCGTTATGAAACGCTGCATGCCGACCGCGTACTTTATTACATCGACTCCCGTCAACATCAGCACTTAATGCAGGCCTGGACCATCGTGCGTAAAGCCGGTTATGTGCCGGACTCTGTGCCACTGGAACACCACATGTTCGGTATGATGCTGGGTAAAGACGGCAAGCCATTCAAAACCCGTGCGGGCGGCACGGTTAAACTGGCCGATCTGCTGGATGAAGCGCTGGAACGCGCACGTCGTCTGGTAGCGGAGAAGAACCCGGACATGCCTGCCGACGAGCTGGAAAAACTGGCGAATGCAGTCGGTATTGGCGCGGTGAAATATGCCGATCTGTCCAAAAACCGTACCACCGACTACATCTTCGACTGGGACAATATGCTGGCGTTCGAAGGAAATACCGCGCCGTATATGCAGTACGCCTATACCCGCGTACTGTCCGTGTTCCGTAAAGCCGATATCGACGAAAGCGCGCTGGCCAATGCGCAGGTGATTATCAGTGAAGATCGCGAGGCTCAGTTGGCTGCACGTCTGCTGCAGTTTGAAGAAACGCTGACCGTTGTTGCACGTGAAGGTACGCCGCACGTGATGTGTGCTTACCTGTACGACGTTGCCGGTCTGTTCTCCGGCTTCTACGAGCACTGCCCTATCCTCAGCGCTGAAAACGAAGAGATCCGTAACAGCCGCCTGAAACTGGCACAGTTGACGGCGAAAACCCTGAAGCTGGGTCTGGATACGCTGGGTATCGAAACCGTAGAACGCATGTAAATCAGCTCACCAATGAGGCCTGACTCCGAAATACGGACTCAGGCCTTTTTTATTTCTGTAACAGGCTATCTGTAACAACTCACAAGGAATGACACATTTCCGTAGAGATATGGAACATTTTTTGCCTGTCATCCCGTTTACGCCTCCGTATCATGAGGCGGCGAATTAATCGGGTACGGGTCAATGACATTCAGAGATTTTGAGGCGGAAGAAAAACTCTTCCAGCGGCGTGTATTGGTGGCCTTTGGCCTGGTGGTCATCTGCTTCGGTATCCTGATTTACAATCTCTACAACTTACAAATCTGTCAGCACCAGTATTACACCACCCGGTCGAATGCAAACGACATCAAAATGCTGCCCGTGGCCCCGACGCGTGGCATGATTTACGATCGCAACGGAATTCCGCTGGTGCGCAACGTAACCTGGTACGACATTTCCGTTACGCCTTATAAGATCAGCGATATGAATGCCCTGATCAGGCAGCTCACACCTATCATTGATCTCACGCCTGATGACATTGACCAGTTTCGCCATGCACTGAAAGCCAGTAGCCGCTATCGCCCGGTCGTGCTAAAAAATGCGCTGACCGATGTGGAAATCGCCCGCTTCTCGGTTAACCAGTTTCATTTCAGCGGCGTCAATATCAATAGCTATGAAGACCGCCAGTACCCTTATGGCGCCGCGCTGGCGCATGTCCTTGGCTATGTGTCAAAAATTAATGACAACGACCTGAAAGCGCTGGATCAAAAAGGCCTGGCAGAGAACTACGCCGCCGATCACAATATCGGTAAGCAGGGTATTGAGCACTACTATGAAAATGAACTGCATGGGAAAACGGGTTATCAGGAGGTGGAAGTTGATAACCACGGACGCATCGTACGCCTGCTCAAAGATGTGCCGCCCGTTGCCGGAAAAGATATCCATCTGACGCTGGACCTCCATTTACAGCAATACATCGAGAGTCTGTTGGCGGGCCAGCGGGCCGCCGTTTTGGTTGAGGATCCGCATGACGGTTCGGTGCTGGCAATGGTCTCAAACCCCAGTTATGACCCCAACCCGTTTGTCAAAGGGATCAGCTATCAGGACTATAACAAACTGCTTCAGGATAAGGACCTGCCATTAATCAACCGCGTCACGCAGGGGTTGTATCCTCCCGCCTCCACGGTCAAACCGTACATGGCGATGTCAGCGTTACTGGACGGCGTGATCACGCCGCAGACCCGTTTCTTCGGCGCCCCCACCTGGACGCTCCCTGGCACCGAGCGACATTACCGTGACTGGAAAAAAACGGGCCACGGTATGCTGGATGTCACCAAAGCGATTGAAGAATCTGCCGACACGTTTTTTTATCAGGTGGCGTATATGATGGGGATTGACCGTATTAATAGCATGCTCAGCCAGTTTGGCTATGGCAAGCCGACCGGCATCGATCTTGGTGAGGAGTATAACGGCCTGCTCCCGAGCCGCGAATGGAAGCAGAAAGTCCATAAAAAAACCTGGTATCAGGGAGACACCATTTCAGTTGGCATCGGCCAGGGCTACTGGATTGCCACGCCGATCCAGATGGTAAAAGCCATGGTTGCGCTGATTAATAATGGCAAGGTTATCGCCCCTCACCTGCTACGTGATGAAGAGAGCGGAAACGTCATCACGCCGTATCAGGCTCCCGAAGCACCGGCACAAATTGCTTCTGCTTCGTCCCCTTACTGGGGGCTGGTGCGTCAAGCAATGTTCGGCATGGCGAATGAGCCAAACGGTACCGGTTATAAGTTCTTCCACACCGCGCCTTACGGCATTGCAGCGAAAAGTGGCACATCACAGGTCTTTAGCCTGAAAGAAAATCAGACCTACAACGCGAAAATGATCCCCGTGCGTCTGCGCGACCACGTGTTCTATACCGCATTTGCGCCCTATAAGAACCCGAAAGTCGCCATAGCGTTAATTCTGGAAAACGGCGGCAGCGATGGCGTCACCGCCGCACCAGTCATGCGTCAAATCATGGATCATCTGTTTGCTGCGCAGAACGACGATGCACAAGCAGGTCCGATAGCCGCGACGCCATCGGACACCGATATCAAAAATACTTACGCAAGTATTCGGTAAGACACAGCATCGCCATCGCCTGACCGTAAGGCATGGAAGTTCGAGGGATATTGCGGTAGAAATCGAGATTGTGGCCCATCCCGGTACCAAACGAGGTGTGCAGCAATTCACCTTCCGGCGAAATATGTTGCACAATGCCTCTGATGGCTTTTTCGGCTACTGGCGCATAGTCTTGTCCGACATAGCGTTTACGTACCGCTTTGAGGATCCCATAGGCAAATCCGGCAGTTGCCGATGCTTCCAGATACGACTGCGGGTCGTCCAGTAAAGTGTGCCACAATCCGCTTTCATCCTGACACTTCGCCAGCGCCGCGATTTGCGCGTTCAAAACCTGCACCAGATAGCGGTGTACTGCATTGTTTTCCGGCAAATCAAGTAATTCGAGGAAATCCGGGATGACTATCGTTAACCAGCTGTTGCCACGCGCCCAGCGAGCGTTGGCGAAGTTATGCTGTCCTTCATAGCTCCAGCCGTGGAACCACAGCCCCGTTTCTTTATCCATCAGGTTTTGCACGTGCAGCAGGAACTGATAGGTTGCCTCTTCAATATACTCGGGACGGTTGAGCAACTTGCCAATCTTCGCCAGCGGTAAGACCGTCATCATCAACGTGTCATCCCACATCTGCTGGTGATTTTCTTCCGCCAGCGTAATGTGCTGCATACCGCCGAATTGGGTTCGCGGCATATCATGCATTGCCCACTCAGCCCAGGTGTCGAGCCACGGCAGATACGCGGGATTACGCGTCTCTTCATAGCGATATGCCAGCGTTAAAAACGGCGCCATGGTGTTAACGTTTTTGGTCGTTGCGCCTTCCGCAAAGCGATCGGCAAACCAGTTGTCGATAATATCGCGCATCGTTGCATCGCCGGTTTGCTGATAATACTGATACATCCCGTACAAGCCGATGCCGTGCGTCCACTCCCATCCCGCCCAGCCTTTGGTATCAATAACGCGTCCGTCATCCAGACGTAGCAAGAACTCGCCGGTCTCGTCATGAATATTAACCAGGTTATGCGTCACCTTTTTGATCAACGCTTTTAATTCATCCCTGGCAATAAAATGTTCTGGCTGGCGCAACAATGGGCTGTGTTTAACCGGATAAACAATCATTTACTTAACCTCTGTCAATGTCGAATTCAATACAGCACCCTTTTCCAGTTTCGGTGCCGCTGGTTTATTACGATTCAGGTAACCAATATTGTTGTTACCCCAAAGTGATTCATAAGGCATGCCCGACAGCATCTCTACGGTGGCGCGTCCTTCAGCGGAGAGTCCTTCCAGCACCGGTTGCCCAGACTCACGCATTTTTGCCGTCTCTTCACGCAGGATGCTGTGCGTTTGCAGGTTGAGTTTGAAGCGCAAGGAAACCAGGAAACCCAGCGCCAGAACAATCAGCGTTCCGCAGCTCAGAATTAACAAGATGGTATGGCTGACCGCCACGGGCTGGACGCTCTGACCAGAGACAAACCCGGACAACTGCATGACAATCCCCACCAGCATCACCGCCCCCGCCTGCGACGCTTTACGCGTTAAGGTCATAATGCCGGCGAAGATCCCTTCCCGACGCTGACCGGTAATCACTTCGTCAACGTCGGCAATATAGGTGTAGGTATTCCAGGGAACATAATTGATACCACCGCGTCCCAAACCCGCAACGGCGGAGACCAACAGCAACAGAGAATAAACATCGCTTAGTCCGGCGTAATACAGCCCCGCATAGGAGAGTGAACTGAGGCCAAACAGGACGACCACCATACGATAAGACGGCGCAGGTCCGAAACGGATGCACAATGGGATCATGGCGATAACGGCAATAAACTGGAAGATTGCCATCGTACCCAGCAGGTTCGACGCCATCGATGCTTCCTGCATCAGTACAAACACCACATAGTAAGTAAAGACCGCGTTAAAGACGTCCTGGGCAATATAGCCGCCAAGATACATTCCTAAATGCTGGCGAAAGATACGGATACGCAGTGTTGAACTCAGTTCAACAAACAAACGGTTCATACTCTGACTAAAGGTCAGGCTTTTCTTCTCTTCTTCCGCTCGCAGCGCCGCCTCAGTCCACTCTTCCCGTGGGCGTTCCCAGGTAAAGAACCAGACGAAGGTCAACATCAGCGCACACAGTACAGAGAACACCAGGCTGGCGTAGAAAAAAGAGACGGGGTTGTCCTTGCCAAACAGCGTCAACAGAACACCGGGTAAGAATGAGGCCAGAATGGCAGACATTTGCGCCATCGAAATACGCGCGCCAGAGAATTTGGTTTTCTGTTTAAAGTCATCGGTCATTTCAGGTACCAGCGTTTCGTAAGGCACCAGAATCATGGTGTAGACCACGTCAAAAATCAGATAGGTGAGCAGGTAGTACCAGAACCCCATGTCACCCACCCACATCAGCGAGTAGCTAAAGACACAGGGGATCCCCAACAGAATAAAAAACTTACGTCGCCCAAAGCGTTTGCCGAGCCAGGTTGAGCCAAAGTTATCGGTTAAAAAACCCATTAATGGGCTAACAACGGCATCTAACACCCTGGCGGTAGCGAAAATAAAGGTTGCTTCGATTGGCGTCAGACCACAGAACGTCGTGTAAAAATAGAGTAGCCAGGCCGCGGTTAATGCCGTGGTGCCTGCGCCTAAAAAATCCCCTGAACCGTAGGCAAAATAGTTAACCAACCCAATTTTACGTGTATTCATTGCCGTTACCCCTGCACATTATTGGGAGGCCCCGCAATCCTCGCTTTGACATTGGGCCTCCTTACAGGGCCACAGTAAAAGCTAACAGCAAGTGAAACCTTTCTATTTTTGCCAGAGGTATTCGTAAAATGGCAACAGCACAAAGAGTCCGGCAACGTATGTCACCTATTTTATAAAACGGTGTTTCTATTTAATCAAAGATACGGTCTGAAATTGCGAAGCAGCCAGCAGTTTCTGCTGCTGGCCGGAATGAGGGGCGGCGTTAACGATAGTTCACAATCACCTGATTGCTCTGAACGTGTAAGGCGGGGATCAGGCGACCACCACCAGGTACTTCCCAGACAAAATGCATCGGTTCGATGGCGGGAACATTATTGAATCCGTTTGTGGTTCCGCTTTGCCCGTCCAGCTCAACACAGCGGGACTGAGAACATAAACGCACTCGTAAACCCGCAGGCGTTGGGCCATTCAGCTCATAACGCCAGGCCACCAGCGTCATTAAACCCGAGACCGGCTGGCTGGGAGTCAGCGGTGCAGACGAAGCAGACTGACCCCGGTGATTTAAAGTAATCCCCATTCCGCTTGCCTGCCAGGCACCTTCTCCGGCAGCCTGCGCGACCAGAGGAAAAAATAACAGCCACAGTAATTTACGCATTACTTACCTCCGATAGTCGCCGTCATACGGATATGGCGGTTGTCAGAAAGCTCCATGTTCGATAACACCACCAGTTGCGGAATACTGCGACGTAAAAAGCGTGCCAGTAACGGACGCAACGCGTGATTAACCAGTAAGACCGGCGGCGCACCCAACATTTCTTGTCGGGACAGCGCTTCCTGAGTCTGGGCCAGCAGTCGGTCTGCAAGCCCCGGCTCCAGACCGCCGCCGCCCTGCAGCGCCTGCAGAAGCAGACGTTCAAGCGGGGTATCAAGGCCGATAACCTGAACCTCTTCATTACCCGGAAACCATTGCTGAGTAATGGCGCGTCCCAACGCGACACGCACCACCGCAGTAAGCTCATGCGGATCGTTTTGCAGCGGCGCATGTTCAGCCAGCGTTTCGAGAATGGTGCGCATATCGCGAATCGGTACTTTTTCATCCAGTAAGTTCTGTAGCACTTTATGCAGCGTAGTGAGCGTCACAACGCCCGGGACCAGGTCTTCCGTCAGTTTTGGCATCTCCTGCGAGACGCGGTCCAGTAGCTGTTGCGCCTCCTGACGGCCAAACAGCTCAGCAGCGAACTGCCCAATTAAGTGATTAAGGTGAGTGGCAACAACGGTACTGGCTTCAACAACCGTAAAGCCCTGAATCTGCGCCTGTTCTTTCAATGCGCTTTCAATCCAGATAGCGTCCAGACCGAAAGCCGGATCGACCGTTTTCTCGCCCGGCAGCGACCCGGCAGCGGTACCTGGGTTAATGGCCAGCCAGCGTCCTGGATAGGCGTCACCGCTGCCAATTTCCACCCCTTTCATCAAAATACGATAGCGGGCCGGCTGCAGATCCATATTGTCGCGGATATGTACCACCGGCGGCAGAAACCCCATATCCTGGGCAAATTTCTTACGAATACTGCGAATTCGCCCCAGCAACTCGCCATCTTGCTGAAAGTCCACCATAGGGATCAGGCGGTAGCCTACCTCCATACCCAGGGAATCCTCCAGCTGTACGTCATTCCATGTCGCTTCCACCACGGAGTTGTTTTCCGGCATTTTTACCGGCTGCGGCTCATCCGGCGCTTTTTGCTCACGGCCACGCACCCACCAGGCCAGGCCCAATAACGCGGCGGTAAACATCAAAAACACCAGGTTCGGCATGCCCGGAACCAGACCCAAAAGGCCAAGCACCGCCGCACTAAGCAGCATGACGCTAGGATTACTGAACAGTTGGGTCACCATCTGTTCGCCTACGTCCTGGTCGGTACTCACGCGGGTCACGATAACCCCCGCCGCGGTGGAGATAACCAGCGCAGGAATTTGCGCCACCAGCCCATCACCGATGGTCAGCAGGGTATAACTTTCCGCTGCGCTACCCATGCTCATACCATGCTGCAACACCCCGACTAACAGACCGCCGACCACGTTGATCACCATGATCAAAATACCCGCGATGGCATCTCCACGTACGAATTTACTCGCACCGTCCATAGAGCCGTAGAAATCCGCTTCCTGCGTCACTTCCGAGCGCCGTTTTTTGGCTTCATCTTCGCCAATCAGACCCGCATTCAAATCCGCATCAATCGCCATCTGCTTGCCGGGCATGCCATCCAGCACGAAGCGCGCGCCAACCTCGGCGATACGCCCGGCACCTTTGGTGATAACCATAAAGTTAATAATGACGAGAATAACGAAGACCACGATACCGATCGCAAAGTTACCGCCCACCAGGAAGTGACCAAACGCTTCAACCACCTTTCCCGCCGCCGCCGCGCCGGTATGCCCTTCCATTAAAATGATACGCGTCGACGCGACGTTCAGGGCGAGGCGTAATAATGTGGTAAACAGCAAAATCGTCGGGAAGGCGGCAAACTCCAGCGTACGCTGGGTGAACATCGCCACCAGCAGCACCATGATCGACAGCGCAATGTTAAACGTGAACAGCAAATCGAGGACGAAAGCCGGCAGCGGCAACACCATCATCGACAGGATCAGCAGGATAAGGATCGGTCCGGCAAGGATTTGCAATTGCGTGGATTTCAGGTTGCTGGGCAGACGCAGCATCGCGACCAGATTAGCCATCAGTATTCTTCTCGTTCATGAAATCCAGTGCTTCAGGCACCGGAAGATTTTCAGGTTGTGGTGGACGCTTACCGCCAGCAAGACGCCAGCGTTTTAGCTGCCATACCCATGCCAGCACTTCGGCAACGGCGGCATATAATTGACCCGGTATTTGTTGACCAATCTCAGCATGACGGTATAGCGCACGCGCCAGCGGCGGCGCTTCTAACGTAGGGACTCGATGTTCAGCGCCAATCTCACGAATGCGCAGCGCTACCAGCCCCGCGCCTTTGGCAACAACTTTCGGCGCGCTCATTTTGTTCTCGTCATACTTCAACGCCACCGAATAGTGCGTGGGGTTGGTAACAATCACGTCTGCTTTCGGTACATCCGCCATCATGCGACGCTGCGCGGCCGCGCGCTGCATTTGACGTATTTTGCCCTTAACGTGCGGGTCGCCTTCGCTTTGCTTAAATTCGTCACGGATATCCTGACGCGACATGCGCAGCTTTTTCAGATGGCTGTAAATCTGGAAAAAAACGTCGAACCCCACCATCGGAATAACGCCAAGCACCACCAACAGCGCGCACATGCCGACTAAATCCAGGGCGTTGCCCATCGCCGTAATCGGTGATTCCGCCATCAGACGCATCATCGCCGGCCAGTTGTGCCAGAGATAAAATCCGGCCACGCTCCCCACCAGCGTGGACTTCAGTATCGCTTTGAGCAGTTCCGCCCCGGTTTGCGCTGAAAACATGCGTTTAATGCCCGGCAACGGATTCAGCTTAGAGAACTTGGGCTGCAGAGATTTACCACTGAAAATCAAGCCGCCAAGCATCACCGGGGAGATTAATGCCACCAGAACGACGCCGGTAATCAACGGTAACAGCGCAATCATCGCGTCTTTAATCAGCAGGATGATTTGGCTGAGGATCAGGTTTGGGTCATTGACCATACTGTGGTCAAAACGTAATCCGGCCGACAGCATACCGGCCAGTCTGCGGGCAAGCGACTCCCCGCCAATCCAGATAATGCACACACCCACCAGCAAAATAAGCAGTGAGGTCAGCTCTTTGGATCGGGGGACCTGCCCTTCTTCCCGTGCTTTTTCAAGTCGGTGGGGTGTGGGGGCTTCTGTTTTGTCGTCGTCGCTTTCTTCTGACACGGCATTACTCTCGTCGTCACGGTCACGAGTATTATCGCGACCGCAACCATTGCCAATGCGTCGAATAGCGAAACGAAAACAGAGGAATTCGAGCGTTCGTTTGCCACGACAACGCGAACGCTGCCGTGACAACCCCGCGGTTAGCGCTGCCAGATAACGCAGTAATGGCCCGATCCCACCTGCGCGCCATAGCCACCGTCTACTGGCGCGAAGTCGAGGCCATCGGTATCGAGCAGCGTTTGTGCGCCATCGAGGATCACCATTGAGTGAGTATTCGGCGGAATATCTACCTCAAGGGTGATGGACTGTAAGCCATCGCGCGCCGGTTCCTGCGTCCAGTGGACGGCAATATCACCATATACCGAGCCGTATCGCGCTTTCAGCCATGTCAGGCCACCGCCCGGAATAGGCCGCAGTACCGAAGATTTAAAGCCCGGCGCGTGTTCTTCGGTATTTATTCCTGCCGCCACGCGATACAGCCATTCACCGATCGCCCCGTAGGCATAATGGTTAAAAGAGTTCATGGCCGGGCTCCACATTGTGCCGTCCGGTTTCACGCCATCCCAGTGTTCCCAAATCGTCGTCGCCCCGGCCTTTACCTGATACAACCAGCTTGGGAAGTCCTCTTTCATCAGTAATTGCCACGCCGCGTCGGCCTGCCCGTTTTCGCTCAATGCGTGACAGAAATAGGGTGTGCCGACAAACCCCGTCACCAGATGACCGTCATTTTCCGCCAGCAGTTCCAGCAGCGTTTGCACGGTGCGCTTGCGGTGCGCGTCCGGCACTAACTGGAAGTAAAGCGCCAGAATATGCGCCGTTTGCGTGCGTGCCGCCAGCCGCCCGGTGGCGGTAAAAAACTCATTGCGGAAGCTTTCGACAATCGCGGTATGCAGCGCCTGATAATGGGTGTAGTCAACGTCATTTCCCAGTGCTTTGGCTGATTTCGCCAGCAGCAGCGTGGACAACGCATAGTAGGCCATGCAGGTCAGTTCATTCGGTGTTGCACCAAAATAGCTGCCCTCTTTGGCATCAAGGGCAACCCAATCGCCAAACTGCAGTTTCCACGACCACTGATTCTCAACAGCGTTGTCATGCATAAACTCCACCCAGGCTTTCATGCTGTCGTACTGGCGGGCCAGCGTCTGTTTATCGCCGTACATCAGGTACAGCGTCCACGGGTTAATCACCGCCGCATCGGCCCAGGCGGCGGCAGAATGGGTGCGCCCGTGGGATAAAAAGCGGTCGTTGTCGCATTTGCCGGTGAGGATATCGGGGATGACATGCGGCACACCGCCCTCCGGCGTTTGGTCATGCTGAAGATCGGTCAGCCATTTGGCAAAAAAAGTGCGTGTCTGCATCAGATAACTGGCGGTGCGGCAGAAAATTTGCGCATCACCCGTCCATCCCAGACGTTCATCGCGCTGCGGGCAGTCGGTTGGGATATCGACGAAATTGCCCTTAAGCCCCCACATGATGTTGTGATGCAGTTGGTTGAGATCCGCGTTTGAGGTTTCAATGTAACCCGTCGGCGTCATCGCGGAATGTAGCACAACCGCGACAAAATCATCCTGCGTCGGCATGCCAGGCCAACGTTCAATCAGTACATAACGGAAACCCTGAAAGGTAAAATGCGGGTGATAACATTCTTCACCCTCGCCGCGTAAGGTGTAATCAATGCACTGTTTGGCGGTGCGCAGGTTCGCCAGATAAACATTGCCTTCGGCATCAAGCACTTCAAAATGGCGTAGCACCACGCGCTCACCTGCCGCACCGCGCACCCGAAACTCCACCCAGCCGCTGAGGTTCTGGCCAAAATCAAGCACCGTCTCGCCTTTTGGCGTCGTGATGATTGAGCACGGCGCAAGTCGTTCTATTTCTTGCACCGGGCAGGCCGTTTGCGGTTGCAGCACCGAAGTCTCTGCCGCAAGCGTCGTCACCGCGCGCCAATGCCCGGCGCTAAACGCAGGCTCGCTCCAGCCGCGCTGCTCCCGACGTGCGTCATACACTTCGCCATCATAAATTTCAGCAAACAAAATGGCGTCATCGCTGCCCTGCCAGTGCGCATCCGTGGCGATTATCCGCTGGCTACCATCGCGGAGCGTCACCACCATATGGCAAATAAACCCCGTCTGCTGGCCGTAATAGTTGCGATAGCGATTGAAGCTCATATCCCCTTTATACCAACCCGCCCCCACCATCGCGCCAATCACGTTTTCGCCTTCTCGCAGATGCTCGGTCACATCCCAGGTTTGATACAACAGATGGTGGTGGTAGCTCGTCCAGCCGGGCGATAACTCATCACGCCCGACTTTTTCGCCGTTGATCCACAGTTGATACAGCCCCAGCGCGCTGGCATGTACCACTGCTGAAACAATGTCATCACCGTTGGGCAAACTAAACACATGGCGCAACAACGTGCCTTTTGAGTTGTCTTTATCCTGCGGCGTTTCAGCCGAGATAAACACCCCTTGCCACGCTTGCGCTGGCAGGCCGGTAATAAACGTTGCCGCCGGGCTCCAGCCGCTCTCTTCACCGTGGTTATCGGTAATATGCACCCGCACAAAATAGCGCGTCGAGTGCTGGCAGGCGACGTCGGGCAATTCGATATTACAGGAGCGGTCATCGTGCATCTCGCCGCTGTCAAACACGCATTGGGCAAAATCTTCTTGCGCCGACAGCTGCAAACGCCAGCTACGCTGCTGCACATCGCGCAAGGTACTGGTGATTATCCAGCCGAATACCGGCAACGTTTCGCAGCCCGTCAGCGTGGTTTCATAGTTGAGCGTAATCTTTTCTACTGCCAACATAATTTTTCCCTCAGTGGCTCATATTCAGGCTTTGGCCCGCAAAATATCGTGCGACGCTTGTCCGTTATCAGGCGTCACCACCATTTCTGTTTCTGCATTAAATTCATTACGTTGCTTGCCGTGGAAGCACAGCCAGCCGATAACCATGCCTATCGCCACAATCGCCGTCAGCAGGCAATAAAGAACCACTGGCCCCGCGCTCAACAGCACAGGAGTGACGAACGCCAACAAGCCGCAGGTCAGACGGGCGACACCGACAATCACCCCTTGCGCGGTGGCGCGTAGCATGGTGGGGAATGACTCTTGCGCCCACACTTTCATGATGCCTTCAAAGGCAAATCCTGTGCCGATATTGGTAAACAGTAGGCAGCAGAACCAGGAGAGTGGCGAGAAATTAAACAGTACCGGCACGAAATAACCACCGGACATCATCACCGCGCCAAAAATAAAGAATGGAACCCTTTTTGAGGTATCAACGACGCGCATAAACATCAACCCCGACGCCACACTCACTGGCAGAATCAACAGCCCCCACAGCGAGTGCGTGCTGACCGAAATACCCACCACATTTACCGCTACATAAGCCCCAAACTGCCCGCCGGTATTGGCTGCCAGATTGGTGAAGGTATAAAAGATGCACAGCGAGATAAACGGCCACAGGTATTTGCCTTCGAGCAGATCGCGCCAGCCTGTTTTCTGCGCCCGCACGGTGGCGACGCCACGACGCAGTTCATCCTTTGCCGCCAACCACAGCGGCGACTCAGGGATAGACCAACGCAGGATCATCAGCACAACCGCCACCAGCCCAACGTGCATATACATGATCTGCGCACCAATCTGCCCCCAGTCGCCGACGATAGCGGAGATCCCCATCGTGGCGCCAATTCCCACCAGCCAGAGTAAATTAGACAAGCCGATAATCTTGCCGCGGTTTTTATCGTTCGCCGCTTCGGAGATAGTCGCCAGAGAGACGGGTAAATCAGCCCCTGTCGCCAGCCCCACCAAGAGTGTGCCCAGCACCAGGAACGGGAAGTTCAAACCAAAGGCCAGCGCCAGCGTGCCGATAAAAATCATCGCCATCGTAATAATAAAAACATTACGACGACCAATACGATCGCCAAGACGACCGCCACCGAAAGCCCCAGCGGCAATACTCAGCGTTAATAATCCAGATAAAATGCCAATTTGTAATGCAGTAATACCCATTGTTTTTTGATAAATGACTAAGGCTGTACCACTGGAAACAATAGCTGCCGAATCAATATATGATGCCATTCCAGACACCACTCCAATATACCAGGGGTTAGGTGTTTTATTTTTTGACATAACGATTCCCTTAAATTTACAGACAGTAAGGCGAGAAATAAGCGTATGGCCTACCCCCGTCACGATGGATGGTAGTAATAATTTTTTATTGTTATTAACCTAACAATTAAATCGCTATTAAAACTCGTGAATGAAGTTCACGTTCATGGCTTGGAGGATAATGAAAATACCGTCGGTACGATTCAGTCAACCTGATTGCATTCATAAAACCACAACGTACCGCAATTTCACTGATAGTTTTATCCGTAGTGCGCAGTAATTCTTGAGCTTTTAATACACGATACAACATCTGGAATTTAACTGGAGTATAACCGGTCACTCGCTTAATTAAGCGATACATCGTGCGCCTGGCAACACCGTTATCATCACTCAACACATTCCAGTCCAAATGACGCAAGCTACTGGTCTTGAGCATACGGATCAGGTTGGCTCGCCCTCGCTCATCAGGGCTAAGCGCCTCGGTTTGGCGGTCGCACTGGCAAAGCGTGTTGATGATGTTCAGCAAAGCGACTTCACACAATGAAAAATAGAGCACGTCATAGTTACTCTCGTTACGTGAGATTATCTCCTGGCTCAATGCCTCAATACGCGCTGGCGCTCCCTGAGTTAACGCCAGCGCGGTAGGCTGTAGAAGTTTTTCTTTTATACAATCGAGCAAATTATCAATGTGCTGTAAAAAATGAAAACTACGCGGACGACGAATCAATATATTAATAACTGACAGATTATTAGTTGAAACATAACTATGGGTATCGTTAGCGGTCACTAAAAAAAAGTCCCCCTGACAGATAAAACGAACCAAGTCATTAATAATATGAAACCCGCTACCGCTACGGACAATCACCAGTTCATCAAAATCATGCCCGTGCACACCTTCCATTAATTGGTTATTCATCGAAAAAAGACAAAACGCATGTTGCTCTGAATGAAAAAAATCATTCTCACGTAAAATTCGCATATCTCCCCCGCCGCTATTCGAGTAAAAACACTCGGGATATCGATAAATAACCTACTGACATAATATATTGCCTTGCACTGATAACTATTTAACTGCAATTATTATGACAAGTCTATATATCGCACTGTCACTCAGGCGTAACCTGCTGTGACCTCAGCATCATTTCGGCAAATAACCGCCAGGTTATGGCATAAAAAAGAGGATATACGCCGTGCAGATGAACCCACTTCATCCAGGCATTCAACCGGGTACGAAACGTCGTGCAGGGTTATTGTCCCGACTGGCGGCCCACTAACCCTGCAGGATCCACAGAAGTGCAGCGCTCGGTATAAAGCGATCGAACCCGTTCTGGCAACGTCATCGTAAAAATGGATAGTAAATAAAGAGAACGATAGGTATCTGTAGGCCGGATAACGCGCAAACCGTTATCGGTTAGACTGCCCGGCGGCGAGCGCCTGCCGGGCCTGCAAATAAAAGTGCTACAGACTAGAACCCGAGGCTATCCAACAGGTCGTCAACCTGATCCTGACTTGCCACCACGCCGGCTTTTGAGGTGTCAACCTGCGGGCCGTTAAGCAAGCTTTCGTTTTCACGTTTTGGACGAGCGCCCTGCTCTGGAATGTTTTCCAGCAGAACCATCAGCAGCTGACGTTCAATCTCCTGGATAACATCCATCATGCGCTTGATGACCTGACCGGTGAGATCCTGAAAATCCTGCGCCATCATGATGTCCAGCAGTTGAGCGTTAGTAAAGCTGGTATGCCCTGGCACATCGCCAAGGAACTGGCGGGTATCGGTGACCAGTTCACGGGCGTCAGACAGTTCGATCGGATTTTCGAACCATTCATCCCAACGTTTGGTCAGGTCTTTGGCCCCTTTTTCCATCGCGTCCTGGTGCGGCTGCGAAGCTTCCACACTGTTCAGCGCACGCTCTGCCGCCTGTGCGGTCATCTGTACAACGTAATCGAGACGATCGCGGGCATCAGGAATCGCTTCTGCCGCTTCGGCAATGGCTTGATCCAGCCCCAGTTCACGCAGGCTGTCGCGCAGCATTCGGGTCAAACTGCCGATGCGCGCGATGATGTCCCCTGCTGAATGCTCGTCAGCAGGTTTAATTTGTGGTTGCATCATCATTATCACACCCTCACATGCCCAGTTTCTCAAAGATTTTATTGAGTTTCTCTTCTAGCGTCGCCGCCGTGAACGGTTTCACGACATAGCCACTGGCACCAGCCTGTGCCGCCGCAATGATATTCTCTTTCTTCGCTTCCGCCGTAACCATCAGCACCGGCAGGGCAGACATTCCGCCATCAGCACGAATGGTTTTCAGCAATTCCAGGCCATCCATGTTCGGCATATTCCAGTCGGAAATGACAAAACCAAATCCCCCAGCCTGCAGCTTATTCAGCGCGTCCACGCCGTCTTCAGCTTCTTCAACATTGTTGAAACCCAGTTCTTTGAGCAGGTTACGCACGATGCGACGCATGGTGGAAAAGTCATCCACAACCAAAAACTTAAGTTCTTTATCCGCCATAAAAAATAAACTCCTGATTCAAATACGTATTGCCTGTCCGGCACTGATTTTCGCCAGCATTTGCTGGCTTACCTGGCTAAGATCGACCACTTCGCTTACGCCACCCATATTGATGGCCTCGCGCGGCATGCCGAACACCACACAACTTGCTTCGTTTTGCGCAATGGTCCAGGCACCCGCCTGGTTCATCGCTAACATTCCGGCGGCGCCATCGTTGCCCATACCCGTCAGGATCACTCCCACGGCATTACGCCCCGCATGTTTTGCCACCGAATGGAACAGCACATCCACTGAAGGCCGATGCCGGTTAACCGGTGGACCATCATGAATTTTGATCTGGTAGTTCGCCCCGCTGCGCGCCAGTTCCATATGCTTGTCACCAGGGGCGATATACGCATGCCCCGGGAGCACGCGCTCCCCGTCTTCAGCCTCTTTCACAGTGATCTGACACAGTTTGTTCAGACGTTCGGCGAATGAGCGGGTAAATCCTGGCGGCATATGCTGGGTAATAAGAATACCGGGACTTGAAAGCGGCAATGGCTGGAGTACATGGCGAATTGCCTCTGTTCCTCCGGTTGAGGCGCCAATCGCCAGCAGTTTTTCTGAACTGAGTAACGGCCCCGCTTTCAAGGTCGCCGGTGTCGTCATGGGTTTATGGGCCGCCAGTTTTGCCCGTGACGCGGTGCGGATCTTCTCAGCGATCATTTCGCTGTAAGCCAACATCCCTTCACGGATCCCCAACTGTGGTTTGGTGACAAAATCAATCGCCCCCAACTCCAGCGCCCGCAGCGTGACCTCAGAACCTTTACCGGTCAGCGAAGAGACCATAACCACCGGCATCGGACGCAGACGCATCAGTTTCTCAAGAAAGTCGAGGCCGTCCATGCGCGGCATTTCCACATCCAGCGTCAGGACGTCGGGATTGTATTTTTTGATTAAATCCCGGGCAACCAATGGATCTGGCGCCGTCGCCACCATTTCCATATCACTGTGGCTGTTAATAATTTCGGTCATGATTTGACGCATCAGTGCAGAATCATCAACCGATAAAACCCTGATTTTACTCATGCTTTATCCTTACCTGGCGCATGCGCATACACCGTCTGTCCACGCAAGCTAAACTCGCGCACGAGGTTGCTAAAGTTTTCTGAATGACCTGCAAACAGCAGCCCATCTGGTTTAAGAAGTGGAACAAAACGGTGTAAAATGTCCTGCTGCGTCGTTTTATCGAAATAGATCATCACGTTACGGCAAAATATGGCATCGAAGGGCCCCGGCACGTTGTACTGCTTATCCAGTAAATTCACACTGGAAAATTCAACATGCCCCGCCAGCTCCTGCCGAACGCGTACCAGCCCTTCATGCGGTCCGGTGCCGCGCATGAAATAACGCTGCAACTGCTGGGGTGACAGCGTCTTTAGCTCATCAAGGCGGTAAATGCCGCTTCTGGCTTTTTCCAGCACTTCGGTATCAATGTCGCTGGCAAATACACGCCAGCGACCCGGAGCCATACCTAAAGTATCGGCGAGCGTAATCGCAATGCTGTACGGCTCTTCTCCGGTTGACGCCGCCGCGCTCCAGACGCGGTATTCACCGCTGCGCCGACGAGCATGATCTGACAGCACCGGAAAATGGTGCCCTTCGCGAAAAAACGCGGTCAGATTGGTGGTCAGGGAGTTAATAAAAGCCTGCCACTCAGCACTGTTCTGGTTAGCTTCCAGCATGCTGAGATAGCGACCAAAGTCATCCAGCCCCAGGGTTCGCAGACGGCGGACCAGGCGGTTATAAACCATGTCCCGCTTATGGTCGGCCAGTACGATCCCCGCACGCTGGTAGATTAATTGACATATCCGACGAAAATGCGCGTCAGACAGCGCGAGGCGCTGGGTCATCTGTAACAATAATGACGTTTGCCCGGGGGGCAGAGATGATGTCATAGCGCCTTCTCAATCACATTCAGGATACAACGGGCACAACCTGCGGTTGCGCCAACTCTTGTTTTGCTACGGTTAGCTCTTCAAGTTTAAAAAATGCGACACAGGCAGAAAGATTATCGGCCTGCATGGCGAGTTGTCCGGTGGCGGATGCGGCTTCTTCCACCAGCCCGGCGTTTTGCTGCGTCACTGAGTCCATCTGGCTGACGGCCTGCGCCACCTGCTCGATGCCTTTGCGCTGTTCATCAGAAGCAGAGGCAATTTCGCCCATGATGTCGTTAACCCGGGTAACCGAGCTGACAATTTCCGTCATGGTGCGCGCTGCCATATCAACCAGCTGCGAGCCCTGATGCACTCGGGTGACAGACTCTTCAATGAGCCCCTTAATTTCTTTCGCCGCCTGTGCGCTACGGCTTGCCAGGTTGCGCACTTCTCCTGCAACGACGGCAAAACCACGCCCCTGCTCACCCGCTCGGGCGGCCTCGACCGCGGCATTCAGCGCGAGGATATTGGTCTGAAAGGCAATGCTGTCAATCACGCCGATGATGTCGCCAATTTTCTGCGAGCTCGCGGAAATCTCATGCATCGTGCTGGCGACTCGAGACGTCTGTTCTCCGCCTTTATGCGCGGTATCTGCCGCACTTTTGGCAATTCCTGACGCCTGGCGCGCGTTATCAGCATTCTGCCCTACGGTTGCGGTCAGTTGTTCCATGCTGGCTGCCGTTTGCGCCAGCGCGGCCGCCTGCTGTTCAGTGCGCGAAGACAAATCGTTATTGCCCATCGCGATTTCTGAAATGCCGCTATGCATAGCTGAGCTGCCCTGGCGTACTTCGCGTACCGTTTCACGCAGCGCCTGCTGCATCCTCTTCAGACTGGCAAAGATGGCCGAGATCTCATTGCGCCCATAAACCGCTACCGGCCGGGCCAGATTACCCGCGGCAATGCTGTCGAAATGACTGCCCACGATCGCCAGCGGCTGGACAATCATCTTGCGCGACCAGTACAGCGCACCGCTGGTGAGCAGTGCTGCCAGTACCACCATGGTGGCGAAAATCACCCCCGACATATGGTAATTTCGCTGGCTCTGATCCCCTGCCGTTTCCAACACGCGATCGATGTTGCTCTGCCACGCATTCACATTTGCATCAAAAGCATCCTGGGCAGCCTGCACCGGCGCGGTCAGAAAATCTGACAACTGATTGTTTTCAAGCCAGGTGGCCTGGTGCGCAAGAGCGCTATGCCACTGGCTGAAACTTTTCTCCGTTGCACCAAACAGCGCCTTCTCTTGTGCCGTCGTGTCCGACGTCGCCATAAAACGTTTAAACATCAATTCAGACTGCGCGAGGCTATCACGCGCGAGGGTCATCAGCGTTTTGATATCCTCTGGCGGATAGCTCAGGGCGGTCAGCGTCCCTGCTTTATTAAGGGCCGTACTGGCCTGTAATAACACAGCCCGGGTTTGGGCCAGCGCAGCGCGTTGCTGATTACTTCGTTCGACCTGATTCAGGTTCTGAAAACCGTCCCGAAATGCCCAGAAGGACAAGCCATTACTGCCAATCTGCAAAACTCCGCAGAGGATTAAAATCAAAAACAGCGTGGTCGAAATTCGAATACGATTAAACATCAACGCTCCCATCGGGCGGCACTGGCCGCGGTTTAACTACCAGTCAAAATGTTTCCCAATTCGTATCTTGTTCAATGTTCTGCCGCGGATTGGATGCGGCTGTCACTGCAGGTAATCGTGTCCCGCGCGGCTTAGCCGATGCCGGACGTGACGCAAGGCGGAAAGTCGACACCGACTGCGTCAGGCGGCTGGCCTGTTCTTCAAGAGCAGCGGCAGCGGCAGCCGATTCCTGTACCAAAGCGGCGTTCTGCTGCGTAACGCGATCCATTTCGGATACCGCAAGCGCCACCTGATCAATCCCCCGGCTTTGCTCATCGGAGGCCGAGGCAATCTCGCCCATAATGTCGGTCACCCGCGTTACGGCATTCACGATGTCGTTCATCGTTTCGCCGGCGCTTTCTACCAGTACGGACCCGGTATCCACTCGGGAAACAGAATCCTCAATCAACGCTTTGATCTCTTTCGCCGCCTGCGCACTGCGGCTTGCCAGGTTACGCACCTCGCCCGCAACCACGGCAAAGCCACGGCCTTGTTCACCGGCACGCGCCGCTTCAACCGCCGCGTTCAGTGCGAGAATGTTGGTCTGAAAAGCAATACCATCAATAACGCTGATGATGTCGGCGATTTTCTTCGAGCTATCGGCGATTTCGTGCATGGTGTTCACCACGCTATCAACCACTTTGCCGCCATGCTGTGCGGTATCGGAGGCACTTTTCGCCAGTTGAGAGGCCTGACGCGCGTTGTCCGCATTTTGCTTCACGGTTGCGGTCAACTGTTCCATGCTGGCTGCGGTCTCTTCCAGCGCAGAGGCCTGCTGTTCAGTACGAGAAGAAAGGTCGGTGTTCCCGCTGGCAATTTCGCTGGTACCGGAATAAATCGCATCAGAGCCTTCACGCACCAGGGTGACGGTTTCCGTCAGGGAACGCTGCATATGATCAACCGTACTGGCCAGCTCGCCAATTTCGTTACGACCGCTGACGGCCAGGGTCGCGGTCAGGTTACCGCTGGCGATTTCCCGAATATGGGCAATGACGCGAGACAGAGGATTAAGCAGGGTATGACGGATGCCGTACCACACCACAACCAGAATCAGCACCAGCACTACGGCCAGCACGCTAAGCTGCCATTGGGCGAAGTGGTAATCCCGCGCGCTTTGATCGAATGCCTGAGCGTAAAGCTTTTCGCTTACGCTGGCGTACTTGTCCAGCGCCTCACCAAGCGCGTTTTGCATACCCTGAGTCGGTTGCGCGAAATAGGCATCCATATTGCCGTTCTCCAGAAACTGAATCAGTTCTGCCAGGGCCGCATGGTACTGCTGATATTTCTCCTCAACGTTGCCGCTGGCTTCTGCCATCTCGGGTAACGGCGTGATGTTTTTAAATTTTGCGTAATGTGTTTCAGCCTGCGCCAACGATGCTTTCGCATTCTTCAGCAGATCGTTTTTCGCGCTGCTTTGCTGGTTGGACGCATCCATCATCATGCGTGCAGAAGAACGGCTTAAATTGATACGTGTTTGCAGCATCAGCTCCCATGTTGAGGTGAGTTCACTTTGCTGCTGTCGTAGATCGTTAGAAATAACAAAACTTTGCTGATTCTGCTGCAATGAAGAAAACAACAGACCACCGGAAACAAGCTGTAGCAGTGCGAAAACCCCCAGCACCATCATCAGCATTGTGACAACGCGGATACGGTTAAACATAAGGCACCTTCCTGAAAACGAGTTATCAACGTTATCGGCAGTCGCTGAGATAACTTTACGTTTGCGAAAAGGAAATCCTGAAGGGATGCGAAGCCTCGCGGAAGGAAGGTCAGACGGGTGTACGGCAACCACAAATCATTCACATAAAAACACCACAATTATCATGTGAATAACATTCAAATTCATCTGTGAGCACGGTCAGATTGGATGAAATAGCCATTATTTCGTGACCAGGATCACAAATACATATCGTCTGTACCACAACAAAATGAATAAAAAATTAAAAAAAGTTGTATCAACTGGCGCTTTAATTCAATTTATATGATGAATACTTAGTTACCACTTAATAAATATAAAAAATGAGTAACCGATCAATAAATGTTAAATCCTTACTGAGGGCTTTTTAGTGGCAAATGCAAACAAACTCACGTTGTTTATCGTGATCTTCATGCTGGCAGGGATCCTATCAGGTGCGGTGATCCACTCTTATGCCGCTCCCGGCGTTGTGACCGCCTGGGCCGATAATATTACGCTTCTCACCGATATCTTTTTGCGCCTGATTAAAATGGTGATCGCACCATTAGTATTCAGCACCCTGACCGTCGGTATTATGCGCCTGGGAGAAACGTCCACCATCGGGCGCGTAGGCGGCAAAGCGATGATCTGGTTTATTAGCTCTTCCATACTGTCTATTCTGGTCGGCCTGTTTGTGGTTTCTCTTGAGCAACCCGGCAGCGGGCTGAACCTGGCTATCCCGCTGGAAGCCACTGATACCGGCCTGGCTGTGAGCGGCATGAGCCTGAAAGGTTTTCTGACTCACACCATCCCAACCAGCATCGCCGAGGCGATGGCCAACAATGAAATCCTGCAAATTGTGGTGTTCTCGATGTTCTTCGGTATTGGTGGCGCATCCCTTGGTGAGAAATTCAATGCCCCGCTGGTTGCCGCGCTGGATGTGGTCTCCCACATTATGCTGAAGGTGACTGGCTATGTGATGTACGTTGCGCCGCTAGCCATTTTCGCCGCCATTTCCTCCGTTATCTCCACCCAGGGTCTGGGGATCTTGCTCAACTATGCGTCGTTCATCGGCGGCTACTATGTGGCTATTTTGCTGACCTGCCTGGTTCTGTTGGCGGTGGGTTATGTCATGTTGAAAAAAGAGGTTTTTCGCCTGGTGAGCATGCTGAAAGATCCGGTTCTGGTCGCATTTACGACCAGCAGCTCCGAAGCCGCCTATCCGAAAACGCTGGAGCAATTAACTAAATTTGGTTGCTCACCCAACATCGTGTCATTCGTATTGCCTATCGGTTATTCGTTTAACCTGGTCGGCTCGATGGTCTACTGTTCATTTGCCTCGATGTTTATCGCGCAAGCCTATAACATCCACCTCTCCTTTGCGGAAATCACAGTCCTGATGCTGACGCTAATGCTGGCGTCCAAAGGGATTGCCGGCGTGCCGCGTTCTGCGCTGGTGGTACTGGCAGCAACCATCCCGAGCTTTAATATTCCGGTTGCCGGGATTCTGTTACTGATGGGTATTGACCACTTCCTGGATATGGGACGTTCAGCAATCAACGTATTAGGTAACGGGATTGCAACGGCGATGCTGGCACAAGATGAGGGTTTACTGGAAGAAGAACCGGAGCTGGTTGAGCGGGAAGCGTAAGAGGGAAATCTGCCGGATGCGCTACGCGTATCCGGCCTACACATCGTAGGCCGGATACGGTATGGCGATTACGCGACGTGACTGGCGGCAATATCCAGCAGCGCCATTTCTTCGCTGTTGAGCAGCTTCTCAATGTTAACCAGAATCAGCATCCGGTCACCCAACGCTCCCAGTCCCGTCAGGTACTCCGTTGACAGCGTTACCGCAAATTCCGGTGCCGGACGGATTTGATCCGTTGTCAGCGACAGAACATCCGAGACGCCATCGACCACAATTCCGACCACCCGCTGACCCAGATTCAGCACAATCACCACGGTGTTTTCGTTGTAATCCACATCGCTCTGGCTAAACTTCACGCGCAGGTCAACAATCGGCACAATCACACCGCGCAGATTGGTGACACCTTTGATAAACGCAGGGGTGTTAGCAATACGCGTCACCTGATCGTACCCACGGATTTCCTGCACTTTCAGGATATCGATACCGTACTCTTCATCCCCCAGCGTAAACACGAGGAATTCCTGACCTGACGGTTCGCCGGCCAGTTTAGTTACATTACTCATACCGGTCATATTATTCCCTTCTCACTCAATCAGGCGGCTGTGATCGCCACACGTTGTTCGCGGTTTAATCCCTGCAATGCAGAGACATCGACAATCAGCGCGACGCTGCCGTCGCCGAGGATCGTTGCTGCAGAAATACCTGGCACTTTGCGGTAGTTGCTTTCGAGGTTTTTGACGACCACCTGGTGTTGACCAATTAACTGATCGACCAGCAGCGCGTAGCGACGCCCTGCACTTTGCAAAATCACCACAATACCTTGAGTCGCTTCGGTTTTTGCGCCTTCAACTTCAAAGACTTTCCACAGCTCAACCAGCGGTAAATATTCGCCACGCACTTCCAGCACGCGCTCTCCTCCGGCCAGCGGATGGAGATCTTCTTCGCGCGGTTGCAGTGATTCCATAACGGCATTCAGCGGCAGAATAAAGACTTCGTCGGCCACGCGCACGGACATGCCGTCGAGGATCGCCAGCGTCAGCGGCAGCAGAATTCGGATAGTCGTCCCCTGTCCCTGTTTGGACTGGATCTCAACATGGCCCCCCATCTCCTGGATATTTCGCTTCACTACATCCATACCCACGCCGCGGCCAGAGACATCCGTCACCTGTTCAGCGGTCGAGAAGCCCGGAGCGAAGATCAGCATACCGACTTCGTCATCGCTCATATTTTCGTGGATCGGCATCCCCTGGGAGATAGCTTTGGCGAGGATTCGCTCACGGTTCAGGCCGGCACCATCATCGGTGACTTCAATACAGATGTTCCCGCCCTGATGCTCCGCGGAAAGCGTCAGATTACCGATTGGGCTCTTCCCGGCTTCAAGGCGTTTCTCCGGCAGTTCAATACCGTGATCGAGGCTGTTACGCACCAGGTGCGTCAACGGATCGATAATGCGTTCAATCAGGCTCTTGTCGAGTTCGGTTGAGCTTCCCACCTGCGTCAGTTCGACCTGTTTACCCAGCTTACCGGCCAGATCGCGCACCAGACGCGGAAAACGGCTGAACACATACTCCATGGGCATCATACGAATCGACATCACCGACTCTTGCAAGTCGCGGGCGTTACGTTGTAACTGCCCCATGCTGGTGATGAGATCGCCATGATTGACGGGATCCAGTTCGTTAGAACGCTGTGCCAACATTGACTGGGTGATGACCAACTCACCGACCAGGTTAATAAGCTGATCGACCTTCTCAACTGCTACGCGGATGCTGGTCGACTCGTTGGCACGGGCTGGTTTGTCACGTTCCGCGCGTCCATTTGATGCTTCACTGGCGGTGGCTTTCGCCGCTGGCGCAACGGCAACCGGCTGCGGCGTCGCGACAACGGCTACCGTTTCTGCTTCTGCTTCAGTTTCAACGGCTACGGGCGCTGCGCTGACGGTTTCGAATTCAATCTGGTCGGCTTCAATCACAAAGCAAAGCACCGCGATGATGTCATCTTCTGCAAGGTTGCCATCAAGTGTTGCTGACAACGTGTCGCTCCCTTTCACCACATCGGTTAAGGTCGCCAGGTTCCCCAGTTCCTCTTCCAGTAAATCCACTTCATTGGCTTTCAGGCGCGTGAGAATAATGCGTTTCTTGCTCTCTTCACTTGCAGATTCAGGCTTGACAACCGCCTCTTCCTGCATTGCAGCGCTGTCAACAACGCTCAGTTTTGCGGTGTTGACGACTGCCGGTGCGGTTTCACCTTTCGCTTCGAGCGCTAACTGTCGTAACGCATTACAAATGTACTCAAAGCTGGCGGCATCCGGCTCCTCTGAGTTTTTATAGGCGTCGAGCTGTTCCTGCATAATATCTTTCGTTTCCAAAAACAGGTTGATAATGTCGGCATTGAGCTGCATCTCGCCACGCCGCGCTTCATCCAGCAGGTTTTCCATCAGATGGGTCGTTTCCTGCAAAATGGTAAAGCCGAAGGTGCCCGCCCCGCCTTTTATCGAGTGCGCGGCACGAAAAATTGCATTTAGCTGTTCGGAATCCGGAGCTTCAGGAACCAAATCAAGCAGGTGTTGCTCCATGTCAGCCAACAGTTCGTCAGCTTCATCAAAAAATGTTTGATAAAAATCGCTTATATCCATGCTCACGCTATCACCTCGGATTGGCTGGTGGCGATGTGGGAACGCTTGCCGGCGGGAGTTCCGCTGGCTGTTGTAAGACACTTACCGGCTCATTCTGGCTTTCAGCGTTTTCATGCAAAATGGCCTCTTCCGCCTGCTTATTGAGAACCAGCAGGCTGATACGGCGGTTGATGGCGTCTTCAGGACCGCGATCGCTCAGACGCATCGTGGCGGCCATACCTACCACACGTAATACTTTTCCATCATCCAGACCACCGCTAACCAGTTCGCGACGCGACGCGTTAGCGCGATCGGCGGACAACTCCCAGTTGCTATACCCTTTTTCACCGTTGGCGTAAGGGTAATCATCCGTATGGCCGGAAAGGCTGATTCGATTAGGAATGCCGTTAAGCACTGGCGCTATGGCTCGCAGGATATCGCGCATATACGGTTCCACTTCAGCGCTACCGGTTTTAAACATCGGGCGATTCTGACTGTCGATAATCTGTATCCGCAGCCCTTCCTGAACTAAATCAATTTTCAAATGCGGGCGCAGCGCACGCAGTTTAGGGTCAGATTCAATCAACTGATCGAGATCGCCGCGAAGTTTGCTTAACCGGCTTTGTTCCATGCGTTTTCTCAGATCATCGATATTCGGCTGCTTGTTCACTTCTCCCTGCTGCTGGGTGTAATCATCCCCACCGCCTGGAATTGGACTTTGGCTATTCGAAATACGATTTCCCCCTGTCACCGCAGTAGCCAGTGGCGTACGGAAATATTCGGCAATCTGGATCAATTCTTTAGGGCTGGAGATGGAAATGAGCCACATCACCAGAAAGAAGGCCATCATTGCGGTCATAAAATCGGCGTAGGCGATTTTCCACGAACCATGCGCCCCACCACCGTGACCTTTATGCTTGCGTCGCTTTACAACGATAATGGGATGGGCCTGATTTTTCATGCGTCCTCGGTCGTCTGCTGCGCAGTTGGATTTCTCACCGCACGAACATGCTCTTCCAGTTCGATAAACGATGGACGTTCGCTGGAATACAGAGTTTTACGACCAAATTCGACGGCAATTGGCGGCGCGTAACCATTCAGATTGGAGAGCAGAGTTATCTTCACACACTGCATCATTTTGGTTGTTTCAGCGCTTTTCTGGCGCAGAACGCTGGCAAGCGGAGAAATAAATCCATAGGCCAATAAAATACCGAGGAATGTCCCTACCATCGCATGTGCAATCAGCGCCCCCAGTTCAGCCGCCGGACGATCGGCAGAAGCCAACGCATGGACGACCCCCATGACCGCCGCCACGATCCCGAACGCCGGTAAGGAATCTCCCACCATCGCCAGACTGTTGGCCGGGACTTCGGCCTCACTTTCATGAGTCTCAATTTCTTCATCCATCAGTGCTTCAATTTCAAACGTGTTCATGTTGCCGCTGATGATCAGACGCAGATAATCGACAATGAAATCAAGCATCACGGCATCAGCAAGAATGCGCGGGTAGCTGGCGAAGATTTCACTCTCTTTGGGGTTTTCGATATCGCGTTCAAGCGAAAACATGCCCTGCTGACGTGACTTGGCCATCAGGCGATATAACAGCGCCAGCAGATCCATATACATCGCTTTGGTGTATTTTGAACGACGAAAAAGCATCGGGATTGCTTTCATCGTCCCCTTAATGGCTTTCCCGTTATTGCCGACGATGAATGCCCCAATACCCGCGCCACCGATAATCACCAGCTCAGCCGGTTGATAGAGTGCCCCAAGGTGTCCGCCGGTCATCATGTAACCGCCGAAAACTGTACCAATAACAACCAGGTAACCTAATAAGATAAGCACGACATCATCCTTTCGCAATTGACTATGACAGGATGCGCAGTCGGGCAGCTAACTCGAGGTCAGGACAAAAAAAAGCAGCGGTAATTGCTTACCGCTGCTGGAGTGTTTGTCCACACCGTATCAGTTAAACAGCCTGTTCGATCTGTTCATCCAGCAGTTGTGGAATAATATCGGCAGCATTCTGGGAAAGTTTACGTCTTTTTACGGCGCGCGATGGCGGTTGGCATAAACTGCAGGCAAAGCTGCCAGCGGGTTGGTGAGCATGGGTAATAAAATTCCCACCGCAGCAATTGCATCTGGACAACTCCAGCAATCCGCTGTCGACAAAACGCACCAACGTCCATGCACGCGTTAACGCGAGCAACGGCCCTTCTTCCGGCTGTGGGCACTGCTCAAGGTATAAACGATACGCTTTGATCACGGCATCCACGCCGCTGCACAAACCGGTTTTAAGCAGAAATTGCCATGCGTTGCAAAACATCGAAGCATGAATGTTTTGTTCCCACGTCATAAACCAGTCGGTGGAGAAAGGCAGCATCCCTTTTGGCGGAGGGCTGCCGCGTAATTCTTTGTACAGCTTGATAAGTCGACCACGGCTTAATTGCGTTTCGCTTTCCAGCATTTGCAAACGGGCGCCCAATGTGATTAATTCCATTGCTAGCTGGATATCACGCGCTTCCTGAACAATGCTTTTTTCGCTCATCATCAAGCCCTTTTCTTGCGCGCTGCTTCATCGATGTCGCTTAACAGTCGCGTTGAAAGCATGATACCGGTATGTATTTGCTGAAGATCGTCAACGCGGGAGTCTTGCGTCAGGCGAGTAACGGTCTGGTGATCGTCGAAACGGAAATGACATACCAGTTGGTTTGTTTCAGCCAGTTTGACCATTTGTGGAAGTGTTAATGTTGCCAACGTGTCCGCCATCTCTTCGCTGATACCAAGGCGAAACATCGCAGATGCTTTGTCCTGAACGATCAAACGCTGTGCAAGCAATAAATATGACAAATTGATGTCATAGATGTGTTTCAGCAACTCGGATGTATGCATTATTTGCATCCATAATAACCAACATTGTTTTCATGCGGTGAAACCGCACCCCGTGATGTCGCCGGGAAGGCCCGGTAAAAAAAAGCAAAAGGTCAAATACATAGCAGCGTGATGGCACTTACGCGTTGTCTAAACATTCCCTTTTTCAGAAGGCCGCGTCCCTTACAAGCTCACATCAATTATTACAAATGTCTAAGATTTTTCCTAATTCGACGCAACTCTACCCGCCACCCGTTGCACATACAACGTAGCCAAGCTGCGAATTTGAAGAATATGTGATGCAGATCACATAAACCAGCTAAACACTTAACATAAATCCATCAGCACAGCTTTTACTTTGCTTATTTTTTGATCTCATATTCTCTATTTCGATTCCTGACATACGAATATTCTTGCAATAAAAGCGAATAGTATTTTGTTCACAAACGTTAATATCACGCCTTGAAATAGCGAGCTTGATCACATATTTAATGTAAAACACCATTTCAATTAAATTCTTTATAAACAAAGACTTAAATATTAAGAGTGATTAATTAATATCAGGCTGTGATAACCTGCCAAATGTTAAGGTATGTTAATTTTTAATTAACATATTGTTTTCATTAGCAGTGAGTTTTACTTAAGTTAGCTGAACGCTTTTACAAGTTATATGACGCAATTATTCTATTTATAAGAATAATTAATGAATAATCATGATGACATTCACACTATCCAGGAAGGAAACGTTGCAGTATGGCGTAAACAGATCAATGCTGAGAAACTCTCTCATAATTCTTGAAAAAAAGGAGCGAGTTATGAGTTACACACACATTCTTGTGGCCGTTGCCGCCACTCCTGAAAGCCAGCAGTTGTTAGCCAAGGCGGTTTCAATCGCTCGCCCTGTCAACGCCCGTATTAGCCTGATAACCCTGGTCTCAGACCCCGAACTGTATAATCAGTTTGCAGCCCCCATGCTGGAGGACCTGCGTGAAGTGATGCAAGAGGAGACTCAGGATTTTATCGACAAGCTCAGCAAAGAAGCACAGTACCCCATTGAGCATACCTTTATTACTTATGGGGCACTGAATGAACATATTATGGACGTATGCCGTAAACATGCGGTCGATCTGGTCATTTATGGCAACCATAACCACAGCTTCTTTTCGCGCGCGTCCTGCTCGGCGAAAAGCGTAGTCGGTGCCAGCCACGTGGATGTTCTGCTGGTTCCACTGGCTGGAGATTGACCTGCGTTTTCTGAGCGTTACGCCAGTTTAGTGCAGGAAGAAACATTGTCTGGCAATGGCTGTTTACTCTGACGTGGGATGACTTTTTCCAGATCGCAAATGAACCTCGCCTGCCAGTTGTCGATATCGTTTTGAATGATAGTCTCCAGCATCTCAGCGTGGCGGGAGATACGCTCAGCAAGTGGCATCGTCAGTGCCTGGTTTAATGCGCCAGCCACCTCGTCGCGGTCATAAGGATTAACAATAAGCGCGGCTGTTAGCTCATTCGCGGCCCCGGCAAATTGCGATAACACCAACACGCCGGGGTTGGCAGGATCCTGCGCGGCCACGAATTCTTTCGCGACCAGGTTCATACCATCTCGCAGCGGCGTCACCAGTCCTACATCAGAGTAGCGGAAGATTTTCATCAGCAATTTACGATCAAAATACTGGTTCAGATAATAGAGCGGCGTCCAGCCCAGCTGACCATATTTACCGTTAATCCTCCCCGCTTCAGTCTCCAGTTGGTGCCGAATATCCTGGTAAGCCTGCACTTCTTCGCGCGACGTTGGCGCAATCTGCGTATAGCGAATTTTACCGTGGTGCTGCGGATAGTGCTCCAGCAGAGCCTCATAGGCCTGAAAGCGCTCCGGCAAACCTTTAGAATAATCCAGACGCTCAACGGAGAAGATGTTCTGCACATTTTTGAGTTCTGCTTTCAGCTGCGCCAGCTTCGGTGGCAAAGGTCCGGAAGCCTGGCGGGCGATCTCATTCGGTTCAATACCGATGGGATACACTTGAGTACAAAACGCTTTTCCCCATGCGCGGTGGTGCTTCTCGCTCTGAGTGGATACCTGAGTCTGAGCGGTCAGACACTCCAGAAAAGCCTGACGATCGTTTTCGGTCTGGAATCCGAGTAAATCAAAATCGCACATCTGCTCAAGTAACGCCTGATGTGGGGGTAATGCATTAAAAATTTCTGGCGTCGGAAAAGGAATATGCAGGAAAAAACCGATACGGTTATTCACCCCGCGTTTACGCAGCTCGCTGGCAAACGGCAACAGATGATAATCATGAACCCAGATTATGTCGTCATCGCTGAGCAGCGGCAGCAGTTTATCTACCAGCAAAGCATTCACTCGCTGATAGCCTTCCCATGCAGGACGCTGAAACTGTACCAAATCGAGCCGGTAGTGAAATGCAGGCCATAATACCGCATTAGAAAACTGACAGTAATACTCTTCGTAATCCTGTTCACTCAAATTAAACGAAGCCCAGGTAATATTGCCACGCGTGACTTTTTTTAAGGGTTTGTCCTCATTACCCGTATCGCCACTCCAGCCAAACCACAGGCCACCAGCAGCCTTCAACGCGCCCAGCACACCGACGGCAAGCCCGCCTGCGCTCCCTTTGTCATCTGGTGAGGCGATACGATTAGATACTACGACTAAACGACTCATAGCCACCTCTTCTGTTATCCATTGCTTTCGATTCTTGTTGCGAAGAGTTAATTTGTTCCAGCCAGTGCCAGACATCACTCACGCCATTCAGACGCCATGCCGCCTGCGTCGCGCCATTCCCCACCTTCACGGAAATCCCCCCAGCGCGATTCACCACGCCAAACCCTGTTTCGTCTGTCAGATCGTCACCGAAAAAAACGGGGATCCGTCCGGCAAAAGGCGCTTCCTGCATAAATGCGGCAATTGCGTCGCCTTTATTCGTGCCCTTTGGTTTTATCTCCACAACGCATTTTCCGTGTTGTAAAGCCAGCTGCGGCCATCTGAGCGTGATGCGCTCAGCCAGACTAATTAACGCCGTTTCATATTCCGGGGCCTGGCGATAGTGGAGTGCGAACGCCATCCCTTTTGCTTCAAGCGTTGTCCCCGGCATCGTCGCCAACGCGGTATTTAATAACTCTCCTACTTCGCGCTCTATTGCCGCAGCCAGGTGCACTTTATAAGTTTGACCATTGATGTCACGGCGCTCTGCCCCATGCACTCCGGCGAGCGGAAAACGAAAGGGAGTGGTCAGCGCGTCAAGCTCAGCCATTGAGCGCCCTGAGATCAATGCCAGCGCACCCGCATTATGCGTCGCCAACTCATGTAATGACTGCAGGATTGTCTGAGGGACAACGACCTGGTCTGGATAAGGTTTGATCTCAGCCAGTGTCCCATCGAGATCAAAAAAATAAGCACAGCTTGCAGATTGTTCAGGGGGTAAGATCAGTGATGCGGTCACCCGGTTATCCTCCTCATCATGGCCTGTACGCCGCGCGGATCGCGCCGTATATCTGATGTATGACGGATATAAGTATAGACAGTGTGACCATGCTCGCCATTTGGAAAAACAATCGCCAGCCGGGTAGCGGCTGGCGATGAGCTAACGCTAGACTAAAAAGTTGGGGTTAAAATCATCAAACAGTACGCTTCGCTTTTTGCTTGTAACGGTCGAAGATCACCGCCGCCAGCAGGATGAGACCACGTACGACATACTGTGCAAACGGAGAGATGTTGAGCAGGTTCATCGCATTCTCAACCGTTCCCAGAATCAACACCCCGGCCACCACATATGAGATTTTTCCGATGCCGCCTTTCAGCGAAACGCCGCCTAACACGCACGCAGAAATCACGATCAGCTCATAACCGATTGAGGTCATTGGCTGGCCGCTGGTCATACGTGATGCGAGGATAATTCCAGCAATAGCGGATACCAACCCGGACAGAATAAAGATAATAATTTTGGTGCGAACGACCGGAACTCCAGCCAGACGTGCCGCCTCTTCATTCCCCCCAATGGCCAGCGTGTTACGACCAAACGTGGTTTTATTGAGCAGTAAGCCAAAGACGATAAAGCAGACGACCGTGATCCAGATAGGTGCCGGCAGACCAAACCAATTAGCGTAGCCGAGAGTGAAGAAGCGCTCGTCTTCAATCCCTACCGCCTTACCGTCGGAAATAATGTAGGCCAGACCACGCACAATCTGCATCGTCGCAAGGGTTGTGATCAGAGCATTAATTTTCAGCCGCGCAATCACGAACCCATTCACCAGACCACATACAATACCGAGCAGTAGCCCGGCCGCCACGCCAATCCACAGGCTTTCGGTCATGTTAATGACCACGGCTGTAGTGACCCCGGCGCAGGCAATCACGGAGGCAACGGACAGGTCGAAGTCACCGGATGCCAGGCAAAACAGCATCCCACACGCGACCATACCCGACATCGATACCGCCAGCCCCAGCCCCTTCATATTGATGAAAGTGGCAAAGTTAGGCACAAACAGGGAACAAACCAGGAACAGAGCGGCGAACACGACCAGCATCCCGTACTGATCCCAAATGCGACCAAGATTTAGCGCCGACTTCGCAGCACCTGAACCCGATGTAGAAACGGAAGACATCATTCTCTCCTTATTCAGGCTACAGCCTGGCTAACTTTAGGCATAGCAAGGCTCAACGCCTGGCGCTCATCCGCCTGTTCATGAAGTAACTCACCGGCAATTTCGCCCTCTCTCATCACCACGATACGGTCGGCGACACCGAGCACTTCTGGCAGATCACTGGAAGCAAACAACACAGCCACGCCGCGCGCCGCGAGGGCATAAATCACGTTATAAATTTCATGCTTGGCGCCCACATCAATACCGCGTGTAGGTTCGTCCAGCAAAATCACTTTCATCTCTTCCGATAACCAACGACCGAGGATAGCCTTCTGCTGATTACCGCCGGAGAGGTTCATAATCAGTTGCTCCGCGCCCGGCGTTTTAATATTGAGTGAGCGAATATGGTGATCGGCATTGGTCTCTTCCCAGCCGTTGTTGATTACGCATCCGCCCAGAACATGTTTACGACGGGCACTGATGTTGATGTTGTTCCGCACCGAATGGACCGGAATGATCCCTTCGGCCTTGCGATCTTCCGGGCACAGCATCATCCCCGCTTCAATGGCGTGGCTCGGTTTACGGATATCAACAGGCTGTTCATCGATAAACACCTGGCCTGACGTGATACGCGTGCCGCCAAACAGACCTTTCATTAATTCGCTCCGTCCGGCGCCCACCAACCCAAACAATCCGACGATTTCACCACTTCGCACCGATAAACTGATCGGAGTACGCACGCCTGGGGCTTTGACGTCATGCAAACGCAGACGCTCTGCGCCATAAGGTCTGGATTTCCAGCCATAAATATCACCGAGATCGCGCCCGACCATGGCCTGCACCAGCGCGTCGTGATCGACCAGTTGCATGTCCGTGAACGTTTTGACGTAATGACCATCTTTAAACACGGTGATGGCATCGCTGAGGGCAAAAATCTCCTCCATACGGTGCGAAACGTACAGGATGATGCGCCCTTCGTTGCGTAGCTCACGGATGACGCGAAACAGATTCTCAATCTCGCGCGCTGAAAGGGAGCTGGTCGGTTCATCAAACGCGATAATTTTGGCGTTACGTGCCAGCGCTTTCGCAATCTCCACCATCTGCCATTGACCAATGGAGAGGTATTTCAACGGCGTATCGGGATCGATATCCATACCCAGATGTTTAAGCTGAAGCCCCGCTTCATAGTTCAGCAGCGAGCGGTTCACAATCCCGCCTTTGTGCGGCATCTGCCCTAAATAAATATTCTCGGCAACGGTCATTTCCGGGACGAGATGCAGCTCCTGGTAAATAATGGCGACACCGGCGTTCAGCGCGGCATTGGTGTCCACAAACGAAACATCTTGTCCGCGGATCGCCAAAGATCCTGTCGTTGGCGCATAGTTGCCGCTAAGAATTTTTAATAGTGTTGATTTCCCGGCACCATTTTCGCCCATCAGCGCATGCACCTGACCGGCATAGCAGTCGAAACTGATATCCGTGAGCGCTTTAACGCCGGGGAACGTTTTGCCAATGCCGCGAAATGAGAGATACGGGGTAGACTGTTGCATAACGTCTCCGTGAGTCAGATCTTTATGCCGGATGGCGGCTTTGCCTAATCCGGCCGACTGAGTACGCAATTCGTAGGCCGGATAAGACGCGTTGGCGTCGTATCCGGCATTTGTGTTACTTACCGCCTAAGCCTTTCTTCGCCAGTTCTTCTTTGAAGTTATCGCGGGTAATCAGCACCACATCCGTCACTTCAGTAAACGCCGGTGGCTCTGCACCTTTTGTTACCCAGTTGTAGAGCATCTCACTTGATTTATAACCGTGAACGTCCGGGCTGGGCAGGAGTGAACCGTAGAACCCGGTCGCTTCGCCTTTGGACAGTTCACTCACGGCATCAACGCCGTTGATGCCGATACCAATCACATTTGGCGCTTTGAAGCCCTGCCCTTCGGTCGCACGTACGCCGCCCAGCACGGTGTTGTCGTTCATGCCGACAATCAGCCAGTGTTTGACTTCAGGATGCTGAACCAGCATGGAGTTAGCGGCATCGAATGCCCCGGGGATATCATTCGATTTAGTGGGTACCAGATAGATCTGTTTTTCCGGGAATCCTGCGGCTTTAAGCGCTTCCATTGAACCCGATGTACGGCGACGCGCGGTATCAAGTTCGTTCGCGGTAATGGCCATGACGGCTGTGGATTTCACATCCCAACCGCGCTTTTGCATCTCCTTATACAGTTCCTCGCCCTGGCGCTCACCAATTTTGGTTGCAGCCATCATCACCAGCGGCACGGTATCCATCGGCTTACCTTTGGCGTTAGCAAACTGGTCATCGACGGCAATGACTTTCATATCGTAGCCACGCGCCTTAGCCATTATGGCCGGCCCGAGTTTGGGGTCTGGCGTACAAATCACAAATCCTTTTGCGCCACTTGCAGCCAGGCTGTCGATGGCGTTCAGGGTCTTCTCACCATCCGGAACGGCAATTTTAATCACCTCAAAACCAAGGTCTTTACCCGCTTTATCGGCAAATTTCCATTCCGTCTGGAACCACGGTTCTTCCGGTTGTTTGACCAGGAAACCGAGCTTCATGGATTCAGCGATAGCGGATTGTGACATAATGGCAGCCAGACCGATGGCAGCCAGCGCTTTAGTGAATTTGTGCATGGTTAACTCCAGCTTTAACGTTCTTTTATGTAGGGTAAAATCAGACGATTTTTTGTAATTCGGACGTAAAACAAGGCATTACCTTTTAGTGATAAGATCAATGCCAGTGCTGAGAGTAGTTTTAGCGGGAAATTGATTCTCCATAAGAGAGCGGCATCACACCACAGAATTACAGTAATTGCGTACATAAATTCAGCGGGAAATGACATAAAAAAACGTGGTTTTATCGACAAGAAAAAAGAGGGATAGCAGATTAATCCATAACATCAGCCAACAAATCCTTGTACCCGAATACCGAAGCATTCGGGTACATGATTACCATTGGTAATAAATGTGGTCAGCGTGATCGCGAACCGAAATGTCATCTCCCAGCAGGCGCGCCGCAAGCGTCAATGCAAAATCGAAAATATGCCCTAACCCTTTGCCGCTAATTAGATTGCCATCTTCAACAACCGGCGCATCGATATATTCCCCGTCCGTGACGTTTTGCCACAGATCTCCTGAGCAAACATAGCGACGCCCCTTCAGCAGACCGTTGCCGCCCAACACGCGCGCTGCCGCAGAACATACCGGGCAAATGAGTTTTCCTGCCTCATCATGACGGGATACAAACCGGATGACCGCCTCACTGGCGGCAAGATTAACGCTACCCTGCGGCCCCCCAGGCAACACGACGGCATCGTAGAGATACGTCTGGCGCGCGGCCAGCGTGCTATCCATCACCATCGGTACCTCATGATAACTCACCACCGCACGTGACTCTGCACAGCCCAGGGTTTCGACTTCGATATTCAGGCGACGTAGAATATCAATGGTAACTATCGCCTCCGCCTCTTCAAAACCGGGTGCCAGCAGCACCGCAACCTTCTTCATAGGTAACTCCTTGCTTAATCCACATAAACGAAACAATTAAAAACGACGAGTTCAGGCTGTTAAATTTCTCAATTTGGATTAAAACTGATCTGGCGCAAAAAAATTAGCCATCAGATAATTTGCGCCAATCCATTCCGAGCATGAAATTGCCTTTCAACTTGGGAAGATAATCATCAGATGCCAGACAATACCTTATTGTAGAATTTGATTCTGTGATATGAAACGCCATTTCATTATAATAAAAAACATTTAAAGACAGGCATTTCAACTCGTTACATTCATGCCATCTATAAACCAAAACAGCAGAAGCATGAATATTGTTATGACAATATGTAAAAAAGCATAAATACGTAGATTTAAGGATTTTCTTATGTCAGTGCAAGCGTTATGCTAAACCTCGAACAGAGCGAATATAATTCGTGATCACTTAAGGACCGGCGGAACGGATTTATTCTGCTAGCAGTTTTAATTGTACGTAGAGGTAAAGTACAGCGGCAGCCCGCTGTACTGGCGTTAGTAACGTACATCCCCCTTTCTGGAAATAAGGATATTGATATGGCTGCAGTTGGAATTGTTCATAAACTCAACACACAAATGAACCTCGAGTTCTACGCATCAAATCTTTACCTGCATCTCAGTGAATGGTGCTACGAGCATAGCCTGACAGGGACCGCCACCTTTCTACGCACGCAGGCGCAGGGTAACGTGACTCAAATGATGCGTATGTTCAATTTTATGAAAAGTGCCGGGGCTAACCCCATCGTCAGGGCCATGGATGTTCCGGGTGATGAACTGACGTCCCTTGAAGAATTGTTTCAGAAAACGTTAGACGAATATCAACAGCGTTCGAGTAAGCTCTCGCGTCTAACCAATGAAGCTGAAGCATTAAACGATGCACCAACCATTGATTTTCTTCACGATCTGGAAAAAGAGCAGCAGCAGGATGGCGTGCTGTTACAGACGATTCTTGATGAAGTCCGCAGCGCCAAACGTGCGGGGCTGTGCATGGCGCAAACCGATAAGCACTTGCTCAATGTCGTAAACCACCAGCATCACTAACCTTCAGTTTTCATCGCGTTAATGCCGGATAGCGATGCTATGCACCTTATCCGGTCAACCTCTGATTTTCCCTACGCACGCGCCTCCCGTTCTGCGAGGCGCAAAAAACCTTTCTCAAACCTGAAGCAACGGTTTATTTTAGTGGGATTCATTCTGCGGCGTGAATTTCAACTCGATTAAGGCAACCGCTTTTTGTATTGCGCGCATTGTGACCGGATCGGCACCTGCAGGATGGCTGGAAAAATCAATATTTTTCAGTTGGCTGGACATTTTTTCCCGAATTTCTACCGGGGCAATAACATCAAGAACATCCAGAATTTGCTTGATAACCAGCTGACAAGCAACAACGTCCGAGAGCAGTTCCTGATCAGCATTCAATGTTTGAGACATAGTGAGCTCCTTATAGAAAGGTCGTCATAGTACCCATTCAGCGAGCGAAACGATAGCCACGCAGGCGTTACAAATACGCTGCAGCTTGCCCATGATGCCGGAAGCGCGATATCTAACAAGAGCAAATAGCCCGGCTGGCAAAACCGCCGGGCTAACAGGATTTAGCCCATTATCTCGCGTACAAACGCTTCGATCGCTTTGTCCTGACAGTTTTCAAAGAAGCACTGCTGGAAGCGCGGACCAGATACAGCGGTTTTTACCAGTTCAGGATCGATAGCGCGCAGAGTGTCCAGATAGTTTTCTTTTACCACCGCCGCTTTCACCTGGTTCAGAATACCCGCGTTACGCACCTGCGGCTCTTTACGCTCTGGTGGATACCCTTCGCCGTTACGACCAGTGAATGCTTTTTCAAACATATACCGCACATTCAGCTCAGCCCCCCAACCAAATCCTTTGGCGAAGGCCAGAGAAAGCGCATTCCCGTTGTTGATCTGAGAGAACAAGAATGCGTCAGCCGGATCGAGACAATAACCACACACCACGCCCGGATGAATATTCAGTGACATCATTGCCCCCTGACCCGTACCGCAACCCGTGACCACAAAATCCACGGCTTTGGAATTGAGCAGGATGCTGGCCATAATCCCTAAATGGATGTAGGTCAGATGATGGTCATTTTCGTCGCTCATCCCGACGTTATACACTGGAAAACCTTTCTCATCCGCGACGGCTTTAAGCTCGTTATGAATGATGGCATTTTTGCTTGCCTGGCTGTTTTCCATCATCAATGCAATTTTCATTCTGTAATCTCCTGAATGCGCTGCGGGGGCCCGCTGAAAGTCACAACATTCAGGCCACATTACTATTTTGCAAACTTACTTTCAAATTTAATGAAATTTTGTTTTATAAAATAATGAAGCGCTCACATTTTTTCTGAGACAGCTCAGAATAGCCTCAATAAAATGACGTCGTTGCGATTAATCGCAGGTGATCTTCAGGCTATTCAAGCCATTGATGCGTCACCACATATGCCATGATAGCCTATCTCCGAACTTTCAGAGCGATCACATGAAGACCTTTATCCTTGCCCTTTTGCCGCTCGTGCTGACAGGATGCACTATTACTAAACAGGCGCAGGTCAGCGAATCCAGTGCCATCACCGGCGTCGTTCGCCTGACCTACAATCAGGCCATGCTGCAAACGGCGCGTACCGATGATTACGTTACCCAAGGCACAGCCACCAAAGAGTGTCAGCGCCTGGGTTATGCCAATGCAATGGCGTTTGGTCAGCCGGTGTCAACCTGTAGCGTATATGCCGGTTCTCTGTGCTTAAATACCAAAATTACGCTCGCCTGGCAGTGTCACGGCGTTGCGGTATCCCAATCGCCTTCCTTCAATTATTAATATTTTCGACCAGCACATTATTGCTGGTCTTCTGCCTTTTCATTATTTATATTCCCCGCCCAGTAGCGTTAATGCGTTTTATTCCCATTCGTATTTTTAATAAATAAATTTATTATTTTACCTTTTGCAAATAATTAAATAACAAATTATAGTGACGCCACGCTAATATATAATAACGTTTGTGGAGCACAACCATGCTGAAAACAGAAATGATCGACCAACTGAATGAGCAAATGAACCTTGAATTATATTCATCTCTGCTCTACCAACAGATGAGCGCGTGGTGCAGCTATCACAGCTTTGAAGGTGCCGCCGCGTTTTTGCGTCGCCACGCCCAGGAAGAGATGACGCATATGCAGCGTCTGTTTGACTACCTGACCGATACCGGCAGCTTGCCGTGTATTAACACCGTCTCTTCCCCCTTTGCTGAGTATGCGTCTCTGGACGAACTGTTCCGAGTGACGTACGAACACGAACAGTTAATTACCCAGAAAATTAATGAACTGGCACACGCGGCAATGACCCACCAGGATTATCCGACATTTAATTTCCTGCAATGGTATGTTGCCGAGCAGCATGAAGAAGAGAAATTATTTAAATCTGTCATTGATAAGTTATCGCTGGCAGGGAAAAGTGGCGAAGGTCTTTATTTTATCGATAAAGAACTGGCTACGCTTGATACCCAGAATTAATTTTTTTGGGGTAATGAAGGCAACCCGCCATCATTACCCGCTAAAATCAGTGACGGCAGATCTTGCTTTCGTGCGTAGAGAAGCCGTCTTCTTTTGCAATAAACTTTCCCTTCGCCGCTAAGAACGCCACCAGCTCAGTTGCCGACATATCTGCCGCAGAACAAGTGTGAAAACGCGCCTGCTCGCCAAACCGTGCCATAATCGCCGCTTCAAGGCTGGCATTTGAATACTGCTCGCCCGATTCAATCATCATGTTGAGCACTTCGTGACCGTGAATAGATTCCATACTACCTCCTCGATAAAGTCCGTAGCCTAATGTGAACGGCACAGCCTTGCTTTGCGCTAACGCAGGTTTACCCGCAGATAAATTTCATTTGTGATACATCTTAAATCATCAAACATCGTAAAGATTAATGTACACTCATTGTAACGGTGATTTGACGAAAATAGCGTTTTGCCTTAACCTGCGCCGCAGATATAACCGTTGATTATCTCTGGGACAGAGGAAAGCGTGAAAAACAGAACCCTGGGTAGTATTTTTATCGTGGCAGGTACCACGATTGGTGCCGGTATGCTGGCAATGCCGCTGGCTGCGGCAGGTGTGGGGTTTAGCGTCACGCTGGTATTGTTAGTGAGTCTTTGGGCGCTAATGTGCTACACCGCGCTGTTACTACTTGAAGTGTATCAACATGTACCGGCAGACACCGGGCTGGGTACGCTGGCAAAACGTTATCTTGGCCGTTACGGACAGTGGGTAACGGGCTTTAGTATGATGTTTTTAATGTACGCGCTGACGGCGGCGTATATCAGTGGCGCCGGTGAGTTGCTGGCTTCCAGCATCAGCGACTGGACCGGGACAACGCTCTCCCCGACCACTGGCGTACTGCTGTTCACCTTTGTTGCCGGTGGTGTGGTTTGCGTTGGAACATCGTTGGTCGATCTGTTTAACCGTCTGTTGTTCAGTGCCAAGATAATCTTCCTGGTGGTGATGCTGGCCCTGTTAATGCCACATATTCATAAAGTAAACCTGCTTACGTTACCGCTTCAGCAGGGACTGGCACTGTCTGCAATCCCGGTAATTTTCACTTCGTTTGGTTTTCACGGCAGCGTCCCCAGTATCGTCAGCTATATGAACGGTAACATCCGTAAACTGCGTTGGGTGTTTATCACCGGTAGCGCCATTCCGCTAGTCGCCTATATCTTCTGGCAACTGGCCACGCTTGGCAGTATTAACTCCTCAACGTTCATGGGGCTGTTAGCCAATCACGCTGGCTTAAACGGTTTATTACAAGCTTTACGTGAAGTCGTGGCTTCGCCGCACGTCGAACTGGCGGTGCATCTGTTTGCCGACCTTGCGCTGGCAACCTCTTTCCTCGGCGTCGCATTAGGATTATTTGACTACCTGGCCGACCTCTTCCAGCGCCGCAATACCGTAGCAGGAAGAATGCAAACTGGCGTGGTGACCTTCCTGCCGCCGCTGGCATTCGCGTTGTTCTATCCACGAGGTTTCGTCATGGCCCTGGGGTATGCGGGCGTTGCCCTGGCGGTGCTGGCGCTGCTCATTCCCTCGATGCTGGCATGGCAGAGCAGAAAACAGAATCCACAGGCTAACTATCGCGTGGCGGGCGGTGCCCCGGCGCTGGCGCTGGTATTTTTGTGCGGTATTGTGGTGATAGCCGTACAGTTTTCTATTGCAGCAGGATTACTACCGGAAGTGGGTTAAAACAAAAGGGGCTTAACGCCCCTTTTTCTTAATGCAAACAACACTGCTTATATTTTTTACCGCTACCGCACGGACAAGGGTCATTGCGCCCTACCTTGGCATCCACTTTGACCGGGACTTTAACCGGCGTTTCCTGGGGATGCGCCATCCAGTAAGCATGCAGATCCAGCGCCGCCAGGCGGATGGCATCCACGCTCTCCTCAAACGCTTCTGGCGTCAGTTTCTCAACGACCGCAAAGTTCTCTTCCGTACCGTGGAGCGCAATAGCCTCGAGCGCCGGTTTTAACGAGTCTGGTAACGCGGACCAGTCCGACAGCGCGACGCCGCGCATATAACCAAAACACCACTCTTCAACAATGGTCAGTTCATGCTCGTCAATTTCACGCAAACCAAACAACGGCTCAAACTGCTCAGGATATTCATCCAGGCGATCGGCCGTATCCGCCATGTGTTGAAACGCCAGGTTCATGAAACGCGTCATTTCTTTTTCGGAGGACCAGCGAGGAACATACTGCGCGCCGCCCCAAATAGCGACCAGCCACTGCTCCGGCTCAATTTCATACGGTGAACTCAGTACCGCCGTCAGTAAACCATCCAGTTCTGACACATCCAGAATAGCCTTATCCGTATTGTACTTAGTCAGTACATCATCCAGCCATTCCAGTTCGCTCTCGTTTAATGGTCCCGTTTTCATAACGCTTTTCCTTAGTCAAAAAATCTTGCCTGTAATCATCCTACATGGCTGGAGGGATAACAGATATAAATGGGCATATGCGGCCTACAGCAACCGCCTGTTCAGGTTAACAGGAAAAGAGGGGAATTCCGGTAGTTAACGCACAAAAGAGAACACTAAGCCGCCGGGCATCATACCGGGAAAACACAATAAAACCACCCGCAGGTGGTTTACTGCGGTTCAATACGGTTGAGCGTTGCGGTGTAGCCCGTTTTCGCTACCGCGTTAAGTAGCGTATCGGTTGAGAAACCTTCTGGCACGATGGCTTCTGCCTGCCGGGTTTTGAGAGAGGATTTTGCTTTAATCACGCCGTCTGTTTCACGTAGCGCCTGGTTGACCGAAATAACGCATAACGAGCAGGTCATATTTTGTATATCCAGCACCACTTTTTGATTGGCCGCCTGAACCCACAGCGGCAACAGCAAGCATGTAACTAACGTGACGATTTTCATTCAAATACCTCATAAAACCAGGCAACAAGCGTTGGGTAAAATAGCACCGGCAAAATCAATGCCAGCGCGCACCAGTAGAGAACGCGCGCTTGCTTGAGAGTTAGCCACCCGGAGCACCACAATCGTTTAGAAAAATAGAGCCGCCAGAAGACACGCAGTAATAATCCCAGAGACAGCAGCACCAGAGGAGTTCGCAAAAACTCAAACCGGGTGAAAACGGCAAAGCTCGCCGCCGAAATACCAAACAACAGGTAAAGTAGCGGTCCAACACAGCATAAGCCAGCGGTGACGGCGGCCGCAGCGGCCGTCAGCAGGGTAAGCCCCGCACCTTTAGCGTTGTTCTGTGGCGACATAGGTGTAGGAGAACGCTTTAGGATCATAGAAATTGATCGGGTCGCCATCGACTTCAGCGTAAGGATAACCAAAGTTATTCATGGCCCCCTGCTCCGTTGCGGGATACAACTCGAAATCACGTCCGTAGTTGAATCCAACCCAGTTCATTTCCCAGTTACCAAACAGGTAAGCGTTAACCGCCTGGACATCGGCGTCCTGATGCAATTTTTTCTCTGCCAGACGCATTTTGGTCACGTCAGCAGGATCGCAGGGTAACCAACCGTAACCTGCCAGATAGAACTCGGCGCGACAGTGTTGCCCGCCGCTCACATCGGCTACGCCTGCACTGTCGGCTTTGCCAAAAGCACTTTTCGAGTAACGTTCGAGCTTATTGGCCTTGCCAAGACGGATGCCAAACAGTTCGCGCGCCGGAATACCGCTGGCCCGCGCCAGAGCAACAAAAACAGAGCTCATGTCGGTGCATTTTCCTTTGAGCTTACCGCTTTTTAATATCTCCGCCACATCCCCCGTACCGCAACCAATAACATCGTTGTCACGCTCCATATGGCTGCTGACCCATTCGTAAATCAGGCGTGCTTTTTTCAGCGGATCCGGCTCATTACCGGTGATTTTACGCGCGGTATCCAGGACCAGTCCATCAACGGGAGTATGTGCCGTCGGCAACAGATACGGTTTTACATCCAGCGGATAAATAATCTGCTCAGGTGCCTGCCAGTTTTTCAGCGCGTCCTGCTTCAGCGGTTCCCAGTCGGCGGTTTCAATGTCGATATCAACGTTAACCAACAATTCGCTCTGCGAGTCAGGCCAGGTGACAAACAGCGTTTTCGCGCCATAGGTATTATTGGTCGTGACGTATGCCTGCTTATAGTTTCCGCTAAAGGCAAGCGCCGTCATTTGTTGAAACGCGGTATCCACCGATAGCGGGATCCACAGTTTCACCACGCCGCTCGATCCCTTAGGAGGATTAAGTTTATACGTTTGAGATAAGACAAAGCGTCGACGAGCGACTGGCGCAACGGATGGCTCAGCGGCACGCACTGTCTGGCTAATGACTGCAGGGCCGACTAAACCGGCGGCGGAAAGGAGAACGCTATTTTTAAGAAACTGACGACGTTGCATTGCTGTCTGTCCATGTTGTTAGTGTTGAGCTACGGCTAAATGAAAAACCGTAAGCGAGCATCACAGCAGACAGAAGCTGGCATACAAAGGCGAGTCGATGGAGGTTATTCATCAATAACAGACCTGTTAACTGTGAATGAAGTGAGAAACTGCAAGGCCGCTATTAAGCCATTTACAGGCAAAAAAGTACAGCAGCGGAGACGCGTTCAGAATATATACACAGTCGTTGCCAGTTTGCGGGCTAACCCTCTGGCGCCCTCGCGCATGACCGTATTGTGATTCCAGCGAAATACAGGTGCTGCCAGCGGGGCAAGATAATTCATCCAACGGATAGTGGTACGCACATTCCAGTCATATCTGACAATAGTCGCTGTACCATTGGCAGTAAAAGACCATACCCCTCGCCCTTCCACCGCGCCGCTGGCTTGTCCTTCAAGCAGTGTGCAAGGCAATATTTTCAACACATTGATATCAAAGGTTAAGCGATAAGGAAGTGCCCCTTTCCAGGTATAACGATGCAACGCCCCAATACCCCGTAAATCACCTTTCCTTATCTCAACGATGCGTTCCAGACTTCCCCACCATTCCGGCCAGCTATCTGGATGGGAAAAAACCTCCCATACCTCCTGAATTGAAGCCTCAACCCGCCAAACTGTGGAAAACTGATAGTCAGCCATAGTGCAGGCTCCCTCAAGGCGTAAAAAAATTGACGGGGAAACGGGTGTTGATAACCATAGCATCCAGAAGAACAGTTTCTAATCGCTGCCCATCTGGCGCATAGCTGATCACTTTGGCAGGGAGTCCGTGATAATTATCCAGCCAGATGTCGTAGCGGTGAACACCGTCAACGGTCAGTTTTCCAGGGCCTATTAAGGATACGTGTGTCGTCTCCCGCCCCGCAAGGCGTTCCTCAGCAACAACGGTAGTTGTTCCCTCGCGTTGCAGATGGCGAACATTGCCCAACAACACGCCGATATCGGAGCGATCCACCCGATGACCGCGCTCATCCTGGATCAATGAATTTGTGGGCGACAGATGCAAAACGGGCAACGTATCCACACCAAATGGCCATAACGTCACTTTCCCGCTGACAGGATTAAAAATAAGCACTGCGCCTGAATACGGCTGGGTAAAATCCATTCGCACGTAGCCGGGTTTTTGATAGCTGTAGCGAATGATTTTATTTTCATCCCGCGCAGATGAGGATCGCATAATCACCTGATAAGAGGTCACGTGATTAAATGACTGCTGCGAAAATGCAACAGGATCCGCGGTCCTGGCGTACGGTGAAAATGGCCCTCCTTTTTCTTCCGCCGAGCATACTGCACAGCTAAAAATGAGCAATGCGATGAACGCAACTCGCGGAGAAAATGAGACGCGCATAACCGCCCCCTGTATTGGTACTATCTGCAAACTGGAGTCATCACCTGTCGACTGGTTTTATTATAGTTCTTAATTGCGCAGCACTTCTTGCAAGAAACAGCGTCATCATCATTGGCGGGGCGGATGATTTCGTTTTCACATTCGGGGCAAGTAACCAAATCCACAGTCACTTTGCGATTCACGATGGCATGGGCGATCCCATTATGATGAATGGTTTCAGGGCCACAACTCTAATCCCGCCGGCGGAAGAAAAGATGGAACGTGACTCGCGTGGCAGCAATGGCCGCCAGGTTCACAGGGAGCATCACGGAGGCTTACTGCGTAAAGCCCAGAGAGCAATCAGGACAAAATATGACGTCCTTTCTTACTAAGCTCAAAAACGCCCGCTTTTTGCTTTTGCGTTCAACCTATCGATGAAACAGTGTTAATTCTTTGCTGACTGTGAACCGAAAAGTCAGTTCCTTTTGGAAAATACTGTCTGAGCAATCTGTTCGTATTTTCATTTGAACCACGTGGCCAGGGAGATTGAGGATTACAGAAATAAATCTGGGAAGCCCCTAATCATCACGTTCTTTACGATATTTTTCCTGAGTAATATGCACTGTTAATGACGACATTCTCGGTGGTTCATCACAATCAATCTACATAATTTACCTTACTAATGACTATATTAATCAGGTCAACGGTATATTTACATATCCAAAACTTCATAAAATTAAGATTTTTTTGACAAATTAGGGTATGGTTGAAGTTCATCCACTCAAGGAAAAGCCTATGTCAGAACGTAAAGACTCTAAATCACGCCGCAACTATCTTGTCAAATGCACCTGCCCAAACTGTACCCAACAATCTGAACACAGTTTTTCAAGAGTACAAAAATGTTCTCTTTTAATCTGTCCTCATTGCAATAAAGTATTCCAGACAAACCAAAAAGAAGCAGCCTGAATCCGTTTTAGATACCATTTCTGGAACAGAATCACCACATCTGTATTTTAAGACTCATCAATCTACAGATAATAAAAAACCCGCTGGCTGCGGGTTTAGTATTTTTATATTCAAAAAAAATAAAAATCATGGTGATATTTGGGAAAAACCATCCCCTTGCGTACATGATCGTGTGAAGCAAGCGGTTAGCCTCTACCGTTAGACTTTTCGTGCAGCAAACCTACATACACTAATCACAATGGTCAGCGTACTTTCTCATTAAAGATAGAGATGAAATATGCTGGCCATTGCCCTAAATGCCGGATCAGTAACGTTTCAACTCTACTGATCCAACAACACATCCATTGCTTCTGTCTGTCTACTCAGGCTTTAGCCTTCTTCATTATCGCATACAGACAAAAAAGGATTTACTCTGTAATAACTACATTGCCAGCAACCGGACCTTTAGTACCATTCTCAATGGAGTATGAGACTTTTTGCCCTTCAAACAGGGTGCGAAAATTATCGCTCTGGATAGCAGAAAAATGTACAAACAAATCTTTACTACCGTCAACAGGAGAAATAAAACCGAATCCCTCATCGGCATTAAACCATTTTACTAAACCATTCATCTTTTTTGACATTTTGTATTCCTTAATTTGGCCTTCCGGCAAACATGGTTTTATTACAGAAACTACTTAGTGCTTAGTGGAGAGACTCAAAGAAGGGATAAATATAAAACACCTGAAATGAGAACTGCTTTAGTAAACTACTTTGTATTTTGTCTGTTCCTCAAACCGACGCGACCATTAACGCACGGGCGTATATAATAATCAATGTTTATTTTAGCCATCCAGATCTCACGATAGCTGAAAAATATTTCTGGTATTATCCAGGGGTATGTGTATAGTGCAACACGTTATTAGCTTTAAGGAATTTTTTTGTCTCGTAAAATGACAGGAATTGTCAAAGCCTTTGACTGCAAGAGCGGTAAAGGCCTTATCTCCCCCTCCGATGGTCGCAAAGATGTACAGCTTCACATTTCAGCTTTAAGTCTCCGTGACTCAGAAGTACTCATCCCCGGATTACGCGTTGAATTTTGTCGAATAAATGGTCTTCGAGGCCCGTCGGCGGCGAACGTTTATCTCTCATGACCTGTAGCCACCCCTTCTAACTTCTGGAATCATGAATGAGAATTTCAAAACAGGGAGAGTTTCATATGTATCAGAAAATCTATCTCAACGACTGGCTGACAGGCCTTAAGAGCTCATGCTGCACGCTGATAGTGACTCTACTTGTTTTCTTCTAACCTGTTAATTCACCGCATACTGATGGTGTAAATAGACCGGTAAGAGTTGCAATAGCGTTGGCGTATCTGTGTTGCGCCCGCTGGCCTTACACCCAAAATGCCTTTAATGCACAAAAGATGAAAGCCAGGGGATTTCAGGCACAAAAAAACCACCCGTAGGTGGTTTCACGACACTGCTTATTGCTTTGATTATTCTATTCTTTCCCATGGTACCCGGAGTGGGACTTGAACCCACACAGCGCGAACGCCGAGGGATTTTAAATCCCTTGTGTCTACCGATTCCACCATCCGGGCTCGGGAAGAAATTGGAGGCGCGTTCCGGAGTCGAACCGGACTAGACGGATTTGCAATCCGCTACATAACCGCTTTGCTAACGCGCCGAAATCTTCTGGCTTTTCAGCCGACATCCGCTATTGCCGATGTCTTTAATTTGGAGCGGAAAACGAGACTCGAACTCGCGACCCCGACCTTGGCAAGGTCGTGCTCTACCAACTGAGCTATTCCCGCATCACCAAGTAACTTTGTTAATCACTTGATTTTGTTATCGTCTGGCAATCAGTGCTGCCGTTCGATGCGTTGCATTCTACTTACCTGACGCAATGAGTCAACGATATTTTTCACCACTGACGATCGTTTGCTGAAATTTGCGCCGAAACGATCACTGTTCAAGCAAATCTCCCCATGCTGCGCTCAAATACTGGAACATTGACCACAACGTCAGTATCGCGGCAACGAAGAAAAGTGCGATCCCGGCGTACTCTACCCAAATATTTGGACGCCACAGCAGCCATGCGAGCGCGGCCATTTGCGAAGTGGTTTTCACTTTACCGATCCAGGATACCGCCACACTGCTACGTTTACCCAGTTCAGCCATCCATTCACGCAGCGCAGAGATAATAATTTCACGCGCGATCATCGTGGCGGCAGGAAGCGTTACCCACCAGCTGTGATAGTGCTCAGTCACCAGCACCATCGCGATAGCCACCAGTACCTTGTCAGCGACCGGATCGAGGAAAGCGCCAAAACGTGTGCTTTGGTTCCAGCGACGCGCCAGATAGCCGTCAAACCAGTCGGTGACCGCCGCAATACAGAAGATCAGCGCACAAACGAAGGGAGCCCAGGTAAATGGCAGATAAAAGGCCAATACAAAGAATGGGATCAGGATGACGCGAAACAACGTGAGCAACGTAGGGATATTAAATTGCATATGACGGATAACTATCTGTTGTCAGTAAAATTACCCCTATGTTGCTACAGAGGGCCTAATGTTTCAACGAGTAGAAGATCTTTTCTGCCAGAGCTTGCGAAATACCCGGCACTTTTGCAATTTCTTCAATACTCGCGTTACGAAGACCTTGCAAACCGCCCATATATTTCAACAACATCTGCCGACGCTTCGGCCCGACACCTTCAATCGTCTCCAGCGTGCTGGTACTTTTCACCTTCGCCCGTTTTTTACGGTGCCCGCTAATAGCATGATCGTGAGATTCATCGCGGATATGCTGGATGACGTGCAATGCAGGCGAATCCGGCGGTAGACTAAAGCCCTCACCTTCCGGCTCAAAGAACAGCGTTTCCAGGCCAGCTTTACGATCGGCCCCTTTTGCCACACCCAACAAAAGCGGGTGCTGTTTGTCCCAGGGAACGTCCAGCTCAGCAAACACGGCTTTCGCCTGACCCAGTTGACCTTTCCCGCCGTCGATCAATATGACGTCCGGAATCTTACTTTCTTCAATCGCCTTACCGTAGCGCCGACGGAGAACCTGATTCATTGCCGCATAATCATCACCCGGCGTAATCCCCGTAATGTTATAGCGGCGATACTCGGCGCGCAGTGGTCCATTGGCATCGAATACCACACAGGAGGCTACCGTCTGCTCACCCATCGTGTGGCTGATATCAAAGCACTCCATACGTTTTACTGCGGGTAACTTCAGTACCGATGCCAGCGCTGTCAGGCGTTGAGTAATGGTCGACTGCTGGGAAAGTTTTGTGGTTAACGCCACCGCCGCGTTGGTACGCGCCAGCTTCAGATATCGCGCGCGATCGCCTCGCGGTTTCGTCTGAACGTTAATCTTCCGCCCGGCCAACTCAGACAAAGAGTCCGCCAGCAGGGTTTTATCGCTAAGATTAAAATCGAGCAGGATCTCACCGGGTAAGGTGCGCATCTGACTTCCCTGCAGATAAAACTGCCCGACAAAGGTTTCAACGACCTCGCCGAGTTCTGTTCCACCTGGTACTTTCGGGAAATAGCTACGACTGCCTAACACTTTACCCTGGCGAATAAACAGCACGTGCACACAGGCCATACCGGCGTCAAACGCCACGCCGATGACATCCAGATCGTCTCCGGAATTAGAGACAAACTGTTTTTCGGTCACGCGGCGTACGGCCTGAATTTGGTCACGAATGCGGGCGGCCTCTTCAAACTCAAGATTTTGGCTGGCCTTTTCCATCCGGGCGATCAGTTGCGTTAATACCTGATCGTCTTTCCCGGACAGGAACAGACGAACGTAATCAACCTGCTGCGCATACTCTTCCTCACTCACCAGACCCGCCACACACGGACCGAGGCAGCGGCCAATCTGATATTGCAAACAGGGACGTGAGCGATTGCGATAAACACTATTTTCGCACTGACGAATAGGGAAGATTTTCTGCAGCAGCGCCAGCGTTTCACGTACCGCATAGCCGTTAGGAAACGGTCCAAAGTACTCACCTTTGGCATGTTTGGCCCCACGATGCATTGCCAGACGAGGATGGGTATCGCCGCTGAGGAAAATAAAAGGATAGGATTTATCGTCGCGCAGCAAAACGTTATAACGCGGCTGATACAGCTTAATGTAGTTGTGCTCAAGCAATAACGCTTCGGTTTCGGTGTGCGTTACCGTGACATCAATCTGCTGTATTTGCGCGACCAGCGCTTCGGTCTTACGCGATGCGAGGTTGCTACGGAAGTAGCTGGAAAGCCTTTTTTTCAGGTCTTTCGCCTTCCCGACGTAGATAACCGTCCCGGCGTCATCATACATACGATAAACGCCGGGCTGACTGGTCACGGTTTTCAGGAACGCTTTGGCATCAAACTGATCGGTCACTGGCTTGTTAATGTCTCCGCATTACACAGGCCATGGCGAATTGCCAGATGAGTCAGCTCAACATCGCCGTGAATGTTTAATTTACTGAACATTCGATAGCGATAGCTGTTCACCGTTTTAGGACTAAGATTCAGCTGTTCTGAGATCTCATTGACCTTCTGACCTTTGGTGATCATCAGCATAATCTGCAACTCACGTTCAGACAAACTGGCAAACGGGGTTTCCGTTTTCTCAGGCTCAATCTGGCTGAGCGCCATCTGTTGAGCGATATCGGAAGCAATATAACGTTGGCCAGAATAAACCGAACGAATCGCACTCACGACCTCCTGAGGCGCAGCACCCTTACTGAGATAGCCCGCGGCTCCCGCCTGCATGACTTTTGCAGGCAACGGGTTTTCGGTATGGACAGTCAGCATGATCACCTTTATGTCAGCCGTTGAACGCGCAATTTTACGCGTAGCCTCAAGGCCACCAATACCGGGCATATTCATGTCCATCAGCACAACGTCAACGGAATTTGAGCGGCACCATTTTACCGCATCTTCACCGCAGCACGCCTCGCCGACAACCTTAATGCCTTTTATATCTTCAAGAATGCGTCGTATCCCTGCGCGCACCAGTTCGTGGTCATCAACAAGAAAAACGTTGATCAAAGGAATATCTCCAGAATAGGGATAACGCTACCGATAGTTAATCGGTCCTATGTTAACGGGTTTTATCTCAACTTTGAAATGTAAAAAACGTCCGTCTTTCGATTTTGCTCTCGTTTTTGGAAATTAGAGGGTACGACGAGTGGAAACTCTCTGTCCCGGCAACCTTTTGCCACGGTTATATCTGCATAGCTGTTTCAGAATAGTGACAAAAAATTCATATTCCTGCGTCGAATGCAAAATAGGCAGCTAAAGTTGTAACAATAATTAACGAGTAAAATACTCGAAATAAACAACAAGTGGAGAAAATATATGCAGTGCAACATGTTGTATATTTTAATGTCCACGACTTATGTTTGCACAGAAAACAACCGCTGATATTTTTAGCCTCGCTTATGGTATACTCCGGCGCCTTAAGATTTGACATCGCACTTTTTCATTGAAACATAACGAGGAAAATAAATGAGTACGCCTGACTTTTCCACTGCTGAGAATAACCAGGAACTGGCCAATGAAGTCACCTGCCTGAAAGCCATGTTAACGCTGATGCTGCAGGCAATGGGTCAAGCCGATGCAGGGCGCGTGATTCTTAAAATGGAAAAACAGATCGCGCTGATTGAAGATCAATCACAGGCAGCGGTATTTTCCAGCACTGTTAAGCAAATTAAACAGGCCTACCGCCAGTAATAAGAACCCGGCTGACAGCGATGCTCTCAGCCGGGTTTGCGTCTGACACTCAGAACGATAATTTAGTCAGATAAGCCCGGTTGCCGCGGCATAACAGGCGATCTGCGTTTTGTTGGGTGCATTAAATTTCTTTTGCATATTTTTCTGGTGAAAGTTAACGGTATTTTCAGAAATCGACAGAATTATCGCTATCTCTGAAGAGGTTTTCCCCTCTGCCGTCCATTTCAATATCTCTTTTTCCCGCTTGCTAAAGCGCATCTCTGGCGCCATGACCATGTCATCTTGCAGCCGCGTCAGTACCGACAAGCTTTCCCGTACCAGCAGTTGCATCCTGAGCTCTACCTCATCGTTTGCAAAGCGACTATTCCGGATACTCGCACGCGATACCGATAAAAAACCCAACGCCCGATTAGGCAACATTAAGCATTGCGTCATCCCTTTACGTAAACCGTGATTGCGCGCGGCATCCCACAGGGGTTGTGCATCGCGAAATAAGGTATCGTTCCAGGGTAAATGCCCCTGACTGAAGTTTTCAGGCTTCAGCACGGGATCAATAGCGAAATAATTCTCGGACTGATAATGCGCCACCCATGCTTTGGGGTATGTGGTGTGAAGCGACGTTTTAGGTCGGGTAAAAGGTACGGGATGACGAACACAGAGCGCGTAAAAATCGAACTCTAAATGCTGCGTCTGTTGTTGTAATTCGTTATAGACATCCTCTGCCGTCGCCATTTCCTGAAAGCGTGACAGCATGCTCCGTCGCCAGGTGAAAAAATCATGACCCTGCATACTAAGTGGTAATACCCCTGAGATTGATAATCATCCAAACATATGAAACAAGCTAACACATAAATGTATTTTATATATGCAAATTATCGGACAAATGGTCAATTACTTGAGCATTACGCAACGACGACAGGAAGTAACAGTATTGGGAGTTAATAATAAGGCAATAATTATAAATAGTTATGCGAACAGCACTCGCTAAAACAATTTAGACGAGTGCTGCATACACTATTTATTGCATCAGAAACTTTTCAAGAAACTGACGGGTTCGCGGCTGCTGCGGATGCGTGAATAAGGATTTAGCTGGCCCCTGCTCCACTATCCGTCCTTGATCCATAAATATCGCCCGATCGGCCACGTCGCGCGCAAAGCTCATTTCATGCGTCACAATCACCATGGTGCGTTTTTCCTGCGCCAGTTGACGGATGGTATTAAGTACCTCGCCCACCAGTTCAGGATCGAGCGCGGAGGTCGGCTCATCAAACAGAATCACTTCGGGACGCATCGCCAGGGCCCGGGCAATAGCTACGCGCTGCTGCTGCCCACCGGACAAACGCCGCGGATAACTGGTTTCTTTACCGGCTAACCCAACTTTCGCCAGCAGTTCGCGCGCACGGGCTGTCGCTTCGGCTTTCGGTTCGCCTTTAACAATCACCGGACCTTCAATAATGTTTTCCAGCACCGTGCGATGCGGGAACAAATTAAAGTTCTGGAACACAAAGCCCACGTGCTGGCGCAACTGACGAATCAGACCTTTCTGCTGAGTTAACGAACGCGCGGTATCAATGGTAATCTCACCCACCTTAATAGTGCCCGCCTCCGGTTGCTCCAGCAAATTAATGCTGCGCAGCAGCGTAGTTTTGCCCGAACCGCTCGGCCCGATAATCGCCACAACTTCACCAGGTTTGACGTCAAGATCGATCCCATGCAGCACCGTTTGCCCATGGAATTTTTTGACCAGGTTTCTGACTTCGATAGCACTCATTTCGGCTCTCTCTCCTGGCGGTTCAGTTGCTCTTCAAAATAGTTTTGCAGTGCAGAAAGCACCGTCGCCATCACCCAGTAAATCAACGAGGCTGCCAGATACATCGTGAATACCTCCAGCGTACGCGAGGTAATCAGCTGCGCCTGACGGAACAGTTCCGGTACCTGAATAGTCGCGGCCAGAGAGGTGTCCTTAACAAGGCTGATAAAGCTGTTACTCAGCGGTGGGAGCGCAACCCGCGCAGCCTGCGGCAGGATTGCCCGGCGCATGGTTTGCCACCGCGTCATACCAATACTGGCACCCGCTTCCCACTGCCCTTTGTCAATGGAGGAGATTGCCGCACGCAGCGTTTCCGCAGCGTAGGCCGCCGTATTAAGCGACAAGCCAATCATCGCCGCCGGAATCGGATCAAGTTCGATACCAAACTGCGGCAGACCGTAATAGATCATGAACAGCTGGGCAATCAACGGCGTTCCGCGAAAGATAGAGATATAAAAGCGCGCCAGCCAGCGCACAGGCAGCAGCGGCGACAGACGCATCAGCGCCAGGATAAACCCCAGCACGAGGCCAAAGAACATCCCACCGATACTCAGTTGCAGCGTAAAAACCGCGCCCTTGAGCAAATACGGCAGAGAATCAATCACCAGTTGGATACTTTCATGCATTAGCGTTTTTCTACCTGGTCGTTACACGTGAGGATGGTAGGCAAACAGCGCAGGCGCCCCACCAGTATGAATAAAGAGAATTGGCCCTTCATCCTTGAAGCGTTTCTGGCTGATGCCATCAATCAGACCCGCCATCGCCTTGCCGGTATACACCGGATCCAACAAAATGCCTTCCAGACGCGCCAGCAGTTTTACTGCCTCCATGCCCTCTTCATTTGGCGTACCGTAGCCCGGTGCATAATAATCGTCCCATAACAGGATATCCGCTGAGGCCGTCAGTTCCAGCTCCCGGGCAATATCCTGCTGCAATGCAACAACTTTGGGCTTTTGATCCGCCACGCTACGCGAGACGGTCACGCCGATAAGTTCGACGTCTGGCATTAATTGCTCCAGGCCCACTGCCAGTCCGGCATGGGTTCCAGCGCTGCCCGAAGCTACCACCACGGAGGATAGCTCTACGGCCCCTTCGCATTGTTGAGCAATTTCCAGCGCGCTTTCCACATAACCCAGCGCGCCCAGAGCATTAGACCCCCCAACCGGGATCACATACGGACGGAACCCTTGTGCTTCAATCCGCGTCGCCAGATCCTGCAGCTGTGCATTCGGATCGCTCAGCGCATCGCACATTTCGATTTGCGTATTAAACAGATCCAGCAGCAGACGGTTGCCATTGGTGAGATAGTTTTCGGCAGTGGTGCCTATCGGATTTTCCAACAGCGCCACGCAGTGCAGGCCAAGCTTAGCGGCGACCGCCGCCGTCTGGCGAACGTGGTTAGACTGAATCGCACCAGCGGTTATCAGCGTATCCGCGCCTTCACGCAGCGCGTCTGCGGCCAGAAACTCCAGCTTACGCAGCTTATTGCCGCCCATAGCCATCGGCGTGACGTCATCGCGTTTAATGAAAATATCGCGCCCGAGGTAATCTGAGAGGCGCGGAAGATATTCGAGTGGCGTTGGCGCGCCAATAAATTCCAGACGTGGAAAGCGCGTTAAATTATGCAGCGGCATACTGGCTCCGGTATTCGTTGTTGTGATGTTCTTTTATTATGCACGTTCAGGCGCAATGAAATAAAAAAAGGCGCTGTTAAAGGCGCCTTTTTTCATCGAATGACGATTATTTCGTCACATCCGCTCCAAACCATTTTTCAGACAGGGCTTTCAGCGAACCGTCTTTCTGCATTTCAGCAATGGCTGCATCCACCGCTTTCAGCAGATCTTCATTGCCTTTACGCAGCGCCACGCCGGACTCCTGGCGGGAGAATGCTTCACCGGTAACGGCCAGCGTATCCTTGGTTTTTTTCACCAGATCCAGCGCGGCCAGACGGTCAACCAGGATGGCGTCGATACGACCTACGCGCAGATCCTGATATTTGGTCGGGTCATCATCATAGGTACGAATATCCACGCCCTGCACGTTCTGGCGCAGCCACTCTTCGTAGTTGGTTCCCAGACCCACGCCGACTTTTTTACCTTTCAGATCGGCAGCAGTCTTAATCACGCCTTCATTGCCTTTCTTCACCAGCGCCTGGATACCAGAGACCGTATACGGGGTAGAGAAATCGTATTTTTTCTTACGATCATCAGAGATAGTCACCTGGTTGATGACCACGTCAATGCGTTTGGAATCAAGAGAAGCCAGCATACCGTCCCATTTGGTCGGCTTCAGTGTGGCTTTCACTCCAAGATGCTTGGCCAGTTCCTCGGCAAACTCCACTTCGAAACCGGTCAGCTTGCCGTCATCGCCCTGAAAACTAAACGGGGGATAGGTCCCTTCCAGGCCCACCAGCAGCGTGCCGCGCTCTTTAACTTTTTTTAACAGACCTTCATCTGCATAAGTCTTCACGCTCATTCCGGCGACAAGTGCAACAGCCATTACACCCATCAGAGCCTGACGTCCCAGAAGTGCTAATTTCATAGTTACCCCGAATATTGTCATTAGTGACTATCATTTATGACTACAGTGTAAAGCGTTTGCTGTGATCCACAAACACGACTCTGTTACACCTTATTCGTTTTTAATATATATCAGAACTGGCTGTCCAGGAGGATTTCTGCATATGTCCCCTATGCGTATGGGCTTTGAACTGCTCATACTTACGCAAGGCGATGCGGTAATTATTGGTGCTGGTTTCCGGTAGCCACGGGGCAAGGTTTTCGTCGAGAAACCCTTCCTGCAGCAGATCGTGAGAGATATTTTGTTCGGTCAGATGATTCCCGAGGCGACGCAGGCGAACGACGTATTCGCGTACCGTGCCGTGACTCATTTCGGTCTGCTCGAATAAAAATTGCTTGAAGCCGATAATGTCGAAAAAGTCGCTCTGCTCTTTGCAGTGCAAATCACCACAAAAACGACACAGCGCCACCCACTCTTTTTTCTCCTGTTCCCACTCTGCTTCATTCAGCAACGTGTCCAGGCGAGCGATGGCGATTTTATTGACAATTTGCCCGCGTCGAACCAGCGTGATCCGGTCGAGCAACTTAAAGCAATGGGCGCAATGCGTCTGGCTGTGTTTGAAATCTTTGAGGTAGCGGCTTAGAGGCCGTCTTTTTGATTGCTGCACCGTCATGAGAACTCCTGGTAGTCAATACGTAATGCGGCATTGTTCAGGGGTAATGATGTACCCCTATAGCTTACCCAGCTTGGTGCGTAGACGTTTGATGGCCTGACTGTGCAACTGGCTGACCCGTGACTCCCCCACTTCCAGAACCGCGCCGATCTCTTTCAGATTCAGCTCTTCCTGGTAGTACAGCGTTAACACCAGCTTTTCGCGTTCCGGCAACGCCTCGATCGCGTCCATCACACGCTGGCGGAGGTTACCCTCAAGTAGCTGCTGTAACGGGTTTTCCTGCTGATGTTCTTCCGTCACCAGCTCAATACTATCGCCATGCTCTTCCCGCCACTCGTCGTAGGAGAAGAGTTGGCTATTATTGGTATCAAGCAACATCTGACGATACTCTTGCACAGGAATAGCCAGACGCTCCGCCACTTCGGTTTCCGTCGCGTTACGCCCTAATTCCTGCTCCAGTTGTCCCATCGCCTGGGCCACTTCGCGAGCATTGCGCCGAACGCTACGCGGCACCCAATCCCGGCTACGTAGTTCGTCCAGCATCGCTCCACGAATACGCTGCACTGCGTAAGTGGTAAATGCCGTTCCTTGCAAAGCGTCATATCGGTCGACTGCATTCAATAACCCGATGCCGCCCGCTTGTAGCAGGTCATCCAGTTCTACGCTCGCCGGCAAACGCACCTGAAGGCGCAATGCTTCGTGACGCACCAACGGTACATAACGCTGCCACAGCGAGTGTTTATCCATTACACCTTCAGCGGTATACAGTGAATTCACGATAAACAGCCCTGCGTTAAATGAGTTATCGGCATGATTATCCGTTTCTGCAGGGGGTTCTATCGGAGGAATAAGGCTATAAAAGAAGGGTTATTTCACTTATGTAGCTGATGGCGTTATTTCGAATAAGAAATAATCAATAATAAATCAAATAGTTAGCCTGCAAGGGATGCGTTTTCACGCATCCCCGTTAAAATTATGTCAAGAGATGAATCATCGACAGGTCGTCACCTGTTCTTACCGTATCGATATATTGGTAAAAGTGGGTAGCCACATCACGATTATGCTGGCTACGCGAATGAAAGCTGTAAACAATATTCGTCACATCATCCCATTCCAGACGTCCGCGCTCGCGGGCGCTGGCGGCGATGAGCAATTTAATAAAGGCGTATTCCGCCACAATAATATACAGCGCGCGTAATGGCTCAACCTCTGGCTGGTTGGGGAAGTTATTTTCCCAGATCTTATAGAGGATAAAATTTCGCAGAGCATAGGCACTGTGCTGCCGATCTTCCTGTAGCAGTTTTTCCAGCAGCCTTTCCGTTTCGCTGACTCTTTGCTCCATCGCAACGCCCTCTTCTGCCGTGAGCGTACGCAATAAGCACTGGATGTATTGATCCAAGATGACGCTACCGCGGCTGAGCGGCAGGGAACGGAAGTAATTTTGCATCTGCAGGACCAGCGAGACTTTGACTTTACCGTCAGTGTTAATTCCGCGAAGTTCCTGCGCCAGGTCGCCGGACCGGAGCTGTTCAACCAGCGTGACATACACCTGCTCAAGTTCGGCGAGGGCGTCATCATCGATTCGGGTGAACTTCTGCGCCACCATCATAAATTTGATCAGCGCGTAGAGCGCAGCCTCCGGGTGAACTCCGGCGTGGTTAATGATGCTCAGACAAAACAGATTCAGCAATTTCTGCTCGGGCTGAAATACCGGTGCGGTATTGAACTGGGGTTGAATCACGGTTTTATCATTGATGACCATCGCATAAGGATCGTTAAGGATCCGTGAGGTCACTTCCGGACAGGCGAGACTGAGTGTATTTCTGACTTCATGTTTATAGATATGCTGAGCGCGTGGAAAAACCGAGCAGGTCCGGCTCAGCGCTTTTGCCCCCAGAGTTTTTTGTACCAGACATAAACGCTCCTCATCCAGATAAGGACAATTTCCCAACGTTGACGGCAGTTTTATTTCGCCCCAGTGATTCACATTTTTTTTAAGCAGGATGATATTTTCTTTGGCGATTTTACGAATCGTCTCGTTTTTACTGGATATGTATTTATTGGCCGTCGCCTTATCCAGCGTAATTTTCCAGCCCTTACAACAGTGGTCCCGACATGAGGAACCACTACAGGAAAAGGTGGTGACAAAGTGGGGTTCGGTGACGGTAATCTCTTTCATTGCACAGGCTCCTGAATTAAAAAAGGCAGCTTTCGCTGCCTTGATTGTGTACGACTTCCTGATACGTTAATCGCTTGATTAACGCAGTAAAGACAGTACGTTTTGTGGAACCTGGTTGGCCTGAGCCAGAACAGAAGTCCCCGCCTGCTGCAGGATCTGCGCGCGAGACATGTTGGACACTTCGGTCGCGTAGTCGGAATCTTCGATACGGCTACGAGCTTCAGACAGGTTGTTTACGGTGTTACCAAGGTTGGTGATAGCAGAGTTGAAACGGTTCTGTACCGCACCCAGATCGGAACGCAGTGCGTCAACCTGTGCCAGAGCGGCGTCGATTTTCTGCAGCGGGTTATCGGTGGTTTTAGCCGCGGCTTCAGCCAGTTCAGGCTGGGCTTTAAAGTCATGACCCGCAGCCTTGCTCGCGTTATAGGTTTTACCATCAACAGTGATAACTTCCGTTTTACCGTCTACGCCACCCAGCTGGTTTACAGCCGTTTTAGATGTTCCGTCTGTGGCAACATAGTTAGTCACTTTGGCTGAAATCGCACCGGTGGATTCGTTGTAATCTGCGGCATAATATTTATCACCCGCTTTCAGGGCATAGCCACCATCAATAGTCTTACCGTTTTTGTCGGTATAAGACATTTTGACGAGTTCTGCCGCATCCGCATCCGCATTGGCAACGCCGCCCGCTTTCAGTGCATCTTTGGCAGCAGCGGAGACGGCAACAGGTGTTTCAGTTAATGCCTGAACCTCAGTTTTGGTTGCCGCGCCGGCTGGCATTGTCGTTGGAGTCGCGCCAGTGGCCAGAGAAACAGTACCATCGTCTGCCACCGTGACTTGATAATCACCATTTTTGGCAGCATCAGCACCAGTGAAACCACCGATCGTAACAAAATATTTATTACTATTCGCGTCAAACTTAACTGCACCACCTGTAACACTCGCGGTCCCTGTCGTACCACCAGTCGCCGTTTTGATCGCCGCATCATCAAGACCGGTTACGTCCAGAGCGGTACCATTGTTGGCGTACGTTTTGGTCGTTACACCTTTACCTTCCACATCATAGGCTTTCTGCACGTTCAGAGAATCCAGACCCAGGGTCTGAGAGTTGATCTGTTTCAGATCGATATCAATGGTTTCACCGTCGTTCGCACCAACCTGGATGGTCAGAGTATTGTCTTTCGCCAGCACTTTCACTCCGTTGAACTGGGTCTGACCGGATACACGGTCGATTTCGTTCAGACGCTGAGTGATTTCCGCCTGGATGGAGTCAAGGTCAGACTGGGAGTTGGTGCTGTTGGCAGACTGAACGGCCAGTTCACGAACACGCTGCAGGTTGTTGTTGATTTCGTTCAGTGCGCCTTCAGTAGTTTGCGCAATGGAGATACCGTCGTTGGCGTTACGGGACGCTTGGGTCAGGCCTTTGATGTTAGAGGTGAAGCGGTTAGCGATCGCCTGACCAGCAGCATCATCCTTCGCGCTGTTGATACGCAGACCAGAGGACAGACGCTCAATAGCGGTGCCCAGTGCGGACTGAGATTTGTTCAGGTTGTTTTGGGTCAACAGCGACAGGCTGTTTGTATTAATGACTTGTGCCATGATCTTTTCCTTATCAATTACAACTTGATGTTATTGGGCTGTTGCCCACGGTTTCTCACCGTAACCCATGTATCGGCACCATAATTTCGAACTTTAGAAAATTTTCACCTTCGACAGTTTTTTTTCTTAACCCACGAAATACCCGCTTTATTAGCCATTAATCTGCGCATTATTTTCACGAAAATATCATTAAACTTTGCCTCCAGATTGCCGATAACGAGCTTATCTACTGTTTGCAATCATAAGGAAGAAGGCATGGCTTCAATTTCATCACTGGGTGTCGGTTCGAACTTACCATTGGACACATTGCTGGCGAACCTGACCACCTCTGAAAAAGGACGTTTAACTCCAATAACTACCCAGCAAAGTGCAAACACAGCAAAATTAACCGCATATGGAACACTAAAAAGCGCGTTAGAAAAATTCCAGACGGCCAATACCGCGCTAAATAAAGCCGATCTTTTTAAAACAACGGTCGCTTCCAGTACCACTGAAGATCTCAAAGTGAGCACAACCGCGGGCGCTGCGCCTGGTACTTATAAAATTACGGTCAAAAATCTAGCCGCTGCCCAATCTCTGGCCACCGATGCGACATTCGCCACTACCAAAGAACAGCTAGGCGATACCTCGGTCTCCTCCCGCACGATAAAGATTGAACAGCCGGGCCGTAAAGAACCGCTGGAGATTAAGCTCGACAAGGGCGACACCTCCATGGAGGCAGTGCGCGATGCGATTAACGATGCCGACAGCGGAATTTCCGCCAGTATTGTGAAAGTGTCAGATGATAAGTATCAACTCGTGCTGACAGCCGCCAGTGGTACTGATAACACCATGAAGATTTCGGTAGAGGGCGACAGTAAACTTAACGATCTGCTGGCCTATGACAGTACAACCGGCACTGGCAATATGAAGGAGCTGGTGAAAGCCGAGAACGCAGAACTTACCGTCAACGGTATCGATATCACGCGCCAGAGCAATACTGTGACGGATGCGCCACAAGGCCTGACCCTGAACCTAACGAAGAAAGTAACTGATGCCACAGTCACCGTCACGAAAGATGACACCAAAGCGACAGAAGCCATTAAAGGTTGGGTCGATGCTTATAATGCACTGGTGGATACCTTTAGCACCCTGACAAAATACAATGAAGTTGAGCCAGGTGAAGTATCCAGTGATAAGAACGGTGCGCTTATAGGCGACAGCGTACTGCGTACCATACAGACTGGCATTCGCGCGCAATTTGCGAACAGCGGCAGCAACTCGTCTTTTAAAACGATGGCCGAAATTGGTATCGCTCAGGACGGAACTACCGGCAAACTGAAAATCGATGACGATAAATTAGCGAAAGCGCTGAAAGACAACACGGCATCCGTGCGCGAATTGCTGGTCGGCGATGGCAAAGAAACCGGGATCACCACCAAAATTGCGACGGAAGTGAAAGGTTACCTGGCCGATGACGGCATTATCGACAACGCGCAAGACAACATCAATGCAACGCTAAAGAGCCTTACCAAACAATACCTGTCGGTCAGCAACAGCATTGACGAAACGGTCGCTCGTTATAAAGCCCAGTTTACCCAACTAGATACCATGATGAGCAAGCTCAACAACACCAGTTCTTATCTAAGCCAACAATTTTCAGCCATGAGCAATTCCTGATAACACGAGGTAAGCATGTATACCGCGAGCGGTACCAAAGCCTATGCACAGGTCAGCATAGAGAGTGGCGTAATGAGCGCCAGCCCGCATCAGCTGATCGAAATGTTGTTTGATGGCGCGAACAGCGCCCTGGTGCGCGCTCGCCTGTTTATGCAACAGGGTGATATCGTCGCCAAAGGTGAAGCGTTAAGTAAAGCCATTAATATTATCGACAATGGCCTAAAGGCAGTACTTGATCAAGAGAATGGCGGCGAAATCGCCACCAATCTGTCTTCACTGTACGACTATATGATTCGCCGTTTACTGCAAGCTAACTTGCGTAATGATTGTCAGGCCATTGAAGAAGTCGAAGGGTTACTCGGCAACATTGCAGATGCCTGGAAACAGATCTCACCGAAAGCATCTTCCCAGGAGTCTCGTTAATGACCTCAGCCGTGGAGTTTATCAACCGTTGGCAGCGCATCGCGCTGCTCAGTAACTCGCTGCTGGAACTGGCGCAGCGCGGTGAATGGGACCTTTTACTGGAACAGGAAGTTACCTATCTGCAAAGTATTGAAGTGGTCATGGAAGAGCAAACTCCACCAGGCATTACGCGAAGTATTCAGGATTTAGTGGCCGGGTACATTAAACAGACGCTGGATAACGAACAACTGCTCAAAACCTTGTTGCAGCAGCGCCTGGATGAGCTCAGCAATCTCATCGGTCAGTCGACGCGTCAAAAGACGCTGAATAACGCCTATGGCCGCCTTTCCGGCATGCTGTTAGTCCCCGACGCCCCCACTGCCCCACAATAAATTCCCGTCTCGTCTGAATAATCTTCCATACTCCAGAGGTCGGCCAAACGACTTCTGGAGCACGGAAGATGAAAAATCCCACGTTATTGCAGTATTTTCACTGGTATTACCCCGAGGGCGGTCACCTCTGGTCAGAACTTGCCGAACGCGCAGGTGGACTCAATGACATCGGCATCAATATGGTGTGGTTACCTCCCGCCTATAAAGGCGCATCCGGCGGCTATTCCGTTGGTTACGACTCCTACGATCTGTTTGATCTGGGTGAGTTTGACCAAAAGGGAACCGTCGCCACCAAATATGGCGATAAAAACCAACTGCTGGCGGCGATAGACGCGCTGAAACACAATGATATTGCCGTACTGCTGGACGTGGTGGTTAACCACAAAATGGGCGCGGATGAGAAAGAGAGCATTCGCGTCCAGCGCGTTAACGCCGACGATCGCACGCAAATAGACGACGAGATCGTTGAATGCGAGGGCTGGACACGCTACACCTTCCCTGCCCGCGCAGGTCAGTATTCACAATTCATTTGGGACTTTAAATGCTTCAGTGGTATTGACCATATCGAGAACCCAACTGAAGACGGTATTTTCAAAATCGTTAACGATTACACCGGCGAAGGCTGGAACGATCAGGTTGATGATGAGTTGGGTAATTTTGATTATCTGATGGGCGAAAACATCGATTTTCGTAATCACGCCGTAACTGAGGAGATAAAATACTGGGCGCGGTGGGTGATGGAGCAAACCCAGTGCGACGGCTTTCGATTAGATGCTGTGAAACATATTCCAGCATGGTTTTATAAGGAGTGGATTGAGCACGTACAGGAAGTCGCCCCCAAACCGCTGTTTATCGTCGCGGAATACTGGTCGCATGAAGTCGACAAGTTGCAAACCTACATTAATCAGGTAGAGGGGAAAACCATGCTGTTCGACGCCCCTTTGCAGATGAAATTCCACGAAGCCTCCCGCCAGGGCCGCGATTACGACATGAGTCAGATTTTCACCGACACCCTGGTGGAAGCCGATCCGTTTCATGCCGTAACGCTGGTGGCCAATCACGACACCCAACCTTTACAAGCGCTGGAAGCCCCCGTCGAGGCGTGGTTTAAGCCGCTGGCTTATGCGCTGATCCTGTTGCGGGAAAACGGCGTGCCGTCTGTGTTTTATCCTGACCTCTACGGAGCGCATTACGAAGATACCGGGGGCGATGGCGAAACCTATCCTATCGACATGCCGATCATTGAACAGCTTGATGAACTGATCCTCGCGCGCCAGCGCTTCGCGCACGGTGTACAGACGCTCTTTTTCGATCACCCTAACTGTATCGCCTTCAGCCGCAGCGGAACGGACGACGATCCCGGCTGTGTGGTTGTCTTGTCTAACAGCGATGACGGGGAAAAGACCATCAATCTCGGTGCGAATTACGGGAATAAAACCTGGCGCGACTATCTGGGAAATCGCGAAGAAAGCGTGGTCACCGATGAAAACGGTGAAGCGACGTTTTATTGTAACGGCGGGAGCGTCAGCGTGTGGGTCATTGAAGACGTGTTGTAAAGCTCAACCCCGGTGGCCGTTGGCTACCGGGGCGTATAGATTATGGCAGTGGCGTGGCCAGCGGCGTTTTCTTTAACGCATCGGCGCACTCCTGCGTCGGGCGATCGACCCGCTGCAGCGTCATACCGTCATATTCCAGCGTATTACCTTCACGATCAATCTCATACAGCTCACGTTTCACCGTTACGTTGGTGAGATCGCCGGAGAGCAAGGTCAATTTCCCGGGGACGGCAATCACTCGCTGCCACTGGCGACAATCCAGCGTATCCCCCTCTTTCGTGACGATCAGACTGGCGATCGCTTCCGGGCTCACCAGCGCGCGCTGCGGACCTTTTGACTGCCAGTATCCTTCCAGACCGGCTGGCGCTGGCGTTTTCACCACGTCGTTATAATTTTCTACTTCGGCGCATCCGGTAAGCGCCAGAAATACAGCAACGATTGCTAATTTTTTCATCATTCATCCTGCATGCGAAGAAAATGGGATTGTGGCATTAAAGGCCTGATGTCGCCAGCCTTTCGGCAGCGTTGAGAAAGATTGATCCAGACGGTGTTACCTCGTATTACTCATAGTCAAAAATTCTGATCGGTGTAGTATCCACACTTCTTGTTACATACCTTCTGAGTTCAGAGGCACAACGCATGTCATGGCAACACTTCAAACAGGCCTGGTTAATTAAATTTTGGGCCCCCGCCCCTGCGGTCATCGCAGCGGGTATTCTCTCTACCTACTATTTTGGCATTACAGGAACCTTCTGGGCCGTTACCGGCGAATTCACCCGCTGGGGTGGTCAAATCCTGCAACTGTTTGGCGTTCACGCCGAAGAGTGGGGATACTACAAGCTGATCCATCTCGAAGGCTCGCCCCTGACCCGTATTGACGGCATGATGATCCTCGGTATGTTCGGAGGCTGTTTTGCTGCCGCGCTGTGGGCAAACAACGTCAAATTACGCATGCCACGCAGCCGGGTGCGCATTATGCAGGCAATAGTCGGTGGGATGATTGCCGGATTCGGCGCCCGGCTGGCAATGGGCTGTAACCTGGCCGCGTTCTTCACCGGTATTCCGCAGTTCTCGCTACATGCCTGGTTTTTCGCGCTGGCAACGGCTATTGGCTCATGGTTTGGCGCACGCTTTACCCTGCTGCCGATGTTTCGTATTCCGGTCAAAATGCAGAAAGTCTCCGCCGCTTCTCCGTTAACACAAAAGCCGGATCAGGCCCGTCGCCGTTTCCGCCTCGGCATGTTGGTGTTTATCGCCATGATCGGCTGGGCGCTCCTCACTGCGATGGAGAAGCCCAAACTTGGTTTGGCCATGCTGTTCGGCGTCGGGTTCGGGCTGCTGATTGAACGGGCGCAAATCTGCTTCACCTCCGCCTTCCGCGACCTGTGGATTTCCGGTCGCACCCATATGGCGAAAGCGATCATCTTCGGGATGGCGGTCAGCGCCATTGGTATCTTTAGCTACGTGCAACTGGGCGTCGAGCCTAAAATCATGTGGGCAGGTCCGAATGCGGTGATCGGTGGCTTGCTGTTCGGCTTCGGCATTGTTCTGGCGGGCGGGTGTGAAACCGGCTGGATGTACCGTGCCGTTGAAGGCCAGGTGCATTACTGGTGGGTGGGTCTGGGCAACGTTATTGGCTCGACCATTCTGGCCTACTACTGGGATGATTTTGCTCCTGCGCTTGCCACCAATTGGGACAAAGTGAATCTGCTCAACACCTTCGGCCCGCTCGGTGGTCTGCTGGTAACCTATCTGCTGTTATTTGCCGCGCTGATGCTCATCATCGGCTGGGAAAAACGCTTTTTCCGTCGCGCGGGGCTAACGCCTGCCAAGGAGTCTGTATGAAAAATATCGTGCCTGATTATCGCCTCGATATGGTCGGCGAGCCGTGTCCGTATCCGGCTGTCGCCACACTGGAAGCGATGCCGCAACTGAAGAAAGGTGAGATTCTGGAAGTGGTGAGCGATTGCCCGCAGTCAATCAACAATATTCCACTGGATGCGCGTAATCACGGCTATACGGTGCTGGATATTCAGCAGGATGGTCCAACGATTCGTTATTTGATTCAGAAGTAATGCGATTCTCCCGTTGCCCGACGCAGCGGGAGAATGTTCCGCTTGCTACACCTGCATGGACATCACTTCCTGGTATGCCGACACCAGTTTGTTGCGCACCTGGATCCCCATCTGCATCGATACCGACGCTTTTTGCATATCGGTCATCACATCGTTCAGCGCAATACCCGGTTCACCGAGGGTAAATTTCTCAGCCTGCACACGGGACGCGGTTTGTACATCGCTGATCCTGTCTAACGCCGCATGCAGTTGACCGGCAAAACTCACGGTCGGTTGTGGCTGCAAATCCTGCATTTTTGCTGACATCGCCGTGGTCTGTAGTTGGCTGATGACCCCTTCAATACCCTGTATTGCCGACATTCTGATCCCCTGGATAATTTTTTACGTAGTTGAGATTACCAGTAAGTCAATAAGATAAAGGCCTTAAATAACGACAAAAAACCACGGTTTTTAACGCATAGAAAAATTCGAAACCGCAAATAATGAGACCGTCAATTTTTCGAGTTTGCTGACCCGGGAGTGAGTCTTGTTCCACTTTGCAAAAAACGCCGTCCACGATAAGCCACGAGGTGCGAGATGAGTGCGACAGCATCGACTGCAACCCAGCTTAAACCTCTCGAGTGGTTAAACCGCCTGCGCGCGAATCCCAGAATTCCTCTGATTGTGGCGGGAGCCGCTGCCGTCGCGATCATCGTGGCGATGGTCCTGTGGGCCAAAGCGCCTGACTACCGCACGCTGTTCAGCAATCTTTCCGATCAGGATGGTGGCGCGATTGTCACCCAACTGACGCAGATGAACGTTCCCTACCGTTTTACTGAGGGAAGCGGCGCTATTGAAGTTCCTGCCGATAAAGTCCACGAACTGCGTTTACGTCTGGCGCAGCAAGGTCTGCCAAAAGGCGGCGCGGTGGGTTTTGAGCTGCTGGATCAGGAAAAGTTTGGGATCAGCCAGTTTAGCGAACAGGTCAACTACCAGCGCGCGCTGGAAGGTGAATTAGCGCGTACTATTGAAACGCTGGGACCGGTAAAACGCGCCCGCGTGCATCTGGCAATGCCGAAACCGTCGCTGTTTGTGCGTGAGCAAAAAGCACCTTCAGCCTCCGTCACCGTCAATCTGGAACCGGGTCGCGCGCTGGATGAAGGTCAGATCAGTGCGGTCACGCATCTGGTTTCCAGCGCTGTTGCAGGCTTGCCGCCGGGCAACGTTACGCTGGTCGACCAGGCGGGTCATCTGTTAACCCAGTCGAATACCAGTAGCCGCGATCTTAACGATGCGCAGCTGAAATACGCCAGCGACGTCGAAGGCCGCATTCAGCGTCGTATCGAGTCAATTCTGTCGCCAATTGTCGGCAACGGTAATGTACATGCGCAGGTCACCGCGCAGCTGGATTTTGCCAACAAAGAGCAAACCGAAGAACAGTACCGTCCAAACGGCGATGAGTCTCAGGCCGTGCTGCGTTCTCGTCAGTTGAATGTCAGTGAGCAAGTGGGTAGCGGAGCACCAGGCGGCGTGCCGGGTGCATTGTCTAATCAGCCCGCTCCGGCAAATACTGCACCAATCGCCAATCCTCCGGCTAATCAGCAAAATGCGCAAACCGCGCAGACGTCGAATAACAGTAATAATGCCGGCCCGCGCAGCACTCAGCGCAATGAAACCAGCAACTATGAAGTCGACCGTACCATTCGCCACACCAAAATGAACGTTGGCGATGTGCAGCGCCTCTCGGTGGCTGTCGTGGTCAACTATAAAACGTTGCCAGACGGCAAACCGTTGCCATTGACCGCCGAGCAGATGAAGCAGATTGAAGACCTGACCCGCGAAGCGATGGGGTTCTCCGACAAGCGTGGCGATACCCTGAACGTGGTGAACTCTCCCTTCACGGCGACTGACGATTCCATTGGCGAGCTACCGTTCTGGAAACAGCCGTTCTTTATTGACCAGTTAATGTCCGCAGGTCGTTGGTTACTGGTTCTGTTGGTGGCGTGGATCCTGTGGCGGAAAGCCGTTCGTCCTCAGTTGGTCCGTCGCAGCGAAGAAGCGAAAGCCGTACAAGAACAAACGCGTATCCGTCAGGAAACCGAAGAAGCGGTTGAAGTTCGCCTCAGCAAAGACGAACAAACCCAGCAGCGCCGTACTAATCAGCGTCTGGGCGCAGAAGTCATGAGTCAGCGTATTCGTGAAATGTCAGATAACGATCCGCGCGTCGTGGCGCTGGTCATTCGCCAGTGGATGAGTAACGATCATGAGTAATCTTACCGGTACCGATAAAAGCGTCATTCTGCTGATGACCATTGGCGAAGATCGCGCGGCGGAGGTGTTTAAGCACCTTTCCACGCGCGAAGTTCAGGCGCTCAGTACGGCAATGGCGAACGTACGCCAGATCTCCAACAAGCAGTTGACGGAAGTGCTGGCCGAATTTGAACAAGAAGCCGAACAGTTTGCCGCGCTGAATATCAACGCCAACGAATATCTGCGTTCCGTACTGGTGAAAGCGCTGGGCGAAGAACGAGCCTCCAGCCTGCTGGAAGATATTCTGGAAACCCGCGATACCACCAGCGGCATTGAAACGCTTAACTTTATGGAGCCGCAAAGCGCCGCCGACCTTATCCGCGACGAGCATCCGCAGATTATCGCCACCATTCTGGTACACCTCAAGCGGGGACAAGCTGCCGATATTCTGGCGCTGTTCGACGAGCGTTTACGTCACGACGTGATGCTGCGTATCGCCACCTTTGGCGGCGTACAGCCTGCCGCGCTGGCAGAACTGACCGAGGTACTCAACGGCCTGCTCGATGGCCAGAACCTCAAACGCAGCAAAATGGGCGGCGTGAGAACGGCGGCAGAAATTATCAACCTGATGAAAACCCAGCAGGAAGAAGCGGTTATTACCGCCGTACGCGAATTCGACGGCGAACTGGCGCAGAAAATTATCGACGAGATGTTCCTGTTCGAGAACCTGGTGGACGTCGACGATCGCAGTATCCAGCGCCTGCTGCAGGAAGTGGATTCCGAATCGCTGCTGATTGCCCTGAAAGGTGCCGAACAGCCGCTGCGCGAGAAGTTCCTGCGCAACATGTCGCAACGTGCTGCCGATATTCTGCGCGACGACCTCGCCAACCGCGGCCCGGTGCGTTTGTCGCAGGTGGAAAACGAACAGAAAGCCATTCTGCTTATTGTGCGTCGTCTGGCAGAAACCGGCGAGATGGTGATAGGCAGCGGCGAGGATACCTATGTCTAACGAACTGCCGTGGAAAGTCTGGACCCCGGACGACCTCGCCCCACCGATGGCGGAGTTCGTTCTGGCTGACCACAGCGAGACCCCGCTGTCAGAAGAGACAGAAGAACCAGAGCTTTCCGCAGAGCAACAGCTTGAACAACAGCTCGCACAGCTGCAACTGCAGGCCCATGAGCAAGGTTATAACGCGGGTCTGGCGGAAGGTCGACAAAAAGGCCACGAACAAGGATATCAGGAAGGCCTGAGTCAGGGGCTGGAGCAAGGCCAGAACCAGGCGCGCGCTCAGCATGCGCCAATCCATGCCCGCATGCAGCAGTTGGTGAGCGAGTTTCAGAATACGCTGGACGCACTGGACAGCGTTATTGCCTCGCGCCTGATGCAAATGGCACTGGAAGCGGCGCGTCAGGTTATAGGTCAGACGCCTATTGTGGATAACGCTGCGCTGATTAAACAAATCCAACAGCTGTTGCAGCAAGAACCGCTGTTTAGCGGGAAACCGCAGCTACGCGTACATCCGGACGATCTCCAGCGTGTGGAAGAGATGCTCGGTGCCACCCTCAGCCTGCACGGCTGGCGGCTGCGCGGCGATCCGACGCTGCATCACGGCGGCTGTAAAGTCTCCGCCGATGAAGGCGATCTGGATGCCAGCGTCGCCACGCGCTGGCAAGAACTCTGCCGTCTGGCAGCGCCGGGAGTCGTGTAATGACCACTCGCCTGACTCGCTGGCTCAATACACTGGACAGCTTCGAAGAGAAAATGTCACTGCTGCCTGCCGTGCGCCGTTACGGTCGCCTGACCCGCGCCACCGGGCTGGTGCTGGAAGCTACGGGATTACAGTTGCCGCTGGGCGCCACCTGCGTTATTGAACGCCAGGACGGCAACGAAACCCAGGAAGTCGAAAGTGAAGTCGTGGGCTTTAACGGTCAGCGTCTGTTTCTGATGCCGCTCGAAGAGGTCGAAGGCGTTCTGCCCGGCGCGCGCGTGTATGCGAAGAACATTGCCGGAGAAGGTCTGCAAAGCGGGAAGCAATTACCGCTTGGCCCTGCATTACTGGGCCGTGTGCTTGACGGTAGCGGAAAACCGCTCGACGGTCTGCCCGCCCCGGATACCACCGAAACCGGGGCGCTGATTACGCCGCCGTTTAACCCGTTACAACGCACCGCGATTGAACACGTCCTGGATACCGGCGTACGCCCCATCAACGCGTTGTTAACCGTCGGTCGCGGTCAGCGTATGGGACTTTTCGCAGGTTCCGGTGTTGGTAAAAGCGTTCTGCTCGGCATGATGGCGCGCTATACCCAGGCCGATGTTATCGTCGTGGGTCTGATTGGCGAACGTGGTCGCGAAGTTAAAGATTTTATTGAAAATATTCTCGGTAGCGACGGTCGTGCTCGCTCGGTGGTGATTGCCGCACCAGCGGATGTCTCGCCGCTGTTACGTATGCAAGGCGCGGCCTATGCCACGCGTATCGCCGAAGATTTTCGCGATCGCGGACAGCACGTATTGCTGATTATGGATTCCCTCACCCGCTATGCGATGGCGCAACGTGAAATCGCCCTGGCGATCGGGGAGCCGCCGGCCACGAAAGGTTATCCCCCCTCAGTATTCGCCAAATTACCGGCACTGGTCGAACGTGCCGGGAACGGTATTCACGGCGGCGGTTCCGTTACCGCGTTTTACACGGTATTGACCGAGGGTGACGACCAGCAGGACCCCATTGCGGATTCCGCGCGCGCGATTCTGGACGGGCACATTGTGCTGTCTCGTCATCTGGCCGAAGCGGGTCACTATCCGGCCATCGATATTGAAGCCTCGATCAGCCGCGCCATGACCGCACTCATAAGTGAACAACACTATGCGCGGGTGCGTAATTTTAAACAGCTGCTATCCAGCTTCCAGCGCAACCGCGATCTGGTCAGCGTGGGGGCGTATGCCAAAGGCAGCGATCCCATGCTGGATAAAGCCATCGCCTTATGGCCACAGCTGGAAGCATTCTTACAGCAAGGCATTTTTGAACGGGCGGACTGGGAAGATTCTTTGCACGCGTTAGAACTGATTTTCCCTGGTGTGTGAGTAAGCAGGAGAGCATAGGTCATGGCACAACATGGTGCATTAGCCACACTGAAAGACCTGGCTGAAAAAGAGGTAGATGACGCCGCTGTCTTATTGGGAGAGATGCGTCGTGGCTGTCAGCAGGCGGAAGAACAGTTGAAAATGCTGATCGATTATCAGCATGAGTATCGCAACAATCTGAACAGTGACATGGGTCAGGGTATTACCAGTAATCGCTGGATCAATTACCAACAATTTATTCAGACGCTGGAAAAAGCGATTGAGCAACACCGCCAACAGCTCAATCAGTGGACGCAAAAAGTAGACCAGGCATTGAACAGTTGGCGCGACAAAAAACAACGTTTACAGGCGTGGCAGACTCTGCAGGACAGACAAACCTCGGCGGCGTTACTGGCCGAAAACCGCCTGGATCAGAAAAAAATGGATGAATTTGCTCAGCGCGCAGCTATGAGGAAACCCGAATGATTACTTTACCCCAACTGATTACCACCGACACCGACGTAGCCGCAGGTCTTCAGTCAGGCAAAGCGGTTGATTCACCTGAGGATTTTTTAGCGCTGCTGGCTGGTGCATTAGGTGCGGGCAACGCGCAGGGTAAAGACGCCCCGCTGTCGTTTGCCGACTTACAGGCGGCCGGTAGCAAACTGCAAAAAGGGTTACTGCAAAAAAATGGCGATCCAACACCGTCGCTCAAGTTAACCGAACTCCTGGCGCAAAAAGAGATGCAAAGCGATGCTTCTCTTGCCGACATGACAGACGCTCAGCAACTGTTGTCAGCCCTCACGCCCTCATTGAAAGCGAATGCCCTGACGACACTGGGCAAAGTCGCTCAGCAAGATGAAAAAACCACCGCACTGAGCGATGAGGATCTCGCCAACCTGAGCGCATTGTTCGCCATGCTGCCAGGACAACCGCAGACCACGCCTGCCGTCGACAGCGCGCCAGCCCCCGTTGATGCGACGCTTTCGGCGTTGTCACGAGGCTCGGTACACGGCGCTATCGCCGATAATGCTGGTGAATTGCTGCCGGGTGATGCCAAAAAAGGCAAAGCGGATATTGCAACGCCTGCCAGCAGCGTAGATCAGACAAACAATCCGACGTTAACCCCGTTGACAGCGGCGGCGACGACCAGAGCGGAAATTGAAAGCTCTCCTTCGCCGACCAGCATTGGCGTGACGACGGCTCCGTTAAGTGGCCCGCAGTCCCACGCTCAGCCGTTACCGACCGCCGCACCAGTGCTAAGCGCGCCATTGGGTAGCCAGGAATGGCAGCAATCACTGAGCCAGCACGTCACCCTGTTTACTCGCCAGGGCCAGCAAAGCGCAGAACTGCGTTTGCATCCACAGGATCTGGGCCAGGTGCACATTTCCCTCAAGCTGGATGACAACCTCGCGCAGTTGCAAATGGTATCGCCACACAGTCACGTGCGCGCGGCGCTGGAAGCTGCGTTACCGATGCTGCGTACACAGTTGGCTGAAAGCGGGATCCAGCTTGGGCAGAGCAGTATCAGTAGTGAAAGCTTTGCCGGTAATCAGCAGTCTTCCGGGCAGCAACAGCAGGCAGGTCGCGCTCAGGGACAAGACATTTTTGCCGCTGAAGATGACGCCGTACTGGCAGCGCCAGCCTCACTGCAAGCCGCAGCTCGCGGTGATGGAGCAGTAGACATCTTCGCCTAACGCCAGAGGTAGCATGATTATCCGCGTCTTTTCCACGCTTTGTCGTGGACAGGACACGGGATAATCAGCCCATAAGCTGTACCGAAACAGGAAGCCCGTATCTGATGACTGACTCCGCGATTAACAAAAAAAGTAAACGCGCTATTTGGATCCCTCTGCTGGTATTGATTACCCTCGCCGCCTGCGCAACTGCGGGTTATAGCTACTGGCGCATGCAGCAGCAGCCGTCCGCCAGCGTCAAAGCGGAACCGGCCCCACCGCCAGCCCCGGTATTCTTTGCGCTGGATACCTTTACCGTCAATCTGGGTGATGCGGACCGTGTACTGTATATCGGTATCACGCTGCGCATGAAAGACGAGGCAACGCGTTCACGTCTTAACGAATATCTGCCGGAAGTGCGCAGCCGCTTGCTGCTGCTGTTCTCTCGTCAGAACGCGGCTACGCTCGCCACCGAAGAAGGTAAGCAACAGCTCATTGCCGCCATCAAAGAGACGCTCGCGACTCCGCTCGTTGTTGGGCAACCCAAACAGGTTGTCACCGACGTTCTTTATACAGCTTTTATTCTGCGGTAAAGACATGGGCGACAGTATTCTTTCTCAGGCTGAAATCGACGCATTGCTTAATGGCGATAGCGAAACTAAAGACGAACCCATTTCCGGTATCGCAAAAGAAAGCGATATTCGTCCTTACGATCCCAACACCCAGCGCCGCGTGGTACGTGAGCGTTTACAGGCGCTGGAGATCATTAACGAACGCTTCGCGCGCCAGTTCCGTATGGGGTTATTTAACCTGTTGCGCCGTAGCCCGGATATTACCGTGGGAGCGATCCGTATCCAGCCATACCACGAATTTGCGCGCAACCTACCGGTTCCGACCAACCTGAACTTAATCCACCTGAAGCCGCTGCGCGGTACGGGTCTGGTGGTGTTCTCACCGAGTCTGGTATTTATCGCCGTCGATAACCTGTTCGGCGGTGATGGCCGCTTCCCGACGAAAGTGGAAGGCCGTGAATTTACCCATACCGAACAGCGCGTTATCAACCGCATGCTGAAGCTGGCGCTGGAAAGCTACAGCGACGCGTGGAAGGCCATCAATCCGCTGGAAGTGGAATACGTTCGCTCCGAGATGCAGGTGAAATTTACCAATATCACCACGTCTCCTAACGACATCGTGGTCAATACCCCCTTCCACGTTGAAATCGGCAACCTGACCGGTGAATTTAACATCTGTCTGCCATTCAGCATGATTGAACCGTTGCGCGAGCTGCTGGTGAACCCGCCGCTGGAAAACTCGCGTAATGAAGATCAGAACTGGCGCAATAATCTGGTGCGTCAGGTTCAGCATTCTGAGCTGGAGCTGGTGGCAAACTTTGCCGACATTCCGCTGCGGCTATCCCAGATTTTAAAATTAAAACCCGGCGATGTACTGCCGATTGAAAAACCCGACCGCATTATTGCTCATGTGGACGGCGTGCCTGTACTGACCAGCCAGTATGGCACGGTGAACGGTCAGTATGCGTTACGCGTAGAACATCTGATAAACCCGATTTTGAATTCGCTGAATGAGGAACAGCCCAAATGAGTGATATGAATAATCCGTCCGATGAGAACACTGGTGCATTGGACGATCTGTGGGCTGACGCGTTAAACGAGCAAAAAACCACGCCCACCAAAAGTGCGGCCGATGCGGTATTCCAGCAGTTAGGTGGCGGCGACGTCAGTGGTGCCTTGCAGGACATCGACCTGATCATGGACATTCCGGTCAAACTGACCGTCGAATTGGGGCGTACCCGCATGACCATCAAAGAGCTGCTGCGTCTGACGCAGGGTTCGGTCGTTGCGTTGGATGGTCTGGCGGGCGAGCCGCTGGATATCCTGATCAACGGTTACCTGATTGCCCAGGGTGAAGTGGTGGTGGTCGCAGATAAATACGGCGTACGCATCACCGACATTATTACCCCATCTGAACGCATGCGCCGTCTGAGCCGTTAATCATGAATACCCAGGCGACAGTGTCTCAGCCAGCCGCCGTACCCGGCTCACCGCTGGTTCAGGTAAGCGGCGCGCTGCTTGGGATCATCGTATTGATCCTGGCTGCAGCCTGGGTCATTAAGCGTATGGGGTTTGCCCCCAAAAGCGCCGGTACGCGTGGACTGAAAGTTGCGGCAAGTACCTCACTGGGTCCACGTGAGCGCGTGGTGATTGTTGAGGTAGAAGATGCGCGCCTGGTGCTGGGCGTCACGGCCTCGCAAATTAACGTGCTGCACACCCTGCCTCCGGCACCTGCTGATGCAGAAGAAAAACCGGCCTCCCCCGCGGATTTCCAGGCCATGATGAAGAGTTTGCTTAAGCGTCCCGGGAGATCCTGATGCGCCGTTTGTTATCCATCACGCTGGCGGGCTTATGGCTTTTCAGTCCAGTAGCCCTCGCCCAACTCCCGGGTCTGGTTAGCCAGCCGCTGCCAGGCGGCGGACAAAGCTGGTCTTTGCCCGTGCAAACGCTGGTGTTTATCACCTCGCTGACCTTCCTGCCCGCCATTTTATTGATGATGACCAGCTTCACCCGCATCATCATCGTTTTCGGTCTGTTACGAAATGCGCTGGGAACCCCTTCAGCGCCACCGAACCAGGTGCTACTGGGTCTGGCGCTATTTTTGACCTTTTTCATCATGTCGCCGGTAATCGACAAAATCTACGTCGATGCATATCAACCGTTCAGCGAAGAGAAGATCTCTATGCAGGAAGCCATGGAGAAAGGCGCACAGCCGCTGCGCGAGTTTATGCTGCGCCAGACCCGTGAAGCCGATCTGGCGCTCTTCGCGCGCTTAGCAAACAGCGGTCCCCTACAAGGACCAGAAGCCGTACCGATGCGGATTTTGCTTCCAGCCTATGTCACCAGTGAGCTGAAAACAGCATTCCAGATAGGCTTTACCATTTTTATTCCGTTTCTGATTATCGACCTGGTCATCGCCAGTGTGCTGATGGCGCTCGGGATGATGATGGTCCCCCCGGCCACGATCGCGCTGCCGTTCAAGTTGATGCTGTTTGTGTTAGTTGACGGTTGGCAGTTGCTTGTCGGCTCGCTGGCACAAAGCTTTTACAGTTAGAGGCGCGAAATGACACCTGAATCGGTCATGATGATGGGCACAGAGGCGATGAAAGTCGCTCTGGCCCTTGCCGCGCCTTTGCTGTTGGTCGCCCTCGTAACTGGTCTTATCATCAGTATTTTGCAGGCGGCAACCCAGATAAACGAAATGACGCTGTCCTTCATTCCCAAAATTGTCGCGGTTTTTATTGCCATCATTGTTGCCGGCCCGTGGATGCTTAACCTGCTGCTCGATTACGTGCGTACGCTGTTCAGCAATATCCCCTACATCATCGGGTAGATGACATTATGCTGCAGGTGACCAGCGTTGAGTGGCTCCACTGGCTGAATCTTTACTTCTGGCCTTTGCTGCGCATCCTGGCGCTCATCTCAACGGCTCCTATTCTCAGCGAGCGCGCGATCCCCAAAAGGGTAAAACTGGGGCTGGGGTTAATGATAACCGTCGTTATTGCTCCGTCGATTCCCCCGGTAGACGTCCCTCTCTTTTCTATCGGCGCGCTATGGCAGGCAATGCAACAAATTCTGATCGGCATCGCCCTGGGCTTCACCATGCAGTTTGCGTTCGCGGCAGTACGTACCGCCGGGGAATTAATTGGTCTGCAAATGGGCCTCTCCTTCGCAACCTTCTTTGATCCCGGCAGCCGTCTGAATATGCCGGTACTGGCGAGACTGATCGACATGCTCGCCATGCTGTTATTCCTGACTTTTAACGGCCATTTGTGGCTTATTTCGCTGTTGGTGGATACATTTCATACCTTGCCAATCGGCGGCAATCCGGTGAACAGCAATGCGTTTCTCGCGCTGGCGCGGGCGGGTAGCCTGATTTTCCTCAACGGACTCATGTTGGCTCTGCCGATTATGACGCTGCTACTCACCCTAAATCTCGCACTCGGTCTGTTGAATCGCATGGCCCCTCAGTTGTCAATTTTCGTCATCGGTTTTCCACTCACCCTCGCGGTGGGTATTTCATTAATAGCGGCCCTGATGCCATTAATTGCGCCATTCTGCGAGCGATTATTCAGCGAAATTTTTAATTTGTTGGCTGATATTGTCAGCGAAATGCCCGGAAAATAATAACCCTTAATTTCTATCCTGTTTTACTAAGGATTGTCCTAAATTTAAAAAGCGACAACATCCACCAGGATATCTCTGTCGCGGATTATTTATTATTGACTCACTCACATAACGCAACATTTACTTTACTTTAAGATGTTTCCTGGCAAATTATACGCAACTTTACGGGATAGTAATTTCGCCTGAAAAACAGCGAAAGCGTCATCTTGGGTCGTTATTATTCCGTTTAGTTGTGATGAAATAATCAGGTAAGGGGAATTATCGTTACGCATTGAGTGAGGATATGCCATGTCAACGATTATTATGGATTTGTGCAGTTACACCCGGCTAGGGTTGACCGGATATCTGGTAAGTCGGGGGGTGAAGAAAAGGGAAATCAATAACATTTCCAACGCTGAAGAGCTCCGTCTCGCCTGTGTCTCTCAACAGCCCGCTGTGGTGTTTATTAATGAGGACTGCTTTATCCACGATCCTGCTAATAGCCAGCAAATAAAGCAAATCATTAATCAGCATCCCGGTACATTATTTATTGTGTTTATGGCAATTGCCAACGTGCATTTTGATGAGTATCTCTTAGTGAGAAAAAATTTATTGATTAGTTCTAAGTCGATTAAACCAGACTCGCTGGATGAACTCCTTGGCGATATTCTGAAAAAGGAAGTAGATTTTGTCATTGATGTGAATCTGCCGACATTATCATTAAGTCGTACCGAGTCCAGCATGTTACGCATGTGGATGGAGGGCCAGGGAACAATACAAATATCCGACCAAATGAATATCAAGGCCAAGACCGTGTCATCCCATAAGGGGAATATAAAACGAAAGATAAAAACGCATAATAAGCAAGTTATCTATCACGTTGTGAGGCTCACAGATAACGTTACCAATGGTATCTTTGTGAATACGCGCTAACACGTTCTGACTGGTGGCAAATCCACCAGTCAGAATCATGCAGCAAAACTCACCTCATTCTACTTTTTCCACAAAGATACCATCCTGATGACCTGACTCATTAAAGAACCAGATACCGAGCGGGTAGTCTTCCAACGAAACCAGGTACATGGTGCCTTCACTAAACTCTTCGATAGCCAGTACCACGCCAGGTCGACGAGGACCGCCGTCCGTTTTGACTGTGACCCGATCATTCACCTTCATAGTTTTCCTCCTGTGGCTTTGTGCCAGTGTAGAACAATTTCCTTTTTCTGGCAGCGCCCGTCCCGTGCGATTGCGGGTTTTATCGACGGTCTATACTTAAGTTACGCGTATCTGATGTTGGGATGCGCTCCCCCGGTATCCTTAACGGTTGAGAGGTAAGAGGATGAAAACCGCGAAAGAGTACAGCGATACGGCCAAACGTGAAGTCACCGTTGATGTGGACGCGCTGCTGAAGGCAATCAACGAAATCTGCGAGAGTGAAATTCATCGCAGTCAGGATGACCCTGAACGCGTTAGCGTCGACGGACGTGATTACCATACGTGGCATGAACTGGCTGACGCGTTCGAACTTGATATCCATGATTTTAGCGTGTCGGAGATCAATCGCTGACTGAGGGCGAAAAAAATCCCGGCCCTTATCGGGTCGGGATCAAGCTTGCTTATGCAAGAAGCACTTGAAAATTCGTTACACCAGGAAATCTGATGTGGAACAAACCTTATCTGCAATTTTTTTGCCTGACAAGTAAATAATTCTCACCAAAATGATAAATATAACTAATGATTGAGAGCTCACCCGGTTACGCGCACCCTGGTGTTCAGGCATCCTGGCAGAGCTTTCTTCGCTCGCCCGGCACCAGCTCATCTTCACGGAATGCTTCCCGTTTGACGCCAAAGCCGTCGTACCAGCGACACTCCACCATTCCGCTGGCATACCCGGTAACGATCATGCGTGGGCCACCCTCTTTGGCGGTGACTTCCTCACTGACAGAAAAGACCATACCTGCCTCCTGTATCAAGAGAAACCATTACACCTTAGACGACAAAGAAGGGTTTTGCGTAATCAACCCTGCGACAATTAGTGCGAAACTCCGCGCACTCTGGCGACGGTTTTCACCAGCAGCACCACTATTGCGCCAATGACAAAACCGAGCACCAGATTCAGCAGAGTCGGAAGCATCAGCGCTATCAATGCACTTTGCTGTTGGGCAAAATGTTCAATCGCATGATGCAACGGTGTTATTCCGTGAACCACAATTCCGCCGCCGACCAAAAACATTGCCAGCGTGCCGACCACGGAAAGTGTTTTCATAAGCCAGGGGGCAACGACCAGCAATCCTTTACCCAGCGACTGGGCCAGCGTACTGCGTTTTTCTGCCAACCAGTATCCGATATCATCGAGCTTAACGATAATCCCGACCAGGCCGTAAACCCCCACCGTCACCACTAACGCGATGCCTGATAATACCAACACCTGATTCAACAAAGGCGCATCCGCTACGATCCCCAGCGTAATCGCGACAATCTCAGCAGATAAAATAAAGTCGGTACGTATCGCCCCTTTGATTTTATCTTTTTCAAAGGAGAGTGGATCCTGCGCAGCTAAAGATGTCAGACGCTGCTGACGCTCCTCCGGAGTTTCTTTGTGCTTACGCGCTTCCAGGGTATGCAGGACTTTTTCCACACCTTCAAAACAGAGGAACGCCCCGCCTACCATTAATAAGGGGGTGATCGCCCAGGGAAGGAAGGCGCTTATCAATAGCGCCAACGGCACAAGGATAACTTTGTTAACAAACGATCCTTTCGCTACGCTCCAGACCACCGGAAGTTCGCGGTTCGCCCGCACGCCCGACACCTGCTGCGCGTTAAGCGACAGATCATCTCCCAGTACGCCCGCGGTTTTTTTCGCGGCCAGTTTTCCCATGACAGAGATATCATCCAGCAAGGTGGCGATATCATCGAGTAAGGTCAATAAGCTACTTCCTGCCAAAATTTTTACCCTCAATATTATTTTTTTGCAGTCATAAGTATGAAGTAAAACACGCAATGCTGAAACTGACCTTTCTGGTCAACAAATTTTTAACATCAGCACGCAATTATAAATCTCGCCAGCAAGATAGTTTTGACGTTTACTATGTTGCACCTTTTTATTTCCACCGTGAGGGATTATGCGTTTCAGGCAATTGCTACCGCTTTTCAGTGCGCTTTTCGCGCTGTACATCATTTGGGGTTCCACGTACTTCGTTATCCGCATTGGCGTTGAAAGCTGGCCGCCGTTGATGATGGCTGGCGTTCGTTTTCTCTGCGCAGGCATGTTATTAACAGCATTCTTACTTATTCGCGGACATAAGCTGCCGCCTCTGCGCGTGCTGCTGAACGCCGCGTTAATTGGTATCCTGCTGCTGGCTGTCGGTAACGGGCTGGTCACCGTCGCAGAACATCAAAACGTGCCTTCCGGTATTGCCGCCGTGGTGGTCGCCACCGTCCCGTTGTTTACGCTGTGCTTTAGCCACTTTTTTGGCATCAAAACGCGCAAACTTGAATGGATGGGGATCGCAATTGGACTCGCGGGGATCATCATGCTGAACAGCGGTGGTAATTTGAGTGGTAATCCATGGGGAGCAATTTTAATTCTGATAGGTTCGATAAGCTGGGCGTTTGGCTCAGTGTATGGCTCACGCATAACGTTACCCGTTGGCATGATGGCCGGAGCCATTGAAATGTTAGCCGCCGGTATTGTGCTGATGTGCGCCTCGCTGCTTTCCGGGGAAAAGTTGACCACTATGCCGACGTTTTCAGGTTTTATGGCGGTCGCCTATCTGGCCGTGTTTGGTTCTATTATTGCCATCAACGCGTATATGTACTTGATTCGCAACGTCAGCCCGGCATTAGCCACCAGTTATGCCTACGTTAATCCGGTTGTCGCCGTACTGTTAGGTACCGGCCTGGGAGGAGAAAGTCTGGCGCCCATCGAATGGCTGGCGCTTGGCGTGATTGTATTTGCGGTGGTACTGGTCACACTCGGTAAATACTTATTTCCCGTTAAAGCGGACGCCGTTGTGACCCCGTCGGAAAAGACGTTACAGTAAATGAATACCGTGGGTGTCGATCTGCGCACTGTCGCCACCGCCGCAGATCCACTCGATGACGCGTTCAGACAACGCGTCATCCCCCAGCTTTTCGCGCCCACGCAGAGCGCACTCCCAGACAATCAGTACACGCCAGCCCAGAGCCTGCAACTGTTCACAATCCCGCGCGTCACGCTGGACATTTTTGCCTATTTTTTCCAGCCAGAACGCTGTTCGTGTGGCGGGGACTTTGAATAGATAGCAGTTATGGTGATGCCAGAAACAGCCGTGGGTAAAAATAACACAACGATAATCATCCACCACGAAATCGGGACGACCGGGTAACGCCGCATCCTGCACGCGAAACGTTACCCCCAGCTCTGTCAGTACGCTGGCAAGACGTTTTTCAATTGCGGTATCGCGGGTTGCTATCGCCCGCATATTTTTACTGCGCGTCGCTTTATCGTGAACGTCTGCCATGCAGTTTCTCTTTCTCGCGAATAGCAACCGCCTGTTTGATTTTTGGCTCCAGCAGTCTGGCAACCGCAGCAAATGACGGGACGACAACCGAATTACCAAACTGACGATAAGCCTGTGTGTCCGACACCGGGATCCTGAACTGATAGCCCTGAGGTGATTCAAATCCCATCAGGCGCGCGCACTCTCTGGGCGTCAGCCTGCGCGGACGGTATCGCTGATTGTGCGGATCATCAAAATCCTTTTCACCCAGCGCCATATCCCAGCCGCGGTCAATCAATATCTCGGCCCCATCTTTATAGTAACGCGCCGATAATGTGCGCGTAACGCATTCGGGATTGCCGGGATACACCATGCCATAGCCGAATCCATTGCCCCGAGCCTGATGCTTTTTCGCATAACGATACAGATATTTCCACAACACCGGCGTGAGCACATATTTTGCATCGACGGTCGGCTCAAGTAGCTCCGCCAGTGTCGTACGCCGCTGAGGATAGCGGGAAACAATATCGCGCAGCGTGAAGTCTGATTTCAGATTCAGATCGCGGCGAAAGCCGACGAGCACAATACGTTCGCGATGCTGAGGCAAAAAATGTTGTCCGTCGATAATTTTCGGATCATCCGGCCCGTTATCGTGTGCATCTGCCACGTCATAACCCAGCTCGTCCAGCGTTTGCATAATGATGCGGAACGTTTTTCCCTGATCGTGACTCTTCAGGTTTTTGACGTTTTCGAGCACAAATATCGCTGGCCGACGCGCATCGATGATGCGCACCACGTCAAAAAAAAGTGTGCCTTGCGTATCGCAGGCGAAGCCATGAGCCCGCCCTAACGCGTTTTTCTTTGATACACCGGCCAGAGAGAATGGCTGACAAGGAAACCCCGCCAGCAGCACGTCATGCTGTGGAACATGCTGGCGGATATGTTCTGCCGCCTGCTGGTCGCTCACCCCATCATGATGACTGAGGGTAATATCGCGAATATCTTCATTAAAATGGTGCTGGTGAGGATCGCAGTAGTAATTCGCTTTGTAGGTGCGCACCGCATGCTTGTTCCATTCACTGGTAAACACGCACTGCCCGCCAATCGTCTCAAAGCCGCGACGAATGCCGCCAATACCGGCAAAAAGATCGATAAAGCGAAAAGCATAATGTGGATGATGCGCAGGCGGCCTCGGCAGCAATTCGTTCAGATGAGCCAACTCACCGTCGCTGAGTCGATGCCACGTTTCATTGGCAACAACTCGCTTGAAGATGGCCGGACTCCAGCGGTTCTCGCCAACACCATTCAGATGAGCAACCAGCGTTTTCACGTCATATATTTCAAGCAACTTAGCCAAAATCACCTGTGCGGCGGCCTCGTTATCATCTGTCATCGGGTTCATGGAACCTGCTACTGAAAAATTATCCTGCATACATTTAACCGGCCGAAATGGATAGCTGACAGGTTAACATAAATTGGCGCGGTTGACGTTGCGACTGTACTGGCGACTACCGTGCTATAAGGGGTTGAATCGCGTTAAGATCCAGCATTTCATATTCTCCTTTTAACTCCGCACTCAGCTTCGCCATGTACGTCAGTAAGAAGTCAGCATTATGTTGCGCCAAATGCCGACCGTGTTCAGTTTGCATCGTCAGCGGCAGCGTCAACAATTTGGTCTGGAAGTGATCGAGTGCGTACTGCTTATCATCAAGACTACGCTGTCGGGCAAACGGATCTTCCGCATCAAACAGCGCCAGGCCTAACGCGCCGGAGACGGCAAATACCCGTGCTAAACCAATTGCACCCAATGCCTCAAGCCGGTCAGCATCCTGCACAATTTTGGCTTCAAGAGTTTCTGGTACGATTTTGGCGCTGAAACTGTGCGCCTCAATAGCATGGCACACGGCAGGTAATCGTTGTTGTGGAAAATCAGAGAAATTGCGCATCAAAACACGACGTGTTTCCTGAGCAGCCAGTACCGACGAGCGATGACGATCGGGATGGTTCTTCGGCAAACTGACGAGATCATGGAAGTAGCACGCCGTCAGCACCACCAGCCAGTCTATGGCCGCATCCGTACTCAGCTTTTGTGCCGTCATCCAGACGCGGCGAAAATGAAAGATGTCATGAGCAGCGTCGTGCCCGGAATGATTTTCACGTAACCATGCTTCAAATTTCGACTGCCAGCACTGTAGTTCCATACTCTCGCTCTTCGCAGAAAGAAAACCACCTTAACAACAATTCTCATGACAGACTACCACCCGCGCCTTTTATCACTATTACATATCATTATATTAATACTCATTACGCTCTCATATATATAGCAACCACTATTCAAGGTAAGCGTAATAATTATAAATGCGTAAACAAAACGAATAATAAGCATCAATGATATACATTTAACCAGATCAAGGATCTTAACTCATAACTACATGATATAAAATACATTTATATAAAAAATATTAATAACAATAACATACAAATTAAATTATAAAAAACCGATATTGAAACACATTGAAATATTTTAAATACATTTGTTACATGTTATATTTAAAATTAAATGAACTTCATGGATAGTATTAAAATGTAGTCTTTCAGATAGCACTACATATTCATTTTAATTATTATATAAAGGGAATACATAATGAAAAGAAAAGTACTGGCACTGCTTCTCCCTGCCTTATTAGCTGCAAGTGCAGCAAATGCGGCTGAAATTTATAATAAGAACGGCAATAAAATTGATTTTTACGGCAAGGTGGTAGGCGAACACATCTGGTCGAATACGGATAGCAGCAACAGTGAAAATGCTGACACCTCCTATGCTCGTTTTGGCGTGAAAGGTGAAACCCAGATCAGCAACGAGTTGACAGGTTTCGGTCAGTTTGAACACAACCTCGACGCCAGCAGTGCGGAAGGATCTCAGGAGCAAAAAACCCGTCTGGCTTTCGCGGGTCTGAAATATGCGGATTACGGCTCATTCGATTACGGTCGTAACTATGGCGTAGCCTACGATGCAGCAGCCTACACCGATATGCTGGTTGAATGGGGTGGCGATTCATGGGCTGCGACGGATAATTTCATGACTGGTCGTACCAACGGCGTGGCGACCTACCGCAACACAGATTTCTTCGGCATGGTTGAGGGTCTTGATTTCGCGCTACAGTACCAGGGCAAGAATCACGATGACGATTACGCTAAAGCAAATGGCGACGGCTACAGCATGTCGGTGGACTACAACGTGGATGGCTTTGGTGTCGTCGCGGTATATGGTAAATCCGACCGTACGGATAAACAATCCACTGATGGCTATGGCAGCAACGCTGAAGTCTGGTCTCTGGCAGCAAAATATGACGCCAACAGCGTTTATGCGGCAGTGATGTATGGCGAAACGCGTAATATGACCAAAACCGGAACCGATCGCGATCACGATTTTGCGAACAAAACACAAAACGTTGAAGCGGTCGTTCAATATCAGTTCGATTTTGGCTTGCGTCCATCCCTGGGTTACGTTTACTCGCAGGGTAAAAACCTGGGAGCCAAAAATGGGTACGACGGTATTAACGCTGACCGCGTGAATTATGTCGAACTCGGCACCTGGTACTACTTCAACAAAAATATGAACGTCTACACCGCATATAAATTTAACCTACTGGATAAAGAAGACGGCGCAATTACCGGCAACGCAGTTGACGATCAGTTTGCCATGGGTATTGTCTACCAGTTCTAATCTCCACAAACTCAAAAGCCCGCTCTGCGGGCTTTTTTCCTAAAGCGGGACAGAAGCTTTGAGGAATACGTTTAACCTCAGGGGAATACAGATTGATACAGGTCCGTAAGGATAATAACTGGACAAGCTCACCAATATCCAGGATTCTTTTCCATTATCTCTTACACCAGTTTTGGTAAAATATTCAGTACATTACCAAACCAACAGAAGATCACGACAATACCAAAAACAATAACGACGGAGGGGATAATTCGACCTCCCCATACAGTAAATATTTGATTAGGGAATTTTTGTCTTGATTTTAAGGCCAGCACGGCCGGAATAATAACAGCCCAGATTGTCGCACATAATCCGGCTCCACCGATCCCATAGATGAAGCCATTAGGGAATAATAAGTAAAGGAATGTTGGTGGCAAAAACGTCAGCATTACTGTTTTAAATCGTCCAAAGTGGGAGTTGTCGAACTTGAACAGGTCAGCAAGAAAATCAAATAACCCTAATGTAACGCCAAAGAAAGAGCTGGCCACGGCCAAATTAGAAAAAACGAGCAAACAGAATTCAATTACACCGCTCTGATTTGTTCCCAAAAAAGAACTCACCAAAGCATCAACATTACCACCAGAAGCAATAATACCTTTAAAACTCTCACGAGGGATGTTGCCCATCGTGCAGTATAGCCAGAACAAATAGATAACCAGTGCCAGAAAAGACCCTAGTACAACACTTTTAATCAATTTATCTTTTTTCTTTCCGTAGCAGATGATCAGACTGGGAATATTGCCATGAAAACCGAAGGATGCCAGACATACTGGAATAGCCATAAATATATAAGGAAAAAACGAACGACTATCTTCGTTTACTTCACTCATACCACTTAAAATTGAGTAATCGACCTGAAAGAAAAGTGATCCAAAAACAATCACGAAAGCAAGAATTTTGATCCCAAGGAATAATGATGTAATACGACTGGCAGCCAATGAACTGAACCATAATACGGCAGCTACAAACAAAGCAGTGCAAACACCTATGACTCTTGGATTAACATGGCTATCCGAATGCATAGATATCGTTTCACTAATAATAGCTCCGTTTGCGGAAATATAGGCATAGGTCAATATGTACAAAACAAAGGCAACTGTCGCACCGCTGATCACATTCAATTTATTGCCAATCAAATCTTTTGTAATGGTGTTAAAACTAGAGCCGACAGGATAATTTAGATTTGCTTCCAAAAGTAGCAACCCTGAATGTAACATTGAAAACCAGGATATAATTAGTATAAATGCGCCCCAAAAAAACCAGGCACCGGCAAGATCAACAGGTAATGCAAACATCCCTCCGCCAATTACGGTGCCGGCAATCACCATAATTCCCCAAAAGGATGAATGCTTTGAACTGGAATTTTCTTCCATACGAGCCTCTTTTCATAAATTGTATTTATTCACTATCATATTATTTCTATAAACGTGAGCCATGAATGGCTATGGAATACAGCCATTCATGGCAAATTATTAACTATCAGATTTCTTTTAATCGGGCTGTAAAGTGACGCAGAACTTTAGGTTCATATGTAAAAGTTAATCCTTTAATATTTGGAGCATTTTCTTTCACATGACTAAAGGCTTCAATAATAAAATCCATATGCGATTGCGTATATGTCGCACGCGGAATGGTTAAACGTAACAGCTCTGCCGGACACGGTAGTTGAATTCCCGTTTTAGGATCCCTACCCAGTAAAAATGAGCCAATCTCTACTGCACGAATACCAGCAACTTTATAAAGCTCGCATGCCAGAGCCTGCGCCGGGAACTGTTCGGCAGGAATATGCGGTAGTAATTTTCCGGCATCAACGAAGGCCGCATGTCCACCGGCTTGCTGACAAGTCACACCAATAGCTTCAAGACCATCAACCAGATACTGAATCTGCGCAATACGATAGGCCAGCCAGTCCTGATTCATGCCATCAGTAAGACCGACTGCCAGACGTTCCATGGCTCCACCTTCCAGACCGCCATAGGTTGGGAAACCTTCCTGCACCACACAAAGCGTCCGGCACTCAGTATAAACATCAAAATAGCTATCATCCTTAATACAGAGCAACCCACCCATCGGCACCATCGCATCTTTCTTCGCCGACATGGCCAACATATCGGCATATTTATAAGTCTCGCGGGTAATCTCCTCAATGCTCCAGTCTTTATAAGCAGCTTCCCTTTGCTGGATGAAATATGCGTTTTCTGCAAATCGGGCAGAGTCCATCACCACAGGAATATCGTATTTCTTCGCCAGTTGATAGGTTGCCTTCAGGTTTGCCAGTGATACCGGCTGCCCCCCCGCAGAGTTGCACGTGATAGTAGCTACGATGTAAGGAACATTATTTGGCCCTACTTCCTCGATACCTTCCTCAAGTTTTTCCAGGTCGAAATCCCCTTTAAAATCACAGCGAATCGCCGTATCAAATGCCTCCTTGATATAAACATTACGAACGGTACAGCCATTAATTTGACTGTGACCCTGGGTTGTATCGAAGAAATAGTTCGAGAACACGACCATTTTACTTCTGTCCAACCCTTTTTCCTGCTCACGTTTACGGATCAGTACAGGGATATAAATCTGCTCAGCACCTCGCCCCTGGTGAGTTGGAATAGTATACTGGTATCCAAAAATATTTTTAACCGCATCAGCAAGCGCATAGTAGCTGCGACTCCCGCTGTATGCTTCATCTCCCTTTAACATTGCTGCTTGCATATTTTGGGTAACTGCGCCAGTACCGCTGTCTGTCAACAAATCGATAAATACATCTTCACTATCAAGTAAGAACGGGTTCATGCCAGAATTAATAATCGCATTTTCACGGTGTTCCCGTGTTGTACGTTTTACGGGTTCAATAACACGAATACGGAATGGCTCTGGTAAATGTTTAAAGTTATTCATGGAATATTTCCTGTATTGCATATCGACAAACCACGCCTGCAGTAACTCATCGGAATGAATTACCGAAGCATTTTTATAAACATTGATGAATAGCCCAAAATATTACCCACACATCTCCATGCCCCTTGGTCTACGCCTATAGTTATGCGCAAAAAAAGGTATAGTGAGATTGTACAGTCAATAAATTACGGATTATTCAGGACATACAAAAAGGACAGAAATTTAACCTGCTTCTGTTCACATTGTATGAATAGGAAAGGATAAAAACTTATGGACGATGATTGACAATCATCGTATCGATGTTGAACCACTTAGATGTCAGATATGTATTAAATAAGCTAATCATTAGATGTCAACTCTTATTAAACATGACGCCATCATTATAGCATGGCGATTTTTTGTCTATTAGCAGTTAAAATTATTGTGATAAAAATCACGATAATTTGGTGCTGCACAACCTATCCAATGTAACGTTCTGATTGAGTTTTTTACGGATATAAAATCAGAGTAATATTCAACAAACCCTTGTTTTTATGCGGCGCAAAACTGCCCCCAGTGCTTGGGGGGGCAAGTCATTAGCTGGTCACTAATTCTCTCCCTGCCTTTTATGATATTCACTTCGATTATGACAATGCCTGATACTTTTGACGGGATTGAAACGTCTTCGTGATTAGCGCTGGGTTATGTCTCGCTGTTCAGTATGCTGATTGGCTTTCTTTTCTGGTACAAGGGGTTAGTCATTGGTGGAATTGCTGCTGTCGGTCAGCTACAGCTCTTACAGCCTTTCTTCAGATGATTCCTGTCAGCCACGCTGTTGCACAAAGCCATCAGCCCACTGACAGGACTGATTACGTTCAATGTTCTTCTTTGTGTAATGGGCTCACGTAGATTTTCCCTGTGAGTTCAACCAATGGACGTAACACACTTACTGAACCGCTCTGCGGGTGATTGATAGCCTGGCGTTTTTCGCGGCTTTTCGTTGAGCTGTCTGTTCGGAGGTTCAAATCCTCTCTTGCCGACCAGGAATCCACTAAGAACAGTCGATGATGAAAAACCGGGTGTCTGCTGACATCCGCAGACACCCGTAATCACACAGCAGTGCATATTGGATACGCTATATCCGTAGCGAGTGGGTAGATTTATAGCCATTACAAAGACGGTTGTCATTATATCTTTGTGATTGATATCTAATATTTTTAACTAAAATACTACCAACCGCATGAGTGGTTAAATAACCACCAAATAAGCATAATTATCTTTTCACATTGATGTGTTTCTATCTACATAATCGGACAATCATCAAACTCGGTGTTCCTGCATCATTAATGGTGTACGTGATGACTGCGAATACAGGGTGTGAAGAATTGTAGCCATCATCGTCTTTAGCAGCGTCTCCCTTCTTCCGCTCTCCAGATTAATCAGGTGGGGTTGAGGATGAGTTCGGTATCGCTTCCCTAAAAGGTGAACGCGATGCGCGCATGAAATAAGTCGCCGCTGGCTAGCGGATAAACTGCTGATCGAGGGAGATCCGTATTTCAACATAATCACAGGCAGGTGCAGGGAAGCCCATGGTTAAAGTCCTCCATTTGGATTGAACAACTGAAAGGTACGGTTCTCGCCTTTCTGCGTGGAGACATCACGGTATGTTGTCACATAACATTCTATCCATTCGTTGGCCTGCTTCATCGTCCAGTGCAAGTTAACCTTACTCAATTCAGGGGAAAACCGCTGTGTGGTAGTCTTCGGGCCATTCGGTTCTCGCTGTGTCGAAGCATGCCGGGCTATTTCAATATCGCGAGTACAAGGGGATGGGCTTAACTTCCTTTGGGACTGATTTCAGCCTTTCTTTTTAGTGTTATTTGTGGGAATTACTGTCCGTAACTTCCTTAAATAATCATAAAAATTGAGTATCATGCAAACATTGGGACATCTTATCACATCCCCATTTTTTTCATTTCGCATATCTGACTTTATCAAACATTCCCATAATCAAAAAAATCATTAAAGAGGCTGAATGTCTCACACATATAGAAAGAATATAATGCCCATTTATTCGCACGAAGGATAGTGATATGGTAACACCGTATTCTAATATGTTCATAAGAACCGCTTTAACATCACACAAAAATTTATGGAGGTCGCCCGCATTAATCTAAAAATAGAATCGATAAAATACAAATGAAGTCACGAATGCAGCAACGCCATCATAAGTAATATGTCAGGAGGTTATATATATGGATGTTAATTTATCGGCTACAGTAACAACGCCATTGCTTCTCCCTTCAAATCAGCCACGTGGCGAAAAACCTGTAGCTGAGATCGTGAATTTTCAAGCACACGGAGGAAAGCCCCGGTGCCTAATGTGTATCGGAACATCAATGGTATGTACGGGGGTTTTGGGTGCCGTAGCATCAGGACTGGTGGCAAGCGTCAGCAGCGGTTCTATCTTTAGTACTTCAGTGGCAGTAACTGCAGCCTCAATGGGGCTGGGTGTCATTGGCATGATGGCTATTGGTGCCGGACTCTTTCTTCATTCAGATTCGGTCAGAACTCGTCCAGCTTATCCATTAGAACAAGTAATGTTGATGCACCGTGAAGCAATTCATGGTGCAACAATATGATTATTTACCTGACTGCAATTACCTAATACTCTCTCATAAGCGGGAAAGGGAACGCGGAGAATAGTTCGCACAGAGACTACGGGAACATAAAAATTTACCAATGCCCCCAAAATACATGGACGCACGCGGTGCAGAATATATTTTGGTTTAGACAGGATATGTAAATTTCGAGCAACTTTCGTGGGGCTCCATGATAACAATGAAAAACGCCATGAAAAGCAAAGACATAAAAAGAGAGGGAATACGATTCCTGTTTTACCCAAAATTATTTTTCTTCTTTATTTAAAAAAATAATAAGCAAGCAGTATAAAAAGCACACCAACAAAGATGTATTTTCAGACTTTAAAATCATATAGTTAGCCGAAATACCGGACATATTCCGACCAGTTTTAGACCGTTTTTCTTCCAAAATCAAACGCGCTGAAACCAGTCAACATGAGAAAGACCAAATTTTTTGTATGGCATTTATAACTTTTCAAGAACCTGTTGACAAAATATTCTAAATGCAATTCCTTTTATTTTTCCAGTTCGGATTTAGTATGATAGTCGTCTCAGTTACTGCATTTTAGCATATTACTATGCATCTATTATTAAAATAAATATTTAAATCATAAAGATAAACTTACCAATAAACCGCACATTGATTACAAAAATATTAAAAAACAAAACCCATTAAAACAAAAAAAACAATTAAAAAATAAAAACTCAAAAACACACAACAAGACACATGATTTAAACTGTGTTATGTTCATGACACATGGAAAATTAGCTACCAATAAGGAAATAAAATGTTTAACATAGGGAACTCTATTCCAGTAAGCGCCAATACTTCTATCCCTACAAATGGAACTAACCGGGTCGAAGCTATAATGAGTAGCAATAGAAAATTATCAGTTCTTCCAGAAAAAGAAGGCTTGTTAGTTTTTTTAGGAAAGCAAAGTGTAAAAGAACATAAGCTTCATATTCTTGGGCAAAACATCCCTCGAGTTTTCTCTGGTAAACCTCTGTATGATTTATTATTTCTCACACCAGATGTTAAACAGGAATTTGATAATTCAAAACAAGAAATTATAACGGGTAATACAGACAGACAGAATCTTCAAAGTAACGATCTTGATATGGCTACTGGAGTTGCTGTTGGTCTAGCAGCAAGAGAAACCATCACACTGCTGCCAGAAGATGTAGCCATAGAAAAGTACCGGAAAATTTATGTACTGGGAGAAAGTGACGCAGGTCTTCCTGTGCTTAAATGTGGAGACGAATTACTTTTACCAAAGGATATTGTAGACAGACTTCAACAGCATAATCTATTGTCTCTTCATGATATTCGATTTACCTCCTGCAGTTCAGCCAACTTATACGAAATTAAGAACTTTACCTCAGAGGAGCTTAATTCGTCCAGTGAGTCTAAAAGGGGGTGGCTGGCTAAATTATTATTTGGCGATAAGGCATCACTAATTACGCATGTAAGCAAAGAGCTTGAAAAACGTGAATTAAATGCAAAGATAACTGGATATCACGGAACTGGTGTTTTCTATGTTCCTGAGATTGGCCGACCAACGACGCATTTAAGATCAACAACTGTACCAGCAACGCCTGAACAGACAGTACGTCGAAGTGATTATAAAGCAACCATATTCACAAATCCAAAATCAGAAATCGATTAAGCACTAACTGCCAATCTTACCGATGTTTTAAACTATTATATAATTTCTAAATAGAATTGGTTAAGGGACACAGCGTTGTGTCCCTTAAGAAAAATTGGATTCGTGCCAGTGCCCTTATCTAAAGCGCATTGACGTAATCATTCGATTGATTTGCTACATGCTTGACCAGAAGGGCGCCTCATCTACCGACCAAAGCTTTCCGGAACGAGTTTTGACTGTAGTGGCTTACTGAATTTGGCCACGCTAACAATGGATTTCGATATTTACAATTTCTGTAGCAGCTAAAAAACTAAATATTCGAAAAGTAGGTTTAACGAGCTGTGGGGAAACAGCAAGAGAAGCCGCAGGAAAAAACCAGATAGAAAACTGCCGTGTACTTTTCATGATCTCAAAGTCAAAGGAATATCGGATTACCAAGGCTCGAGTAAGGACAAATAACTATTCTCAGGTCACAAAACTGAAATCCAGGTTGTGGTTTATGACAGAAAGTGAAAATTTCTCCCACACTGACTCTTCCAGTATTGGACAAATCAGAAGATGATGATGATGGCGAGTTTTATACCTAGTGAATATACCAACACTATACCAAGTGTGACGTGAGTCGTTGAAAGGAATTGAGCTAAGTGTTTGAATAGTGGCGGAGAGAGGGGGATTTGAACCCCCGGTAGAGTTGCCCCTACTCCGGTTTTCGAGACCGGTCCATTCAGCCGCTCTGGCATCTCTCCGTTTTGGCGGTTGCCATGATGCCAGGTAATTTGGCATTTTAACAGTCCCAGTTCCGTCAATTTCGTTCAAGTGACGAGTTTGCGAGCAAAACGATGATTAAGTGGCCCTGGAAAGAACAAGAAACAACCCGGAGTGACGATTGGCCGTGGGACGACGCCCTGGCTATTCCCGTTTTGGTGAATCTCACCGAGCAAGAACAAGCCAGACTTATTGCCCTGGCCGAACGTTTTTTACAACAAAAAAGATTAGTCGCTCTTCAGGGGTTTGAGCTAGACCCGCTAAAAAGCGCGCGCATTGCTCTGCTATTCTGTTTACCTGTTCTGGAGTTGGGGATTGAGTGGCTCGACGGGTTTCATGAAGTTCTCATCTACCCTGCCCCATTTGTGGTAGACGATGAATGGGAAGACGATATTGGGCTGGTGCATAATCAACGCGTGGTACAGTCTGGCCAGAGTTGGCAACAAGGCCCGATAATCCTCAACTGGCTTGATATTCAGGATTCCTTTGATGCCTCCGGCTTTAATCTGATCATCCATGAAGTGGCGCATAAGATTGATATGCGTAATGGCGATCGTGCCAGTGGTATTCCGGCGATTCCCCTGCGCGATATCGCGGGTTGGGAACACGACCTGCATGCTGCAATGAACAATATTCAGGATGAGATTGATCTGGTTGGAGAAACTGCGTGCAGTATAGATGCTTACGCAGCAACCGATCCTGCTGAATGCTTTGCCGTGCTATCCGAGTATTTTTTCAGTGCTCCTGAATTATTTGCTCCGCGTTTTCCTGCTTTATGGCAGCGTTTTATCCAGTTTTATCGCCAGAACCCCATGGAGCGGTTACGCGATACCCGGGGAAACGACGATTATCGCGCACCAAACACGCATTAACACTGAATTTGAAGATTAATTAACCAATTGAAATGACGTGCTAATTTTACTGTTGACACCTCATGGTGAGGTCAGTAATATGCGCCTCGTTCACACGATTCCTCTGTAGTTCAGTCGGTAGAACGGCGGACTGTTAATCCGTATGTCACTGGTTCGAGTCCAGTCAGAGGAGCCAAATTTAAGGAGCCTGCTTAAGGAAACTTAAGCAGGCTTTTTGCTTTTGACGTCTGTACAACCTGCCATAACGCCCCATTCCATGCCGCATCACATCGTTGATTAAAGTTCTGTAAATGTAAATCATTTAAACTTTGCAATTCTTGTAAGTGCTAGTGATTATCATTTATTGTACGCGAGCTAAAAGAACGAGCCCCGACTCGTTTCACTGTATGTTCCAATTACTCTGGGATAAAAACGATGAATGCTTTGCCTCGCACCGGATTGCGCCGTATCACACTTGCCTCTGCCCTGGTCTTCTCTGTCAGCCTGCCGGCTTTCGCCCAGGAAACATTAACGCTTTACACCACCCGTGAACCGGGCCTGATCCAGCCTTTACTTGATAGCTGGACTAAAACCAGCGGTATCAAAGTCAGTACGGTCTATATCAAGGACGGTATGCTTGAGCGTGTTAAGGCTGAAGGCAAAAACTCCCCTGCCGATCTGCTGATGACCGTCGATGCCGGTAATCTCATCGATTTAGTTGAAGCCGGCGTCACCCAGCCGGTAGAGTCAGAAGCGCTGAAAGCCGCTATTCCGACGAATCTGCGCGGCGCGGATAATCAGTGGTTTGCGCTTTCTATGCGCGCCCGCGTACTGTATGCCGAGAAGTCGCTGCCAATCGATAACTGGCATTACGAACAGCTCGCCAGCCCTGAATACAAAGGAAAAGTTTGTATTCGCTCCGGTCAGCACCCGTACAATACTGCACTGATCGCCGCGATGATTGCCCATCATGGTGAAGCTAAAACCGAAGAATGGCTGCGCGGCGTAAAGGCTAACCTGGCGCGTAAAGCCACCGGCGGCGATCGCGATGTTGCCCGCGATATCCTCGGTGGAATTTGTGATATTGGTCTGGCTAACTCCTATTACGTCGGCCATATGAAAAACGCCAAAGAAGGCAGCGATGCTCGTCAGTGGGGCGATGCCATTAAAGTCGTTAAACCAACCTTTGAAAATGGCGGTACGCACGTCAACATTAGCGGCGCTGCCGTTGCCCGCTATGCGCCGAATAAAGCCGATGCCGTTAAGCTGATGGAATATCTGGTGTCCGCGCCAGCCCAGCAGCAGTATGCGAAAGCGAACTTCGAATATCCGGTACTGAAAGGCGTAACGCTTGACCCGGTCATTAGCGCCACAATCGGTGAAATCGACGTCGATAAAACGCCGCTCACTGAAATCGTGAAATATCGTAAACAAGCTAGTCTGCTGGTAGATAAAGTTGGATTCGATCAATAAACCGCTGCAGGTTCCGACGTTACGCGGCCTGGTTTCCGGGCCGCAGTCATTATTAACGCCGTTGCATCTTGGCGCGTTGTGCGTCGCGCTTGGCGTCCTGACCCCTATCGTTGCGCTGATCTGGCAGGCCACCCAGGCTGATTTATCCCACTGGGATAATCTTATGACATATGTACTGCCTTCAGCGCTAAAAAACACCGTGCTGTTGCTAGCGGGTGTTGCGATAATGGTTGGCGTCATTGGCGTAGGCAGCGCATGGGCGGTAACGGCATGGGATTTTCCTGGACGAAAAATTCTCAGTTGGGCGCTGCTGTTGCCGCTGGCAATGCCGACCTACATCGTTGCCTTTGCATGGCTCGATCTGCTGCATCCGATTGGCCCTCTGCAAACCTTTATCCGTTTCTTACTGGGCTTTGACAGCCCACGACAGTTCCGCCTGCCCGATTTACGTTCCCTTTCCGGCGCAATAATCTTGCTCGGATTAGTACTTTATCCTTACGTGTACCTGACAACCCGCGCCATGTTTATCAGCCAGCCGGCCCATCTGTTGGAAGCAGCGCGTACGCTGGGATGCAGCGCGACCGGGACCTTTTTTCGTGTTGCTCTCCCCATGGCACGCCCGGCACTGGCCGTCGGGATCAGTCTGGCGCTGCTGGAGACGCTTAACGATATTGGCGCGTCGGAATTTCTCGGGGTACAGACGTTAACCGTTACCGTATACACCACATGGATCTCTCGCTCTGATTTATCTGCCGCAGCGCAAATCGCCTGCATGATGCTGATGTTTATATTCTTTATTCTGACGCTGGAATTTTATGGCCGCAGAAAACAGGGATTCAGCAGCCGTAGCCTGCGGGAAATTCAACCCACTCGCGTGCAAGGCTGGCGTGGCTGGCTGCTCGGTGCCGTTATTTCGCTGCCGGTTGTGCTGGGCTTTCTGGCCCCGGTGCTGTTTTTAATCTGGGAAAGCGCCAAACGTATAGGTGACGAGAGCCCTATATCCTCCTCGTTACTGTCAGCATTACAAAATACGTTATCACTGGCCGCGGGAACCACGTTGGTGGTGGTTTGCGTCAGTATGTTGGTGGCCTGGAGCGCGCGGCATAGCGCCGCAGACAACGCGATGCCAGGATTTCGCCGTGGTGTAATGCGTCTGGCTTCTTTAGGCTACGCGGTGCCCGGTACTATTCTGGCGATTGGCTTTTTAACCCCCGCCATGTCAGTTGACCGTTGGCTGGCAGATTTACTGGATGTTCGTGGCCTGCCACTGATGTCTGCCGGGATCCTGCTGGTAATATGTTGTGCCATGCGTTTCCAGGCGATTGCTATCGGCGCACTGGATTCCGGCCTGGGCCGCATTCCGCCTTCGCTGGAACAGGCTTCTCGTCTGTTGGGGGAGAATGGTGCGGGCACATTTGCACGGGTTCATTTCCCATTGCTGCGCCCGGCGTTAGTGAGCAGCGCCCTGCTGGTTTTTGCCGATGCCATGAAAGAATTGCCAACAACGTTGCTTTTGCGCCCGGTAAATTTTGAAACGCTGGCAACGTTGCTGTATGCGGAAGCCGCCCGAGGAACCTATGAAGAAGGTGCTATCGCCGCGCTAATGATTGTTTTAGCGGGTACGCTACCGGTTATTTTGTTGGTGCGTCACCAGATGACTCGCCGTGGTTAAGAGAGTAACAATGTCAGAAATTTCATTACGACTCCAGGATGTGCACGTTGCCTACGGCAATAGCCAGCAATCGGTGCTGAGCGGGTTTTCAATGTCGGTACGTAAAGGAGAGATCGCCTGTCTACTGGGAGCTTCAGGCTGCGGAAAAACCACGGTGTTACGCGCAGTTGCCGGATTTGAACGACTACGAAGCGGAGAGATCTATGTGTCGCAGCGCTGCGTTGCCGGTTCCGGTGTTCATCTGCCTCCAGAAAAACGACATGTCGGCATGGTCTTTCAGGAATATGCGTTATTTCCTCACCTGACCGCGCAACAAAACGTGGCCTTTGGGTTACGACGTATGCCGCGTGAGCAGCAACAGGTCCGGGTGACGGAGCTGTTAAAAATGGTGGAGTTGCACAGTCATGCCAGCCGTTATCCGCATGAATTGTCCGGCGGTCAACAGCAGCGTATCGCTCTTGCGCGCGCGCTGGCGCCGCATCCGGACATCCTGCTGCTTGATGAGCCTTTCTCCAGCCTTGATAAGCGCACACGTGAGCGTCTTGGCAACGAGGTGCGGGATATTTTGCGCGCCGCCGGGCAAACGGCACTTCTCGTTACACACAGCGAACACGAGGCGCAACTGATGGCAGACCATATCGGCGTGGTAAAAATGGGACAGTATCAAATTAAAAAAGCGACCCATTCAGTCTAAAGGTAACAGGGTCGCCTTAAAATTAGTAATGGGTCTGAACCAGACTGATATTCACCGGCATGCCGGAGCGTCTTTCAAGTGCCTGGTTTGCTCGACTCACGTCCACGTCATCCCCGTTGATGAAGGTGCGCAACGCGGGGGTGACTGGCAAGGGAACCTTTCTGTCTGACTCGTATTCCGACCGGTTTCGTGACAGTGGTTCATGCACTTCCACCCAGCGACGTCCGTCCGGCTCTACGCTGTATTTCACCGGTCGGTCTATCAGTTGCACACGCGTCCCTACCGGTACTGTATCAAACAGATATTTAATGTCGTCATTACGCAAACGAATACACCCCTGGCTTACCCGCAGACCAATACCGAAATTCGCATTTGTGCCATGAATGGCATAAAGCCTGCCAATATAAATCGCATACAGTCCCATCGGGTTATCTGGCCCGGCAGGAACAAACGCCGGCAGGCTTTCCCCACGTGCTGCGTATTCGCGCCGGGTATTCGGCGTAGGCGTCCAGCTTGGTGCTTCCTGCTTACGTTCTACTGCCGTCACCCAGTTACGCGGGGTTTCTCTGCCCGCCTGGCCAATGCCAATGGGTAAAACCTCAACCGTATTGCTGCCAGCGGGATAATAGTAAAGACGCATTTCTGCGACGTTGATTACGATCCCCTCGCGTACGGTATCCGGTAATATCAGTTGCTGTGGCACAATCAGCGTTGAGCCAGACTTAGGCAGAAAAACATCCACGCCGGGATTGGCCTCCAGCATATTGCTCAACCCCTGCCCATACTGCGCGGCAAAAGCTTCCAACGGTTGAGTATTTCCTGAAGGTACCGTAATGATCAAAGGGCTCCCCACCAGGCGGCTGCCTTCAGGCGGTAACGGATAACTCACCGCCTGCGCGCTCTGACTCACGAGCAGCATAAGGAGTGAACAAAGCAGTTTTACACGACGCATCTTTTTCCTTTCCTTCGCCGCAGCAGATATCCGTTTATTATAGCTTTTATTATCTGTTTTAGTGGGTTACGGCTAAAATCCGCATAAAAAAACCCGCCATAAGGCGGGGTCAGGAACTCACGTCACTATGCTTCCTTACCATCCGGCAGCACAATGTTGCTGGCGGCAAGCTGCCCCATGTTGTTGTACATTGCACAGGCGGCTTCAACAATCGGCATCGCCAGCGCGGCCCCGCTGCCTTCGCCCAAACGCATCCCCATATTGAGATACGGCTCCAGTCCAAGATGCGTCAGCGCGGTGCGGGCCCCCTTCTCGGCGGAGAAATGTGACGGGATCAGGTAAGGTTTAATCTGCGGCGCAATCTGGCAGGCCGCGAGCGCGGCGGAATAAGAGAGAAAACCGTCCAGCACGACCGGCAGGCCGCAGGAGGCCGCCCCCAACATCACACCCGCCATGCCGACAAGATCAAATCCGCCTACCTTAGCCAGCACATCGATACCGTCATTGCGATCCGGTTGATTGACGGCAATTGCTCGCCGCACGACATCGACTTTATTGCCTACTCGTGAAAGCGGCAGGTTAGCGCCGATACCCACCACATCCTCGGCATCGCTGCCGGTCAGAACACTAACGATTGCCGCCGCTGGTGTCGTATTTGCCATACCAAGTTCACCGACGCCAAACAGCGTTACGCCGTCTTTGGCCAGCTCATGGGTATAGCGGATAACCTCCAGCAGCAGCTCCTCGGCCTGCGAACGACTCATTGCCGGGCCTTGTGCAATATTGCCGCAGCCGCGCGCCACACGCATATTCACCACGCCAGGGATAAGCTCAGCGTCGATGCCGACATCAATCACATGTACCTTTGCCCCCGCCTGAGCGGCCAGCACACAAACGCCTGTCGTGCCACGCGTCATATTAGCAGCCTGAATAGCCGTGACGATTTTCGGCGAAACGGCAACCCCTTCATCCCATACGCCGTGATCGGCGCACATCACCAGCATCGCTTTGCCATTCACATGCGGTACACCCTTCAGACCCGGCATTCCGGCCAGTTGCACGGCGAGCGACTCGAGCCGACCAAGACTTCCCGGCGGTTTAAGCAAGCCATCGACATGCTGCTGTGCCCGCAGCATCGCAGCATTATCAGGTGAAGGGATTGCGTGGAGTAAAGAGGTTAAAGTCTGCATAAGGGTTCCAGTATGTTGGCTGACTCAGAGCAGAGCCAGCAGGAAAATCAACTCGCCAAGTTCAATGGCTGCGCCCAGCGTATCGCCGGTCTGCCCACCCAACGTGCGTTTTAATAACTGCCCAAGAATAAAAATCGCCACTATCGTGATAACCAGCGCCGCCACGCCGCGCATGCCAGGAAGAAGCACGGCAGCCAGGATCGCCGCAAATCCCAACGTGACGCAGGTTTGACGCCCGGTGACTTTACCGATAAAGACGTTGCCCAGCCCTTCTTCGCGGGCGTAGCGATGTCGATACATCAGCAAAACAGCCGTACCCCGCCCGGCGACACAAGCGGCAGCAAGCGCCGCCAGCATCGGCGTGCCCCGCAACGCCAGTTCGCTCACCACCAGCACTTTCGCCAGCAACACGAAAATTAACGCCAGTCCACCGTGGGTTCCCAGGCGGCTGTCACGCATGATTTCCAGCATCCGCTCGCGTCGACGGGCCGAAAAAATACCGTCACAGGTATCGGCCAGACCATCGAGATGAAACCCCCCGGTCAATAACGCCAGCGTGAGGACTGCAAACAGGGCCGCAAGTGGGATACCGCACCAGGGCTGCAGTGCCATAAAGACCAACCCCGTCAGCCCGCCCAGCACCACGCCAATTAGCGGGAACATCACAATGCCACGTGAATAGTGCTCGAAATCCAGTCCTTGCGACCAGCGAGCAGGAACGGGCAAGCGACTGATAAAAGAGAGCATTGCCCAGAACAACTTACTCATTTAATTTTGACTCCAATTCCTGATACCACCAGCCAGACCTCATCAGCTGCCACCGCCAGTCGCTGGTTCACGCGTCCTGCAATATCGCGAAAATGCCGTGCCAGACGGTTCTCCGGAACAATCCCCATTCCAACTTCGTTAGTGACCAGCACCACCTTTGCCGGGCAGCGCTGACAGGCCGCAATCAGCGCGCGGATCTCATCCTCGATAGATTGCTCCATCGCCGCGTAATCCCAGCTATCCGGGTCGCTGTCACCGCCCAGCGCAAACAGCAGGTTGGTCACCATCGTGGTGATGCACTCCAGCAGAATGGCTTCTTGTGGATCGTTTGCTGCCGTTATCAGTTCATCGAGCTGTTGCCAGCGTTCGGCTGTACGCCAGTGCGCAGGGCGTCCGTCGCGATGATGCTGAATTCGCGCAGCCATCTCCTCATCAAAAATCTGCGAAGTCGCGATATACAAAACGTTGGGAGAATCTGCGATCAGCGCTTCCGCATGCCGACTCTTGCCGCTTCGCGCGCCGCCAGTCACCAGAATCATCATACTGGCTCCCGGTGTTGCTGCATGATGGTATAAATTTTTTCAATATCGATGTGTTGCCGCATCGCATCCGCCAGCAGATCAAACTGCTGCGATTTATATTGCGCGTATTGGAAGGTGGAATCCAGCGGCGCTAACCCTTTACGTTCTCGCAGGCCGTTAATCAGTGCGCGGGTAAATTCATCGCTATCGAACAGACCGTGAAGATAGGTGCCGAACGCCAGACCATCCGCAGTGACCGCGCCATCAGCCACGTTGCCGCCGTCTTTACGCAGCGTCATCACCGACCGGCATTCTTCGGTTAAAGCCGTTTCACCCATATGAATTTCATAACCACGAACAGATAATCCCGCGGTACCCGCCAGCCAGTCCGGCAGCGAGGAGGACATTTGTCCCTCAACCAGAGTCGTGGTTTTGTGCTGGGCAAAATACGTTACAGTATTGAGCAAGCCCAGGCCCGGCAACCTACCGAGTCCTGACTCTACTTCATCAATAATGGTATCGCCGAGCATTTGATAGCCACCGCAAATCCCCACCACGGGTACGTTATTACGATGTAATTGCACCACACCATGCGCCATTCCGCTCTCACGCAGCCACACCAGATCGCCCAGGGTGTTTTTGCTGCCGGGCAGAATCACCAGATCGGCCCCCGCCAACTCTTCAGGTTGGCGAACATAGCGCACGCGCACATCCGGCTGTGCGGCAAGCGCATTGAAATCAGTAAAGTTAGAAATGTGTGGTATCTGAACAACGGCGATGTCGATGTCGCGTTTGTCTGTGCGTAAATATTTGCCCTTTTGCAGCGCAACGCCATCTTCATCTTCCAGGTCAACGTCCAGCCAGGGCATGACGCCCAGGACCGGAACGCCGGTCAGCGCTTCAATTTGCTCAATCCCGGAATACAGCAACGCCACATCACCGCGAAACTTATTGATGATCACCCCTTTTATCCTGGCGCGTTCATGGTCGTGCAGTAGCGCCAGCGTGCCGTAAATGGAGGCAAATACTCCGCCGCGGTCGATATCCGCCACCAAAATGACAGGGCACTGCGCCATTTCAGCCATCCCCATATTGACAATATCGCGATCGCGCAGGTTAATCTCAGCCGGGCTTCCCGCCCCTTCGAGTACCAGCACATCGAACTCCTGCGCCAGACTGTTATAAACAGACAGGATTTGATCCCGCAGTTTTGGTTTGTACTCGTGGTAGCTCACCGCATCCATATCGGTTGCCACTTTACCCATCAGCACAACCTGCGCTTTACGATCGCTGGTCGGCTTAAGCAGTACCGGGTTCATACGCACATCTGGCGTAATACCGGCGGCCTCAGCCTGAAAAATTTGCGCGCGGCCCATCTCTTTGCCCTCTGGTGTAATGCCAGAGTTCAGCGCCATGTTCTGCGATTTGAACGGTGCGGTACGCAGTCCATCCTGATAAAAAATTCGACACAGACCGGCGACCAACACGCTTTTACCCACATCAGATGCCGTTCCCTGCAACATTATTGCCTGCGTCATGACGCCTCCTTCAGTGCGTTCTCTCGCATACAGCTAAAAAATTCAGCCTCTGTTTTACACAGCGGTAAGCCTAGCTCGGTATGCAGCTTCACCAGCCAGGGCTGAGTTAATCCCGCTTGTTCAATAAGATCCGTCCGGGCAAATACATCACCCGGCGAGCCGTGTGTTAGCACTTCGCCCCGGCGTAAAACGTACACTACATCGCTGACTTCATAGATAAGATCGATATCATGGCTGGAGATAACCACGTGGTTTCCTTGCGCTACGATGCGTTTGATTATCTCAATCATCTGCGTGCGGCCTGATGGGTCAAGGCCCGCAGTAGGTTCATCCAGTAGCAAATACTGCGCCTGCAACACCAACGCCCCGGCAATCGCCACACGTTTTTTTTGCCCGTGGCTTAAACACTGAATAGGCTGATGGCGAAAATGCTGGGCATCAACCAGCGTGAGCGCATCATCCACCCGGCGGGAGATTTCAGCCTCATCCACGCCAAGGTTACGCAGACTGAAGGCAATGTCGCTGTCGATATCGGTATAAAAAATTTGCTGGTCGGGATCCTGAAATACGGTTGCCACTTGCTGACGCAGCGCCAGCAGGCCGCGCTTGCTGTAATCCAGCGGTTTGCCTTGCCACATCACCGCGCCTTCCTGCGGGCGCAGTAAGCCACTCAGGTTCATAAACAGCGTGGATTTCCCGCAGCCATTCGCCCCTACCAGCCCGGTGACGGCATGCGTTGAAAAGTCCAGCGTTAGCCCTTTGAGGATCGGGTCATCCTGATAGCGAAACCAAAGCGCTGAGGTGGCAAGCATACTTTTCCTTACAGGTGAAAATCACCCTGATACAGTTTGATATCCAGTGTGGTGGTCATTTGCTGGTAGCGGATCAACACGCGGGTAAACAGCAATCCCACCAGCATCGCCAGCGAGCGATAGCCCAACGGCAAGCTACGATAACCAAAACGTAGCGTTTGTGCGCGATGAATAGCCAGCGCCTCGTCTAACAGGATAAAAATAAAGCGCCAGGTTAGCAGGATCTGCTCAGTGAGCAGGCGAGGAACGTGCGCGCGTTTGAGTAATATAATCAATTGCGGAAACGGCAGATTCAGTACCAGCCAGAACGTTGCCGCCAGCGCTGCCAGGCTGCGCCAGAAGGTTTCATTGGCGGTGACAAGCCCTGGCGCGCTAACGCCTAACCAATAGCTTCCAACGGGGATGCTGGCCAGCAGCGTCTGCGGATCGCGGCTAACACTAAACAGAATGGTCACAACGCCGACCGTCAGAAAACCAAATGGTAATGCCATCCAGCGACACCAGCGCCAGAAGGAAATACGCAGTAGCCAACAGCTCAACGCGGCAATCAGTAACAGTTCAATACCCTGCCCCAACGGGGGCAGAGTAAACGCCAGAATCATCATCATCAGCCAGAGCAGAAATTTCCGCACGGGTGAGACATGAAACCAGCGGCTTTGATAGCTAAGCCTGTCAAGCCCGGTCATCACGGCGTTGCCTGCCCTTGGTGTAACCCAGAATGTAGAAAATCACGGCGGCGCCCAGCGATCCCTGGAGCGTAAACAGCAGGCTTTCAATCTCACCGCTTGCCGGTTCATACAACGGCTGGAACCATGGCTCATAATGTGGGGCAATTGCCTGAATCTGACTCTCCGCCTCACCGTCTGAACCACCGAACTCTCCACCATGGTTGATAAAGAATGGCAGGATCACCAGCGCCACTACCATCCCTAACAAAATCAGCGTCTTTTTCATCGTTAATGTCCTTGAGCGGTAATCAACTGCCGTTTGGTTAACTGGTCATAAATCATTACGGTGAGCAGACCTTCCGCAATCGCAATTGGGATCTGCGTCAGGCAGAAAATCCCCATGAACTTGATGATTGAACCCGTAGCACCGGCGGATGTGTCCGGGAACGCCACGCCCAGTTGCACCGAGGTCACGAAATAGGTGACGAGATCCGCTAGCATCGCGCACAGGAAGACGCAAACATCACGACGCAACCCCGCACGGCAGGCCATTTTCCACACCATGTAACCCACCACCGGGCCAATCACCGCCATTGACATGCCGTTAGCGCCAAGCGTTGTCAAACCACCGTGCGCCAGCAACAATGCCTGGAACAGCAGGACGATTGCCCCAAGAATTGCCACCACGCCCGGCCCAAACAGGATAACCGCCAGGCCTACCCCGGTAGGGTGCGAGCAACTTCCGGTAACGGAAGGAATTTTCAGCGCCGACAGCACAAAAATAAACGCACCGCAAAGAGCCAGTAACACTTTCTGGTGACTATCTTCCTGTACGATTTGGCGCAGCCGTACCAGCCCGTACCACAGGCAGGGCAAAAACAGCAGCCACCAGGCCAGCGCCCACATCGGCGGCAAGAAACCTTCCATTATGTGCATAGCGAACGCTTGTTCAGGAACAACCATCAGTAATAGCGCCGCAGCCAACCCGCTGAAAGACAGCTGTTTTAGCTGTTGTTCAAGCTTCATTGTGCATACTCCCACTGTTTATTGACCAGAATGGTCGAGAAATAAGGCAGCGGCTGATCGTCGCTCACCTCATCGAGATAACGCCAGCACTGTTCACCCGGCAGCGTGGCTTCAGACATCATCAATGCACAGTCCAATACCCCCTCTTGTTGCAGCAGCGCCTTGATGCGCGCAAAGCGACCGTATACTTTCATTAGCACCAGACAGTCATGCTGCTTTAACGCTTGCTGGATTTCCGCTTCCGGCGCGGTACAGGAGACCACGGCCAGTGACTGTTGCTCCATGGCGAGCGGCGTTTTTGAACGCGCGGCAATCGCAGCGAAAGAGGTCACGCCCGGAACAATTTCTAACCAGTCAGGACAGCCAATACGCTGGAGTAAAAAAACCCAGGTGCTGAACAGCATGGCGTCGCCGAGAGTAATAAAACCTACCTGCTTGCCGGCTTCGACTTCCTGAACCAGCGCAGCCGCAACGTCATCCCATACCGCCTCTTTTTCAGCGCTGTCAGCACTCATAGGAAAATGGCAGCAGCGAACTTCGGTCTGCTCGCCGATATATTCACGCACGATTGACAACGCCAGACTGTCGCCACCTTTACGCCCGGCTGGCGCATAGAGAATATCCAGCGTGCCCAGCGTGCGTGCGGCCCGCACGGTGATAAGATCGGAAGCGCCTGGGCCGGTGCTTAATGCATACAGTTTTCCGCTCATGCTGCTTCCTCCAGCGCCACATTAAGCGCCTGTTGTAAATGCGCCACGAACATAGCGCGAACCGCCGGATTCTCACCCAGGCCACTGAGCCACGGCGTAGCCGGTATCCCGGCCGCATTGAACAATGTTTTCCACGAATCCTCTTCGTCAGAGGCCATATCATTGATGGCATGATCGCCAGCAACTAACATCAGCGGCATCAGATGCACCGCCGTCACCCCTTCCTGAGACAAACTTTCAATCAGCACATCCACTTCTGGATAGCTTTCCACCGCTCCGACTCGCGCCGGGTAGCGCTTCGCCGTCATCATATGGTCGAGGCAGGCATAGGCGGCAAAGGCATGATGACTGGCACCGTGGCCCATAAACACCACTTTTTCATTTTCACCAAGCACCGGCATTTGCTGTTGCAGCGCCAGCATCAGCTGGGCGTAATCGTCATGGCTGCTCAGCAGCGGAACACCCAGCGTCAGGCGAGAAAAAAGCGGACGCATGCTTTGTACTTCGCGGACAATTTTTTCGTATTCATCACCGTTGATAATGTGCAACGACTGAATAGCCACGTCCTGATACCCCTGCTCCGCCAGCTTTTGCAGCGCTTGCATCGGCGTGTCGATCTCAATGCCGTCGCGCTGCTTGAGCTTGCGGATAATCATCCCGGAGGTAAACGCCCGGAACAGGTCGCGGTCAGGGCAACTGGCTGCGAGATCGCGCTCGCAAGCCACAATATTTTTCTCACAGGTGTCGTGATAGCTGGTGCCAAAGCTGATCACCAGAAGCGCCTTTTTCATCTCTAACTCCTTAAGCAGCGGCCAGCCAGCGCGTTAAACGCGCCCCAAAGGCGGCCTGACTTTCGAGTAACTCTTCTCCCGTCACCAACGGTGCCGGACGTGTAATCACGATGCAGGGGATACCAGCATCCAGACAGGGTTGAACTTTTTCCTGATAACCCCCTTCCGCACCGGATGCCTTAGTGATCACCACATCAGCCTGACACTGGCGATAAAACGCAGCGTTGAACCCGGCGCTAAACGGCCCGCACAAGGCAAAAATCTCACCGACGCCAAATCCCAGGTCCGCGCATTGCTGAATAACCTCGGGTACAGGCAGGACGCGCGCCAGCAGCGTTTTTTCAGGCAACTCTTTGCGCCAGATGGCCAGATCTTTACTGCCGGTCGTTAGCAGCACACGGTCACCGAAACGCCGCGCAACCTCGCAGGCTTGCTGAATACTCTGTACGGTATACAAATGTGGGTGGGTTAAACCGCTTAACTGCTCAGGACGCTGATAGCGGCTCAGCAGTACGCCCGCCGCTTCGCAGGCATTCATGATGTTGCGACTCACCACCTCGGCGTAGGGATGCGAGGCATCGATCACCCAGCGCGTCCGATTTTCCTGTAGCCAGGCAATCATTTGTTCGCGTTCCAGACGCCCGCAGCGCACCTGGCCTTTGATATCTCCCGCCAGTTGCTTCCCCGTTGGGGTCGCAACTGACAGGGTGTAAGCCACATTGGCTGCGTCCAGTTGCTGGCACAGCATGCGCGCATCGCTGGTGCCGCCCATGACCAGCACATCACCGTAATTCACAACACATAACCTCGTGGCGTGATCATCAGGCCGTCCTGAACATAGGTGGTTTTATTGCCCACAATCACAAGACTGGTCATATCAACCGGTTCGAAGTCCATTTCACCCAGGGTGGTCAGCCATTTTTCCTGCTTTTTACGCCCGGCTGACTTCACAATACCCACCGGCGTTTGCGCACTTTTGCTGGCAGAAAGCAGCTCAAATGCGCGCGCCAGATGACCTTCGCGACCCCGACTGCGCGGGTTGTAGAAACAGATAACAAAGTCGGCTTCACCGGCGGCAACGATGCGTTTTTCGATAACTGGCCACGGTGTTAACAGATCGCTTAAGCTGATGTGGCAGAAGTCGTGCATCAATGGCGCCCCCAACAAAGAGGCGGCGGCAATGCTGGCCGTCATTCCGGGGATCAGCCTGACCTCAACGTCCAGCTTTTGCTTGCTGACAAGCTCAAGCACCAGCCCGGCCATACCGTAAATCCCCGCGTCACCGCTGCTGATCAGCGCCACGTTGTGACCTGCCTGCGCCAGTTCGATTGCCGCCTGGCAGCGTTCAATCTCTTTGCACATCCCGGTTTTGATCACCTGCTTGTCGCCAGTGAACGCTTTTACCAGATGGGTGTAGGTTTTATAGCCAACGATGATTTCCGCCGCCTGCAATGCTTCAACGGCTTCCATGGTCATCATTGCCTGCGAGCCAGGGCCAATTCCAATTACGCTTAACATCAGTGTGAAACTCCCAAAGTGATAGTGACGCCCTGTTCTCGCAGGGTCTCACCTAACAGTTTTCCGTGGCTTAACAGCCAGGCTGCAGGACCGGAAACGCTTCCTGTACCCACCGTTTTGCGAACAAAGGATGAGGCCGGAAAACGGTGTTCATGCTCACGCAGCGCGTCAGCAGTAAAGGTTTCGAAAGGAACGCGACAGCACGAAGCCAGTTGGATAAGCCCCTGTTCATCTTTTTTCAGCGTGATACTGCCAATCGCTTTTAGCGCCAGCGGATCGAGCTGCTGGGCTTCGAGTTGCCTGGCAAGCAGCGCGGCCAGCAACGGGAACGGCGTGTCACGGCGACAACCAATCCCGGCCACCACACGCTGCGGCACCAGTTTCCAGTGTGGAACAGGCAGATCGGGTAAATTGGTGCGTAAGGTGATACACACCAGCGCATCCAGTTCAGGAAGCTGATTGAGATCGGTTACCGTGATAAACCCGCGCCGGTCGCAATGACTGACATCCTGCGTCAGTTCGTCATCCCACCACAGGCCTACGCGCTTATTACTGACCAGCATCTGATTAACGATCTTCACCGCCGAACGGAAATCACTCATCCGGGCATTCAGTTGAAATGCCAGGGTATCCAGTGCCGCCATATCGTTGACATCTGTCGCTGTGGTGATCACCGGGTCAGCGCCCAACATACCCGCCAGATACCGGGCCAACGCATTGGCACCACCCGCGTGACCGGAGAGCAGGCTGATGACATGCTGGGCGCGTTCATCAATGACCACCACCGCCGGATCGCAAAACTTATCGTTGACCAGCGGGGCCAGCACGCGCACCGCAATGCCGGTCGCACCGATAAAAATCAGCGCCGAATAATTCGCAAACGCTTCGCGGGCAGTATTCGCAAAGCCATCTTCGAAAGGAATGAATCCCTCCTCCAGCAGCTTTTCACTGGTAAAACAGGTGACCGGCAGCATGGCCGCCAGACGTTTCGCCAGCACAACGCCACCCGGGGTCAGGCAAAAAAGTGCAATTGACTCAGGCTTTACGGTATTCATGGCTAAAGTCCGCCGCATAGAGTTTGGAATAGTGATACTCCGAGCCCAGGAAATTACCGACCAGAATAAGGGCCGTTTTACGGATGCCCGCATCACGAACCTTGTCGCTAATATCCTCCAGGGTACCGCGCACGGTCTGGCTTTCCGGCCAGGTTGCCTTGTAGATCACCGCCACTGGCGTGGTCGCCGGATAACCGCCTTCAATCAAACGCTCGGCCACCCGATGAATACGCTGAACGGACAGATAAATCGCCATCGATGTCTGGTGACTGGCAAATGACTCCAGCTGTTCGCGCTCCGGCACCGGCGTGCGTCCTTCCAGGCGGGTAATGATCAGGCTCTGTGAGACCTCAGGCACGGTATACTCAACGCCCAGCTCCGCCGCCGCACCAAGGAATGCGCTGACGCCGGGCACCACCTGCCAGTCAATCCCGCGTTTGGTCAGTTCCTCGCCCTGCTCGCGCACGGAACCGTACAGTGAAACATCGCCGGTTTGCAGACGCACCACGGTCTTACCCGCTTTCACTCCGGCTTCCATCAGATCAAGGATCTGCTCCAGATGCAGTTCTGCGCTGTCGTGGCATTCAGCACCAGCAGGGCAATATTCCAGCAGTTCCGTGTTAATCAGCGATCCGGCGTAGATAACAACCTGCGCCTGCTGTAGCAACCGGTAACCTTTGAGGGTAATTAGCTCGCGATCGCCAGGACCTGCGCCAACAAACCACACGCTACGGGGATCAAAAATCTCAGACATGGTTTCCTTCCTTCTGACAGGCGATAACAAATACGGGGTTATTCGGTTTGAAATAGTGACCACTGCCAAGCGTGGTAAGCGAGGAAACCTGTAGCTGCAGGCAATCCACTTCCGGTACGCCAAGATGGTCCAGATGTGCCAGCGCGGTGTTCAGGTTTTCCTGGAGGATGAATGTCATCACCAGCCGCCCTGCGGGATGCAATTGACGCATTGACCAGTCAATCAGTTCAGTCAAATGGCCACCGCTGCCGCCCATGAAAATGGCATCGGCTTTTTCAGCGATGGTCATCGGCGCAACACCGGGAAAAATGTCGATGTTTGCACAGGCAAAATGCTGGCGGTTTTCATCCAGCAACCTGAGCGCCGCCGGGTTACGCTCGATTGCCGTCACGCGCAATCCAGGGTACTGCAGCGCGGCTTCTATCGACACGCTGCCGGTTCCCGCGCCAATATCAATCAGGTGACTGGCGCGGTGTAATTCAAGTTTTGAGAGGGCAAGTGCGCGTACCGCTTCTTTGGTCATCGGCACTTTCTCTCCACGTAGAAACAGCTCATCTTTCATCAAGGATCACCACTGCATTCATGTCATAGTCGGCGTTAACTTCGCTCACAGGCAGGAAATGGATCCGTTCGTTTTCCATTGCCAGGTTTTCGCCAATCACCATCCAGCGATGTCCCTTGCCTCGTGCAATGAGCTGTTGCGCAATTTCACGTGGGCCGCACTGCGCATCTGTCACCATCGCCACCTTGGTATGTCGCGCCAGTTCATCGAAACAGACACTGCGACCATGGCTACTGGTCAGCCACATATCGTTCATATCAATACCGGACTGCGCACACAGGTATTGCACCGCGCTAATACCGGGAATAATGCGCACATTTTCAATACCGAAATGCGCCACCATGCGCGTCCCGATGCCGTAAAACAGCGGGTCGCCAGATGCCAGCACCACAACGTGTTGCTCCTGGTGCGCGCAAATCCAGTTCATGAGTTCGAGAATATTGGCGCCGAGAGCAAACTGTTCACCGGTAAAATCCGGGAATTGCTGCAAATGCCGCTTACCACCAATCAGAACATCAGCCGTGGCGACCGCTTCACGCGCCGCTGGCGTCATCAAATGCAAACCGGCTGGCCCCATCCCTACAACGGTTAACATTGCATCTCCTCAGCAATCTCTGCGACCGGGCGATTGCTCCCAAGCACCTGATTATCAAAAGAGAACATGATGGCATCGCAGGTCGGGGGATTTTTGGTAAAGCGCAACGTTTGCAGGACACGCATACAGATGCGCTTAGCCAGATGGTTGTAAATGTGCTGAAAATCGTATGCTTCTATGTGCTCCATCGCCGCCTCGGTGGTATCGCAGTCGCTGACCAGCGTGAGCAGTTCCAGCGGTGCGCCCAGTAACGCGAGGTGGGCCACCAGCGTTTCCATGCGAGCATCGGCAATATGGCTGTGGGTATGAAAGATCCCTGCCGCAATTTTGACGAGCTTACCAGGGTGTCCCACCAGCACAATTTGTCGGAACCCCAGACGTACGGCTTCTTCAATCATGTAACCGACAAAATTGCTCATGGTGACCACAACCTGGGTGTCGATCCCCATCTGCTCACGTACAAAACGCTCGCCGTGGTTTCCTGGCACCAGTACGACACGCTCCAGCCCCGCCGCGCGCTTAATTTCCAGTTCCAGCGACAGTGAACGTTTCCAGCTTTCTTCCGACATCGGCGTGACGATCCCAGTCGTGCCAATGATCGAAATGCCGCCCAGAATGCCAAGGCGGGAGTTGTAGGTTTTTTGCGCCCGCTCTTCGCCTTCCGGCGCGAAAATTTCAATTTGTGCCCCACGATTCGGACCAATCGCCTCACGTACCGCAGACTCAATGGTCTGGCGAGGTGTGCGATTAATCGCCGAGCTGCCCACCGGCAGGCCGATCCCTTTGCGGGTTACCGTGCCGACGCCTTCCCCGCCCTGAAGGGTTATCTCTTTGCTATCGTTTAACGTCACGCGGGCAAAAATCAGCATGCCGTGGGTGGCATCCACATCATCGCCTCCGTCTTTGCGGATGGCGGCTATCGCCTGCTGTCCTTCGATATGCGGCGACTCTACGTTCAGACACAGCGTCACACCTGATGGCGTCACGATAGAAACCTGATGGATCAGGTGCTGGCGCAATACCATCAGCGCCGCCACTTTTGCCGCCGCCGTCGCGCACGATCCCGTGGTATATCCTTTTCGCAGCGCTTTACCGTTGTGCCACACCGGCGTATCGAAGGACTCGCTCATCGCGCCCCCTGCATGTGATAAAGCATGGCGTTGACGATCGCGGCGGCGACGTTACTTCCCCCTTTGCGACCTAACGCGGCAATGGCGGGCAGATTGCTATGGGTCAGTGCATCTTTCGACTCTTCGGCACCGACGAACCCAACCGGTACGCCAACGACACCACTGACGGCCACATTATGCTCAAGCAGGCGGAACAGCGCTGTCGGCGCGTTGCCAAACACAAACAGCTTTTCACCCTCTTCCTTCACCGCAATGTCAACGGCCGCCATTGACCGGGTAATGCCCTGCTCTTTTGCCGTCCGCACGACCCGCGGGTCGCTGATGTAGCAGCGGCATTCGCCACCGAATTTTGCCAGCAGCGTTTTATTTATCCCGGAAAGGGCCATCGTGGTGTCGGTATAAATCACGCTCGAACGGCTAAGTGCCGCACAGAACTGCTCCAGCACATCACTGGAAAACCACAGAATGTCCAGCCAGTCGAAATCCGCTGTCGTGTGAATGACCCGCTTGATAATGGCTTCGTGTAACGGGCTGGCAAACTGATAGTCCGGGCGGGTTTCACGGATGATCTCGCCAATAATGTCGAAACTTTTGGCCTCAATCGCCTGGGGTTGCTGGATATATTGCATTGTGTTGTCCTCAGGCTACACCGACCAGCAGCCACCGCAGCGCAATAAACAGCGCCAGAGCCAGCATCGATGCCACCCACATCAATCGAATCGTATGGGAAATGTCGTCTACCGAAATGTCGCGTTGTGCATCACCGATCCACGGTTTCTCAACGCGCTCGCCAAAGTAGTCATTAGGACCACCCAGACGAATGCCTAATGCCCCGGCAACGGACGCTTCTGACCACGCACAGTTTGGGCTGCTGTGGTTGTAGCGATCGCGCCAGCCAATTTGCAATGCACGCGCGCCGTCCTGGCGACATAAAAATGCCGCTACGCCCAGCAGCAGCCAACTTAGTCTCGCGGGAATATAATTTGCGACATCGTCCAGACGAGCGCTGACCATACCGATAGCGCGGTATTTTTCATGTTTGTAGCCCACCATGGAGTCAAGGGTGTTTACTGCTTTGTAGGCCATCGCCAGAGGCGCACCGCCGAGGAGCAAGAAGAACAGCGGCGCGATGATGCCATCAACGGTGTTCTCAGCCACGGTTTCCACTACGCCGCGATTGATCTGCTGTGGCTGTAATTGCGAGGTATCACGTCCTACAATCCATGACAGCTTTTCCCGACTTGCAGCAAGGTTACCGGCACGTAGCGGACGCTCGACATCCTGCGCGGCGTTTGCCAGGCAGCGCCCGGCCAGCACGGTAAAGATCATCCAGACCTCCACCACCCAACCAAGCCAGGGATGAATAGAGCCCGCCAGCGCCAGTACTCCCCAGGACACAGCCCAGGTCACCCCAACCACCACAATCCACATCACCGCGCCACCGATGCGTAGCGCGCGGTCGCTATGGCAGTAACGCCGAACAACCCGTTGCACCGCAGAAATCAGATTGCCAATCCAGCGCACCGGATGCGGCCAGTTCTGCGGATCGCCGATGATAAAATCAAGCAGCCAGGCAACACACCACGCGAGGATGGTCATAGTGCGCTCCTCGCGGCTGCCAGCCAGTGGTTAAGCATCTGCGGACGTTGAGCAAAATGAACGTGTAGATAGCTGGCGAAGGTATTTCCCACCTGCCAGCCGCCGGACCAGGCTTGCAGCGTTTTGCCATCGCGCACTTTGCGACAGTTCATCACCGCGGGGGTTTCAGGGGTAAAATCGGAGTAGTGGAATTCATGTCCGCGCAGTACTTCGCCTTCTGCAGCTAACAACGTTTGCTGAACGGCCTGCGCTTCGCAGTAGCCAAATCGGGTCAGACGTTTCCCCATTTTGCTGTGACCGGGAATGATATCCGCCATCAGCCAGGTATCGCCGTGGCTATCCTCCAGCGAACTGCCGAGATACATCAGCCCCCCGCACTCGGCATAAATCGCGACGCCCTGTTGGTGTGCCGCCCGCAGTTGGTTAAGCATCGCAACATTGCGGGCCAGCGCCGCAGCATGTAACTCAGGATATCCGCCACCTAGCCAGATCATCTGACAGTCGGGTAAACAGGTGTCGTGCAACGGACTAAAACGGACAATCTTAAGCCCCGTGCGCTCCAGTAGCGTAATGTTGTCCGGGTAGTAGAAATTGAACGCTTCGTCATCGGCGATGGCAAGCGTTAGCCCTGCCCCGCTGTCTGCGCCAGACTGCGCAGGCCATTCACCAGCAGGCAGCGTGTCTAACTGGCTTAATCTCAGCAGCGCGTCGATATCAAGAGTTTGCTCCAGCGTCGCAGCAAACGCCTGCCACGGCTGCTGGTTGATAACCGACTCACGCGCGGTAACCAAACCCAGATGACGCTCAGGAAGCGCAACGCCTTCCATACGGGGAACGTAACCTAAGACGGGTACAGCGCAGTAACGCTCAATCGCCGCTTTCAGGAGCTGGTAATGCGTTTCGCTGTTAACTCGGTTAACAATAACGCCGGCAATATTCAGGGTTGGATCAAAATGCTGAAACCCCATTACCGTCGCGGCGATCGAGGTGGAAACGGCTTTGCCATCCACCAGTAGGATAACCGGACAGCCTAACTGTTTGGCCATCGCGGCGGTGCTGCAGTAGTTTGGATCGGTGCCGTATCCGTCATACAGCCCCATAACGCCTTCAATAACGGCGATATCCGCAAGTTGCATGTGCTCGCGAAATAAAGCATTCAGGGTGGGGACGGGAAGCATGAAGCTATCAAGATTGCGGGAAACAGTACCACATACCGCAGTATGCCAGCCGGTATCAAGGTAATCGGGACCCACTTTGCAAGGCAGGACGCGTAAACCGCGATTTTTCAACAAGCTCAACAAGCCCAGCGTCACCGTGGTTTTACCACAGCCGCTTCCGGTACCTGCAAGAACAAAAGCGTGAAAATTGGCCGCCATACCCTGATCCTGTTCAGGGTGGTAGGGGTGTAAAGATACCCAGTCTCTCGACTGTATGCATCTGAACCACCCACTTCCCACCGAAGTTGTTGGTAGTCACTGACAGGCAGGTCTTCTGGCTTAGCGTCATCCTCACCCGTCCTTCCCAATCTTGCGATCAGTGGTCAATACGGGGTCGTCAGCATCACAGCAGCGGGGGCTGCGGGGGATTCTCACCCCCTTCCCAACCACAAATGTGGCAAACCTGTCAGTTCAAGAGCCTGGTTAATTAAGCTCTTTCTGTTATGAGGTAAATTCACGACCTCATGACAATAATTCAATTTAATATCTTGCCGGGCTCATTCAACCAATTACCTGGCCTAAACCCACTTGTTCATATGTTCACATTTTGAATGAAAGTGTCAGTAAAGAATAAAGAAAGTCATTCACACAGACACTGTATCTCATCACAAAAATAAAAACTGGTGCAGTTTATCCTTCTAATACCATTATTTTGTTGCGCTATGACAATTTATTGACTGCTGTCGTTACTTTTCATTTTATAATGACTGACATACCGTCCTATATCAAAAATCGGCAATAGCAAAATATTGCTATTTAAGCGGATTCACCACGTGAGATGACATTTATTTGCTGGCGAAATGCCTGCGGCGTGACCTGATACGTTTGGCGAAATACTTTGCAAAAATAACTGGTTTGCGAAAAACCTAAATTACGCGCAATGCTGGCTATGCTCCAGTCACTGTGACAAAGCAACTCTTTGGCACTGGCCATTCGCTGTTGGTTTACCCAGGCATTAAAACCGATTCCCTGATATTTTTTGAACAATTTACTGAAATAGTAAGGGCTAAGGTAAACATGAGAGGCGACATCCTCCAGACGCAATTCGTCTGATAAATGCGCATCAATATAGCGCAGGGCTTTTTTCATTTTGCTGTCATGGGGATTGGTACTGCGGTTAGCGCGTACAGGCTCTGACTGCTGCGGGTTATCTTTGATAACCACAAAATTAAGTTGTTTCTTAAGGCAATTCTCTACGATGAGCTTCAGCAGATCCGCTGAGGCGATGACTCGCGAATAGTCCATTTCCGGTACATTACGAAACTCGTTGACCAGTTCGGGATCGGCTTGCCAGCGGTCATCTACATTAAGAATATCAACCAAACCAACATCGTTACTTAAGCGTACCTGGCCACAAAGCACAAACCCTACCAGGTGCCCCGCAATGACCAGCGGAATTGAGAAATCGGTAAGTCCGGCGTGACAGCGATAGATGCAGGGTTGATCGGATTTAGAGGCTTCCAGCCCGCCGCAGCGATCGCTCATACGACAACGGGTACTGTGCTGAGGATGCTGACGCATCAACTGACAAAAAGGGGTGAAATTAAAAAGCTCAGAAATTTCATCACCGTGAATATTGACAACCACAACGGCCAGACTGGTGGCTTGCGCAAAATCCTGTGCGATTTTATTAATGAGTTCTGAGTTCAGGGCACTCGCAGAAATCATGATAAAACCTCTCAGTTAATTTATTGTTATAAATAAAACATATTATTCACATTCGTTTTCATCCTGCCATCCTGAGCGTCGATGAAAATCGTAATTGAACATAACAAAAGTCTCCCATTCTTGGGAGACTTTTTGGGCAGTTCAGGATACCGGATCACGAAAACAGTTTTTACTTTTCAAAAATAAACGTCTTCTGTGAAGCTAGCTCTCATTTTCCTCCAGCTTACACGTATTACACGGTAAATTTTTGCCAATCAAATAACGATAAATTGCTGCGCCCGCGCAAGCGCCGATGATAGGGGCCACAATCGGTACAATGAAATAAGGGATATCACGCCCACCGGTCATCGCCACATCTCCCCATCCGGCCATCCAGGCAAACAATTTAGGGCCAAAATCACGCGCCGGATTCATCGCAAACCCGGTGAGCGGACCGGTGGATGCGCCGATAACAGCAACCAGAATACCAATCAGCAAGGGTGCCAACGGACCTTTAGGAACACCGTTACCGTCGTCAGTCAGCGCCATGATCATCCCCATAAGAATGGAGGTAATCACCACTTCGACCAACGCTGCCTGCCAAACGCTGAGCGCCGCCGCAGGATAAGTACTAAAAATACTGGCAAGGTGCAGGCTTTCCAGACTGCCGCGCACCATCTGGTGGGCCGACTCATACTCGGTAAACAGACTGCCGTAGAGCAAATAAGCCAGCAGAGCGCCACCGAAGGCCCCCGCGACCTGCGCCACGGTATAAGGGAAAACTTTTCGCCCCGGAAAACAGGCAAACAGCCACAGTGCGATGGTGATAGCAGGGTTGAGATGCGCGCCAGAAATCCCTGCCGTCAGGTAGACTGCAAGCGAGATCCCCAGACCCCAAATGATACAGATCTCCCACAATCCGAGGCTGGCACCTGCGACTTTCAGCGCGCTCAGGCATCCAATACCAAAAAACAAAAACAGCCCGGTACCCAAAAACTCAGCAATGCATTGCGCTTTTAGTGAATCGTTCATTGTGACACCTTCTAAGCAGAGTTCGTGTCTTTACCAGCGGACTCCTTACTGGCAAGTAGAATACTTCGAGGCTTACTATAAAAGGCCGTGTAAGCAAATTGTTGGCATTCTGCGGATAGCTGGCCCTTTAAAATCGTGGTGCAATAGCAAATTTTTGCTACCCACTTTATTAAAACATTAGAGACTATCGGGATTTCGCGTATTACATGGACATTTTCAAAATAATAAAATATTGCTATTAGCAGAAATCTGTTTTCAAACCACCATCACAATTTCAATTTTCCGCATAGCAAATGATATTTATAATGTCACTATAAAAAGTGTAAATATGGAACTGACATAGCCAAATAATCACATCAACGAAATTAAATAAAATCAATAAAAACAGCATGTTAAAATAATCAATAGCAATTTTATATCACCTTATCTCTATTATTTTTTCACTCTTAATTTCAAGTCAGCCATTCTTTTTCCTCGCTTCTTTTTATAGTCATGAACATCGGGACAACCCAGGCGAGGTCTTTATGCAACAAGAAGCGTTAGGAATGGTAGAAACCAAAGGCTTGACTGCAGCCATAGAGGCCGCAGATGCAATGGTGAAGTCAGCCAATGTAATGCTGGTCGGCTACGAAAAAATTGGTTCGGGGCTGGTAACAGTCATTGTCCGCGGCGACGTTGGCGCAGTCAAAGCAGCAACAGATGCAGGTGCCGCCGCAGCACGTAATGTGGGAGAAGTGAAAGCCGTACACGTCATCCCACGCCCTCATACCGATGTAGAAAAAATCTTACCGAAGGGAATTAGCTAATGAGCAGCAATGAGCTGGTTGATCAGATCATGGCGCAGGTGATTGCTCGCGTGGCAATGCCGGAACAGCAGGCTACCCCTGAAAATAATCCTCCAACACGAGAAACGGCTATGGCAGAGAAAAGCTGCAGTTTAACGGAGTTTGTCGGTACTGCGATTGGCGACACCGTCGGTCTGGTAATCGCCAACGTGGACAGCGCCCTACTGGACGCAATGAAACTTGAAAAACGGTATCGCTCCATTGGCATCCTTGGCGCGCGTACTGGTGCAGGCCCGCACATCATGGCCGCTGATGAAGCGGTAAAAGCCACCAATACTGAAGTCGTCAGTATTGAGTTGCCACGTGATACCAAAGGCGGCGCGGGTCACGGTTCGCTGATTATTCTTGGCGGCAACGATGTTTCCGACGTGAAACGCGGTATTGAGGTTGCGCTGAAAGAGCTGGATCGCACCTTTGGCGATGTTTATGCCAACGAAGCCGGTCACATCGAAATGCAATACACCGCACGCGCCAGCTACGCGCTGGAAAAAGCCTTTGGTGCACCGATTGGCCGTGCCTGTGGTGTGATTGTCGGCGCACCGGCATCCGTTGGCGTGCTGATGGCTGATACAGCGCTGAAATCTGCCAACGTGGAAGTTGTGGCCTACAGCTCCCCTGCCCATGGCACCAGCTTCAGTAACGAAGCCATTCTGGTCATTTCAGGCGATTCCGGCGCTGTACGTCAGGCTGTTATCTCCGCCCGCGAAATCGGTAAAACCGTACTCGGGACACTCGGCTCAGAACCGAAAAACGATCGTCCGTCCTACATCTGATATCAGTGAGGCTGATTCATGAGATCGAAAAGATTTGAAGCACTGGCGAAGCGCCCTGTGAATCAGGATGGCTTCGTTAAGGAGTGGATCGAAGAAGGCTTCATTGCGATGGAAAGCCCGAACGACCCTAAACCGTCGATTAAAATCGTCAACGGTACAGTCACAGAACTGGACGGTAAATCCGCCAGCGAATTTGACTTAATTGACCATTTCATTGCCCGCTATGGCATTAACCTAGCGCGCGCTGAAGAAGTCATGGCGATGGACTCGGTTAAACTTGCCAATATGCTTTGCGACCCTAACGTGAAGCGCAAAGACATTGTGCCGCTGACCACCGCAATGACCCCGGCAAAAATTGTCGAAGTGGTATCACATATGAACGTCGTTGAGATGATGATGGCCATGCAGAAAATGCGTGCTCGTCGTACACCATCTCAGCAGGCGCACGTCACTAACGTTAAAGATAATCCGGTGCAGATTGCCGCTGATGCTGCAGAAGGTGCCTGGCGCGGTTTTGACGAACAGGAAACGACGGTTGCCGTTGCGCGTTATGCACCCTTTAACGCCATTGCGCTGTTAGTCGGCTCACAGGTTGGACGGCCAGGCGTATTAACCCAGTGTTCGCTGGAAGAGGCGACCGAACTTAAACTAGGTATGTTAGGCCACACCTGTTACGCGGAAACCATCTCTGTCTATGGTACTGAACCCGTCTTTACCGATGGCGATGACACGCCATGGTCGAAAGGCTTCCTCGCCTCTTCCTACGCCTCACGCGGTCTGAAAATGCGCTTTACCTCCGGCTCTGGCTCAGAAGTTCAGATGGGTTACGCCGAAGGTAAATCGATGCTTTATCTTGAAGCCCGCTGTATTTACATCACCAAAGCCGCTGGCGTTCAGGGCTTACAAAATGGTTCCGTAAGCTGCATCGGCGTGCCTTCCGCTGTGCCGTCGGGCATTCGTGCCGTGTTAGCTGAAAACCTGATCTGCTCCTCCCTGGATTTGGAGTGTGCCTCCAGTAACGACCAAACCTTTACCCACTCGGATATGCGTCGTACGGCCCGCCTGCTGATGCAGTTCCTGCCGGGTACTGACTTCATCTCTTCCGGTTATTCCGCCGTACCGAACTACGACAACATGTTTGCAGGTTCGAACGAGGATGCCGAAGATTTTGACGACTACAACGTACTCCAGCGAGACCTCAAGGTAGATGGGGGTCTACGTCCGGTTCGTGAAGAAGACGTTATCGCCATTCGTAATAAAGCGGCACGCGCACTGCAGGCCGTCTTTGCCGGGATGGGATTACCGCCAATCACTGATGAAGAAGTGGAAGCTGCGACTTACGCCCACGGTTCGAAAGATATGCCGGAGCGAAACATCGTTGAAGACATTAAGTTTGCGCAAGAGATCATCAATAAAAACCGTAACGGTCTGGAAGTGGTGAAAGCCCTTGCTCAGGGCGGGTTTACCGATGTCGCTCAGGACATGCTCAACATCCAGAAAGCCAAGTTAACCGGGGATTATCTGCATACCTCCGCCATTATCGTTGGCGACGGACAGGTGCTATCCGCAGTAAATGACGTCAATGACTATGCCGGTCCGGCAACAGGTTATCGCCTACAAGGCGAACGCTGGGAAGAGATCAAAAACATCCCTGGCGCACTTGATCCCAACGAACTTGGCTAAGGGGTGAAAAATGGAAATCAATGAAAAGCTGCTGCGCCAGATAATTGAAGACGTACTGTCTGAAATGCAAACCAGCGACAAACCCGTCTCATTCCGCGCATCGACAGCGGCTAGCGCACCACAGGCTGCAGCGGCGCAGGGCGATAGCTTTCTGACCGAGATTGGCGAAGCCAAACAAGGCCAGCAGCAGGACGAAGTGATTATTGCCGTAGGTCCAGCGTTTGGACTGTCGCAAACCGTCAATATCGTAGGGATCCCACATAAGAACATCTTGCGCGAAGTGATTGCGGGTATTGAAGAAGAAGGCATTAAAGCGCGCGTGATCCGCTGCTTTAAATCCTCCGATGTGGCATTTGTCGCCGTGGAAGGTAACCGTCTGAGCGGTTCCGGGATCTCTATCGGCATCCAGTCAAAAGGCACCACGGTTATCCACCAGCAGGGGTTACCGCCGCTTTCTAACCTGGAGCTGTTCCCTCAGGCACCGCTTCTGACGCTGGAAACCTATCGGCAGATCGGTAAAAACGCCGCGCGTTATGCCAAGCGTGAATCTCCGCAACCGGTCCCGACTCTGAATGACCAGATGGCTCGTCCTAAGTACCAGGCGAAATCGGCCATTCTGCACATTAAAGAGACCAAATACGTCGTAACGGGCAAAAACCCGCAGGAACTGCGCGTGGCGCTTTGATAAAGGATAACTCCATGAATACCGACGCAATTGAATCGATGGTTCGGGATGTGCTGAGCCGGATGAACAGCCTGCAAGGCGAGCCCGCGACGCCAGTCACGGCGAATTCATCAGCACATACCGCGAAAGTCACGGATTACCCTCTCGCGAATAAACATCCTGAGTGGGTAAAAACCGCAACCAACAAAACTCTGGATGACTTCACGCTCGAAAATGTTCTAAGCAACAAAGTGACGGCGCAGGACATGCGCATCACCCCTGAAACGCTACGCCTTCAGGCGGAAATCGCCAAAGATGCCGGTCGTGACAGGCTGGCGATGAACTTCGAGCGCGCCGCTGAGCTAACCGCTGTACCTGACGATCGCATTCTTGAGATCTACAACGCGCTGCGCCCATACCGCTCAACAAAAGATGAGCTGATGGCCATCGCCGACGATCTCGAAAATCGTTATCAGGCAAAGATCTGTGCAGCTTTCGTTCGTGAAGCGGCGGCGCTGTACGTTGAGCGTAAAAAACTCAAAGGCGACGACTAACTCAGGGACAAGATCATGCGATATATAGCTGGCATTGACATAGGCAACTCATCAACGGAAGTCGCTCTGGCTACCCTTGATGAGTCTGGCGCACTGAGCATCACCGGCAGCGCCCTGGCGGAAACCACCGGAATTAAAGGCACATTACGTAATGTGTTTGGTATTCAGGAGGCACTTTCGCTGGCAGCACAAAACGCCGGTATTAATGTCAGCGATATTTCGCTCATCCGTATTAACGAAGCCACCCCGGTCATTGGCGACGTAGCGATGGAAACGATAACCGAAACCATCATCACTGAATCCACCATGATCGGCCATAACCCTAAAACGCCGGGCGGCGTCGGGTTAGGCGTAGGCGTCACTATTACGCCGGAAGACCTGCTCAGCCGTCCGGCGGATACGCCCTATATTCTGGTGGTGTCATCAGCATTTGATTTCGCCGATGTCGCCACGATGATCAATGCCTCCGTCCGCGCCGGATACCAGTTGACTGGCGTTATTTTGCAGCAGGACGATGGCGTGCTGGTCAGTAATCGTCTGACGCATCCCCTGCCTATCGTCGATGAAGTCCTTCATATCGACCGCATCCCGTTGGGTATGCTGGCTGCCATTGAGGTCGCGATTCCAGGAAAAGTCATCGAAACGCTTTCTAACCCTTATGGGATTGCGACCGTCTTTGGCCTCAATGCCGACGAAACTAAAAACATTGTCCCGATGGCGCGGGCGCTGATCGGCAACCGTTCTGCCGTAGTCGTGAAAACGCCATCAGGTGATGTGAAAGCACGAGCCATTCCAGCCGGAAATCTGGAGCTACAGTCGCAGGGACGTACCGTACGGGTCGACGTTGCAGTGGGTGCTGAAGCGATTATGAAAGCGGTTGGTGAATGCCCGAAACTGGATAACGTCACCGGAGAGGCTGGCACCAATATTGGCGGCATGCTGGAGCATGTGCGCCAGACAATGGCTGAATTAACCAACAAACCCAGCCACGAAATTTTTATTCAGGACCTGCTGGCAGTCGATACCTCGGTTCCCGTCAGCGTGACCGGCGGACTAGCCGGCGAATTCTCGCTGGAACAGGCTGTCGGCATTGCTTCCATGGTGAAATCAGACCGCCTGCAAATGGCGATGATTGCTCAGGAAATCACGCAAAAGCTCAACATTGACGTCCAGGTTGGCGGTGCCGAAGCTGAAGCAGCCATTTTGGGGGCCTTAACCACCCCTGGCACGACGCGACCATTGGCTATTCTGGACCTCGGCGCAGGCTCGACCGACGCCTCCATCATCAACCCGAAAGGCGAAATTATTGCCACGCACCTCGCGGGGGCAGGCGATATGGTCACGATGATTATTGCCCGTGAACTGGGACTGGATGACCGTTATCTCGCTGAAGAGATCAAAAAGTACCCGCTGGCGAAAGTCGAGAGCTTGTTTCATCTTCGCCACGAAGATGGCAGCGTCCAGTTCTTCCCTACGCCTCTCCCACCAACGGTTTTTGCCCGCGTATGCGTAGTAAAACCCGATGAACTGGTGCCACTGCCGGGCGAACTGGCGCTGGAGAAAGTACGGGCCATTCGCCGCAGCGCTAAGGAACGCGTTTTCGTCACCAACGCACTCAGAGCGCTACGTCAGGTGAGTCCGACCGGGAACATTCGGGATATTCCCTTTGTGGTGCTGGTTGGCGGCTCATCCCTGGACTTTGAAGTTCCGCAACTGGTCACCGATGCGCTGGCACATTATCGCCTGGTTGCCGGGCGCGGCAACATTCGTGGTACCGAAGGTCCGCGCAACGCGGTCGCGACAGGGCTGATTCTCTCCTGGTACAAGGCATTCGCTCATGGAAAGTAATCTCACCACGCCAGCCATCGTTATCTTCACCACAGCTGGCTGCAGTGACGTCTGGAGTAATGTGCTGTTGGGTATTGAAGAAGAAGGGATCCCCTTTGTAATTCAGGAGAGCCAATCCACTGACGTTATCCACAACGCATGGCTGGCTGCTTGCCAATCGCCGCTGCTGGTTGGCATTGGCTGCAGTCGAGAAAAACTGGTCGTGCACTATAAAAACTTACCCACATCAGCACCACTCTTTACGCTGACGTATCAACAAGATAACCACGCTCAACGCAGCATTGGTAATAACGCTGCGCGGCTGGTTAAAGGCATTCCGTTCCGGGAATACCACTCATAACCCACAGGAGAAAAGCAGTATGAATAACGCACTGGGACTGGTTGAAACAAAAGGGCTCGTCGGCGCTATTGAAGCCGCTGATGCCATGGTGAAATCCGCAAACGTGCAGTTGATTGGTTACGAAAAAATCGGTTCAGGCCTTATCACCGTTATGGTTCGCGGCGATGTCGGCGCCGTGAAAGCTGCCGTAGATGCAGGAAGCGCCGCAGCAAGCGCCGTTGGCGAGGTGAAATCCTGCCACGTTATCCCGCGTCCGCACAGCGACGTTGAAGCTATTTTACCTAAATCCGCATAAGTCGTTGCAACCAAGGAGCACAGCGTGAAGCAATCACTGGGATTACTTGAAGTTAGTGGTCTGGCATTAGCCATCAATTGCGCGGACGTCATGGCGAAAGCCGCCTCCATCACGCTGGTGGGCCTCGAAAAAACCAACGGTTCAGGCTGGACGGTGATCAAGATAATCGGGGATGTGGCCTCCGTCCAGGCGGCCATTTCCACCGGTGTCAGTTTCGCAGACCAGCGAGATGGACTGGTGGCTCATAAAGTCATATCGAGACCAGGGGACGGTATTTTGTCACACAGTGTCCCCGCGGAGTCTGAGCAAACACCGACCCCCACACCAGTCGTACCGCATGAAGAGATGACTGGAGACTATGCAGTCCCCGAAGCACCGCAAGATGCAGGGTTGATTAGCTGCAATCTGTGTCTTGACCCTGCCTGCCCCCGTCAAAAGGGCGAGTCGCGCTCTCTTTGTCTGCACTCAGGCAAACGAGGTGAAGCGTGATGGATAAACAGCAACTGGAGACAATGGTCACCAAAGTTCTGGATGAAATGCGTGAGCGCCCTATTCCGCTAGGAATCTCTAATCGCCATATTCATCTTTGCGCTGAAGATTACGATCGCTTGTTTCCCAATCACCCTATTAGTGAGAAAAAAGAGCTGCTGCAACCCGGACAATATGCAGCAGACCAGACAGTCACGCTGGTAGGACCAAAAGGTCAGTTAAAAAATGTGCGCTTACTCGGCCCACTGCGTAGTACCAGTCAGGTCGAAATTTCTCGTACCGACGCCCGGACGTTGGGAATTGCTGCTCCGCTACGGATGTCGGGCAATATCGAGGGCACGCCAGGCGTTCGCCTTATCAGTCCATTTGCTGAACTGGACTTAGCATCCGGGGTGATCGTCGCCCAACGGCATATCCATATGTCACCGCTCGATGCCCTAATCCTGCACGTTTCCCATGGCGATAAAGTCTCTGTCGCCATTAATGGCGATGAACGTCGACTGATTTTCGATAACGTCGTCGTACGCGTTTCGCCGGATATGCGCCTTGAGATGCATATCGATACCGACGAAGCCAATGCTGCGGGCGCTGATAATCCGCAGGCATTTGCCACACTGGTGAGCCCACGATGAACAACGAACTGCTGCAACGCATTATTGAGGAGGTTGTTTCCCGATTAAAAAAACGCGCGGAAAGCACGCTCTCTCTTAGCGTCGCGCAGTTACGGGAAATCGAACCACGGACATTGTGCTGCCAGTATTCGTCGATCCACCTCCTGCAGGCGGACCTGCCATTACTGGAGCAAATTGCCGAGGGCTGCGCAGACAACATGTCGGTGGTAACGATCCACGAAGCGCTGTCATGCGGAGTCCGCGTGAAAATTTCACTACAACACCGATTGTTACCCGCGATCCCCGTGAGAAAACTTGCGCGTCTGCCTCTGGAGTTCAGTGACGAGCTGGGGCGAATCATCGTTTTGCATCCTGACAAACTTCTCAGCTATGCCGACGTCGCCCAATTGAAGGGGGGCGTACTGGTGCTACGTCGTCGATGTGTCGTGACGGCTCTGGCTCAGGACGCCGTCGGTACGCGAAATGTCCAATTAATTAAGCAGGAGTGAGCTATGCATCTGGCACGGGTTACAGGCGTTGTGGTTTCCACGCAAAAATCCCCATCACTGGTGGGGAAGAAACTGTTGCTGGTACGTCGGGTGAGCGCGGACGGAGATCTTCCCGCGTCCCCTGTGAGTGGCGATGAAGTCGCGGTTGATTCTGTCGGCGCTGGAGCTGGAGAACTGGTGTTACTCAGCAGTGGCTCCAGTGCCAGACACGTTTTTTCCGGCCCTAATGAGGCCATAGATCTGGCTATCGTCGGCATTGTCGACACGCTTTCTCGTTAGGAGGAACTATGGCGATTTATACCCGCACTGGCGATGCCGGCACAACGGCCCTCTTTACCGGGCAACGCGTGAGCAAAACACACCCGCGCGTCGAGGCTTACGGTACGCTGGACGAACTTAATGCGGCGCTTAGCCTGTGTGTTTGCGCAGCGAAAAACCCGCAGCACCGCCAGTTACTCGAAAACATTCAACTGCAGCTTTTTTGGTTCAGCGCCGAGCTGGCAAGCGAAAGCGAACAGCCAGCGCCAGAGCAGCGATACATCAGCTCAGAAGAAATTGCCGCGCTGGAAGCCGCCATCGATACCGCGATGGGGAGAGTACCTCCCCTACGCAGCTTTATTTTACCTGGCCGCAGCGAAGCCGCCAGCCGTCTGCACTTTGCCCGTACGCTGGCTCGCCGCGCAGAGAGGCGACTGGTCGAACTCTCCACCGAAATCGCCGTCAGACACGTGCTGATGCGTTATATCAATCGCCTGTCCGACTGCTTATATGCGCTTGCACGAGCTGAAGATCATGACGCCCATCAAAACGACATTATTCAGAAAGTGGCGGAGCGCTATCTCGCAGCCATCCGTACATCAGCCACGAGGGAACCGGCTATGTCTCTGTCTTTTCAGGAACTCCACCAACTGACTCGCGCTGCGGTAACGAGAGCAGAAGAACTTCAGGTTCCGGTCGTCATCAGCATTGTTGATGCGAACGGGACCCAAACGGTGACCTGGCGCATGCCTGACGCATTGCTCGTCAGTAGCGAACTGGCACCGAAAAAAGCCTGGACCGCCGTGGCGATGAAAACCGCCACGCATGAGCTGACATCGGCAGTGCAGCCAGGCGCCGCGCTTTACGGTCTGGAAAGCCATATGCAGGGAAAAGTCGTCACCTTCGGTGGCGGATACGCATTATGGCGTGAGGGTTTACTCCTTGGGGGTCTTGGCATCAGCGGGGGAAGCGTTGAGCAGGATATGGACATTGCAGAAACGGCCATTGCGGCGATTAACGTGAGAACACATCAATGAACACTTCAGAACTTGAAACCCTTATTCGAAACATTTTGAGTGAGCAACTCGCCCCGGCAAAAACAGAAGTTAAGGGTAATGGAATTTTTCCGTCCGTTAGCGAAGCGATCGATGCCGCTCATCAGGCTTTTCTGCGTTATCAGCAATGTCCATTGAAAACCCGCAGCGCCATCATTAACGCCCTGCGGGAAGAGCTGACGCCTCACCTTGCTTCATTGGCTGCTGAAAGCGCTGCCGAAACGGGAATGGGCAACAAAGAGGATAAGTTCCTCAAAAATAAAGCTGCGTTGGACAACACCCCGGGTATCGAAGATCTCACCACCACGGCGCTTACCGGCGACGGCGGCATGGTGTTATTTGAGTATTCACCGTTTGGCGTGATCGGTTCCGTCGCCCCCAGTACCAACCCGACGGAAACCATTATTAACAACAGCATCAGTATGCTGGCTGCGGGAAATAGCGTTTATTTTAGCCCACATCCGGGTGCAAAAGCGGTCTCACTGAAGCTGATTACCATGATTGAAGATATTGCTTTTCGCTGCTGCGGGATTCGCAATCTTGTCGTCACGGTCACAGAACCCACTTTTGAGGCTACCCAGCAGATGATGGCGCACCCTAAAATCGCAGTTCTGGCGATTACCGGTGGTCCAGGCATTGTTGCTATGGGCATGAAAAGCGGGAAAAAAGTCATTGGCGCAGGCGCAGGCAATCCGCCCTGCATAGTTGATGAAACAGCCGATCTGGTTAAGGCGGCGGAAGATATCATCAATGGCGCATCCTTTGATTACAACCTCCCCTGCATTGCTGAGAAGAGCCTGATTGTTGTTGATACCGTTGCCGAACGACTGGTTCAACAAATGCAGTCTTTTGGCGCGATGCGACTCAATAGCGAAGAGGTAGACAAACTGCGCGCAGTTTGTCTACCTGAAGGAATAGCCAATAAACAACTGGTAGGGAAAAGCCCGGCAACCTTACTGGAAGCCGCGGGAATACCGGTTCCGGCAAAAGCACCTCGATTACTGATAGGTATCGTCAAGGCTGACGACCCGTGGGTTACCAGCGAGCAACTGATGCCAATACTCCCCGTCGTAACGGTGAGCGATTTTGACAGCGCGTTAACGTTGGCCCTGAAGGTTGAAGAGGGATTGCATCACACCGCCATTATGCATTCGCAAAATGTGTCACGTCTGAACCTTGCCGCGCGCACGCTTCAGACCTCCATTTTTGTGAAAAATGGCCCCTCTTATGCGGGGATTGGCGTTGGTGGTGAAGGCTTTACCACCTTCACCATCGCAACGCCGACCGGTGAAGGAACAACTTCTGCGCGCACTTTCGCACGCTCTCGTCGTTGCGTGCTGACAAACGGTTTTTCTATTCGCTAATGGGGCCGTTATGAAAAGCTTTTCACTGCAAACTCGATTGTACAGCGGCCAGGGAAGCCTGGACGTGCTTAAGCGCTTCACGAATAAGCATATCTGGATTATCTGCGATGGTTTTCTCGCGCGTTCTCCCCTGATTGAAAAGCTGCGCGACGCTCTGCCAGCGGATAACCGCATCAGTATTTTCAGCGATATCACCCCCGATCCCACCATTAGCACGGTAGTACAAGGGATTGCGCAAATGCAGTCTCTACGACCGGACGTCGTAATTGGTTTTGGCGGTGGCTCGGCACTGGACGCCGCAAAAGCCATCGTCTGGTTCAGCCGACAGTTCGGAATTGAGATTGAAACCTGCGTTGCAATTCCCACCACCAGCGGCACGGGCTCGGAGGTGACCAGCGCCTGCGTGATTAGCGATCCGGATAAAGGCATTAAGTATCCATTATTTAATAATGCGCTTTATCCGGACATAGCAATCCTTGATCCAACGCTGGTCGTCAGCGTTCCGCCAGCCATAACTGCGAATACCGGCATGGACGTATTAACGCATGCGCTGGAGGCTTACGTATCCACGAAGGCCAGCGACTTCACCGATGCGCTGGCTGAAAAAGCGGCACAAATCGTCTTCCAGTACCTGCCTGTCGCCGTCAACAAAGGCGACTGCCTGGCAACAAGAGGAAAAATGCACAACGCGTCAACGCTCGCGGGAATGGCATTCAGTCAGGCTGGTTTGGGTATCAATCATGCGATTGCCCATCAGTTGGGCGGCCAGTTTCATCTACCACACGGACTTGCCAATGCGCTGCTGCTGACCCATGTCATTCGTTTTAATGCCCGCGATCCGCGAGCCGCAAAGCGCTACGCCCGTTTCGCTAAAGCCTGCCACCTATGCCCGGATAACGCGAACGATACGGCGGCACTGAATGCGCTAATTCGTCATATAGATCTACTCAAAAAACAGTGTGCGTTACCTTCTTTTGTTGACGCGCTTAAAGACGGAAAGCAAGTCTGGTCACAACGTATACCGTCGATGGTTCAGGCCGCGCTGGCTGATGTCACGCTGCAAACTAACCCTCGTGTTGCCGACGCCAGTGCCATGCAGGAACTGCTTGAGGAATTATTATGAAGACAGCCATGACGGCAGAATCCACGCTTTATGATGCCCAGACAATTCGTGAACGCGTTCGCGCAGCGGGTGTTGTCGGGGCCGGAGGCGCAGGCTTTCCTGCTCACGTAAAATTACAGGCGCAGGTCGATACGTTTCTGGTCAATGCGGCAGAATGTGAGCCGATGCTGAAAGTTGACCAGCAATTGATGGCCGTTCAGGCTGAGCGACTTATCCGCGGCGTTCAATATGCCATGACGGCTACCGGGGCCAGGGCCGGTATTATTGCGCTCAAAGAGAAATATCAAAAGGCTATCAATGCGTTAACGCCCCTTCTGCCTACCGGGATCCGCTTACATATTTTGCCTGACGTCTACCCGGCGGGTGACGAGGTTTTGACCATCTGGATGGCAACGGGTCGGAGAGTTCCGCCTGCCGCGCTGCCAGTCAGCGTCGGTGTCGTGGTCAATAACGTCCAGACGGTGCTCAACATCGCCAGAGCCGTTGAGCAGCAATACCCGGTTACGCGTCGAACCCTGACCGTCAACGGCGCGGTCGCCAGACCAATCACTGTTACCGTCCCTATCGGAATGTCTTTACATGAGATTCTGACGTTGGCCGGTGGCGCAACCGTTGACGATCCCGGTTTTATTAACGGTGGTCCGATGATGGGCGGCCTGATTACCTCACTGGATACCCCTGTCAGCAAGACCACCGGGGGTCTGCTGGTTTTACCAAAGTCTCATGCGTTGATTCAGCGGCGGATGCAGGATGAACGCACCGTGCTTTCCGTCGCAAAAACCGTTTGCGAGCAGTGTCGTTTGTGTACGGATTTGTGCCCAAGACATTTGATCGGCCATGAATTATCGCCGCACCTGCTGGTTCGCGCGGTTAATTATCAGCAGGCGGCCACACCGCAGTTACTGCTCACGGCCCTAACCTGTTCAGAATGCAATGTATGTGAAAGCGTAGCCTGTCCGGTTGGAATTTCACCGATGCGAATCAACCGCATGCTTAAACGCGAGCTACGGGCGCTCAACCATCGTTATGAAGGGCCGTTAAATCCTGAGGATGAAATGGCGAAGTATCGGCTAATTCCGGTGAAGCGCCTTATTACCAAACTGGGCCTTAGCGACTGGTATCACGATGCGCCACTGGCTGAGACGGATTATCCCACAGATAAAACGACGCTGTTGCTACGCCAGCATATTGGTGCCAGCGCCATCCCATGTGTACAGCAGGGCGAACATGTTGTTCGCGGTCAATGCGTTGCCGATGTGCCGTCCGGTGCATTAGGTGCGCCTGTCCACGCCAGTATTGACGGTATTGTCAGCGAAATTACTGAGCAATCCATCACGGTAATAAGAGGTTAATCATGTCTCAGGCTATAGGGATTTTAGAACTCACCAGCATTGCCAAAGGAATGGAAGCGGGCGATGCCATGTTAAAAAGCGCGAATGTGAATTTACTGGTCAGCAAGACCATTTGCCCGGGTAAATTTCTGCTCATGCTCGGTGGTGACGTAGGCGCAGTACAACAGGCGATAGCTACCGGAACGTCTCTTGCTGGCGATATGCTCGTTGATAGTCTGGTACTACCCAACATTCACGCCAGCGTACTTCCTGCGATCAGCGGATTGAACAGCGTGGATAAGCGTCAGGCCGTTGGCATTGTTGAAACATGGAGCGTTGCGGCCTGCATCTGCGCCGCCGACCGTGCGGTTAAAGCCTCCAATGTCACGCTGGTACGCGTCCATATGGCATTTGGTATTGGCGGCAAGTGCTACATGGTTGTCGCTGGCGATGTGTCTGATGTGAATAACGCAGTGACGGTTGCCAGTGAAAGTGCGGGTGAAAAAGGTCTGTTAGTTTACCGTTCGGTCATCCCTCGTCCGCATGAGAGCATGTGGCGACAGATGGTGGAGGGATAATGGAAAGACTACCCACCACAGATCGTATGATTCAGGAATATGTTCCTGGCAAGCAGGTCACGCTGGCGCATCTTATCGCTAATCCTGGTAAGGATTTGTTCAAGAAACTGGGATTACAGGATTCAGTCTCCGCCATCGGTATTCTGACGATTACCCCCAGCGAAGCCTCAATCATCGCCTGTGATATCGCCACGAAATCCGGGGCGGTAGAGATTGGTTTTCTCGACCGTTTTACCGGCGCAGTGGTACTGACGGGCGATGTTTCCGCCGTGGAGTACGCGCTGAAACAGGTAACCCGGACGCTGGGCGAAATGATGCGTTTTACCGCCTGTCCCATCACCCGGACATAATCTCATGAAACGTATAATGCTAATTGGCCCCAGCCAGTGCGGTAAAACGTCACTCACGCAGTGCATGCGGGGAGAGGCGCTTCACTATCAGAAAACCCAGGCCATAGTCTGGTCTCCTACGACAATAGACACACCGGGTGAATATCTCGAAAACCGCTGCCTGTACAGCGCGCTGCTGGCCAGCGCCTGTGAAGCAGACATCATCGCGCTGGTTCTCAATGCTGACGCGCCGTGGTCACCTTTTTCTCCAGGTTTTACTGGCCCGATGAACCGACCCGTTATCGGCCTCGTCACCAAAGCCGATTTAGCCAGCCCGCAGCGTATTTCTCTCGTGGAAAGTTGGCTAGTTCAGGCTGGCGCGCAAAAAGTCTTTGTTACCAGCGCGCTGGAGAATACCGGGGTCGATGAGATATTTATTTTTCTGAATGCAAAGGAACCTTCATGTCTCACAAAATAATGGCCATTAATGCAGGTAGTTCCTCGCTTAAGTTTCAGTTACTGGCGATGCCGCAGGGGGAAATGATCTGCCAGGGGCTGATCGAACGTATCGGTATGTCTGATGCGCAGATTACCTTAAAAACACCGGCGCAAAAATGGCAGGAGACATTGCCCGTTGCCGATCACCGTGAAGCTGTAACGCTGCTTCTGGAAAAACTGCTCAGCCACAATATTATCAGCAGCCTGGAAGAGATCGACGGCGTTGGCCATCGTGTCGCACACGGTGGAGAATCCTTCAAAGATTCCGCGCGGGTAACCGATGAAACACTGGCGGAAATCGAACGCCTTGCAGAACTGGCACCACTTCATAACCCGGTGAATGCGTTGGGGATTGCGGTATTTCGCCAGCTACTGCCGAAAACGCCAGCCGTTGCGGTTTTTGACACTGCTTTTCATCAGACTCTTGATGAGCCCTCTTTCATCTATCCCCTGCCCTGGCGCTACTACTCAGAGCTCGGTATTCGTCGTTATGGTTTTCACGGCACCAGCCACAAGTATGTCAGCGCTCAGCTTGCAGAAAAGCTGGGAGTACCGCTCAGCGCCCTACGGGTTGTTTGTTGTCATCTTGGCAACGGCAGCAGCATCTGTGCCATCAAAGGCGGGCAATCGGTCAATACCTCGATGGGCTTTACGCCACAGTCCGGCGTAATGATGGGCACGCGAAGTGGCGATATTGATCCGTCCATTTTGCCGTGGATTGCCCTGCGCGAAGGAAAAACACCGCAACAGCTCAACAAATTGCTCAATAATGAGTCCGGATTGCTCGGCGTTTCTGGTGTTTCACCTGACTACCGGGACGTTGAACATGCCGCAAATACGGGCAATCACCAGGCCGCACTGGCGTTGACGCTTTTTGCCGAGCGGATTCGCGCTACTATTGGCAGCTATATTATGCAGATGGGCGGTCTGGATGCTTTGGTGTTTACTGGGGGAATTGGTGAAAATTCAGCGCGTGCTCGCGCCACAATTTGCCACAACCTGAATTTCTTAGGTCTGGCCGTTGATGAAGAAAAAAATCAGCGTAACGCCACCTTTATTCAGACGGAAAATGCGGTGGTTAAAGTGGCGGTGATTAATACCAATGAAGAGCTGATGATAGCCCAGGACGTTATGCGTTTAGCGATATCAGAAACTGTGACATTGGGCATTCCCGCCTGATATTGCCACACCGCAAATTGCGGCAAATCATGGTAATAGCGCGATCGCCATGACACTATGCGCCGAGGATTGCTGAACACAAAGGTGAAGACGTGGCTGTTGCGCAATGTCCCGCATCGTGCGGAGAACTTATCCAGGGCTGGATTCTGGGCAGTGAGAAACTGGTCTCCTGCCCGGTCGAATGGTATAGCACCGTTGAAGTCACTTCAGGCTCACCGCTGACAGACGAACGTCCACTTTCCCGGGCAATGGTTGACAGGTTATTACAGCACTGGCAGTACCCGGCGCATCTCAGTCAGGACATCCGGATTGATGTTCAGTCAACTATTCCCATCGCGAAAGGGATGGCCAGCAGCACTGCGGATATTGCCGCCACGGCCATCGCCACAGCGCATTATCTGGGCCATCAACTGGACGAGCCAACACTGGCACAGCTTTGCGTTTCGCTGGAACCGACCGACAGCACCGTTTTTCGTAAGCTTACTCTTTTCGATCATAACGATGCCTCCACGCAAATTGGTTGTGAAGCTCAGCCTCAACTCGATCTGCTGGTTCTCGAAAGCCCTGAAACATTACGCACCGCGGATTATCACCGTATTCCACGTCATTCCGGCTTGCAGGCGGGAGCTGCGGCCCTCCAACGGGCATGGGAAAAAGTACAGGAAGCCTGTATCAGCCAAAATCCTTACCGGTTGGGAGAAGCGGCTACGCTTAGCGCAATCGCCAGCCAGTTGCTGTTACCAAAGCCGGATTTTGATTCACTATTAGCACTGGTGGAAGAATGTGATTTATACGGCGTCAACGTCGCGCACAGCGGCAGCGTAGTCGGACTGATGCTGGACCGAAATCGTCATGATGTGGATTACATTAAATGGATGCTGACGCAGAAAAAACTCACGGTTCACTGGCCAGAACAGCATTTGTTACGCATGGTAACGGGCGGGGTCGAACTGCAATAAGGGTCGCCGCACGGCAGCGACCCGGACAAGCATAAAATCGTTACTCTGCTTTCGCTTCGCCGTTTTTCACTTCGCCCATGGCTTTCAGCTTTTTAGAGATATCGCGGCGTTCTTTAGAGATCTCAGCGTTTTTGATGATGTAGTCATCAACACGATCTTCATAATCGCTTTTCATGCTGGCAATAATGCCCTGAATCGCTTCCACGCTCATGCCAGGCTTGATGTAGTCACTCAGGTTGTCCAACAGCAGAACGCGTTTCTGGTTATCACGGATCTTTTTCTCAACGTCCTGAATTTCACGTTGCAGTTTGTTTTTACGACGGAACAGACGAACAAATTCCAGCACGTCCTGGAAAGAAGGCTTGGTAGTTTCCATTTTTACACCCCTGATAATGTGAGATTCGGATTCGTTAAAACAACGGCTAAAGTGGGTCAACATTACTTTCATGCCCGCCATACTTCAAGTCGCATCTGCATCGACAATGCAGGGTTGAAACCTGAATTATCGAGGGTAAAGCCATTGTAGTTACCAATGATTTTATCCTTTTTCAGTATCATACCTCTAATCTTTGCTGAATCGAAGCAGCAGTAGAACCAATCCCCTCATCTGCTCTTTATTTGCGCAATGCGCGACAGATTAAATGTGACAGTAACTCCAGCTGTCGAGCCATCTCCATGTTCAACCAAACGTAGCCGTGAATGGGCGTTTCTGCGACATTATCGCCTTTATGCTCAGCAATAAGCTGACGCAGCTCTGCCACGGTGTCATTGAGCTTTTCCGTATTGGCAAGTACCGGCTGCGGATTCCCTTCATACAAGGCGTGGGTTATTGTCAGTAGTGCCTGCTGCGTCCTGAGCTGAGTTTCACGCAGAGTATGCGCATTCAACATGACAAAGTGGCTGGTCCGGCTGGCCCACAGCGCATTAATTTGCAGCTCAAGCATGCAGACCAGATTGCGATTCACCGTCTGAATAGCCTCAAAGATCGATTTTTGAATGCGGGTTTCCTTGCTGGCAGGAGCGATGAGTCCACGCATTTTGACAACGTCGCTCAACAGCTGTTGTAAATGCTTCTCCAGCCGCGGTTGCTCGAGCAGATTGGGGGATAGCGCAGCCTGATACACCCGATTGTACCCCGTTACGCAATGCGCCAATTGGATACGCCAGTGTATAAATGCCCGCTGCGGCCAGATGCCGGTAAACAGCATCGCCAGTAACGACCCCAGAATAACATCGCCACCGCGCCATAACGCGGTATTCATATCTCCGGCAGGTGCCCCCACGACCACGGCAAGCGTTATGCCAATCAACAGCGCCTGGTACGGCCTTTTCCCCAGCGCCAGCCAGCCACAGAGAAACATCGCCACCGCGCACCATATCAGCATTAACGGCAGCGAGAATAGCTCCAGACGCAGGGCAACCAGTCCCAGGACCGAGCCCAGGATCGTGCCGCCTATACGCTCAAAGGCCCTGGGAACAACGTTACCCCAAAAAGATATTGGCCCCATGATCACCACCAGCGTGATCAGAGGCCATGTACCTTCGGGAATGTTTAACAGGCGTACCAACAGAAAAGTAAGGAGAAACGCCAGCGCAATGCGAATACCATGCACCACACGATAATGACGATACAAACGAATTTCAAAAGGACTCAGTGATTTGTCTGCACGCACTCATGCACTCCGTCAGGGAATAGCAAAGAAGCGAATTGTACCTGTTTTTAGCGTGAAAACATCATCCTGATTTACACCCCAAACAGTTACTTCGTCTGCACTGGCACGTACATTTCAATGTCCCAGTAGCCGTCCTCCATGCCATTGTTCATATAAACTTCAAAGCAGGGTTTAGCGGCTATCGCATAAGTCGTATCCTGCATCAGGCGCTCGAAGAACTGGTACCAGGGCGTCGCAAAATCGTGATTTTCAACGCGCGCAACGGCTACAGCATAGTCGCCACCCGCCAGTTCAGTGAGGATCACCCCTTCGCTGTTTTCCGGGATTTCAAAACCTTCAGGCACAGAAACCACGGTATCACAGCGCAGTTTTTCCGCAGGAACAACATCAGGGTTGTCGTAATAAACGGCTATCCATTCCAACGGTACAATCTGTTTACCGTCGACCCACTTCATTAATTGCTCAAACCCCTGCTTCACCGTTTGTTCCCACGGTCCAACCATATGGAAACCGGCAATCATGCGTTTATCGACCAGCTTTATCTCGTACTCCATACAACCTCCACCGTTACACTGTATTTATATACAGTGTAATTTCTGGCTATGTCGGCCACAAGGAAATAGTGATTATTATGTGAGCAGATTCGCACTCTTGCCAGTCAGACGCATCAGGAAAAACTACGCCTTGTGGTGGAAATAATCGCTCAGGCGTGAGAAAACACCGCCTTCGCCGACGGACTCCAGCGTAACCAGAGGCCAATGCGCCACCAGCTTATCCCGGTCATAGAGTTCAATTTCCCCCACACGTTGATGCGCAGCGATAGGAGCAACCAGCTCTTTCTTATCAAGGACATATTTTGCTTTGATGTTAGGGACCTCTGCTTTAGGCAGGGCCATCCAGAAATCCTGCTCAGTTCCGAGGCTGATTTTTTCTTTATCGCCATACCAGATCCGTTCAGTGCCAACCTGCTTACCGCTACGCAAAACCTGCACTGTATCGAAGTTCTGTTGCCCCCATTGCAGCAGTTTACGTGCCTGATCTTCGCGCCCTTTCGCACTCTCCGCACCCATCACCACCGCAATCAGGCGGCGCTGCCCATCGACGGCGGAAGCAATCAGGTTAAACCCGGCGCCGGACGTATGCCCTGTCTTCAGACCATCAACGTTCATGGTTTTATCCCACAACAAACCGTTACGGTTTTGCTGTGTGATGCCGTTCCAGGTAAGGCTTTTCTCACTGTACATATGGTAGAAATCCGGTTCCCCGTGGATGATAGCGCGGGACAGCACGGCCAGGTCGTACGCCGAGCTATGCTGACCCGGCGCATCCAGACCATGTACCGTTTCAAAATGGGTGTCCTGCAGGTTCAGCTTTTGCGCATAGTTGTTCATCATCGCGACAAACTGCGACTGACCTCCGGCGATGTAATCCGCCAGTGCCACGCAGGCATCATTACCGGAATCAACAATTAACCCACGGCTGAGGTCACGTACCGAAACGCGATCCCCTTCTTTCAGGAACATCAAGGATGAACCGACAAATACTGGATTATCTTTTGCCCATGCATCGCGCCCGACGGTCACAATATCTGTCGGACTAATACGCTTACTGTCAATTGCGCGATCGACAACATAGCCAGTCATCAGTTTCGTCAGGCTGGCAGGATTGCGCTGCTGGTGTTCATTACCGGCTGTCAGGATTTGGCCCGTGGTGTAATCCATTAACACCCATGCCCCGGCATTAATCGCAGGAGGTTGTGGGGCGAAGCTCACGGCATCGCTCGCCCAGGCGGGCGAAAAACTCATCGTTAATAGTGAAGCGGCAATAAACAAACGGCGTTTCAACAGCATGTCCTCAGGAAAGGGAGAAATAGCCGTTCTTTTTACGGAAGTTCTGTCGAACAAACATGGATAAACTGCAAGAAAATGTGACATAAGGCACATTTTCTTGCTATCAGGAAAGAATTTCAGAAACAAACCTCGCCCGGAACTACCCTTTACGCGGCGCGGTCTCTGCGTGATGACTGCGATGGCGGTGATAACCATCGATCATACTGCGAAAAATTTGCCCTGGCGTGTCACCCAGCGTGCACAGGTAAATATGCGCGCAGATAAACAGTAAGCCCACAATCGCTAACGCCATATGCAGCACCAGCATCACCGGCCCCGCCCCTACCACCTGCGGATAGAGACATAGCAACCCGGTGATGATCAGTAGTGGAACCAGTGCGTACATGATGGCCAGGTAGGCCAGCTGTTGCAGCGGGTTAAATTTGTCCTCTGCCGTTGCGGCAAATGGGTGCGGCTCACCTTTCATAATGCCATACAGATAAAAGCGTGTTTGCAGCAGGCAGCGCGATATCAATCCGCTAAATTTCACGCGATAATGGCAGCCGTTGCCGCTGGTTGCGTTTATTAACACAAAGCCAATCCAGAAGGCCAGCAATGCGAAGCCACACCAGGTATGTACCTGCACCATTAAGGCCACCGGTCCGACAGAAAAGTGGCCAAACAGGCCGCTCAGCAGAAGCAGGATAAAGAGCAGCGCATTACCCCAGTGCCAGCGGCGGACCGCCAGCGAATAGAGGTAGTCCCGATGTTCTTCCCCGGTTGCCGTTTTGGGCGCCAGCATCCGACGTAACAGCGCGTGCGTGACCAGGCCCGCAATCATCAGCACAATAATGACGCCTGCATAAATAAGCCACAACGGCCAGTAGTCCGGCGCATAGTTAAGCTCTGCTCCCCAGATAGAATTCATACATTACCCTCCTGATGGATCTCTTTACGCCGATAGAGACTTACCGGGCCGCTACGCGTATCCTGCTGGCGATAAACCTCTTTTTGATTAATCCAGTGCTGAATTTCCGGGTCATCGCGACGACCAAATTTCAGCGCATCCGTCGGACAAACGGAAACGCAGGCTGGCGATTGTCCGACCTCTAGGCGAGTATCGGCGCAGAAGTTACACTTGTCGGCAATCCCTGTTTGTGGGTTGAGGTAGCGGACATGGAACGGGCAAGCAGCAACGCAGTAGTCACAGCCAATACAGCGAGACTTATCCACTTGCACAATGCCATTTTCGTCACGAAATGAAGCGCCGGTAGGACAGACGCTAACGCACGGCGCATCTTCACAATGCTGACAGGAAACGCGAACAAACTGGAAGTGGGACAGCACCTCGGGTTCATGTTCGGGTGAGCGGATCTGCACTTGTAGGCGACTAAATCCCTCCGGTACGTCATTCAGGACCTTGCAGGCAACCGTACACGCCTGACAGCCAATACAGCGTTTCTCGTCATGCAGCATGACATAAGGGTTTGTTGATTGATTCATGATGTTCTCCTTTCTCATGCCCGACGAAGCGTAACGCCAGCGGTGTGCACTACTGTACCGGAAACCGGACTGGTAACATGCGGAAGCAAATTACCGCAGTGAATACCGTGCGTCGTCGCCGCGGTTTTGGCTCCCGCCTTGGCGCCAAATCCCATATAAACGAACAGCGTATCGGGTCGTATTCCGGCAGTAACCAGCGCTTTGCCTTTTTCCTTACCGGTCGCATTTTCCAGCCAGATCTCATCGCCGTTTTTGATGCCTTTTTCACGGGCCGTTTGCGGGTGGATCCACACCGCGTTGTCCCACATCAGCTCACTCAGCAGGGGTACATATTGCGTCGCACCGTTGGTATGCACCGCCACTTTTCCCTGTATAAAATAGAGTTCATTGTCACGTTTGAGGGCAAAGTTGCGGGCGCGTGGAATACCGTATCCAGGCAAAAGTGCTTCCAGTTCTTCAGAGTAGAGTTCAATTTTTCCAGACGGGGATTTAAAGCGCAGTTGCTCGCTATAGGTGCCGTCGCTGTCAACCGCCACCGCGCCCGGATAGCGTGCCACAAACTGACGCACCGCTTCAGGTTCGCGCAGGAGCAGCGGAACACCCCACTCCCGATATCCTTTCTGACGCAGTTCAGCGGACAGCGCATGATCGCCATTAAGCTGGTACAGCTGCCGCGTCTGCATATCCTGCCAGGGGTAGAACTGCCCAAGGCCTAACTGCACAGCCAGTTCTTTCCAGATTTGCCAGCTCGGACGCGCATCCCCTATCGGCTCTACAACCTGCTGGCGCAGGGCATAGGCCGGATTCAGGCCCGACATGTCAGAGACTTCTTCATCGCGTTCAAGGTAGGTGCATTCAGGTAACAGATAATCGGCATATGCCGCGCTTTCGCTTAAATAGACATCGCAGCTCACTACCAGATCGAGTTGTTCAACGGTTTTGACCAGATCAGGCCGACAGGTCACGGTTTGGAAAGGATTGTGGCGGGACATAATCCATCCTTTCACCGGATAGGGCGTCTGGTTTAACACGGCATCGATGATGCTTTGCACCACGCCGCCGCCCGCCGCGATGTACTTGAATTGTGGGGCAACCAAATCGATGCGCTGCGCCGTTGGCTTGGGCAATTTGGCATCCGGTTTTGCCAGCACCGGAGCAACCTTCTCACCAGCCAGCTTATTGTAGGTTGCTGCGGCTTTTTTCTGGTACAAGCCGCCTTCACGCTCAATATTTCCTAGTAGCGCATTGAGGGTGAAAATCATACGCCGCATATCAATTTCTTCTTGCGAAAACGTCGCGCGATGGCCTGGACTGACGATAGCATGAGGCGCACAGGCGGCCATTTCTCGGGTGACTCGAACAATGACATCAGCAGGTACGTCAGCATGCTTTTGCGCCCATTCCGGCGTGGTCTCTTGTACCGCTTCTGCCAGTTGGTTAAACCCTGTGGTGTAGCGCGCAACGAAGTCCGCGTCATAGAGATGTTCATTAATCATGACGTGACACATGGCCATTAACACGGGCAAGTCGCCGCCCGGCTTAAGCGCATGCCATTCATCCGCCTTGCTGGAGAACACTGACAAACGAGGATCGAAGCTGACCATTTTTGCGCCCTTTTCCTGCGCGGTCATCAGTTCATGCGTTTCGGCAACCTCAATGCCTTCATAGAGATTGTGGCCAAAAGAGACCATATAACGGGTATTGGCGATATCCATGGCCAAATCGCCGCCCATCATCACTTTAGCGGCAATCGATTTTCCGGCAGGGCATGTCGAGGCGTGCGTAAAGGTGTTTGGCGATCCAAACGCCGTTGCCAGGTGAAATAAATGACCCGAAAGCGAACCGGATTTGGAAGAGAATACGACCCCCTGAGGACCATGCTGCGCTTTTATTTCCGTCATCTTTTCGGCAATTTCTTTGTAAGCCTGTTGCCAGCTGATGACCTGCCATTCTCCGCTGCCGCGAGGCCCTGTGCGTTTCATGGGTTTAACAATACGGTGCGGGTCGTTGACCAGGCTAACACCGCTGCCTCCGCGCGCGCAGACACGCGTGCCTTGTTGAGGCGCATTAGGGTTACCCTGAATAAAAACCGTTTTGTTATTAATTACCTGTGCCTGTATTGGGCAACGATAAGAACACATTTCGCACAAGCTTGGCGTCAGGGATGTTTTCCCCTTAATGCTCTCTGGTAAATTTCGCGCCAGTGCGCCTGGCGGAAAACTCCCTAGCGCGCAGGCTGAGCAACCGATGCCCACTCCTCGCAAAAAATTACGCCGACTAATGCTCATATAACCTCCTGTTATTAGATATATCCAATGATTATATGTAGTTTAAATTATTAATTTTTAACATCACTCACATTTCATTAGAATATAGAGCAGATAATTGCCAAAATAAAAACTCATTGTTTATAAAAGGATTTTAAAATTTCCAGAACACAACAGATCAGTATAAAATAACAATAATGGTTCTCATTTATATTATTTATCAGTTCATAACTTTCAGAAAATTTATTCCAGTAATTTCCTTTAACAGTGCGAAATTTATTAATCAATTCTATTAAAGCCCTGTTTATCTCAATTTTATTGCGTATACCATCCAGCTTCGATAATCGTATTGCTGATTACCTCGCTATTTTTTGGTATTCTTGGACGAGCGCTAAATTGATCCCGGACATAACTGAACAATGAATGACGGCAAGCAGCAACCTGGTTTTCTCTTCCACGATTACGAGACCTTTGGTACCCACCCGGCACTGGACAGACCCGCGCAATTTGCGGCTATCCGCACCGATAGCGATTTCAATATTATCGGTGAACCTGAAGTCTTTTATTGCAAACCCGCAGACGACTATCTACCGCAGCCTGAGGCGGTGCTGATAACCGGTATCACACCGCAGGAAGCGCGTGAAAAAGGAGAAAATGAAGCCGCCTTTGCTGCGCGTATCCACGCCCTGTTCACCGTGCCGAAAACCTGTATCCTGGGCTATAACAACGTGCGCTTCGATGATGAAGTGACGCGTAACATCCTGTATCGCAATTTCTACGATCCCTATGCCTGGAGCTGGCAAAACGATAATTCACGCTGGGATCTGCTGGATGTGATGCGCGCCTGCTATGCCCTGCGTCCTGAAGGAATTAACTGGCCGGAAAACGACGATGGATTACCCAGCTTTCGCCTGGAGCATTTGACCAAAGCCAACGGTATTGAACATACCAATGCCCATGATGCGATGGCCGACGTATACGCCACAATTGCGATGGCGCAATTAGTGAAGTCGCGCCAGCCGCGCCTGTTTGATTATCTCTACAGCCATCGAAATAAGCACAAACTGGCCGCGTTGATTGATGTCCCACAAATGAAGCCGCTGGTCCATGTTTCGGGGATGTTCGGCGCATGGCGCGGCAACACCAGTTGGGTGGCGCCATTGGCCTGGCATCCTGAGAATCGCAACGCGGTGATTATGGTCGACTTAGCCGGTGATATTTCGCCGTTGCTCGAACTGAACAGCGACGCGCTGCGTGAGCGGCTCTACACTGCTAAGGCAGATCTGGGAGATAACCCAGCCGTACCGGTTAAACTGGTGCACATCAACAAATGCCCGGTACTGGCACAGGCGAATACCTTGCGCCCGGAAGATGCCGATCGCCTTGGCATTAACCGCCAGCATTGTCTGGATAATCTCAAAGTTCTGCGCGAAAACCCGCAGGTTCGCGACAAGGTGGTGGCCATCTTTGCCGATGCGCAACCCTTTACGCCATCAGATAACGTGGATGCACAGTTATACAATGGTTTTTTCAGCGATGCCGACCGTGCCGCAATGAAAATCGTCCTGGAAACTGAGCCGCGCAATTTACCGGCGCTGGATATCTCCTTTGTCGATAAGCGCATTGAAAAGCTGCTGTTTAACTACCGCGCGCGTAACTTCCCCGGAACGCTGGATGAAGCCGAACAGCAACGCTGGCTGGACCATCGTCGTCAGGTATTCACGCCAGAGTTTTTGCAGAATTACGCCAATGAATTGCAGATGCTGAGTCAGCAATATGCAGAAAACAAAGAGAAACTGATGCTGCTGAAGTCACTCTGGCAGTATGCGCAAGAGATTGTATAACTCCCACATATAAAAAAAACGGAGAACATGTCTCCGTTTTTTTTCAGATAAATGCAGTTATTACGCGATATCTTCGTCGTACTGCGGTACCGGGTTGCGGAAGCTTTTGGTCACGCAAGCCAGGTAAATCAGACCAATAGCGGCCCAGATCAGACCCAGAACCATTGAGCTTTCTTCCAGGTTCACCCACAGCGCACCAACGGTCAGCGCACCGCACATTGGCAGGAACAGATACTGGAAGTGGTCTTTCAGCGTCTTGTTACGCTTCTCACGGATCCAGAACTGAGAGATCACTGACAGGTTAACGAAGGTAAACGCCACCAGCGCACCGAAGTTAATCAGCGCCGTCGCCATCACCAGGTCAAAGTTAATTGCCAGCAGAGCAATCGCCCCCACCAGAATGATGTTCATGGACGGAGTACGCCATTTCGGGTGGACATAACCGAAGAAACTTTTCGGGAATACACCGTCACGCCCCATCACATACATCAGACGCGCTACGCCTGCATGCGCCGCCATACCTGACGCCAGTACGGTAATGGTAGAGAAAATCAGCGCGCCGACCTGGAAGAACTTACCAGCAACATACAGCATGATTTCCGGCTGCGAAGCGTCCGGATCCTTAAAGCGCGAAATATCCGGGAAGTACAGCTGCAACAGATAGGTGGAGACGATAAAGATCAGGCCACCAATCAGCGCGGTCAGGAAAATCGCACGCGGGATCACGCGCTCAGCGTCTTTGGTTTCTTCAGACAGGTTGCTGATACCGTCAAAACCGGTGAACGAGAAGCACAGGATTGTAGCTCCCGTGATCATCGGGATCACATGCGCATCACCTGACCAGAACGGACGGCTGCTCGCCAGCGTACCGGCACCTTCCCCTTCGAACACGCCATAGATGACCATGCCGAGGATCACTGCAATCAGCACCACCTGCAACAGCACGATTACGGTGTTGAAATTCGCAACAGATTTCAGGCTGCGCAGGTTAAAGGCGGTCATAAAGGCCACCAGCGCTACCACGAATATCCATGACGGTATCGACGGCACCAGAGCTTCAAAGTAAATTTTCGCCAACAGAATGTTGATCATCGGTGCGAACAGATAGTCCAGCAGTGATGACCAACCCACCATAAAGCCAACGGTCGGGCTAATGGATTTCTGGGCATATGTGTAGGCAGAGCCTGCAGACGGATAGCGACGAACCAGTTTACCGTAGCTCAGTGCGGTAAAGAGGATGGCTACCAGTGCAAAGGCATAAGCTGTCGGGACATGACCATCGGTCATTCCTGATACGATACCGAATGTATCGAACAGCGTCATCGGCTGCATATAGGCAAGGCCCATCATGACAACCGGAACCAGCGTAAGCGTTTTACGTAATTCCACGCGAGAGGTGTTTGGAGTAGCGTTATGCGACATGGTTATCCCCCATTACGGCGAAAACCGTCGCGTAAGCAAAAAATTGCCCCATTTTTTGTTAATCCTCAGCGACAACAACTGTCGATTTTTAAGTAAGTATCTATCCGGTACGAAGCCCGGCCTCTTTTATGAATGATTGGTTTGATGCAAAAAAATAACCGACGCGTATTAAAACGTCGGTTAATGTCATTTTTTGCAAGCGGCGTATTTTGCACTAATTTGGAGAGAAATAACAAGAGATTGAAGCGACTCTAAAAGAATATTTTTTCTTAACTGATTGATTTATCAGCAGCCGTTTTAACGTACACTCCCGCAATAGCACTATTTGCTAAAATCTCATCCCGCCACCAGGCACTGGCCAACCCGGCAGTCTGTTCATTCCAACCTATCCACACAGGTTCAAAGATAATTTGTGCGACCACTTTTTTCTCAATCAGAGCGCCGCTCTCCAGAAATCGCTGCGCCAGGTAGCGCGGAATATAGCCACATCCCAAACCGCTGATTTGCAGTTCCAGCTTGGTTTTGAAGTCAAAAACGGTGATGGCTTCCTGATCGTCAAGCACCTGAGAGCCCGAGGCGTTGGCATGTTGCGCATTGTCGCCCACCACAATCGCGCGAAAACGCCGAATGGTGCGACGATTTAGCGGCTCCTGTTCCTGCGCCAGCGGATGATGTGGCGCAACCACAAACACCTGTTCCAGAACCCCTAGCTGCGCAAAGCCAAATTCGCTCGCGGCAGGCGGTTCATGCGTGGCGCCGACAATAATATCCGCCCGCCCCTGAGTGAGGGCATCCCAGGAGCCACCCAGCACACCATTGATAAATTTCAGGCGCGTCACACTGTGGTGTTGATAGAAAGATTCGATGAGTGGGGCCAGCAGCGAAAAGGGAAACGTATCATCTACGCCAATAACCAATTCATTCTCCCAGCCTTCGTGAAGTTTAATCGCCTGCTTTTCGAGTTCGCGGACGGTGTGCAACACCTCCCGCCCCTTTTCCAGCAGCATCTGCCCGGTACGGGTAAACTTAGCCCGATGTCCGCTGCGATCGAGTAACTGAATATTAAGATCGCTTTCCAGCTTATGGACGGTGTAGCTAAGCGCAGACGGCGTCTTAAACAATTTTGCCGACGCCGCTGCGAAACTGCCCTCTTTTTCCAACGCATCGAGGATGATAAGAACGTCCAGCAGTGGTTTCATACTCGCCCCCTGGCGGTATCAGCGGCACTCTGCTGGTTTGTCACTCCATCGGCATCACCAGCGGGTCAGGATACTGGTACTCAAACCCAAGCTCGTTACAAATACGGTTGCCATCAATGACTTTACCTTTACCGTTATCCTCATCGCCACGAAATTCCGGCGGTGCCATCCCCAACTGGCGAGCCATCTGTGGATAGAACACATTGCGCGCCGGATGCATAGGCGCACATATATTATAGATGTGTCCCCCTTTTGGCGCTTGCAGCAGCAAAGAGATGGCGGAAACCACATCATCCAGATGCACCAGATTGACGCCATGGTGCCCATCTGGCGCCGTCTTACCAGCGAAAAAACGACCGGGATGTCTTCCCGGGCCGACAAGCCCGGCCAGGCGCAAAATATCCACCGAAGTGCCTGGCAAATTGTGCAACCAGTCTTCAAGTTCTTTCAAAACGCGACCACTTGCCGTGACCGGGTTACGCGAAGTCCCTTCTTTCACGATGCCTTGTGCATCGCCATAGACCGACGTCGAACTGGTAAAAATAATCCGCGGGATGCGGTACGCCAGCGCACTGTCGACCAGTTCCTGCATAGCCTGCAGGTAAAATGTCTCCCCCGGACCGCTACGGCGCGCAGGTAGCGTAATAACCAGCGCATCGGCGTCCATCAGTGCGTCGAGATCGTCTGACTCACAGACCAGTTCAGGCTCCAGGCGCAGCGAGTAGCTCTCGATACCACTCATGCGGGCCGCTTCCACCCCATCCAATGTGGTTTTGCTGCCGGTAACCTGCCAGCCTCTCGCCGCCAGCGACATCGCTAACGGCATGCCCAACCAACCTAAACCGACAATTGCGACCTTTTTCATGCCTTCTCTCCTGACTTTTGGCCTATAACGCAAGGCTACGCTAGCCCACTGTGGCTGACAATTCATAGTATCAATATGAAATGAATTAATGATCAAAAAAAGCCCTTGCTTTCCGTAGCTAAAGTGGTTTAGGTTAAAAGGCATCAAATGAATAAACATTCATCGAGAAAATTTATGACACGCGCTCAATTTAAACACCATCATCACCATCATCCTGACTAGTCTTTCAGGCGATGTGTGCTGGGAGACATTTAAATCTTCCAGCGGTGCATGAGCGTATGAGAAAGCCCCCGGAAGATTTCTTCCGGGGGCTTTTTTTTGTGCGTGACCCAAACTGATTCAGACAGGATAACGAGGAATAAAGAATGTTAGATAATACCCGTTTACGCATAGCTATGCAGAAATCAGGTCGTTTAAGCGATGATTCACGCGAATTGATGGCCCGTTGCGGCATTAAAATTAATCTTCACACCCAACGCCTGATCGCGATGGCTGAGAATATGCCGATCGATATTCTGCGCGTGCGTGATGACGATATCCCGGGTCTGGTGATGGACGGCGTCGTTGATCTCGGCATCATCGGGGAAAACGTTCTCGAAGAGGAACTGCTCAACCGCCGGGCACAGGGTGAAGATCCGCGCTATTTTACCCTGCGTCGTCTGGACTTCGGCGGCTGCCGCCTTTCGCTGGCTACCCCAGTTGATGAAGCCTGGGATGGCCCTGCAGCGCTGAACGGTAAGCGTATCGCGACCTCTTACCCACACCTGCTCAAACGTTATCTTGATCAAAAAGGGGTGTCGTTTAAATCCTGTCTGTTAAACGGCTCTGTAGAAGTCGCCCCCCGCGCAGGTCTGGCTGATGCGATTTGCGATCTGGTGTCAACCGGAGCCACGCTTGAAGCCAACGGCCTGCGTGAAGTGGAAGTGATTTACCGCTCTAAAGCCTGCCTGATTCAGCGCGACGGCGAAATGGCCGAAGCTAAGCAACAACTGATCGACAAACTGCTGACCCGTATTCAGGGGGTTATTCAGGCACGTGAATCAAAATACATCATGATGCACGCGCCGAGCGAACGTCTGGACGAAGTCATCGCCCTGCTGCCAGGTGCTGAACGCCCAACCATCCTGCCACTGGCGGGTGACCAACAGCGCGTAGCCATGCATATGGTCAGCAGCGAAACTCTGTTCTGGGAAACGATGGAAAAACTGAAAGCGCTCGGTGCCAGCTCCATTCTGGTGCTGCCGATTGAGAAGATGATGGAGTGATAGCCATGAGCTTCAATAGCCTGATCGACTGGAACAGCCGTAGCCCCGAACAGCAGCGCGAACTGCTGATGCGCCCGGCGATATCCGCCTCTGAAAGCATCAGCCGCACGGTGGCTGAAATTCTCGAGAACGTCAAAAATAACGGCGATCGGGCGCTGCGTGAATACAGTGCGAAGTTTGACAAAACCGAGGTCGACGCGCTGCGCGTCACCGAAGAGGAAATTCAGCAAGCCAGTAGCCGCCTGAGCGACGAGCTGAAACAAGCCATGCAGGCGGCAGTGCGTAATATTGATGCGTTCCACACCGCGCAAATTCTGCCGCCGGTGGATATTGAAACTCAGCCAGGCGTGCGCTGCCAGCAGGTTACTCGCCCTATCGCCTCCGTGGGGCTGTATATTCCTGGGGGATCGGCACCGCTATTCTCTACCGTATTAATGCTGGCGACCCCGGCGCGCATCGCCGGCTGCAAAAAAGTGGTGCTCTGCTCACCGCCGCCGATTGCCGATGAGATCCTCTACGCCGCGCAACTGTGTGGCGTAAAAGAGGTGTTCAACGTAGGCGGCGCGCAGGCCATTGCCGCGCTGGCGCTGGGTACCGAATCTATTCCTAAGGTCGATAAGATATTCGGGCCGGGCAATGCGTATGTGACCGAAGCCAAACGTCAGGTCAGTCAACGTCTTGACGGCGCGGCCATCGACATGCCTGCGGGCCCGTCTGAAGTGCTGGTTATCGCCGACAGTGGCGCGACACCTGACTTTGTTGCCTCTGATCTGCTTTCTCAGGCCGAACACGGCCCCGACTCGCAGGTGATCCTGCTGACGCCGGATGCGAAGCTTGCCGAAGGCGTTGCAAAAGCCGTTGAACGCCAGCTCGCCGAGCTTTCCCGCGCCGACACCGCACGTCAGGCGCTCGCCGCCAGTCGACTGATCGTCGCCCGAGATCTTGAGCAATGCGTGGCCATCTCTAACGCCTACGGCCCGGAGCATCTGATTATTCAGACCCGTAACGCGCGTGAACTGGTTGACGATATCACCAGCGCCGGTTCGGTGTTTCTCGGCGACTGGTCGCCGGAATCCGCGGGTGACTACGCATCCGGCACCAACCACGTTCTTCCGACCTACGGCTATACCGCAACCTGCTCAAGCCTTGGGCTGGCTGATTTCCAGAAACGGATGACCGTACAGGAATTAACCCCTCAAGGTTTCTCTGCCCTGGCCTCAACCATTGAAACACTGGCCGCAGCAGAACGACTGACTGCCCACAAAAATGCCGTCACCCTGCGCGTTAATGCCCTGAAGGAGCAAGCATGAGCACTGACAACGTTCTCAGCGTCACTGATTTAGCCCGTAAGAATGTTCGCGAATTAACGCCCTATCAGTCTGCCCGTCGTCTTGGCGGTAACGGTGACGTCTGGCTCAACGCGAATGAGTACCCAACCGCCGTTGAGTTCCAGCTCACTCAGCAGACGCTGAACCGCTACCCGGAGTGTCAGCCGAAAGCCGTAATTGAGAATTACGCGCAGTATGCTGGCGTCAAACCGGAACAGGTTCTGGTCAGCCGCGGCGCAGATGAAGGGATCGAACTGCTGGTGCGCGCATTTTGCGAACCCGGTAAAGATGCAATTCTCTACTGTCCGCCGACTTACGGTATGTACAGCGTCAGCGCCGAAACGATTGGCGTTGAATGTCGCACCGTCCCGACCCTGGATAACTGGCAGCTGGATTTACAAGGCATAGCGGACAAGCTTGATGGGGTGAAGGTGGTCTACGTATGCAGCCCCAATAACCCAACTGGCCAACTGATAAATCCGCAGGACCTACGTTCACTGCTCGAAATGACGCAGGGTAAAGCCATCGTGGTTGCTGATGAGGCCTATATTGAGTTTTGTCCGCAGGCTACGCTGGCAGGCTGGCTGTCTGAGTATCCGCATCTGGCAGTATTACGCACGCTGTCCAAAGCGTTTGCTCTCGCCGGTTTACGCTGCGGATTTACGTTGGCGAATGAAGAGGTTATCAATCTGCTGTTAAAGGTGATTGCCCCCTACCCGCTCTCTACTCCGGTAGCGGATATCGCCGCCCAGGCGCTGACGCCACAAGGGATTTCCGCCATGCGCCAACGCGTAGAGCAGATCCTGCAAGAGCGCCAGTATCTGGTGGAGAACCTGAAAACCATTCGCTGTGTAGAGCAGGTTTTCGACGCTGAAACCAACTATGTTCTGGCACGCTTTACCGCATCAAGCAGCGTATTTAAATCTTTGTGGGATCAGGGCATTATCTTACGAGATCAAAATAAACAACCTTCGTTAAGCGGCTGCCTGCGAATTACTGTCGGAACCCGCGAAGAGAGCCAGCGCGTCATTGACGCCTTACGTGCGGAGCAAGTATGAGCCAGAAGTATCTTTTTATTGACCGTGATGGAACCCTGATTTCCGAACCGCCAAGTGACTTTCAGGTCGATCGCTTTGACAAGCTCGCCTTCGAGCCGGACGTCGTTCCCGTTTTGCTGAAGCTGCAAAAGGCGGGCTTTAAGCTGGTGATGATTACTAACCAGGATGGACTCGGCACACAGAGTTTCCCGCAGGCCGATTTTGACGGCCCGCATAACCTGATGATGCAAATATTCACCTCTCAGGGCGTAACATTTGATGAGGTGCTGATCTGCCCGCACCTGCCAGCGGACGCGTGTGATTGCCGTAAGCCAAAAGTGAAGCTGGTTGAGCAGTATCTGGTTGAACAGGCCATGGATGTGGCAAACAGCTACGTTATTGGTGACCGGGCGACCGATATTCAGCTCGCTGAAAATATGGGCATTAGCGGATTACGCTACCACCGCGACACCCTGAACTGGGCGATGATCGGTGAGCAGTTGACCAAACGAGACCGCTACGCGCACGTTGAGCGTAATACCCAAGAGACGCAGATTGACGTCAAAGTCTGGCTGGACCGCGAAGGCCGTAGCAAAATCAATACCGGCGTTGGCTTCTTTGACCACATGCTGGATCAAATCGCCACCCACGGCGGTTTCCGCATGGAAATAGCCGTCAAGGGCGATTTGTATATTGACGATCACCACACCGTAGAAGATACCGGTCTGGCGCTGGGTGAAGCCTTAAAGCTGGCATTAGGCGATAAACGAGGCATCAACCGTTTTGGTTTTGTGCTACCGATGGACGAGTGCCTGGCACGTTGCGCGCTGGATATCTCCGGGCGTCCGCACCTGGAATACCGCGCTGAGTTCACTTACCAGCGCGTGGGCGATCTGAGCACGGAGATGATTGAACACTTCTTCCGTTCACTCTCTTACACCATGGGCGTCACCTTGCACCTGAAAACCAAAGGGAAAAATGACCACCACCGTGTGGAAAGCCTGTTTAAAGCCTTTGGTCGTACGCTGCGTCAGGCGATTCGCGTAGAAGGCGACACGCTGCCCTCCTCGAAAGGAGTGCTGTAATGAACGTGGTGATCCTTGATACCGGCTGCGCCAACCTGCACTCGGTAAAATCCGCCGTCGCGCGCCATGGATACGACCCTGTTGTCAGCCGGGATCCGGAGGTGGTGCTGCGTGCCGATAAACTGTTTCTACCGGGCGTCGGTACCGCCCAGGCGGCTATGGACCAGTTGCACCAGCGTGAACTGATTGAACTGATTAAAGCCTGTACGCAACCGGTGCTGGGGATCTGCTTAGGTATGCAACTGCTTGGCCGCCGCAGCGAAGAGAGTAACGGTGTTTCACTGCTGGGTATTATTGAGCAGGACGTTCCGAAGATGACCGATTTCGGTCTGCCACTGCCGCATATGGGCTGGAATCGCGTCTATCCGCAGGCGGGAAATCGTCTGTTCCAGGGCATCGAAGATGGGGCATATTTCTACTTTGTACACAGCTATGCTATGCCAGTGAACCCGTGGACCATCGCCCAGTGCCATTACGGCGAACCGTTTACCGCGGCAGTACAAAAGGACAATTTCTTTGGCGTGCAGTTTCACCCTGAACGCTCGGGCGCGGCTGGGGCGCTGTTGCTGAAAAACTTTCTGGAGATGTAATGATTATTCCGGCATTAGATTTAATCGACGGCACAGTAGTGCGTCTTCATCAGGGCGATTACGCAACGCAACGTGATTACGGCAACGATCCTCTCCCCCGTTTGCAGGATTACGCAGCCCAGGGTGCCGAAGTACTACACCTGGTTGATTTAACCGGTGCGAAAGACCCGGCGCAGCGCCAGATCCCGCTGATTAAAACGCTGGTCGCAGGTGTCAATGTTCCGGTACAGGTTGGCGGCGGCGTGCGTACTGAAGCGGACGTTGCGGCGCTGCTTGACGTAGGCGTGGCGCGCGTGGTGGTGGGTTCTACGGCAGTAAAATCCCCTGAGGTAGTCAAGGGCTGGTTTGCCCGTTTTGGCGCCGACGCGCTGGTACTGGCGCTGGACGTTCGTATTGACGAGCGCGGTAATAAACAGGTCGCGGTTAGCGGCTGGCAGGAAGATTCCGGGGTTTCTCTGGAAGAACTGGTTGAAACCTATTTACCCGTCGGCCTGAAGCATGTGCTGTGCACCGATATCTCCCGCGACGGTACGCTGGCTGGCTCAAACGTCGCACTTTATGAAGAAGTGTGCGCCAAATATCCGCAGGTAGCATTTCAGTCATCTGGCGGCATTGGCGGGATCGAGGACGTAGCAGCCCTGCGTGGAACCGGCGTACGCGGCGTGATCGTCGGACGCGCCCTGCTGGAAGGTAAGTTCACCGTTGAGGAGGCCATTCAATGCTGGCAAAACGCATAATTCCTTGTCTGGACGTTCGTGATGGACAGGTGGTAAAAGGCGTCCAGTTTCGCAATCACGAGATTATTGGTGACATTGTCCCGCTGGCAAAACGCTATGCCGATGAAGGCGCAGATGAACTGGTGTTCTACGATATCACCGCTTCCAGCGATGGCCGCGTAGTGGATAAAAGCTGGGTATCTCGCGTGGCGGAAGTGATCGATATTCCGTTCTGCGTTGCCGGTGGCATTAAATCCATCGACGATGCGGCGCGCATCCTCTCCTTCGGGGCGGATAAAATCTCTATCAACTCCCCTGCGCTGGCCGAACCGGAGCTTATCACCCGCCTGGCGGACCGCTTCGGCGTACAGTGCATCGTGGTGGGCATTGATACCTGGTATGATGCCGAAACCGGCAAATATCACGTGAATCAGTATACCGGGGATGAAAGCCGTACCCGCGTCACGCAATGGGAAACACTGGACTGGGTGCAGGAAGTACAGAAGCGCGGCGCGGGTGAAATCGTCCTGAACATGATGAATAAGGATGGCGTGCGTAACGGTTATGATCTGGAACAGCTGAAAAAAATGCGCGACGTTTGCCATGTACCACTGATTGCCTCTGGCGGCGCGGGCACCATGGAACACTTCCTTGAGGCCTTCCGGGACGCCGACGTTGACGGCGCGCTTGCCGCCTCCGTCTTTCACAAGCAAATTATTAATATTGGCGAATTAAAAGCGTACCTGGCAACACAGGGCGTGGAGATCAGGATATGTTAACGAAGCAACAATGCCGCGAGCTGGACTGGGAAAAAACCGACGGCCTGATGCCAGTCATCGTGCAGCATGCGGTTTCCGGTGAGGTATTAATGCTGGGTTATATGAACCCGGAAGCACTGGATAAAACGCTTGAAAGCGGCAAAGTGACCTTTTTCTCGCGGACCAAACAGCGCCTGTGGACCAAGGGGGAAACCTCTGGCAATTTTCTCAATGTCGTCAATATTACTCCTGATTGCGATAACGACACCCTGCTAGTGCTGGTTAACCCAATAGGCCCGACCTGCCATAAAGGCACCTCAAGCTGCTTTGGCGACGCCAGCCACCAGTGGCTGTTCCTGTATCAACTGGAGCAACTACTGGCTGAGCGCAAAACGGCAGATCCTGCCAGCTCCTATACCGCGAAGTTATATGCCAGCGGCACTAAACGCATTGCGCAGAAGGTAGGCGAAGAAGGCGTAGAAACCGCGCTGGCCGCTACAGTGAACGATCGTTTCGAGCTGACCAATGAAGCCTCTGATCTGATGTATCACCTGCTGGTGCTACTGCAGGATCAGGACCTCGACCTGACGACGGTGATTGAGAATTTACGTAAGCGTCATCAGTAATCTGCACATGTAAAAAAACCGGGCTAGCCCGGTTTTTTGTTATTCAAAGGAACGCTTATTCTGCTTTGCCTTTATAGCTGCGCAACGCATTTCGGCCCAGCACCACGCCTGCACCAATCATCCCGCCGAGCAGAACCGCCAGCACCAGGGTGATTGCTTTTTTCGGACTATCACGACGGACGGGTAAGCTTGGTTTCATCACATAGCGGTAGGAGTGCAGTTTTGCCTTTTCAAGATTTAACGCCTCAATGTCCAGTAGATTTTGCTTGGTCTGGTAGTAATTTCCTGAGAAGACCAAGGGACGAGTCGCTTCGTGCTCAATCATTGATTTCAGTGCATCACTGCCCAGCAGCAACATGCTATCTTGCGTAACATCCTGCGTCTGCTGAATTTGCGGCTTAGTCACACCCGCCTGCTGTGCATACCGCAACGCTTCCTGGATTTGCTTGATACGCAAATCTTTTTGCTCCTGAGCAACCACTTCCTGGGTTTTCAAGGAGTCCTGAAGCGTGGTTGTTTGCAACTTGATATTATCAGCAAGGTCAAGCTCCAGCTCTTTGGCAACATTTTCATCTGTTTTTTGAATGTATTCAGCGAGTTGACGCTGAGCTTCTTCTGGGGAAGCGCCTACATAAGAAACTGTCAACGGCAACTGTTGACCTTTAACAGACTGCTCAATCGCCAATTTCTCTGGTTTTTCTTGATTCTCAAGCGTTTCAGCCAATGCAGAGAAAGAGGTACTGAAACGACCAATCACGTTTGTCTGAAGTTCAGTAACCTTAGGGGCGCTGGCACCATACAACACGTTGAGAGCGTTGTTATATGTAGCAATCTGTCCAACATCAGGTTGAGTAATAATTGCGGTTGAGGTCCATTTCTCCTTAGCAACGACCAGATAGCCCACTGCCAACGCTAAGGCAATAACGATCGCAATAACGATAGTTACTTTTCCACGCCATAATTGTATTAACAAATCTATCAGATCAATTTGTTCCGGATCGTTACTGCGCCCGGATACGTTGTTATCACTCACAGACATAGATATCCTAAATGAGGAAAGATTTAAACTGGCATTAGTTTAGTCATAAATAGGTGTAATGCCATAGGATTATTAGTGAAAATACAGATTATTTGAGTGATTTTGATTGGTATTTTAATTGCTACTGAAAAAAAAGAAGTGGTTTATTAGAAATGTCAATACTCTGGGCTCCTACTCTGAGCAAAACGTCAAACAACAGGTTAAACATTAGTCAATGGGAATGCCTCACGCTTCCGTACTTTAAATTCATGATGCGAATATATAATAAATAACCAATAAAAATGGCAAGCGTAAAAAAAGATATCGATTAGCTTTTTTGTCATCTAACGGTATCATTCCACTTTTCGTCGCACCGGCTGGTGCCTGGCTATCCTTTAGCCGAAAAGAGGAACGAACATGAGATACCTGGTTACGGGTGCCGCTGGCTTCATCGGCTTCCACGTTAGCAAACGCCTCCTAGAGGCAGGCCATCAAGTCGTCGGTATTGATAATCTGAACGATTACTATGACGTCAGTCTTAAGCAGGCTCGTCTGGCGTTACTGGTACATCCCGGTTTTCATTTTCATAAGATTGATTTAGCCGATCGGGAAGGCATGGCTGCGCTCTTCGCCTCTGAGCATTTTGAACGTGTGATTCATCTTGCAGCCCAGGCTGGCGTGCGTTATTCACTCGAAAACCCGCATGCATATGCAGACGCCAATCTCACTGGCTTCCTGAACATACTGGAAGGTTGCCGCCATAGCAAAATTCAGCATTTACTCTATGCATCTTCCAGTTCGGTATATGGCCTGAATCGCAAAATGCCTTTTTCTACGGATGATTCCGTCGATCACCCCGTATCTCTGTATGCGGCAACCAAAAAAGCCAACGAACTGATGGCACACACATATTCCCATCTGTATGGATTGCCCACCACTGGCCTGCGTTTCTTTACCGTGTACGGCCCTTGGGGGCGTCCGGATATGGCGTTATTCAAATTCACCAAAGCGATGCTGGAAGGGAAAAGTATTGACGTCTATAACTACGGTAAAATGAAGCGTGACTTTACCTATATTGATGATATCGCCGAAGCAATTATTCGCCTGCAGGATGTCATTCCACAAGCAGACAGCCAGTGGACCGTTGAAACAGGCACGCCAGCAGCCAGCATTGCGCCCTATCGCGTCTACAATATCGGCAATAGTTCGCCGGTTGAGTTAATGGATTATATTAAGGCCCTTGAAGAAGCGCTGGGAGTCGAGGCGATGAAAAATATGCTACCGCTACAACCAGGCGATGTACTGGAAACCAGCGCGGATACTAAAGCACTCTATGATGTGATTGGTTTTAAACCTGAAACCACGGTAAAAGATGGGGTGAAGAACTTTGTTGACTGGTACCGCGAGTTTTATAAAGTGTAACGTAATGAAAGCTAAAGCTAAGTATTTACTTTATCCCTAAATACCCCACTGATTGTGCAAAAATCCGTAGCCACTTTGTGATAACGGATTTTTGCTCCTCTGCATAGTCTGAATTCTATCTTATGATAAGCATTATAAATTTCCTCTGTACTCAGTGGTCTTTTTATATTCAGTACAAAGTTAAGCTCTGAGCCATGCTCATTATTTCTTTTCAGGAATATAGATTTCTGCTTCTCCAGTAATTACTTTTTTTCTTCCAACTTGACAGATGGTATCAAAAGTAATCTTTCTCTTTTCTATATCAACTGATTTTACAGTTACAGTAGCTAGTACCGTATCGCCAATAAAAACAGGATATTTGAAATTGAGCGTTTGTGAAGCATATACACAACCATAACCAGGTAATCTGGTTCCGAATAATGCAGAAAAGAACCCTGCTGATATTAAACCATGCGCAATCCGTTTACCAAACCTGGATTCTGAAGCGTAGGTATCGCTGACATGTACAGGATTATGATCCCCAGATACTCCAGCAAACGCTTTGATGTCAGCATCAGTTATAGTTTGAGTATAACTTGCGCTCATGCCAACTTGTATTTCCTCAATTGAAACACTATTACTAATCATTGTTCACCCCTTTCCAAGAGGCTTAGCTGGATTGCCAAAAACTGTAACCCCAGGAGGGACACTCTTAGTAACAACGGCCCCCATACCTACAATAGCCCCCTTCCCAATAACAATAGGACGCTTAGGAGTACCTTGTTTTATGACTACTCCAGTGCCTATATAGACATGATCTTCTACGACAACACTACCATTACATTTTACTGAAGGTGCAAAAGTAACGTAGTCTCCTATAATACAATCATGAGCAACATAGGAATAAATATTGGCATGGAAGAATTTACCTATCTTCGCGTTTGATGTCACGGTAACGAACGGACATAATATCGCCCCCTCACCAATTATCGTATGATCAAGAATAACAACATTATCATGAGCAATAGTTATGGCTTTGGCTCCTTTGGCGATCATTTCCGCAGAAATTCTTTCGCGTATCTGGCTATCGCCGATTGCGACATTGAATAACTTTTCTTCGAAATCTGAATCAATGAAGTCCTTTAAGGACATAACATTATAACCATTGACCTTATCAAGTGCATCGTTATCATCAATAAAAACCAGCTCGGAGATTTCCCCTGAATCGTCGATCATTTTCTTTACAAGGGGAATAACTTCACGCCCAAAGCCTCCCGCACCCACAACGCCATAAATTTTTTTCATTGCCGCCTCCATAAACCAATGATAACAGGATATTAAAGCCACTAACGAGTTATAACAAGTAGCAGCAAAAATGAAATCACTTTTAGAAACCCTTTGTTCAAATTCTCAGCACTTTCTTAGCCCTATTGACAAGGCTTTAAACGTGTGACCGCAACTACGGAAGGAAATGACCACAACGTTAACCTTTGAGGTCATTTCTGGCAAGACTAGCAAAAGACATACCATGAGACCATCTGGCAGAATTAAAGAAAGTCGACTCAGGTTTAGTCATTACCAAACAAATCACGGGTATAGACTTTACTTGCAACGTCCGCCAGCTCATCGGCCATGCGGTTAGAGATTATCACATCGGCTTCCTGCTTAAACGCCTCCAAGTCACACACCACACGAGAGTGAAAGAACTCGTCTTCAGACATTACTGGTTCGTAGATGATGACAGTAACGCCCTTTGCCTTAATACGCTTCATGATTCCCTGAATAGAAGAGGCGCGAAAGTTATCAGAGCCACTTTTCATGATCAAACGATACACGCCAACGACTTTAGGTTTACGCGCCAGGATGGAATCTGCAATAAAATCTTTGCGCGTACGGTTAGCATCGACGATGGCACCAATAATGTTATTTGGCACAGACGCATAGTTCGCCAACAGTTGCTTAGTATCTTTTGGTAAGCAGTAGCCACCGTAACCAAATGACGGGTTGTTGTAATGATTACCGATACGCGGATCCAGACATACCCCTTCAATGATCTGCCGAGAGTTCAGCCCAAGACTTTCTGCATAGCTATCCAGCTCATTAAAATAGGCCACGCGTAACGCCAGATAAGTATTAGCAAAAAGCTTGATGGCTTCCGCTTCAGTCGAGTCAGTAAACAGCGTTGGAATATCTTTCTTCACCGCACCTTCCTGCAGCAACGCAGCAAATCTTTCGGCACGCGCAGAGCGCTCGCCAATTACAATACGCGACGGATGCAGGTTATCGTACAACGCACGGCCTTCACGCAGAAATTCCGGCGAAAAGAAGATATTGTCGATACCCAACTGTTCTTTAATGGAATTCGTAAAACCAACGGGGATAGTAGACTTAATCACCATTACCGCATTTGGATTAATTGCCACCACGTCGCGGATCACAGACTCGACGCTTGAAGTATTGAAGTAGTTAGTCTTCGGATCGTAATCAGTAGGTGTCGCGATAATAACGTAGTCCGCATCGCGGTAGGCATCATATTTATCCGTCGTTGCACGGAAATTCAGTTGCTTCATTGCCAGATACTCTTCAATCTCCTTGTCAACAATCGGAGATTTCTTCTGATTCAGCATCTCGACTTTCGCCGGGATGATATCCAAGGCAACCACTTCGTGGTGCTGGGCAATTAGAATACCGTTCGACAGACCTACATAACCGGTACCGGAAATTGTTATTTTCATTCGATAGTAACTTTTTTGAGTTAAACCACGATGATAGCCGACCGGCCACCACAAGAATGGTAGGTTTTGTACCTCTTACACCAAGTTAGTGTCAAGGAAGAATCGCCCTAATAGCTATAACGTGGAACCCCAATTGACGGAGCACTATCTCAGCCATTACGCCCGATTTCAGAGATCTTGAACGCAAAAAAGCTCTAAAATAAGCTTTGGGCCAAGAAAATTATGGATGATTAAATCGGATTAATCTACGGGTAACAGTTACGTAACAGTTTGCTGCGGTTTCGAACGTTAGACATCTGATCTTTTCACCACATTAGAAAGATACCAATCATAAGCAGTCTTCTTCGACGATACAGGCAGATACTTTATCGGCTTCAATCATATTTTGGCGTGTGTCTAGCCCAGTCAAGAATAGCCTCATAATTATGGTAGACAAGAGTTCATGCTGCATTATAAATACAATTGGTATCGCAAAAAACCAACTAAATTCACGTAGAAGCGTTTGGAGTGACCACGCTACAGTAGACAGTGCAGTCCTCACGGATGATTCTGCACCCGCATTATCCCAGCAGTCACCACGACGGTTCATAATGGAGGCAAGATGATCGTTGATATTGCGATACTTCAGCCGGACTCCCTTGCAATGTAACGCGCTGACTTTTACAGAGTATCCCGCTCTTCCTCAGTGCGTTTAAGTTGCGCTTTCAGTCAGAGAATTTCGGTTCAGACATCCAGTAAATCCTGTCCCTGCTGTCCAGAGCTATCAGGCTGAATTGATAAAGCTGGCATCCTTAGCAATAAGAGTTTTCATGCATATTCTCTATTGCAAAATTATTCTAACTCAAGCCGATGATAATTTCACATGGGAAGTTTTATTTCAACAAAAGTTAATTTAGTATTATAGCCAAGGGACAATCAAAAAGTGTCGCCACTTAATGAAAACATTATTAATCTAAAATTATCCAATCGGGTTTATTTGTTTTGCTAAACAACCATTCATAGCTAGCATGCATCTTTCCAACCACTCCACGCCAGCAAAAGTCACGTTGCATCCATTCTCTACCTGATATTCCCATTTCAGATAAAACAGTATTATCAAGTCGCATAGCTTTCTGCAAAATCTTAACTAGCGCCTCAACACTATTATCAACCCACCACCCACAATTATTTTTTATAACATCTTCCCAAGGTGCTCCTTTTCCAACGACCACAGGAACACTACAAGACAAAGCCTCTGCTACCACTATACCAAAATTCTCTGAGAAAGTAGGTAAGATAAATAAATCAGAACTTTTATAGAGATTAATTTTATCAACCCCATACACAGGCCCACAAAACTGAACTCTTTCCAAACCCAATTTTTTTGCCAAACATTTAACATTATCAACATAACTCTCGTCGCCCTTTCCGACAATTTTTAAGCTCCAACAAGGAAATTGCTCTTGTATTTCTTTCCAGGAACGAAGTAAGTTATCAACACCTTTTTTCTCATGAATACGACTCAAAAAAAGAAGCGTTTTTGAATTCGAGCAAGGTTTAACTTCGACAAAGTGAGGAAGTGAAATCCCCAAATTAATGAGAGCTATTGGATTTTTAAATCCCAAGCGACGAACATCCAAATATTCACTTTGGGAAGTAACATGGATCAATGAAGCATTTTCTAAAACTTGCCTCTGTAGAGGCCAAAGTATCTTTTTTTTCCTAGCTGAATGGTTCATCGCCCATTCTGTTAGCGTACCATGAGGAGAGCAAACCAATTTGCATCCATGCCGAGGTATTAGATAGCCAGCCGCAATATTAACCGGGTTCCAAAGCCCATGATTGTGGATTATATCAAACTCATTAGAAAAGGTTTTTAATTTAGAGATCAATCCCCAATTAAGATCCCAGCGTAATAAATTAGTTGAATTTGCTGTTAAAACCCCAGATGGAAGCATCCTATTGTTTTTAGGTGTGGCACATGCCAGATTAACACCGTACCCTTCATTCTGCATATTGCTAGTCAAATCCAACACTGCCGAAGCGACACCATCAGCCTCTTCGTCTACTCGAGAAACTAATTGCAAAACTTTCATTTTTATTCCTATGACTGCCGGCCCACATTATTTGCGGACGATAGTGCGGCTACTTTTAGAACTAACATCACCAAAAGAATACTTACAAAAGTATACATTGATGCACGAAATGTACTACCAAAATCATTTCGAACAAGAACAAATGATCCGGCGTAAACTGTTGATAAAAATGCCAGACTATAAAAGCCGCTTTGAATTCGTCTGATACTTGTTAATAAATAACCGAAGAACAGCATTGCCAGTAATCCGAAAGATACACCAAAGTTTAAGAGGAAGTCGGATGTAATAAAAAAACCGAAGCCGCCTCCTGCATTAAAGTAATCCAAATCGATAGATTTTGCATATTCATTCGTCATAGGCTCAGCAAGGCCAAAGAAACTATTGAGAAACCCCGCCCCCCCCAAAATGCCATTACTATCGATGTAATGCTTGGCAAAAATCATCGAATCTACCTGCCCCCCCAAACCGGCAATCATATCGAGTAAACCAGTACCGACACCACTTTCAGTTAAACTGCTATCACGAATTAACGCAATTCCAGCAAGGGCGATGACACCAACAAAACCAATTAGAATAAGGCTTCTTAAGCGTAGTCTTCGTCCATGAATAAATAGTAACAATAATAAATAATACATTAAAGGAGACCTTAGCTTATACAAAAAACCATAAACAAATATGAGAGCAAAGGTTAATAAAATTAGTTTCCACTTGTATATATTAATGTTATCTTCTAACAGCCCCACAATAAAAACAATAGCACATGATACATAGATAAATTTCAAACCGTATCCCCAAACCCCACCTCCATCAATATGCAACGCTACATAAGGCTGTGTTCGGAAATATGCAAAATAAGCAATTATAGATAATATAACAGGAACCCATGCGATGAAGAACAATTGCCCAATAACTTTCCTCGACAAATAAAGTGAGCGGCTAGCTTGAAATTTCCTATATTTTTCTCGAGGTGGCGAGAAAAATACAGAAAGTAATCCACCCAATATTAAAGCATTTACAAAAAACAAACTCAGTAATGTTGCTTCGTACCGCTCGGATAATGTAGCCTTGAGAAGAAATGGCAATGGTACGATCGCTACAAACATTATGTGATACATTAGTATGAAAAAATAGCTGAGACTGGCAAAAATTAGTGCCGCATTTTCTGTATAAGGAATCCCTCTTTTATTGGCTGAATACCCTAGTATTAATAGGGCAATAGCACTTTCAAATAGAAATGCAAGCAAACCACTATTTTCCAGTAGGGTAATAATAATCGTTACTAGCAGAAGAATTAAATAATTAATCAGAAACATTTTTCGTCAAATCTCTCTGAACAAAGAAAATCCGCGGCACCAATATTAGAGACGCAAATATAGATGAAAAAATTGCCGCAGCAAACATACCAACATGTGACCATTGGTTTGAAGCAGTGAAATAAGCAATAGAAAGAGCTAACGGTAATAACCCTGCGGTCCACCACGCTAATTTCTGAACCATACTTTCTTCAAGCCTCCGTTGCACATAAGCTGCTGCAGGAAAAGCAAAAGCGGAGTATAAAGTGTACCAACCTGAAACCAGAAGCCATATAGGAAAAAAATCAGCTGATGATTTAAAATATGGAACCTTAACTATTTTATGAGTTACTGCAACCACAAATATGATATATGTTGTATTAACAACAAGCAAAATCAGATTTTTCTTGATAAGTGCTTTCAACGAAAATAAATCAAAATGAGAAATAATAAACTGCTGGTAAATATTCCCTATATACATAATAGGGACTGCCCATGTAGTAACAACTATATACTTTGAAAACTCGGTTGGTACAAGATTCTGCTGAGCCATTAATCTATCAAGTATAATTGGTAATACTGCCACTCCATTTATAATAAAAAATGGCATACTTGCTTTAATTAGGCACTTAAAGTCATAATCCTTTTCATTTAATGAAACCTTAATGTTCTTATTAACCAATAATAAGGAAACCGAAAAACCTATAATAGTCGCAATCCCATAAGACAATACTACTTCAAACTTCCACTTTAATAAGATAATTAGTGATACAAGCATAATGCTTGAGCGCAGTAATCCATATAGACCATATATTAACGCCTGCCCCCTAAAAAGAAAATATGATTGATATACCGTAGAAAGTACAGTTGTAAATGCAATACACCAGACAATTAATTTTTCTTCGGAAGTCGTGCCGGGAAATATAATAAAAAGTAGTACAGAAGATATCGAAGTTGTCAGCAATATTATTTTCGTAACACGAACAATCGCAATATTGAATCTGGCACCTGCAATTTCCAACCCTAATCCACTAACTAATGCTAACATCTGCGAAAAGGTTAGAACCTTAGCAAAATTGGCATACGAATCAGCCGGCATTATATAAGGTAACAGGAATATAACTCCTGGACCTGCTAAGAAACCTACAGCTATCAACGAGAATTTTAAAATTATTCTCAGCATATAACTAAACCACCTTGTGCCGCCATGCTAAAATAAGTGAAATAACGTTCGTCATTAATTTGAAAGCGGATCTTTTAAGCATTTATAGCCAAAAATCATTAATATATATTAATTAATAATAACTCCGACTACCGAGACTGATAACAATCAATACTGATATTTTTATAAATCGAACGTAGAGATACTCTTTAAGATAAAGTGCTATTATGCAGCCAATAAGTGAACTTTCATCCACTTATTGGCTATATCACAAGTTAATTCTGCAGCCACTCAGTATGGAACACACCTTCTTTATCAGTGCGTTTATAAGTGTGTGCACCGAAGTAATCACGCTGGGCCTGAATTAGGTTTGCCGGCAGTACCGCAGCACGATAGCTGTCGTAGTAGGCAACTGCAGCAGAGAAAGTCGGTACCGCAATACCATTCTGCACAGCATAGGCCACAACATCACGCAGCGCCTGCTGATATTCGTCAGCGATATTTTTGAAGTACGGCGCCAGCAGCAGGTTCGCAATGTCTTTGTTTTCAGCATAGGCGTCAGTGATTTTCTGCAGGAACTGTGCACGAATGATGCAGCCCGCACGGAAGATCCTGGCAATTTCGCCGTAGTTCAGATCCCAGTTGTATTCGTCAGATGCGGCACGCAATTGAGAGAACCCCTGCGCATAGGAGACTATTTTGCCCAGGTAAAGTGCGCGCCGGACTTTCTCAATGAACTCAGCTTTGTCGACAGCCAGTTTAGCCTGCGGGCCCGAGAGAACTTTAGATGCCGCCACGCGCTGATCTTTCAGAGAAGAGATGTAGCGCGCGAAGACGGACTCGGTGATCAGCGACAGCGGTTCGCCCAGATCCAGAGAGCTCTGGCTGGTCCACTTGCCGGTACCTTTGTTCGCCGCTTCGTCGAGGATTACATCAACCAGGTATTTACCCTCTTCATCTTTTTTGGTGAAGATATCTTTGGTGATGTCGATCAGGTAGCTGCTCAGCTCGCCTTCGTTCCACTCGGTGAAGGTGGTTGCCAGCTCTTCGTTAGACAGGTTCAAACCGCCTTTCAGCAGGGAATAGGCTTCAGCAATCAGCTGCATATCACCGTATTCGATACCGTTGTGGACCATCTTCACATAGTGACCTGCACCATCCGCACCGATATAGGTCACGCACGGTTCGCCATCTTCAGCAACCGCAGCAATCTTAGTCAGGATCGGAGCAACCAGTTCGTACGCTTCTTTCTGACCACCAGGCATGATTGATGGGCCTTTCAGTGCGCCCTCTTCACCACCGGACACACCGGTACCGATGAAATTAAAGCCTTCGGCCGACAGTTCGCGGTTACGACGAATAGTGTCCTGGAAGAAGGTGTTGCCGCCATCAATGATGATGTCGCCTTTATCCAGGTACGGCTTCAGGGAGTCGATGGCAGCATCTGTGCCTACTCCCGCTTTCACCATTAACAGGATACGACGAGGGGTTTCAAGAGACTCGACGAACTCTTTCACCGTGTAATAAGGAACCAGTTTCTTACCCGGGTTCTCGGCAACAACTTCTTCAGTTTTTTCGCGGGAGCGGTTGAAGATGGAGACGGTATAACCACGGCTTTCGATGTTAAGCGCCAGGTTGCGCCCCATCACTGCCATACCGACGACGCCGATCTGTTGCTTGGACATTACATACTCCTGTCAGGTGTGGTCACCGCGCGATTTATGCGCGGCTTGAATGTGTTCCAGATGTTAACTCAATATACTTGAGAGTAGATAGCAGTTGATGCTCTCGATCAGCATTTTACATTTAAACTACAGCCAGAAACGTTATGCTTTGCATGCCATACCAGGTCACAAATACCATCAGAGGGTTGAAAACCTGTCGGTATTTTCAGTAAAAGATTACGAATGATATCATGCTCAAAATTAGTACAAGCATCATCCATTTGCTTCAGGTAACTTTCAAGTTCTGTCCAACTGAGCATATCTTCATGTGCCGTCATAATTCTCGGATGAGATGTACCAAGAACTTGCTCGCCAATCAGCAATTCTTCGTAGAGCTTTTCTCCTGGACGCAACCCAGTGACTCTAATTTCTATATCACCATCCGGATTGGATTCATCTTTAATTCTTAATCCGCATAGTTTGATCATACGAGTAGCAAGGTCATATATTCGAACAGGATCGCCCATGTCGAGCACAAATACATCTCCACCTTTAGCCATGGCACCGGCCTGGATAACCAACTGAGAAGCCTCTGGTATTGTCATGAAATAGCGGATGATATCTTTATGCGTCAGAGTAACAGGTCCACCTTGCTCAATTTGCTTTTCAAACAATGGAACAACCGATCCTGAGGAGCCTAAAACGTTACCAAATCTGACCATACTGAAACAAGTTGTTGACTGCTCTTGCGCCAAAGCCTGTAAAACCAACTCCGCAACACGTTTCGTTGCCCCCATCGTATTAGTCGGTCTAACAGCTTTATCAGTTGAAACCAAGATAAAAGTCTCAACATTAGATGATATCGCTGCTTGAGCACAATACAGTGTCCCAAAAATATTATTTCTAACACCTTCTACTACATTATATTCAACCAGCGGGACATGTTTATATGCTGCAGCGTGATAAACAGTATTAACATTAAAAACACGCATAATAATTTCTAAACGATGTAGTTTTTGAACTGATCCCATTAGCGGAATTATTACAACATTATTATTATCATTATGCGCGAGCATAGTTAGTTCTTTTTCGATAGAATAAAGTGCGAACTCAGACACTTCAAATAAAATCAAAATCTTTGGATGTTGGGAGATAATTTGTCGGCATATCTCAGAGCCAATTGAACCACCAGCCCCAGTAACCATAACAACTTTATTACGAATATTTTTCGCTAATAATTCTGCATCAGGTGAAACAGGTTCCCTTCCGAGGAGATCATCAATAGACACTTTTTTGAGAGCCATAATTTGAGCCTTTCCCTCAACAAGATCTACCATACCCGGTATGGATAAAACTTCACATGGAAAGTCTTCTAAATATGTAATAACTTCTTTTCGTTTTTCAATTGAAATAGAAGGCATCGCTAATAGTATTTTTTTAATGCCATAGCGATAAACTAATTTTTCAATATTTTTCCGAGAATAAACAGTTACACCATGAATAACGACTTTATTCAATAGAGGATTGTCATCAATAAATGCAAGCGGGAAATATTCATCTACCTGCCTTAAGGCGGTTAAAAGTTGTCTACCGGAAGCTCCTGCCCCATAAATAATAACTGGCGTTCGTCCACGCACAGCATAAGTAAGCAGCATTCTAAATAATAGTCTTGAACCGCAAATTAATAATAATGAGAAAGCGAAATAAATTATTGGTATTGTTCTGGGAAGAAATATATCAAAAAAATATGATAATATTATAAGCAGTACTGTTGATATGCAAAGGCCTAGCAGGACAGTCACAAATATCTTGGCTGTGACATATCTTAGAACCGTACGGTATAACCCCATCCTTGCAAAAATAAATACAGTAACAACAACAAGACAAGCTAGTAACTTCCAGTGCTCGTAGCTAGTATAAGGTGCAGAAACATCCATCCGGACCCAAAAAGCTCCCCAGAAAGCGATAAGCAATAAAACAAAATCTATCGCTACCATGATTATGCGTTTTATATTACGAGGCAAACTGAGTAGGTGCGTTAACATTCTATACCACATTTAGATAGGGAGAGGTAGCACGATCTGCTACCTCAAGCATGTTAGTCGATACTTATGACTGATTATTTTGGTCAAAGAAGGGCATTTATCAGAACTTTACGAGCCACTTCACATGTTAATTCAATTTCTGCGGGTGTTAACGTTGGATGAACCAAGAACATTAGACTGGTGTCACCCAACTCTACCGCATTAGGCAGAGGGCTTGCAGGCCGCCAAGGGGTATTATCAAATGCTTTTTCAAGATAAATTTCAGAGCAACTACCTTGATAGCAAGGTACTCCGGCATTATTAATTTCATTGATAATACGATCTCTGGTCCATCCTTTATTTAAAGCTGATGGCTTAATAAATACATAATGCTTGTATTCAGCATGTTCAATATAATTTGGGATATTTACTAACCTCACACCACTCAGGTCAACTAATACTTCATCAATTGCTTTACCATTTTCCTGGCGACGCTGAGTCCATTCATTCATTTTTCTTAATTGAATGCGTCCGATCACAGCCTGCATTTCCAACATGCGCCAGTTGGTACCAAATGACTCATGCAACCATCTAAAACCCGGTTTGTGTTCACGATTGTAGACAGCATCATAACTCTTGCCATGATCCTTATAACTCCACATTGAAGACCAGAGGGATTTATCATTGGTGGTCACCATTCCACCTTCGCCTCCCGTCGTCATGATCTTATCCTGGCAGAATGACCAAGCCGCAATATGGCCAATGCTACCTACTCGCTTTCCCCTGTAGCGCGCACCATGAGCCTGCGCACAGTCTTCAATTACATAAAGACCATGTTTTTCAGCTAGCTTCATAATAGGATCCATTTCAGCAGGCATCCCGGCCAGATGTACAACAATAATTGCTTTCGTTTTCGATGTTAAAACAGCCGAAATTGTTTCAGCTGTAATACACTGACTATTGAGATCAACATCAGCAAATACAGGATTAGCGCCTGCAGTTACAATGCATGATGCTGATGCTAAAAATGTACGAGATGTGACAATCACATCATCACCATGACCGATATTTAACGCTTTAAGAGCTACGTCTAGGGCTAATGTCCCATTACTCAATGCAACTGCATATTTCGTCCCTACCCACTCAGCAAATTCCTTTTCAAACAAACGGCATTCATTACCTGTCCAATAATTTACTTTGTTTGATAACAATACTGAGGACACAGCGTCTGCTTCTTCTTGTGTAAACGAAGGCCATGGAGAAAAATTAGTATTTAACATTGAAACACCCTTGAATATTTAAAATTGAACTCATCTGACACATAGAAATATTTTTGATTAATTTATTTAAATATCATTTCATCGTAAACCACTCTATATGTTTTTTCCCAAAGCTCTGGGGCTATGAACTCTCTTTAAGTTTTATTCTTACATAAGCATATCCGCAAACGCCACGAGTAACATTATTTGAATGACATAACAACCATATAACGAAATAAAAGCATCGTCTGCAAAGTCACTAAATATCGAGTTTTGATATTACTTATCCGATGATTTTCCTTTAAACTCTGGCATAGTTGAGTGCCCTTCAGCAGAGATGCCTTCTCTAATTACAACTTTTTTGACAGTAAGAAGGAGAATTTTAATATCCAGCCACATTGATTGATGGTCTACATACCAAACATCAAGCCTAAATTTCTCATCCCAACTAATAGCATTCCTACCATTTACTTGTGCCCAGCCAGTTATGCCCGGTCTTACTTCATGGCGACGATTCTGTTCCTGGTCGTAACGTTCAAGATAACTCATAAGAAGTGGCCTCGGGCCGACAAGACTCATGTCTCCTTTAAGTACATTCCATAACGCAGGCAATTCATCTAGACTTAACGCCCTCAGCTTTTTGCCAAACTCCGTAAGTCTTTCTTCATCGGGTAGTATATTCCCTTTGGAATCAGTGGCATCTTTCATACTACGAAATTTTATCATCTCAAAGGGGAGACCATCTTTACCAGGCCTAATTTGTTTAAATAATGCAGGTTTACCCAACTTTTTTCTGACAAGGAGGTAGGTAATGCCAATAATGGGGAATAAACAGACTAGTAGGATCGAAGATACAAATACGTCAAAAAAACGTTTAATCATATTATTGAATAACCTTCTTAAATATAGTGATGAATTTTTTCACACCTTCTTGAAGACTTAATTTAGAAAAATAATATTTAGCCCCGTTATCACCCATCTCTTTTAATTCATCTTTAGATAATAATGTAAGTTGTTCAATTCCTGAAGAGATTGAATTAGGATCGTCAGAAGAGCAAATAATTCCAGCACTGGCATTTCTGACGAGTGCTGCAGCATCACCCTCAACAGCCATTACAATAGGTTTACCACATGCCAAGTAAGCTTGAGTTCTGGAGGGTATAGTGATAGTAAAGAGATCATCTTTAATAAGATGAACCAATAATGCATCAGCTTGTTGTAGGATATCTCCAATCTCGGTAATTGGCACTCGAGGTAGAAAGATCACATTATCAATATTATTCTTTGTAGCAAATTTCTCTGCATCAGCCTTTGCTAAACCAGCCCCAACAATGACAATATTGGCCTTAACACCTTTGTTTTTTAAAAGTTGCGCAGCAGATATAATAGAAGGTAACCCTTGTGCTAAACCGAGATTACCCGCAAAAACAACATTGAATCTATTTGATGGAAGAATAACATTACTTTTTTTATTACTTTTAAGATTTTCTTCATCACACCAGTTATAGATAACCTCAATTTTATCCTCAGGCACACCTCGGGAGACCAACTTAGCTTTAAAACCAGGAGAGAGAACAACAATTTTTGCTGCGCGACGGTACACAAAATTGCATAAATAGTTAAGTGTATTTAATATTTTTTTGTTAGTTAACATGCCTGTGGAAGCTAATGTATCAGGCCAGAGGTCTTGAATATCCACAATAAATGGTTTTCTTTTGAAGAAAGATATTAATGATGCTGAAAGTGCTGTGGTTAAGGGTGGATGATAAGCATATATAACATCTACTTTCTGTCTGGACAAAACACCAAAGATCATGCTCGATAAAAAGAATGAACCATAATTGAGTATTCTTTTTAACGCAGAAGAACCATGATCCGGATACAGTGGCACCCGATTGATTATTATACCGTCATGACTATCTTTTTGGAAAATCTTAATCTTATATCCATCATAAACCTTGCCACCCGGGTAATTGGGAAATCCTGTGATAACACTAACTTCTATATTCTGCCTTCTCAGTTCTTTTGCAAAAGCAAGACCTTTAAAGGTAGGTTCAGGATCAAACCATTGTGTCAACAATAAGACTTTCACTTTAATCTACACACCATCAAAAAGTCACTCTGGACTCACCAGAGTGATGAACTTATTAGTATTTACGCCAAACAACACGTTTAACATAATCAGTATAAGAGAGGATAATTCTTGCCACTTTATCAGAGACATTTGGCATTGAATAATCACTCACTTGGCGCAGGAGTCGATTATTATCACGTGGCTGATTTTTTATCATATCAAGAGCCTGAAGAATACGCTCAGGATCAACACCGGTCATTATTACCGTGCCTTCTTCCATTCCTTCTGGACGCTCGTGCGCCTCACGGATATTGATAGCAGGAAAATTGAGAATCGATGACTCTTCAGTAATTGTACCGCTATCAGAAAGGACTGCTCGTGCTTCCTTCTGTAATTTTACATAATCCTTAAAGCCAAGCGGCTTTAACAATTGTATGTGCGAGTTAAAAACAATCTCATTTGCATCAATCCGTTTCTGAGTTCTCGGATGAGTTGATATAATAATTGGCACATTGTAAGTTGCTGCTACTTTATTTAATGATTCTACAAGATTCATTAAATTTTTATCTGAATCGATATTTTCTTCACGATGAGCACTTACGACAAAATATTCGCCAGGCTTTACATTAAGCCGTTCAAGCACATCTGATTGCTCAATACCTTCAGCATAGTGATTTAAAACTTCAAACATCGGACTACCAGTCTTGATAACGCGATCTGAAGGTAAACCCTCAGCTAGAAGATACTCTCGTGCAATATCGCTATATGTCAAATTAATATCGGCAGTATGATCGACAATACGGCGATTTATCTCTTCTGGTACTCGCATATCAAAACAACGATTTCCAGCTTCCATATGGAAGATAGGAATCTTGCGTCTTTTTGCTGGAATGGCCGCAAGACAGCTATTAGTATCACCAAGAACCAACAAGGCATCAGGTTGAGTTGATTCGAAAACCTCGTCAATTTTGATGATAATCTGACCAATAGTTTCAGCTGCATTTTTACCAGCTGCATTCAAGAAATGATCAGGTTTGCGAACACCAAGATCGTCGAAAAAAATTTGATTAAGCTCGTAATCGTAGTTTTGGCCAGTATGAACAATAGTATGTTCAAAATAATCATCTAGTTTAGCCATAACACGCGACAATCTGATAATTTCAGGTCGCGTACCAACGACAGTCATAACATGCATTTTTTTCATCTTTTACCCTTCAGAGATTTTGTAGTTAACCGTATCGGGATTCTCAGGATCAAAAATTTCATTTGCCCAGAGCATAACTATCATTTCATCATCACCAATATTCGTGATGTCATGCGACCATCCGGGAACAGTTTCGACTATTTTTGATTCATCACCATCAATAAAAATTTCATAATAGTCATTCGAATCAATATGTCTAAAAGCAAATTTTGCTTTTCCTTTAATGACCAGAAATTTCTCATTTTTTGTATGATGATAATGCCCACCTCTTGTAATGCCAGGATGTGCAGTAAAAAATGAAAACTGCCCAGACTCTTTGGTTTTGAGCATTTCAACAAAAGTCCCGCGAGGATCGCTATGACGTTTGATTGAATAAGCAAATTCTGACGGAGAATAATAACTCAGATAAGTTGCATACAGTGCTCTGGTTAAACCGGTACCAACGTGGTCGATTAGCAGACCATGCTGCTTATTCTTAAATGACCTGATAGTGTCAACAACGTTACCGACACTCGTACTATAAACAGGTGTGACTTCTGCGCTCTTCTCATCAACTTTGCCTTTTAAGCAATCAACGAATGACTTGCAGACATCATCAATATAAACCAGTTTTAGCTGGGTATCCGGATTATTTATGGTCACTTCTAATCCGTTAAGAATATTATAGCAAAATGTTGCAACAGCTGAGTTATAGTTAGGTCTACACCATTTTCCAAACACATTAGGTAAGCGATAAATATACGTTTTTGCACCAGTATCTTTCGCATATTTTCTTACAGAATACTCTGCTGCTGCCTTACTTTTTCCGTAATGATTATCGAGTTCAGCTTGAATTGATGAAGTTATGAGTAAAGGGGTTTTATTACCAAAATCAACTAATTTATTAACAATGTAATCAGTTAAGTTAGCATTGCCCTCATAAAACTCTGAGTCACTTGTTGGGCGGTTAATCCCAGCAAGATGGAAAACAAATTCCGCAGATTGCAGCGCTTCATCAAGCTGCTCAAGAGAGTTATCTCGATCGATACAAACTATATCGTCATACCCGTTTTCACGTAAATGGACACGTAGATTTTTTCCGATGAACCCATTAGAACCAGTAATGACAAGCTTCATATTATTCATCCAGTTGATATTCTTTTTTATCGCAAATGGCTCTAATAAAAGCCAGTTTTAGCAATAATTTTTTCATACCTTCTACATCAAGACGATCTGTATTGTGTGAATTATAATCTTCAATTTGAGAAATTCGCTGATCGCCCTGCTCTACGTATTTACCATAATTGAGGTCTCGAAGATCAGGTGGAACACGGTAATATTCACCCATATCTTCAGCAGCGACCATTTCTTCACGGCTCAGTAATGCTTCATACAATTTTTCACCATGGCGGGTACCAATAATGTGTACAGGATGTTCTGGAATCTCCATCAGTTCTTTGAGTGCAATAGCCAATGTTTCAATTGTCGCGGCTGGAGCCTTCTGAACAAAAATATCGCCATTATTTCCATGTTCAAATGCATAAAGAACCAAATCAACCGCATCATCCAAAGTCATCATGAAGCGAGTCATATTTGGGTCAGTGATCGTCAGAGGTTTCCCCTCTTTAATCAAGTCCACAAATAGTGGGATAACCGATCCACGCGAAGCCATAACGTTTCCGTAGCGAGTGCCACAAATAACGGTTTTAGTCTTATCGACGTTACGTGATTTGGCAACAATAACTTTCTCCATCATAGCTTTGGATATACCCATAGCGTTGATCGGATAAACCGCTTTATCTGTACTTAAGCACACAACACGTTTAATACCATTCGCAATAGCCGCTTCAAGCACGTTTTCAGTACCAAGTACGTTCGTTTTCACCGCTTCCATAGGGTGAAATTCGCAGGAAGGAACCTGCTTTAATGCTGCGGCATGATACAAAAAATCAACACCACGCGTGGCGTTTAAAATTGATTGATAATCACGTACATCACCTATATAAAACTTCAATTTAGAATTATTATATTTTTTACGCATGTCGTCTTGTTTTTTTTCATCACGACTGAAAATTCGGATCTCAGCAATATCCGTATCTAAAAACCTTCTTAAAACCGCATTACCAAAAGAACCTGTGCCACCTGTAATTAACAAAACTTTATTTTTAAACATATAAACTTTCTCTCATTAGCTTTTTAGACGCTTCAAATCTTTTATACAACGCTTTGACTGTAGCAAATTAAATATTTATCTTATAAAAATAAATCATACTGAAAGCAAATATATTTTTCCAGATCATTTCTTTATAAATAACAACTCAGAATTTTGAAGTACATTATGTTCAGAATGATACGGCAACAACAAGCATTCAAGAGCAAGCACGCTACCGCCCCTGGCTTTACAGCAACCAGAGCACTAACTCGATCCCAAAGATGATGATAACTGCCGATCCGGGCAGAGACGCAAACTCTAATTGTCTTACCAATTGCTTACAGAAACAAGGAAAAATCCAACAAATAACAGATTAAACTTGGTAGGGTAACTTGTTGTAATTCTTTATTTTAATATAAAAAACGACAGTAACACTCCGCAGCATAAAGCATAGACGTCGGAATGTTAACTGCCGCTCTTTTTTCGGGCATGCATCACAAAGACTTGAACATCTATTCGCCCAGTAGCTTCTCAATGCTCTTACGGAACTTCGGCCCCTCTTTCAGGTTGCGCAGACCATATTTAACGAACGCCTGCATGTAGCCCATTTTTTTACCGCAATCGTAGCTGTCACCGGTCATCAGCATGGCATCAACAGACTGTTTTTTAGCCAGCTCAGCAATAGCATCCGTCAACTGAATACGCCCCCAGGCACCAGGCTGGGTATGCTCCAGTTCTGCCCAGATATCAGCAGAAAGTACGTAGCGCCCTACTGCCATCAGATCGGAATCCAGCGTTTGTGGCTGGTCTGGTTTTTCAATGAATTCAACGATACGGCTGACTTTACCTTCATTATCTAAAGGCTCTTTGGTCTGAATAACAGAGTACTCAGACAGATCGCCTTCCATACGTTTTGCCAGCACCTGACTACGCCCGGTCTCATTAAAACGAGCAACCATGGCAGCCAGATTGTAGCGCAGCGGATCCGCACTCGCATTATCCAGAACAACGTCTGGTAATACCACGACAAACGGGTTATCCCCAACAATTGGGCGAGCGCAAAGAATGGAATGACCCAGACCCAGTAACTGAGCCTGACGAACGTTCATAATAGTCACCCCCGGCGGACAGATAGACTGCACTTCGGCTAATAGCTGACGCTTAACACGCTGCTCAAGCAGCGATTCGAGTTCGTAAGAGGTGTCGAAGTGGTTCTCAACCGCGTTTTTAGACGCATGGGTCACCAGCACGATTTCTTTGATACCTGCAGCTACAATTTCGTCGACAATATATTGAATCATCGGCTTGTCTACGATCGGCAGCATCTCTTTTGGGATTGCCTTCGTGGCAGGCAACATATGCATCCCCAGACCTGCTACCGGAATAACTGCTTTCAAATTAATCATTAAGTCATTCACCTATTCATTAGTTGCTGAATTATAGCTTTTTAGCTTGTTTTAGCCAGTATGAATTACATTGTACAGTTGAAACGTATGTTACGCCGCTTAACGGCGGAATGCAGTAATCTTACTCCCAGGGAGGTGCAACTTGAGCCAGGAATGGTCGCAAAGTCACCTCTCCCGCCCCGGTAGTCGAAAATTCACCGCTTCGACATTTACCACCTGATGGTTTACACGGTCAATGTCAACTGAACTTTTCCCTGCTTCGTTTACTGCATGAACATTGGCCAGCGAGAGCAGTGTGTCCTGTTTAGCCATAAACTTGCCGCGCACATCGTTACGCAGATCGAAGTGCATCTTAAGCGCGGGTCCCGTTACAGATTTCTGCATCACATTTATATTACGTAAAAAAAGATGCTGCGGTTGGTTGTGCAATTCAAGAGAGGCTCGCTTCAGCTCCACATTGGTGATCGCCACAAATGAAGTCGCATTACCAGAGGAAATCTGAATACCGCGCAATTTGTATTCATGTTGCGTGTTATCCAGATGGATATTATTTAACTTAAAGTTTTGTGGAATGGATAAATATCGTCCTTTAATAACACCATAGCCAATGAGCATACCTGCACAATGCTTCATATTGATATTATCAATCACGAAATTATCGCAACCATAAATAGCGACTGTCGCATTATCAATGCCCGCTTTCTTACTGAAATCCGGAGTGATATTTCGCGCGGTAATATTACGAATAATAAAGTGTTTGCCGTTCTCCACATGGACTAACTGTCGGCAGTCGGTACCGGTGATGTTCGCTACCACAAAATTTTTTACCGCCAGTTCATCGGGATAGGTATTGTCATAGGTACTCCCCGCCAGCCCGATGCCAATGCCCCAGTTCACGTTGCCGTTGGTACAGTTGATACGTTCAATGACATGATCAGAAATGAGGATGTTGCTGTCGTTTATCGCCACATTCCACTCGATAGCATCACCCTGTAAATCGCTAAAACGGCTGTTCGTGATCTTTACGCCGTCCATTCGGTTATGAAAACCCTGACGTAAAATGCCATAGTTAGCGCGCGTGACGGTAATATCATCAATAGTCAGATTACGCATCAGCCTCGGGGTTTTACCGCCGATATAGATTTGCGTCACCGGGCCGAAACCGCTCATGATAATCCCTTTTATCACACAGTCCGAACCCCGCACATCGAGGGTAACGTTCCTCAGGCTCCCGTCCTGCTCGCCTATCACCTTGCATCCATCCTGCAGAACAAAGCGCCCACGGCCATTGCCGCTTATGCTCCCTTGCAGGAAAAGCGTTTTGCCTGGCGGGATAACGATGGCGGTATTGATATCCTTACATTCCAGGCCTGTTGGTACGACAACCGTTTGTCCTTCTTTGAACGCCTGCCTGAAAGAAGCCACCCAATCCTGTGGATTGTAATCCTGAATGTTGACGCTGCCCGGTGATTCTAGTGCCCGAACAACGGGAGAATGCAGCACGACAAGCGCAGAGCCTGCCGTCAGAAAAGTACGGCGTGAGAGCTTTTTCTCTGACATACAACCTCGATTTACATCGTTTGCAGCAGACTGGCTAACTGTTTATTGATCGCTACCTGATTAAATTCAGCTGCAATTTTTTCTCGCGCGCGCTGCACAATCGGCTGCACCTGCTCACTGTCGAGCAGGCTAAATGCCGCTAATCGCTCTGCCAGCGCCTGCGCATCATTTTCCGGTGCCAGCCAGCCAGACTTGCCCGACTCAACCAGTTCAGGGATCCCACTATGGACAGTGGAAATCACCGGAATACCCACCGCCATCGCCTCCATCAGCGCCACCGGGATCCCCTCCATATCGCCATCCCTTCCGGTGATTGAGGGCAGCAAAAAGACATCAGCCTGCTCAAGCATTTCCTTCACCTGATGACTGGGTTTAAAACCAGGCATCTCAATCACATCATCAAGTTGATATTGCTCGATTAGCGTACGCAGACGACGCTCCCAGGGGCCAATGCCAAGGATGCGATAACGGAATGAGACGCCCTGCTCTTTCAACTGACGACAGGCTTCAATGGCGACGTGAAGTCCTTTTTTCTCTGTTAACCGGGCGACAGAGATAATCTCCAGCGGTGCGGCTGGCGATTTCAACTGGCGTGGAGAAAAGCGCGTCATATCGATTCCCATGCGCGAGACCGCGATTTTCTGCGGCGGGCACCCCATATTTTTTAAACGTCCGGCCCAGAGGTTGCTGATGGGTAACATCAAATCCCCACGTTCAAACAGCTGCTGATATTCAAGGGTGTAGTGGGCAAGCACATCCCGATGCGAAATATCAATGCCGTGAAATACCGTGGCAATTTTGCCACGGATCATCCCAAGCTCACGCAGCTTGGCGGCCGTTACACCTGCGGGTCCAAAATGAGCGATAAAGACATCCGCCTCAAACGCCCGCGGGTTCGCGCCACAAATGGCCGCCAAAATCAGATTGCGCGCCTCATCACCATAGCGTGAAACATTCAGCGCTTTCCAGGTGGCTGCGCGGGTAATACCGCGCAGGGCCGCCACTGCCCTATACTTAAGCTTCGCCAGTTTGCTGTCCGGCTCATTCAGTAACCAGCGCGTTTTTTCAGCCAGACGGTAGGTATTAAATGAAGCATGTGTATTTTCAAGATCGCCCCTGTGCAACGCGACAATTTCCACGTCGTAGCCCATATCGATAAATGCGGTAATCTGATTGAGTACAAAGGTCTCGGAGGAGAGCGGAAATTTAAGCAGGAAAAAGCCAACCTTCATTTTTCCCCCTCAATACGCGTTAAAACCGACTGTACCATGCTCACCCCACGTTCACGCTCACGCCTAACCGCGTCGCCGAGACGTATGTTCAGCTCAGGTAGCTGTCCGAGAGCATCGGCGACCTTCCCTTCCAGGCTGCCATCGAGCAGATGGCGAATATCGACGGCCATCTCTGCTAACCCCAGTTGTTGCATGATCCCTGCCGATTTATGCTCATAATTAATAGCGATAGCTGGCGTCATAAAATTCATCGAGATGATGGCCGAATGCAGGCGCGTACCCACCGTCAGATCGCATGCAGCCAAAATTTTCCCCATCTCCAGGTCGTTGAGTTCATCCATCACCACGTGATAACGGCTCGGGTCTTTCACATACTGGCGCAGGTTTAACGCCACCATGCGGTCATCTTTGTTGTAACTATCAATCCCGGTACAGGTTGACAGCGCTATCACCTGGTAACCTTCATCAAGGATGCGGTTCACTACCCCGGCAAAGGCTTGTTCATAGGCCTGTTGTGTGGTTCCCAGACGCTTATCAAAAGGAGCCAGCTCACGCAGAGTAATGGCAACGGCCTTCTGTTTTGCCGCCATCTGTAACCAGTGCTGTACGGCATAACCTGGCTCAAAATCCTCATGATGATTGTCTACCAGCCAGGCAGTATCCACTCCGGATTCGACTTTATCCGTGGTTATTGCGCTGCGCTTCATCAGCTCCAGACTGACGGATTCACGCAAAATCAGCGCATTACAGTGACCAAAAACGTAGTTCGCCAGCTGATTAAACTGCTTATCCTCGAATGGCCCCACGCTGTGGCCAATCATGTACAGCGGTTTTTTCGCCATAAACGTACACAGAGCATGTTCAAACTGCGGTACGCCATACAGATCGACAAAAAACGATCCACCGACCTGGATAATGGCGTCGTAGCGCGACAGCCGACGAACAAAATCGGTAAACCCCTGGGCGATAGCGATATTGCGCAGCTTACCGGAATCGGTGACACGCGAGAGCAGCACCTGATGCTGATAGCGACGACGCAGCACCTTCTTCACGCGTCCCATGACACCCGCCACGTTATTGTGTTGCTTCATCTGCGAATACAGCGGGTCGCCCATCACCGGGCGGTTCAGCAACCACGAGGAACTCACCGGGTAACGGCTCATCACATCCACTTCAGTCTCGGGACGCAACGCGTTAATGGCATCCAGCAAACCGCGAAGAATTGCGCTATCCCCACGGTTCCCGCAGGTATGGTTGCCTAAAATTAGTAATTTCATTCTTACCTCTTAAAACGTTGTTCTTATCCCGCACGGAGCAAGGTTTTCAATTTTTCACTGCGGCAGAGCTGGCGTTTTATTTCCAGCACCAGCGGATGGCGCGACAGCACAATCATTGCCGCAAATGCCAGCGCACCTGCCGCTACCTGGCTCCCCAGTAGCGCGCTTAATGGCACCTGGTTGCGCAGCGTTAAGCCCAACGCATAGCTCACCACAAGGGTTGGTAAGGAGAGATACAACGGCAGCCACAGACTGAGCATGTACTGGCGGTAGCTGGGGCCAAGAACAGGTTTGATCATCACGAAGTAGCTGAGGATCGTGTTAATCACCTGGACCAGCAAAAAACCCAGCGTCACGCCTATCGCCCCCGCCAGATGACCGCCAATGAAAATAGCCGGAATAAACAGAAAGGTTTTGAACACATTGAATTTAAAACTGATATCGACCCGGGCTTTCGCCATCAAGAGCGATCCTATTGGATTCCCCACGGAGCGCAGCAGCCCAACAATGCACAACAGTTGCAGGACGGGAATAATACCGTTCCACTTCTCGCCAAATACCAACGGCACGACATTGTTCGATACCACCATTAATCCCAGTAGTACCGGGAAATTGATAATCCCAACCACCGACAGCAGTTTGTAAAAATTCACCCGCAACTTTTCGCTGTCGTCCTGAATTTTCGCAAATGCCGGAAACAGGACGCGCGTAATAATCGGGTTCAGTTTGATCGGCGGGACAACCGCCACGTTCCAGGCGAGATTGAATCCCCCCGCCACACCTGCCCCCAACGTTCTGGCTAACACCAGCGTAGAAAGGTTGGTGTTGAGATAATTGATGATGCTGTCTGCCGTCAGCCACGCGCCAAAACGCAGATTCGACGAAACGGATGCCAGCGAAAAATGCAACCCAGGACGGTAAATCCGGCGACCAAAATAGCCGAACAGCAGCGTTCGTAGCGTACTGTTCACCAGATACCCGAGAATGGCCGTCAGCGCGAGCGGCCAGAAATGGGCGCTGACCACGGTAAAGGTAAAACCGGCCAACACCGAACTGGTTTCAATCATGCCAATTTTGTTGAAGGCCAGCTCTTTTTGCATCAGCGCGCGAAACTGCTGCCCGTGCGGAATCACCACAAACGCGAGCGATAAGGTTTTGATCAGTGGTGCCAGTTCGGCATTATTGAGCACGCGGGCAATCGTCCCGCTAAGCAGAAACATCGCCACACATACCACCATACCCAGCCCAACGTTGAGCCAGTACAGCGTCGTCAGCTCAAGATAACCAATTTCTTTGCGCTGAATAATTGAATTGGCGATACCGAAATCCGACAGCGTATCGGCCAGCGCAATGATCACCAGCGACACGGTTAACAACCCAAACTGGTGGTTATCAATAATCCGCGCCAGGACGGTCATCTGGATAAGCCCCAGACTGATAATGATCACCGTGGCAATCGCCGACCACTTTGCGCCATTCAGCGTTTTTTCTCGTAAGCTCATGTTAATACGCCGCTTTGTTCACAAAGCCTTTGAATATCGTCAGAAATACAATTTTGATATCGAACCACACGCTCCACTCGCGAATGTATTCGAGGTCAAACTCCACACGTTTTTGCATTTTTTCCAGCGTATCAGTTTCACCGCGCCAGCCGTTGATTTGCGCCCAGCCGGTAATGCCCGGTTTCACCTTATGGCGTAACATGTACCCCTCAATCAGCTGGCGGTACTGTTCGTTATGCGCCACCGCATGCGGGCGTGGCCCGACGATAGACATCCCCCCGGTCAGCACATTAATAAACTGCGGCAATTCATCGAGCGACGTCCGGCGCAGGAAATTTCCCACAGGGGTAACACGCGGATCGTTTTGCGTCGCCTGCGTTACCACCGCGTCGTTCTCCATCACTGTCATCGAACGAAACTTCCAGACTTTAATCGGCTTCCCATCCATGCCATAGCGGGTCTGGCGGAAAATCACCGGACCTTTGGAGGTCAGTTTTACCAGCAGCGCAATACCACACAGCACCGGGGAAATAAGCAGCAGGATCAGTGAAGCCAGGACGATATCTTCCGCACGCTTTAACAGACGATTCATCCCCGAGAGCGGCGTGTCATACAGCGGCACCACCGGAACGCCGTTCATCTCTTCAATTCGCGAATGCAGGATGTTGAAGGTAAAGACATCTGGAATGAGGATCACCGAGCAGGTGGTGTCGGCCAACTCACGCACCAGTTTTTTTACGCTGGCGCCATCGTTCATCGACATAGCGATATAAACGTTATGAATGCGTGAAGCTTTGGCGTCGTCCACCAGTTGTTGCAGATTACCGGCCCAGTCGCGGGAGTTTTTTCCAGGTATTGGGTCGTGATAGACCCCCGCCACTTCAAATCCCAGCCACGGTTCATGGCGAAAACTGTCCAGCAGCATCTGTCCGGCGGGCAGGTCGCCAGCCACCGCCACCCGGCGGGTGTTGTAACCACGATTACGCAGCCAACCCGCGCCGTAGCGAATAAACGAACGACTCAATACCAGGCCGACGCTTGACAGGAGATACCATGCCAGCCAGACGGCGAGACGGTTATCGAAATCATTATTAAAGGCGATCAGACCTGCGCTAAAAATCAGGCTCAGCGTCCAGTTTTGCAGTAACAACACCAACTCAGTAGAAATTTTGACGCCGCGCCAGGAGCGATAAAAATCCTTTATGCCACCGAGCATCTGAAAAACGACCAGCGTGATCAGCGCCACCAGCAGATGCATGTACAGGAAAGGCAAACCGCTTAATTCGCAGATCACCCACAACCCGCCAAACATGATGGTGATATCTGAAAAGCGTTGCACCATCGAAATTAACGACGCATTGGTTTTGGCGCGTTCGCGCTTTTTTAGATGTGTCATCATGGTTCCTGTTAGTCACCCTTTGCCCACAATCGGGCAAAGGAAGCACCGACATTACTGATTCAGTAACGCCAGAAGAGTGCGCGTTCGCGCTTCCATCAACGGAATATCTCCGCGCGATTCCACGTTCAGGCGCACCACCGGTTCGGTATTGGAAGCGCGTAAATTGAAGCGCCAGTCAACAAATGACATGCTGATACCGTCCGTTCTGTCCACCGTCAGCGCCTCACGGGAAAAATGCTGCTCCACGCGCGCTATCGCTGCCGCCGGCTCTGCCAGCGTGCTGTTGATTTCCCCACTCGCCGGATAGGCCACCATCCGGTCGCGGACCAGTTCACCCAGCGACTGTCCTTTCAGACTCAGCAGTTCCGTCACCAGCAGCCATGGGATCATTCCGCTGTCGCAGTACGCAAAATCACGGAAATAGTGATGCGCGCTCATCTCGCCGCCGTAAATGGCATCTTCATGGCGCATCCGCTCTTTGATAAACGCGTGCCCGGTTTTTGACATCACCGGTTTACCGCCTGCCGCCGTCACCACGTCCACGGTATTCCAGGACAGGCGCGGGTCGTGGATAATTTTCGCCCCCGGATTCTTTTCCAGAAACGCTTCTGCCAGCAGGCCGACAATGTAGTAGCCCTCAATGAACTGACCTTTTTCATCGAACAGGAAGCAGCGGTCAAAATCACCGTCAAAGGCAATCCCCATATCCGCACCGTGTTCAATCACCGCATTGCGCGTGTCAGCCCGGCATTCCGGCAGCAGAGGATTGGGTATACCGTTGGGGAAGTTGCCATCCGGCGTGTTGTGAATTTTGATGAACTCGACCGGCACACCCAGCGCCTTAAAACGGGCTTCAATGGCGTCAACCACCGGACCTGCCGCACCGTTGCCGGAATTGAGCACCAGCTTCATCGGTTTCAGGTTGTCAGGATTGATGTAACCCAGCAGGTGGTCGATATAGGCATCGCGGGTTGTAATACGCTGGTAGCGGCCACGTTTTGTCGCATCAACCGCCGGGAAGTCGTTGGCTTCTGCCAGGCGCTGTACGTCGCGCAGACCGGTATCACCGCTGATGGGCCGCGCGCCCTCCCGCACCAGCTTCATGCCGTTGTAATCCATTGGATTATGGCTGGCGGTCACTTCAATGCCGCCGTCAATGCCAAGGTGGAAGGTGGCGAAATAAATCTCTTCGGTGCCCGACATGCCAATATCCAGCACATTCACCCCCGCATCCTGCAACCCTTTCGCCAGCGCCAGCTTTAGCGTCTCGCTGGTCAGGCGTACATCGCCGCCCAGGACAATGGTTTTTGGCTTCAGGAACTCGCCGTAAGCGCGGCCAATACGCCACGCAATCTCTTCATTTAACTCTTCGCCCAGCCTGCCGCGAATATCGTAGGCTTTGAAACAGGTTAATTTCGTCATGATTTACCCTTCTTCAGGCAACAGTTAGCCCTCTCCTGACTGGAGATATTTTTCACAAAATGACTAGCCGTTAGTTTTTAGGCCGGATAAGGTCTTCACGCCGCCATCCGGCAACGATGATGTTGTGTTAAGCGCGCCCGTAGCGATCCGCAAACCGCACCACATCATCCTCTTCAAGGTAAGATCCGGAGCGCACTTCAATCAGATCGAGCGGGATTTTCCCTGGGTTCTCCAGGCAATGGGTCGCCCCCAGCGGAATATAGATAGATTCGTTTTCAGCAAGCAGCTTGATATCATCATTGATTGTCACCCTGGCGGTACCGGCAACCACAACCCAGTGTTCGGCCCGGTGATGATGCATCTGCACAGACAATCCCTCACCAGGCTTGACGGTAATTCGCTTCACCTGGTAACGCTCTCCGGCATCTATTGAGTCGTACTTGCCCCACGGACGATAAACTTCGCGGTGAATATGATGCTCATGACGCCCGTCAGCCTTAATTTGCTCTACCACTTTTTTGACGTCCTGCACCGCGTTGCGATCGGCGATCAGCACCGCGTCTTTCGTCTGCACCACCACCAGATCCTTCACCCCGACGGTCGTCACCAGGCCGGATTCGGCATACACGTAACTGTTTTCCGTTTTGTGGCTAATGACGTCGCCGTGATGCACATTGCCTTCAGCGGTATGGGCACTGATTTCCCACAGCGATGACCAGGAGCCAACATCGCTCCAGCCAGCGTTCATTGGCATCACCACCGCATCGGCTGTACGCTCCATTACCGCATAGTCCACAGACTCTTCCGGGCAGGCGAGGAACGCCTGTTCATCAACGCGGATAAAATCGAGATCGGGGTCGACCGTACTCATGGCGTTCTCACAGGCTTCAAGAATATCGGGGCGATACTTTTTCAGTTCTTCCAGGTAACGTCCTGCCCGGAACAAGAACATGCCGCTGTTCCAGTAGTAGTCGCCGCTCGCCACATAAGCCTGCGCGGTTTCCAGATCGGGCTTTTCAACAAACTGTGCCACCTCAAAAGCCACGGCATCGGTATTTGTCGGCGAGACCTCCCCGCGGCGGATATAGCCATAGCCGGTTTCCGGCTGGTCCGGCACGATACCAAACGTCACCAGCTTACCCGCTTCGGCATACGGCATCGCATTGCGAACCGCCTCGCGGAATGCTTCTTCGTCGGCAATCATGTGATCGGCCGCCAAGACCAGCAGCAGCGGATCGTCACCCGGGCTCTGACGTTTTGCCGCCAGCGCCGCCAGCGCTATCGCCGGTGCCGTGTTACGCCCGGCAGGTTCGAGAATAATGTTCTCAGTCAGCTTGTGCAGCTGTCGTAGCTGTTCCGCTACGATAAAACGGTGTTGTTCATTACAGATAACCACCGGGCTTTCGCACTCCACGCCGTTCAGACGGCAAATCGTCGTCTGCAGCATAGTGAGATCGCCTTTCAGGCACAGGAACTGCTTTGGATACAGCACGCGGGACAGTGGCCATAAACGGCTACCCGAGCCACCGGCCATCACCACCGGAAAGAGTTTGCTTTGACTCATCATGTCCCCCGTATATCTGCAATAAATTGACTCAGCACGTTTTCTTTATCCAGCGTGCGTTCGGCATAATCACGTGCCACCGTGTTTACTTTTGGCATCATCAGCGCCCGTTTAATACCGCAAACCAGCGAGTTTACTGACTCCGGCTCCACGCACACCGCGATGCCCGGGTGAGCATCACAAAGCTGACCCAGCTCGGTTTCAGGCTCGGCGGTAATCACCGCGTTACCACCAACAGCGAGGATATTGGTCAGTTTGGAGGGCAGGACGGCATCCGCCGCACCACGCTTTTGCACGACCAGATGACAATCCGCAATCTTGAGCAAAGCAGGCAGCGCCTCATAAGATTGCAGCGGAAAGAACATCACGTTGTTCAGGCCGCGTTCGCTGACCAGACTCTCCAGCCGCGCTTTACCCCCGCCCTGCCCGACAATCACAAACAGCCAGGGGTGTTCGCTCAACTCGTCCGCTGCGTCTATCACGCTCTCCAGCCCCTGCTTTTCGCCGATATTGCCTGAGTAAAGAACGATTTTTTGATCGGCAGGCAATCCCAGTTGCTGAGACAACGCCAGGGCATCCGCGTCGCTCACATCACGAAATCGCGTCACTTCCGACCAGTTCGGAAAGAAAATAACCTTGTGCGGCGCAACGCCTTTTTCTATGGCTTTGTGCATCATGGAACGGGAAATGGTCGAAATATGGTCCATATTCAACAGCCCACTGCGCTCAAAGGCGCTGGCCACTTTTGCCACCATACCGCGCGTGCCTTTGCCCGCCATTCCTAGCCCTAACATGGCATCGACTTCGTAATCCTGAACGTGCAACAGCGTACGTGCGCCACAAAGCTTTGCCAGCAGGCGCATGCCCGGCGTACAAAACAACGTCGGTACCACGCCGATAATGCGATCCGGTTTCCAGCGACGTTGCGCCAGCAGCGGGAAAAAACTGCTCAGGGCGAAACTGCCCAAATGCAGCAGGCGCTTGACCGTTGAGGGTTGCTCAGGCACATACAGCGGACAACGCCAGACGAGGACGTCACCCTCTTCTCGGCGGTAGCGCCAGGATGAATAACTGCCGTTTACCTTCCACTGGGGATAATAAGGCGGCGCGGTGATCACCCGAACGTCATGCCCCTGCTGCGCCATCCACTCCACCATTTCACCGGTGTATTTGCCGATACCGGTCAACTCCGGCGAATAGTTGATGCCATACACGAGGATCTTCATAGCCCGGGTACTCCGGTCTGACTCGTTTTACAGAAGTAAGCCCGACTGTTATCGTGCACGTGGTCACTGGCCAGAATCTGAGTAGCAGCCATCCAACGGTACGCGTCATGTTGAACGTCAGGCAGTTGCAGGTCGTTTTCGGCCACCCGCAGACGAAATCCGAGCACGATGTAATGCGTTGAGAAATCATCCCCGGAAAAGTTGTCGTCATAGAAGTGCTGCCAGACACCGTAAAACTTCGCCGCAGACAGCGATAAACGTAAGCCCAGCTCCGCTTCAGTAAGTCGCTCAAAAGCCGCGCACAGCGGTTCATCTTTTTGCACCCGGCCGCCGGGTACGAACCAGTAACCCTGCGCCGGACGGTTGAGACGCTTACCGAACAGAAATTCACCCAGCGGGTTTTCCACGATCAAATCGATGGAAATCAGCGGAGTTGAACGTACAACGGTGGCAAAATCCTCATGACGTAAAAACATGCTTACCCCCGGTAACGATGCTGGTTTTCAAGGAACCACTGCCAGGTGCTGGCAAGCCCCGCTTCCAGAGATATCTCGTGATACCAGCCCAACTGATGCAGACGCGTAACATCGAGCAATTTGCGTGGGGTCCCGTCCGGTTTGCTGGCGTCGAACACCACGCGCCCCTTGTAACCCACGACCTGCGCGATGGTTTGCGCCAGTTCGCGGATGGTGCAGTCCACGCCGGTGCCCACGTTGATATGCGACAGCATCGGCTGGGTATATTCCTGCAAGACTTCCTGAGCCAGCTCCATCACGTGGATACTGGCCGCTGCCATATCGTCAACATGCAGAAATTCACGCATTGGCGTCCCGCTTCCCCACACCACCACATCCGGCGTATTGTGCTCGCGAGCGTCATGAAAGCGGCGCAGAAGCGCCGGGATCACATGCGAATTACTCGGATGGAAGTTGTCATGCGGCCCATACAGATTGGTCGGCATCACCGAGCGATAATCACGGCCATACTGGCGGTTATACGATTCGCACAGCTTGATCCCGGCAATTTTGGCAATCGCATACGGCTCATTGGTCGGTTCCAGCTGCCCCTGCAACAGTTCGCTTTCGGCTATTGGCTGGGTGGCTTGCTTTGGATAAATACAGGATGATCCGAGGAACAGCAGTTTATTCACGTTATGCAAATGCGCAGCATGAATAATGTTGCTCTCAATCATCATGTTTTCATAAATAAATTCAGCAGGATAAGTATTATTCGCCACAATCCCGCCGACTTTAGCCGCCGCCAGATACACCTGGTCAATACGTTCAGTGGCAAAGAACGCCTGCACCGCGCTTGCGTCCAGCAGGTTAAGTTGGTCGCGGGTACGCAGCACCAGCTCGACATTATCTCGCTGCGACAATTGTCTGACGATGGCGGACCCCACCATCCCGCGATGGCCCGCCACAAAAATACGTGGTGTCTTCATCCTCAATACTCCAGCGCGATGGCGACCTCGTAACCGTGCGACTTCAGCAGGGAATGTTTCTTCGCCGCATCAAGATCGTTGGCAACCATTTCCGAGATCATCTGGCGCAAGGTGATTTCCGGCTTCCAGCCCAGTTTTTCATGTGCTTTGGCCGGATCGCCCAATAACGTTTCCACCTCTGCCGGACGGAAATAGCGCGGATCGACGGCAATCATGACATCCCCAGGTTTCACACCCGGCGCATCATGTCCGGTTACGGAAACCACAATGCCTTTTTCATTCACGCCCTCGCCTTCAAAGCGCAATTTAATGCCCAACTGAGCGGCCGCCATTTCCACAAACTGGCGCACGGAATACTGCACGCCGGTGGCAATCACGAAATCTTCCGGCTGATCCTGTTGCAGCATCATCCACTGCATCCTGACGTAATCTTTGGCATGCCCCCAATCACGCAGCGAATCCATATTGCCCAGGTACAGGCAAGACTCCAGTCCCTGCGCGATGTTGGCGATCGCACGCGTAATTTTGCGTGTCACGAAGGTTTCGCCACGGCGCGGAGATTCGTGGTTAAACAGAATGCCGTTACAGGCATACATACCGTAAGATTCACGGTAGTTGACGGTGATCCAGTAGGCGTACAGCTTGGCAACGGCATACGGCGAACGCGGGTAGAACGGCGTGCTCTCTTTCTGCGGGATTTCCTGTACCAGGCCGTATAATTCGGAAGTGGAAGCCTGATAAAAACGGGTCTTCTTTTCCAGGCCGAGGAAGCGGATGGCTTCCAGCAAACGCAAGGTGCCGATCGCATCGACGTCCGCGGTATATTCCGGCGAATCAAACGATACTGCGACGTGACTCATGGCCCCCAGGTTATAGACCTCATCCGGTTGGACCTCCTTTAAGATACGGGTCAGGTTGGAGGAGTCCGTTAAATCACCGTAGTGCAGATGGAATTTGGGATTGCCCGAATGCGGATCCTGATAGATGTGGTCCACACGTTCGGTGTTGAATGATGAAGCGCGGCGCTTAATCCCGTGAACTTCATACCCTTTTTCCAGCAGGAACTCTGCCAGGTAAGAACCATCTTGCCCGGTTACGCCAGTGATGAGAGCGACTTTTGACATGTTATTACCTCTTAAATGATCCCCTCAGGGAGTAACTTTCTCGACGCGTTCGCGCGTGACTACTGCCGGATTTCCACGACAAACGACATTGGCTGGCAGCGATTTAAATACACTGCTGCGTGCGCCGACGACGGTGCCATCGCCGATCGTTACGCCAGGCGCAACAAAGACATCTGTCGCCAGCCAGCATTTATCACCAACTACAATCGGTGTGGCGTTAATATCAAAATGTTGACTGGCATAATCATGACTCCCGGTACATAAATAACTTTTTTGCGAAATAACCGCGTGCGCACCAATCGTAATATCACCCAACGTATATAAAACTGCGTCATCACCTACCCAGGCATAATCTCCCAGAGTTAATTTCCACGGATAAGTAATTTTTACTGAAGGTCGAATAACTACGTTTTTTCCTATTTTTGCACCAAACATTCGCAACAAAAACGCACGCCAGCGATACATTACCTGTGGGGACCAGCGAAATAATGTAGCTTGCACTGCCCACCATAATTGCACTTTAATGACACCACCGCCGCGAAAGCCTCCCGGCACGTTGAAGCCGCTTAAATCCTGCATAATGTGTCCTTACATTTTTCCATATAATGCTTTTGTTTTACCGGTTGTGCGCAGACGTAAATATTCTGATAATCCGGTCCAAAAACCTGGCATGCGTAATATCTGGCGCTGTACCTTTTTGGCATCCCGGCACAATTCCAGATGATTCGTTGTTGATACTCCCCCCATGGAAAACTCTGACACCAGCCCGCTCAGTTTTTTAAACGCGTAGCCTGACTTGTATAATTTGGCTGCCAGAGCATAATCAGACGATATTTTATATTGCAAATCATAGCGCCAGACATTCAGTCCAGAGAGAGGAAAGAAGATTGCCTGATGGCTGGCAGGAAGGCTGTGATAAATATACCAACCCGGCTTGGCCCGCCGCTTAATTTTATTGCCGTTACCAAAATCCAGCAACGCATCGCCAATGACCATCGTTTTATCGTTCTGTGTTTTTAGCTGGCGGATAAAATGAGCTGCATCTGCATGCAGAATATCCCCAGAGTTGAGGAACAACGCAAACCGCCCGCGCGCCATAGCGATACCTTTGTTCATCGCATCATAGATGCCCTTATCCGGCTCGCTGACAAACCGTAGCCGGTGCTCTCCTCTGAGGCCTTCAAGAAAGGCCGAGGTACCGTCAGAGGAGCCGCCATCAACAACAATCCACTCAAAACTGATATCACCCGCCTGTGCCAGATGTGCCAGCGACGCGTGAGTTTTGACGATCCCTTCCAGGTTACGAAAGGCGACGGTAATAATACTGAGCAGCATGCGTTCTACCTCGCTATATTCAGCGCCTTGCGCAAAATAAAAGGACATACAATTAAAAATGCGTATTCCGGACTAAATACTGAACCTGTAAAAAATAGCGACAGCGGCGTAAAAAGATAAAGCTGCACCCGATAATTCTGATTATCACCAAACGCATTGATCATCATTTTCATGACTTTTCCCATGTACCACAGGGCTAATATCACCGCGAACCATGAAAAATAAATAATCAGCAGATACAAGCCATTGTCTATCGTTTTACCAACATCTGCACCGTTAAAAATTCCGAATGACGCAACATATTCATAAAGTGAGCCGAATCTCACTACCCCATCAACGTTGAGTAACGAATAACCGACCATCACTAATGGTCCCACGATACGATAATACGATGATGAACCTTCAGTTCCTAAATCTCCAAACCGAGTTGCGATGTATGGAAACGCAAATATCACACCAACGACAAACATGCTTAATGAGATTATCGCCAGTGGCAACTTCTTTTTTATCGCATCTTTATTCAGGTACTGGAACGCCCACTCCAGGAGGTAAAATAAAATAAATGTCATTACCCCTGAAAACGATCCTGATAATATTATCCCTGCCAGAATCATAGCATCGGACTTAGGCGTTTTGAAACCAAACTGTTTGATACTGAGCCAAATTGAGATTAACGCCAGGGCGAAGAATGCTGGTTCGAAATAAAGTGCAGTGGTGCGCTTCCCACCAAACTTAATAAAGTTCAGAACATAGCTATTACTGTAAATAAGATATTTCGAAATAATTTCCATTAAGCTGCTGCCGCCACTGAGTATTATCTGCGCCATTTCAACCGCAGCTAGCCCCACCACCAGACCCACAACCAACCAGAAAAAACGCAAGATCTTAATGTAGTTATGCGGCGAAATGGTTTTGAAGCGAATACTCCACACCATACCGATAATCACCACGGTATAGACAAACAGCATTGCGGACGTCACGTACTTGCTGGCATCAAGTGATTGTCCGAACAGATAGTTAAACGCCGTCAGTCCGCCGCCCACGCCCAGCGCAATCATTAATTTTTTAATATTGATGCGCTCGACAAACAGCAACAGCAGAACAGGCAAGAACGTGACGATAGTTATCGGGAAGCTCTCGCCAAGCTGGGCGAGTTTGACGTTAACCAGCAGATAAAGCAGCGGGAGCACCAGATAACTACAGATTCTGATAGAACGAGACATATTCCTCCAGCATCTGTTGCCCACTGTATGCTTCCCGGCTGCGCTGGCTGAACGCGGCAAGCGACGTGTCAAATACCGCCTGCGCAATGTCGGATCTTTTCAGTTGCACCAGGTGCAAAACGTCCGCTTCGCTGAACGTTTTGCCGCCCGATTTCGCCAGCACTTCCTGCGCGGCATCGCTGTGCGTAGCAATCACCGGTACGCCGATGGAAAGCGCTTCGCACAGAATGAGCGGGTAGTTATCAACGCGTGAGCTGAACACCAGCGCATCCATCTCGTTAAGCGCACTCATCAACGTGCGCTTATCGCTCTCAAACCCGTGATTGATGACGTTATCCCCCACAAACGGCGAGAATTTGCCGAAGGTATGCAGCTCAATTTTGTCTCCGAGTGCAATCATCGCTCGCACCAGTTGCTGACTGGTTTTCCCGTCATAGCGCAGATCATGGGCCACCACGGCAATTTTCGGTCTGCCGCTTTCCTCGTGCTTAGCGGGTAGTTCGGCAAGAATGGCTTCCGTTGCCACATCAATGCCGTTGTTAATAATGTGGCAACGACCAACGCCATACAGACTGTTGAATGCGTCGGCCACATGCTGGCTGGGCGAGATGAACTGACAGCCCAGCGCCAGCATGGCGCGAAACATCTGCCGTTTACCAGGCAACTGTTGATGAGCTTTATCGATTTTTACCGGCGGATAGTTACTGAGCGTTGGACATTTCTGGCAGCCCGTTTTCCAGCTTTCGCAGCCATCAGTAAAGGCACAGCGCCCGGTCACGCTCCAGTGATCGTGCAGCGTCCAGACGAAAGTGATATCCGGTTTATGCGCCTTCACGTTTTGGCAAAAGGTGACCACCTCTTCCAGATTCAACCAGTAGCTGTGCAACACATGAAAATGCAGAACCAGCGGACCGGAAGTGCGGGTAACCGTACGGTACAACTTATCGAGATTGCCAAACATGTCGCGGTTCGCGAAACGAAACAGCGCAATGTTCGCCGCCGACGTCAGACGCGGCGTATGTTTGAAAACCTGCGGGTAATTCGCATGGCTGACGCTTTTCTTACCGCCTTTGCCATAGCCGTAGACAAAACGCGACGATAGCCCTTTTTCCAGCGCCCTCAGATGCAAATCTAACGCCACGCCTGCCGCACCGCCTTCTGCGAGTCGCACATTAAACTGTAATATATTCATTTTATTACCTTCACCCGTGCCTTCTCGCCCACGACCAACGTATTGTCCGGGACGCTATCCACTACGACGCTCCCGGCACCAATCGTCACGTTATCGCCAATGGCAACGCCGCCAAGCAGAGTGACATTGGCCCCCAGCTCAACGCCGTTCCCGATGACCGGACAGGACACATCGTTGGCGCCAAGATTGCCAATGGTGACGCCGTGCCGCAGGGTGAAATCATCCCCCGCCACCACGTGTTTATTGATCACCACCCCATAGCCATGATGGATGGTGAAACGACGACCAATAGATGCAGCGGCCTGGATTTCATAGCCAAACACGCATTCAGTAATAAGGCGATACATCACCAGCACCGGTGCCGCCCACAGGTTGTTCAAGACATTTTTTTTACGCCAGACAGAGCAAAAATGAGCAATCCGATAGGCCACCACCATGCAGCAGGGTCGCAGACTCCAGCCGTTCGCGCGTAAATCTTCCACCATACTTAGCGTCCTCGCAGTCCGTCGGCCAGGCGCTTACTATTACGAACAGAAAGTAGCGTCAGCAGCGTGCGCCAGCTCATCCGTTTGTTGCGGATCTGGTAGAGGGTAAACAGCTGATATTTCTTGCTGGCCCGGTCAAATTTGCCTTTGTGCTTACGGTAGAACTGAAAGTAGCCGGAGAATTTATTCGGTGATGAGGTAATCCGCATTTCACCATGATTCACATGCAGGATCTGCGTTGCCTCTTTAACCTTCCACGGTTTGCCATACGCCACCACCATGCGCAGGAAAATGTCATAATCCTGCGCCGCTTTCAGCGTGGTATCGAACAGGCATGCTTTAAACCGCCAGGCCCAGGTAAACACCTGATTACCAATAATATTGCGCTTATAAAATTTTCGGCGTGAATAAACTGACTTCGGATAGAGCGGCAAACTGGTCGGCTGCGAATACACTTCGCCTTCACAGACATAGTCATTGGCATACAGAAACGCCCGCGTGACCAGATGATGGCGATAATTGAGAAATACACTCAGGCGGTTCGGCGTCCATTCATCATCATCATCAATACCCGTAATATATTGCCCACTTGCCAGCATGATGGCCTGATTACGCACCGCGCAGGCGCCAGAGTTAGTGGGATTACGCGTATACGACACACGCGGATCGTTGAGTTCCTCAACAAATTGCTGCAGTTGCTCATACGAGGAAGAGCAATCATCCACAATGATCATCTCCCAGTGAGGATAGTCCTGGCGCAGTACCGATTTAATCGCCCGAATGGCCAGTTGCTGACGGTTCCAGGTTGGCATATAAATTGAAATTAGTGGGTTGTCTGTCGTCATTTTCGTTTCCCAAATAAAGTGGCCTGATGGCGCTGCATTTATCAGGCTTACATTTGATATGCGTTACTGTTCGTTATCTATTTCGAATCCGACGTGTACTCGTATTCGTAGTAACCGTAATCCTGATACCCACTGGCGCGGCGGAAGATCGAGTTAAGGATCACGCCTTTAACCTGAATGCCGTTTTGCTCGAAGCGACTCAGGCTGGTTTCCACCTCTTTTAGCGAGTTGACCGCGTAACGCACCACCATCAGCGTGGTTCCTACGTGGCGGCCCACGATAGCCGCATCAGTCACTGCCAGTATTGGCGGGGTATCTATCAGCACCAGGTCATAGTGCGAGCTGGCCCATGCAATCAGTTCGCCAAAGCGGTCGCTCATCAGCAACTCGGAGGGGTTAGGGGGAATTTGTCCGCGAGGGATCAGATCCAAATGTGGAATTGATGTCGGTTTCGCGCTGGATGAGATATCCCCCTTGCCGATGAGGATCTCAGACAAACCGTTAACGTTATTGGTCCCCAGCAGCTCGTGGGTATAGCCTTTGCGCATGTCGCAGTCGATCAACAGCACGCGTTTGTTGGTCTGACTAATGACCACCGCCAGGTTGGCGCAGACAAACGTTTTACCAATCGACGGGCTGACGCCGGTTAGCATCAATACGTTGTTGCGCGCCTGCATCATGGCAAAGTGCAAGCTGGTACGCAGACTGCGGACCGCTTCTATCGCGAGATCCGTCGGATTCCCCACCGCCAGCAACTGGCTTTGCTTATAGCGTTTCACACCTTTAATTGTCTGAACGTTATCGTGTGCTTTTTGCCATTCTGATAGCGGAATGCTGGCATACACACTGATACCTTGCTCTTCAAGCACCTGCGGGCTTTCAATGCCGCGATTAAACAGGGAACGCAACAGTACGCCCACCACTGAAAGCATCAAACCAAGAATGATGCTGCCGAGAATAATCAGCGCCTTTTTCGGCTTCAGCACACCTGGCTGGGCAATCGCGGGATCGACGATGCGCACATCTCCGACCGTACTGGCCTCGGTAATCTTCAGCTCCTGTTGCTTGTTCAGCAACTGCATATAGACCTGCTGGCCGGACTCCACGTCACGCGTCAGGCGGACAATTTCCTGCTGCGTTTTCGGCATCGCCGTTACACGCCCGTTCAGCTTGCTTTTCTCATCTTCCAGCGCCTGGCGTTTTTCCAGCAACGTGCGGTACGCAGGGTGCGCTTTGGTGAACAGCTTGGAAATCTCCGCTTCTTTGAAGGTCAGCTCATTAAGCTGCGCATCAATATTCACCATGGAATCCAGCACCGCTTTGGCTTCCAGCGGCAAATCCACCGAGTCTTTGTCCTGACGAAAGGCATTCAGCTTGTTTTCGGCAACGTCCAGCCGGTTACGCACCTCGGGCAACTGCTTTGCCAGAAACGCCAGACTTTTGGCAGCCTCTTCAGACTTACGCTCCACGTTTTGTTGCAGATAGTTGCGGGTGATACTGTCAAGGATCTGGCGGATTTGTTCGCGGTCTTCACCGGTAAAGGTCAGGCTCAATACGCCGGTATCTTTGCCGGTTTCCGTTACCATCAGATTATTTTGCAGGGTGTTGATCATGCCCAGCGTGGAAAATTTGCTGACAGTAAATTGGCTCTCAGGGCTGGCATGGATCGCCTCGACCAGCATCGTCACGCCATCATGCTTCAGCACCTGTCCAACCTGCCCCTGGGCGCTAAAACCCCCGTCACTCACCAGCTGATAGCTTTTGTTATTCAGCACAGTTAGCGTGAAGGTCTGTTCATTCATTGCCTTTGGCAGCGTGAAAGTCGTCACGTTAACCGTTTCGTTCTGGCGACCCATCAACCGATCCCAGCCCGCACCAAAAATGGGGAACGTATCTTTGGTAACCGCAATATCCAGGTTGAGATCGTCTACCGTTTTCCCCAATACCAGCCGCGACTGGATGAGCTGAATTTCCGCTTCAGAGGCCGGAGGTTTGTTCGACAACGCCGAGCCAATATCCTGCACCAGTGAATTTCCGGTATTTTGTTCAATTTGCACCAGTGCGTCCGCACTGTAGATCGGCGTGGCAAACAGCGTGTAGACCGCTGCGCATAATGCAAATGCCGCAGTAATACCAAGCACCCACCAGCGGGCTTCCACCACCGTAGCGACCAGACGGCCAATATCGATTTCATCATTGCCCGTAACCGGCGCAGCAGACTGTTTTACTTTTTCTGTCATTGTTTTCCCTGCTCTGCGTTCAGTGCCTGAGCCCATTGGCGTGCAGACCGTTCAAGTAATGCGTACACCGCGTCAAACGCATCACGGCTTTTGCGATACGGATCGGGAATTTCACGCTCGCTGTCCCAGTGACCAAACAACATCACCTTGCCGCGCATCTCCGGCACCATTTCACACAGGGCAGAGATATGACGTTTTTCCATGGTCAGGATCAGGTCATACTCCCGGCACATTCGTTCCGAGATCTGCCGGGCACAATGATTCTCCAGTGACAGGTTGTGCGCCTGCGCCACGCTGATGGCGCACGGATCCGCACCTTTGCCAACCAACGCCCTGAGGCCGGCAGAAGAGACCGTCAGCGCCGGGTGAAATTGCCTTAACAAGCGCTCTGCCGTCGGAGAGCGGCAAATGTTCCCCACACAGACAACTAAGATTTTGTTAAACATGACGATTACCAGTTGTGAAGGTCGCTGGCCGTGTCCGTCATATAGCGAACACCGCTGATAGTCGGCAGCAACTGATTGATCAAACGGTTCCAGCGAGCAACCGGCGCGGTAGTGACGTACACCACATCGTATGGCTGGAGTCGGAATGAGGTCGCCATCACCAGCGATGTCGCGTCGGACATATCAAGCTGATAGATATTGGCGATCTTGCCGTTGTTTCCGCCCTCGCCTTTCAATGGACGAATAACGAAAATGCCGCTGGCGTTGGAGGTGGTCAGGTCAATACCTTCCGCGTTGCCGAGCGCTTCGGTGAGCGTCATGCCGCTGAAGTCCATTTTGAGAGTGCTCTGTTTTTTCACTTCTCCCATCACGAAGACTTTCAGATCGTCATTACGCGGAACAAACAAGATGTCGCCAGGATAGAGCAGACGGTTCTGGCTCAGGTCGCCATTTTGCATCAGCGCTTGCAGTGAAATACGTTGCTCCTGCCCTTTATGAGTCAGTACAACATTGCGCCAGTCTGCCGCCTCGGTGAGACCACCTGCGGCGTTAATGGCATCGAGAATAGTGAGTGGCACGTTGGTGATAGCCTGCTGGCCGGATTTGTTCACCTGCCCGGAGACATAGACCTTCTGCGAACGGAAAGCGGCGATATTAACGTCCACCTGCGGGTCAGCAATGTACTTCGCTAAGCGCCCGGTAATATCACTACGAATTTCAGCCAACGTTTTCCCTGACACGCTAACTTTGCCGATGTAGGGGTAAAACATGGTGCCATCAGGCTGCACCCAGTTGCCGGTATCACTTGAGCTACGATACTGCCCGGCCGGTGTGGTGAGTTCAGGGTGCTCCCAGACGGTGACATTCAGGACATCGCCCGGGCCGACCCGATACTGATATCCGGCAATTTCCTGGTCAAGAGACATATTAGGCTGCGCAACATTTGGTCGGGGACGTAATTGTTCGACCAGCCGTGGGGTGAGTGGATAAACATTCACCATGCGATCGATATCAAAATCAGCGTCCTGCTGTTTAATCACATCTTTGCCCATCGTAGACATATTGCTACCCGGCAGCACGGTGCAACCGTTTATCAAGATTACCGATACCAATACAGGCATCAATTTTATTTTGGATTTCATCATTGATTATTTATCACTTTGGCAGAGTAATGATCACGTGCGTTCTAAATTGCGACTTCACCTGTACGCATTTACCTTGCCGTTAATTGGCATGGAATTTAACTGGCATCTGTCCTAAAAAATGAATTCATCCGTGCTCTCTTGACAGAATAATCTAGGCTCGTCTCAGGCGACCAGACACGCTACCGCCCTTGGCTTCATTAGCTACCAATGCACTGATTAATTTAAATTTTAATCTTCTCCTTTATTTTCATCACATTCACAGCAGGAACGCAGCAGGAATAGCGCCGCCGATTGATAAGAAAATATTTATCGTTTGAATATTACCGGAAGAATTGTTGCAGCTAAGCGAAAGTCAGGCAAGATAACAAACTGCCGACAACTTGATTTTAAGATTAATATGAAGCGTTGGATTTGTATATTTTAGGATTTTATTGATGTTGACAACATTGATATCAAAACATCCCACCTGCGATATTTCTTAAATAGTTTTGAATTAATAATATTATTTCCTGCAGTTACATTAAGCCTAATATTCCGTATCTGTCTGTAATAGGCTACAGAGAAATCCCTCATCGCCATTGCATTTTTCGCCAGTTTTACCCATGATCGAATTGTGACAATTGTCATACAACTATGGGTATAGCATTTACTATGGAATGGATTGCCGATCCGTCAATCTGGGCCGGACTCGTCACACTAATCGTGATCGAACTTGTTCTTGGCATTGATAATCTTGTTTTTATTGCCATCCTCGCGGAGAAACTGCCTCCTGCCCAGCGGGATAAGGCGCGAATTACCGGGCTACTGCTGGCGATGGTTATGCGCCTACTGCTGCTGGCATCAATATCATGGCTGGTGACCCTGACCACGCCGCTGTTCAGCATTCGCGGCCTGAGCTTCAGCGCACGCGATCTGATCATGCTGTTCGGCGGTTTTTTCCTGCTGTTTAAAGCCACCATGGAGCTAAACGAACGGCTGGAAGGAAAAGACAGCGATAACCCTACCCAGCGTAAAGGCGCTAAGTTCTGGGGCGTTGTCACACAGATAGTCGTGCTGGACGCCATCTTTTCCCTGGATTCCGTCATTACCGCCGTAGGGATGGTCGATCACCTGGCGGTAATGATGGCTGCAGTGATTATTGCCATCAGCCTGATGGTGCTTGCCAGCAAGTCGCTGACGCGCTTTGTCAACGGCCATCCAACTATCGTCATTCTGTGCCTGAGCTTCTTGCTGATGATTGGTTTCAGCTTGGTTGCCGATGGATTTGGTTTCCATATTCCGAAAGGTTATCTGTACGCCGCCATCGGCTTCTCGGTCATGATAGAAGCATTGAACCAGTTGGCTATCTTTAACCGCCGTCGCTTCTTGTCAGCCAATCATACCCTGCGCCAGCGCACCGCCGAGGCGGTAATGCGACTACTGAGCGGACAAAAAGAAGACGCCGAACTGGATGCCGAAACCGCGGCGATGCTGGCAGACCATCATGAAGGCCAAATTTTTGCCCCTCAGGAACGGCGGATGATTGAACGTGTGCTGAACCTTAATCAGCGTACCGTCAGCAGCATCATGACCTCGCGCCATGATATTGAACACATCGACCTCAATGCGCCGGAAACAGAAATCCGCGCTTTGCTGGAGAAAAACCAGCACACGCGTCTGGTGGTCACCGGTGAAGATGAGCAGGAAGAACTGCTGGGCGTGGTGCATGTCATCGACCTGCTGCAGCAGTCTCTTCGCGGCGAGCCGCTCGACTTACGCGTCTTGATTCGCCAGCCGTTGGTGTTCCCGGAAACCCTGCCGTTGCTTCCGGCGCTTGAGCAGTTCCGTAATGCCCGGACGCACTTCGCTTTTGTGGTCGATGAATTTGGGTCAGTTGAAGGGATTGTAACGCTCAGTGACGTAATGGAAACCATCGCCGGTAATCTGCCTAATGAGGTAGAGGAGATTGACGCCCGCCACGACATTCAGAAAAACGCTGATGGTTCATGGACCGCTAACGGACACATGCCGCTGGAAGATCTTGTGCAGTATGTGCCTATCCCGTTAGACGATAAGCGTGAATATCACACCATTGCCGGACTGTTAATGGAGTATTTGCAGCGCATCCCGAAAACCGGAGAGGAAGTTCAGGTTGGCGACTATCGACTAAAAACCCTGCAGGTGGAAAATCATCGCGTGCAAAAAGTCCAGCTGATACCGCTGCGCAGTGAAGAAGGTATGGATTACGAGGTGTAAATCACGAGCCGGAGGCGGCATCAACCGCCATCCGGCAATATGAATCAGAGTTTATCCAGCAACTTTTTAACATCTTTACCGTTGCGGGAGTCTTTATTGCGATCGGCCCAGTCGTTAAGGCGACGTTTCGCTTCATCCTGCAAATGCTTACGCAAAAGCTGGTCGACCTGTAGACTATAGTTTAGCGCTTGCCACTGGCCGTAGACTCTGAGAGGAACCGGGGTGGCCTTCAGGAAGTTAATCAGCTTACTTTCGCCATCCCAGCCGCCCAGCACGCGAATGTTAAACAGGGTGTCGCAATTCTGCTTCACCAGATCCAGCGTTCCTTTGCCGGTCAGCGCCAGCATCGCCGACTCACCCGCCATGTTATCCAGCGTAACCTCGCCGTTATCCAACGTCATATCGGTTACAAAATGATCCAGTCGGGTCACGTTATCCAGGTTTTGCTGGGCTTTAACATCCCCACCGCTACGTTCGACGGCTTGTTGTATCATCTGCTGGAAGTTCATTCCTTCCATTCGCGTATCGCTCATTTCGACATGGGCCTGCCCTTGCCAGCTATGACGAAACGCCTGGGCATCAATATCTGAGCCAGAGAAATCCCCCGCCAGTGATAGCTTACCGGTGAGGGCGATGGGGTAGTCGAAGGCGTTGAGGATAGTACCAATTTCTACGCCTTCCAGACGCGGATGGAAGACTGCCCTCGGCTGTCCTGTCCTGGCATCCAGCATACCTGGAAGTGACACCAACCCGCCGTCACTTTTCCCCTGCAACTGCGTAACGTTCAACAAGCCGAACTGGTTGTCAATTTTTGCCGAGACAGCGTCAAACGCCATTTTCCGCCACAGCACTTTGTCAGCTTGCAAAGCGATATCTGCCGAAAATCCCTTCAGTCCCTGATACGAAACGGCATCAACCTGAGAAGCAATGACGGGGCGCGCCAGCGTTGACTGACTCTGACCTTGCTGAACTTCACCGTTCGTCGTCGCAGCCTCACGTTGTACAAGCAGATTATCCAGATTGAGCTGACCAAACTTCAGGTCGACGGCCCATTCTGGTTTATCCAACAATGTCACATGAACTTGCCCGGCGAGAGAGCTGTCGTTAGCGGTCAAATGAATCTGGCTAAACGCGAGCTGTTTTTTCTCTTCCAGCCACTGCGCCTGAAACTGTCCCTGGCCTTTGATCCCCTGCGCCGGTAGATCGGCCCCCTGCAGTTGCCAGCTTAGCTGCTCAATATTCGCGGATAAGTTATGCGGATAGTCGGAGGCATCAACGCTGCCGTTGAAGGATAACGCAAGGTCACGCTGATCGCGGTTAACGCGCCCAGAGAAATCAAACGTGCCGCGGTGCTGGTTATCCTGTTCCATGTCCAGACGAATATCGCGAACCGTGACCTGTTCATCGTCTTCATGCTGGAATACCAGAACGCTATCAGCAACACGCAGGCGGGCAATATCAAACGACCATCCTCTGTCTTCAGCCAGATCGGGCAACGTATTGTCTTTTGGGGCAACGGGCGCATCTTTGCCACGCACCGCTTCAGTTTGCGGGGTCAGTTGAATCACCGCGCCTTTGAGCATCACCTGCTTCACACTGAGCTGGTGACTCAACAGCGGCCATAATGCGACGTCAAGACGCATATTATCGGCACGAATCAGAGGCTCACTGGCACCTTCAGCCGTTAACACCATGCGCCCCGAGAGGATACTCAACTGAGGCCATACGTGCCAACGCAGAGGGCCATCCAACTGCAGCTGATATCCGCTACGCGCAGCAACCTGCTTGACCATATACGCGCGGAAATCATTCGGATTCACCAACAGTACTAACGCAGAAAAACCGGCCACCAGCACGACCAGTAGGATCATCAGCGTCGTCAGAAATCGTCTCATGCTATCCCCAATGGACTGAAAACACTCAGTCTTTATCGATCCGGCTGGCAACGGCGCCCTGCTGATCGCGATACTTGGCATCCTGACGACGGTTGTAAGGTCGCGCCGCCGGACCGGAAAGCGGTTCGAAGCTTAATGCGCCAATCGGCATGCCAGGACGCAGGGCCAGCGGTAGTTTTCCGGAGTTGTAAAACTCCAGTACGATGCAACCAGACCAACCCGGATCGATACGGTGTGCGGTGACATGTACCATCAGTCCCAGGCGCGCCAGCGAAGAACGGCCATCTAACCAACCCACAAGATCGGAAGGCAACGTCACGGATTCGAACGTTACTGCCAGCGCCAGTTCTCCCGGATGCAGGAAAAATGCCTCGCCGTCGTTGAGGACGATTTCATCACTCATCACGCGATCCAGCGCGGCGCTGACTTCATCTTTCGGTCCGCTCAGATCGATATACGCCGCCGTGTGGCCGCGGAACGTACGGAATTTGTTGCCAAGGCGCACATCTACCGTGGCGCCGTTGATTCGCTCGACAGGAGGGCGTGGATTGATCGACAGACGACCTTGATCCAACCAGGCTTCAATATCTCGGTCACATAAACGCATGGCACTTTCTCCTTTCGTGCTTCAACCCCTTAATGCCAGTTGCGTTAAGGGTGAACCAGGTTATCACTGAACGGTACACAATTCGCTGAACTTATTCAAAGAACTGACTGATTTTAGCCTTCAGAATATCGATGGCGATGCGGTTTTTACCCCCGCGCGGCACAATGATGTCGGCGTATTGTTTTGAAGGCTCAATAAATTGCAGGAACATCGGACGGACGGTTTTCTGATATTGCGCCATCACTGAATCCATTGAACGACCACGTTCGTTCACATCGCGCTTGATACGGCGCATCAGGCAAATGTCCAGCGGGGTATCAACAAAAATAGAGAAGTTCATCTCATCACGCAAACGCGCATCCGTCAGCAGCAAAATGCCTTCCAGGATAATGACTTTCTTGGGTTTGATATGAATAGTGTCTTGCGTGCGCGTGTGCTCAACGTAGCTATACACAGGCAGCTCAATGGCGTTACCGCGTTTCAGCGTTTGCAGATGTTGGAACAGCAGGCTGTGATCCATCGCGTTCGGATGGTCGTAGTTGGTTTTTACACGCTCTTCCATCGAGAGATGGCTTTGATCTTTGTAATAGCTGTCTTCGGGAATAACGCCAATATGTTCGTCACCGACTTGTTCACGCAATTCGCGATAAAGAGTACTGGCAATAAGACTCTTGCCGGAAGCCGATGCGCCGGCAATGCCGATAATGACGCACTGATGGGACTGATCAGTCATAAATTTAGCGACCTGATTAACCTGGATGTTAGGAAGGGCGGCGCCGAAACGCCAAACGCGGCAATTATAGGGATTTCAGCGGCGCGACGCCAGCCCAGGCTGCACCAATGCTTTCCCTGTCGCAAATTAAAACGGTCATATTTAAAGCATGCGCTACATTTATTCACCAGCCTTAGTAATTAATAGCTTGAGAGTGTTAATTTATGAGCAGCTGGCGTATAAATTGTAAATTATTTGTACTAGCATAATCCCAGATTAAATGTGATGCGTCCGGCATCTCTACTGGGCGACAACAGCTATTTGGGTAGAGTGGTAATGAGTAAACAATCCCAACATGTTTTAGTTACCTTACCTCATCCTCTACTGCGCCTGGCCAGTTTAGGTCTGGTGGCTTTCATCTTTGCGCTATTCTCGCTGGAACTGTCTCGTTTTGGCTCGCAGCTGGCACCGCTGTGGTTTCCGACCTCAATCATGATGGTGGCTTTTTATCGTCACGCAGGAAAAATGTGGCCGGGGATCGCGCTGGCGTGCTCATTGGGTAACATCGGGGCTTCTTCGATCTTCTTCCCCGGCGAGTCACTGAATTTCACCTTCACGGCAATCAACATTATTGAGGCTGTCGTGGGGGCAATGTTATTGCGTAAACTGCTGCCCTGGTACAATCCTTTACAAAATCTCAACGACTGGGCGCGCCTGGCATTCGGCAGCGCAGTGGTCCCTCCACTGCTGGGCGGGGTGTTACTCAGGTTATTATTACCGCAAGAAACGTCGTTAAATACTTTCCTCATTTGGGTACTGTCCGAATCCATCGGTGCGCTGGCGCTGGTGCCGTTAGGTTTACTGTTTAAGCCACATTATCTGCTGCGCCACCGCAATCCGCGATTACTGCTTGAAACTCTGATTACGCTTCTGGTGACGTTAACGTTAAGTTGGCTGTCGATGATGTTCATTCCATGGCCGTTTACCTGCGTTATTGTCCTGTTGATGTGGAGCGCTGTCCGTCTGCCGCGTATGGAGGCATTTTTAATTTTCCTCAGCACCGTGATGATGGTTTCTCTGATGTTAGCCGCCGATCCTTCGCTGCTCTACACTCCCAAACTGACCATGTTGACCAGCATACCGTGGCTGCCGTTTTTGATGATCCTGTTGCCAGCTAATATGATGACCATGGTGATGTACGCGTTTCGGGCTGAACGCAAGCACATCTCAGAAAGCGAAGCGCGCTTTCGCAATGCCATGGAATATTCTGCCATTGGCATGGCGCTGGTCGGTACTGAGGGGCAATGGCTACAGGCCAATAAAGCCTTGTGCCAATTCCTTGGCTATAGCCAGGAGGAGCTACGTTCGCTTACCTTCCAGCAATTAACCTGGCCAGAAGATTTGAACAATGACCTCGAACAGTTGAACATGCTGACACGCGGGGAAATTAACAGCTATTCCATGGAGAAGCGCTATTACACGCGCGCGGGTGAGGTTGTCTGGGCCTTGCTGGCCGTTTCGCTGGTACGCCATAGCGATAACACCCCACTCTACTTTATTGCGCAGGTTGAAGATATTAACGATCTGAAGCACACCGAGTGGATGAACAAACGGCTGATGGAGCGCATTACGCTTGCTAATGAAGCCGGGGGAATCGGCATTTGGGAATGGGAACTGCAGCCTGATGTGATCAGTTGGGATAAGCGTATGTTCGAGCTCTACGAAGTCCCTGCGCATATCAAACCCAGTTGGCAAGTCTGGTATGAATGCGTAGTGCCAGAAGATCGCGAACACGCCGAAAATGTGATTCGCGATTCGCTGGCCGCACGGGTTCCGTTTAAGCTTGAGTTTCGTATCGCGGTAAAAGGCGGCATACGGCATATCCGCTCGTTGGCAAACCGGGTACTAAATAAAGACGGTGAAGTTGAACGCTTACTTGGCATCAATATGGATATGACCGAGGTAAAGCAGCTCAACGAAGCGCTGTTTCAAGAAAAAGAGCGTTTGCATATTACGCTGGATTCCATCGGCGAGGCGGTGATTTGTATTGATGTCAACATGAATGTGACCTTTATGAATCCGGTCGCTGAGAAAATGAGTGGTTGGCAGCAGGAAAACGCGATAGGCATTCCGCTCCTGACGGTACTGCATATTACTTTCGGCGATAACGGCCCGCTGATGGAAAATATCTACAGTGCCGACATGTCGCGTAAGGCAATGGAGCAGGAAGTGGTCCTGCATTGTCGCAACGGCAACAGTTATGACATTCAGTACAGTATCACGCCCCTCAGCACCCTTGATGGCGGCAGCATTGGCTCGGTGCTGGTCATTCAGGATGTCACCGAGTCACGTAAGATGCTGCGCCAGCTTAGTTACAGCGCTTCGCATGACGACCTGACGCAGTTGGCCAATCGGGTCAGCTTTGAAAACCATCTCAAACAGTTGCTGCATACGGTACACGACACGCACCAGAGTCATGTGCTGGTTTTTATCGATCTGGATCGTTTTAAAGCGGTGAACGATAGCGCAGGTCATGCCGCAGGCGATGCCCTGCTGCGCGAACTCTCTTCGCTGATGCTAAGCATGCTGCGATCCAGCGATATGCTGGCGCGCCTTGGCGGCGACGAGTTTGGTCTGCTGCTCCCGGATTGTAATATCGAAAGCGCCCGCTTCATCTCAGGTCGCATCATCAGCGCTATTAACGATTACCACTTCATGTGGGATGGCCGCCTGCACCGTATCGGCGCCAGTGCGGGAATTACGCTGATTGATGAGAAAAACCATGTCGCGACTGACGTCATGTCTCAGGCGGATATCGCTTGCTACGCGGCGAAAAACAGCGGGCGTGGGCGTGTCTGCGTCTATGAACCCCAGCAAAACCAGACTCATGTCGCGCATAGCCAACTGTCATTGGACGAACAAAAGCATACGATTACGCACGGCCCCATGCTGATGATCGCGAGAGGCGTGGCTTCCCCACGTATACCAGAGACGTTTAGCTTCTGGCTTATATCGCTACGCTTAGGGACTGCTGAAGGCGAAGTGATTGAAGAGCAGACGTTCCGTACCGGGCTGGTCGATCCCACATTAAATCAAGCGCTCGACCGTCGGGTATTCAGCGAATTCTTCCAGAATGCTGCCCCGGCAGTCGCCAGCAAGGGCCTCAGTATTGCGTTCCCCCTTTCCGCCGCCGGGCTGCTCAATTCAAAACTTGTCGATGAGCTGCTGGAACAATTGCAACGCAGTCCGCTACCGCCACGACTGCTGCACCTGACCGTCCCGGCCAGCGTCATCAAAACGAATCCAACGCAGGCGATATCCGCCCTGCATCGGCTACGTCAGTTCGGCTGTCGAATTGTGTTAAGTCAGGTCGGTCGTGATTTAGAGCTTTTTGACAATCTGAAATACCACCTTGTCGATTACCTTTTGCTCGACAGCGAGCTAAGCACCAGCGCTCACGGAAACCTGATTGACGAGATGTGGGTGTCCATTATCCAGGGCCATGCCCAGCGTCTGGACATTAAAAGCATCGCCGGTCCGGTGCAGTTGCCGCTTATCATGGATGCGCTTTCTGGCATCGGTATTGATATGATTTATGGCGACATTATTGCCAATGCCCAACCGCTGGATCTGCTACTGAATACCAGTAATTTCGCCATCAACTGACGGCTGCCAGCCATCCGTGTACCAGATATGCAAGAGTGCATAGGAGCGCCAGGGTTTCCAACGTTCTGCATACCGCCGGATCTGGGCTGGCGTCATGCCGGGAAAACGCTGTTTAATCAGATAATCATCCGGCAGAAAAACATCCTTCGCCTGCCAACCACGCAGCGCAAAATAGTTGGCGGTCCAGCGCCCTATCCCGGGAAACGTTTGTAGCTGCTTAACCCCTTGCTCAATATCGTCAGGCGCAACTGTTGCAAGCATTCCTTCACGCGTTGCGCGAGCGAGGTGAATCAACGCCTCAGCGCGTTTGAGCGGCATCCCTAACGCTTTCAGGTGCAGCGGATCGGCGTTAGCAAGCGCTTCAGGCGTGGGAAAACAAACATACCCTGGCGCATCCTCCAGCGTGCCTCCATAAGCCTGCGCGACTTTCGCCGTCAGTTTTGCCGCCATAGCCACGCTGACTAACTGCCCTAAAATCGCCCGTACCCCTTGCTCAAAAGCATCGACACATCCCGGTAGGCGCAGTCCCGGACGCGCCGCACCGAGGCTTCCCAGCGTACTGACGATTTGTTGCGGACAACAGTTCAGATCGAACAGGCGCGTGATTTTTGCCAGGCACTCGGAGGCGACCGGCTGCAGTCCAGGACTCAACGTCACATGTAGCTCGTTGGCCTGCAGATACGCGACGACGCGCACCAGACCACGATGTCCTTCTACGGAGAGGCTTCTGGTATAACTCAGTTCCTCCACCGTTTCGACACCGTCAACCGCACGGGCGGCAAGAAATCCCAGCATCCAGGGCCAGTCATAAGGCGGTTGCCAGCTCAGCGTGAACATTCAGTTTTCCTTTTTATGCAAACCTACAGCATAAACGGTATTCAATCGATGCGCCTTGCTTTCATATTCCAGTTGTCGGAGCGTCAACATTTCGTTAAAGTCACGCCCCTTCTTCACTGGCATGGGGATTTTTACGGTGTTTATTGGTTTTGACTACGGTACGGCAAACTGTTCAGTGGCCGTTATGCGTGACGGGCAGCCTCACCTGCTCAAAATGGAAAATAACAGCACGCTTCTGCCATCAATGCTGTGCGCGCCAACGCGTGAAGCGGTCAGCGAGTGGTTGTATCGTCATCACGATGTCCCAACCACGGACGACGAAACGCAGGCGCTGCTTCGCCGCGCGATGCGCTATAACCGCGAAGAAGACATCGACGTTAACGCCAACAGCGTGCAGTTCGGTCTGGCATCGCTGGGTCACTATATTGAAGACCCGGAAGAGGTGTACTTTGTTAAATCGCCAAAATCATTTTTGGGTGCCAGCGGTCTGAAGCCGCAGCAGGTTGCGCTGTTTGAAGATCTGGTCTGCGCGATGATGCTGCACATACGCAACCAGGCGCAAAATCAGTTACCGGAAGCCATCACCCAGGCCGTTATTGGTCGTCCCATCAACTTCCAGGGGTTAGGTGGCGATGACGCCAACGCCCAGGCGCAGGGTATTCTTGAACGTGCGGCCAAACGCGCCGGTTTTCAGGATGTCGTCTTCCAGTACGAGCCGGTAGCGGCTGGTCTGGATTACGAAGCCACGCTGCAGGAAGAAAAACGCGTGCTGGTGGTGGATATTGGCGGGGGTACAACCGACTGTTCACTGTTGCTGATGGGGCCGCAATGGCATCAGCGTGCCGATCGCGAAAACAGCCTGCTGGGGCACAGCGGCTGCCGCGTTGGCGGGAACGATTTGGATATTGCGCTGGCGTTTAAACATCTGATGCCGCTGCTCGGCATGGGGGGAGAAACGGAAAAAGGGATCGCCTTACCGATTCTTCCCTGGTGGAACGCGGTCGCGATCAACGATGTTCCCGCGCAAAGTGATTTCTACAGTAGCGCCAACGGTCGCTTGCTCAACGATCTTGTCCGCGATGCGAGAGAAGCCGATAAAGTCGCACTGTTGCTTAAGGTCTGGCGCGAGCGTCTGAGCTACCGCCTGGTGCGCAGCGCAGAAGAGAGCAAAATTGCGCTTTCCGACCAGGCCATTGTTACGGCGGCGATACCGTTTATCAGCAACACGCTGGCAACCGATATCAGTCAGCACGGGCTGGAAGCTGCGCTCAATCAGCCCCTGGCGCGCATTCTGGAGCAGGTTCAACTGGCGCTTGAAAACGCGCAGGAAAAACCGGACGTGATTTACCTGACCGGCGGTAGCGCGCGTTCGCCGCTGATTAAAAAAGCCCTCGCCCAGCAACTTCCCGGGATTCCGATCGCAGGGGGCGATGATTTCGGTTCCGTTACCGCCGGACTGGCCCGCTGGGCTGACGTTGTTTTCCGCTAAGCGGCTCGCATGCTGAAAAGTACGCGTATTGACATTACCATTGCTGTGGCTTACTTCCAGGAGTGAGGGTTAGGGAGGACTTCCCCTCCCCCTGGTGTCTTAGTAAGCCGGTAAGCTAATCACTAAGTATCACCAGTATGATGACCTGTTTCATCATAACCATTTCCTTATTTAGACCCCTTCCTCGGGAAGGGTTTTCCCGTTCCAGCGTCCCGCTGAAATCTCTGGTTCTCTTCCTTTTTGCCTTGTCAGCACGCTAACGCACAACCACGTATTCGCTATCTTCACCACCGATTGTTGCGTAACGCTTCGCAAAGCCGCATCGGCATTCAGACGAATCCCGACAGTGTTTCATAATTCCTCCATTTTTCTCCCTTGTTCACTGGCTAAACTAGTATCATTCCGCGAATCGTTTCAGGATGAGAAACTCATAATAATGAAAGGCAGTAATAAATCCCGCTGGGTGATAGCCATCGCGATCGTCGTGGCTTCCATCGCCGCCATCTGGTTCTGGCAAAGCCGTAGCGACGCCCAGGAAACCGCACCGGGCGCTACCAAACCAGCACAGCACACGCCAGGTTCGGGACGGCGTGGAATGCGCTCCGGGCCGTTGGCTCCCGTTCAGGCTGCCACCGCTGTCATGGAAGCCGTTCCGCGTTATCTGACAGGACTGGGGACCATTACTGCCGCAAATACCGCCACGGTACGTAGCCGTGTAGATGGTCAGCTCATTGCCTTACACTTCGAGGAAGGACAGCAGGTAAAAGCTGGCGACCTGCTGGCAGAGATAGATCCCAGCCAGTTCAAAGTCGCTCTGGCTCAGGCGCAGGGTCAACTGGCAAAAGATAAAGCCACGCTGGCAAATGCCCGTCGCGATCTTGCCCGCTATCAACAACTGGTTAAAACCAATCTGGTCTCCCGTCAGGAGCTGGATGCCCAGCAGGCGCTGGTAAATGAGACGTTAGGGACAATCAAAGCCGATGAAGCCAGCGTCGCCAGCGCCCAATTGCAGCTTGACTGGAGCCGGATAACCGCGCCTGTAGAGGGTCGCGTCGGTCTGAAACAGGTCGATGTTGGTAACCAAATTTCCAGCGGCGATACCACCGGAATCGTCGTCATTACGCAAACCCATCCTATCGACCTGATATTCACCTTGCCTGAAAACGACATTGCCACCGTGTTGCGGGCGCAAAAATCGGGGACTCCGCTAAAGGTCGAAGCCTGGGACCGAACCAATTCGCAAAAACTGAGCGAAGGCGTCCTGCTCAGTCTCGATAATCAGATTGATGCCACTACCGGAACCATCAAAGTTAAAGCCCGTTTTAACAATCAGGATGATGCTTTATTCCCTAACCAGTTCGTCAACGCCCGTATGCTGGTCGACACAGAACAAAATGCCGTGGTGATCCCTACTGCCGCCCTGCAGATGGGCAATGAGGGCCATTTTGTCTGGGTGCTGAACAGCGATAATAAAGTGAGCAAACATCTGGTTAAACCAGGTATTCAGGATAGCCAAAAAGTGGTGATCGCCGCCGGGTTGTCCGCTGGAGATCGGGTCGTAACCGACGGTATTGACCGCCTGACGGAAGGCGCAAAAGTCGAAGTCGTAGAGGCGCATGACGCCTCAGCTCAAGACGAAAAAACTGCACCCCGCGGATACGTTAAAAAAGGAGCTAACTCCTGATGCAGGTGTTACCTCCGGACAACACAGGCGGACCATCACGCCTGTTTATTCTGCGCCCCGTCGCCACTACGCTGCTGATGGTCGCGATTTTGCTTGTCGGTATTATCGGCTATCGTTTCCTGCCAATCGCCGCCTTACCGGAAGTCGATTACCCCACGATTCAGGTCGTTACGCTCTACCCGGGCGCCAGCCCGGACGTCATGACCTCGGCGGTAACCGCGCCGCTTGAGCGTCAGTTCGGGCAGATGTCCGGCTTAAAACAGATGTCCTCGCAAAGTTCCGGTGGCGCATCGGTCGTCACGTTGCAGTTTCAACTGACGCTCCCGCTGGATGTTGCCGAGCAGGAAGTTCAGGCAGCGATTAACGCTGCCACCAATTTATTACCGGGAGATCTGCCCAACCCGCCGGTCTACAGCAAGGTAAACCCGGCAGATCCGCCGATCATGACGCTGGCGGTCACGTCCAGCGCCATGCCGATGACGCAAGTTGAAGATATGGTCGAAACCCGCGTCGCGCAGAAAATCTCTCAGGTTTCCGGTGTCGGTCTGGTAACACTTTCCGGCGGGCAACGGCCAGCGGTCCGCGTGAAACTTAACGCACAGGCTATTGCCGCACTTGGTCTGACCAGCGAAACCATCCGGACGGCCATTACCGGGGCTAACGTCAATTCGGCAAAAGGGAGTCTTGATGGCCCAACGCGTGCCATCACCCTTTCAGCCAACGACCAGATGCAGTCCGCAGACGAATATCGCCAGCTCATCGTTGCCTATAAAAACGGTGCGCCGGTTCGTCTGGGCGATGTCGCCACCGTCGAACAAGGGGCAGAAAATAGCTGGCTGGGCGCATGGGCCAATAAACAACAAGCCATTGTGATGAATGTTCAGCGCCAGCCTGGGGCGAACATCATCTCCACGGCAGACAGTATCCGTCAAATGCTGCCGCAGCTCACCGAAAGCCTGCCCAAATCAGTTAAGGTCAGCGTGCTTTCGGATCGTACGACCAATATTCGTGCGTCGGTTGCAGACACCCAGTTTGAGCTAATGCTGGCGATTGCGCTGGTGGTGATGATTATCTACCTGTTCCTGCGCAATATTCCGGCGACGATTATTCCTGCGGTCGCCGTTCCGCTGTCGCTCATCGGCACCTTCGCGGTGATGGTATTTCTTGATTTCTCCATCAATAACCTGACCCTAATGGCGCTAACCATCGCCACAGGATTCGTAGTGGATGACGCTATCGTGGTTATCGAGAATATTTCACGCTATATCGAAAAAGGCGAAAAACCGCTGACTGCCGCCCTGAAGGGGGCTGGTGAGATTGGTTTTACCATCATCTCGCTGACATTTTCGCTCATCGCCGTGCTGATCCCGTTGTTGTTTATGGGTGATATCGTTGGCCGATTATTCCGTGAGTTTGCCGTTACGCTGGCCGTGGCTATTCTGATTTCTGCCGTCGTATCGCTCACTCTCACGCCGATGATGTGCGCGCGCATGCTTAATCAGGCCTCGTTGCGTAAGCAAAACCGCTTCTCCCGTGCCTCGGAGCGAATGTTCGATCGCGTCATTGCCGGGTACGGTCACTGGCTGGCAAAAGTGCTGAACCATCCGTGGCTCACGCTGGGCGTGGCGCTCGGCACGCTGGCACTGAGCGTTATGTTATGGGTCTTTATCCCCAAAGGGTTCTTCCCGATACAGGACAACGGCATCATCCAGGGTACGCTACAGGCACCGCAGTCAAGCTCATTTGCCAGCATGGCCGAGCGCCAGCGTCAGGTTTCCGATGTCATCCTTCAAGATCCGGCGGTAGAGAGCCTGACCGCTTTTGTCGGCGTGGATGGTACTAATCCGGCATTGAACAGCGCGCGTTTACAGATCAACCTTAAGCCGTTGGATGAGCGCGACGATCGCGTGAAGAAAGTGATCGCACGGCTACAGGACGCGGTTGACAGAGTCCCCGGCGTTGAACTCTATCTTCAGCCCACCCAGGACCTGACGATTGATACCCAGGTCAGCCGGACGCAATATCAGTTTACGCTGCAAGCAACGTCCCTTGATGCCCTCAGCACCTGGGTTCCACTGCTGTTAGAAAAACTACACCAGCTACCACAACTGTCCGATGTCAGTAGCGACTGGCAGGATAAAGGGCTGGTGGCGTATGTGAACGTCAATCGCGACAGCGCCAGCCGTTTAGGCATCAGCATGGCGGATGTCGACAACGCCTTGTACAACGCCTTCGGCCAGCGGCTGATTTCAACCATCTACACCCAGGCCAACCAGTATCGCGTCGTGTTAGAACATGACACTAATAGCACGCCAGGGCTTGCTGCACTGGACACTATCCGCCTGACCAGTAGAGACGGCGGCATGGTACCGCTCAGCGCAATCGCCAGCATTGAACAGCGTTTCGCTCCGCTGTCGATTAACCACCTCGATCAGTTTCCGGTCACCACCATCTCGTTCAACGTGCCGGACAATCATTCGCTGGGCGATGCGGTGCAGGCAATTCTTGATGCCGAAAAAACGCTCAATCTGCCAGCAAATATTACCACCCAGTTCCAGGGCAGTACGCTCGCTTTCCAGGCCGCGCTGGGGAATACCATCTGGTTGATTGTGGCTGCGGTTGTCGCGATGTATATCGTCCTCGGCGTGCTGTATGAGAGCTTTATTCACCCGATTACCATTCTCTCCACGCTACCCACGGCGGGCGTCGGTGCCCTCCTGGCGTTAATGATTGCCGGTAGTGAACTGGACGTCATCGCGATTATCGGCATTATTTTGCTCATCGGTATCGTCAAGAAAAACGCCATCATGATGATCGACTTCGCCCTTGCCGCGGAGCGCGAACAGGGCATGGCCCCACGCGACGCTATTTTCCAGGCCTGTCTGCTGCGTTTTCGCCCGATTCTGATGACGACGCTGGCGGCACTGCTTGGTGCGTTGCCGCTGATGTTAAGTACCGGTGTAGGTGCTGAATTACGCCGTCCATTAGGAATTGGTATGGTCGGCGGTCTGCTGGTAAGCCAGGTATTAACCCTGTTTACCACCCCGGTGATTTATCTGCTGTTTGACCGTCTGTCGCTGTACGTGAAAAGCCGCTTCCCGCGTCAGGAAGAGGAAGCGTAAATGAAATTTTTCGCGCTTTTCATTCATCGTCCGGTGGCGACCATTCTCATTTCAGTGGCCATCACCCTGTGCGGGATACTGGGTTTTCGTCTGCTGCCGGTAGCTCCGCTGCCGCAGGTGGATTTCCCGGTGATCATGGTCAGCGCATCATTACCCGGTGCCTCTCCTGAAACGATGGCGTCTTCGGTCGCCACTCCGCTGGAGCGCTCACTGGGGCGCATCGCGGGCGTGAACGAAATGACCTCGAGCAGTTCGCTTGGCAGTACGCGCATTATTCTTGAATTCAAATTCGACCGTGATATCAATGGCGCGGCGCGGGATGTTCAGGCCGCGATTAACGCAGCGCAAAGCCTGCTACCCAGCGGTATGCCAAGCCGACCCACATACCGCAAAGCCAACCCTTCCGATGCGCCAATCATGATCCTGACGCTCACGTCGGACACTTACTCGCAGGGTGAGCTGTACGATTTCGCATCAACCCAATTAGCACAGACCCTCGCGCAAATCGACGGCGTGGGTGACGTGGATGTTGGGGGCAGCTCTCTGCCTGCCGTGCGCGTAGGGCTTAATCCGCAAGCGCTGTTTAATCAAGGCGTGTCGCTGGACGACGTGCGTAGCGCGATTGACAACGCCAATGTGCGTAAGCCGCAGGGAGCTATCGAGAATGATACCCAACGCTGGCAGGTACACACCAACGATGAGCTAAAAACCGCCGCCGAGTACCCGCCGATTATCATCCACTACAATAACGGCGCTGCGGTGCGGCTGGGCGATGTGGCATCTGTGAGCGACTCGGTGCAGGACGTACGTAACGCGGGGATGACCAACGCTAAACCGGCTATCCTGCTGATGATCCGCAAGCTGCCAGAAGCCAATATTATTCAGACGGTAGACAGCATTCGGGCCAAATTACCGGAGTTACAAACGCTGGTCCCGGCCGCCATCGACCTGCAAATTGCCCAGGACCGTTCCCCGACCATTCGCGCCTCGCTGGAGGAAGTCGAACAAACGCTGATTATCTCCGTTGCGCTGGTTATCCTGGTGGTCTTTGTTTTCCTGCGCTCCGGGCGCGCGACCTTGATCCCTGCGGTAGCGGTTCCGGTCTCGCTGATCGGTACCTTTGCCGCCATGTACCTGTGCGGATTCAGCCTGAACAACCTGTCGTTAATGGCGTTGACCATTGCCACGGGATTTGTCGTTGATGACGCCATCGTGGTGCTGGAAAATATTGCCCGCCACCTGGAAGCAGGAATGAAGCCACTGCAGGCGGCGCTACAGGGTACGCGCGAAGTAGGATTCACGGTGCTCTCAATGAGCCTGTCGCTGGTGGCTGTGTTCCTCCCGCTGCTGTTAATGGGCGGATTGCCTGGGCGCTTGCTACGCGAATTTGCCGTCACGCTGTCAGTTGCTATCGGTATCTCACTGCTGGTGTCGCTGACGTTAACGCCAATGATGTGTGGCTGGATGCTCAAATCCAGCGCCCCGCGCGACCAGTCTCGTAAACGGGGTTTTGGTCGTGTGCTGGTGACACTGCAACAACGTTACGGTACTTCGCTTAAATGGGTGCTGCGCCATACTCGACTGGTCGGCGTGGTGTTACTTGGCACCATTGCGCTGAATATCTGGCTTTATATTTCCATCCCCAAAACCTTCTTCCCGGAGCAGGATACGGGCGTGTTAATGGGGGGGATTCAGGCCGACCAGAGCATCTCTTTCCAGGCGATGCGCGGCAAACTGCAGGACTTTATGAAGATCATCCGCGACGATCCAGCGGTGAATAACGTCACCGGCTTTACCGGCGGTTCCCGGGTGAACAGCGGGATGATGTTTATCACTCTCAAGCCACGCGATGAGCGCGGTGAAACCGCTCAGCAGGTTATCGACCGCCTGCGCGTCGCGCTTGCCAAAGAGCCTGGCGCGAATCTGTTTCTGATGGCGGTGCAGGATATTCGCGTCGGCGGCCGCCAGGCCAATGCCAGCTATCAATACACATTGCTTTCCGACGATCTGGCGGCGTTGCGCGAGTGGGAACCGAAGATCCGTAAGGCGCTTGCCGCCCTGCCCCAACTGGCGGATGTTAACTCCGATCAGCAGGACAATGGCGCGGAAATGAACCTGGTCTACGATCGCGACACTATGTCTCGTCTGGGGATCGACGTTGCAGCCGCTAACAGCCTGTTGAACAACGCTTTTGGACAACGGCAAATTTCAACTATCTATCAACCGATGAACCAGTACAAAGTGGTGATGGAGGTCGATCGACGTTACACCCAGGACATCAGCGCGCTGGATAAAATGTTCGTCATCAACAATGATGGTAAGGCAATTCCGCTCTCGTACTTTGCCAAATGGCAACCGGCGAATGCCCCGCTGTCGGTAAACCATCAGGGCTTATCCGCTGCCTCAACCGTGTCGTTTAACCTGCCAACAGGTTCTTCACTGTCTGAGGCGACAGAGGCAATCAACAGAACCATGACCCAGCTCGGCGTCCCCTCCACGATTCGCGGTAGCTTTGCCGGCACAGCACAGGTATTTCAGGACACCATGAACTCACAGGTGATCCTGATTATCGCCGCCATCGCCACGGTATACATCGTGCTGGGTATGCTGTATGAAAGCTATGTCCATCCCCTGACCATCCTCTCCACATTACCTTCGGCTGGCGTCGGGGCTTTGCTGGCACTGGAGCTGTTCAATGCCCCGTTCAGCCTAATCGCCCTGATAGGGATAATGCTATTAATTGGCATTGTGAAGAAAAATGCCATCATGATGGTCGATTTTGCGCTGGAAGCGCAGAGAAACGGCAAGCTGCAGCCGGAAGAAGCCATTTTCCAGGCCTGCCTGCTGCGCTTTCGCCCAATCATGATGACCACGCTGGCGGCGTTGTTTGGCGCGCTGCCGCTGGTGTTATCCGCCGGGGACGGCTCCGAACTACGTCAACCTTTGGGGATAACCATTGTCGGCGGGCTGGTCGTGAGTCAACTCCTGACGCTGTACACCACGCCCGTGGTCTATCTCTTTTTCGACCGTCTGCGTTTTTCGCGTAAAAACAGCAAACCGGTAGCAGAGTTATGACAGAACTTCCCGACAGCACCCGCTGGCAACTTTGGATTGTGGCATTCGGCTTTTTTATGCAGTCGCTGGATACCACCATCGTGAATACTGCGCTTCCCTCGATGGCGGCAAGCCTCGGGGAAAGCCCGTTACACATGCATATGGTGATTGTGTCATATGTTTTAACCGTTGCCGTAATGCTGCCCGCCAGCGGATGGCTGGCGGACAAAGTTGGCGTGCGTAATATCTTCTTCACCGCCATCATCCTGTTTACGCTTGGCTCTCTGTTTTGTGCCGGGTCCAGCACGCTTAACGAGCTGGTGGTGGCGCGCGTCTTACAAGGCGTTGGCGGTGCGATGATGGTGCCGGTCGGGAGGCTAACGGTGATGAAAATCGTCCCGCGTGAACAATATATGGCGGCGATGACGTTTGTCACATTGCCCGGTCAGATTGGCCCGCTACTGGGACCGGCATTAGGCGGTATTCTGGTTGAGTACGCCTCCTGGCACTGGATATTTTTGATTAACATTCCGGTTGGTATTGTCGGCGCGATAGCGACGTTAATGCTGATGCCCAACTACACCATGCAAACCCGACGCTTCGATCTCTCCGGATTTGCGATGCTGGCAGTCGGCATGGCGGTACTGACGCTGGCGCTTGATGGCAGTAAAGGAACCGGCATCTCCAGTCTCTCGCTGGCGGCATTGGTTATCTGCGGAGTGCTGGCGATTGCGCTGTATTTGAAACACGCCCATCGTAATCCACGCGCGCTGTTCAGCCTGAATCTGTTTCGCACACCGACCTTCTCGCTGGGTCTATTCGGCAGTTTTGCCGGACGCATCGGTAGCGGTATGCTGCCGTTCATGACGCCGGTATTTTTGCAAATAGGCCTCGGTTTTTCCCCCTTTCATGCCGGGCTGATGATGATCCCGATGGTGCTCGGCAGTATGGGGATGAAGCGCATTGTGGTGCAGGTTGTTAACCGCTTTGGTTACCGTCGCGTACTGGTCGTCACAACGCTTGGCCTGTCGCTGGTCAGTCTGCTGCTGATGACCACCGCGCTGCTCGGCTGGTATTACGCCCTGCCCTTCGTACTGTTCTTACAGGGAATGGTCAACTCAACGCGCTTTTCATCCATGAACACCCTGACGTTAAAAGACCTGCCTGACGATCTCGCCAGCAGCGGTAACAGCCTGCTGACAATGATCATGCAACTGTCGATGAGTATCGGGGTGACCATCGCAGGCCTGCTGCTAGGTATGTTTGGTCAGCAACATAGCGTCATCGACAGCGGAAGTACGCATACCGTCTTTATGTATACCTGGCTGTGCATCGCATTCATTATCGCGCTGCCCGCCATTATTTTTGCCCGCGTGCCGAACGACACGCAAAGCAACGCGGTGATTTCACGGCACAAAAGGAGCACCTGATGAAGTTCTGGCGACCCGGTATCACCGGCAAACTGTTTCTGGCGATTTTCGCCACCTGCATCGTATTGCTGATCAGTATGCACTGGGCCGTACGCATAAGCTTCGAACGCGGTTTTATTGACTATATCAAGCACGGTAACGAACAGCGGCTGCAAATGCTCAGCGACGCATTAAGCGAGCAGTATGCGCAGCACGGTAACTGGCGATTCTTACGCAATAACGATCGGTTTGTTTTTCAGATCCTGCGCTCATTTGAACACGACAACGACGATGATAAACCGGGTCCCGGCATGCCGCCGCACGGCTGGCGTACGCAGTTTTGGGTTGTCGACCAAAATGCCCGCGTGCTGGTCGGTCCGCGTGGTCCGGTCCCCCGTGACGGTATGCGCCATCCGATCCGTGTCAACGGTAGTGAAGTCGGTGCCGTGATTGCCTCTCCCGTGGAACGCTTAACGCGTAATACGGATATCAATTTCGACATGCAGCAAAGACGTTCCAGTTGGCTCATCGTCGCGCTCTCCACGATCCTGGCGGCGCTGGCAACGTTTACGCTGGCGCGCAGCCTGCTGGCCCCGGTCAAGCGGCTGGTGGAAGGCACACACAAACTGGCAGCAGGCGATTTCACTACACGCGTTGCGCCGACCAGTACGGATGAGCTGGGCAAGCTGGCGCAGGACTTCAACCAGCTTGCCAGTACGCTGGAAAAAAACCAGCAGATGCGTCGTGACTTTATGGCCGATATTTCTCACGAACTGCGCACGCCGTTGGCGGTGTTGCGCGGTGAACTGGAGGCCATTCAGGATGGCGTACGCCAGTTCACCCCTGACTCCGTGGCCTCTTTGCAGGCTGAGGTAGGTACGCTCACCAAGCTGGTGGACGATCTGCATCAGCTCTCCATGTCCGATGAAGGCGCGCTGGCCTACCAGAAAACAACGCTGGATCTCATCCCGCTGTTGGAAGTGGCAAGTGGCGCATTTCGTGAACGCTTTGCCAGCCGTGGACTGACGATACAACTTTCGCTCCCGGACAGCATGACGGTATTTGGCGACAGGGATCGTCTGATGCAGCTGTTCAACAATCTGCTGGAAAACAGTCTGCGCTACACCGACAGCGGCGGTGGGCTGCACATCAGCGCCGAACAACGCGAGCGTATGGTTTTATTAACCTTCGCTGATTCCGCTCCCGGCGTAAGTGACGACCAGTTACAGAAGCTGTTTGAGCGATTTTATCGCACCGAAGGCTCGCGAAACCGCGCCAGCGGAGGTTCTGGGCTGGGACTGGCAATTTGCGTCAATATCGTCCAGGCGCATAATGGTCTGATCCGCGCTGCCCATTCGCCTTTTGGCGGAGTTAGCATTACAGTAACATTACCGCTGGAACGCGATTTACAGAGAGATGTATGACTGAGTTACCCATTGATGAAAACACGCCGCGTATTCTGATCGTGGAGGACGAGCCCAAGCTGGGGCAACTGCTTATCGACTACCTGCGCGCCGCAAGCTACGCCCCTACGCTCATCAGCCACGGCGATCGGGTTCTTCCTTACGTGCGTCAGACGCCGCCCGATCTGATCTTGTTGGATCTGATGCTGCCTGGTACCGACGGCCTGACTCTGTGCCGGGAAATCCGCCGATTCTCTGAAGTCCCCATCATGATGGTAACCGCCAAGATAGAAGAAATTGATCGCCTGCTGGGGCTGGAGATCGGCGCGGATGATTATATTTGCAAACCTTACAGCCCGCGTGAAGTTGTTGCTCGCGTGAAGACGATTCTGCGCCGTTGCAAGCCGCAGCGCGAACTGCAACAGATGGATGCTGACAGCCCGCTGATCGTTGATGAAGGCCGTTTTCAGGCGTCCTGGCGTGGGAAAATGCTTGACTTAACGCCTGCTGAATTTCGCTTACTCAAAACGCTGTCGCATGAACCGGGAAAAGTGTTCTCACGTGAACAATTGCTCAATCATCTCTATGACGATTACCGCGTCGTTACTGACCGAACCATCGACAGCCACATTAAGAATCTGCGACGCAAGCTGGAATCGCTGGATGCGGAGCAGTCGTTTATCCGCGCGGTCTATGGCGTAGGGTATCGCTGGGAAGCCGACGCCTGTCGGATTGCGTAATCAGCCAGAAGTCAATCGAGGCCGGGTAAGGCAAAAGGAGCGCCCGGCACAATAACTTTACCTGCCTTTCCCGCAGCGCTACAATGCCCGCCCTTAATATGGGGGCACTCCCCTAACCGTCTCATTGAGTGAGGCGAGTCTGACCTGTCATCAGAACGAGAAAATTATGTTTAAACCGGAACTCCTTTCCCCGGCGGGAACGCTGAAAAACATGCGTTACGCTTTCGCCTATGGCGCAGACGCTGTATATGCGGGCCAACCGCGTTATTCACTGCGCGTACGCAACAACGAATTCAACCACGAAAATCTGCAGCTCGGCATTAATGAAGCCCATGAACTGGGTAAAAAATTCTATGTGGTAGTGAATATTGCCCCGCACAACGCCAAGCTGAAGACTTTCATTCGTGACCTGAAACCGGTGGTGGAAATGGGACCGGATGCGCTGATCATGTCCGACCCCGGTCTGATTATGCTGGTGCGCGAAAACTTCCCTGACATGGACATTCACCTTTCAGTACAGGCAAACGCCGTAAACTGGGCGACGGTGAAATTTTGGAAGCAGATGGGATTGACCCGTGTGATCCTGTCCCGCGAACTGTCGTTAGAAGAAATTGAAGAGATCCGCACCCAGGTGCCGGATATGGAAATTGAGATCTTTGTTCACGGCGCACTGTGCATGGCTTACTCCGGCCGCTGCCTGCTCTCTGGCTACATCAACAAGCGTGACCCAAACCAAGGTACCTGTACCAATGCCTGCCGCTGGGAGTACAACGTGCAGGAAGGCAAAGAAGACGTAGTGGGCAATATCGTGCATAAGTACGAGCCTATTCCGGTACAAAACGTTGAGCCGACCCTGGGTATTGGCGCGCCGACTGACAAAGTCTTTATGATCGAAGAAGCCCAGCGTCCAGGTGAGTATATGACCGCGTTTGAAGACGAACACGGCACTTACATCATGAACTCGAAGGATTTACGTGCCATTGCCCACGTTGAGCGCCTGACTCAGATGGGCGTGCATTCGCTGAAAATTGAAGGCCGTACTAAATCATATTATTACTGCGCACGTACCGCGCAGGTTTATCGCAAGGCCATTGATGATGCCGCTGCCGGGAAACCATTCGACCCGCAACTGCTGGAAACGCTGGAAGGTCTGGCGCATCGCGGTTACACCGAGGGGTTCCTGCGCCGCCATACGCATGACGACTATCAGAACTACGAATACGGTTTCTCTGTTTCCGAGCGTCAGCAGTTTGTCGGCGAATTCACTGGCGAACGTAAAGGTGAACTGGCTGCTGTGCTGGTGAAAAATAAATTCACCGTCGGCGACAGCCTGGAGCTGATGACCCCACAAGGCAATATCAACTTTACCCTCGAACAGATGGAAAACGCGAAAGGTGAAGCGATGCCGGTTGCGCCGGGCGATGGTTACACCGTGTGGATGCCTGTACCGGAGGATATCGATCTGAATTATGCATTGTTGATGCGTAATTTTGCCGGTGAGTCCACACGCAACCCACATGCTAAGTAGTTAATTACGGTTATTTTTCAGTATTCGGAAGATTCTTAGAAATCGATCACATACCGCTTCGTTCATTAAGGGTATTATCCCATCCGCTGAAAAACATAACCCATAAATGCTAGCTGTACCAGGAACCACCTCCTTAGCCTGCGTAATCTCCCTTACGCAGGCTTATTTTTTGCCTGCCGTTTAACCCCCTATTCAAATCACGACTTTCAGGCGAAAAAAAACCGGGCATTACGCCCGGTTCATTAGGTGGTTAGATATTAATGTGCTGCTTCTGGCTTGTGCTTTTGTGCACTCTGGAAGCCATAGGTCAGCTCATTTTTCTCTTTATCCAGCGCAACGGTCACCTGACCGCCATCCACAAGCGAGCCAAACAGCAGTTCGTTAGCCAATGGTTTTTTCAGGTTATCCTGGACAACGCGCGTCATCGGACGTGCGCCCATTGCGCGGTCATAGCCCTTCTCTGCCAGCCAGTCACGGGCCTCCTGACTCACTTCCAGAGAGACACCTTTCTGATCCAACTGAACCTGAAGTTCGACGATAAACTTATCAACAACCTGATGAATCACCTCAGTAGAGAGATGATCGAACCAGATAATGTTGTCGAGACGGTTACGGAATTCCGGCGTAAACACTTTTTTGATTTCGCCCATCGCATCAGTACTGTTGTCCTGATGAATCAGCCCAATCGATTTACGCTCGGTTTCACGCACGCCGGCGTTAGTGGTCATGACCAGCACCACGTTGCGGAAATCCGCTTTACGCCCGTTATTGTCGGTCAGCGTACCGTTATCCATCACCTGCAGCAGCAGGTTAAAGACGTCCGGATGCGCTTTTTCGATTTCATCCAGCAGCAGTACCGCATGCGGATGCTTGATAACAGCATCTGTCAGCAAACCGCCCTGGTCGAAACCGACATATCCCGGAGGCGCACCAATCAGGCGGCTGACGGTGTGACGTTCCATATACTCGGACATATCAAAACGCAGCAGCTCAATACCCAGCGCTTTAGACAACTGCACCGTGACTTCGGTCTTACCTACGCCAGTCGGTCCGGCAAACAGGAACGAACCGACAGGTTTATGTTCGTGTCCCAGACCGGCACGGCTCATTTTGATCGCTTCAGTCAGCGCCTCAATGGCTTTATCCTGTCCGAATACCAACATTTTCAGACGGTTGCCCAGGTTTTTCAGCGTATCGCGATCGCTCTGCGAAACGCTCTTCTCCGGGATCCGCGCAATGCGGGCCACGACGGACTCGATATCCGCCACGTTGACGGTTTTTTTGCGCTTGCTGACCGGCATCAGACGCGCCCGTGCGCCCGCCTCATCGATCACGTCAATCGCCTTGTCCGGCAGATGACGATCGTTAATGTATTTCACCGCCAGTTCGACCGCTGCACGCACCGCTTTGGCGGTGTAGCGAACGTCATGGTGCGCTTCGTATTTCGGCTTCAGACCATTGATAATTTGCACGGTCTCTTCTACCGACGGCTCAGTGATATCAATTTTCTGGAAACGGCGTGCCAGAGCACGGTCCTTTTCAAAGATATTGCTGAATTCCTGATAGGTTGTGGAGCCAATCACACGAATTTTACCGCTGGAGAGTAACGGTTTGATCAGGTTAGCCGCATCCACCTGGCCGCCCGATGCCGCACCCGCGCCGATAATGGTGTGGATCTCATCGATAAACAGAATGCTGTTAGTATCCTGTTCCAGTTGTTTCAGCAGCGCCTTAAAGCGTTTTTCAAAATCGCCGCGGTACTTGGTACCCGCCAACAGTGAACCGATATCCAGAGAATAAAGGGTACAATCAGCCATCACTTCCGGCACGTCGCCCTGGACGATACGCCAGGCGAGGCCTTCCGCAATAGCGGTTTTACCGACACCAGACTCTCCCACCAGCAGCGGATTGTTTTTTCGACGACGGCACAGTACCTGAATGGCGCGTTCCAGCTCTTTTTCCCGGCCAATGAGCGGATCAATTCCACCCACACGGGCAAGCTGGTTAAGGTTAGTCGTGAAGTTCTCCATACGGTCCTCCCCGCCAGCTTGCTCTTCGTTATTCGGCTGATTACCAGAGTCAGAGGACTGACTTGGTTCGTCTTTGCGCGTGCCATGAGAAATAAAATTCACCACGTCAAGGCGACTCACTTCATGCTTACGCAGCAGATAAGCCGCCTGAGATTCCTGCTCGCTGAAGATGGCGACCAGCACATTCGCACCGGTAACTTCATTGCGCCCGGAGGACTGAACATGAAAGACCGCGCGTTGCAACACACGCTGAAAACTCAACGTTGGCTGCGTGTCGCGCTCTTCTTCACTGGCAGGCAATACGGGTGTGGTTTGTTCAATGAAGGCTTCGAGTTCCTGACGCAGCGCCACCAGATCCACAGAACACGCTTCCAGCGCTTCGCGGGCCGATGGGTTACTGAGCAATGCCAACAGCAAGTGCTCGACGGTCATAAACTCATGTCGGTGCTCGCGCGCTCTGGCGAAAGCCATGTTTAAACTGAGCTCCAGTTCTTGATTGAGCATAGGCACCTCCCCCAATATTTATGCCTGCATTCAGGCTTTTTCCTGCGTACACAGCAACGGATGCTCGTTCTCCCTGGCATACTTGTTCACCATCGCAACTTTGGTTTCAGCCACTTCGGCCGTGAATACGCCGCAAATCGCTTTACCTTGATAGTGAACTGCAAGCATCAGTTGCGTTGCACGTTCTACATCATAAGAAAAGAATTTTTGTAACACGTCAATAACAAACTCCATCGGAGTGTAATCATCATTGACTAATATCACTTTATACATAGATGGCGGTTTTAGCGCATCGCGCAATTTATCTTCCGCCAGCAGATCGAAATCCAGCCAGTCGTTAGTCTTACCCATTGTCTGTCGTCATCTTCAGTTACGGTTTCCGGCAGAAAATCTTGCCGCTGACAAGCAGCCTATGCGCACAATCAATCTACCTCAAGTATTAGATAACTATCATCTATTAGTGCCATCCGCGACATCGGTCACATAACTGACAATAGCGTTAACTGCTTCAAATTTTGATGCATTTTTACCCTATTCCGTCAGCCTGGCGCTTGACGCCTCGCTTGATTTCTCTAAATTGTAGTTTCGAGAGTTGGCGAGGTTTTGAACAGCCCCCACTCCGCCACCGGTTCATTCCATCTTACTTATATAAGATTTACGAAGGATGTCGAAGTATGGAAACGGGTACTGTTAAGTGGTTCAACAACGCCAAAGGGTTTGGTTTCATCTGCCCCGAAGGCGGCGGCGAAGATATTTTCGCCCATTACTCCACCATTCAGATGGATGGTTACAGAACGCTAAAAGCCGGACAGTCTGTCCAGTTTGATGTCCACCAGGGGCCAAAAGGCAATCATGCCAGTGTCATCGTGCCTGTCATTGAAGCAGAAGCTATCGCATAACTCTTCTGTTTCATTGTGTACATCCCGCAGTCAAAATGCCAGCCTTTGCGGCTGGCATTTTTATCGCTGTGGCATTATTCCCGCGCCAGGGCATCTACCGGATCCAGCCGCGCCGCATTTCGCGCCGGTAGCCAGCCAAACAAAATCCCGGTCGCAGTCGAACACAGAAACGCCGTCAATAAGGCGACGGGTGAGAAACCTATTTCCCAGCCGGGCAGGAATAGCTGAAGCGTAAAGGCGATCAGCATCGACAAGCTAATACCCAACGCGCCGCCAACCAGACACACCAGCACCGCTTCAATTAAGAACTGCTGCAGCACGTCACTGGCGCGGGCGCCAACCGCCATACGAATACCAATCTCGCGCGTTCGTTCGGTTACCGAAACCAGCATAATATTCATCACACCAATTCCACCGACCACCAGCGAAATCACGGCCACCAGCGTCAGGAAGAGTTGTAATGTACGTGTGGTCTTTTCGGCAGTTTTCAAGACACCGTCCATATTCCAGGTGAAGAAATCCTTCTTACCGTGGCGTAACGTCAGCAGTCGGGTAAGCTGCTGCTCGGCCTGGGCACTGTCAAAACCGTCTTTCACTCGCACGGTTATCGAGTTCAGCCATGACTGCCCCATAATTCGCCCGGACATGGTGCTGTAAGGCAGCCAGACGCGCAGGATCTTGCTACTGCCAAACATTGACTGCTTCTCTTCTGCAACGCCAATCACCGTGGCAGGCATATTCCCCACCAACACGACTTCGCCGACAACTTTCGCTTTGTTGGGGAACAACTGACGACGGGTATTGCTGTCGAGCACTACCACCTGAGCACGACCCGCCAGTTGTTCAGCGTTAAAAGTAGTCCCTTCGCTAAATGTCATGCCATAGACGTTGAAATAGTCGCCGCTAACGCCATTAGCACTGGCTGCCACGTCGATATTGCCATAGCGTAGCCGCAGGTTTTTCGATACCGCAGGCGTCACTGAACTGACCCAGGGCTGTTTCTGTAACGCTGTTAAATCATCGTACTTCAGGGCCTGTTGATATTGTGGGTCGTCGTCGCCGAAATCTTTGCCGGGATAGATATCGATGGTATTGGTGCCGATCGCGCGAATATCTGCTAACACCAGCTGTTTAGCCGCATCGCCTACCACCACAATCGACACCACCGAAGCAATACCGATGATGATCCCAAGCATGGTCAGTAGCGTTCGCATTTTATTCGCAGCCATTGCCAGCCAGGCCATAGTGAGCGCTTCGCGAAAACCGCTGGCAAATTGCCCCCAGCCGGACGCCGTTTTCACCGTCGGCTCCGCGATATCGCGCCCGGTAGAGGGTTTGTGCGATGGCGGATTGCGCACAATCTCGCCGTCACGAATTTCAATGACGCGTTCGGCCTGTGCGGCGACCTGGCTGTCGTGAGTAACGATAATCACCGTATGCCCGCGATCGCGCAACTGATGCAAAATCGCCATCACCTCTTCGCCTGAATGGCTGTCCAGCGCGCCGGTGGGTTCATCGGCGAGGATAACCTGTCCCCCGTTCATCAGCGCACGCGCAATACTGACCCGCTGCTGCTGCCCACCGGAAAGCTGGGAAGGCTGATAGTCAACTCTGTCGCCCAGCCCCAGTCGTTGCAGGAGTTCCTGGGCACGGGCCAGGCGCGGCTTACGTTCGGTGCCAGCGTAGACCGCAGGCACCTCAACGTTTTGCGCGGCGGTTAAATGCGACAACAAATGATAACGCTGGAAAATAAAACCGAAATGTTCGCGACGCAGCTGGGCTAACGCATCGCTATCCAGCGTGGAGACATCGCGCCCGGCAACCCGATATGTACCGCTGGTGGGTTTGTCCAGACAGCCGAGAATATTCATCAGCGTCGATTTACCCGAGCCAGACGCCCCGACAATCGCCACCATTTCCCCGGCCTGAATGCTCAAGGAGACATCCTTCAATACCTCGACCTGACCTTCGCCTGACGGATAGCTGCGGCGGATATTGCTCAGTTCAAGCAATGCCGTCATTTTGGCGCTCCAGCGTTGCCCTCACCGGTGATGACTTCATCCCCCTCTTCCAGCCCTTTCACAATCTCCACATCAGTGTCATTACGCGCGCCGATAACCACTTCACGCTCGCGGGTTTCGCCGTTACGCAGCAGCCTGACGTTATAACGATTGTTGCCAACAGGATCGCCCAGCGCCGACAGCGGGATCGTCAGGACATTTTTAACATCCGTGAGCTGGATATGGACCTGCGCGGTCATATCCAGACGCAGGATCCCTTTCGGGTTGGGCACTTCGAAGCGAGCATAGTAGAAAATCGCATCATTGACTTTCTCTGGCGTCGGCAGAACATCTTTAAGCTTACCTTCGTAGCGCGTCTGGGGATCACCCAGTACGGTAAACCAGGCCTTTTGCCCGGGATGCAGGTGAATCACATCCGCCTCGGAAACCTGCGCTTTCACCAGCATGGTGCTCATATCTGCCAATGTCAGAATGTTAGGTGCCTGCTGGGCAGCAATAACGGTTTGCCCCTGAAGGGTCGTAATTTGCGTGACTTCGCCTGCCATTGGCGCGACGATGCGGGTGTAATCAAGGTTGGTTTTTGCCGTATCAAGAGAAGCCTGATTACGCTTAATTTGCGCGTCAATTGTGCCGATTTGCGCCTGTTTGACCGCCATCTGAGTAGCCGCAGTGTCGAGATCCTGCTGCGAGACCGCCTGGGTTTTCGCCAGCTGTTGCTGACGGGAAAGCGTCACCCGCGCCAGTTTCCACTCGGCTTCAGCCTGTAAACGCTGAGCGCGTAATTCCATCAGCGTCGCTTCAACCTCTTTAATCTGGTTTTGCGCCTGTTCAGGATCGATAACACCGAGCAATTGATCTTTTTTTACTTTGTCGCCAATGGCGACCGACAGCTTTTTTAACTGCCCGCTTACCTGGGCCCCAACGTCAACTTTACGCAACGCATCCAGTTTCCCGGTTGCCAGTACGCTTTGCTGCAGATCGCCCGGACGAACAATTAACGTTTGATACTGAGGTAAAGGCGCATTAAGCGTTCGCCAAAGTGCAATAATCGCCACAATAATGATGATGGCGAAGAGAAAATAGCGCTTTTTGATTTTTCCCTTGAGCTTCATAAATGTCCCAATTTCCCCCAATACGCCCACCAGAGTGGAGTGGTAAACATCAACGTTAAATAAATAACCGTTGAAAAACGCAAGAATAACAGAGTTATTGAGGAATGGTTAAGATCCGCTGTGCTGAAATTAGTCTCAAGGTATCCATCGGATTTAAATTATGAGTCAACTAACTGAAAGCACTTTTCTTTCTACTAAACCCGTTACCAGCTTTGGCCTTTTTTACAGCCTGAGCTGCGGTCATTTACGACCCGCGCATTGCTGGGAAAAACGGAGCTTTCGTCGTAAGTTTATCTGGCGCTCACTGTTGATACCCCGTCTTACTCAGGAATGGATGACTGAGCTTGCCCAATGGCCGGATCTTGAAAGTCTGCTCGCCCACCAGCCCCGGCTGCCGGTGCGTTTGCACCGTCCTTACCTCGCAGCAAACTTCACTCGTAAAATGTGTTTAGACGCGATGCGTTTTCATTATCATGTTATCCGTAGCTCTTTTTCAGCCACTCAGTTTAAAGATTATTTAAGTGAGGATGGATTACAACTGGCACAAATTGAAGGCAAAGATGGCGATATATTTACTGTAACCATGATGATGTTCCCGGTACTGGACAAAGAGGGAGAAAGTACCATTCAAGTGCAAAATGGCGACGGGGACGTGCTAACCAAAATGACGTTTACGTTCTGCGAATATAACGGGAAAAGTACATTATTCATTGGCGGCGTACAGGGCAATTCGCAACTTCCACATGAAGCGACACAAAAAGCGACGAAGTCCTGCCACGGCATTTTCCCAAAACGTATTATTATGGAAGTCATTTGCCGTTTAGCAGAACAGTTGGATATCGAAAAGGTCATGGCTGTCAGCAATGAACAGCATATCTTTCGCAGCCCGCGTTACCTCGATAAAAACAAGGTGATACTTTCCGACTACAACGCATTTTGGGAGTCGGTTGGCGGTGAGTGCGACGGTCACGGTTACTACCATATCCCGCGCACAATGGCGCGAAAAAGCGAAGCGGACATTGCCAGCAAAAAACGCGCGGAATACCGCCGTCGCTACCAGCTACTGGACAGCATCCACTCGCAGCTGTCGTCGATGTTTAGCCGTTAATCCGCTCTGCCGCGTGCCAACCACAGCACGCGGGAAAACATTTTTCTCAGCAGCGTTGGCACCGCGTCAACGCCGCGCCGCCCGGCTTCCATCGCCACCTCAATAGCCAAATCTGGTTTTGACGACCGATGAATCGCCTTTGAGATAATTTTGCGCATATTCATGGGCACATTTTCGGGGATTTGCGCCACCCGGTGAAAAACGTCAGCGAACCCCTGGCGATACATAAAGTGTTCCATGTCCAGCGCGGGAAGCATGGTTAAATGATCGCGTTCTTCTTCTCTGTCGTTATTCAACAAACTCCGCACCGTAGCGGCATACTTTTTCCCGGCTTCATCACCATCGACCAGCACATGCCACTCGATCCCCATCCGGCGGGCGAACTTCACCAGCGGCTTAAGGCCGGACTGGGCAAATTCAATAACTTTGATACCTTCCGCATCAAAGTGATGTCCACACTGGCGGGCCAGTTCGTTAATGACCCAGGTTTCCGTTTCGCCTTCCACCAACAGCCAGCAGCGGGCAAACAACGACGATGCACGATTAAAACGAATATGAAAGGCAATACGACGACCATCTTCTGCGCTGATGCCACCTGGCCCAAGCCGCCAGGCGGCGACGCGGGAGGACTCACGCACCAGGCGGACAACGTGTTCCACAGGGGTGAGAGACAGGAGTTCACCGGAGTTGGTTGTCGCCACCCGCTGCAGAGGAAGCAAATTCAGCAGGTGCCAGGCAACCGACAGCATTATCGGATGTAAACGCGTTTCCGGATCTTCTACCAACAGTAACGGCCGGGCGTCTTTATCCAGCCTCAGCGTACCTTTGGCCTGTAACAGCGTGGAAAACAGTCCCAACAAGATCACGCGGTGCGTGCGTCCGCCGGGTTTATCAATCATACGGTTGATAATATCCAGATAGCGCCAGCTACGTTGTTCGTTATTGGAACGTCGACGCATCAGACGATAGCGGGACTGGCCGGAACCTTGTTCAGAAAAATAGTGTTCCAGCAGTTGTACCATAGCCGATAACCCCTGACGTATCTGCCCATCAGTCAGGTTTTGCGGTCGGGTAGCCAATTCACGTGCCAGAAAATCCAGTTGCCGCGCGGTCACTTCGACATCTGCCGAATCCGGCACCGTACCGTTACGGATCCGTCGCATAAAGCGTGCGTCGCGCAGGCGCAGTACCGGCATCAAACGCACGAGATGCCGCGCCTGATCGTTAATGTCGTCGAGGGGGAGCGGATGGCCCTCGCCATCAAGAAAGCTGCGTAACGTCAGAACGCTACCGTCGTCCGCACATTCACCTTCGAGTCGATAGAAGATGCGATGATAACCATCCTGACACAGCGTCCAGCTGGCTTCCAGAGGACGATACCTGCGCACCCGGTGGCGACCAGGTTGAGACTCACGAAACGTCAGGATGATATGCAGATGATGTTCCCGGCCCTGTATATCGCCCGGCGGGAACCAGAAATCTTCGCGGTCAAAGTGGTACAAATCAGATTCCGGCGACAGCAACAGGGTTAAAGCATCTAACAGACTGGATTTCCCCCACGCGTTCTCCCCAATCAGTACGTTGCTCTGCTCCAGCATCAACGACAGACGGTTAATACCACGAAATCCAACAATCTCAACGCGTTCGAGAATCATATAGCCTCCGGAAATGCTAACTTTTTCCTTCAAGTTATCAGGAGTATAACGGCAAGGTGACGCTCAGGACACCCGATATGATCAGAAGGTTTGTCGCAGAAATCAAAAAATATAAGAATATTCTTCTTATGTTTTCCCCGGAATATTATTTCAGCACTCAATCATCACTGTTTTACTAATTGAACTATGCTTCATTCATCCAATATTCAAAAAGGAATCACGACATATTGCCTTAAATCAAATTTTTTCATCAATTTAACTGGCGAAGGGATGATGTTTTTTTCTAAAATACCGACTCTTTCATCATCGTCCCTTTTAGCGATGAATTACCGGGCAAGGAACACGAACCCGGAACTTTTAATTGAGGTGGTTATGTTCAGGAAATTAGCAGCCGAATTCTTCGGTACGTTTTGGCTCGTCTTTGGTGGGTGCGGTAGTGCAGTTCTGGCCGCAGCATTCCCGGAGTTGGGTATTGGATTTGCCGGTGTCGCGCTGGCGTTTGGTTTGACCGTATTGACGATGGCATTTGCCGTGGGTCATATTTCTGGCGGACACTTTAACCCGGCGGTAACCTTCGGTTTATGGGCTGGCGGTCGCTTCCCGGCAAAAGACGTTATTGGTTATGTTATCGCTCAGGTTGTGGGCGGTATTGTTGCAGCAGCGGCACTGTATCTTATTGCCAGCGGTAAAGCTGGTTTTGACGCTGCAGCCAGTGGTTTTGCCTCGAACGGCTTTGGTGAACATTCACCTGGCGGCTATTCAATGCTTTCTGCCGTCGTAATTGAAATTATATTGACCGCTGGTTTCTTATTAGTGATCCACGGTGCGACCGATAAACATGCTCCGGCAGGTTTTGCACCTATTGCGATTGGTCTGGCGTTAACTTTGATCCACTTAATCAGTATTCCGGTTACCAACACCTCCGTTAACCCGGCACGTAGTACCGCTGTAGCCATCTTCCAGGGCGGCTGGGCATTACAGCAATTGTGGTTCTTCTGGGTTATGCCGATTATCGGTGGGGTCCTCGGCGGTCTTATTTACCGCACTCTGCTGGAAAAACGCGATTAATCGATGACCAAAAAGGCCTGGCGCAAGTCAGGCCTTTTTTTCCTCGCTATATTTCCTTTTATTTGCAACTTTACTCCCTTCTTTGCATTGAGTAGTGTGTGCTGGCGCATTTCGGCTTACTTCTCAGCAAGGATCTGGTTTTCATGTTTTCAGGGCTGTTAATCATTCTGGTTCCCCTTATTGTGGGCTACCTTATTCCGCTTCGGCACAGGGCTGCATTAAAACTCATCAATCGCCTGTTGAGCTGGATCGTCTACCTTATTCTCTTTTTTATGGGTATCAGCCTGGCGTTTCTGGATAATCTCGCCAGCAATCTGTTAGCCATTCTTCATTATTCTGCGGTCAGCGTGACGGTCATTTTGCTGTGTAATATCGCGGCGCTGTTCTGGCTGGAGCGTTCACTTCCCTGGCGACATAACCATAAGCAAGAAAAGTTACCCTCGCGAATTGCGATGGCGCTTGAGTCGCTCCAGCTTTGTGGCGTCGTCGTCGTGGGTTTTCTGCTCGGCCTCACCGGTCTTCCTATTCTGCAGCACGCCACCGAAGCCAGCGAATATACGTTAATCTTTTTACTGTTTCTGGTTGGGATTCAACTGCGCAACAGCGGTATGACCTTAAAGCAAATTGTGCTGAATCGCCGGGGGATGATTGTTGCGGTGGTCGTCGTCGCCAGTTCAATGCTGGCAGGGGTTATCAATGCCTTGATCCTCGGCCTGCCGCTGAAAACCGCGCTGGCGATGGCGTCAGGTTTTGGCTGGTATTCCCTGTCCGGTATTCTGTTAACCGAATCGTTCGGGCCGGTAATTGGTAGCGCCGCCTTCTTTAATGACCTGGCCCGCGAGCTGATCGCCATTATGTTGATTCCTGGAATGGTGGGTCGCAGCCGCTCTACCGCGCTGGGGCTTTGTGGCGCGACATCAATGGACTTTACCCTACCGGTGCTACAACGCAGCGGCGGTCTGGAGATGGTTCCGGCAGCCATCGTCCACGGCTTTATTCTGAGTCTGTTAGTGCCTTTGCTAATGGCGTTTTTCTCCGCCTGAGGCCTGGACAAATACCTCTCTGGCGGTAGTCAGCTACCGCCAAAATTGCGCTAAATCAATCTCCCTGCAAGTTGTAGCAGAAATCCCTTTTATCCCTTCGCGCACAGGCATAACCTTAAACATGTATATTAAATATAACTTTAAAAGGTGTGACCATGTTTTGTGTGCAATGTGAACAAACCATCCGTACTCCGGCAGGAAACGGCTGCTCTTACGCGCAGGGTATGTGCGGTAAAACGGCTGAAACCTCCGATTTGCAGGATCTGCTGATTGCTTCCCTACAAGGTCTGTCAGCATGGGCTGTTAAGGCACGTGAATACGGCATCATCGACCATGAGGTTGATAACTTTGCGCCGCGTGCTTTCTTCTCCACGCTGACCAACGTTAACTTCGATTCCCCGCGTATTGTTGGCTATGCCCGTGAAGCTATCGCCATGCGCGACGCCCTGAAAGCGCAATGCCTGAACATCGACGCGAACGCAGCGGTCGCTAACCCGATGGCCGACCTGCAACTGATCAGCGACGATCTGGGCGACCTGCAACGTCAGGCCGCTGAATTTACCCCGAACAAAGACAAAGCAACTATCGGTGAGAACATTCTCGGCCTGCGTCTGTTGTGCCTGTACGGCCTGAAAGGTGCGGCAGCTTACATGGAGCACGCGCACGTTCTCGGTCAATACGACAACGACATCTACGCTCAGTACCACAAAATCATGGCATGGCTGGGAACCTGGCCTTCCGATATGAACGCTCTGCTGGCGTGCTCAATGGAAATCGGCCAGATGAACTTCAAAGTGATGAGCATTCTGGATGCTGGCGAAACCACGAAATACGGCCACCCGACGCCGACTCAGGTTAACGTCAAAGCAACCGAAGGTAAGTGCATCCTGATCTCCGGTCACGACCTGAAAGATCTGTACAATCTGCTGGAGCAGACCGAAGGTACCGGCGTTAATGTCTATACCCACGGTGAAATGCTGCCAGCGCACGGCTACCCGGAACTGCGTAAGTTCAAACACCTGATCGGTAACTATGGCAGCGGCTGGCAGAATCAGCAGGTTGAATTTGCCCGCTTCCCGGGCCCAATCGTGATGACCTCTAACTGCATCATCGACCCAACCGTGGGGGCCTACGACGACCGTATCTGGACTCGTAGCATCGTCGGTTGGCCGGGTGTAAGCCACCTCGAAGGCGACAACTTCGCGCCGGTCATCGCGCAGGCTCAGCAGATGGCAGGCTTCCCGTACAGCGAAATTCCGCACCTGATCACCGTGGGTTTCGGTCGTCAGACTCTGCTGGGCGCTGCTGATACCCTGATCGACCTGGTGAGCCGCGAAAAACTGCGTCACATCTTCCTGGTTGGCGGTTGTGATGGTGCGCGTGGCGAACGTAACTACTTCACCGACTTCGCCACCAGCGTGCCGGACGACTGCCTGATCCTGACCCTGGCGTGCGGTAAATACCGTTTCAACAAACTGGAGTTCGGCGATATCGAAGGTCTGCCGCGTCTGGTCGATGCAGGTCAGTGTAACGATGCATACTCTGCCATCATCCTGGCGGTAACCCTGGCTGAGAAACTGGGTTGTGGCGTGAACGATCTGCCGCTGTCTCTGGTGCTCTCCTGGTTCGAACAGAAAGCGATTGTCATTCTGCTGACCCTGCTGTCTCTGGGCGTGAAAAACATCGTCACTGGCCCGACTGCGCCTGGCTTCTTCACGCCGGACCTGCTGGCAGTTCTCAACGAGAAGTTCGGTCTGCGTTCCGTGACCACCGTTGAAGAAGACATGAAGCAACTGCTGAGCGCGTAAGGAGTAAAGAATGA